>OLGF01000001.1_pt1 | contig 398292 bp, 323 predicted proteins | sample 1604971 | NCBI WGS metagenome assembly OLGF01 (sample SAMEA3888902, study PRJEB22519) | human gut metagenome | biome: human gut; feature: human-associated habitat; material: faeces | place: Denmark | collected 2011 | reverse complement strand
TGCTATAGGTTGTCAATGCAGCCATTGGTAGTGTTGAGTAGATATATGGATAGGATTTGATAGGTTTTATCAACCATATTGTCTCACTAAAATTATTGCACCATGGGAAAACTATTCTTCTTTGTCTTGTGTGCATGTGCGATAGCCGCATGCGAGAACTCCGAAATGATTGCTCCCCAAGAGGTTGCGGATCAGTAACTTTCTTTTCAAACGAAAACCAGCCAGATGCTGTCTCTTGACGAGGCAAATCGAGTCGCTTTCAATTACCTCACTTTTGAAGTGAATCGGTATGTACTCAATTTAAAGCGTGAACAAGCTTTGGGTTTGGGTATCTCAAACGAGTTTTACGACAAAATGCAGAAAGATGTGCGTGAAACGAATCAGTTTTTGAACGCTTATATTTTACAATGAATGTTCCGGTTGATGCCACAAACATCCAATTCAATGTTTATACCCATTCCGTAATCGGGTGGGGACAAGTTACTATGTCGAATGGGTACGGTTATGCCAGTAATACTGCATTCCAACTGTTCGGATGGGGAGGCGAATGTAATGTGGCGCCTCCTGTGAGCGGAGTCCCATATCAGGTTTCCATTCAGGTTTCGAGCGGAGACGGAGGTTCTTATTCATATTATTTCGTGATTGATTCAACCAGACCAACACATTACAATTTAGGCTATGAATAAAAATACTTTACATTTTCTTATCTGGTTGGTTTTACTAACCGCAGCGGTTGCCTGGATATGGTGGCGGATTCCCGTGGCCGTAGCTCCCGGTGACGGGGGATTCAAGGGATACTTGTTGTTGCATCAACTTGTATACCTGTTGTTTGTATTGACGCCTTTACTGGCAGTTTTGATTACGGAGAAATGGAGACTGAAGCAGATCATTCGGCAATATCGCCTGACTTTGTGCGGGATCGATGTGAAAAAAGCGGTTTTCTATTCGGTGTTTACGGCTATTGCGTTCCCAGTTCTGATCGTCGCTCTCGTGCTGTTTTTTGCTAACGTGTTGGGTGTGTCAGGGGCGGGCAAGATCGTTCCCCAAAATTGGACGACTCTCCTCATTGCCTTTGTGTGGGCAATTACCGTGGGATGGTTAGGCGCATTGCCGGGTGAGATTGCGTGGCGGGGATTCTTGGAGCACAATGTGACCGTCACGCGTTTCGGAAAATACTGTTTTATCGGCTTGGTATGGGGCGTGTGGAATCTTCCTGTCGTGGCATTCGTTGCGGCCGGGCAGTCGATGGGCGAAAGAATTGCGTATATGGGATGTGTGTTGCTGATGTGTGTGATCTGTTCTTTTTATTATGCTTCGGCGCTGCACCGCACCCGCACGCTTTTTGTCCCGGCCTTGTTGCAGGGATTGATTTTTTCGTCGTTGGCTTTCTATACGATAGGTGGCGGTGATATTTTCTGGAACGGAAGATTCGGAGTGCTGGGATGCTTAGGGGTCCTGATTATTTACGGAATCACACACGCCTGGAGCAGGAAACGGCAATAGCTGTTTTCAGCCTTTGTCGCGCCGCCGGAGCCACAACTGGTAGGAATTCACGATGTTCTGCCACACCACATAAAAAGCGGGGGCGACCGATGAAATGGGATTGAGGTAGGTCTGTGCCATCCAGATCGCAAGGATCGTGTTTTTCTGTCCGAGACCCTGCGCTCCGGCGACTTTGTCGCGGAAACGGCGCCCGATCCTGCGTCCGGTGATGAACTGCAAACCGCATACGACCAGCGCAAGCAGCGCCATTATCGTTTCGATCCGGTAATTCGATGCATCCTGCCGCATCAGGAACGAGACCGTGTTGCCGGTTACGGTGGCCAGTGCGACGGACCACATGTAGAACGAAAGTTCCTGCCGTTTTTTGATTTCGTGGTGCACACGGGGAAGAAACCTTCTCAACAGCATGGCCAAAACGAACGGCAGGATCAGTAAGGGGATCATCTGACGGCAGATGATCCCGAAGGAGTGTCCGAACGGCATCGAAACGTGTTCGCCGATAAACGAGAATATCAAGGGGGATAGTACAGCGACGCAGAGATTGCTCAGCAGACTGAAGGTGGCCAGCGAGGCGACGTTCCCGCCCAGCATGCCGGTGATGACCGCGGCCGAAGTGGCCGTAGGGGCCAGTACGCAGATGAAGATTCCTTGCGCCACCAATGGGTCGTAGAAGCTCAGCGCGGTATAAATTCCGAGACCGCCGATAATTTGGATCAGGATCAGAAACAGGTGCAACGGCTTGATCCGTATGCGCGTGAGCGATATTTTGCAGTAAGGGACCAGCAGCATGCAGAAGATCAGGTAGGGAATAACGGGGGCCAGTTGCGAGAAAAACGGGTAGAACAGCCCGCCGGTGATCATCGCGATAGGCAGCATCCAGTTCTTGAACTGTTGCAATACCATGCTTGGTATGTTATGTAGATATTCTACCACTATTCCCCCCTGTTTCAGAAGCCCGTAAATTAACGGACGATTCTGCTCAAATCAAAATATTTTTACGTAATAGCATAAGAAATTATTTACTTTTTTGATGATTAAAAAATTTCTTTGTGTATATACGTGCGTTCCATTGGCAGGATTGAATAATTTAGATATGAGAAATTTTAATAATATAAGGGTATATCTATTTGTCGCATTTTTCATCGGTATTTTGCTGTTAGTCACGGCTTGTGTGCTGTTTCAGCAGGAAATTATTTCAAATGAATCGACAAGTATCGGATTATGGACTCGCTGTATGGATATAGGGAGCGGAATTATCTCATTTTCTTTTGGGTGTCTTTGTTTTCTTTTCTTTTTGAACGTAAAAACATTACAGGATTTGAAATCTGTCAAGACTAAAAATAAAACAGTTTTATGGATGCTTGCCAATGGAATGGCGCTTTTGATGATTCCAGCTACGGGATGGTACTATTTATTCAGGGCCATGCGAGGTGATTATCTGCCTAGCGCCGATTCCATTGGAATTCCGATTGCTATTCAAAGTCATACGGTCCTGTTATTCTTGTTGCCGCTAAATGTATTCGTGCTGTTGTCTTTGATGCGTAGTTCGTTACCTGCACCTATGTTTCAACCAAAACCCTGTCTGAAAGGTAAAAATAAATTAGAACTCTGGTTTTGGGATATTGTAATCGGTGTATTGCTGGCGTTGGCTGTTGTTGTGTTGATCCTGCTCGTGATTGATGGAGACCATATAATGATTGTACTCATGATGGGATTCATTTATCTGCTCCTCTCTTTGCGCGCCGGTAAGGTCAATTATCAACGGAAAATCGTTTCTGAGAAATGATTTTTCGATTGTTTGTGTAACTATCAGTTTTTCACCGGTTTTAATTTTCCGTCCATTCCGGCGCCGAAGAGAGCGTAGTCGTATTTGACCGGGTCGGCGGGATCGAAGCGGCGTAGCGAGGCGGTGACCTCTTCGACGGCGCGCCAGTCGTTCTGTTTTCGTGCGAGCAGTCCCAATGCGCGCGCTACATTGGAAGTATGTACGTCGAGCGGCAGGTAGAGCGCCGAGGCGGGAATCCCGGGCCAAAGTCCGAAATCTACGCCCCGGTCGTCACGGCGCACCATCCAGCGCAGGAACATGTTGAGCCGTTTACAGCTCGCACCGCGGTCGATCGAAGCCAGGTGTTTTTCGGCACGGGTGCGGTGTTCGTTCTGCCAAAACGCCGTACGAAAGCGCGATAAAACGATCCGCATATCGCCGCAGGCAGCGTATTCCCGTTCGAAAAAGCCGCCGAGTCCCGAACGGGGTTCCGTTCGTTGCGATTGTGGTGTGGCGCCCGCAGCGTCCATCACGGGTTCGGCGGGCAATCCGATGGGAGAGAGTGCAGGTCGTGAAATGCCTGCAGGATGATGCGCCGAACCGGAATGAGCGTAGAACGGCCGGAGTGCCCGGATGAAATCGATGCAGTCGCCGTCGTTGAAAGTGCGGTGGACGAATCCCGCCAGCGCGCCCAACTCGCGTTCCGATGCGTTGAGGACAAAATCATACGGAGCCCGGTCCATCCGTTCCATCAGCCGCCGGCCGTTGGTGACGATCATCGGGCGTTTACCCCAGGCGATCGTGGCTGCGAGAAAGCCGCTGATCTCGATATCCTCGCGCGAGGTATAGTCGTGCGGGATCGCTACGGGGTCGTCGGCGACGAATGCCGTACAGTTGTAGCGGTCGTGCAGGAATTCGAGCAGCTCGTGCAGCTCTGCGTTATCCGGACGGCATGTGGCTGCGGATTCCTTTTGCATTTCGGTTGCGGCGGGGGATGTCCGGGAACATTGCGGCCGGTCGGGAGTAGCCTTCGTTTCGGTGGAAAATGCGTTGGTTTTGGCTGCAGGGCGTGTCATATTGAAACCGTGTTTAATGACGAAAGCGGCGGTTTACGGTAAATAGAAACTCCCGGAGCGTCGTGCGCCGGGAGTCGTGTAGGGAACGTGCCGCACCGGCGGCTTATTGCGCACTGAGGATCGACAAGTCGCGAATGACGCAGGCGGCCGGATGACCTACCAGCCCGCGCAGCCGGATGCCGAGATGACCGCCCGGGAGAATATTCGGATCGGTACACTGTACCACGGTCTTGCCGTCCACTTTGAGCCATACGAGTTTGCCGACGCGGCCCACTTCCACGTCGTAATAGACTCCGGGGATCATCTCGTCCTTGTCGGCGATGGCCAGTTGCCCCGCTTTCGGATTTTTGCTGATGAACGGTGCGGTGGCGTGCGGGGAGTTGCGGAAAGCGATGAAATAGTCCTCTTTGTTTAGGATCGGGCCCATGCTGCCGTCGTATCCGTCGGGGAATGTGAGCTCCAGCGACTCGCCCTCGTCGGACATGCACAGCAGGTTGACCAGTACGGTCGCGGCATTCAGCGGCATGACCTTATAGCGCATCACTACGTCGCCTTTGTAGCTCAAGGGCGAATACAATCCTACACCCAGCGAGTTTTCGCCTTCCTGCAGGCAGATCTGCCGGCCCGATTCGTCGTATACTTTGCCGATGCCGTTGAACGTCCATTTGAGCAGTTCGGCGTTCGATACTTTGGTCTCTTTGAGCGCAGCGGGTACGGTGGGAGAGGGTTGCGCCCATGCGGTGGTTACCAGTAAAAGAAGCAGAGAGAAGATTCCTGTTTTTTTCATGTGGTTTTATGGATTAAGTGAATAAGATTCGAATTGCAGGTTCGCCGGAGCTCCGGGGTGAATCGGGGTGGCGGCGGAAAGCGGGGGGGGCGGTTCAGGGGCGGATCCACCCGTCGACCATCATGATCTCCCGGTCGGACATCCGGGCCAGTTGTTCGTCGTGTGTGACGATTACGACCGTCTGTCCCAGCGTGTCGCGCAGTGTGAAGAAGAGTTTGTGTATCTCCTCTTTGTTTTTCGTGTCGAGATTGCCCGAGGGTTCGTCGGCCAGCAGTACGGCAGGTGAATTGATCAGTGCACGCGCGATGGCGACGCGTTGCTGTTCCCCGCCCGAGAGTTCTGCGGGTTTGTGTTCGGTGCGGTGCTCCATACCAAGCATTTCGAGCAGTTCGCGGGCCTGCCGTTCGACGTCCGTCCGGTCGCGTCGTGCGATATAGCCCGGGATGCAGACGTTCTCCATCGCGGTAAATTCGGGCAGCAGGTGGTGGAACTGGAATACGAAGCCGATCTTCGTGTTGCGGAATTTCGAAATTTGTTTGTCCGAAAGCATCTGTACCGGCGTGCCGTCGATCATCACTTCGCCCGAAGTGGGGCGGCTCAGCGTACCCAGGATTTGCAGCAGCGTCGTTTTCCCCGCACCGCTCGGTCCTACGATGGAAACCACCTCGCCTTTGTCTATACGTAAGTCGATGCCCTTGAGGACTTCGAGCGTCCCGAAACTTTTGTGTACGTCTTTGGTCTCGATCATGGGGAATTGCATTAGGGTGAGTTGAGCCGGGGTAGATCCAGTAAGCGTAACGGCTAAACAAAACCGTTCGGCCGTGTTCCGCCGGTGAAGTTACGAATTTTCGCGGAATTTCCGCCACAGCCGCACGACCTGTACCGCTTCGCGGGTGTCGTGTACCCGCAGGATCGCGGCGCCTTGCCGCAGGCACTCCCAATGCAGTGCCGTGGTGCCGGTTAGCGCATCGGCCGGGTCGGTGTCGAGCACTTTGTAGATCATACTTTTGCGCGATATCCCGGCGAGCAGCGGACAGCCGAGTCCGGTTAGGCGGTGCATCCGGGCAAGCAGTTCATAATTCTGTTCGGCGGTCTTGGCGAAACCGAATCCCGGGTCAAGAATTACCTGCTGCACTCCGGCCTCTTGCAGCCGTTGCATTTTCTCTTCGAAATAGGAACTGACTTCGGCCGTGATATCGCGGTAATCGGTCAGTTGCTGCATGTTGTCGGGCATTCCCCGCATATGCATCGCGATGTAGGGCACCCCGAGGCGGGCGGCGGTGCCGAACATGGACGGATCGGCCTCTCCGGCGGTAATGTCGTTGATCAGGCAGGGGCCATAGTCGCGGATGATCCTTTCGGCTACTTCGGCCCGGAACGTGTCGAGCGAAACGGGTAATTCCGGTACTTCGCGGCGGATCACCTCCAGGGCCGCAGCGAGGCGGCGGGTCTCCTCGCCGGGGGAAACGTCTTCCGCTCCGGGGCGTGACGAGTACCCGCCCACATCGAGCATCGAGGTCCCGGCCGCGGCGGCTTCGCGGACCCGTGCGGCGATTGTTTCGGCCGATGCGGTGCGGCTGCCTGCGTAAAACGAATCCGGCGTGACATTGACGATGGTCATCACGGCGGGGATAGACAAGTCGATCCGGTGGGAGCCGACGGTTAGTGTGGTCATCGGATGAAAAGGTTGTGCAGTTCGATAATTTGCGGAATCAGCAGCCTGCTCTCGTCGGCTATCAGAACGTGGTCTGCGCGCGAGACGCGTTCTTCGTCGCCCATCTGGCGTGCGATCCGTGCACGGACGGCCGTTTCGTCCGTGCCGTCGCGCAGGCAGGTGCGCCGGATGCGTAACTCTTCGGGCGCTACCACGGCGACCGTGGCGTCCATCTGGCGGTCGGCCCCGGCTTCAAAGAGGATCGCACTCTCTTCGATGACATAAGGCGCGTGTTGTTGCAGGCTCCATTGCTGGAAATCGGCGGCTACGGCCGGATGGACGATTCCGTTGAGTTGCGCGAGCAGGGCGGGATCGTTGAAAACGGCTGCGGCGACGTACGAACGGTTCAATTCTCCGTCCCGGTATGCTTCGGGGCCGAACAACGAATTTATCCGCATAATCAGTTGCGGATCCCGGTTCATCAGCCTCCGGGCTTCGCGGTCCGAATCGTACACGGCGGCTCCGAGCATGGCGAATACGCGGCACACGGTGCTTTTGCCGCTGCCGATTCCTCCTGTTATGCCGATCTTTTTCATCTGGGACGTTTGGGCTGTTCCACTTCGACGGGGGCTTCGACCGATTTGATTTTCAGGTCGGAAATTTTAGCCGAGATGATGTTTTGCAGCGCGAAAGTGGAAATGTCGTAGGAGCCGGGGACGACCGCCGAAGGATTGACCGCGATGTTGTCGGCCGAAAGGATCACCGTATTTTTGCGCGGCGTCCATTTGTGCATCAGGATTTGGTAACCGATCCCCTCGACGTTGCAGCGCACCGTGTATTGCGTGCTGTCGATGCGGACCGGGATCGTGATGTCGGTGGTGTACGTGTAGCTCAGTTTGGTGATGTACCACAGCAAAAACGAAAGTCCCAGCAGCCCGAAAAAAACGGGATTGCTGAACCGGCGTGCGGTCACTTTGGCGTACAGCAGTATTTTATGCATGACGAAGCGATCTTGGTAGAGCAAAGTAAATGAAAATTTCACAGATATGAAAAAGCGCCCGGGATTCCCGGGCGCTTTTTCATAGTATAAATTCTGTTATCGGTGTGGAGAAATTCCCGTATCGGGTTCGCTATGAACCCGCGAAGCTTATTTTGCGGGTTTGGTCTCTTCCGTTTTGGGAGCGGCGGGCAGCGCGTTTTTGTTTTTGCCCTTGTCGACCGCATATTTTTTGTTCAGTCCTTCGAGCAGAACCGTGGTGATGTCGAGTTTGGGATCGGCATTGTAGATCGGGCCGCCGGTCGATGTGCTGAGGATAACGCTGTAACGGTAGTCCTTGTTGAACTCCTTGAGGTACTCGGTGATGCTGAAGTGAATCTGGTTGAGCAGTACCTGCTCCTCTTCGGCCATCTCGCCCATTACCTGGTCGCGGTGCTGTACGAAAGCCTGCTGCTGGCGGTTCAGGTTCTCTTCGATACCTTGTGCCTGCGCACGGGTTACCAATCCGTTCTGCACCTTCTCCTGGTAGTCGCGGACCCCGCGTTCGAGGGCACGTCCTTTCGAAGTTAGTTCCGCATCGGCTTTCTTGGCCTTCTCTTCGTAAGCCGAACGCAGGTCGGTGTACATATCGTATTTGCTGATCAGCGAGTCGATATTGAAATAAGCGACGCTGGCGCTGGCGGCAGTGGTAACGGTATCGGCTCCCGACATTGCGACAGAGCCTCCCTTTTTGTCCGAGCAGCCTGTGGCGGCGAGCAGGGCGACCGCCGACGCGGCCAACAGAAGATTTTTCATACGTCTGAAATAGAGGTTTAAAAGTTAATTATAGCGCAAATATATAATATTTATTTTTGTTTCGCTATTTTTGTTTCCAAATTACACAGGCCGTTATGTACGATTATATCAGGGGCGCTGTCGACCGGCTGACGCCCGCCGAAGCGGTGATCGAAGCCGGCGGGGTGGGGTACAGCCTCAATATCTCGCTGCAAACTTACGCCAGCATCGGTTCCTCCGAAACAGTCAAGCTCTACACTCATTTTATCGTCCGCGAGGACGCGCAAATCCTGTACGGGTTTTATTCGCTTGCGGAGCGCGAAGTATTCCGGGCGCTGATCGGCGTGTCGGGCGTGGGCGGAAATACGGCACGTATGATTTTGTCGACTTTTTCGTCGGACGAGGTGCGCACGATTATCTCCACCGGGCAGGCCGATGTGCTCAAGAGCGTGAAAGGGCTCGGTATCAAGACCGCGCAGAAAATTATCGTCGAATTGCGTGATAAATTGGGGGTATTGCCGGGAGGCGATGCACAGTTGCCGATGCAGGCGGCGGGAGGAGAATCGTTCGCCGAAGCGCTTTCGGCGCTGATGATGCTCGGATTCGCCAAACCGGCCTCCGAAAAGGTGCTGCGCGCACTGGTCAAAGAACAACCCCAGGCGCAGGTCGAAGAGCTGATCCGCATGGCGCTTAAACGCCTTTAAAAAGCATTCGGATAGTGTTCGACGACCGTGGTGCTGAGGGAACTTTCGGATGAACAAAACGTTAATCTTTGCCGCTGAAGGCTTGATCTTCCGGCAAATTGTTATATTTTTGCCGGCGAAACAGCAAATATTTGAGACTTTATGGATAGTATGTACATGATCATCGTGGGGATCATGATGACCCTGGCCATTACCGGGCTGGTGGTCGGAGTGGCCAACGATGCGGTGAACTTCCTTAACTCGGCTTTGGGTTCGAAGGTCGCTCCGCGCTATGTCATCATGACGGTTGCCTCGGTAGGTATCATCGTCGGGGCGATCACCTCCAGCGGTATGATGGAAGTAGCCCGCAGCGGGGTGTTCCACCCCGAAATGTTCTCTTTCTCCGAGGTGATGATGCTGTTCCTGGCCGTCATGTTCATGAATGTGATTCTGCTCGACGTCTTCAATACGCTGGGCATGCCCACTTCGACGACCGTTTCGCTGGTGTTCGGATTGCTGGGCGCGGCCGTGAGCGTATCGGTTTACAAGATCACGCACAGCGACCTGCACACGATGGCGGACCTGGCCACGTATATCAATACGGGTAAGGCTATGGCGATCATTTCGGGGATACTCCTTTCGGTGGCGATCGCTTTTGTCTGCGGTACTACGGTGATGTACATTACACGCCTGATTTTTTCATACCGTTACCAGCGAAAGATCAAGACGGTAGGAGCTGTGTGGTGCGGTATCGCCATCACCGCGATTTCCTATTTCGCGATCTTCAAGGGCCTGAAAGACTCTTCGCTGATGAATCCCGCGCTGATGGCTTGGATGGATACCCATATTCTGGCCTTGCTGGGCATTCTGCTGGTGGGATGGAGCATCATCATGTCGATCCTCAGCATGCTGAAGGTGAATATCCTGAAGATTACCGTCCTGGCCGGTACCTTATCGTTGGCATTGGCATTCGCGGGTAATGACCTGGTGAACTTTATCGGTGTGTTCGTGGCCGGGTTCGATTCCTATGAGAACGTGATCGTGCATGGTTCCGGGGATGTCAATACGCTGATGGGCAGCCTGAACGGTGCGGTGACGACGCGTCCGATAATCCTGTTCCTGTCGGGAGCGATTATGGTCGTAACACTGTGGTTTTCGAAAAAGGCGCAGACGGTTTCCGATACGGAAATCAACCTGGCCCGGCAGGATGCCGGTGCGGAGCGGTTCGGTTCCACCTCGGTGTCGCGCGCGCTTGTTCGAAGCGCCCTGAACTGCAACAAAACTTATGAAAAATATACCCCCAAACGTTTGCAGCGTTTTATCGAAAGCCGCTTTGTTCCGGTCTACTCACCAGAGACCAAGGACAAAGCGTCTTTTGATTTGATACGTGCCACGGTGAATCTGACGGTCGCCTCGATCCTGATCTCGATGGCTACGTCGTTGCAGTTGCCTCTTTCGACGACTTACGTTACCTTTATGGTAGCGATGGGTTCGTCGTTGGCCGACCGTGCCTGGGGACGCGAGAGCGCAGTGTACCGGATCACCGGAGTACTGACCGTAATAGCAGGCTGGTTCCTTACGGCGCTGATCGCCTTTACCATCGCCTTCCTGGTAGCTCTGGGCCTGATGTGGGGCGGTATGATCGCAGTGGTGCTGTTTGCTTGCCTGTGCGCGTACCTGCTCGTTCAAAGTTCGATTCTGCACAGCCGCAAAGTGAAGAAACAGGCAGAGAAGATGGCAGAGGAAGAGGCTGACGGACCGGAGCAGACGGTGATCGAGCGTTGCGTGCACGAAGTATCGGAAACGATGCTCAAAGTGACTGAAATCTATCAGCAGACGCTCGTAGGGCTGTTCGACGAAGACCGTAAGTTGCTCAAGCAGATGGTGCGCGAATCCGAGGAGCTGTACCGGATTGCCCATGAACGCAAGCATGAGATGCTGCCGACGCTTTTCAAACTGCAGGAAAACTATATCGAGACGGGGCACTATTATGTACAGGTCATCGATTACATGAACGAGGTGACCAAAGCGCTCGTACACATCACGCGGCCCAGTTTCGACCACATCAACAACAACCATGAGGGGATGACCAAGGAACAGGTGGCCGATTTGCAGCAGGTTAATGAGAAAGTGAGTAGCATTTATCAGAAAATCAACACGATGCTGGAGAACAATGATTTCTCGCAGCTCGATGCGATTCTCCAGATGCGCGATAAACTGTTCGATACGTTGGCTGCCGCGATCAAGAGTCAGATCAAGCGGGTCAAGGCCAAAACGACCACCACACGCAGCAGTATCCTCTACCTGACCATTATCAACGAAACGAAGACGATGGTGCTGCAAACCCGGAACCTGCTCAAGTCGCAGCGTTATTTCATGTCCGGGGAGTAGGACCGGCTTTTGCAGGGCTATACCTTGCAGCTGTCCGGAGGCGGTTCAAAGAGAGTAAAAAGAGGTTGGGTTTCATACCGACCTCTTTTTTCATGTAAAAAACACAGCTCCGGTGCAATAAACCGGCTTTCCGTGAGTTTAATATGGTAAGGCGCCCCCTATTTTGCTTTTGGGTAAAAAAAATATAATTTTGTGAGCTATTGACGGCAGTACGATGAGGCGATTTTACGTGATTGCGGCCCTGGCGGCCTTGGTGGCGGGAGGTTGTTCGAAACAGGACGATACACTGGAGGAGACCCAGCGCACATCCTTTACGAACTACCTGAAAGGTCAGCAGTACGCTTATACGGAACAATCGGGCGTCTACCGCTATATCACCAACACCGATCGGGAAGGCTACGGTACGGCACCGGTGCTCGATGGAGAAAGTTCGGCCGTAATCGATTTTGCGGTTTATGCGTTTTCTTCGGGCAGCAGCGGTAAAGGCGAGCTTTATTATACCAATCGTAAGGATTTGATCGACGAAGAGTCGTTAACGGATCTGGAGCATTACTGGCCGTTCGAGCCCCAGGAGATTTCGCTCAGCGATTCACGCCTGGTGAAAGGCGTACGGCTCGGTTTGGACGGATGCCGCCAGGGAGATTCAGTGCAGTTGTTTCTGGTGTCCCGGCTGGGTTATGGCAATAAACCGTTGGGATTGGTTCCTGCCAATACGCCGTTGGTGTGGGATATAGTAGTGAATCAAGTGGTTAAATAGTCGAATATGAGAAAAATAGTTTTCGCTTGCGCCGTATGCGCCGTAATCGGGTTGCTCGCGGCCTCCTGTGCGAAAAACGAGGATGAATCCAATGAAACCTTGCGTGAACGCTCTTTCGAGGCGTGGATTCAGTTGTATGCCCCCAATGCCGAAAAGCTGGACGGCGGGATATATGTGGAGAAACTCAAATCGTCCGAGCAACCCGGAGCGTTGACGCCCGCCGATGTGGATACGTGGGTCATGATCAATTATACGGGTAGGACAATGGCTTCGGGGGATGTGGTCGTGACGCGCGATCCCGAAATTGCCAAATATCAGGGGACGTTTAACTACTACACGCATTACACACCCGACTACGTACCGTTCACTCCCTATAACAGCATTTATTACGGTTCGGATCTGAACCTTATCGTAGGCAATTATCTGGCGCTCGGGCATATGAAAGAGGGAGATCAGTGGCGTGTCTATATTCCGTCGGATCTGGCTTATGGGTCGAGCGGATACAGTTACGAATACTCCGGGTTCGGCGGACAGAACGCACTGGGCGCCAATATTCCGGTCGTTATGGATCTGGAGCTGGTTCGGGTGGTCAAGGATCCTGAAAAATACGAGGCGTCGCTGGTGCAAAACTATGCGGTGGGGCAGTTAAATATGAACCTGACCGACACCGTGCGTACGAACCTTTACCTCAAGCCGATCTCTTTCGGTAAAGACACGGCGACAATAAAAAAAGACTCTACTGTATCTATCTATTACGTGGGGCGCTTCCTCGACGGTTTCGTATTCGATACGAATATAGAGGACACGGCTAAAAAATACAACTTGGCACAGTATGCCTCTTCGGGCAAATATGAACCGTTGTCGGTCGATGTAGGAGCTTCCGAAGAAGAGGAGACGACCTCGACGAATGTCGTGGTAGTCGGTATGGATGCAGCATTAGCCAAGATGGTGTACGGGGAAACAGCCACCATGGTTTTTACTTCGACCTACGGGTACGGTTCTTCCGGACAGTTTCCCTCTTTTACGGCGAACAGCTCTACCGGGAGCGTCGATAGGGGAACGATTATTCCGCCTTACACGCCGCTCGTGTTCGAGGTTACCGTGGCGCCCCAGTATGGTGACGGTTCGCTGCTCTTCCCTTATACGACCTATGCCGTGCAGCATCTGCTCGATGACGAGGTCGACGGTGTTTGGGTAACCGGTTATGTCAATGGTGTGGTGGACGGCAGCGATTACAAACAATGGATCGATACGCTTACCAATATTACGGAGGCCGGCATCAAGGACAACCTGATGCTGGGCAACACCAACGGCAGCGGTACCAAGCCCGAGGACTGCTTCCCGGTGATGCTGCCGGAAGGCAAAGTGCGCGATGCGTTGAATATTCCGGACAATCAGGGTACGGTATTCCGCCAGAAGATCAAAGTGTTCGGTAATATCCGCAAGTACAAAGGCACGCGCGGTTTGGTGGAGGTAACCGATTACCGGAAATAACGAATATGCCTGCGACGTTACGCATGCCGGATTGCAGGATGGTTAGGACATGACTCAAAGGCGGGATCGGTTTCCCGCCTTTGGTTTGATGTTGCACGATATGGGGAATTCTTACTTTTCATTCAAGCAGTTTACCGTTTCCCAGGCTCGTTCGGCCATGCGAGTGGGGACGGACGGGGTATTGCTCGGGGCTTGGTGCGATCTCGGTTTTTCGGCTGAAATTATGGTTGCAGAAGGGGCCGAACAAACCCCGTGGCGCATACTGGATGTCGGTACCGGTACCGGAGTCGTCGCTTTGATGGCGGCACAGAGGGTGCAGCATGCGCAGGTCGATGCTGTCGAACCGGACGAGGGAAGTTGCCTGGATGCGGCACAGAATTTTGCCGGCTCGCCGTGGAGCGGCCGTTTGCGGCTGTACCGCACAACCTTGCAGGAATACGTCGCTTTGGTTCGGGGTACGGTCCTTTACGACCGGATTGTCTCCAACCCGCCTTATTTTGTCGATTCGCTCCAGTCGCCCGATCCGGGCCGTAATGCCGGTCGGCACACCGTGTCGCTTTCTTACGGGGAGCTGATCGAAGGAGTGTTGGCTTTACTGGCGGAGCGAGGTCTTTTTGCCGTAATTCTGCCTGTCCATGAGGGTGCCGTTTTCGAACAGATGGCTTTGGAGCGAGGTTTGCATGTCGTACGCAAGTTGCAGGTCCAGACCAAACCGGACGTGCCGGCGAAACGGGTGCTGATGGAATTTGCACGCAGTCAGGCGCCGCTGCGGTTTGCGACGCTGGTTATGGAAACGGGCCGCCCGCAGGAATACAGTGAAGCCTACAGGGGCCTTACGCGTGATTTTTACCTGAAATTTTGACCGGGTATTTTAAAAATTTAGTTAGCTTTGTTACGTGTTTTTCCGAAGACCAATTAAATGTTTGATCATATGAAAAAAATTTTGATCCCGTTGTGCCTGATGGCCGTTGCCTCGGCCGGTGTCCAGGCTCAGGTGAAAGCCGGTAAGGGCCTCGTGGTGACCAGTAACAGTGCCGTTGCCTATTCCCTGCCCCGCACTACACTGAAGGTGACCGTCGAGGTCGAGAAGGAGAGCATCCGCAAAGGGCCTTATGCCCGTTATGCGCAGAAGTTCCTCGGCGTGATGGCTCCGTTGGCCGATAAGGACATTTACACGATTACCGGCGGTAAGATCGGTTTTGCCGAAGAGGCCGATCCTGCACAGGTGTATACGATGGAAAATCCGGATAAAAGCCCGGTGAAGATATATGAACCGACCCGCGAAGGTTTTATGGCTGCTCAGATGGACGGTGCGGCTCCGGTTCCGTCGGCCTTCCGTCCCGCAGCTCCTGCCCGGCGTGCTTTGCGCGGTAATGTCGAGGCCGTATCGCTGACCGGCAGCGATACCAGTTTCGTCAAGGTGCAGGTGGATCGTCGTAGTACGGTGGAACAGAATCCCGAATCTGCAGCCCTCGATGCTGCGAACATGATCTATATGCTGCGCAAGAAGCGTATGGAGCTGGTGACGGGCGACGCCGGAGAGCATGTCTTCGGAGAGGGGCTCAAAGCCGCTTTGGACGAATTGAACCGGTTGGAAGAGGAGTATCTGGCGCTTTTCCTGGGCAAACAGTTCAGACAGAAAATCGTCCGTGAATACGATGTGATTCCCGAGCAGGGAAAAAATTCCGCTATCGTTTGCCGCTTTTCCGATCTGGGAGGCCTGCTGCCTTCGTCGGATTTGTCGGGCCGGCCCGTGCTGATCGAGATGACGCCTGAGCAAAAGGCTCAAAACAGCGCGTTGACCCGCAAGAGCAAGGATTCCCGCGGGACGGTCTTTTATCGTATCGCCGACGTCGTGGACTGCCGGTTGACCGACGGAAAACGCGAAATAGCCCAAAGCCGCGTGCCGGTGTACCAGTTTGGCGAGGTGGTCGAGGTTCCTGTCAACTCGTTGAAATAACAGCCTGGCCAGAAAGGAATAGTATGGATGATACGGCTCTGATGATTCGGCTTCTCAAACGCTTGAAGGTTGAAATGAACGGAGCGGTGACCGGAGCGATGCAGGAGCGGGGGATTGTCTATCCGCTCAATTACGGGGTTTCGGTTCCAACCATTCGCGGGATAGCAAGAAAGTATGGCCCGAGCCACTCTCTTGCTCTTCTTTTGTACCGGCAACAGGTGCGCGAGCTGAAGCTCTCCGCGCTGTTCGTCGAGGATCCTGCGTGCGTTACCTCGGAGCAGGTACGTGAATGGAGCCGGGATTTCACCCATTCCGAAATCGTCGAACTGACGGTGATGTACCTTTTTTCGCGTTCGGCGGCAGCTGTAGACCTGATCGGGGAATGGCTGTCGGCCGATGATGTGTTCCTGCGGTATGCGGGTGTCATGATGCTGATGCGCACGGCTGGTGGCCCGTTGTGCGATGGAGAGCGGACGCTTTTTTTGCTCGGGGAGGCCGATGCGATGCTGATGCGTCGCGACCCCGAACCGTTGATTGTGCGGGGAATGGTCAATGCATTGTGTCGCTGTGCGATGCTTTCCGACAGGTTGCAGGCCGAAATTATGCGTCTCACAGGCCGTTACGCCTCTTCTGCAAATCCCCGGTTGCGCGAACTGGCATCTGAAGTTGCAAGTATGGTTTCGGCCGGATAACTGTTACGGATAAAATTAGTATAATCCTCCGGAGACATCTTGTCTCCGGAGGATTCGTTTTGTTGGGAAGGTTGTGTTGCGGTGGGGGCTGGTAGGGGCCTTTCTCAACGGCCAAAGACGAGTCCGACGGCAAGATTGAGGGAACTCATGCTTTCCCGCTTGTCCAGGTCGTATTTGTCTCCGTTGACTTTTATTATGCCCAGTGAACCTGCCGTAGCGGAAGCATTGATCATCAGTGCAACGCCTTTACTCAGCCCAATCTCGTATCCGATTTCGAGAGTAGTTCCGAAAGTGCCTCCCGTGGCCTTTATGGATGACACGCTCTCCTGGTAGGATACGTAACCCAGACCCACACCGAGAATAAAGGCGCTGTTCTGCGTTCGGTTGTAAAACCGGGAGAGTATTTTGGGCCCGGCGACGACACTGCTGACACTTCCGTCGTTGTATTGCCTGTAATTGACGAATCCACCCAATCCGATGTATTCGTTGAAGAAGCCTGCGAGGTCGCCGCCGATGACAAATCCGGTTTTGTAACTACTTTTCAGGCCTGATGCCAATTTACCCAACCGGTGGCTGTACCCTCCCGACAGGGCGAACCGGACCCCGTGCGGGGAGTGTTTTGTTTTCTCTCGTTGGTTCATTGGCGGGGCAGTGAGCAATGGCGTTACCTTTTCCGGTGACGATTCGGTAACAAAATAGCCCGGTGTGATGGTTCGGATCGTGTCTTTGGAGACGTAAGAACTGATTTTGGTCCCGTCGGGCTGGAGGACCGATATGAAAATCTGTTGGTCCGTTTTCGCCAATATTTTGCATCTCACGGTATCGCCTTTCGCGGTCACGAGCAGGTCCTGGGCGTAACCTTTGGGCAAGAGACTCAGTGCAAAGACAAGTAATAGTAGTTTTTTCATCGTTTGGGTAGTTTTAGGGGATGAAGTTTTTTAAGGTTCCGTATCCGTATCTGTATCCGGGTCTGGCGCAGTCTGTTGAATCGCTTCGATTTCGGCTTTGGCGACCGATGGTTCCACGATCTCCAGCTTGGGCCGTCCGACCATTATGCCGTATTTCATGCCGCACCGGATGTAATAGTGATATCCCGCTTGCAGGATCAGTTTGAGTTCCGCCCGGTTTTCGGTGGAGGCCCAGATGACTACTTCACCCGTGGCCGGGATCACAATCTCTTCGGCCCAATTGTTGCGTGCCTGGGTTACTACGGAGTCATTGATTTTCACGTCGTAACTTAACGCTGCACCTAAAGGAAATTTCCGGAAGAGATGGATTACGCTCTCGCCGTTCAGGAAATGCAGACTGTCGAACACGGCATGCGTCTCCACTGGCGGCAGGGAGTCCATCCGATAGATATCGGCCTTGATCCGATGGCAGCTGCTGGCAAAACTCGGGGCCTTGTGCCAGGTGATTTTGACGAGATTGCCGCCGGCTTTGGCGGCATGTTCCCTGGCCAACCGCAGCGTGGTGTCGAGGTTTCCGCTTTTGGAAAACCCGTTGTCTCCGATTTTGAGTGTTCCGATCAGGACGGCTTCCGCAGGGACCGTGTCGTTTAGCGAAAGAACACGTACCGGAGCGGTTACGGAATCGGTCTGGTAACCGGGATTGCTTACCTGCATTTTGATTCGCTGGGCGCAGAAACACACCAGCAACAGGGCTGCGAGGAGCAGCCACGACGATTTTTCATAATGCTAGAGATTGAATTTCAATAGGAGAGTATTTAAATATAGTGTAATTATTCCAATAAATAGCCTGTTTAGGACAAATATTCCCGGTATATAATAATTTGGGAGGCAGAAGAAAACCGAGTTTTATTGCTATTTTTGTTCCCTCGAAAAATAAGTTAATAGAAGTTTTATGTTGGGAATAATGGTCGCTGTGTTCCTCGTCGGATACCTCTGTATTGCGATGGAGCACAAGTTGCAGGTGAACAAAGCCGCGTCGGCGCTGCTGACCGGCGGAATTTTATGGGCGCTTTATATCGTTACGGCACCGTTGAGCGTGCCGCAACTCGACGGGCAGGCGTTCGGCGAATTTTTGTCGGATAATCCGACGATTGCGGCACTGCCGTTGGTCGAACAGTGCGTGCGTTTCATTTCGGGAGTGCAGATCGTCGAACATCTGGGAGAGATTTCCGAAACCCTTTTCTTCCTGATCGGAGCGATGACGATCGTGGAGCTGATCGATGTCCACGGGGGATTTTCGATCATTACCAACCGCATTACGACCCGCAAGAAAGTTACGTTGTTGTGGCTGATTTCGATCCTGACCTTCTTTATGTCGGCCGTGTTGGATAACATGACTACGGCCATCGTGATGGTCATGCTGATTCGCCGGATTATTCCCGAGCAAAAGGAGCGCTGGCTGTTCGCGAGTATCATCATCATCGCGGCCAACAGCGGCGGTGCGTGGTCGCCCATCGGGGACGTGACGACGATTATGCTCTGGGTCAAAGGCAATGTGACCTCGGTGCCGCTGGTGGAATCGCTGCTGCTTCCCAGTCTCGTTTCGACGATCGTGCCGGTGTGGATCGCCTCGCGGTCGATGCACGGGATGATTACTTCGGACGGCACCGAGGACAAAGCCATGTCGAATGTCGAACAGGTACTGACCCCCAGGGAGCGTCTGACAATGCTCATTCTGGGTGTCTCCTGCCTGTTGTTCGTACCGGTATTCAAGTCGCTGACGCATTTGCCGCCGTTTATGGGAATCATGGTCGGTCTCGGTATCATGTGGGTCTATACCGAATTGCTTTACCGGAAGAAGGTGGATGTGGCCGAGCGGGACAAACATCGGGTGACTCAGGTGATCCGCCATATCGATATTCCGACAATCCTCTTTTTCCTCGGGATTCTGCTGGCCGTGGCGGCCCTGCAGGCTACGGGGATTCTGGATGCTGCGGCCGGGTTCCTCAACAGGGAACTGCATAATATTTATATCATCAACGTGATTATCGGCCTGATGTCCTCGATCGTCGATAACGTGCCGCTGGTGGCCGGGGCGATGGGGATGTATCCGATCGTGGATCCGGCGATGGTGGGTACGATGGCCGATCCCGCCTTTATGCAGCATTTCGTGCAGGACGGTCCGTTCTGGTTGTTCCTGGCCTACTGTGCAGGCGTAGGCGGCAGCCTGCTGATTATCGGCTCAGCTGCCGGTGTCGTGGTGATGGGACTCGAAAAGATCAATTTCGCGTGGTACCTGAAGCGGATTACGTTGATGGCACTGGCCGGATATCTGGCCGGAGCGGCGGTTTTCGTTTTAATCGAATGGCTTAAATTGGGTGCGGCGTTTTGATGATACTTGTGCGGACAATTATGGGGGATATTGATTGAGAAAGAATGTTGCATACCGTCCGTAATGTGTTTTTTTAGTTGAAAGGCCGACAGTTGCTTTTTGGAGTGTAAGGAACCAAAACTTGATATTGATATGGAAACGGCCCGGAGATGCCTCCGGGCCGTTTCCATATTTTACTCTGATTTCGGGAAAGATGCTGTTAAAACAGTGCTGAGACTTTTCGCACTACTTCGTCCGGATCGGGATCGAGGTCGAAAACCAACGAGGGTTTCAGGTAGTGCAGCTCTTTGCCTTGCTGGAAATGTTTTTCACCGCCGCCGGTAATGTTCAGCATGATGATTTTTTCGGGATCGACCTCTCCGGATTTCACGGCTTTGATCAGCGTAGCGAGCGCGATGCCGGGAGCGGAGTAGATGTCCACGCCTTCGGTTTCCTCGAACAGTTTCTTTGCGGCACGGGCCTCTTCGTTCGTGGCTACGAGGATGTCTCCGCCGGTGTCGATCAGTGCATCGAACAGCCCGCCGCCGATCGGGTAGGGGGGCTTGCGGTTCGACAGAACCTTCGCGTCGATCGATTCGGCATCAATCCGGGCCTGATCGTCGTCGTAAGGGAGCATGGCGCGCGAACGTGCCCGCCAGGCATTGTACATTGGGACGAAAGGCAGGTTTTGCGATACCATCAGTTTCATCTTGTGCGTGCCGAAGCGGCCGTCCTCGATCAGGCGTTGATTCGCTTCCCATGCCGCAATAGCCCCTGTGCCGCTGCCGATCGCCTGGAAGTAATAATCCGGAATGCGGCCGATGAAGGTCGTGGCCGAAAGTACGGTCGTTGCCATGCCGTCGCGGCGTGCGATGTTCTTGGCACCGCCTTCGGCGAGGAATTTATCGGATTTGAGCACCAGGTTGCTCAGGTGGATCGCATCGAAATAGTCGCCGCCTTTACGCGCCGCGATCAGTTTGACACAGTCGTTGAGCGGGGCGTCGAACCAAAGTGCATCGAGGTTGTCTTCCGGTACGCTCAGCAGCAGCGGAATGCGGTTGTCAGAGCAGACGCGCGCGAAAGCGCGGGCCGTATTCCCTGCCGATGCCACTACCAGCACTTTGTGTGCATGGTCTTCGCCGAGGCGTCCGCAAACCGAGTAGGCCTCGGTCTCCTTGAATGAGCAGGTGCTCATGTGGGCGCCGATCTTGGGATAATAGCCGTTGAAGGTGATATAGAGGTTTTTCAGTCCGAGTGCAGCGGCCAGTTTCGAACTTTTGTAAGTAACGGGGGCACACGAGCCTTTCAGCATTCTGCCGACCGGCAGCCATTGCGCGAAGCGGTAAATTCCCATTTCATCTCCGCCGGGCTCGATTTGCCGGGTCGTGTAACGGGCCCGGATCAGCGACGGTGAGCCGCCTTCGGGATCGTCGAGGAGCCAGCCCTCGTCTTCGAAGATTCGGCCGGTGGTTACATTTTGCAGGGAGTACTTCGTCGCGCTGAAATTTTTCATTATCTTAGTAAAAGTGGATTGGGACAAAATTTGCACGAACAAAATTAGCATAATTTTCGGGGTTTCGGGCTGTTGATGTCCTGAGAAAGGCCAATGCTCCAATAAAATACGTCTTTATACTTATAGCCTTTTTTGTGGAGGGCACGGATGTGGAGCCGGTCCTGAAAAGGGATGTTGTGGATTGGCCGTAAATGGTCCGGAGATTGTGAATTTACATTTTGATCATGCGAGTTTCGGTGGTCGGGGATTTATTCCGGCATATCTTTGTTGCCGGAAACGTCTTAGGACAATTATACTTCGTTGAGTCGGCGTTCCGCCGGGCGGGTGTCGCCGGATGGGGCCGGAGCGGTAGGAAACGTCCGTGGGATGGAATGATAATAGCATAACGGGGATATGGCAAAGAAAAAACGTGCGGTGAGAATGCTGGATCGTGACGTGAGCTGGATGTACTTCAACCGCCGCATCCTTCAAGAGGCCCAGCGCGATAACGTGCCGTTGCTCGAACGGTTCACTTTTCTGGGGATCTATTCGAACAATCTCGACGAATTCTACCGGGTGAGGGTTTCGGCGCTCAAACGGGTGGTCGAGTACGAGGAGGAACCGCACGGGGGACAGACGCGCGCCACCGCGCTGCGCGAATTGCGGTTGGTCGAAAAGTTGACGAAAGTTTATCTGCAGGAGTTCGAGGAGACTTTCGAACGGCTTAAAACCCGGTTGAAAGATCAGCATATTTACTTGATCGACGAAACGCAGTTGTCCGATTCGCAGGCCCGTTATATCAAGATGGTGTACCGCAACGACCTGAACAGTTCGACCTATCCGCTCATTACCACGCAGGGATCGCGCCTGGGCGACCTGACCGATTCAGGAATCTACCTGGCTGTGAAATTGTTGCGGACAGGACCGCGCAGCGGTAAGACGCTTCGTGACTTCGCGCTGATTGAACTGCCTACGCGCGAGTTCGGACGTTTCATCGTGCTGCCGCCCGAAAGAGGGCGCACCTGCATCATGTTCCTGGACGATGTCGTGCGGTTTTGTCTGCCGTTCATCTTTGCCGGATTGCATTACGACTCTTTCGAGGCTTATACGTTCAAATTTACGCGCGATGCCGAGATCGAGCTCGACAGCGGGATCGGTGTGGGGCTGGTCGAGCAGATCGCGCGAGGCGTGAAAAACCGCAGGAAAGGCGAGCCGGTGCGGTTGGTCTATGACAAGCAGATGCCCCGGGATATGCTGCGCCACATTCGCACGAAACTGCGTATCGACCGTTTCGACACGAGCGATGCCGGGTCGCGGTATCACAACATGAAGGACTTGATAGGATTTCCTTCCGTCGGACGCTCCGATCTGAAATTTCCCCCGCAGCCTCCGGTGCTCACCTCCCCGTTCGAGACCTATGGCAGCGCGTTGGAAGCTGTACGTACGAAGGATCGCTTCCTGCACTATCCCTATCATAGCTTTTCCAACTATATCCGGTTGCTGCGCGAAGCGGCGCTGAGCCGTGACGTGCGGAGCATCAAAACGACCGTTTACCGGCTGGCCAAGGATTCGAAGGTGGTCAAGGCGCTGATCTGTGCCGCCCGGCACGGTAAAGAGGTGACGGTAGTGGTCGAACTGATGGCCCGTTTCGACGAATCTTCGAACATCAGCTGGTCGAAGAAGATGCAGGATGCGGGCATCCATGTCCTGTTCGGCGTCGAGGGACTGAAGGTGCACAGCAAGCTTACCCACATCTCCTCGCCGAAGGGCGACATCGCGTGCATCAGTACGGGCAATTTCCACGAAGGGAATGCGAAACTCTATACCGATACGACACTGTTTACCGCCGACCGCCGCATTACGCGCGAGGTCGATGCGGTGTTCGATTTTATCCGCCACCCGTACCGTCCGGTCGTTTTCAGGCAACTGCTCGTCTCTCCGCAGGGCATGCGTTCCGGGATGGATGAAATGATCGATACGGAGATCGCCCATGCGCAGGCCGGCCGGAAAGCTTATATCCTGTGCAAAGTCAACCACATTACCGACGACAAGATTATCCGCAGGCTGTATGAAGCCTCTGCGGCCGGAGTGCAACTGCGCATGCTGGTACGCGGAAACTGCTCGGTCATTCCGGGTATCCCGGGCCTGAGTGAGAATATCGAGATCAGGGGCATTATCGACCGTTATTTGGAGCATTCGCGTATCTTTATCTTCTGTAACGGAGGCCGCGGCCGCGAACGTTATTTCATTGGCTCGGCCGATTGGATGACCCGCAATCTCGACCACCGGGTCGAGGTTTATGCCCCGGTGCACGATCGTGCGATTCAGGCCGAATTGCGCCGCATAATCGAATATGGCCTGCGGGACAATGTGGCTGCCCGGGTGGTGGACGGTACCGGTGAGAACAGACTTTATGAAAACGATCTGCCGCCTTTCCGTTCGCAAAGCGAGCTGTATCGTTTTTATACCGAACAGGCGAATGAACAGTTAACACAGAGGGAGCATGCTGGAAAGTAAACTCAATTTTGCCGCGATCGATATCGGATCGAATGCCGTACGGTTGCTGATCAAGGGGATACGCCCCGGCGAAACTGTCGATGAAATGACCAAGTGCGTGCTGTTGCGCATCCCCCTGCGATTGGGCGAGGATGCGTTCGGCAGCGGCCGGATCTCACAGGAGAAACAGAAGCGGCTGATGCGGACGATCAAATCGTTCCGGTTGCTGATGAAAGTTTTCGATGTAGTCAGTTACCGGGCCTGCGCGACCTCGGCCATGCGCGATGCTTCGAACGGCGGTCGCATTGCCGACCGGATTTACGCGAAAACCGGCATCCGCATCGAAATTATCGACGGTGTGGAAGAGGCGCGGATCGTTTACGACAGCCATATCGGCGACCTGCTCGAAAGCGAAGGGTGTTACATTTATGTCGATGTGGGGGGCGGCAGCACCGAAGTGAGCCTGATTCACGACGGCGAGTTGCATAGCTCCCGTTCTTACGATATCGGCACGGTGCGTATGCTCAGCGGGAAGGTCAGGGAACAGAGCTGGGAGGCGTTGCGCAGCGATATGGACGCGCTCCGCGATGCGTATCCCGGCCTGCAGATCATCGGTTCGGGCGGCAATATCAATAAATTGTACAGCCTGTCCGGGAAAAAATCCGACGGACAGTTGCCGGTAGCGACGCTCCAAAAACTGTACAACCGGCTCAAACCGCTTGATCCGGAGCAGCGCATGGAGCAATTCCGGCTCAATCCCGACCGGGCGGACGTGATCGTCCCTGCGGCTGAGATTTTTCTGACGATCGCCCGGCACGTCGAAGCTGCGACGATCTTCGTACCGACAATCGGGATCATCGACGGATTGACCCACACCCTTTGCGCCGACTATCTCCGGAATCATCCGGCCTGAGTTTCCGTTTCGGATGGCCTGTTTGGTGAAAATCCCGGAAACAGGTGGCGTTCGGGGCCTTTGTGTTTTAACCGTTCCGTTGCGTGGAATGCTTTCGGTTGTTTGTGAGATGCCTTCGTGTTTTCAAAAAAGGGTAGAGGCAAAGGGCTCCCTCTGTTTTATGCCGGTTATTGCCGAAAATGATTACTTTTGTGGGATTTTAATCGTTTCCTACCGCTAACCGCCTCTCCTATGTTGCTGCAATTCTTTTTTGTTTTGGTCGCGATCATCCTCGGTGCACGCCTCGGCGGTATCGGTCTCGGTGTAATGGGAGGCATCGGATTGGGTGTCCTTACTTTCATATTCGGGCTGCAACCGACTTCTCCGCCGATCGATGTGATGCTGATGATCGTAGCGGTCATCGCGGCGGCAGGATGTATGCAGGCGGCCGGGGGGCTCGACCTGATGGTACGGCAGGCGGAGAAACTGTTGCGCCGCAATCCTTCCCGGATTACGCTGCTCAGTCCGCTGGTGACTTACCTGTTTACTTTCGTAGCCGGAACCGGCCATGTGGCCTATTCGGTACTGCCGGTGATCGCCGAAGTGGCACGCGAAACGAAGATTCGTCCGGAACGCCCGATGGCCATTGCCGTCATCGCTTCGCAGCAGGCTATTACCGCGAGTCCGATTTCGGCGGCGACGGTTGCGCTGTTGAGCATGCTGACCGGTTACCACCTCTCTTTGCTCGATATCTTGATGATCAGTATACCTTCGACGATCGTAGGGGTGCTGCTCGGCGCACTTTATTCGCTGCGTGTGGGCAAGGATCTCGAAGTGGACCCCGAATACCTGCGCCGGTTGGAAGCGGGAGAGTTCGATGAGGCGGTTAAAGGAGCCGAGGCGCTGAAATCTCCATGGAAAGCGGCCGTGTCGGTGGGTATTTTCGTGTTGGCCACGGTGCTGATCGTGCTGTTCGGTTCCATCGAGGAGCTACGCCGCAACGGGGATACGATGTTGCAGATGCCGTCGGTGATCGAGATATTGATGTTGTCCGCGGCGGCGTTGATCCTGTTGATTACCCGTACGAACGGGATCAAGGCAGCGCAGGGATCGGTCTTTTCTGCCGGTATGCAGGCGGTGGTGGCGATTTTCGGTATCGCCTGGATGGGCGATACGTTTCTCAACGGCAATATGACCGAACTGCGCGCTTCGATCGAAGGCGTGGTCACCTCTATGCCGTGGCTTTTCGGAATAGCTCTTTTCGTGATGTCGATCCTGCTTTACAGCCAGGCGGCCACCGTGCGGGCTTTGATGCCGCTGGGCATTGCGCTGGGTATTTCACCGTGGATGCTGGTGGCGTTGTTTCCTGCCGTGAACGGTTATTTTTTCATTCCGAATTATCCGACCGTCGTCGCCGCGATCAATTTCGACCGCACCGGTACCACCCGGATCGGCAAATACGTGCTGAATCATTCGTTCATGATGCCGGGGCTGATCGCAACGATCGGGGCCATGTTGACCGGCCTGTTGCTGATCCAGTTTTTGGGACGGTAATTTCTGCTAAAATCTTTGCCAGGAGATTTTTTGATTTTCCCTGCCAGTGTTTCTTGTCTGTATCTCCCCGCCTGTCCACCGGCATTCCGAGTTTAGCTCCCGGTCGTATTTCCTAGCCAACGTTTTTCGGGGATGTTCGACGGGAAACGATCTATCCCGTTTTCCCGATTTTAAGATGCGGCGCTCTCTTCGTCCGGTTCATCCGGATCGGGCGATCCTTCGTGTCCAGCCCGTTCGTGCAGGGCGTTCTGCGCTTTGAAGTGGGATTGGAACTTGGTGGTGATGTAAACCGTGAAGATCGGAAACATCATCATGCCCGATGCGGCCAGTACCACCGTGAGCACTTTGCCCATCGGCGTAACGGCGAATATGTTGGCTCCCACTGTGGTGACGTTCATGAAAGCCCACCACACCGCAGAGCCGTAGTTGGTCACATTGGGGTTCGGTCCGTGTTCCAGCTGGTAGAAGATCAGGGTGGAGAAGTAGATCAGCGCGAGCAGGGTCACGACATACGAAACCAGCAGGTTGGTAACCCGGCTGCGTGTGATCCAACCCACCATCACGGCCAGTCCGTACCCTCCCCGAACCAGCGGCATCAGCTTGAAAATATAGTAGGCCTCTTGCGTAAGCGGCATCTGGCTGTGGTCGGCGATGTTCAGGTAGGGGATCGAAACGAGCAGGAAGATGAGGTTGTGCCACAGGTAGTGCCATTTCCGTTCGCTGAGGTAGAAACGGAAGAGGAAATCGCTCATGAAGATCAGGCAGACCCACAGTTGAATTTGCAGGTAGGCGTGGTAATAGTTTTGTGCCGCATCGTGGAAGGTTTCGAACGACAGGGCGGCGATGACCAGCACACTGCCCAGCAAGACCAGAATATTTAATCCGTCGCGGATGCCGAGCATTACACGGCTGTGTTTCACGGAATGCCGTGATGCGGGGGAAGGAGGCGGCGATACGGATTGGACGGGAGTGCCGGACGGGGTATTCTGTTGCTTCATAGCTCGGAATGGATTTGATCTGAACTATTTAAACAAAAAACGTGCCTGTACGCGTTCAGAAACATGTAGCTTTTCATCTGGAAAGCCTTGTCGCCTTGCTTCGCGGGGTATGCCGGAACCGCTCGGGAATCCAGGCCCGCTGGAAGCCGGAAAGCAGTTTTACCGCTTCGAGGCGAATGCGTAGCTAATGCGTACGAACATGTTGCGGCGCGGCGTGGTGGCAGAGTTGAAGTTCACCACTTTGGGCCGGTAGTTGCCGATATTGTCGACGCCAAGGGAGAGTCCGAACATGTCCTTGAAGTCGAAATTGACCGCGGCATTACAGATTACATATCCTTGCTGACGGGCCGAATAGGAACCCATCCAAAATTTGAGGTCTTTCATCGAACCGCTGCCCATGCCGCTCAGGTCGACGATCGGCATGAAGTCCTCATAGGTTTTCGCGCCTACGTAACGCAGCGTGGCGTTGAGGTTGATGCGGCAGCCGGGGCTGGCCGAGAAACTGTAATCGGCCTGGAATGTCGCCGTGTGCGGACTGGGGTAGATATACTGTGTCGATTCCTGAGACGCGTCGTCGATCTGGAACAGGTAGTTGTAATCGGCCCGGATGAACAATCCTTTGCAAATGCGCCAACGGGCGAGCAGTTCGAGCCCTCCCATTTCGCTGCGGCGGACATTCTCGTATTGCAGGATCGTTTTGGTCTCTTCCATGTGGCCGCGCACATCGATCTTGTTGCGGAAGTAGCTGTTGTACAGGGTGGCCGACATGTTGAACCCGCTGGTGGTGAACTCTCCGGCCAGCGACAGGTAGTGGTTCGTTTCCGGCTTGAGGTTTGCGTTGCCCCGGATGTAGGTCTGGCCTTGCATCGGCACCTGGAATTCCATGTAGAGCTCTTTGAGCGACGGGTTGCGGTAGCCGTTGGCGTAATTGCCCCGGATTGTGAACTTGCCGATGTTGTATTTGATCGACGCTTTGGGCGTGACGTGCCAGCCGAAGCGGTTGTTCCAGTCGGCGCGGACTCCTACCGTGAAGCTCAGGGCTTTTTGCGTGCGGATTTCGTCCTGCACGTACAGCGAACCTGTGTTCATGCTTTTCAGGTCGTCGTATCCGAGCGGATTCAGGTCGAAATGCAACTGTTCGTTGATCAACTCGAGCCCTGTGGTGAGCCGGTTGTATTCCCCGGCTTTGAGCGTCCACAGCAGTCGCGGCATGTTGTAGATGTGGTTCTGCTTGGGTAGCGTTACGCCGCTGAGGCTGTCCTGCCGGCGGAAATATTCGTCGCGGATGAAAGAAAGGTAAACCTTGTTGTTCTCGTTGGGCGAGTGCTCCATCAGCGCCTTGACGTTGTACCCCTCGTAGGATTCGAAGGTCCACGGTTTGCTGTTGTTCGACAACGGGTTCTCGTCGAGGATGCTGCCGTTGAAGTCGTAGCGGTGCTTGTTGAAATAGTTGCCGGAAAGTTCGAAACGGAACTTTTCGGAGAGCACATAGTCGAACCGCTGCCCCACGTTGATGTCCCGCCAGCCGCTGACGCTGAGTCCGCGGTCGTCGGGCGGCACGATGACGGTCGTGTCGTTCAGGTTGGTGCTCCCCACCACAAAGACCGGCATGCCCGTGGAAGGATCCATTTCGGGGCGCATGCCGACCACGTTGCCGCCCGGGCCGATCACTGGAACCATCTTCGGGGTCATTTTTTTGAGTTCCCCGGCTGCGTAATGGCGCACCTCGTCTTTGGTGCCGACGAGCTTGTAGGCATCTACGCTGCGGTATGAAAAAGTGGTGAGCGATTTGAGTTTCCCGGTGTTGAAGCCGACCGAGAGGTCCCCTTTTAGGTTGGGTAGGTCGAGTTTATTGCGGTAGGTGCGGATGTCGCGGTCGGTATTCGTGCCCCCGAGCGTTTCGTCCCCGTTTTTCTGATAGGGCGTGCCGTAACGCATCGATGCGTTCACTTCGACGCGTTGCTTGGGCATTTTGGTAATGATGTTCACGATAGCTCCCATCGCGTTCGAGCCGTAAAGCACCGACGAGGCACCGCGCACGATTTCGATCCGTTCGATGTTCGCGATGGGAAGGCGGGCGTAATCGACATTGCCGTACGTCTCTCCGGCCATGCGTTCCCCGTCCACCAGAAACAGGACATAGCGCGCATCGAGCCCCTGGAAAGAGAGCGACGAACCGTAACCCGCCTGATGGAACTCGACGCCTGCCAGTTCGTTTTCGAGCGCCTCCTGGATCGTCGCCACGCCCCGGCTCTCGAGGTCGCGCGCTGTGATGATACGTGTGATGACGGGGGTTTGTTTGAGTGTCAGCGGAGTACGGGTGGCTGTGACCACGACGTCCTGCATTTCGACCGAGAGCGTGTCTTTTCGCGGGACTGCGTCTTCATTTCCCGGAGTACAAAATCCACGGCCGGTTACACCTGACAGGAACAGTACGGTACACAACAACGCCTTTTTCATCTCGCTTCGTTCTGGGGTTCGGTTTGCAAAGCTAACTTTTTTTAATGAAAAAAAGCGGAAAACCTGTGTCTGAAACGGAAAAACCGGAACAGTTTTGTACCTTTGCTGTTCAAAAAACGGATATGCGCATTCCGGATACTTCCCTTAAAATATTGTTGTTGTTGACCGTATCGTTACTGGCAGTCGCGTGTACGCGCACGGCCGACGATTTCGAGGTGTGGGGGCTCGATGTTTCGCGGCACCAGAAAGATGTCGACTGGGAGAAGGTGTTGCAGCATGAACAGCCGCATTTCGTCTTTATCAAGGCCACTGAAGGAACCCTGATCGTCGATCCGACTTATGCGAAGCACCGCGCCGAACTGGAAAGTGCCGGTGTCCTGTGGGGGGCCTATCATTTTTTCGGGCATCGCACGCCCGGCAAGGAGCAGGCGCGTAATTTCATCAAAACGGCCCGGCTCAAAAGGGGCAACATCCTGCCGGTGCTCGACATCGAGTGGCACCGCTTTATGAAGGATCCGAAACGTTCGGCCCGCGAGGCGAAGAATTTCTGCCGCGAGATCAAGCACTATTACGGTGTCAACCCGATCATCTATTGCTCGACCAATTTTTACGAAAAATACCTGGCGGACACCTTTCCCGAAGACGAATACGTACTGTGGATCGCAGATTACCGGGAGTGTCCCACCCTGCGGTGGCAGCTCTGGCAGCACACCGATTCGCACCGGATTCCGGGCATCCCGGGCAAGGTTGACCGCAACGTATTTTCAGGCAGTGCCGAAGAGTTTAAAAAGCTGATATTGTAATGAACATCGAAACGGATTTTCTGGTTATCGGCAGTGGGATAGCCGGTCTCAGTTACGCGCTCAAGGCGGCTGAAGTAGGCAAGGTGGTGATCGTCACCAAAGGCGAAATGAACGAGTGCAACACGGATTACGCCCAGGGAGGGATCGCCTCGGTGATGTACGATCCCGATACGTTCGAGAAACATATCCGGGACACATTGGTTTGCGGTGCGGGGATTTGCGACCGTGCGGCGGTCGAGCAGGTGGTGACCCGTGCGCCGGAGGTGATCAAGCAGCTGATCGCGTGGGGAGTCAAGTTCGACAAAGAAGGCACCGGACGCTATGAACTGGCCCGTGAAGGCGGCCACAGCGAACACCGTATCCTGCACCACAAGGATATCACCGGCCATGAGATCGAGCGGGCGCTGATGCGCAAGGTGAAACGGCACCACAACATAGAGATTCTCGAACATCATTTTGCCGTCGATATCCTCACGCAGCACCATCTGGGTAAATTGGTCCGGAAGAGTACGCCCGACATTACCTGTTTCGGCGCATATGTCCTGAACCTGAAAAAACACGAAATTTACACGGTACTTTCGAAAATCACCGTGCTGGCTACCGGCGGGGTAGGCAACATCTACCACACGACGACCAATCCTTCAGTGGCTACCGGCGACGGCATCGCGATGGTGCACCGGGCGAAGGGTATCGTCGAAAACATGGAGTTCATCCAGTTTCATCCGACGTCGCTCTATAATCCGGGGGAGCGTCCGTCATTCCTGATCAGCGAGGCGATGCGCGGTTTCGGCGGCATCCTGCGGCTGCAGAACGGCAAGGAGTTCATGCACAAATACCACCCGATGGGCTCGCTCGCGCCGCGCGACGTCGTAGCCCGCGGTATCGACCACGAACTGAAGATTTCGGGCGAGGAGTTCGTGTACCTCGATATTACGCACAAGGATCCCCGCGAGGTGACAGACCATTTCCCGAATATCTACAAGAAATGCCTTTCGGTGGGTATCGACCTGACCAAGGATATGATTCCGGTAGTGCCCGCAGCGCATTATTGCTGCGGCGGCGTGAAAGTCGACCTGAACGGGCAGTCGTCAATCCGGCGGCTGTACGCGTTGGGCGAAACCTCTTCCACCGGATTGCACGGCGGTAACCGCCTCGCATCCAACTCGCTGATGGAAGCGGCCGTTTATGCCGACGCTGCGGTACGCCATTCGATAGGCAGGATCGACGGCATAGAACTGCAGCGCGATATCCCGGCGTGGGATTACGAGGGGACGACGATGCCTGAGGAGATGGCGCTCATTACGCAGAATTACAAGGAGATGCAGCAGATTATGAGCAATTATGTGGGTATTGTCCGCTCGAACCTGCGGCTCGAACGTGCCAAACGCCGGCTGGAGATTATCTTCAAGGAGACCGAAGAACTCTATTCGAAGCTGACGCTGAGCCAGGACCTTTGCGAACTGCGCAACATGATCGCCGTGGGCTATCTCATAATCAAGCATGCCGAGGCTTTGCACCAGAGCATCGGACTGCACTATTCGACCGACTATCCGCCCGCGAGGTCGAATGACAACAATGGATAATTTAACCTGAGTCCGGGATTGTCCAAGCGGCCCCGGACGCAGCATTTTACGATATGGACTTACAACAGGAAATCGCGCGTCGGCGCACATTCGCCATCATCAGCCACCCGGATGCGGGTAAAACCACCCTGACCGAGAAACTGCTGCTTTTCGGCGGCGCGATTCACGTGGCCGGAGCCGTCAAGTCGAACAAGATCAAGAAGGGAGCCACTTCTGACTTTATGGAAATCGAGCGGCAGAGGGGTATTTCGGTCGCGACCTCGGTGATGGGTTTCGAGTATAAGGATTGCAAGATCAATATCCTCGATACGCCGGGGCACGAGGATTTTGCCGAAGACACCTACCGCACGCTGACGGCGGTCGATAGCGTGATCATCGTGGTCGACGGTGCGAAAGGTGTCGAGACCCAGACGCGTAAGCTGATGGAGGTTTGCCGTATGCGCAAGACCCCGGTGATGGTTTTCATCAATAAACTCGACCGTCCGTGCAAGGATCCGTTCGACCTGCTCGACGAGATCGAGGCCGAACTGAAGATCAAAGTACGTCCGCTGGCGTGGCCGATCAGCACCGGTCCCACGTTTAAAGGTGTTTACGACCTCTATGCCGACCGGTTGTCGCTGTTTTTCACCGAAGACAAGCAGCGTGCCGAAGGGGTGGAGCTGGACGTTAAACTGGACGATCCGGCCATCGATCAATATATCGCACCTTTTACCAAGCACCTGCGCGACGACCTGGAGCTGGTCGAGGGGGTTTACCCGGAGTTCGATCTGGACAGCTACCGTCGCGGCGAAGTGGCTCCGGTCTTTTTCGGCAGTGCGCTTAACAATTTCGGCGTGCGCGAATTGCTCGACTGTTTCATCCGCATTGCCCCGTCGCCCGGGGTGAGCCATACCGAGCAGCGGGATATCCGCCCCGACGAACCGAAACTGACCGGTTTCATCTTCAAGATTCATGCGAACATGGATCCGAACCACCGTGACCGCATCGCATTCCTGAAAATCTGTTCAGGCGTTTTTGAACGCAATAAGTCCTACCTGCATGTTCCGTCGGGCAAGGGAATGAAATTCGCCGCGCCGACCGCGTTCATGGCTGAGAAAAAATCTGTGATCGACGAAGCTTTCCCCGGTGATATCGTCGGTTTGCACGATACGGGAAACTTCAAGATCGGCGATACGTTCACCGAAGGCGAAAAGCTCCGTTTTACCGGTATTCCCAGTTTCTCGCCCGAATTGTTCCGCTATATCGAAAACGCCGATCCGATGAAATTCAAACAGTTGGCCAAAGGCGTCGACCAGTTGATGGACGAGGGTGTCGCACAGTTGTTTACCAGCAAGATGAACGGCCGCAAGATCATCGGCACGGTGGGCGCGTTACAGTTCGAGGTGATCGAGTACCGTTTGGAACACGAATACGGTGCGAAATGCCGTTACGAACCGATCCAAATCCACAAGGCGTGCTGGATCGAGTCCGACAACCGCGAACAGTTGGAGGATTTCCGTAAGCGCAAGTACAACAATATGGCGTTAGACAAGCGCGGACGCGAGGTATTCCTGGCCGATACTTCCTATGCGCTGTCCCTGGCAATGGAAAAATTTCCCGACATCAAATTCCATTTTACGTCCGAGTTTTAGACGGGGTTTCGTCCGGGGAACGGCACGATGACGCGGCATGAGGATTCCCCCCGGGTGTGTCCGGATTCAGGATGTACGTTTTCCCGGCTTTCTTGGCTTGTACGCCGTCGGCGTTCTTTTTGTCGGCCAGTGCGCAGCATATGTGTTCCCGGTCGATGTTTTCGGGTGTTAATGTGATGATTCCCATGTGATTTTTTGAAACAGTGGCCGGAATCCGTTTCGGCTAAAAGTCGTCGCCGACAGAGTCCGTATGCTGGATCAGTCGTTCGACCAAATCGTTTACCTCGCTGAAATCGAAGCCCAAGCCCGCTCCGTAACGCAGGAGTTTGGTGCGCAGGTCGTAACTGTTTTTAGCTTTGACGGTGCGCATTTTGCGGCGAAGTTGTTCTTCGAGTTTACCGCTCATGTCGTGTGCGTCGAGTTGTGCGACGGCCTCGGCGATGGTCTCCTCGCTGATCTGTTTCGTGCGCAGCCCCGAGCGGATTTTGTAACTGCCCCAGCGGCTCAGCGTCGCTTTTTCACGCACGTAGGCGGCGGCGTAGCGGGTATCGTCGATGAATTTCTGCTCGGTCAGCTTCCGAATAATGCTTTCGTGCGCAGAAGGGTCGACTCCCCAGCGGTAAAGCGCCTTCCGGGCATCCGAGGTGCATTTCTCACTCTTCGCACACAAATTCATCAGCAGCCGGAGCGCCTGTTCCGGGGTTTTCGCGGCTTTCTCCCGCCGGGGAAAGGCGGTTTCGTTGCCGGAGATACGTTTCGTCAATTTCGCCATGCACGCACCATCCTTTCCTTATCGAATATGTCCCGGCGCAATTCAGCTCCGGTGTAGCCTTCTGTGTGCAACATTTGCAGCATTTCGGAACCGAATTGTTCGTTGATTTCGAAATAGAGCGCTCCGCCGGGACGCAACAGTGTCTGTCCGTGTTTTGCGATCGCGCGGTAAAATTTCAGCGGATCGTTGTCGGGAACGAACAGGGCGAGCGCCGGCTCGTGATTCAGAACGTTGGGTCGCATCAGGTTCCGTTCCCCGTCGGTGACATACGGAGGGTTGCTGACGACCACGTCGAATGTTCCGGGGGCAAATTCCGGCGGGAGATCCGGTCCTAAAATGTCATGCAGTAGAAAAGCGACCGCCGTATGATTGAACGTGGCGTTTTCCGCAGCGATTGCCAACGCTTCGGCCGAGACGTCGAGCGCCGTTACTTCCGAATGCCGCAGTTCTGCTGCCAGTGATACGGCGATACATCCGCTTCCAGTACCGATGTCGAGCAGGCGGAGCGGAGCGGGCCCAGACGATTCGCGTAGCACATGGGCCGGCCGGTGCGGTTTTGTCAGGTTTCGGCCGGCCGGATATCGTTTTGTCGGGTTTGGACCGGTATGCTCAGCAATGATCCATGCGACCAACTCTTCCGTTTCCGGGCGGGGAATCAGGACTCCTTCACGGACGGTGAAGGGCCTGCCGTAAAATTCGGTACGGCCGATGATGTACTGTATGGGGCGTCCTTCCTCTATGTCCCTGATTATTTCTCGCATGCGTATTTCCGTGCTTTCCGGGCACGCAGCATCCGGCTCGACCACGACATCGGTGAACCGCATTTTGAACAGTTCGTCACAGAGCAGGGCCGTGGCGGCACGCGCCTCGTGTCCATCGTACAGGGAGGCTGCGGCGGCGTGGAGCGTATCCCAGAGTTCGCGGCGTGTCGGCATGGTTCGGAGAAACGTTACGTTTCCTGCAAATGTAATGTTTTTCCCGCAGACAAGTGTACGGGTCGATTCGGGAAATGAACCGGACGAGGTTCCGAAAAACATGTGCCTTTCCCCTTCGCAAGGCATTTGATCCGGATATGCGCCCCGGATGCAGCCTCCGGAAAACAGTCGTTCCGGTTCCGCAGAGGGTACCGGAACGACAGACTCATTAAACCATAAACAGTGTGAAACAATGTTGCAACCGAGCCGGGCACCGGAATTTGTCCGGCTCGGTTACGATGCAGCAGAGGGCGGTATGGGACAAGTTATTGGGCAGGATCAGGGTGGCCGCTGCGAGCAGCCGCACGCCGAGCTGTCCGGTGCGCCGTGTTGTGGATGTTATTCGGTTATTCATAATAATCAAGCGTTAAATTCAGGGTGTACAATTAATCCGGTCAGGGAACGAAAGTGAACGGAACGTAGATCGTAGCGTTGATTGTCGGTTGGTCGGCTCCCGGAACGGTATAGGTAACGATCAGTTTGAGTTTGTATTTTTTGCCTGCGTCGGGTTTACCGGCATAAAAGACAAATTTCAGATAATCCTCTTCCGGGGTAGTGACGGCTTTATTGCCAGCTTCTTTCTGATGCGGATTTTCGAGGCTGATTATCGCCGGAGTCCCGTCTTTTCCGTCCCAGTCGTCGGTAACCTTTGTCCCTATGGACTTAGACACCGGAATCGGGTCGGTATCGGAAAGTTGTTTGAACAGGTCGGCCGTCACGCCGATTTGTGCGAGTGCATTGCCGAACGGCACTTGTATCGTATTGTTTGCCGGCCATTCCGAAAGTTTGAATTCGACCGTGGGTGTGGTATATTCGGTACGGAAAAATGCGATCGGTTTGGTGATCGTGATCTGCTCTCCGCTGACCAGGTCGGTCAGCCACATCTTCACGTCGATCCCTCTGGAGCGCGCATCGGCGTCCGGGAACTGGAACACATAACTGGGTTGCAATTTCCATTCGCGTTTGTCGGGATCGGTCGTTTCGAGCCAGAACATCCCTCGTATCTCGTCCGGAGCATCCACTTTACAGGAATCCACCCGGACGGTGCTCAGGTCGAACATTGTCTCGCTGCCGGACGAGATCGGGCGTGCCTGCAGTGTCACCGGCGTATAAAGATAAGCCGACCCGTCGAGTTTTGCGTACGAGCAGGCCGGGAACAGTTTCATTGCTACCATGTCCGGCGTCAACTTGACCGTTGTGGTGAGGTCGCCCAGATAAGTCGAGGTGATCTGCACCTGCTGGCCGTTGGCATCCTCATATTTGAGCACCAATGCAATCAGCGACGAACTGTAATAAGCGCCCGATTTGACGGAAACCGTTGCGATCCATTCGCCGTCGATCGTTCCTCCCTGTGCGTCCTTGTGCGGCTGTACATCGGTCAGCTCGTATTCCGGAATCGAGGTTCCGTAAGATGAACGGGTGATGTGGGAGGCCGGCACGTCGAGCGAAAGGTTTTCCTTCGTTACGACGAAATTCGACGGATTGACGCGAAACGGTATGTCGAACGTTTTACCGTTCTGGACGATATATTCGGGATTGAGGATTACCAGTGCGGTGGGGATCGGTTTCTTCAACGTGTCGATATCGTCTTTCATCTTACTGCATCCGCCGCATAGCAACAACATCCCGGCAATTGCACAATAAATCGTACTTTTTTGCATGATATTCAATTTTGATCATTCAATTCATTATCTTATACCGGATCTTTCTGATTACAACATGACCGCGCGTACAGAGTGCGTGACTCCGGCAGGCGTAATCACAGATTCACCTGTTTCCAAACGCAAAGACTGACCGTCAAGCGCAATTTCCGCTTCCACAGTTTCCGCGTTGAACGCGACGTGGCAAAAAACTGACCCATGCATCGAAAGGTGCGGTGTGTTCGCTCAGTCTCTGTCCTGCGTCGAACAAAAACAACGTAGCATTGCCCGACTCATTCTTCAGTACCTGATACCTCCATCCGCATAATCGATCTGGTTGGCAATGAACATAACGTATGATTTCGAAAACGATTCTTTCATACTATGTCAGTTTATTGAATCCCTCGGCAATCTTCCCTATCGCTCGAGCTATGTCCACTGCCGAATTTCCCGGTCAGTGCATCCGTCATCTACGGCAACGGGCAGGCTGTGCCTGCCAAACCTGTTTTCATCCCGGGTAATTCCCAGTTCAGTGTACGGTCACTTTATACGAGAAAACCCCGCGACGAGTTTTATAGGCAATATAAAAATCAGACTCATTGCAAAAAGTGACGCGGAACACTCGTTCCTTCACTCCTTTTATGGAGCCTTCGAGCATGATTAAACCGCTATCGTCGTAAATGCGGTCAATCGTGAGTTCCGATGACATCGTTCCTTGAGCGTAACGCGAATCGGTGTTAACCATGGTTACTGTTTCAACCACGTCAAAACGCCTACCGCTTTTGATAAGTTTTTCCACATCGGACAACCGAGGCATCTGGCTCGAATACGCTACGCCGAACAGAGAAGTTTCAGCAGTCGAGCTTACACCGCTCAGCCAATTGAATTTCGTTCCGTCGCTACGCATCTGCACCATATAAATGACATTCCCCCCCAAGATAGCTGACTGCATTTTCATTTTATCTATAGCGCGACGCTTCACGCGTTCCTGGTTTGAAAATTCGGTCGTTCCTTTCGCTTTGGAGCTCACGTCATCGAGTTTATACAACCCTTTCACCTCAGATTCGACCCCCGCTATGGCAACTTGCTGCCATTCCATGGGTGAAGAGAGACGGCGAAATGAAGTGCGGGCGGCAAATTCCTGTACGCGGCCGCTACGAAACACGATTTTACTGATTGCATTCAACGACAAACTGTTATTATGAGACTCGCCGGGATATTGAAACATGGCAGCCGTTTCGGTAACCTCAACGACATTACACGGAATGACCCCCTCGTGGGTATAAATCGTATCCACCTGGGCCGACGCAGTACAGAGTCCTGCGAACAAGGCCATAAACATAAAAATAGTCTTCATGGGCATATTGTATTTTGAAAAAAGACGACAGAATCCCTGCCGTCTTTTTTCGTTACACGATGTCAGGTACGTCAGCCATCATTATTTTAACGCGGTAAAATGGTCACGGTTTCGACAAGATCCCCTGTCGATGAACTTGTCAAACGCAAGGTAATGGTTACCGGCTGACCTGAAGTACCGCTTTTCGACTTGAGTTCATCAGCCATTTTATCGAGTACGGATTCGGCCGTTTCGACAGTCATAGCCTGATTGAATACGTTCCCGTTGTAAGTCGTTTCCAGCAAATCAAGCGCTTGATCGACCAAAGCAATTTCGCTCTGAGACATGTCGCCCGGGTCGGTTATCGCCGCAGTCAGTTTAAAAAAATAGTAGTCCGTCTCCTCTTTGTCATTATTGCAGGAGGAAAATGCAACAATGCTACTGATAGCTACCAGCAATGTCGCCAAAAAAGATTTGATTTTCATAATACATAGGTTTTAAAGTGATTGGAAATAAATTATTCGGGTTATGGCACAGGAGTTGTTTCAGGAGTACCCTGATAGCCGACCAGCAGACCGAATCCGGAGGCATCCGCCCAGCGGTAGGTCTTTTTGAAATACGCGTTCAATTCCGACATTTTGACATCCGGCTGCGGGGTGTAACAGGTCAGCCCGCAAAAATCATCCGGATGGAGCCGCATGTCGGGGGGTAATGTCTGGTACACATCACCTGTTAGCACTACGGCATCGGCCAGTGCCTTGCAGAAAGCCTCGTAGTCGGATTGCAGTTCCGGGACTCCTTCGCTTTCCAGCGCAAGTACCTGCCGTAGATCCTGATAGGGCGAATCTTCATATGTATAGGCCCGGTCTTTCAGCTTGTCATAAAACAGTTCAGGATCCGCCGTCACTTTTTCCATCAACGCGCGCGTCGCCGTTGCCAATCCGTCGAGCCGGTCGGTACGTACCGCCGACAGAGTCAGCAGGTCGGCCTCGTCTTCAGGCAGCGTGTTGTAAAAAGCGCAACTGGTCTGGATCAGGTGATAAAAATCGGCGGCAGGCTGTGCGAACATAGCTTCCGTGATGTATTGGAACGGCAGGCTGGCACCGGGCAATGTGGCCGATGAAGCCACGTACATTCCGCATTTGTCTTTCAGCGCATAGGCGGTTTCGACATTGCCCATCAGGCAGGCGTGCATCAGGATAAAGTCGTACTTGATCGGCAGCAATTCGGCCAGGTCGTTCACTTCCACATCGGTTCCGTACCTGTCGCCCCCGGCGATTGCGCGTGTTTGGGGGGTATCATGTTCGTCATCCGTGGGCACCAACTCGTCGGCGAAAGCGGGCCACCAACCCGAACCGTGCGATGCGATCACGAGCCCCTGCGACGGGGCCGGATACATCCGGATCGCGTCTTCGAGTACGCCGCGCATCACCGCTTTGTCGGTCGCGTTCTGCTCCGGATAACTTTTGACCACACGGCTTACGATCGCATCGGTTTGATCCGGGACGATTTCAAGCAGCACAGGATTCGGGAACTGTGTCGTATGGGGCGAAGGGTCGAGGTAAACGAGCAGGTTGCCGTCGATATCATCGTTCCATCCGGCCTCGAGCCTGTTCAGGTTCGTCCATTGCTCCTGCCACAGGTTCACGTCGCCGATCATGTAGACCAGCACGGTGCGGGCGCGCCCTTCGTGCGGCGCGTCGCCTCCTTGGGATTCGTCGTTTTCTTTGCCGCACGAAAATGCACCGGCGCAAAGCAGCACTGCTGCAGCGCCGCACAGTACTTCCCGGATTCTACGATTACAATAATTTGTCATTAATTGGGAGATTGGGATTAAGATTTTGAGCCGGACATGGAGAATGCGGGAATACAATGTCAACCGGCCGGGATGCACGGCCGACAGCAGAATTGCGCTGTGTATGTACATCGGCGTACAAAGGAACGTAATAAATACCGGGCTTCCGGCGAGACGGAGCACGAATATGTGTCATTCCGGAAAAATCAAGTGTCATCGCGGCAAAATCTGGGCTGTTGCGGATTTCGGTCTGTATTTACAGCCGGGAACATTGTATGGCTGCTGATGTTTGTCTATCTTTGGGGAAATGCTGTGTACATCTATGTTCCGCCTATATTCCGCTCTCCTCTTCCGTATCTTCGCGGTCGCCTTTTCGGCCGTTGCGGCGGGTGTTTGCATTCCGGCTGCGGCACAGCCGGCAGCCGATACGCTTTATACGCTCGATGGGGCGTATGCGCTCGCCGGGAAAAACGGCGCGTTGGCCCGGCAGATACTCGATTCGCTGGAAAGACAACATCCTTCGAAGGGACATGCCGCGATTCCGCGATACAAAATCGTGGCGGCGAGGGCTTTTGTCGCGTCGCGTGACCTGAATCCCCGCCGGGCACTGCTTTACCTGCATTCGATCGCCGACACCGACGAGCTTCGGAATGATCCGGAAACCGATCTTTTCATTACGGCATTGATGTGCAACGAGTACCAGGTGCTGAACCGGCACGACGAGATGCTTCGCAGCATGTTGCTCTACCTGGATAAGGCCCGCAAGTACAAAAACCGGTTACGCGAAGCGGTCGCTCTGTTATACCTGGGGGATACGTACAGTCGGGACGGAGCACATGAAAAAGGGTTGCAGCACCTTCGTGCTGCACAGGAAATTTTACGGACTCAGACCGGGAACAAGAAGGTGACCGATTATTTGTTGTGGAGCCGCGAATTGGAAGCCGAGGCCTGTTTCCGGGCCGGAGATTATTCCGGGGCGATCCGCATCACCCGGGACCTGATCGCATGGTACGGTCGCCTCACCCGCCAGCAGCGTGCCGGAACAGAGGTAGAAGAGGACCGGAATTTGAATTTCCGGCAGGCCCAAAACCATATTTCACTCGCACGGCTCTACGCGTTGAACGGCGAAACGGCCCAAGCCGCCGGCGCATATGCCGAGGCGCAGCGGTTGCTGGCGAATACGGACAAAGTGCTGAGTCCGCAAATGCACGAACTGGCTCTCGATTACCTCAAGGCGGCGGGACGTTACCCCGAGGCACTCCGGCGTGCGCGGCAATACCTCGACGAGGCGCGTGTCGGCGATACGGTCAACCTGTTCAACCTTGCAGCCAAACGGCAATTGAGCGATATTTACCGTCATCTGGGCGATTACCCGCATGCATGGAATATGGAACATCAGGCCGCAGTGCTTGCCGACAGCCTTTATGCACGGGCAAACTACGAGACCGCCCTCGAATTGCGGACCGTATACGAAACGACTGAACAGCAGGCGCAGATATTGCGGCAGCAGGTTACGATCTCCCGCATCCGGACGGTTGCAGGGATATTATTAATCGGAATTGTTGCACTCGGCATTATCCTCTGGTTGCTGTGGTGGAACGGTCGCCGGGTCAAGCGGAAAAACCGACAGCTGTTCGAGCAGGTTGCCCAGTTGGGTGAAGCCCGGAAAGAGTTGCACCGTATCCGCCGGGCACTGCAGGAACAGGAACCACAGCGGCCGGAGGAGGGTGATAACCAGTTGTATGCCGCTCTAGACCGGCTGATGCGGGAGCAGGAGCGCTTTAGGGACCCGAACCTGACGCGTGAACAGGTTGCCGCCGAACTGGGCACCAATAAACTTTACCTTTCGAGAGCGATTGCAGAGCACTGTTCGATGACCTTCCTCGAGTATACGAACCATCTGCGGCTCGAGTGTGCGAAAGCGACGCTGCTGTGCGACCACACGACGAAAATCGAGGCGATCGCGGCCTGCTCCGGATTCAATTCCGTGAGGACTTTTTACCGCCTGTTTCAGAAGTATTACCGCCTGACACCGTCCGAATTCCGGAGAGTCGCGTCGTCGTACAAAACCCATCCCTGCTGAATGAAGAGTATAAGAGCGGCTGTTGCAGCTTTTTGTGACGTTCTGCAGGGGTAAACGGGGATGCCGGATTGTCGAATCACTTTGTTCCGATCCCAATAAAAAAGTGCAATAACTGAATCGTCAGTATATTGCACCTTTCTTAAAATGGGATACTTGCGATCCCCTCCCGGATAGACGACCCGGGCCTCAGGGCCCAGTCATATCCTGTGGTTAGAATTTCCAGCCGACCATCACTTCCATCGTGGCGTTGCGCAGGTCCAGCGGATCATTTGTGCGCTGAAGGTTCGTCAGCCCGATGTTGTAGCGGCCTTCGATCATCAGCCCGCAGTTGAAGTCGTAACCCAAGCCCACCAGCGCGTCTACGTTGTATTTGTTGATAACGGGCTTCAGGCTCGGACTTCCGGTTGCTTTCGAAGTCACCAAATAACCGAACTGTGCGCCGAGCTGTACGTTCATGCCGCCGATCAGGTAGTATTTGGTCACGACGGGCAGGTACACATAGCTGAGTCGGGTATCGAACGCTTCGCCCGCCATTTTTTGATGGTACCCCTGCTGGCTCCATAACAGTTCGGCTTGTATGCTGAACCAGTTGTTGATGTCGCGCTCGGCAAACATACCGGCAACGACGCCAGCTTTCATTTTCGTCCCCTCGAGACCGTTCACGTTCGCGAAAGTGGCACCTACTTTAGGACCGAATCCCCAACCCTGGGCCGAGGCGGTGGCCGTTACACACAGCATTGCAAAAATTGCAAGTAAACCTTTTTTCATGGTAATACCGATTTAATTAAAATAATCTTGTATAGGTTCTTCTTCGGTTCAGGTTGCTACCGAACCCAATCTACCGTACGTGTTTCAAAAAAGGTGCCATAAACGAACGAAGCACTGCACCCGGGCTTGCGCTTCGGGGCAGTGCTTCTTCCTACAAACACTACTACTCACCATGTTGTCCGGCTGTTTGTTCGGCCTTTCGGAAAGATTTCCGAAACGGGCTGGCCGAGGCATCCGGTCGCCTATGAATAGGTTACAAATATAGGGACAAGATTGTGAATCAGCAAGGGACCGGCTTCCGATACGGCTGTTTTCACGATGAATCGACCTTTTCTGCCGACCGGAAATACAATCCTGCCGATAAAAAAAGCGGCTCGCAAGAACCGCTTTTTAAGGAGTGAAAACCGATGTCAGATCGATAGTATTTTAATCGTATTGAGCAGGTCCCGGTTGATCGGCTTTTGGTTTTTGATCGCCTTGCTGAAGGGGATGTAGACCAGTTCGTCGTTTTGGATACCGATCATTACGTTGCGCTGTCCTTCGAGCAGGGCGTTGATCGAAGCTTCGCCCATGCGGCTGGCCAGGATGCGGTCGCTCGCGGAGGGCGAACCGCCGCGCTGGATGTGGCCGAGGATCGTCACACGCACGTCGTATTGCGGGAACTCATTCTTGACACGTTCGGCCAGTCCGGTCGCTCCGCCGGTCAGTTCGCTCTCTGCCACCAGCACGATACTGCTGTTTTTCGACTTGCGGAAACCGTTGCCGATCAGTTCGCTCAGTTGGTCGACCTCGGTAGCGATTTCCGGGATGATAGCCGCTTCGGCCCCCGAGGCAATCGCACCGTTGAGGGCGAGGAAACCCGCCTCACGTCCCATCACTTCGATAAAGAAAAGCCGTTCGTGGGAAGAGGCCGTGTCGCGGATCTTATCCACGGCTTCCATAATGGTATTCAGTGCCGTATCGTATCCGATCGTCGTATCGGTACCGAACAGGTCGTTATCGATGGTTCCGGGCATTCCGACGATCGGGAAATTGTATTCCGACGCGAAAATGCGCGCTCCGCTGAGCGAACCGTCGCCGCCGATCACCACCAGTGCGTCGATGCCCTGGGCGGTCATGTTCTCATAGGCGAGTTTGCGGCCTTCGGGTGTCATGAACTCCATGCAGCGGGCCGTCTTGAGGATCGTACCCCCCTGCTGGATGATGTTGCTTACGTTCTGGGTTTTGAACGGGATGATCTCATTGGTGATCAATCCTTTGTAACCCCTCATGATCCCTTTGACCTCAAAGCCGTTATAAATTGCGGTACGCGTGACCGCACGGATTGCCGCGTTCATGCCCGGCGCATCGCCGCCGGATGTCAGAATGCCGATACACTTGATCTCAGCCATAGTATTCCGTTTTGTTTTTACTGCGCAAATTTAGCAATAATAACGACACTGCATATTTGATACCTAAATTTTAATATTTTTTAATATAGGATTGTGCATGCCGTCAAAACGGGTGCCAGGTTATTGCTGTTTATTGATACTTAATATGATAGCTGCTCCGGCGGAAATGAGGACCAACGGAAAAATGATTTTTGCAAATGAGACATGGATCCCCGTCAGGTCGAGGATGACCAGGCAGAGGCCTGCGGCCAGCATGATCCATCCCACGATCCAGCGCCGGATGGTGAGCAGGTAGGCGCCGGTGACGGCCAGTAACATTTGCCACGAAAAGATCGTATTGAACAGCCAGTAGGGAACCACATGAAAATCCCGCAGCAGCCAGAGGAAACCGGCAGCGACCAACAGGGTTCCGAAAAAGAGGTTGCGGGCCTGGTTGTCCGGCCCGGACGGACGACCGTTGGATGAAGTCGGACCACCGGCCGGATTGTAGTTGTTATTGATGATTTCCATGGTTTAAAAGTTTTAGGGTTCGGTAAAATATTCGATACGGACCGTATCGGTAACGGTCGAATCGCCGATGCGGATCGTTTCCACCCGTATCGTGTCATGCTGTGAAATGGGAATCTGCGGTTGGCTATCATTGCTGTCACCGGGCATATACTGCCCCCTGGCCACGATCACGACCGCGAAGATCGCGATGATCAGCCAGATACCGAACAGGGCCGAAAGCACTTTTTTCAGTTTGGGCAGTTGCAGTACAAGCCCCATCAGCAGGTAGCTGATTCCCAGCATCGGCAGGATTGCGGAGAGCATGACCAGCAGGAAGCCCGTACCTGAGAAATCGCAGGCATGAATATGTATGCCCATGATTTGCAATACTTCGGGTGAACCGGCCGCGCCTTTCATCATGACGATTGTCATGAAAAGTGCTGCCAGGGCGCCGATCAGCAAACCGCACGCAACTACTACTGTGATGAACTTGACGAAGAAAAGCATGATCCGTCCCAGAATATAAACCAGGTCTGCCCAGATCGAGGCGCTTCGTTCGCTTTTGCGTGAAGGCTGGATCTGGCGAAAATCGTTTTGCAAGCCTTTCTGGATCGAAGATGCGGTGATCCGTTCACCCCGCATTTCGAGCTTTTGGCGCGGGGTTCGTGCCATCGGGATGGAGAACCACAGCAGGAAATAGAGCAGGAAAAAAGCAGAGAAGAGAATCGCGAAGAACGCGGAGGGTGCCCCGTCGTGCGTGATGATGGCCGATAGCGGGATCAGCGGAATCGGGGCGAGAAAAGCGAGCCGGATAAAAACCGGTTCGACATTGAAATAGGTGCCCAACCCGCTGCATACCCCTCCCAGTTTTGCACCTTCCGGGTTGCGGTACAGACGGCGGGGCAGCGGGGAATGCCCGGACCCGTTTTCTTCGTTCGGAAGCACGGCGTTTCTGTCGATGGACGTTCCCGTTCCGTCGGTTTCCGTATTGTCCGTCGCGGGGAAGTCGTCCGGCATCCCGAGTTGCTCGATGATGTCGCGGATGCGGTCCGCCGGCACGAGTTGGTCGGCCGATTGCTGGTTGAGGATCAGTTCGCAGACGCGGGCCTCGATATCGGCGAGGATTTCCGCTCCGTCGGGATTGTTTTTGTAACCCAGTTCGATCCGCGTGAGGTAGTTCTTGAGTTGCAGGTATCCCTCGTTATCGAGCCGGAAAGCGATTCCGGCAATGCTGACGTTGGTGGTCTCTTTCATCTCTTTGTCTGTTTAGCGGTTTACCGATCCGTTGCGGATCATTCCGATTTGCGTGACGAATTCCTGCCATGCCACGTCGAGTGCAGCGAGGTACTCCCGGCCCAGGTCGGTGATGGTGTAGTACTTGCGGGGAGGGCCCTGAGGAGACTCTTCCCAGCGGTAAGAGAGCAAACCTTGGTTTTTCTGGCGCGTCAGGATCGGGTAGAGCGTTCCCTCCACCACGATCATCTCTGCGGCTTTCAGCTCGCTGATGATGGCCGACGCGTACGAGTCGCCGCGGGAAATAATCGAGAGAATGCAATACTCGAGGATTCCCTTGCGCATCTGAGCTTTTATGTTATCTACATTAACAGCCATAACGGTCTTGTTTTTATTGGTCTTTCAAATCTGTGCCTTCGGTAATTTGCCGGGGTTCCATCGGGGCGACGATCCACAGGATGATATAGGGAAGGATCGCCAGACCGGTGAAAACGCCCAGGACGAGAGTGATGATACGGACCAGCAATGGATCGAGGTCGTAATAACGGGCAATGCCTCCGCAAACGCCTCCCAGCATCCGGTCGTAACGGCTGCGGTAAAACCGTTTTTTGACAGTCGGGGATGGGGGTTGTTGCTCCCCGACGGAGTCCGGGGTGGTTTGACGGATGGGTTCGCCGAACTCTTTGGCACTGCCCAGGATGGCAATAGCGTGGCGTACGGCATCGAGGTTGACGACCTGAATGCGTGACGAGAGGGTTTCCTGGAACAGGTCGGCGATCCGGGTCTCGATATCCTCCATCACCTCGCTGCTCTCCGATCCGTCCAGCCGGATGCCTACCTCGTCGAGGTATTGCCGGAGAGTCAGGTATGCGTCTTCATCGATGATGAAGGGGCGGCCTCCTATGTTCACTTGCAGTGTTTTTTTCATATCGTGCGGTTTTAGATGTTGGGAAATCTATCGTTTAAATAAGGTGTTCGTTTCCTTTTTTGGTTTCAGTTTCAGTTTTTCCCGGTAGGGAGTGGGCGTCTGTTTTGAGAAGTTTATGGTGTCCAAAGCGGCCGAGTGGAGGTCAATTGCCGCCGCCGGGCGCGCTGGCTCCGCCCGAAAGCCTCGACTGTTCGTCTCCGGCTCCGGATTGAACGTTCTTGACCTTGATTTTCTTACCTGCCTTGAAGTTGTAGCGCAATGAGATGCCGAGCCTGCGGAAGCTGCCCTGCATGACGGATACGTTCGTGACCGACGGATCGGTTCCGGTTACCCGTACGGTTCCGGAGTTGAATATGTCGTTTACATAGATGCTCATGGTCATGCGGTCTTTGGCGAAAGTATGCTTGAGCCCGCCGTTAATCGTATAGTAATGTCCCATGCGGATATTGCCGACGGCTATCGGTGACTGGTAGTTGCCGCCCAGGTCGACGTACCATTTTTTCCCCTTATGAATGGTGAATGTGTTGTCCATATTGCCCATAATACTGTTTTGGATGGTGATGGGCTGCCCCGACAGTTTCGAACGGAAATTGATTCCCGTCGCGTTGAACGTCATCTGCCACCATTTGGTGATCTGGGCCGGTACGCTGAGGTTTACGAACCACAGGTTCATGTGCGGCATGTTCTCGAACCGGTAAACGATCGCGTCGGGATTGGTCGGGTCGGTTACCAGAATCTGCTGGATGTTGTCTTTGGTGAGCTGCGTACCGAAGCTCAGGCTGTATTTGTGGGCGAAGACCCAAGTGAGGTTGACTTCGTTCGTGTAGGCGGGAGTAAGCCTGGGATTGCCTTCGATATACGAATATTCGGAAAGAGGCCTGCGGAACGGATTCAGCGCCCAAAACCACGGCCGCTGGATTTTGCGGCTGTAACCGAGGATAAGCATCTGGCTCTGCTTTTTGTTCAGCGGCATCGACAGGTTCGCGTTCGGGAACAAGCCGAAATAGTTTTGCTTGTCGGTAATCACGGTACTGCTGGTCGACGGAACGGCATAGGTATACTCGCCGCGCAGGCCCAGCGACAGGGCAAAGTTGTTTTTGAAGCGGGTCGAGAACTTCGCGTAGAGCGCGCTGATGTTTTCATTGTATTTGTTCAGGTTGGTCAGCGCGCCGATTTCGTGCCATGATTCGTTTTTCAGGTATTCGTACAAAGTCGAGTTATCCATCCCGTTGTTCGTGTATTTGATGCCGGTGGTGAGTTTCGATACTTTGCTCAGGGCGATGTCGAAATCGGCTGTGGCCGAGTAGATATTGTTGAGCGTAATGATATCACTGCGATAGGTCGAGTCGAGGTTTCGGAAACCCGAATAGAGGCTGTGGTAGTCCGAATGGTCGTCCCCGTTGCGGCGGTTGTAGTCCAGCAGCAGTTTGAACGTCGAGCCGAGCGTGTCGAGATTGAGGATGTAGTTGCCCGAAACGCTGATCCGGTAATTGAGGTTGTCGCTCAGGTAGAGGCTTTGGACGTCGGTCACCTCGTCGCCGCTTTGCATCGTCAGGTCGTTCCGGTTATTGCCTGTGGAAGGCGAATGCGTGTAATTGACCTCCAATCCGACGCTTTGGCGATCGTCGATGTCGTACACCCCGCCTACCCGGAGTGTTTTGTAGGAGCCCAGGTTGTACAGTTTCCCGCCGGAGGTTTGTGTGACTTGGTCGCCGGTATGGAATTGATTTATTCCTGAGACCGTGTTGCCGGACTTGTTGCGGTTCAGTGAAAAGTCGGTGTAAAGGCTCAGTTTGTTGTTGCGGTATTTGAGATTCACGGCGGGCTGCAGGTACCAGGTCATGTCGTTGACCAGCGAGTGTCCGTAACGCATGGTGGCCGAGCCCTCCATGCCGTCGTTGCGCTGTTTTTTGAGCGTGATCTTGATGATGCCCGAGGTCATGTCGGCGTCGTATTCCGCTCCGGCATAAGGGATGACCTCGATTTTCAGGATATCCTCTGCTTTCAGGTTTTGCAAATAGGCAAGCAGGTCTTCGCCCGTTTCCCGCAGCAGACGGTCGTTTACCATCACGCGGGTGCCTTTGCGTCCGTTGACCGATATCTCCCCTTTTTCACTGATCCAGACACCCGGCGCCAGCGACATGATCTCTTTGCCGTCGCGTCCGATAGCCAACGGAGTGTTGGCCAGATTGACTATGAAACGGTCTGCTTCACGGGTGATGATATTACCGGTCACCACAACTTCATCGAGCGTGACGGCGGACGGGTGCATCGTCAGATCGCCCAGGTCGGTATCGGAGTTCAGTTCGATTTGTCGTTCGAGATTTTCGTATCCCATGAAAGATATTTTCAGCCGGTAGTCTCCCCGGGGCAGTCTGACTTCGAAAGCCCCCTTATCGTCTCCGACCGTGCCGTACGTTTTTGTGGAATCCTGTACCGAACTTACCGATACGGTGGCATAGTCGACTACCGCCCCTTTGTCATTGACGGTGCGGCCTTTCAATGTCAGGTCGGATGTATTCTGGGCCTGTGCCCGTGGCACCGGAATCGCCAGTGCGGCGGCCAGCAGGATGGTGAACAGTGATCTCATGGCGGTAGGTGTTCGTAGGTTAATGGTTTAAGGGATAAAAATAGTTTTTTTATTCTATTAGACTCCCGGATTTCTGATTTTAGGCATCGTGCGTATGTTTTTTATAGTCGAGTTTAAGAATAGGAGTGCCGGTTTGCGGTAATCTTTGTTGGAAAGTTAAAATCCTCCTCCTCCTCCGTTATCCTGTTCGCTGCCGTCGACGGTTTTGATCCTGATTTTTTTGCCGGCCTGGAAGCTGTAGCGCAGCGAAAGGCCGAGCGAGCGGTAGTTGCCCCATTGATTGAAACGTGTGTAGGTGTTGTCCTGTTGGAAGGTGATCGTCGACCCGCGCATGTCGAAGATATTGTATACATAAAAAGTCGCTGTCAGCTTTTTGTCAAAGAAGTTGCCTTTCAGGCCTGCATTGACCATGTGGAAGGCCCCCACCCGGACGTTTCCTTCCAGTGACGGGCTCATGTAGAATGCCTCGATCATGAAATTGTAGTTTTTCTTGAAGGTGAAGGTGTTGCTCATGTTTCCGCGGAAAGTAAAGATAATCTCCTTTTGAGGTACGTCCCGTTGCATCAGCGTGTTCTCGTTGCGGCTGCCGTTCAGGTTCGCGTTGAGCATCCACCATTTGGTAATCTGGGCCGGGATACTGAGGCTCGCGTTGTAATTCATCCGTTTGGGCATATTGCTTTGCCGGGCGATTTGGATGTTCGAGTCGGAAGGATCGGTGTCGACGATTATACTGAACGCATCTTTTACCTCCTGTGCGCCGAGCGTCAGCGTATATTTGCGAAAGAGCACCCAGGTGAGCGTGTAATCGTTTGTATAGGACGGTTTTAATTTTGGGTTGCCTTCCATGAACATATAGTCGGATAGTTGTTGGCGGAATGGGCTCAGTTGCCAAAATGACGGTCGTCCGATTTTGCGTCCGTAACCGAGGATAATCATCTGGCTCTGTTTTTTGTTCAGCGGAATCGACAGGTTCGCGTTCGGGAAGAGGTCGAAATACTTTTGTCGCTCGGAAACGTATTGGCTGTTGGTGGCCGGTACGGCGTACGTGTATTCGCCCCGCAGGCCCACGAGCAATGAAGTGTTGTTGCGGAATTTGGTCGAGAAACTGGCATACAGCGCCCCGATGTTCTCGGTGTACTTGTTGATGCTGCTGCGTTCGGGCAGCGGGATCCAAATATCGTTTTTGAAGTAGTCGTAAGGATTGACGTTATCCATCGTGTTGCGTTGGTATTTTAATCCGGTAGCGAGTTTGGAGCTTTTGCTGAGCGCGATGTCGAAATCGCTGCGTATCGCGAACATGTCGTACCGCGCGGTGGGCATGTAACGCGAAGTACTGTCGTAGTTCATCATGCCGCTGTAGTTCGTGTGGTAATATACCGAATCTTCCTTATTGCGGTAGGTGTAGTTTGCGACGGTCTTGAAAGTCGAGCCGAGCGTGTCGAGTTTGAGCGAGTAGTTCGCCGTGAAGCTCATCAGCGAGTAGTCCGTTGTGCTACGGGAAAGCGATTGTGACGTGAGGGAGTTTCCGTTTTCAATTGCGAGTGCGGTACCGTCGGTGTTGTTGTGATAAGGATTTTCGGTCATATTGAACTCTGCGCCGACGCTTTGCTTGTCGTTGATGTCGTAAACGCTGCCCAGTTGAAAAGTGGTGTGGGATTGGCGATGTGCCATACCGGTGTTTGCATCCATGATCCGGTCCCGGTCCAGGAATCGGTCGCTTTCCATGTTGCCGCCGGTCCAGTTGTTACGGCGGTAACCCACTTTAGAGTAAAGGCTCAGCGCGTTGTATTTGTAGTTGAGGTTCAGGCTGGGCTGATAGTTCCAGGCTTTCTGGTCTACGATGGAGGTGTAATAACGCATGCTGACGGCTCCTTCGAGACCTTCTTCGCGTTGTTTCTTGAGTGTGATTTTGATCACGCCGCCCGTGGCGTTCGCATCGTACTCGGCTCCTGCGTAAGGGATGACTTCGATTTTCAGGATATCTTCGGCCTTGAGGTTTTCCAGGTAGGCGACCAACTCTTCGCCCGTCTCTTTGAGTACCCGGTCGTTCACGATTACCTGTGTCCCGCCGCGTCCGTTCACGGACAGGTCGCCTTTATCGGTAATCCAGACGCCCGGCGAGAGCGCGAGCATCTCCTTGCCGGTTTTGCCCGCCGAAAGGGGAGTCGCCGCGACATTGACCACGAAACGGTCGGCTTCGCGGGTAACCATGTTCGCAGTGACGACCACTTCGTCCAGCATCACCGACGAGGGTTTCATCGTCAGTTCGCCCAAATCGGTGTCTGCCGCGAGGTTTACTTCGCGTTCGAAGCTGTCGTATCCCATGAAGGATATTTTCAGCCGGTAGCTGCCTTTGGGCATTTCCACGGTAAAGCCGCCCTTTTCGTCGGTAATGGAGCCGTAAACTTTCGTCGAATCGGCTTTCGCCGTCAGTATGACGGTGGCATAATCTACCGGGGCTTTCTCTTCGGTCACGGCGTGTCCTTTCAGTGTGACGGGACGGTCGTTCTGCGTTCGCGCGGATAAGCCCAGGCTCGTGAATGCGCAGAGGATAAAAGCGGCGAATAGTTTTTTCATGTCGTATTATTTTTTGTAGTGTTTGTTTGGTAATGCAAATATATGAAATAATTTTAATACTATGCAATACATAGTAGCATGAAAATAATAATATTTTTTATCGATTAGTATTCTTGTTTTTTATGTGTGTTGAAATATTTTCTTGAAAATCAAATCTAAAAGTGTTTTTATCGTCGAATTTTGTGGATGATTGTTTGACAATCGGGGGACTAGTATTTTTTTGCCCCGTGGGACAATTTTCTGAAAAGGACAGGGAGATATGGCCGGTTTTGTTCCGTTTTGCGTTACCTTTGCATTCGGTTTTTGCTTTTGCTGTTGGTATATTATTTGCGAGACCCATTATATAAAGTATAATATCCTGAATCATGATAAAAGAAGACGTAGACACTAAAGTTCTTGACGACGAGCCTATTGGCGGGGCCGTGGGGGATCAGATGAATTTCGATGAGCCCTCATCCGACGATCCTACACCTGACAGTGTGACAGATACCCCGGAGGCAGCCGGTGACAATTCGGCACAAATGGCAGAGGCCGCGAAGGAGTGGCAGGATAAATACCTGCGCCTGAGCGCTGAATTCGACAATTACCGGAAACGTACCCTCAAGGAGAAGATGGAGTTGGTGGCTACCGGTTGCGAGGATGTAATCAAGGCGATGCTGACTGTAATGGATGATATCGACCGGGCATTGGCGGCGATGGAGACGGCCAAGGATGTCGCTTCGGTGCGCCAGGGGGTATTGCTGATCCACCAGAAGCTGATGGATACGCTCCGTTCGCGCGGTGTCGAGGAGATCGAGGCGCTGGGCCGGGAGCTCGATACCGACCTGCATGAAGCCGTGGCGAAAGTGCCTGTGGAAGAAAAGGCCAAGAAAGGCAAGATCATCGACGTAGTGCAGAAGGGCTACAAGCTCAAGGATAAGGTTACCCGGTTTGCGAAAGTAGTGGTTGGAGAATAACGGTTATGGCGAAAAGAGACTACTATGAGGTGCTTGGCGTCGACCGCGGGGCGAGTGCCGACGAGATCAAGAAGGCATACCGCAAGGCGGCGCTTAAATTCCATCCCGATAAAAATCCCGGCGATAAGGATGCCGAAGAAAAGTTCAAAGAGGCTGCCGAAGCATACGATGTACTGAGCAACCCCGACAAGAAAGCACGTTACGACCAGTTTGGCCATGAAGGCATGGGTGCCGGGGCCGGCGGTTTCGGCGGCGGCGGCTTCGGCGGCGGTGGCTTCACGATGGAAGATATTTTCAGCCAGTTCGGTGATATCTTCGGCGGCCATTTCGGTGGCGGCGGCGGTTTCGGTGGTTTCAGCGGAGGGGGTGGAGGCGGCCACCGGGTCAGCCGCGGTTCGGACTTGCGCATCAAGGTTAAACTGACGCTCAAGGAGATCGTTAACGGTGCAACCAAAAAACTGAAAATCAACAAGCAAATTACTTGCGACCAGTGCGGCGGAACCGGGGCGAAAGACAAGGATTCCTATTCGACCTGCCAGACCTGTAATGGGTCGGGCTATGTTTCACAAGTGGTCAATACTTTCTTCGGCCGGACGCAGACGACCCAGCCCTGTCCCACCTGCCACGGCGAGGGCAAGATCATTACGAATCCCTGTCCGAAATGCCACGGTGAAGGTACCGTGCGCGGCGAGGAGGTGATCGAACTCAAAATCCCGGCGGGGGTCGGCGAGGGCATGCAGCTTTCTGTCAGCGGCAAAGGCAATGCGGCGCGACATGGCGGCGTTTCGGGCGACTTGCTCGTATTGATCGAGGAGGAGCCGGACAAAGAGCTCGTGCGTGACGGTAATGACCTGATCTATAATCTTAATCTGACGATTCCCCAAGCTGTGCTGGGCGTTTCGACCGAGATTCCCACCGTCGATGCCCGGGCCAAGATCAAGATCGAGCCGGGTACGCAAGCCGGCAAGGTGCTGCGCTTGCGCGGCAAAGGGGTGCCCGACGTGAACGGTTACGGTCGGGGTGACCTGTTGGTTGTGGTCAACATTCCGATCCCGGCCAAGGTGAATGCGGAGGAGAAACGCCTGCTCGAGCAGTTATCGCAGGGGGACAATTTCAAGGAGGCGGCTCCGACTGCTGGCGGCAACCTGTTCGACCGGATGAAGAGTTTTTTCCGGTAGGGGATGATTGCCCGAGGCGGTTCTTTCACGAGAATCGGCCGCTTGACGAAACAAAAAAGGTTTGCGGACTGTTTTTCGGTAGAACGTAAAATAGTTCGCAAACTGTTTTTATCTTTGCGTTTTAAAGTGAATAATACCCCGGGGAGATACCCGCTATGCTAACAGAACCGCAGAACGGAAAGAGGCCCGAAACGGCCGGTGTGGAAAAGGATTCCGGACAGCAGTGGAGATTGCACCTTCGCCGCGGGATCGTTGCGTCGCGCCGCCAAGGGCGCCGGAACCGGCGCGGTATGGCGCTGCGGATGCTTCTGTTGCTGGCGGCCGTGCTGTGGGTGTTGTTTCTGGTATTGGTGAACCGATAGGAAGAGAATCGCCGATGGATATCGAAAAGATCAGAGTATTGCCGGATGGCGTGGCGAATCAGATTGCCGCGGGAGAAGTTGTAGGACGGCCTGCTTCGGTCGTGAAGGAGTTGCTGGAAAATGCCGTCGATGCTGGAAGTACTTCGGTGACGGTCAATTTCAAGGAGGGGGGCCGTGCACTGATCCAGGTTGTCGATAACGGTTGCGGCATGAACGAACCGGATGCCCGCATGGCGTTCGAACGCCATGCGACCTCGAAAATCGCTTCGGTCGAGGATCTCTCACGCCTGCATTCGTTCGGTTTTCGCGGCGAGGCGCTTCCGTCGATCGCTTCGGTGGCCGAGGTGGAGTTGCGTACGCGTACCGCTTCGGCGGAAGTGGGCACGCGGGTGACCATCAACGGCGGCGCATTCGTCGCTCAGGAACCCGTACAAACTCCCGTCGGGACGCAATTCCTGGTTAAAAATCTTTTCTTCAATGTTCCGGCCCGGCGTCGTTTTCTCAAGGAACCGACCGTCGAGGCGCGTCACCTGACGTCCGAATTCCAGCGGGTGGCGTTGTGCCATCCCGAAATCGAATTTACGCTTTACAACAACGATACGTTGGTTTACAGCCTGCCCCCAGGGAACTTGCGGCAGCGGATCGCCGGCATTTGCGGCAAAGGACTGGCCAATAACCTGCTCGATGTGGCCGTAGAGACCTCGATCGTGAAGATCGAAGGATACGTGGGCCATCCGTCGGTGGCTAAAAAGACGAACAGGGAACAATACCTGTTCGTAAACGGCCGTTACTTCCGCTCGCCTTATTTTCATAAAGCGGTGCTTCAGGCCTATGAGAAACTGATTGCCCCGGAGACGCAGCCGCCCTATTTCCTCTACCTGACCGTCGCACCGGAGCGGATCGATGTGAACGTGCATCCGCAGAAGACGGAAGTAAAGTTCGAGGACGAACAGGCGATCTGGCAGATATTCAATGCAGCGGTGCGCGAATCGCTCGGTAAACTGGGCGTGGTGCCGCTGATGGATTTCGAGATCGACAGTTCGATTGATATCCCCGTATACCGGGAAGGAACCGTTTATCGGGAGCCGGAAATCGGCGTCAATCCCGATTTTAATCCGTTCCGGACCGATACGGTTAAGGAAAAAGTGCATAAAATGCCGGCCGGAGGAGGTGTATCGCCCCGTACTGCCCCGCTCGACGGGTGGCAGAACCTTTATGAGATCGATTCCCGTGCGGGGGATGCAGGTTTGGCCGATCGGTTCGATGAGATGGACAGTGCGTTGCAGGCATTTCTGGAAGGGGAGCCCGAACCGGTGCAGCAGAGTTTCGAACTGGGCGGGACGGCCGGGTTTTGCGGGCAGTTGAAGTTGAGCGACCGCCTGTATGCAACGACTCTGGGCGATGCATTGGCCGTCGTGGATGTCGGGCGGGCCCGGGAGCGGGTGTTGTTCGAACGGTATCTGCGCCTGCTGGGCAATAATGCCACAGTGAGCCAGCAATTGCTTTTCCCGGAACGGATCGAACTGTCGCCTGCCGACGGAAGGTTGATGGCGGAGATCCGCGAGGAGCTTTCTTCGCTCGGTTTTGAATTTTCGGCAAACGGGCCTGCGGGTGTTACGGCTGAAAATGGTCCGGCGGATAACAAAGGGGCAGGGGAGGGCGTTACATATGAGATAACGGGCATCCCGCCCGAATTGCCGGCAGGTATGGTGCAGGACGCTTTGCATGAAGCGCTTGCCCGTGTGCGCGAATTGGGTGGTGTGCCGAAAAGTGAGAAGGTACGCGATCTGGCGGCCATATTGGCGCGGCGCGGCGCGTCCGGCGCGGCGAAAATTGACGAAGCGGCGGTGGCGCCGCTGCTCGACGAATTGGCTTCCTGCAATGAACCTGCTTTCACGCCTTCGGGCCGGGCGGTACTGATCCGTATTACGCGGGAAGAGCTGGCCAAACGATTTTAAACGTTAAAACGAATTTTATGAGATTTAACAACGGGGCCTTCACGACCCCTCCGGTGGTCAAGAACCTGATTATCATAAACGCGCTGTTCTTTCTGGCTGAGGTGATCCTGCCCAACGGGCTCGGGGACCTGCTAATCGACAAACTGGGCCTCTATCCGTGGCAAAGCCCGAATTTCCGGCTCTACCAGCTCATTACGCACATGTTCCTGCACGGCGGCATCGCGCACCTGTTCATGAATATGTTCGCGTTGTGGATGTTCGGGCGCACGCTCGAATACGACATGGGCAGCAAGCGTTTCCTGATCTATTATATGATTACCGGTATCGGTGCGGGTTTGTTGCAGATGGGCGTGAGCTGGATCGAGATCAGCCGGCTGCAGGCTGCGGCACATGAGATGGGTGCGATGACCCCCTATATGCAGAGTATGATCGCAGCCCGGGCCAATGTGGTGACCATCGGTGCATCGGGTGCCGTATTCGGCGTGCTGCTCGCTTTCGGCATGATGTATCCCAATGCGATGATTATGCTGCTGATCCCGCCCATTCCGATCAAAGCCAAGTATTTCGTAATCGGATACGGTCTGCTCGAGTTGTCGCTCGGTGTTACGGGAGCGCAAAGCGGAGTGGCGCATTTCGCGCATGTGGGCGGTATGATCTTCGGCTTTTTCCTGCTTTACTACTGGAAGAAGAAGGGCAAGATTTATTATTGATTGTCGATTGATCGTTCATGGCTGCAAGGGAGCATAAACAACGCTACGGATGGATGTCAGGGCTGGCAACGGCTTTCGACCTGCTGCTCTATGTACTGACGTTTGCAGTGGCCGTGGCTTTGATACTGGCTTATTGTGCTCCTTATGTCAATCCGAATACAGTCTATTGGTTCGCATTTTTCGGCTTGGCCGCCCCTTTCATTTACATCGCCAATGCACTGTTGATGCTCTATTGGACGGTACGGTGGCGCTCGATCGCATGGCTTTCGCTGGCGGTATTCGTGCTGGGACTCGGGAATGTGGGCAAATATTTCCGGCCGCAGTGGGGCAAAACCTACGAGCAGCCGCGTGAAGAGGGGACGATCCGTATCCTGAGCTACAATGTGGGCGGTTTCTGGGGCAACACGGTCGGCAAGCCCGAGAGCAAGATGCGTGCGATCGCCGAATATATCCGGGCCGAGGATCCCGACGTCGTTTGCATGCAGGAGTATGAGGTCAACTACATCAACCGGCGGGCCGTGCTGGACAGCCTGCTCGAACCGCTGAAGTACAAGGCGGTCTATTTTGCCCAGACGATCCGGGACAACGGGGGATGGGGGATAGCCGTTTACAGTAAGTATCCGATCGTGGGTAAGGATCACATGGTTTTTCCCGAATCGCAGAATTCCGCGATGTGGGTGGATATCGCAGTGCGTAAGGATACGATCCGCGTATTCAACAACCATTTGCAAACGACCCAAATCGACGAGAACGACCGGAAGTTCCTGCGCACGGAGCCGCTGTCCGATACGCTGCGCAACGACAAGGCGAAAGGGATCGCCCGCAAGCTCAAACGCAATTTTATGAAACGGGCGGAGCAGGCGGATTCGGTGGCGTTGCGCATCCACGACGGAACCCCGCGGGTGATCGTGTGCGGCGATTTTAACGATACGCCGATGTCTTACACCTACCGCCGTATGCGGGGGGATTTCATCGATGCGTTCAAGCGCAAGGGACAGGGTATGGTCTTTACCTACCGGCGGCTGATGGGCGTGCTGCGGATCGACTACCTGTTCCATTCGGACGATTTCGAAACGGTGAGCTACCGCAGCGAACAGCCCGAATGGAGCGACCACAACCCGGTGATTGTGGACGTGCGGCTCAAAAGGGATTGATCGTTCAGTATAACGTAATAACGTACAGGATCTATAAACAGTCAAAGACAATGGTACTCGACACCTTAACCAACCTGCCTTCCTACAATGCGCTGAACAGCCATTTTGCGAAGGTATGCGCCTATTTGAAGGAGGCGCATCTTTCCGGTCTGCCCGAAGGCCGGTATCCGATCGACGGTGACAACGCTTACCTGATGATCAGTGAACGGGATCTCAAAAAACCGGCGGATGCGGCGCTGGAGGTACACGACCGCTACATCGATATACAGATCGTGCTTTCGGGCCGTGAGGGTTTCGGTTGGAAGGACCGTTCGCGTTGCGCGGCTCCGCGCGGGGCGATGAACACCGAAAAGGACGTTATGTTTTACGATGACGAGCCTTCGACCTATTTTACCCTCGGCGAGGGCGAAATCGGGATCTTTTTCCCGCAGGATGCGCATGCGCCGTTGGTAGGCGACGGCCGCGTGAAAAAGGCGGTGGTCAAGGTGAAAGTGGAGTAACCGGCCGGAACCGGGAGGGAAAACCGGGGTCGTTCGCAGAATCGGTCGGAATCGGGTTATTGGCTCGGCTTAAGTTTTTAAAGACATATAAACACATAAAATCATGGTAAACAGAATTATTCTTAACGAAACATCCTATTTCGGCCCGGGATCGCGTAAAGTGATCGCCGAGGAGGTGGCTAAGCGCGGCTACAAAAAGGCTCTGGTGATTACCGATAAGGATCTGGTAAAATTCGGCGTTGCCGCACAGGTGACCGATGTGCTGAAGGCTGCCGGCATTCCTTACGAGGTGTTCGATAACGTGAAACAGAACCCGACCGTGAGAAATGTGAAGGCCGGTATCGACGCGTTCAAGGCTGCCGGGGCGGACTTTATCGTTGCGATCGGCGGCGGTTCGTCTATCGATACGTCGAAAGCGGTGGGTATTATCGTCAACAATCCGGAGTTTTCGGATGTGGTTTCGCTTGAGGGCGTGGCTCCGACCAAGAAAAAATCGGTTCCCGTGATTGCCCTGCCAACCACGGCCGGTACGGCTGCCGAGGTAACGATCAATTACGTGATTACCGACGAGGAGAATGTGAAGAAGATGGTTTGCGTCGATCCGAACGACATCCCGACGCTGGCCGTAATCGATCCCGAGCTGATGCTCAGCATGCCCCGCGGGCTGACCGCCGCTACCGGTATGGACGCACTGACGCATGCCATCGAAGGACTGATTACCCTCGGTGCCTGGGAGATGAGCGATATGTTCGAACTCAAGGCGATCGAAATGATTGCGAAGTGGCTGCCCAAGGCCGTTGAGACCCCGTCGGATATCGAGGCGCGCGATGCGATGGCTACGGCGCAGTATATCGCCGGCATGGCCTTCTCGAACGTGGGTCTCGGCCTCGTGCACGGCATGGCCCACCCGCTGGGTGCGTTTTACGATATTCCGCACGGCGTGGCCAATGCGCTGTTGCTGCCCTATGTGATGGAATTCAACATGCCTGCCGCAAAGGCCAAGTACCGCAAGATCGCCGGGGCGATGGGTGTCGATACTTCGAAGATGAGTGAAGATCAGGCTGCGCAGGCTGCTGTGGATGCCGTGAAAGCTCTCTCGGTCCGCATCAACATTCCGCAGAAACTCAGTGAACTGGGAGTGAAAGAGAGCGATTTGGGCAAGTTGGCTCAGTCGGCCTTTAACGATGTCTGCACCCCGGGCAATCCGCGCAAGGTGACTCTCGGGGAGATCGAAGCGCTGTATAAAAAAGCGTTATAAGGAGGCAGTCGTTTGGGTGACAGGCAGTCGCCCATACCCCGGTCCCGGATTGTTGCGGTTGATCCGCGGCATTGCCGGAGGGGAGGTTCTGAAGATAATGGAGGTGTACTCATCACGATGTGCACCTCTGTTTTATTTTCCGCAGGATGCGGACAGGTGTCACCCGTATGGGGTCGGATGTCCGGCATGGAATCCGGAATCGGGACTGCCGGCAGGTATTTGCACGGCTTTTGCCGGCATGATGACACGAAAGGACACGAGTGTAAACAGATAATCAAAAAAGATGGAAAAATTCGATTTTTACATTCCGACACGGGTGCTTTTCGGCCCCGGCAAACTGGATGAACTGGCTGTGGCGAAACTGCCTGGCCAGAAAGCTTTGATCGTCACGACAGCGGGGAAGTCCGTCAAAAAATACGGCTACCTGGACCGGGTGGTGGAGCTGTTGAAAAAAAATCACGGTACGCAGAGCGTCGTGTTTGACAAGGTGCTGCCCAATCCGCTGTTGAGCCATGTGCGCGAGGCGGCTGCGCTGTGCCGCGCCGAGGGGTGCGACTTCGTGGTCGGCTTGGGCGGCGGCAGCCCGATCGATTCGGCTAAAGCCATCGCATTGGCTGCGGCCAACGAAGGTGATTACTGGGATTATGTCGAAGGAGGCAAAAAACCGGCGGGGGCGCTGCCTGTCATCGCGATTACGACGACGGCGGGTACCGGAACCGAAGCTGACCCGTGGACGGTCATTACCCATGACGAAACCCGCCATAAAGTGGGTTTCGGCTGCGACGAACTCTTTCCTGTGCTGTCGGTCGTCGATCCCGAGCTGATGCTGTCGGTACCGCCGCAACTGACGGCATTCCAGGGATTCGATGCCTTCTTCCATGCTTCGGAAGGATATCTCGCCAGCGTGGCCACACCGGTGAGCGACGCCCTTGCGCTCCAGAGCATGCGTCTGCTCTCCATTTACCTGCCGCGTGCCGTTGCCGACGGTTCCGACCTGGAGGCGCGTACGAACGTGGCATTGGCCAATACGCTTTCGGGAATGGTCGAGTCGACCTCGTGCTGTATCTCCGAGCATTCGCTCGAACACGCGATGAGCGGCCTCTATCCTGACCTGCCGCACGGAGCCGGGTTGATTATGATCTCGTTGGCTTACTACCGCCATTTCGCACCGCTGGCTCCGGCCCGTTTTATCGAAATGGCGCGCAATATCGGCGCCGACCTGAGCTGTATGCGCGAAGAGGACAAACCTTATGTGTTCGTCGAATCGCTCAGGGAGTTGCAGCATGCGTGCGGGGTGGATAACCTCAAGATGTCGGATTACGGCATTCGCCGCGAAGATTTTCCGCGTCTGGTTCAATTGGCGCGCAATGCGATGGGAGGCCTGTTCGGGCTCGATCCCGCACCGCTCACCGATGCCGATATTATCCGGATTTTCGAGGAGTCTTATAAATAACTTTTAAATAAATTTAACGGGAGATGATCTCCTGTAGTCGGATGCCGCTTCCCGGATGGAAGCGGCATTTTTATTGCGAAAATAGATATCTTTGCCTAACTTAGAGCGCATGGAATCTATGGATACTTCATCGATACCTGAAATGACCGTTTCGGGTCCCGCCAGCGGCGGGAACAGGCCGGAGAGCCTGAGTGGGGGGGCTTATCCGGATCAGGAAAAAGGAAAATCCCGAAAGCCCTGGTGGAGGCGCCTGATCAAGGTGCTGCTGATTGTCGCCGTCTCGCTGGCCGGACTGTTCGTCCTGCTGGGTGGGGTGGTCTGGCTGGTTTTGACGCCGCCGCGCCTGACGCCTTTGGTGAACCGTGTCGCGACCAAATACCTCAATGCAGAGGTGCATTTCGATACTGTCCGGCTGTCGCTGTTCGAGAATTTTCCGCACGTCAGCCTGGAGTTGAAAAACGGCGAGGTGATCTCCGGCGTTTTTGCCGGGATTCCCGACTCGTTGCGCGGATACGTGCCGCAGCGGGCCGACAGCCTGTTGCGGTTCAAAGAGTTTGCGGTGACGCTGAACTTGCCGCGCCTGCTCGCCGCGCAGATCGCCGTCCGCCAGTTGAAGCTGGTCGATCCCGATATTTACGCTTTTGTGTCTCCGGCGGGCAATGCCAACTGGAATATTTATACGTCTGCCGATACGACCGCCGATACGACGGCGACCGATCTTTCTACGATTTTCGGTATCCGGGTGCGCGAATTGCTGCTCGAAGGCGGGCGCATACGGTACGAAAGCCGTCCCGATCGGGTGGATGCGGCGCTCGATTCGCTGCATTTGCGGCTACGGGGGCACCGCAGCCAACGTTATGAAATCGATTTCGGAGGCAAAGCTTCGATGCAGCAGGAGGCCGTTCGTTACGCCCGCTCCCTGCCGCTGTCGCTTTCCGGGAGCTTTGCATTCGATACGAAAAATCCGGGCGGAATTGCGCTTGATCAGCTGGCTTTCAAGGTGGACGATATCCCGGCAGTGTTCGACGGCAACGTGACGGTGGCGGCCGACAGTATCGTGTCGGATATGACCTGCCGGGTCAATCCGTTGCGATTCAAACAGGCGTTCGGCCTGATTCCGGTCGAGTTGATGCCTGCCGTACAGCGTGTCGAAACCGACCTGACGGCTGACCTGGAGACGAAGATAACGGGAACGTACCGTTTCAACGGCAGTGTACTGCCGAGTGTCCGGCTCGATTGCAAAGTGGACGGCGGTTACCTCGGTTATCGGGGGAGTCGGGCGCGGATCGATAATCTGTTGCTCGATGCGTCGCTGTTTTACCATCCGTCCCGTTCCGATTCCACAGGTGTGATCCTGCGCAAGCTCTCGGTCGATGGAATCGGAATGAAATTCCGGGCGGACGGTACGGCGTGGGATGTGCTGCGGGACGCCCGGGTCAAGGGCAACATGCACGGCTCGATCAATCTCGGTACGCTTACCGAACTGTTTCCTTCCAAGCAGAAAGGGATTGTGGCGCATGGTATCGTCGGCATCGACGCCGATCTGGCGTGCCGTCTCAGTGAACTCACGCCGCGCAGGATCGGGCAGACCCGTGTCCATGCGGTGGTTACGCTCAATGATATGCTGGTCGATATGCCGCAGGATACGCTTCGGCTCGTTGCAAACGGAACCCGGATCAGTCTTGGGGCGAATCCGAACCTTCCGGAACAGGATACACTGATCGCAGCCGGTACGCAGGTGGTCTATCTTGAGGTACAGGCCGACACGATGCACGTCAACCTGAAAGACCAGATGGCCGTCGCTGTCTCCGGGGCTGAACTTAAAATGCGCAACGCAGCTTCGGTATTCAGCGGCGATACGACCGTTGTGCATCCGTTTACGGGTTCGGTACGCACGCGTTATGTGGAGGTTAATGGCCTTGATTCGACCTGGGTGAAGGCTGGCAATGCATCCATTGCGTTCAGCATCCTGCCTTCGGCGTCCGATCCCCAGGTGCCGATGATCCGCACGCGGATCGAATCCAGAGGCCTTGCTGCCCGCAGTCTGGAGAATATCTACGTACTGCGCGGCGCAGATGTGAATCTCGAGGCAATATTGTTCAATACGCGTCGCCGGATGGCGCAGCAGCGCGACCGTATGCTCGATTCGTTGCAGCGGGTTTATCCTGCGGTACCGCGCGATTCGCTGATGGACCACAATCGTGCGCTGCGCAGGCAGGCGCGTGGTGCATCCCGCCGTGTCCAGGACGATTTTGCAGGCGAAGATATCGATATGCGGGTTGACCGGTCGATCGGTGAACTGCTGCGCCGCTGGAATGCGAAGGGAAGCATTACCGCTGCCGGAGGCAGGGTGATTACCCCGTATTTCCCGTTGACCAATACACTGGGGAATGTGGATGTCAGCTTTACGACCGACCGGATCGATTTGCGCGGAACCACCATCCACAGCGGGGTGTCGGAACTGAACCTGACCGGCAAGGTGTCCAATTTGCGCCGGGCATTGCTGGGACGCGGCAAGCTTGTCGTGGATATGAACATCGAGTCCGATACGCTGGATGTCAACGAACTGGTCAAGGCGGCCAATGCCGGGGCGGCTTATGCCTCTTCGAGCGAAGGGTACAAAGATTCCCTGCGGCAAGCCACTTCCCAGGAACATCTGCAGCAGATGATCGAGCAGAAAACCGAGGCCGATACCGCATCGCAGAGTCCGCTGATCGTCATCCCCGCCAACGTCGAGATGGATGTCGACTTGGATGTCCGTTACGGAGTGTATGCGGACCTGATTCTTAACAGGCTTTCGGGCTGTCTGGTCGTGCGCGACCGTTGCTTGCAGCTGAACGACCTGACGGCAGTGACGGATGCGGGCGAACTGACGCTTACGGCCCTCTATGCGACCCGGAGCCATACCGATATCACCACCGGCTTTGACCTTGAGATGAAAAAAATACAGGTCGACCGGCTGATTAAACTGTTACCTTCGGTCGATACGATGTTGCCGATGCTGCGTTCGTTCGAAGGAGTGGTCGATTGCCAGCTGGCTGCCGCCGCTGCGCTCGACTCGTCGATGAACTTCCTGATGCCGACGGTCAATGCGGCGTGCCGCATTCACGGTGAGAACATGGTGCTGCTGGACGGCGAGACGTTTACCGAGATCTCGAAGATGCTCCATTTCAAGAACAAGAAACGGAATATGATCGACAAGATTTCGGTCGAGATGCTCGTGCGTGACAACCAGATTGAAATTTTCCCGTTCGTGATCGAGATGGATCGTTACCGCGCGGCCGTCAGCGGCGTGCAGAAGCTCGATATGAGTTTCGACTACCATATTTCGGTGCTCAAATCACCGATCCCGTTCCGGCTCGGGATCGATATTTACGGCAATCCGGATAAATTTAAATTCCGCATCTGCCGGGCACGTTACAAGAGCGTCGACGTGCCGACCTATGTCGAACTGATCGATTCCACCCGATTGAATCTGCGGCGGCGCATAACCGATATTTTCCATCGGGGCGTCGAGGCGGCTACCCTCAGCGAACTGAGTGTCGCATCGGCGGTACATGTGCCTTCGGAGGCGACCCTCAAGAGCGAGGAACTGACCGCTGCTGATACGCTTTTGTTGCGCCAGCAGGGGATATTGCCCGATACAACGGTTCAGAAAGCCGACTCACTTTTAATGCCTGCTGCCGGAGAACCGCTGGATGGCGGGTCACGGGAAACGGTCGTGCCGGACCGGAAAGGCAAGTCATCCCGGCGAAAGCAACGGAAACAGTCATCGGAGGCGGTACTCCCCGAGGAGCGAACGGCGACGCGGTAGGGCATTTGTCGTAGCCGAGGACACCCCGGAAACAATATTTTACCTGTGGAATGATAAATGCAGAGATAATTATTAATTTTGCCCGGAATTTTCGGATATTTCCGGAGAAAATCGATACATTACGGTTGCTGTCGAATTTTTAGAAAATTGTTTTATGAAGAAATTCCTGATTATCCTTTTTGTACTGGTAGGTGTTTCGTCGATCCGCGCCCATGCACAGGATTATAACTGGGCGATCGGTGTCCGTGGCGGCGTAACGGCCACGGGCCTGAGCGTGAAATATAATTTCGATCCGGCCAATTCGATCGAGGCCCTTGTCGATTTCGTGCAAGGGGTGAATGTGTATGCCCTTTATGAACGTAATATACCGGTGATTACGAGCGGTTTCCATTTCTATTACGGCGGCGGTGTGAACCTCGGCGGCTGGGAGAAACACGGCGACACGAAATTCACGGCCGGTATCAACGGCATCGTAGGATTGGAATACAAAATCGCGTCGATTCCGCTCGCTTTTTCCGTCGATTACAAACCTTGCCTGAATTTTGCAGGGCATACAGGATTCCATGCCGCTGATTTCGGCTTGGGTATCAAAGTGGCTTTTTAAAAGTTTCCCTAACCGTATAGCATGATGAAAAAGTTTGCTTTTCTGTTGTTGTTTTTGCTTCCGCTGGTTTCCTGCGTGAACCGGCAGGGCGCCGACCAGGTCGAGAGTATCAAGGACTCGCTCACACGCGTGGTGGCCGCGAAGGATTCGATGATCAACGAAGTCTTCGCGTCGATGAATGCCGTGGCCGAAAACCTCAATGCGATCAAGGTGCGTGAGAAGATCATCAACAAGAATATCGACAACGGAGAGATCCGTAACCAGACTCCTACGCAGATCAACGAGGATGTCGAAGCGATCAACCAACTGCTGTTGCAGAACCGCGAGACGATCGCCCGGTTGCAGCAGTCGGCCAATCAACTCAAGAAAGCGAATATCAATATCGCGAACATGGAGAAGTTGATCGCACAGCTCCGGCAGCAGGTGGAGACCAAGGATCAGGAGATCGTCATGCTGAAAAACAACCTCGAACAGATGCATGTGCAGGTCGCTGAACTGCACGAACAGGTTTCGGGGCTCAATACACAGGTGACCGGCCTTTCCGAGGCGAAGGCCTCGCTCGAAGGCGAGGTCAAGGGGCAGACCGATATTCTCAACACCGCTTACTACATCGTCGGTTCGGAGAAAGAATTGCTCGCCAAGGAGATTGTCTACAAAAGCGGTTTTATCGGCCGGACGCTGAAGATCAACGAGAGCCGGAGCCTCGACAGCTTTACGAAAGTCGATATCCGTCATTTCGACAGCGTAGTGATCGGGCAGAAGAAAGTGACGCTCGTAAGCTCGCATCCGGCCGGATCGTATGAGTTCGTACAGGATGAGAAGGGTGTTTATGAATCGTTGATTATCAAGGATAAGCGGAAATTTTGGGAATACTCCAAAGTTCTGGTTATCAGTTATAAGTAATAAAAATAGGGGTTGCGATCGATTTTCCGGCGGTTTCGCTTTGTAAAAGCGGAAAGGTTTGCTAACTTTGCGACCGCAACAGCATATTAATTGTAAAACAAACAACCATGAAAAAGGGGATTCATCCTGAGAACTATCGTTTAGTGGCATTCAAGGATATGTCGAATGATCATGTGTTTTTGTGCAGGTCCGCCATCCAGACAAAGGAGACCATCGAAATAGATGGCGAAACCTATCCCGTGTATAAGATGGAAATTTCCAACACCTCTCACCCGTTTTACACCGGTAAGATGAAGTTGGTTGACACCGCAGGACGCGTTGATAAGTTTATGAGCCGCTACGCAAAGCACTACGATAAGAAAGTTGCCAAATAAACAGGACTTTCACTCTCAAAAATTACAGGGCCGCATCTTATGATGCGGCCCTGCTTGTTTATACCAGAAGAAAATGGGAAGAGGGAAAGTTTTGAAACCGGGCCACGGGCCGGCTTTCAGTATTGCGGATTATAACATCTGCAAGGGGAAGCGTGCCGGAGAAATACAAAAAGGAGCGGATCGTCCGCCCCTTCTGCCTTGTGTCTGATGTCCGGTGAATGGATGTTGTTCCGGCGACGACTATTTTGACTTATTCCAGATGTAGTGCTTCTGCGATTCGTTTCGGGATATCGGTGTTGTCCATGAAACCGCTGAACCGTGCCGCACCCGCGCCGTAAGCGTAGACAGGGATCAGGCACGCCGTGTGTCCTTTGGTCGAAAATTGGACGGTGGCCCGGTTTTTATCGCCCGGTTGGAGTTTACCCATGTCGAATTTGTTTTCATCCGAAGGCAGCGTCATACCGCCCGTTTCGTGGTCGCCGGTGATGATCACCAGCGTACCCGGTGTGCGGTCGGCAAAATCCAGTGCGATCTTGACTGCGGCATCAAAATCCCGTATTTCGGAAAGTACGGTTTCCGCATTGTTGTCGTGGCCGCCGTTGTCGATGTGCGATCCCTCGATCATGACGAAGAACCCTTTGTCGCCGTTGGCAGATAACAACCGTAACGCCTGGTCGGTTGCCCGGGGCAGCATATCGCCGCGTCCTTGTGAGACGAGCGGCAGCGATTTGTCTGCGAGCAGGATCCCGACGGGGCTTTTGTCGAGTGCGGCGAGAGTGTCGAGCGAGTAGGCGACCGTGTAGCCCTTTTCGCGTAACTCGTCCGAAATGTTGCGGCCGTCGGAACGCTTTTCAAAATGATCCCGGCCGCCGCCGATAAACAGGTCGATATCCGTACGGAGAAAATCAGCCGCTAGGTCGTCTTCGTTTTTCCTGCTTTCGTTGTGTCCGATAAATGCGACGGGCGTTGCATCGGTAATGGCATGCGTATCGACCAGTCCGGTCGCCAGGCCTGCCGCTGCGGCCCGCTCGAGGACAGACCGGAGCGGTTGTTTGTCGGGAGTCATGCTGATCATACCGTTATTGGTTTTTGTGCCGGTGGCCAGGGCGGTGGCTGCCGCTGCGGAATCGGTCACTTCGCTCGAAGCGGAGAAAGTCGATTGCAGGCCGATGCTTTGGGCGCGAGCGAGCGATAGCGGTGCCCCGCCGCGAAGCATGTAGGAGGTTACCTGTGCAAGGCCCATACCGTCGCCGATCATCAGGATGACATTGCGGACCGGTTCGGCGGCCTGAACAGTTTTGCTGGTCTTTGGTTTACGGTCCCGGGCCTGAAGGTGTGCGGTCGCTCCCGGCAGAATCACGGCGGCGATCAGCAGGCTGTAAAAAATCCTTTTCATTGTAGATGTCCGAAGCTTTTGGTTTGAGATTGTCAAAAATAGTACTTTTTACCGGAAGAGGTGTTCTCTAAAGGTTAAGAGTTGGTAATTTTAATGTGATTTTATACCTTAGCTCTGATTTTGGAAGGGGTCTGCGCCGAAATGTCGTTTCGGACGAAATTCAGCCGTTGATGTACTCGGGAAAGAGGCTGATACGGCATTGGAACTGGACGCGGATCGTTGCCGGAAACTGTTGACAGGGAACGAATCAGGAGAAATCGGATGTTACAGGCATACGAGTGGTTTTTATGGGGCATGGCGGCATTGGCTGTCGTGGTGTTTGTCGCGCTTTATCATGTGAAGGCCGGTTACGGGCTGCTGAGGGACGGACGCTGGGGCCCGAAGATCGGGAACCGATTGGGGTGGTTCCTGATGGAGTCGCCGGTTTTCATTGCGATGTGCCTGTTCTGGTTTTGCTCGTCGCGCCGTTTTGAAGCGACTCCGTTGGTCTTTTTCGGCCTGTTCCAACTTCATTATCTCAACCGTGCGTTTATTTATCCGTTGCTGTTGAAAGGGCAAAGCAAGATGCCGCTCGGCATTATTGTGATGGGGGTGGTGTTCAACCTGCTGAATGCCTGTATGCAGGGGTGCTGGATTTTCTATCTGGCGCCCGAAGGGATGTATACGTCCCAGTGGCTGCTCTCACCGCAGTTTATTGCCGGTGCCTCGTTGTTTTTTCTCGGGATGGGTATCAATATCCATTCCGACCGGATTATCCGACATTTGCGCCAGCCTGGCGATACGGGCCATTACCTGCCGCGGGGCGGGATGTTCCGTTACGTGTCGTCGGCCAATTATTTCGGGGAAATCATCGAGTGGACCGGTTTTGCCGTGCTGACCTGGTCTGCCGCCGGTGCGGTGTTCGCACTGTGGACCTTCGCGAATCTGGTACCCCGTGCCGATGCCATTTACCATCGTTATGGAGAGATGTTCGGCGATGAGTTCCGCCGTGCGCGGTTAAAACGGGTCATTCCGTTCATCTATTGAGAATGGGTTTGTCATTGAAACCGGCCGATGGATTGACCGCCTGTTCGAATGGATAAGATGTTTGTTACAGATTAGACAGTAAGCAAAAATAGGATTGCTGACCCGAATATGAAAGAATCCCAACTATTTACTCCCGTGAAGATCGGACCGTTGACATTGCGCAACCGGACCATCCGGGCCGCTGCGTTCGAGGGCATGTGTTCCGGCAACGCTCCTACCGATCTGTTGTACGATTATCACCGAAGCGTGGCGCGCGGCGGTATCGGCATGACTACGCTCGCGTATGCATCCGTGACGCGCGACGGGCTTTCGTTTCCGCACCAGCTGTGGCTACGCCCGGAGGTGGTGCCGGGGCTCAGGCGCATTACCGATGCGATACATAGCGAAGGGGCAGCCGCATCGATCCAGATCGGTCATTGCGGTAACATGTCGCACCGCGCTATCTGCGGCTGCAGACCGGTTTCAGCCTCTTCGGGGGTCAATATTTACTCGCCGACGCTGGTACGCGGACTGCGCCGCGATGAAATCACCGAAAAGGCCAAAGCCTTCGGCGACGCGGTGCGGCTGGCGCGCGAAGCCGGTTTCGATGCTGTCGAGGTGCATGCCGGGCATGGCTACCTGATCAGTCAGTTTCTCTCGCCGTATACGAACCGGCGCAGGGATGAGTACGGCGGTTCGCTCGGGAACCGGATGCGGTTCATGCGTATGTGTATGGACGAGGTGATGCGTGCGGCCGGGGATGATATGGCCGTAGTGGTGAAAACCAATATGCGTGACGGGTTTCGCGGTGGAATGGAGATCGGGGAGTGCCTCGAAGTTGCCCGCGAACTGGAGCGCTGCGGCGCGCATGCGTTGGTGTTGAGCGGCGGATTTGTGAGCCGCGCGCCGATGTATGTGATGCGCGGCAGTATGCCGATCCGTACGTTGACGCATTATATGACGCAGTGGTGGCTTAAACTGGGGGTGGGAATGTTCGGCAGGATGATGATTCCGTCGGTACCGTTTCGCGAGGCTTATTTCCTGGACGATGCGCGTCATTTCCGCGTGGCGGTGAAGCTGCCGTTGGTGTATGTCGGAGGTTTGGTGTCGCGGACAAAGATAGACGAAGTGCTCGATGCCGGATTCGATTGCGTGGCGATGGCCCGGGCGCTGATTAACGAACCCGATTTTGTCAACCGGATGAAAAACGAAGGAGAGGAACGCTGTGCTTGTACGCATGCTAATTATTGCATCGCACGGATGTATTCGATCGAAATGGCTTGCCATAAGCATTTGCACGACTTGCCCTGTCCGGTACGCCGGGAGGTGGAGCGGCTCGACCGCGAGGCGTGGCAATGACCACTAGCCGGAGAAGGTCGGCGGAAGTCGAAAGGACGAAATGCCGGGTGTGATCCGAAAAGACGGATTTAGTGTTGAGAGAAGATGTATAAGCGGATGAACGAACAACTGCAAAAGGAAGGGGCAATGGCGTTGGTTACCGGAGCCAGTTCCGGTATCGGGCTGGCCTATGCCCGTGAGTTGGCCCGTCGCGGTTACGACTTGTTGTTGGTCAGCAACGAACAGGAGCAGATCGGGACGGTGGCCGAAGAGTTGGCTGCGGCTTTCGGCGTGAAAACGATCCCGTTGTGCATGGATCTAGCCCGCTCCGAAGCGGCCCGGGAACTGTACGAGTATTGCGAAAGGGAGAAGTTGCAGATTGGGATACTTGTGAACAATGCCGGTATTTTCTTTTTCGACGACCTGACCGAGGTGGCTCCCGAACGGATCGAGACGATGCTTCTGCTGCACATCCGGACCGTGACGCTGCTGTGCCGCTATTTCGGCGCGGCGATGAAACGCCGCCGTGCGGGGTATATCCTGAATATGTCATCGTTGTCGGCCTGGACCCCGGCGCCCGGAATCTCGGTCTATGCGGCCAGCAAAAGTTATATCCGGAAGTTTTCGCAGATGCTGCGCTACGAACTGCATCAATACGGGGTCGGCGTGACGACCGTATGTCCCGGTGCGATAGCGACGGGATTGTACAACCTTAGCGATTATTACCAACGGCTTGCCCTGCGGCTCGGAGTGATGATGAAACCCGAACGGCTTGCCCGTAAGGGATTGCGGGCTATGTTCGCACGGCGTGACTATATCCTTCCGGGAGCGGTGAACCGTTTTTTTGTACTGGCGTTGTACCTGCTGCCTGTACAACTCATTTACTACATTAAGGAACATACCAAACTTTACCGCTATGGCCGTTGACGTGGTACCGGACGGCAAACAGGGGAGTACACCGGAGAATCTGGTAGGGAGTGATGCTGCGGTGTGTAACAGGATAGGTTCCGGGAGCATGTCCTGCGGGCGGGACGAACCGCAGGATTCCGCAGCGAAAGGTTGGGTCGTGGTAACGGGGGCATCGGGCGGGATCGGCGCCGTACTGACCGAGCAGTTGGCGAAGGAGGGGTATCCGGTCGTGATGGCCTGCAGGAACCTGGAGAAGGCCCGACCTGTGCAACAGGCGGTGATGGCGCGCAGCGGCAACCGCCGCGTGGTCCTTTACCCGTTGGATCTGGCCTCGCTGGACTCTGTACGTCGTTTTACCGGGCGGTTGCGTTCGGAGAAGATGCAGGTCGCGGTACTGCTGAATAATGCCGGGGTGATGAACGGGGGCTTCCGGCTGACGGAAGACGGGCTGGAAGAAGATCTTGCGGTCAATTATGTGGGTGCAGCTGCGTTGGCGCTCGGCTTGTTGCCGTTGATGGACGAGGGGAGCCGGATTGTCAATACGGTGTCGTGTACATACCGTATCGGCCGGGTCGGTAAGGAATTGTTGCAGCCCGATCCGCACCGCTTTCGGCGTTTTTCCTCCTATGGAAGTTCCAAACTGGCGTTGTTGTTGTTTACGTTGGAACTGGCTTCGCGCATGGCCCGACGGGGAATACGGGTTAATGCGGCCGATCCGGGCGTGGTCGATACCGGCATGCTGACAATGGGCCGCTGGTTCGATCCGTTGGCCGATAAACTGTTCCGTCCGTTGGTCAAAACCCCGCGGCAGGGAGCGGCAACGGCATTGTTGTTGGCTTCGTCGCCTTTGACGGCGCAAGTTACCGGTGAACTGTGGCGTGGGGAACAGGGCCGCAGGATTCCCCGTGCGGTGTACGGACATCCCCTGCGCGGATGGCTGTGGAACGAAACTGTGCGGTTGCTCGCAGCACATGGCATCGTCTCCGGTGATCCGATTCCGGTCGATGGGAAAGCGTACGGTTGCGGGAAAGCGGAAAAATGAAGGAAACCCAGTGATTCCAAGATATCAATTCAATAATGTGTGATTATGAAACGAAGTTTAATTTTTGCCGCTGCATTGCTATTCGGCGTCGGAGCTTATGCGAAGGGGCCGAATAACATCGAAGGCAAAACAGTGCCGCATGTGAAAATCCGCGACTTGCAGAACCAGCCGATCGACCTGCCGTATTTGGGTAAGGCTCCGCTGCTGCTTTTTTACGTCGATCCCGACCATGCGGGCCAGAACAGCGATTTTATCGCATACCTCGAGGAGCACCAAATCGGGGGAGACAAAATCCAGGCTTACGGAATCGTTAACCTGAAAGATGCTCCCTTATTGCCTAACGGAGTGGTTCGCAGTATGATGCGCTCGAAACAGAAAAAAACCGGTGCCGCGATGTACACCGATGTCGATTGTTCGCTGCGCGATGCATGGGGTATGGGCGATGTCAACAACCTGTTTGTCATTATTTTCGTGAACAAGGACCGCAAGGTGGAGTTTTTCCGTTACGGCGACTTTACCGAAAAAGACAAGGCGGACTTTTGGAAGGTCGTCAACAAATACAAATAATGTAGGCATAATCCGGCAAAGGCCGGTAAAAGGCAGTGGCCGTTCCCGGAAAATCAACCGATTTTTCCGGGAACGGCCTGTTTTGTTCCGGTACCTTCGGATATTTTGTCTCAGGGGCAGCTTATTCTAATAATATTTTAATCTTTACTGAGATGATTATAATCGGTTCTATGGCGACGGAATAGCAGTCACGGTCTATTTTTGCCGAAAAGAATTCGCATGGGCAAGAAAGTATCATTCCGTCTTTACCTATTATTGAGTCCCGTTTTGTTGAACCCTGTCGTCCTGTTGGCCGGAAATCTCCCCGGTAAGTTGGTGGTTTCGCAGGCGGAAGCGGAGCGGCTTTTCCTGCAAAATAACTTGTTGCTGATAGCGGAACACTACAATGTGGACAAAGCCGAGGCTGAGATTGTACAGGCACGCCTGTTGGAGAATCCGGTGCTCTCCCTTGAACAGAATATCTACAACCGGCTCAATAAAAAATATTTCGATGTCGGGGCACAGGGCGAAGCGATCGTTTCGATCGAACAGGTGATCAACCTGGCCGGCCAGCGGGGTAAGGCGGTAAAGGTCGCCGGCCTGAATAAAGAGGTCGTTTCGCGGCAGTTCGAAGATGTCGTTCGCACCCTTGCCGGCGAGTTGAGGCAACGGTTTATCTCTGTTTTTTTTCTGCAAAAATCGTTGGGCGTATACGACAGGGAAGTCGCCTCGTTGGAACACCTGTTGACTGTAATGGCCGGCCAACAGGCCCGGGGGAATATCTCGTTGATGGAGAGGACCCGGCTCGAGGCTTTTCTGTTGAACCTGCGCAGCGAGCGGATGCAGTTACAGAACGATTTGGCTGATGGCCTCGGCGAATTGTGCCTGTTGATGGGGGTGCCGTCCGGAACGAATATCGAAACGGAACTTCCGAACGAAACGTTGGACAGGATCGCTTCTCAGCCGGTGATGCTGGATCGGCTGGAATCTTCTTTGAACCAGCGTCCGGACCTGAAAGCCTCCGAGTCGCAGGTGTTGCGCTCCGAGGCTAATTTGAAATTGCAGAGGTCACTGGCGGCTCCTTCGTTTTCACTGGGCGGTACATTCGACCGCCAGGGCAATTTTATCGATCACTATTTCGGACTGACGGCGTCCGTTTCCATTCCGATCTTCAACCGGAATCAGGGAAATATCCGTTCGGCGCGATTCGATATCCGGCAGAGCAACACGCAGAAAGAATTTCTCCGCAATCAGGCGGAAACGGAATTGCAAGCCGCTTATATCCGTTTCCAGAATAGTTTGCGCCTCTATCGGGAAACCCCAGGAGGGCTGGAGGAGGATTTCGACCGGCTGATTGCCGAGGTGGAGAAGAATTTTACCAATCGCAACATCAGCGTGCTCGAGTTTGTCGATTACTATGAAAGTTATAAGGAGAGCGCCCTTCGGCTCTATGATCTCAAACATGCGGCGCTTGCTGCGGCCGATGAACTCCGGACGGTGGCTGGAACTGCGATATGGACAGACTAACGCTGAAAAAATGAAGAATAAGAATAAATATTCCGTTTTGATCGTTGCAATCCTGTCGTTGACAGGATGCTGGACCCGTCAGGGGGAAACCGTCAGCGGAACGGTACCGCTTACGCTTACGGACAGCTTGAGGAAGCTAGTAACCGTGGATACGGTCCAGATTAGGGAACGAACCAGCGAGCTCTTGCTCAATGGAAAGGTGGCATTCGACCAGGATCGGATTGCGCCTGTTCCGGTGCCTTTTGCCGGTGTTGTCGAAGAGGTCGTCCCTGAACTGGGCGATTATGTTCGCAAGGGAGAAACGCTTGCTGTGATCCGAAGCGGCGAGGCGGCGGAGGCTGAAAAACAGTATGTGGATGCCGTACAGGGACTGGCCGTTGCCGAACGCAACCAGCGTACAGTCGAAGAGATGTATGCTTCGGGACTGGCTTCGGAGAAGGATCGGCTCGAAGCGCGGCAGCGGTACAATACGGCGCAGGCGGAACTGTCGCGTGCAAAAGAATTCAGGACGCTGAATCATGTGGAGGGGGCGAGTTACCGACTCGTGGCTCCTGTCTCGGGGTTTGTTGCCGAACGCAACATCAGCCGCAATATGCAGGTACGGGCTGATGGAGAGGATGCGTTTCGGGTGTGCGGACTGGAGGATGTATGGGTCGTCGCCGAAGTGTACCAGAGCGATATCCGTTCGGTCGGAGTGGGCCAGCCGGTACGCATTTCTATTCTTTCATACCCGGATACGGAGTTTACCGGCGAAATCGACAAGGTTTACAATATGTTGGATGCCGAAAGCAAGACGATGGATCTGCGGGTCAAACTTGCCAACCGGGAATACCGGCTCAAACCGGGCATGTTCGCTACCGTTTACGTGCGTACCGATAACGGGGACAGGCGCTATCCGACAGTCCCGGCCGAGGCCTTGATTTTCGAAGGGGGCAGGCACTATGTCGTTGTCGCGGGCGAGGATGGATCTTTGCAGATCCGGCCGGTCGAATTGCGCGGACAGACTCCCCGGGAGTGTTACCTCAGCGGCGGGGTGAAGGCCGGGGAAACGGTGATCGGACGGAATGCCCTTCTTGTGTACAACCAGCTAAAATAGATCGGGATGCACAAGTTTATCGACAACATTATCTCTTTTTCGCTCAAGAATCGTTTTTTTATTTTTTTCCTGACGGCGATCGCCGTTGTCGCCGGAGCGGTCAGTTTCATGCATACCCCGGTTGATGCTTTCCCGGATGTTTCCAATACGAAGGTTACCGTCATTACGCAATGGCCCGGCCGCAGTGCGGAGGAGGTGGAGAAGTTCGTGACCATCCCGGTCGAGATCGCGATGAATCCTGTCCCGAATAAGACGGATATCCGTTCCACGACGCTGTTCGGGCTTTCGGTAGTGAATATTGTTTTCGAAGACCGGGTGGATGATTTTACCGCGCGCCAGCAGGTGTATAACCTGCTTAACGATGCCGACCTCCCGGATGGTGTGACCCCGGAAGTACAACCGATCTATGGTCCTACGGGGGAGATTTACCGTTATACGTTGCGCAGCGATAAGCGCGATGTGCGGGAGTTGAAGACCGTTCAGGACTGGGTGATCGACCGTAACTTGCGTTCGGTACCCGGTGTGGCCGATATCGTCAGTTTCGGCGGTGAGGTAAAAACGTTCGAAGTGAGCGTAAACCCGCATCAGTTGGCCAGTTATGGCATCACGTCGCTCGAGTTGTTCGATGCCATTTCGAAGAGTAATATCAACGTGGGCGGCGATGTAATCACGAAAAACGCGCAGGCGTACGTCGTGCGCGGTATCGGTCTGATTAACGATACCGGGGAGATCGGCAATATCGTGGTGAAAAATATCGACGGGACTCCGATTTTGGTGAAGAACCTTGCGGATGTGCACGAGTCGCATTTGCCGCGTTTGGGACAGGTGGGGCGCGGGTTGGAGGACGATGTGGTGGAAGGCATCGTCGTGATGCGCAAAGGGGAGAATCCCGGAGAAGTGATTACAGCGCTGAAGGACAAGATCGCGTACCTGAACGAACAAATACTTCCGGCGGACGTTGAGATCGTACCGTTTTACGACCGTGAAGACCTGGTCGATCTGGCCGTGCATACGGTGACCCGCAACTTGCTGGAAGGTATTTTTTTCGTTACCTGTATCGTGTTGCTGTTCATGGCCGACTGGCGGACGACGCTGATCGTTTCGATCATCATTCCGCTCGCACTATTGTTTGCTTTCATCTGCCTGCGGTTGATGGGAATGTCGGCCAACCTGCTTTCGATGGGCGCGATCGATTTCGGTATCATCATCGACGGAGCAGTAGTGATGGTCGAGGGCCTGTTTGTCGCATTGGATCAGAAGGCCCGACAGGTCGGGATGCCGGCCTTCAATAAAATGAGTAAACTGGGGTTGATCCGCCAGACGGCGAAGGATAGGGCCAAGGCGGTCTTTTTTTCCAAACTGATTATTATTACAGCTTTGTTGCCGATCTTCGCCTTCCAGAAGGTCGAAGGTAAAATGTTCTCTCCGCTGGCCTATACACTCGGATTCGCACTGCTCGGCGCGTTGGCTTTTACGCTGACACTCGTGCCGGTTCTGTCGAGCATGTTGCTCAATAAAAATGTACGGGAGAAGAAAAATCGTTTTTTAGATTTCATCGCTCGTCATGTGATGTCTCTTTTTCGCAAGTGCCATGCGCATGCGAAAACGACGCTCGCCTTCGCCGCAATTGTTATTCTGGTGGGTTTGGGGGCATTTCCCAGGTTGGGGACAGAATTCCTTCCGCAACTTAACGAGGGGGCGATTTATATCCGGGCGACTTTGCCATCGAGCATTTCGCTCGAAGAGTCGGTGCGGCTTGCTTCCCAAATCCGGCGCAAATTACTGGCCTATCCCGAAGTGCGCCAGGTAATGTCGCAATCGGGTCGTCCCAACGATGGAACCGATGCAACGGGTTTTTTCAACAACGAGTTCCATGTGGACATCTATCCGGAAAAACAGTGGAAGAGCAAGCTGACCAAAGCTCGGCTGATCGAAAAGATGCAACAGGATCTCTCTATCTATCCGGGGGTGGATTTCAATTTTTCCCAACCGATCACCGACAATGTGGAAGAGGCTGCTTCGGGAGTCAAGGGGTCGATTGCCGTGAAAGTCTTCGGGCATGACCTCTATCAGTCGGAAAAGACGGCGGATGATATTTACGACGTACTGAAAACCATAGACGGAATCGAGGACCTCGGTGTGATCCGCAACATCGGACAACCGGAATTGCGGATTGAGTTGGACGAAGGGAAGCTCGCCCGTTACGGGGTGGAGAAGGAGCATGTACAGTCGATCATCGCAATGGCTATCGGCGGCAAGGCTGCCTCGCAATTGTACGAGGATGAACGAAAATTTGACATCGTAGTCCGATACGACGAAGAGTTCCGCCGGGGCGAACAGGAGATCGGCAAAATACTCGTACCGTCTGCGTCCGGGACGATGGTCCCGATCAAAGAGCTGGCCGAAATCCGTACGATCACGGGCCCGTTACTTATTTTTCGGGATAATCATGCCCGTTTCTGTGCCGTGAAGCTTTCCGTGCGGGGGCGTGACATGGGCAGCGCTATCGCCGAAGCGCAGCGTAAGGTAAAGGAGCAGGTGGTTATTCCGGCAGGCTATACGCTCAAATGGACGGGCGATTTCGAGAACCAGCAGCGTGCGTCCAAACGGCTCGGGCAGGTAGTTCCGGTCAGCATCGCCATTATCTTTATCATCCTGTTTATGCTGTTCGGTAATGCGCGGGATGCAGGATTGGTACTGTTCAACGTGCCGTTCGCGGCGGTAGGCGGTATAGCGGCGCTGTTGATGACCGGATTCAATTTCTCGATTTCGGCGGGTATCGGCTTCATTGCGCTGTTCGGAATCTGTATCCAAAACGGTGTGATCATGTTGATGGATTTCAAGCAGAATATCCGCCAAGAATTGCCGTTGCAGGAGGCGATAGCAACGGGCGTCCGTTCCCGGATGCGAGCCGTGATTATGACCGCTTCGATGGCTGCCATCGGTTTGGTTCCGGCAGCCCTTTCGCACGGTATAGGTTCCGAATCGCAGCGTCCGCTGGCTATCGTCATTATCGGCGGCCTGGTAGCCGCTACCTTCTTCACGCTGTTCGTCTTTCCTTTGATCGCGGAGGCCGTTTACAGCCGGGTATTCTACACGAAAGAGGGAAAACTTCGCGGGCGGAAAGTGTAAAATAGTATCTTTGTCTCAAACGGGGTTATATGGCCAAAATACTGCTGGTGGAGGATGAAGCCAATATCCGCTCTTTTATCGGGCGTGGACTGACCGAATTCGGACATGCGGTCACTACGGCCGGGGACGGAGCGTTGGCTTGGGAACGGATTGCGCAGGAGCGTTTCGATCTGCTGGTCATGGATATTATGATGCCGAAGATAAGCGGCCTGGACTTGTGCCGGCGTTTCCGGCAATATTACGGTTATGCCGTGCCTGTCCTGATGTTGACCGCGTTGGGTACCACTGAAGATATCGTCAGGGGTCTGGAGGCTGGAGCGGACGATTATCTGGTCAAGCCGTTCAGTTTTGCGGAATTGAATGCGCGGATCAAGGCTCTGTTGCGACGACCGGGTACAGCGACAGCTGTTGTTGCGCCATTGCTTGCCTGCGGCGACCTGGAACTCAATTATGCCAGCCGCCGCGCCCGCCGGGGAACAGAAGACGTCGATCTGACCGAAAAAGAGTTCCGTCTGTTGGAGTTTTTGATGCAGAACCAGGGGGCAGCCCTTTCACGGCAGGTGCTCCTGAAGAATGTCTGGGAACGGGATTTTGAAACCAATACGAATGTCGTGGATGTTTACGTGAATTACCTGCGGGGCAAAGTCGATCGGGATCCGGCCCGGAGATTGATTCACACGGTGGTCGGAATCGGTTATATGATGCAGGCGAAATGAAAATAGGCCGCAGGATAGCGTTTTATTACATGTGGGTCACGCTGGGGATTACTGGAGCGCTCGTTGTGGTGTTTTATTTTTATACTTCGCGGTATATCGACAATGTCTATTATTCTTACCTCGCTGAAAAGGCGTTGGTGACAGCCGGCAAACATTGGGAGCGGGATGAGGTGAACGCTCAGGATTACGCTTTGATCCAAAAACGCTATAATGAATTGTTGCCTACTACCCGGGAGGTCATCTTCAATGCCGATTCGACAGGCTTTCACAGCGATTCGCTCAGACATTATCTTACCGAGGCCCAAGTCGGTCGGTTGAAAATGCGGGAACCCGTCCGGTTCCGGCACGGGCAGCAACTGGGTGTCGCGCTTTTCTATCCGGATAACGAGGGGAATTTCATCCTGCTTATTTTTGCCGAGAACGATTACGGACAACAGGTCCGGCAGCAGGTATCTTGGCTCATGTTATTGCTGTTGCTGGTGGCGGTGGTCGTAACTTATATCGCCGGCAAGGTCTATTCCGACCGGATATTGGCCCCTTTGCAAAAGATATTGAAAAAACTGAAACGGATTACGGGAAACGATCTGCGAGTAAGGTTCCGGCCGACCGGCAACGGTGACGAACTGGATGACCTGACCCGTTCGCTTAACGGGATGCTCGATCGGGTCGATGCGGCGCTCAGTGCTGAAAAGTCGTTTGTTTCGAATGCTTCGCATGAGCTGAATAATCCGGTTACGGCGATCCAGGGCGAATGTGAAATCATGTTGATGAGATCCCGCACGCCCGAAGAATATGTTGCGGCGCTGGAACGGATTTCCACCGAGAGCAGGCGGCTTGGAGACCTGACCAAGGCGTTATTGATGCTTTCCCGGCAAAACCGGCAACTCCGGCAAAATACGATGGAGGCCGTTTCTTTAACCGAATGGCTCGTCCGGCAGTGTGGGGAAAATCCCCGTCTGATCTTGACGGTCGATCCGGGTGGGGATACGTTTCCGGTTGTGGCTGACCCCTATCTGCTGGGGGTGGCGCTGGGGAATATTATCGAAAATGCCTGTAAATATTCGCAGGGCAATGTGGCGATTAACCTGGGGCGGGAGAACGGGCAAACTGTTGTCGAGGTACTGGATTCCGGAATTGGCATTCCGAAGGACGAGATCGGCCAGGTATTCCAATCTTTCTACCGTGCCCGCAATTCCCGGGAGTACCGGGGACACGGCATTGGACTGAACCTTTCTGCCAACATTCTCTCTTCTTACGGGGCTGTTATGGAGATCGTTTCCGAAGAGGGCGAATATACCCGGGTGCGTGTCCGTTTCGTCCGGGAGTAATCGCCGGGTTTATTTATCGGTGTTGGCTAAATGAAAAACCGGAGCTTTGCTTGCGAAGCTCCGGTTTTTGTCGGTGTCGTGAAAGTCAGAACCGGTAGCCGAAACCGATCGTGAAATACAGGTTATACATGTCGAAGCTGACGCTGTGGAAATCTTTTTTGAAGATGGAGTTCGCGGCACAGGTCAGGTCGGCATAAACCGACAGGTGGCGGTATGCCTGCCACTCGGCGCCGAACTGGCCTCCCCAGTTGAAATGGCGCAGTCCGTATCCGAAGTCGTACGTCGCCGATTCGACGCCGACTTTGGTGCCGGTCGGGTCTCCGTCGCGGATGTAGCCGTCGAAAGCCGACCCGGTAAAGCTGCCGTCGATGCGGTAGGCGATGTAGGGGCCGAGTTTGATCTCCCAGCGGGGGGAGAGCTCGCGTACAACGAGGATCGGCAGCGTGATGTATTCGTTCTGGACACGGGTTTTGATCCGGCCGGTGAAACGCCCGCTCATCTCCCCGGTCTTGTCCCCGTTTTCGATCAGGAGAGTCATTTGGTAGTTCTTAACCTTGGCTCCGGCATTCATGCCTTTGGTTTCGAAGCGCAGGCCGGTAGTGAGCGCCCATTTCGGCGTGAACCAGCGCAGAACGCTTCCCTCGACCGTAAAGGCCATCGTGGGCGAGTAGGACTCGATTTTTCGAATTTCGGCCGGCAGCGGAATCGGCAGCGTTCCGCCGATGTTGAAACCCGCTTTGATGCGGTATTCGAATTTTTTGCCGGATTCGGACTGTGCGGCGGCGCTGAGGGCCAGCGTCAGCATAATAACGGCGCAACCTATTTTTCGGAAATTCATCTTATACTGTTTTTCAAGGTTCATTATTCACAGATTACTTGTACGGCATCGATATAGAGCGTGCTGCCCACTGCGCCTTCGAAATAAGCTCCGCGTTCGCTCGCGGCGAAAACGACGGCCAGGTTGTACCGGAAGTTCTTTTGTTTCTCCGGATCGTAAGGTTTTTCGTATACGAACGTGACGTCGAACAGTTCGTATCCGGTTCCTTCCGTCTCTTTGATTCCGGTGAACATGGCCCGTGCGACGATGTTGGGCGAAGTGGTGATGTTGCTGCCGTCGAGATACTGTACATTATCGTCCGTTTCGTAGAGGATCGCATAGATTTGTCCGATATCGCGCCGTACCGGGATGATCTCTTTGCCGTCTTTGCCCGTCACATTGCCGCCCGAAATATAGCGGTAGTGCCCCAGGAAACGCACCGGTTTCTGGCCCAAAGGCAATCCGAAGTGGGTAGCCCCCAGCGGATCGGCCATGGCGCTGCTGCCGTCGAAAGTGCCGATGAACAGGTTGCCTGCTGCGATGGGCATGCCGGCGAGTGCACCCCATTTGCCGGTCGAGCGCGTGACGAGCTGTGCGGCCAGTTTACCCTGGTAAGCGTCGGTCGTGGAGAAGGTCGGGAAATCGTCGGGTTTGGCGGCATTGCCCGCGGCGATTGCGAATCCGGCATTTCCTGATGCCCAGATGTTTATCTCTTCGTTCCCGGGTTCCAAAACTTCGTAGGGCGTTTCGTATTTGTTCGCGGTCCGCCAGTGTTCGAAATCGTATACGGTCGGAATATCCGCTTGGGAGACGGTAACTGTATAGACCTTCGACCATTGTCCGTCCTCTGAGGTGACCGTGTAAGTCTGCGGCGTGGTGAAATCGCGTACCGTTCCCGATTTGGGTTTGATCGTAGCCCCCGGAGTCAGTTCGAATTCCGGTGCGAGGTGGTCGATTTCGGCCGTACCGGGCAGGATCAACAGCAGCACCGTATTGTTGGTGATGAGGGGGTCTGACTTCAAAATTCCGGGTGGCAAAATACATTTGACGATGTCTGCCTCTGTATTCAGAGGTTCGTTTTTGATGCAGCCACTCAAACCGAAGCAAAGCATGGTTCCGAGCAGGATGGTTAACGTTCGCATAATCTGCAGTTTAGGTGGAAATATGAAAATACTTACTTCGCAAAGGTAACTTTTCTTTGCTGAAATCGTTATATAAGGGATAAAAATTTTATTACATTCTTTCGATTTGGTTTGCTTTTGCAAATTATTGGTCGAGAGATGTTTGTTGTTATATCGTATGCACTGATACAACCGACACTTAATATTAATTTCAAAAATTGAACATGAAAAAGGTTTTCTTTTCGGCGGCTATGTCGCTCCTGCTTCTGGCCGGATTCTCTTCCTGTAAGAATGATGATCCGGAACCCCCAAAACCACCCGTAGTGGAAGATGTTCTGGGCAGTTATTCTGCCGAGAACCTGGCGCTGACCGTTACCGGCGGGACTCCCGGTGCCAATCCGGAGGTCGTGTTGCTGCAAAGCGATGGCAAAACCAAGGTACGCCTGACAAATGTGGTGCCGAATAACGAGGACTTTACGATTAACGATGTAACGTACAGTGCCGTGGAGACCAAAGCCTATGTCAGCCAGATATCGGGTACTGAGACCAGCGATCTGGCCGGATACACGGTGGAATTCGCTGGTACGGTCGATGCCGAAGGCAAATTGACCGCTACGGTTAAACTGACCGAGATCCCAGCCGCACCGATCGAGGATGTCGCTTCATTGCTGAGCACTTATAAAGGTCAGCTGGTAGTCAATGTGAACGGTAACGCTCTTCCGGGCATGGAACAGCGTGTTTATGTTGAGAAAGGCTCGAAATACACCTCGAATAAGTCCCTGGCCAAACTGACGATCAAAAATTTGTCGATTCTGGACATGGAAATCAGTCAGATCCAGTTGAATAACCTGGTTGTTAGCCAACGAGGCTCTGTGGCCCTGATCGACAGTGTGGGCTATGCTTATAATCTACCTGCCCCTCTTTCAATGAAAGCTTTGATCGACGTTACAGGCACTATCGTAGATAAAACGATAACCTTGAGCCTGAAGATCGCCCTTGTGGATGATGCGTCGATGCAGATCGGCGTTGGATTCAGCGGTACGGCTGTGACTGAAAATACGACGGCCAAACTCGAAAGCCTGTCAGTGGAGAGTCCTGCTATCGTGAAGAATTTCGATCCTGCGAAACCCATTTCGACCAATACCTTTACTGTTTTGAGCAATGCGAAGGCGGAAGACCTGCAGATTGCACCGAAGGCTACGTTGGGCGAAGGCTGTACCTTTGCTTCGATTGAAACGAATATCGGCGGCCAAACTGCTGAAATCAAGGAGGGCGATAAAATCGACTTCTCGAAATTCGGGAAAAACGACTATGTCGCTTATAACGTGGTGGCCCAAGACCCCAATTACACCAAGAGGTATATATTGAAAATTGCGGTTCTGCCAGTTGCTCAGGATCAGTATACCTTTACCGAATGGAGCGATGACAGTCCGGTTGGCTGGGCGAACTCTAACGGTGCAGCTTCTTTGATTCCGCTGATGGGTGCTTATCTGTGGCCTAAGGATGCCGACGGAAAGGATAAAGCAATGCCGATAACCCGTGGAACGGCCGATCCTTCGGTGGTGGTGGTCGCTTCACGTATGACTACCGGAAAGAACCTCGGAGCGTTGGGTTTCATTCCTGCGGTGACGGCCGGTACGCTCTTCCTTGGCGAATTTTCAATCAATTTGAGCAATACGCTGAAAAGCACGAAATTCGGTATTCCGTTCGTTAAAGAGGCTTTCCCGAAATCGCTGGAAGTAGAGTGGAGTTATCAGGCCGGTGCAAAGTATTATGCGACCAACGGAGCCAAGGACGCCAATGGCAAATTCCAACCGGTAGAGAATGACGATGACAATAAAACGCTGATGGTTTTGAAACCGGATGCTCCGGCCGATGAAGGATCTGTTGCTGCTGTCATTTATGAGGTTTCGGATTATACGAACGACTATCTCGACGGTACCAATCTGCAAACGGCGACAGATATTATTGCAGCTATCGCTTACCTCAAAAAAACGACGAACACGACGATGACGACGGAGTCCGTCAATTTCCAAACGGCTAAGCCGTTCGACGCTTCGAAAAAGTATAAACTGGCTATTGTATTCTCTTCCAGTGCTAAAGGCGATAATTTCGAGGGCGGAGAGGATTCGGAGCTTTCCGTGAAATCGGTCAAATTGAATTACTAGTGTGCATTTGCTAGGCCCGCGATTGGGGAATAGCATTTGAATAATAATTGGAGGGATCGCCCTAACGGGCGGTCCCTTTTTATATCTTTGCCACACAAGCGGCGAGTTCTTTTGCCAAGTAAAGAAAAAGAAATGGGTGAACAGTGTAATGATTGGTAAATTCAGAGCGATCCGCCGCAAAGACCGGGTGTGGGATGAGGCGGCAGCGAGGGAGTTGTTGGATCGGGGCGAATACGGTTTTCTGGCGATGTGCGGTGTCGGCGCGTACGGATACGGCTTGCCGATGAGTTATGTTGCGGACGGGGATAGGATCTATTTCCATTGTGCGCCCGAAGGGGAAAAGCTCGACGCGATCCGAGAAAATGACCGCGTGAGTTTTTGCGTCGTGGACCGGACACGGGTGATTCCGCGCCAGTTCAGTACTGCTTATGAAAGCGTGCATTTGTTCGGCCGGATTGTCGTCGTGGGTGCCGATGAGGAACGGCTCCACGCCCTGCGCCTGCTGATACGCAAGTACAGTCCCGAATATGCTGAAATAGGGGAGAAGTATATCGCTGCGTCGTTTCGACGGACGGTGGTGTTGCGGTTCGACATCGAACACCTTGCCGGTAAATGCAAACGTATCCCGCCAGACGCGGCGGGTATGCGTCCTTTGGAATAGGAAAAGTCGCCGAGCCGAAATCGGCCCGAAATATTTAGTGCAGAAAAGGGAAAGGCATCGACGGTAATGAGTCGATGCCTTTGATCTTTCGCATCGTCCGGATCGTCATACGATGAAGGATAGGGTCCTAAAACCGGGGGGAAGGTATTAGATCCTCGTTTCCAGACGGCTGATTTTCCCAGCTTTCCTTATTCCGATTTTAATCCGATCTGCTCGCGGAGATAGCCGGCGATGCCGTGCTCCATCGAATGGCGGTGGTAATCGGCGATGTGCCCCGACCAGTCGTTGGTCGTCTGGTCGCCCGAACGGGTCCGGTTGTATTCGGTGATACGCTCGTCGTATTCGGCCAGCAGCGGCTTCAGCTCTTCGTCGGCCGAATAGTGGTTCGTGTGGATGACAGCCGGTTGGGGCAGCTTCGGTTTCAGGTCGGGCATTTCACGCGGATAGCCGATAGCCAGGCCGCAGACGATCGAAACCCCTTCGGGCAGTAGCAGCAGGTCGGAGATTCGCCGCGGATCCGCCGTGCGGGTGTAACCGATGCAGCAGCAACCGAGTCCGAGCGATTCGGCCACCGTCACGGCGCTCATCATGGCCAGGGACGCGTCGATCACGCCCACCGTATAGCCGTCAATGGTGCTTTCGAAGGGCGGCGTTTGTTCGCCGTGCAGTCCGGCTGCCACGCGCAGTTTGTGGTAATCGATGCAGAAAACCAGAAAGTGCGAACAGGTCTTGATCTGTTTCTGGTTCGTGATTTCGTACAACTGCTCTTTGAGTTGCTGGTCGTCTACGGCGATCACCGAGAATTGCTGGCCGTTGTAACTGGTCGGGGTATTGCGGATCGCATCGTAGATTTGTTGCATCTTTTCGGGTTCCACTTTCATGCGCTCGTAGCGGCGGATCGTCCGGCGCTCGAGCAGCGATTGCTGTACGCTTTTCATATCGTTTGGTTTTGCCGTGCTATATTTTGGTTTATCGTGTTGCGTCTGAGTCTTCGTTATGGATAACGTAAAACGGACGCAGAACGTATCTCCTGCAAAAACAAGGCCGTCACATCGGACGGCCTTGTGTGACGGAAAAGGGCAGCGCTGTTAGCAACCCCGCGCTTTTCTCTCCTTGGCCTCCTGTGCTTCCTGAAGGCTCTGCCATACGAGGGCCGAAGCACCCAGTACCGCAGCGTTTTTACCGTCGATGCCCGAAGGCAGCAGTTTCACCTTGTTGCGGAAGATCGCCAACAGGTTTTGTTCCATGTATTTCTTGGTCGGTTCGAAGATATACTTGCCCGCCTTGGCCAGGCCGCCGAACAGGAAGATCGCCTCGGGGCTGGTGATGGCTACGGCGTCGGCCAGCGCTTCACCGAGCAGTTTGCCGGTGTATTCGTAAGCTTCGATTGCAATCGGGTCGCCGTTGAGGGCTGCCTTGGTAATCATCTCTGCCGTCAGGTCGTCGTAGGTAACCCGGCGGAATTCGCTGTCGTCGGTGTGGTCTGCAAGCAGCTTGAACACCGTACGCTTGATGCCGGTGGCCGATGCGTAGGTTTCGAGACATCCTTTGCGTCCGCAACCGCAGATGCGTCCGGTTTTGTTGACCACTACGTGGCCCAGCTCGCCGGCGAATCCGTCGTGGCCGTAGATCAGCTTGCCGTTTGCGACGAAACCGCTGCCCAATCCGGTACCGAGGGTGACCACCAGGAAATCTTTCATGCCCTTCGCACCGCCGTAGACCATTTCACCTACGGCTGCCGCATTCGCGTCGTTGGTGATGATGACCGGAACGGTGGGGAAAAAGCGCTTCATCTTTTCGACGATATTCAGCACGCCCTTCCAGACGAGGTTCGGTGCGAACTCGATCGTGCCGGTATAGTAGTTGCCGTTCGGGGCGCCGATACCGATACCCACCAGCTCCACTTCGTCGCCGGCCCGTTTGAGCAGGTCCTGGATTCCGATGTAGAGTTCCTCGATATATTGATCGAAATCGGGGTAATTGCGCGTGGGGAACGCCCCTTCGCAGATGATCTCACCCGCTTCGTCCACCAATCCGTAAACGGAGTTCGTCCCCCCGATATCTACGCCGACAGCTACTTTTTTCATGATTGAGTCAATGTGTAGTTTTTAAATTATTTTATTAAACAGATAATCAAAAGTAATAAAAAAATCGGGTCCGGCAATAGAAATAATCCGAAACGGTTTATTTTTTTTAACTTTGCAAACCCCCGTCCGACGGGGATATAACCTGACAAATGTATGTATTCGCTGCACGAACTGATTGCGATGAGCGAGCGGGAACTCGCCCAGTTGCCTTATCCGGCCCGGCCCGCGGGACTGTATGAACCGATCCGTTACGCCCTCGGGGCGGGCGGTAAGCGTATCCGCCCCGCACTCGTGCTGATGGCCTGCAACCTGTTTCAAGAGGCGGTCACGGCAGCCAAACCCGCTGCACTCGCCGTCGAAGTGTTTCACAACTTCACGTTGCTGCACGACGACATCATGGATAATGCCGATACGCGGCGCGGGAAGCCCTCGGTGCACAAGAAATGGAACGATAATACGGCTATCCTTTCGGGCGATGCGATGCTGATTTATGCCTACCGGTTGCTGGCCGGTTGTGACGAAAAGTCGCTGCCCCGGTTGTTGACGGTTTTTAACGAAGTGGCTGTCGGCGTGTGCGAGGGGCAGCAGTACGACATGGATTTCGAGAAGAGAACCGATGTGTCGGTGGCAGAATATTTGCGCATGATCGAACTGAAAACGGCGGTGTTGCTGGCCGGCGCGTTGAAGCTCGGCGCCATTTGCGGCGGTGGGAGCGATATGGCGACCGACCTGTTGTATAAATACGGGATCAGTATCGGACTCGCCTTCCAGTTGCAGGACGACCTGCTCGATACGTATGCCGATTCGGATGAGTTCGGCAAACCGGTGGGCGGGGACATCCTCGAAGGTAAGAAGACCTTCCTGCTGACCAATGCGCTTGCACGGGCCGATGAACCGGCACGCCGCAGTCTGCTGGAACTGCTGTCGGACCGCACAATCGTTCCGGCAGAAAAAATAGCACGGGTCAGGGCGATTTACGACCGGCTTGGCATTCGAGAGCTGACCGAAAAGGCCGTGGCGGCCTATTTCGCCGATGCGAATCTGGCGCTCGATGCGCTCGAGGTGGCTCCCGACCGGTTGAAGCCGTTGCGGGAGCTGACTGCCGAATTGCAAGGACGGCGGAAATAGCACGTTTCACCGGTTTGTCCGCTGCCCCGGATGGATAGGGAAAGCGGAGGGAGCCGGGCTTGTTTCGGTATACGGCTTCAGCCGTTCCCGCGGAACAGAGAATGGATGAAAATGAGTTTCAAACGCAAGGATATAGAGATCATGGCGCCGGTCGGCTCGTATGAGTCGTTGCGGGCCGCCATTGATGCCGGGGCCGATTCGGTCTATTTCGGCGTCGGGCAGTTGAATATGCGCTCGCGTTCGGCCGCGAATTTTACATTGGACGATCTCGCGCGTATCGTGTCCATTGCCCGTCGGCATAACGTTAAAACGTATCTGGCTGTCAATACGCTGCTTTACGACGCGGATCTGCCTGCCATGCGGCAAACGATGGATCGGGCCAGGACCGAGGGAGTGTCCGCCGTGATCGTTTCGGATCAGGCGGGTATCCTTTATGCCCGGTCGATCGGCCTTGAAGTGCATATCTCTACGCAGTTGAACCTGTCGAATCTGGAATCGGTCGCTTTTTACGCCCAATTCGCAGATGTGATGGTGCTGGCACGCGAGTTGACCATTCCGCAGGTGCGGGCTATTTACGACGGTATCCGTGAGCGGAATATTTGCGGTCCGGGAGGAGAACCGGTCCGGATCGAGATGTTTGCGCACGGTGCCCTGTGCATGGCTATATCGGGCAAATGTTACCTGAGCCTGCACGACACAGGGTGTTCGGCCAACCGGGGTGCCTGCCGCCAGCTTTGCCGCCGTTCGTACGAGGTGCGCGACCGCGACAGCGGCACCGAGCTGGTGATCGACAATCATTATATCATGTCGCCGAAAGATTTATGCACGATCGATTTCCTCGATAAGTTTCTCGGAGCGGGCGTGCGCGTACTGAAAATCGAGGGGCGCGCCCGTTCTGCCGAATATGTCAAACGGGTCGTCGAGAGTTATGACGAGGCGTTGTGCATGATCGAGGCGGGAAGCTATACCCCTGAGCGGGCGAGGGCATTGAAAGAGCGCCTGGCGACCGTTTTCAACCGGGGATTCTGGGGAGGGTACTACATGGGAGCCCGGATCGACGAATGGAGTGCGGTATACGGTTCAGCGGCGACCAAACGGAAAGTGTATGTGGGTAAAGTCACCAACTATTTCAAACGTATCGGCGTGGCTGAAATCCAGGTCGAGGCCGCGCCGCTCCGTGTCGGCGACGAGACCTTCCTGGTGGGTGAGACCACCGGGGTGCTGGAATTTCCGACCGGGGAGATTCGTGTCGATGAACAAAATGTGCAGCAAGCGCCGCAGGGTGTTTTTTGTTCGGTTAAAGTACCTGCGCCGATCCACAGGGGCGATAAATTGTATAAGTTCGTGGATGCGGAAGGGAACGGACAAGAGGGATAAAACCACGGGGAAGAGTAACGAATATCGGAAATTGATAGCATAATTACCTACTACTGCTCACTATGTCGAATCAGAAACAGGCCGGTGGAGGGCCGCTCGGCAAGATTAAGATCGGCAATGCGATCTATCCGATCCTGATCGGGCTGGCCGTAGTGGGATGGATGCTCTGGCGGGATTTCAATCCCGAAGTGTTCGCCGATATCCGTTTCTCGTGGGCGACGGTCGGATGGCTCTGCCTCGCGGTGTTTTTCATGTTCGGGCGTGATATCGGCTACATCATCCGCATCCGGGTGTTGAGCGGGGGACAGCTCTCGTGGCTGCAGTCGTTCCGGGTTATCATGCTCTGGGAGTTCACATCGGCCATCACCCCTTCTGCCGTCGGAGGTACCAGCGTGGCGATCATTTACGTGCACAAGGAGGGCATCAGTCTCGGCCGCAGTTCGGCCATCGTTATGCTGACCTCGTTTCTCGACGAGATCTATTTCATCGTCATGTTCCCGTTGCTGATGCTTCTCGTCGGTGTCGACCGGCTGTTCGACATTACGGCACATGTCGGAATCGTCGCGCGCGGGCTGATGACCTTCGCACTGGTCGGCTATTTCCTCAAGCTGGCTTTCGTCTGTGTGCTTTCGTACGGGCTGTTCGTCAATCCGCGCGGATTGAAATGGATGCTGCTCAAAATTTTCAAATTGCGCTGGCTGCACCGTTGGTACCGGGCTGTCGAGCGGGTCGGGACCGATATCGTGCTTTCATCGCATGAAATCAAACGCGCCGGATGGAAATTCTGGTTGAAAGCCTGCTCTTCGACTTTCCTGTCCTGGAGTTCGCGGTATCTGGTAGCCAATGCGCTGATTATGGCCTTCTTCTCGGTCAGCGACCAGTTCCTGCTCTTTGCCCGGCAACTGGTGATGTGGATCATGATGCTGGTGATGCCTACTCCCGGCGGCAGCGGATTCGCCGAATACATCTTTTCGACCTACTGCCGCGACCTGATCGAGGTGCCAGTGGCGATGCAGCTCGGTGCGGCAACGTTGATCGCGGTGCTGTGGCGGTTGGTGACGTACTATCCCTACCTGGTGGCGGGTGCGATCATCTTCCCGCGTTGGATCAAACAGAAATTCGGCAGCAACAAGTTGTAAACGGCCCGGTCCCTACCTGCCTCCGCTACCGAAACGCTCTGTTGAATCGTCTTTTATGTGTTGCAAAGGTGCCTGATGTTGATAAAAAGATAATAAGTCCCGTCTTCGGGACTTTTCTCTTTTCCGGTCGGGGGGTATCTTTACGAACATGAAGATTTCACGCAAAATTTGGCTGCCCGCTACGGTCGGGCTTGTGGTGGTTATCGGCATTGTCGTATGGCTGGTGTGCCGGAACGGAAGCTCTTCGGAAGGAGAGATCGTGGTCGTGGAGGAGCCCGTGGAATTGCTCTATGGCATTGAAAAAGGCAAGTACGATATCACGGAAGGCGAGTTCGCGAGCGGCGAGACCATCGGTGCGCTTCTGGGGCGCTACGGGATAGGTCCCGGTAAGGTCGATTCGATCGCCCGTGTGGCGGAACCGGTATTCAGTATGCGCAACCTGCGTGCGGGGCATCCGTATGTGGTATTCCAGACCCGCGATTCGGTCGGGCCCAAAAAACTGGCCTATTTCGTTTACGAGGCTACGACGACCGATTACCTGGTAATCGACCTGACGGACAGCATTCGTGTACACAAAGCTGCCAAGGATGTGACCGTCCAGCGGCAGAAACGCAGTGCCTCGATTACCAGTTCGCTGTGGAAAAGCATGACGGACAATGATATGAGTCCTGCATTGGCGATGGAATTGTCGGAGATTTATGCCTGGACCATCGACTTTTTCGCGCTACAGCCCGAGGATAATTTTACGGTAATTTACGACCAAAAATATGTCGACAGCACGAATGTCGGCCTTGGGGCGATTTGGGGCGCGCGTTTCGAGCATGGAGGCAAAACCTATTATGCGATTCCGTTCTTGCAGGATGGAAAATTGGGTTATTGGGACGAAAACGGTAACAGCCTGCGCAAAGCTCTGCTCAAAGCCCCGCTGAAATTCTCGCGCATCAGCTCGCGTTTTTCGAATTCACGTCTGCATCCGGTGCTGCGCATCCGGCGCCCGCACCACGGGGTCGATTATGCCGCTCCGTCGGGGACTCCGGTGCACGCGATCGGCGATGGCGTTGTGATTTACAAGGGTTGGAGCGGTGGTGGCGGTAATACGCTGAAAATTAAACATAATGTCGGGTCGTTGACTTCGGGCTACCTGCACCTGAAAGCTTATGCGAAGGGTATCTCGAAAGGCACGCGTGTGAAACAGGGGGACCTGATCGGCTATGTCGGCGCGACCGGTCTGGCAACCGGCCCGCATCTCGATTTCCGTATTTGGCGGGGTTCGACGCCGATCGACCCGCTGAAAGTGCCGTCGGAACCGGCCGAACCGATCCGCCAGGGTAACCGTACGGCATTCAATGTGGTCAAGGAACGGATTATGGCCGAACTCAGCGGCGATGTGGCCGACAGCCTTAAAGTAACCTCCCTCGAACTGGATTCTTTATGCAAAGCGATACCGAATACCGCGGCTCCGGTGGCACCGGACAAGGGCACTCCTGCGAAACCGGCTGCTCCTGCGGCGAAAAAATAAATCTTGACGATCCCTGTGGAATTGCCGGCCTTTCCGACGCATCCTCTCCTGTCGCGCCTGCCGGTTCTTCCGGGGAGGACGGCCCCGCTTATCTTATCGGTTCTGGCCGTTCTGTTGGTTGTACCGGTTCCGTGAGGGGCGGAACGGGTAACGATTTCCATGCGACCGTTCCCGTGGATGAACGGATTGTCCGGTTCATCGGGCGGCATCATGTGCTGACGCTGGCGACGACGGTGGATGATGTGCCGCACTGTTCATCGCTGTTTTACGCATATTTGCCCGAACAGAACCTTTTTGCCGTGACTTCGGCCGGGAATACGTGGCATGTGGCCCAGTTGCAGCGCAATGCACGGGTGGCTGCGGCGGTGGTTTTGGAGACGAAGCTCGTCGGCAAAGTGCAGGGATTGCAAGTGAGGGGCCGGATGTACCGTCCCTGCGGCAAGGAACTTGCGGCAGTTAAAAAAGCCTATATGTTGCGTTTCCCGTATGCAGCGGCAATGGATTTGGAGATGTGGGCGATCGCGCCCGATTACCTGAAATTGACCGATAACCGTCTCGGCTTCGGTAAAAAAATGATTTGGGAAGCCGATCGCAACGAGAAAATCGGGTAACGAGAGATCGACAGGAATGAAGAAATGAGTAGAGGAACGGAATCGAATACAACGGGACAGCGTACATTAACCGGTAAACGGATCGTCGTGACCGGAGGTACGGGTCTGGTCGGGAGCCACCTGGTTGCCGAATTGCTGCGGCAGGATTGCCGGGTGCGGCTTTTGGTGCGCGAGGGGAGCCGTTTCGACCGGCTCGATGCGACGTTGCAGCGCATGGGCACAGCGGTTGAAGCCGGCCGGCTGGAGCGTTATGAGGCCGCTTTGAATAATCCGCTGGAACTGGCCGACGCTTTGCGGGGGGCCGATGTGGTTTTTCATTGTGCGGCCCGCGTGTCGTTCGATCCTCAGGAGGAGGGCGACATTGTGGCGGCCAATACTGAAATTGCGACACAGGTAGCCGATACCTGTTTGGAATGCGGCGTGGGGTTGCTCGTATATGTCAGCTCTATCGCTGCATTGGGAGGACCGGCTCCGGGAACTGAACTGGTGACGGAAGCCTGCGAATTGACGACTCTCGAAGGCCGTTCTCCTTACAGCTTCAGTAAATTCTATGCCGAAAGCGCCGTGCGCCGCATTGCTTTACGAGGTTTGCGGACAGTAATCGTCAATCCTGCGATCATTCTCGGCGAAACGGATTGGAACAGCGGCAGCGGACTGTTGGTTAAAGCGCTGACTTCGTGGGGTGTAGTAGGATATCCTCCCGGAGTCAAAGGATATGTCGACGTACGGGATGTGGCTCGGGCGATGGTGTTGTTGGCCACTTCCGATGAGGCGGTCGGCCGGCGCTTTATCCTTTCGGGCGGAAACCTCTCTTTTAAGGAGATACTGACGACTGTGGCGGTGGTTGCCGGGCGGCGCCCCCCCTTTATTCCCGTAAGTCGCGGCGTGCTGACGTTTGCGGCCCGGTGCGGCGAACAGCTCAATAGATTGGGGCGGTTGGGGCCGAGGTTTACCGATGCGCTGGTGGCCAGTGCGGCGGACAAGACCTATTACGACGGAACACTCGTTTGCCGGGTAACCGGCCTGCAATATACCCCGCTGGATGAGACGCTGCGGCGCGTGGTAATGCAATACCTGACCGATAAAAAAAGAAAAGCATGATACCGACAGCTGTAATTATCGTCGCGGGCGGCAGCGGCGTCCGCATGGGAGCTGCGCTGCCCAAACAATTCCTGCCGTTGAAAGGCCGACCGATCCTGATGCATACGATCGAGCGTTTTGCCGAAGCCCTGCCCGGGTGCCGCATTATTTTGGTATTGCCGCGCAGCCGGACGGCTTATTGGCAGACCTTGTGCGAGGATTACGGCTTTTCTGTGCAGCATTTGGTCTGCGAAGGGGGAGAGACCCGCTTCGATTCCGTGCATAACGGACTGAAACTGGTAGGCGATGCGGATTTGGTCGCCATCCATGACGGTGTACGTCCGTTGGTCAGTGCCGGGCTGATCCGGCGCGCAGTAGCCGATGCCGAAGAGTTCGGTGCCGTGGTGCCGGTGGTGACGCCTACCGATTCGCTCAGGGAAGTGGGCCGGGAAGGAAGCTGCATCGTGGACCGGAGCCGTTACCGGATTGTGCAGACGCCGCAGGTTTTTCATACGTCGTTGTTGATGAAGGCGTACCGACAGCCTTACCGCCGTCAGTTTACCGATGACGCGAGTGTGGTCGAATGGGCCGGTGGCCGTGTTTATTTGTGTGAAGGAGAGTATTCCAACATCAAGATTACGACGCCGATAGACCGTATTACGGCGGAAGCCTTGTTGGACTTGGGGTCGGCAGGGGATCGCCGCAAGGTTGTTGAATGATCCTTCGAATTGGTTTGTTCGGATGGCTTGCGGGGCATGGTCTCGTACTTGGTGCGGGATAGGGTATAGGCAACGGCTTTGGGCAGCTTTTGATCTGCCGGGAATAGGTCAACCGAGAATAAAGATGGCCGGACGTTTTTGAATGTCCGGCTTTTGTTCTTTACGCCATTGTCCGATGGTCCGGGTACGGATCAGTTGATCGGGTTGCAACAGATCGGCCGCTATGGTCAGGCGTGTCTGCGGACGGCAGGCGGTACAGAAATCTTCGTACAGTTTCAGGTTGCGGTACGGTGCTTCGATGAAAATCTGCGATTGGTGTTCGCTTTGCGCCCGGGCCTCGAAATGGCGGATAGCTTTGTTGCGGTCGGGCTGCCGGATCGGCAGGTAGCCGTTGAAAGCGAACGACTGGCCGTTGAGACCCGAGGCCATCAGGGCCAGCAGGATCGATGAAGGACCTACCAACGGAACCACTTCGATGCCGTGTATGTGCGCCAGTGCGACCGCGTCGGCCCCCGGGTCAGCCACACCCGGTAATCCCGCTTCGGAAAGGACGCCGGCATCGGTTCCCGTTAACAACGGGGCAAACAGAGCCGAAACCTCTGCCGGCGCGGTGTGTTCGTTCAGTTCGGCGAAGCGCAGGGAATCAATGGGCCGGGAGATGCCTGCCTTGCTTAGGAAACGGCGCGCCGAACGGATATCCTCGACGATAAAGTAGTCGATCGAGTCGATTACCGTCCGGTTGCTTGCGGGCAATACGTCCCATACCGGCCGGTCGCCGATGGGGGTGGGAATCAGGTATAATTTGCCTTTGGCCATCTTTCACTCTTTGGTATACACCCGTTTGACGCGGGTCGAAATGCTGGTCATGATTTCGTAAGGGATCGTTTTCAGGACGGCGGCCATGTCGCTGACGGTATTGCCCGGTTCAGCGCCGAAAATCGTTACCGGATCGCCCTCTCGGGCATCTATACCGGTAATGTCCAGCATGCAGGTGTCCATACAGATGTTGCCGATGATCGGCGCGGGTCGCCCGTTCACCAGCATACTCCATGCTCCGCGGCTCAGGTGGCGGTCCAGTCCGTCGGCATAGCCGATGGGGACGGTAGCCGTCCGTGTCGGTCGGTCGATTATGCCCCAGCGACCGTAGCCGACCGTTTCCCCCGGTTGTAATTCTTTGATTTGCACGATGCGGCTGCGCAGTGTGCTGACGGGCAACAGCTGTTCCTGGTGTGCAAAACTGATTCCGTACAGGCCGACTCCCAGCCGTACCATGTCGAACTGTGCTTCGGGAAAGCGTTCGATACCGGCCGTGTTGCAGACATGGCGGATGATGTGTTCGCCGGGGAATGCTTCCAGCAGCCGGTCGCTCATGGCCGTATAGCGTGCGATTTGTCCGCGCGTGAAATCGTTGTGGCGCTCTTCATCGCTGCCGGCCAGATGCGTGAACACCGAGCGGATGTACAGGGTGCGTTGGTTCCGCAGTGCGGCGACCACACCGTCGATGTCGCTTTCGGTGAAACCGAGGCGGTGCATCCCGGTATCGAGTTTCAGGTGGATCGGGTAACGGGTTTCGCCGTGCCGCCGCACGGCCTGAGAAAAAGCTTCGAGCGATGAAAAACTGTAAATCTCCGGTTCGAGCCCGTAATCGATCATGATTTCGAAACTGTCCGAATCGGCATTCAGCACGACGACCGGCATCGTGATGCCCGCCTCGCGCAGCGTCACCCCTTCGTCGGCGAATGCCACGGCGAGAAAGCTGACCCCCTGGTGCTGGAGCATGCTGGCTACTTCGTAGGTGCCGGTGCCGTAACCCGAGGCTTTGTCCATGATCATGATGCGTACGCCCGGATCGAGCAGAGACCGGAAATAGTTGAGGTTGTGAATCATGTTGTCGAGATTCACCTCCAGTACGGTCGTATGCGTGCGCTGTTCGAGCGCATGGCTGATTTTCTCGAAGCCGAACGCACGGCTGCCTTTGAGCAGGATGCTTTTGTTTACGAACTGTGTGCGGTTATAGCTACGCAAGAATTCATCCGTATTGCGGTAGAACGCTTTGTCGCAGCCGAATGACGCCGCATGCTGGACGATCTCTTCCCCGATTCCGATCAGCGTATCGATTCCTTTGGTGCGCAGCAATGCTGCCACTTGTTCGTAGAGCTTTTCCGCAGGTAATCCGCTTTGCCGGATATCGGACAGGATCAGGATCTTGGGTTGTCCGCCGGCTACCGAAACGAGATAGTCGAGGGAGAGAGCCAGTGAGTTGATATCCGAGTTGTAGCTGTCGTTGACCAGTTTGCAGCCGCAGATGCCCTCCTTGAGTTCCATGCGCATTGCGACGCTTTGCAGGGTGGGCAGCGAAGCGAGAACGGGTTGCCGGTCGAACCCCAAAACGTCATACAGTGCGATGGCTTCGGCGGCATTTTCCCGCGAAGCACCGTCGGAAAAAGGCAATGTGCTGAGATCGTAGCTTTGGGGTGTGACACCCGCCAGTTGACGGTCTCCGTATAGTTCGCGGATGCGCTGCGCGACGGTGGGGGCGCTGGCGTTGTAAATGATGGTTTGCGCCTGCCGGAAAAGGATTAGCTTTTCATTGAGTTTCTGCCCAAGGTCAGAGAAGTGCTCCTGGTGCGCATCGCCGAGATTCGTGAAAATTCCCACGTCGGGACGGATCATTCGTTCGAGCCGCTCCATCTCGCCCGGTTCCGAAATGCCGGCTTCGATAATGGCAAGTCGTTCGTCCCCGTCGAGCATCAGCAGCGAGAGCGCTACGCCGATTTGAGAGTTGTAGCTGCGCGGGCTGCGAAACAGTTTCACACCCGGTGGGCAGAGTTGTGCGATCCACTCTTTGGTAACCGTTTTGCCGTTGCTGCCGGTGATGGCAACGACCGTACCCCGGAATCGGTTGCGGTGGTATGTGGCGAGGCGTTGGAGTGCGGCGACGGAATCGGGGCACCGAACGAATCCCGCCTCGGGATAGGCGGCGGTATCGATGTCGGTGTCGGTCAGGAATGCGCGGACGCCGCCAGCGTACAGGCTGCGGATGAAGGCATGTCCGTCGTGGTTGTTGCCCCGTATCGCAACGAACAGCGTTGCGGCAGGATCGTATGGGTTTCGGCTGTCGGTGATGACGCGTTCGATCCGGCAGTCCCGGCCCGTCAGCGTACTTCCGGTTATTGAAGCGATCTCCTCTAAACGGTAGGTCATGATTCTGTTACTCTTGGTCGATACAAAGTAAGCGATTTTTTGGATGCGGAGAAAAGATGCGCCGGGCTTTTTCAGCCGTTTTTACCGCAAAGAGGCAAACGCTTTCATGAAAATCCGGATGCATGGTGACGAACATGTTTTCAAGTGGAGAATGGTTTGACCGCATTCTCACCGCATTTTCGCCACGTTACCGGATGCCGTGAATTACAGTTCGAGCCGAACGACGGTGATGCCTGCGCCGCCCGACTCTTCGTGTTCGTCCTTGGCGCTGGCGACCAAATCGACCGTACGCAGGTATTTGCGGATTTCTTCTTTCAGTGCGCCGGTGCCTTTGCCGTGCAGGATGCGCACTTCGGAGAAGCCGAGCATGATGGCGTCGTCGATAAATTCCTGCGTCGCGTCGAGGGCTTCGGAAGCACGCATGCCCCGTACGTCGATCTGCTGGCTGAAGTGCACGCGGCGCTCGGCGGTGTCGTATGAGGCGGACGACGCCGTCGTGGGCCGCAGGCTTCGCGTAACCTTTTTGTATTCGGAGTTCGAGATGGCTTCGAGCCGTTTCAGGTCGATAGTCGTACGGATCTGGCCGAAGCCGACGATCGCTTTTTTGCCCGTCAGCTCGAGTACTTCACCTACCGCATCCTGTCCCTGGATACGGACTTTCCCGCCGGGTTCGATGGTTTTGGGTTTAACGAGATCGGCTTTTTGCTCGGGCGCTTCCTGCGTTGCAGCATTGGCTTTGCGTTCGGCACGTCGCTGTTCGCGGGCGCGGAGCTGTTCGATCTTGCGGTCGATGGCACCGTCGTCGGCCGGAGCCTGCTCCAGCGAATCTTTGTATTGCTCGATTTTACGCCGCACCAGCCGTGTCTGCTCTTTGTCGGCTTGTGATTCGCGGATCACGCGGATCGTGTTTTCGATCTGGCGGTTAGCCTCGGCCGTGATCTGCTGGGCCTGTGCCTTTGCCTCTTTGAGCAGGCGATTCCGCTCGGCCTTGATCGTCTCTAGCTCAGTCTTGTACTTTTCGGCCAGTTCGTCGACCCGTTTTTCGGTTTGGTGTATCTTGTCGCGTTTCTGTTCCCAGTAGCGGCGGTCGCGTGCGATCTCGCGCAGCTGGCGCTCGATATTGATGTGGTCCGAACCCGCCTTCTCGGAGGCGGAGCGGATGATCTCGTCGGGCAGGCCGATCTTACGTGCGATTTCGACGGCGAACGAGCTGCCCGGCTTGCCGGTTTCGAGCCGGAAAAGCGGCCGGATGTTCTGCACGTCGAAAGTCATTGCACCGTTGAGGATGCCCTGTGCGTTGCTCGCGTAGTATTTGATGTTCGAATAGTGGGTGGTGATCACTCCGAAACATCCCTTCGCTTCCAGTTGTTCGAGGACCGCTTCGGCGATCGCTCCGCCGATGATAGGCTCGGTGCCGGTGCCGAATTCGTCGATCAGGATCAGCGAACGGTTGTCGGCATGGCGCAGGATGTTCTTCATGTTCAGCAGGTGCGAACTGTAGGTGCTCAGGTCGTTGTCGATCGATTGCTCGTCTCCGATGTCGATGAAAATACTGCGGAAGATTCCCATCTCGGAGTTCTCCGAGGCCGAAACCAGCAGGCCGCACTGCATCATGTATTGCAAAAGGCCCACAGTTTTGAGGCACACCGACTTGCCGCCCGCATTCGGCCCCGAGATAACGAGAATGTGCTTTTGCGGGGTGAGTACCAGATCGAGCGGAACGACACTTTTGCCCTCTTTGCGCAGGGTTTGCGCCAACAGGGTGTGTCGTGCGTTTTTCAGCAGGATCGAGCTGCCCTCCTCGACGATCGGCATCGTGCAGTCGTTGTCGAGTGCAAAACGGGCTTTGGCCCGGATCAGGTCCATCGTCGTGAGGTAATCGCCCGATGCCGCGATGCCCGGCAGTTCGGGACGCAGCATCTCGGTGAAGCGCACCAGTACGCGCACCACTTCACGGCGCTCTTCGTATTCCAGCTCTTTGAGCTCGTTGTTGATTTCGACGACCTCGACAGGCTCGATATAAACCGTTTTGCCGGTAGCCGATTCGTCGTGGACGAAACCTTTGATTTTTCTTTTATTTGCGGCGCTGACCGGAATCACGGCACGTCCTTCACGAATCGAAACCGATGCATCGGCATCGACCAACCCGGCGGCCTGTGCCTGCGACATGATCTGTTGCAGGCGGCGCGAAATCTGTCCTTCCCGCTCGCGGATAGAGCGGCGGACGGTGTAGAGTTCCGGCGACGCACTGTCCTTGACCTTGCCGAAGCGGTCGATGATCGAGTCGATGTGGTTGATGATTTCGGGGAATCCCTGTACGTCGCGGCTCAGTGCCCGCAGGCGCGGGTATTTGGCTCCGGAATCGCTGCCGAAGAACCGCACCAGTTCGTAGGCGGCGGTAAGGCCCTTGCGCAGCGTAAGGATTTCGCCGGTCTCCAGGAAGGCTCCCGTGACTTCAGCTTTTTTGAGAAAAAGGGCGGTATCGACGTAATTGCTTTCCGGAAAATCGCTTTCGAGCATCAAAATCGTGCGCATCTCGAAAGTCTCTTCGAGCAGGCGTACGATCTCTTCGCGCGAAGTGCTGAAGTGCAGTCCGGATAGTTTTTCCCGCGCGCCGTCAGTGATACACAGCACTGCAATCTGGTTGCGGATGCGGTCGAAGCCTATTTTGGATTCGAAATTTTCTGGGTAAATCATAGGGTATTTAATCCCGGTTGCGGCCGCCCCCGAAGACCGAAATATTGATGTAGCGTTTCGGATGCGCCTTGATGTCGTAAAGCAGTGCCGAAAGGTTTGCGGACGCATCGACCAGCGAGTCGTACAATGCCTGGTCGTTGACGAATTTGCCTACCGTTCCTTCGCCGTTGTTGACTTTGTCGAGCGTGGTGTTGAGCCGGTTGAGCGTTACGGTCATTTCTGCGATGGCGGTCGGGAACTGCGATTTGCTCAGCGAGTCGGTGAACTTGTCGACGTTGGTCAGGATATGGCCGATTTGGCCCTCTTTGCTTTTGAGCGTTTGCGAGAGAGAATTGAGGTTGGCGATGATATTGCGCAACGAACCCTTTTCGCTAACCATCAAATCATTGATGTTGCCTGTAATCGAGGCCATGTTGTTGACCGTCGTATTCAGTCCGGCGCGGTTGTCGGCCAGGATCGCATTGAGGTTGTCGAGCGTAACGGTCAGTCGTGAAATGACGTCGTTCGCTCGCTGTTTGATAAACTCGAACTCGCTGCCTGCCGTTTCGAGGAAACCTTTGTTGATCTCCGAGTAAAGCGTATCGCCCGGCTGGAGCAATTCCGGCGAGGAGCCCGGAACGATTTCGATGGCTTTTCCGCCCATGATGCCGTCGCTGAAAATGAGTGCTTTCGAATCTTTCGGAATGGGGTATTTCGCTTTGATCGCAAAGGCTACGACCACATTCTGCGATTGTTCGGGGTCGTAACTCATGGTGCTGACGGTACCTACCTTGAAGCCTTTGATGACGATCGATGCCGAAGGTTGCAGGCCGTTGACCTGATCGTAGACGGCATAATAGTCGCGTGTCGAGGTGAAGAGGTCTTTGCTTTTGAGGAAATTGACGCCCCAGTAAAGCAGGGCGAGCATGGCTACTCCGAAAAAGCCTATTTTGAATTCACGGCTGAATCTCAGTTTTTTCATCGGTTTTTCATTTGTCGGTTTTCGTGTCCTTTTCGGTCGGGTGTTTCCGGGGCGTGGTATCCGTCCGCTGTAACGGGTCAATTTTGAGTGAATATCACCGTCTGTGTCCGGGTTTATTCCGGTCGGTCAACAGGCCTGTCTGTCCGCATCGGGCTATCCCCGCATTATTCCAAGCGGCGTGCTTCGGCAATCGTAATGCGTTTGTCGCCGAGGAACGGAACGACGAAAGCATCCTTGAACTGGCTGCGCAACTTGCTTTGCAAAGATAACGCTTCTTTGTAAGATGCCACGCACCCCACGTAATATTTGTATACTCCGCCCGTAATCATTTCCGTTACTTCACCGCGGTACGGGCCGAAACGCGATGAATTTTTCGGCACTTTGCGATCCGAAGTCATGATTTGTACGCGGTAGTCCACTTTTGTGCCCGGAGCGGTGTCCTGTGTTGGGTAAATTCCTGGGGAGGAAGTGTTTCCGTTAGTATTCGATGATCCTGGGCTTGGATTCCCCGAAGAGGCGCTCCCGCCAGTGCCGTTTGCCGTTGCATCGCCGTCCGTCCTGTCCATCGCTTCGTCTTCGGCTGTGGAGGCGTTACTTAGCGTCTGCCACGAACTGTGTCCTTCCGATTTGGCCTTGTACTCGCTGAAAGCGTTGAACAAAGAGCGCGCCAGTTTCTCCTGGCCGCTGCGCGTGGTGAGCAATGCCCGGTCGCCGGCGTTGGAGATGAAGCCCAATTCGGTGAGGATACTCGGCATGGCTGCGTTCCACAGCACGAGGAATCCGGCCTGTTTGACGCCGCGGTTGCCCATTGCGGTATTGCGCACGTACTGCCGTTGAACCATATTGGCGAGCGTTAGGCTCTGCCCTTGGTAGGAGTACTGCATCAGGGAAAAAATGATGAACGATTCGGACGATCCGGGCACATATCCCTGGTATTTGGCTGAGTAGTCGTCCTCAAAGGTGATGACGTCGTTCTCTTTCATCGCGATGTCGAGGTTGCGTCCCGCCTTGTCCACACCCATGACGAATGTTTCGGTTCCGGCGGCCGCACTGCTGCGTGCCGCGTTGACATGGATCGAGAAGAACAGGTCGGCGCCGGCTTTGTTCGCGATGTTGCCGCGTTCGTACAGCGGGATAAAGACGTCGGTTTTACGCGTGTAGATCACCTCTACATCGGAAAAATTATCTTTGATTAGCTCTCCCAGGCGCAAGGCCACGTTCAGGACGATGTCTTTCTCTTTGAATTGTTTGTAGGAGCATCCTGGGTCCTGCCCGCCGTGCCCGGGGTCGATGACCACCTTGCGGATACCGACGCGGGCTGTCTGGGCCGGGGAAGGGGTGTAACACAGCAGGGCGGCGAGGTAAAGTATCGGAAGCGCCAAAAGGCGGCGTTTTGAAACTTTCATTGCGTCGAACGTTAGGGAACTCTGTTTTTTTAACTATTTTTGCTGCGGAAAAGCGGGACTCCGCATAGAATAGTGCAAAGTTAAATATTTGTAGGGAATTGCACATAAAAAAATCGAAATATATCGTTTCCGCTCTCCTTGTCATGGTGCTGGTTTCGCAGACGGTGTTCAGCCGCACGGGAAGCCTCGCGCAGGCGGAACCGGCTCTTTCCCTACAGTCTCCTTCTGCCGGTCAAGGCGTTGAAAATATATCTGTTAATGCTGCCGGAGCGGCAGCATTGCTGTCTCCGGACTCACTCAAACTGAAAGACAGTCTGCTGCGGGCCGATTCGTTGCGGCGTGCTGACAGCCTGGTGCGTAGCGATTCCCTGCGCCGGAACGGCCTGTTTCCGGGAGTGGTGCCCGATTCATTGCTCCGTCCTGCGGATACCGTCTACCACAAGCCTTTTCTGGACGATGTGATTTCGGGTAAGAACGAAGACTCGCTGGTCTATCAGGTACAAAAAAAGATCGTATATATTTACGAGAAAGGCGATGTGAAGTATCAGAAGATGAATCTGAAGGCCGACTTCATGCGCATTAACATGGACAACAAAGAGATCTACGCCTACGGGCGTCCTGACACCGTCCAACTCAAAGAGCCGACCGAGGCCGGGGATACGGTGAAGATTACCGCGACGCGTCCCGAATTCCTCGACAACGGCACTTCCTATACGATGGATACCATCACCTACAATCTCGATTCGAAAAAAGCGCGCATCAAAGGGGTCGCGACACAGGAAGGGGAGGGATACCTCAAGGGAATGAAGGTGAAGAAGATGCCCGACAATACGATCAACATCGCCAACGGCCGGTACACCACTTGCGATGCCGAAGACCCGCATTTCTACATGGCGATGACTAAATCGAAGACCATTCCGGGTAAGAAATCCGTTTTCGGGCCTTCCTATCTGGTGATGGAGGATGTCCCGATCTATTTCCTCGGGTTGCCTTTCGGTTTCTTCCCGATGTCGAACGAGCGAAAATCAGGTTTTATCATTCCATCCTATGGAGAGGAAGTCGTCAAAGGATTTTTCCTTCGCGACGGGGGATATTACCTGTCGTTCAAGGATTATGCCGACTTGGCTATTACCGGAGGTATCTATACGATGGGTTCGTGGGAGGCCGATATCGCGTCTCGTTACGCCAAGCGTTACAAATATCGCGGCTCGTTTGACGTTCGTTTTTCGAAAGATATCATCGGTGAAAAAGAGGATGCGGATTACATCAATCAGAACAATTTCAAGGTGACGTGGTCGCACCAGCAGGACCCCAAATTCCGTCCCAACACGACTTTTTCAGCGAGCGTCAATTTCTCCACCAGCGGTTACAGCAAGTACGGTGCGCAGAATATGAACGACTACCTCAGCAGCCAGACCAACTCGAGTATTTCCTATTCGCACAATTGGTCGAAGGTCTCGCTGTCGACCAACCTTCAGCATTCGCAAAACTCGCGGGACTCGACTGTCCAGCTCTCTTTCCCGAATATCGTGCTGAGTGTCTCGCGCATCAACCCGTTCCAGCGCAAGGATGCGGTGGGCAAGCAGCGTTGGTATGAGAAAATATCGTTGCAGTATACCGGTACGTTGGGTAATACCGTGAACGTGAAAGAGAAAGATCTTTTTACGGAGAAGATGTTCAAATCGATGCGAAACGGCATCAACCACCAGATTCCGGTGCAGACCTCGTTCAACCTGTTCAAGTATTTCAATATCAATCCGTCGTTCAATTATCAGGAGCGCTGGTATTTCCAGAAGGTAGACAAAGAGTGGGACCCGGTGGCGAAGCAGGTGATCGACAGCGATACGACATGGGGATTCTACCGCCTGTATAATTACAGCATGTCGGTGAGTGCATCGACGAAGGTATACGGTACCTACCAGTTCAAGAAGGGGGCTGCCATCCAGGCTATCCGCCACATGATCACGCCGTCGGTGAGCTTCAGCTATACCCCCGATTTCGGCAAAAACGGTTATGGGTATTACAAACAGGTGCAGAGCGATACTATGGGGCGCATGATGACCTATTCGCCTTTTGCGAACGGCCTTTACGGCGTGCCGGGTTCCGGACCGAGCATGTCGTTGAACTTCAGCGTCTCGCAGACTTTGGAAATGAAAGTGCGCGATAAGAAGGACACCACAGGGGTGAGGAAGATCAAACTGATCGACAACCTGATGATCTCCTCGTCTTACAACTTTTTGGCAGACTCGCTGAACCTGTCGCCTTTCTCGTTGAGTTTGCGGACCAACCTGTTTAAGAACGTCGGACTGAACGTGACGGCTACGCTCGATCCCTATCAGGTCGATCCCGTAACCGGCCGACGGATCAACAGATTTATGCTCAGACAGGGTAAACTGGGGCGCCTGACCAGCGTGCAAACGTCGTTCGGCTATTCGTTCAATTCACCGTCTTCCGGCAATTCGCAGCCTGCGATCAACGATATCAACAGCGGTACGGGGGCTGTTCCGCCCGAGTATACGGATATGTTCGCCCAACCGGGCTTCAACGAAATCGACCCGAATACGCGGCGGCAGATGATGGCGTCACGCTATTACAACTTCAACATCCCGTGGAATTTCGGGTTCAATTATAATTTTAGCTATACGAATACGGGCATTCGCAGCAGCATTGTGCAGACGCTCGGTTTTAACGGTAGCGTGAACCTTACCCAGAAATGGGGACTTACCTTCAACGGCGGTTACGATTTCGAAGCGAATAAACTCACGCCGGGAACTTTTACCCTGACGCGAGACCTGCATTGCTGGCAGATGAGCTTTTCGTGGGTTCCAATCGGCTTCCGCAAGAGCTGGAGCTTCACCATCGGCGTGAAGGCAGCTACGCTCAAAGACTTGAAGTACGACCGCCGCAACAGCTTCTACGATAACCTTTACGACTCATATTAATCGTTTATGGCTTTTTATCCCCCATACACCGCGGCCCTGGGTTCCGCGGTTTCAGGCATGAATGCTCCTGCCGGAGAACAGGACGGAAGTACCGGTATTTCTTCTGCCTCCCCGACTCGCTCTTCGACGGATATTGCGTCGCCGGACGATTCTATTTCCGGCGGCTTGCTCCCCTGCGATTCGCTCTCCTGCAATCCGTTGCTGCAACGCTGGCCCGGTCCGCACGCCACACCGGCATTCGACCGGATTCGCAACGAACATTATCTGCCGGCTTTCCGTCATGCGCTCCGGGAGGCGCGCGCCGAAGTAGCCGCCATCGCCGGCAATCCCGGGGAACCGACTTTTGCCAATACGGTCGAAGCGCTCGAATTCAGTGGGCGGCGGTTGGATGATATCGGCAATATATTTTTCAATCTGAACGAGGCCTGCACGGACGATGAGATGCAGCGTATCGCACTGGAGGTTTCGCCGTTGCTGACCGCATTCGGCAATGATATAAGCCTTGATCCGGTCTTGTTTGCGCGCGTCCGGGCGGTCTATGACAACCGTGATTCGTTGGAACTGACTGTCGAGCAAACTCGTTTGCTCGAAAAAACGTATAAGGGGTTTACGCGTGGCGGCGCCGCATTGGAGGAGGCCGACAAGGAGACCTTCCGTGCGCTGACCGCCGAACTCTCACAACTGAGTCTGCAATTCACACAAAATGTGCTCGCGGCAACAAACGCCTTTGTCCTGCACCTGACCGATCCCGGGCAGGTGGACGAGCTGCCCGCTTCGGTACGGGACGGGGCGGCGGCCGAAGCGCGTGAGCGCGGTCTCGACGGCTGGGTGATTACCCTGCAGGCGCCGAGTATGGTTCCCTTTATGACCTACTCTTCCGACCGGAAGCTTAAGGAACGGCTTTGGCGGGCATACAACAGCCGCTGCTATGGCGATGCGTACGACAATACGGAGATTGTCACGCGAATCGTGGCTTTGCGGTTACGGTTGGCCAATTTGCTGGGCTATCCGACCTATGCCGATTATGTATTGGAAGAACGGATGGCCCGGACTCCGCAGCGCGTGCGGGAGTTTCTCGATGAACTGCTCGAACGGGCGATCGTCCCGGCACGCGGTGACGTGCGCGAAGTGGTTGACTTTGCCCGCAGCGCGGGGGCAGCTTACGAGCTGATGCCGTGGGACTACGGCTATTGGCAGGAGCGGCTCAAGCGCGCCCGGTATACGCTCGACGAGGAGCAGTTGAAGCCGTATTTCCGGCTTGAGAACGTACAGCACGGTGCATTCCTGCTGGCGGGTAAACTCTATGGGCTGACCTTTCACGAAAATCCGGACATTCCGGTTTATCATCCCGATGTGCGGGCATTCGAAGTGTGCGACGGCGACGGAACATTCCTCGCCGTGCTGTATATGGATTATTTCCCGCGGGCCTCGAAGCGCGGCGGAGCATGGATGACCGAGTTTCGGCCGCAGTATGTCGAACAGGGCTGCGAGATTCGTCCGCTGATCTCGATCGTGTGCAACTTTACGAAACCTACCGACCGGCAACCCTCCCTGCTTACTTTCAATGAGGTGACGACCTTGCTCCACGAGTTCGGTCATGCGTTGCACGGGATGTTGGCCTGCGGCCGTTATCCTGCCCTGACGGGAACGAACGTTTACCGTGATTTCGTCGAACTGCCGTCGCAACTGATGGAAAATTGGGCAACCGAAAAGGAGTTTCTCGATTTGTGGGCCGTGCATTACCGCACGGGGGAGAAGATTCCCGCCGATTTGGTGCAAAAGATCGTCGATGCGAAGAATTTTCAGGCGGCCTATTTGCATATCCGGCAGGTATCGTTCGGGCTCAGCGACATGGCGTGGCATACGGTCACCGCACCGGTCGAAGGTGGTGTCGCCGAATTTGAGCGGCGTGCGATCGGAAAGGCACAACTATTGCCTTATGTCGCAGGACAGTGCATGGCTACCGCTTTCGGTCATATCTTTTCGGGCGGTTATGCGGCGGGTTACTACGGTTACAAATGGGCGGAAGTTCTCGATGCCGACGCTTTCTCGCTTTTCCGGGAGCGGGGTATTTTCAATCCGGACGTGGCGGAAGCATTCAGGACGAATATCCTGGAAAAGGGAGGCGCAGAGCATCCGATGACGCTTTACGTGCGGTTCCGGGGGCGCGAACCTGACAGCCGTGCCCTGTTCGAACGGATGGGTATCCGGGACAAGTAGAATTCAAGGGATGATAAACCTGTAAAATAAACGTTATGAAACTCCAAGAAATGCTGCGCGGCGGCCGAACGGTCCCCGGCGGTCCAAAATATGTGGTTTCCTCGGTACGCCCGGAAATTTCAGCCGTTCCGGCATTCCGGCGTTCGGGCGGCCTCGCGGTAGTTTGCATGGTACTATTGGCCTTGTCTGTATTGGCTGCTTGTACAGCGAAAACCCCGAATCGGGAGGAGGTGCTTCCGATGGATTTCCTTTCGGGCGAATTTACTTATATGGCCGATGCGGCTATGTTCCGTGATTGTGCGACGGGACTGCGGTTTCCGGTGGCGCAAACGGGCGATTACCTGCGTACCGAACGCGAATATACGGCCCGGAGCCAGGGGGTCGGTGATCCCGTGCATGTACGGTTGCGGGGGCATATCGACCTGATGCCTTCGGCGGAGGAGAGTCAGGGGCTTGTTCCGACATTGGTGATCGACTCTCTGCTGGGGTTCGATGATAATCAGGCTTGCAATCCCGGCGTGATGATGGTCGGTATCTATGTGTCGGAGGACGGATCGGGCCGCAGTGTCCTGCACCTGCGCAGCGATTATACCTGTTCGTTTCAAAATTATGGCGCCGACGGCAGTGCGGAACACCGTGAAGGCCGCTGGGGGCTCGTTGCCGAAGAAGAGTTGGCTCTGTTGTTGCCGCCGTCCACGCTGACCGAACAGATGCCGGTACTGGACCCCGATGCCGGATCCGATCAGGGTATGGGGCCCGGCGGGGCGAACGGAACCGCATCTGGAACGGCTGCCGGGGCTATGTTCGGCGATGCGGTCGTACAGTCTTCTTCGGTGCAATCCGGCCCTGACGAACAATGGCTGTTCGAGGTGGTTTCGGAACAGGGCGTACTGGTGCGTAACAACGGTGCCGATAAGTCTCAGGTATTTCGTAAGGAGTATCTGTAAAGCTATTTATCGGGGTTGACAGCTGTTTGCGATGCGTGTGCATCGGATGTCCAGTCTGCCAGAGGCCAAAGGCAAGCAAAGGTGCAGGTTATACGGGGGCATGTTTTGACGGAGCTTGGCGGGGCGCCGACCGATCCGTTGCACGGAATTACCTATTCAGTGCAATGTGTCCTGATGTATTGCGGTATAGAGAAAAGCGACTCGTATAAGTGGATTCGTTGTATCGACTCTCCGCTGATTGATTTTTTTAGAGTTATCGGTTTTCACACCGGCCGATGGTCGGGGCGGGATGTTGTGCCGGAATGTTTTTAGAGAGACGAGTAGCGTGAAAACGGAATTTTTGGTACGGAGCAATTTTTTGAACCGTAGCGGGCGACATATTCGGAAAAGAAATTGTTGATTCCGGGAAAGGTATAGCGATTTTTAGGTTATGCTTGAATGCAAAAACAAACAGGAGGCACTTGTTAAATGCCTCCTGTTTGCATAGTATCGGTTTTTCCGGGTGGGACTGCGGAAGACGCCGGGAGGGAGTATATCCCTGCTGCTGTGTCTGCTGTCCGCCGCAGCCGTTCGGATATCAGCCTTCCAGCGAATAGCCGTCGCGGTAGGTGTAATGCAGCAGTGCGGTTGCGTCCGGGTCGTCCATGAATTTCTCGACGATGGGGTTCCATTTGACGGGGCGCCCCAGTTTGTATGCGATGTTACCGAGGTTGCAGACCGTGCATGAGCTGTGTCCGATTTCGACCGGCACCGTCGGGTCGATGCGCGAGCGCACAGATTCGATAAAGTTGATCTGGTGCGGGATCCGCGTCTCGTAAGGCAGATCGTCGTTTTTTGTTCGGGTATCGGGAAGAAACACCGGATCGGAGGCGAGCACTTCGCCGCGACATACCTGTATCCAACCGTTGTCGCCATAGAATTTAACACCTTGCTTCGTCCCGTCGAACGGCTCTTCGGTCATCACTACGCCGTTGTCGTAAAGGTAAGTGAGGTGGTCGTAGTAGCTGTGTCCGGGAGGAATGATCTCCACAGGGCCGTTACGATCCTTACCCAGCGCCCATTGTGCCACGTCGAACATGTGCGCTCCCCAGTCGGTCATCAGGCCGCCGCCCGTTCCTTCATACCAACGCCATGCTCCCCAGAGTTGTTCGTTTTGTTCGGGATCGAGCGTAATAGGCGGGTTCAGCTCGTGGTTGTAATTGACTTTTCCCGGCAACGGTCCCTGCCACAGATCCCAGTTCAGTCCGGCGGGAATAGCTTCGACGGCGAGCGTATTGGGTTTAGGGGGGCCCCCCACGCGCACTTTCACACGCGAAATTTTACCGAGCCGTCCTTCGCGGATCAGGTTGGCTACATGGATGAACTCCTCATCCGACCGCTGTTGACTGCCCACTTGCAGGATGCGGTTGTTCCGGCGTACGGCTTTGCACAATTGCTGGCCTTCGTAGATGGTGAAAGTCATCGGTTTTTCCAGGTATACGTCTTTGCCTGCGCGGCAGGCCGCCATGGCGATCAGGGCGTGGTAATGGTCCGGTGTGGCGATCACCACCGCATCGATGTCGGGCCGGGCGAGAATATCCTGGTAATTTTCATAGGTTTTGACTTCCGGCTTGATTCCTTTCGAAGCATAGTATTTTCTAACGCGGCGGTCGAAACGTTCCCGTTTGATGTCGTAAACATCCGCTCCCGCTACGATGCGTACGCCGTCGATCGTCAGGAAGCCGTTCAACAGATACATGGCCTGCTGTCCCAGTCCGATGAAGCCGAGGCGGACCGTATCGCTCGCTGCAGTTTTGCCTTTTGCGGGAGCTGCGACGGCGGTGTCACCGCCCAATAAGCGGGGAAACAATACGGTTCCGGCGGCCCCGAGAGCTGAAAGCCGCAGGAAATTGCGGCGCGAAAGTTTGGATTCACTCATGTCGTTCAGGTTTTATTTCGGTTAGGTAGGTTTTCAACGAAGTTATTTGATCCAGGGATTGCCGTGCGGGCCCATCTCGTCGAGCGGGATCGGCTTCAGCCCGTAACGGGCCAGAAAATCGGGTTGGCATAGCGACCGGATGCCGCGTCCGTCGGCCCGGATCTCCGTGTTGTTCGAAACGACCTGCCGCGCATTGTTTTCGGTGTTGCCGTCGTGTCCGGTGATAAGCACCTGGGGACAATCCACCACCAGGTTGTTGCGGATGATATTGCGGTTGAAGTCTTCGTGCAGGCGTTGCAGTTCGGGGTAACGCTGCCTGTACACGGCCGAATTGATGTCCACGTCTTCATACATCATTTTGCGGACGACGGTTACCGTGTCCAGATAGGCTTCCCATTTTTCAGGCGTCCACATCGAAGTGAAGCTTACGGCTGCTGGACACCGGTAGAAAATGTTGTTTTCGATCACATTCTCTTTGCCGCCGTTGATTTGCACGCCGCCGAAAGTATAAGAACCGCACCGTTCGAAAATGTTGCCGTATACCTCCACGCCGCAGATCATGTCGTCCATGCGCACGCCCGTGGCGCCCGAGAAGGTACCTCCGCTGATATCGCTCCAGTAGTTGTACCGGACGACGATGCCGCGGTAGGTCGGATTGAAGTAGGATTCGATACCGCCCTGGTCGTCCGATTCGTTCACTACGTCGCGGATGACGTTGTATTCGACCAGGATATCGTTACCCTCGTAGCGCATAGCCGACGAGGAGGAGTGTTCGAACCGGTTGTGCGCGATGCGTATGCCGCATCCCGTGGCATGAACGGCGGGTTCGTACGTGCGTTTGAATGTCGAAAAGGTTTCTACTACGCTGTTTTCTACAAAGTGTCCGGCCGGGGTCAGAGTCCGCCGGTCCCCGCCTTCGATCTGGATGCCGCTGAATCCCAGTTGACGCAGCAGGCAACTCCGGATGCCGTGGTTGCTTCCGCCTTTGATGTTGACACCGTCGCGGCCCATGCCCGAGATGCGCACCCCGTCCAACAGGCAGGATTCGCCGCCGGTGATCAGCACACCGCTGCCTCGGCTCTCTTCGAACGTAAGGCCGCGAAGGATTACGTGCGAGCAACTGTCCAGTTCGGCCATGTACGGAGCATCGAAACGGGTCAGTGCGACGCGGTTGTCGTAGGAGGCCTCGACCGACGGGTACCAATACAAGAGGCCTTTGGCGCGGTCGATGTACCACTCCCCGGGAGTATCCAGTTCGCAGAGCAGGTTCAGTGCGCGGTAGCGGAGTCCGTCTTTGTAACCGCTGGCATGGTAGGGAGGTTGAATGTACAGGATTTGTTGTGCGGTGTCGATCCGGCCGAGGCGCTGGTATTCGTCGAGCCAGTCCCAGAACCAATAGCCGTTCAGCCGTACGTCCGGTTCGTCCGTCCAACGGTTCGGGCGGGGATCGTCGTAGCGGAGGATGCCCTCCATGCTGCCTTTGAAATGGGCCCAGTTTTCAGGGACCGGGGTCACTCCGAGCGCTTGGGGCGCATAGACGAACCCTTTGTCCGGCCAGCGGGAAAGGGTTTGCAGTTCGCCGTTGCAGAAAAGTTCCGGCCGCTGACCGGGTGTCGTCGGGTCGCCGTAATTGTTGATGCGGGCTTTGCGCAGGTCGGCTACATACACTTCGTTGTGTATCGATGGATCGAGCTTTTTGAGTGTCGCTTTATCCGTAATGTGGCGCCATACTTTGATCTCCGCACCGCCCGAGAAAATAGGTGTCTCGCCGGGGATTGCGGTGTAAATCACGGGGGCATTCGCACTTCCCGAACCGGCTGCGGTTACGATCCACGGAGAGTCCATGGTGTAACGTCCCCCGTCGAAAAATACCGTTACAGGCGTGCCGGGAGCCTCGGCGAGCAGTTCGGTTACGCCCTGAGTCGCGCGTTGCGGGGTGCGCCAGGGCATGGTTTTCGTTCCGGGGTTGTTGTCCCGTCCTTTCGGCGAAACGTAGAATTCCCGGGCTTGCGGGATAGGCTGCGGGGCTTGTTGTACCGAGGAGGGTTCCGGTAGCGGGTGTGTCGTTGCGACGGCAGAAGGCAGGTTCCCGCCCCAAAATACGGAGGCGACGCACAGAAGCAGGCCGCCGGAGAACAAAAATCGGCTGGAGTAGTTCATTCGGTCATGATTTGGATTTGTTCTACAAAAATAGCACGTTTTGCCGGTTTTCCATGCCGGCAGCGGGTTTTACGTTAATTTCCGTTTCGATCGAATGTATTACGAGGTATCTGCCGTCAGCGGCAGATACCTCGTATAAACAGTCCGATGCGTTTGAAAAACCGATAGCTGTCCTGAACACCTGTACCCTTCGGCGGGAGTTCATCGGGACGTATCGGTTTCTCGCGGTAGCGAGATCAGAAAATCAGTTTTCTTTTCGGTTCCGATCCGTTGCGGTCTCGATGCCGTGAAAGATCATCGGGACCCAGGATCGGTGAATCCGAAAGCATTATTGAATCGAAGCGAACCGGATTTCGCGGGTAGCGCCCAACGCATCTTTGACGTCGGCCTCGAAACTCAGCGGTGACGTAGAGAGCACACGGATTTTCGGATTCTCTTCCACCGGTTTGCCTACTGCACGGTCGAGCGTGATGCGGATCTTCCCGGTGTTGAGCTGGGTTGGATCGGAAACGCCTATCGTCAATCCCTCTTCGTCTTCACGCATGGTGACCGAGGCCGGGGCATCGACGCTTACACCCGCGACCGGGTTTGCGGACGGCTGCCAGAAGTTGAGGCCCGTCACGGCGGCGTTTTTGAAATGTACGGCCTGTACCTGCGGCGTATTGGCGAGGATCTCCGCATCCGGAGCGGCCGAATAGGCGGCCGTCTGGGCAGCGCTGCGATTCGGCAGCAGGATGTAGGCATAGGCGGCATCCGAAGGGTTGCGCCCGTGGTCGAACCAGAGCGAGAAATACTCGCGCGTGATGGGGGTGGAGTCTTTTACCATCGTGTTGATCTGCATCCACGTTCCGGTGCGTTCTTCGCGCTGGGCGCAGAGATTTGCCTCGCCGGGAAAACAGTAGCCTACCGAGGTCGCTTCGTCCATGCCTTCGAAGTGTGCCCACGGGGTGGGGCGGTTGCGTTTCTCGGTCCCGGGAGCGAGCTCTTCGGCCGGAACGGTGCCCGCTTTCCCGGTTTGCCCGCTTACCGCCGTTCCCGCTTTACCCAGTGTGATGCGATAGGCTGCACCGGGATTCATCTTGCGGTTCTCGGCGATGGTTTCGATCGTGCGGTTATCCCGGCTGCTGATGCCGGCTCCCAGTGCAACGATCTGGTCGCCGCACATGAACCACGATTTTTTGGCTTCGAGCGAGCTTTCGTAACCGTTGAGCCACATGCCCTCGCTGGCGTAGAGGTCCAGGATCGAACTGCCGCCTACCCAATGCTGAGGGCTTTTGTAGCCGTCGGCGTAGAGCAGTCCCGGTGCCAGCGGGAGTGTTTCGGCTTTGCGCGGGCGGGTGTCCACCGTGGTGCCAGCCATGCGGTAGGGATTGACCGTCGCCCAAAAGCTTTCGCTGTACTGCCGTAGGTCGTTGTCGTACAGGTAGGTCATGCCGTCGCCGATGTACCAACCTTTGAGGTTTTCTCCGTTGATCGTTTCGTAGTTTTCAATGCGGGCGGAAGACATGGCCAGTCCCACGGCAAATTGCGGAGTGGTGTGTACGGCCCGGTCCATCGCGGCAAAAAGTTTGTGCCGGGTAGGTGTCGGGAGAGGACGGACGGTCGTGTCGGCCATCATCTTCCGGTACTCCCCGATCAGGTAGAATGGAATGTCGTCGATCATGTCGCGCTGGCTGTCTGCCAGGGCATGTCCTTTGACAAGACTTTGCAGGTAGGCTTTCTCGGTCGGAGTCGAGAGCTGCGACAGCCGGAAAAGCTGCTGCATGATGCTGTGTCCCGTACCGCGGTCGCCGGCCCCGGGGCGGGACATTTCGCGGCCGCGCACCATGTCCATGAAGGCCCCCCGGTAGAGAAGCGGCTCATAGGCATTGCGTACCCAGCCATAGAGCATCTCCATCTGTGCCTGGGGGATCTCCCATTGCGAACCGTGCACGATTTCGATCATGTTGACCAGGTTTTCGAGCAGCGAGCGCCCGTAGCCTCCGGTATAAGGATGCCACTGGTGCTGTACGAACGAACCGTCTTCGTAAAAGCCATCGCTCGTAGTGACTGTTTTGAATTCGGTTTCCAGCCCTTTGACGGCCATATCCAGTTTCGCCGGGTCCTGCGTGAGGAATCCGCGGGCGGCCATTGCGGCGCACTGCCATACTTTGTTGGCCCCGGTGGCCGCGCCTTCGTAGGTTACGTCGGGAGCGTAATGGTTCATCGCCGCTTCGTAGCGGGCCCGTTGTTCGGGCGTCAGGTCGTCATACAGCAGCGTCATGACGCGCGTGATGTTGAGCGGCGTGCCGATGACGAACATCCACCAGTTGTCGTAGAGCGGGATCGAAGGATTGTAGCGGTTGGCCTCCATCCAGTCCATGCCGTCGATGACGTCCCGTTTGAGCGAATCGTTGCCGTAGAATTCCGATCCGGGCGTCGATACGGCCAGGGCCATGTAATAAAGGCGGCTGTACGGGACCAGGGTGATGGTCGATATGCCTTCCACGTTGCAATCTTCCCAGAGCCATGTACGGTCCGGGGTTTTGTTCATCGATGTCCAGTACTCCTTCGTGAGTCCGTCCACGCGGTCGATGCGGTGGATCACCGCGCTGTCGTTCAGGTCGAGTCCGGGAGGACCGACCAGCGTTTCACGGAATGCCAGGCGCATTTGGTCGAAAGAGCGGGACTGGGATGAGCATCCTGTGCAGAAGAAGGCGGCACTAAGCAGTACCGCACAAGAAAAGAGGAGCAGTTTACTGTTCCGGGTGGTGGTTTTGCGGTTCATACAATCAGGTTAGAAAAATTAAGTGAGTAAAGATAGCTTTTTTTTGCGATTTTCTACTTCTTTTACACATCTGAGGGGGTTTTGTTTCCCCGATGGATTTTATATCTTTGTGTGAAAATTTCTCAATTGGCGTATAGATTTTCATAAACTCTTCCTTATGAGACGCATCGAAATTCCTTCGGCCGAACTGCAAGTCAGCAGTTATTGCCTTGGAACCATGTATTTCGGCAGCAAGGTGCCGGTGGATACTTCGCTCACACTGTTGGATGCCTATGCCGACCGGGGCGGTAATTTCCTCGATTCGGCTAACAAGTATGCCTCGTGGATCGAAGGATTCAGCGGCGGCGAAAGCGAACGGGTGATCGGTCGGTGGCTGAAGGACCGTCCGCGTGACCGCTTCGTGGTTACTTCGAAAGTGGGCTTCCCCTACGGGGACGTGCCGCGCAGTCTGCGCGCAGACGTGATCGTATCCGAATGCGAAAAGAGCCTGCGGAGGTTGGGCACCGATTACATCGATATCTACTTTGCGCACGCTGAAGATGCCGGTACCCCGGTCGAAGAGACGCTCCGTGCATTCGACAAGCTGATCCGTGACGGTAAAGTCCGCTGCATCGGGGCCAGCAACCACCAGGCGTGGCGGCTGGCCGAAGCTGAATTGATGGCGCGTGCTGCCGGATTGCCGCATTATGTAGTATTGCAGCAGCGTTTTTCATATCTACAGCCCGTTGTGGGTGCGGATTTCGGCACACAATTGCCGCTGACACCCGAACAAACCGATTTTTGTGCGCGTCATGGGGTGTTGCTGATGGCCTACTCCCCGTTGTTGGGCGGCTTGTACGAGAAGCCGGAGATACCCGTTCCGGTTCAATACCGCAGCGAACACAGCGATAAATTGCTGGAATTGCTGCGCCGCCGGGCTGCTGAATGGGGGTATACGCCCTCGCAGCTTGTGCTGGGATGGATGCTCGCTCTTTCACCCTGTGTGGTGCCGGAAGTGACGGCCAGCCGGCTGGAGCACCTCGAAGCGAACCTTCGTGAGGTGGATCCTGCCCATGCCGCTGTTTTTGCCGAAGAGGTCGCCTCTGTCGACAGTTTTACGGTCAAATACAGTTGATCCGGATGGATCGGGATAGCAGGAACTGCGGCATACGGCGTTTTTTCGCCTGGAATAAACGGTTCAGGCGGGAAATGACGCGTGGAAAATAGGCCGATAAACCTATAAATACATATTCAATAAAAACCTAAACCAACCACCATGATGAACAGCAGAGAACGCATGATCAAGGCGCTCAACCACCAGGAGCCCGACCGTGTGCCGTATGACCTGGCGGGAACCACGGTCACCGGAATTTGCAAGGGAGCTTTTCTCAATGCGATGAAAGAACGCGGTCTTTCGACCGAATATGACGCCAAGGAGGTCGATCCCATTTCGCAGATCGTTACCCCTGTGGAAGAGACGCTTGTAAAACTCAAGTCGGATACGCGTCGGATCGGCGCCCGCCGGGTAATCGATTACGAAAAGATACGCACCAAGGAAGGAAGCGTCTGGTCGCTCGTAGACCACTGGGATTGCCTTTGGAAGCTCGATGAAACCAAGGATTTTTATTATAACCAATTTACCCATCCGCTCGAACAGTACGATTCGATTACCGAAGGGCTCAAGCATTGGCATGTGCCTGATTGGGCCGATTATGTGGATCGTATGAAGGCGGATATCGCCGAGCAGGCGCCTTTCCTGGGCGATTATTGCGGCATTGCCGACCGCAACTGTGCGGGCCTGACCGAAATGTCGCTGCGCATCCGCGGTTACGAAAAATGGTATATGGATCTGCTGCTCGATCCGGAAGGTGCCGAGGAGTTACTCGAGCAGATCACCCAACACAAGATCGACTACTGGAACTCGTTGTTCGACTGGATCCAGGAGCAGGGTCTCGAAGATAAGATACAGGTGATGTCCGAATGCGACGATTTGGGAACGCAGCGCTCGACGCTCATCGCCCCCGACGACCTGCGCCGGCTGGTGATTCCGCGTTTTAAACGTATCTGGGCCAACAACAAGAAGCGGATGCCCCATGCGAAGAATTTTATGCACACATGCGGTTCTGTGCGTCCCATCCTTCCCGATTTGATCGAAGCGGGTCTCGATATTTACAATCCGGTACAGTTTACGGCCAAGGACATGGACCTCAAAGAGCTGAAGCAGGAATTCGGCAAGGACCTGGTCTTCTGGGGCGGCGGTATCGACACCCAGTCGACGCTGTGCAAAGGTACGCCCGACGAGGTGCGTGACGAAGTGAAGCGTATTCTCGATATCATGGCTCCGGGCGGCGGGTTTGTGTTCGCTCCGGTGCACAACATTCAGGATGATGTGTCGGGAGCCAACTTCTGGGCGATGTGGGATACGCTGATGGAGTACGGAAAATACTAACCGGGCTAAACAACTCCATTGAATATGAAAACCACCACTAACCTGCTGAACCGCGTGGGCGAATCGGTAGGGCGTTACCGTTGGGTAATCTGCTCGCTGCTCTTCTTCGCCACGACCATCAACTACCTCGACCGGGCCGTTATCGGCCTGCTCAAAGAGACCCTCACCGCTGATCTGCACTGGACCGAGAGCGATTACGGCAATATCATCGTCTGTTTCCAATTGGCCTATGCGCTGAGTTTGCTGTTTGTAGGCCGCGTGATCGACTGGGTCGGGACGAAGTTGGGCTACGGCCTCTCTTTAGCCGTCTGGAGCATGGCTGCCGTACTGCACGGTTTTGCTACCGGAACCGCAGGCTTTGCAATTGCCCGGGCTCTGCTGGGTGTCGGCGAATCGGGCAACTTCCCGGCAGCTAATAAAACGGTGGCCGAATGGTTCCCGCAGAAGGAACGGGCACTGGCCACCGGACTTTATAATTCGGGCGCGATGATCGGCGCGATCGTGGCACCGCTGTTGGTCCCCTGGATCGCCATTCATTGGGGGTGGCAATGGGCATTCATCCTGACCGGCGCCGTCGGTTTCGTCTGGCTGATTTTTTGGGCTCTTCTCTATCATGATCCGGCCAGTCACAAACGGTTGAGCCGTGCCGAATACGATTATATCCGCACGGGCCTGACACCTGCCGAGCTGGCTGCGCGGGCAGTGACTGGCGCGGCTGCGCCGGTTACGGCTGAAACCGCTGCCGCGGATGCTGAGGCCGCAGACGAAGGGAGTGCACAGGAGAATAAACAACATGTGACTTGGGGGCAGTTACTGCGCCGCAGGCAAACCTGGGCCTTCGTCGTGGGTAAGTTCATGACCGATCCTGTCTGGTGGTTCTTTCTCTTTTGGCTGCCGGCGTTTTTGGAGGCGCAATACGGTCTCAAGGGTATGCAGGTGTCGTTGCCGCTGATCGTCGTTTATGCACTGTCGAGCATCGGCAGCATCGGCGGCGGTTGGCTTCCCAAGCTGTTTATCGACCGGGGAATGGGGGCTGGGCGCGCCCGCAAGCGTTCCATGTTGCTTTACGCCCTGTTGCCGCTGCTGGTTCTTTTCGCACAGGCGGCCGGCGATGTGAATATGTGGTATGCGATTCTGATTATCAGCATTGCCTGCGCGGCACACTGTGCATTTGCCGCGAACCTGTTTGCGACCGTATCCGACATGTTTCCCAAGCGCGCTGTGGCTACCGTAACCGGTATCGGCGGCATGGGCGGGGCCGTGGGCGGCATCCTGATCGCGAAGCTGGCAGGCGGGTTGTTCGACCATTACAAAGCGCTCGGCGATATCACCGTGGGTTACGGAATCATGTTCATCATTTGCGCCACGGCTTATATCATCAGTTGGGGTGTTATGCAATGGCTTGCACCCAATTTCCGCCGGGTGGAGAAGCTATAGGTTGTCCGGATGGATAAATAAAAAGAAGGGCGCAGAATTTTCTGCGCCCTTCTTTGGCTATACTGACTGCGCCTACCGGCTTTGATAATATTTATTGTTCCGGTACATTGAATACGCTTCTTGCGGGACATGAATCGCATCCTCCGTTACCTCCGCCTCCGGGAGGATTAGTGCCGCCACCGCTGTCGCCGCCACCGGAGCCGGATGAACCTGTATTTATGCCAGTGACGGTCCAGGCAAAGGAATAGTTTCCATTACTCCGAATGTTGACACTGTTTGCATCCATATAACTCTCGGGAGTCAAATGGATTAAAGCGTTTTCGGATAACGAAGCTTCAGCTATGATAACTTGAGATGTGACATATTGCCATGTGGACGTGTTAAAAATGGGCGGAGATTCTGCTCCCGGCCAGATATAGACATTGTAAAGAGTGATGGCCACCCGGGTCAGTTCGTATCGGTCCCATTCCGGGATGTAAAAATTCAGCGTGTTTCCAAAACTCATAAATTGGATATTCAGATGTGCCTGTGTAGCCTTCGTGGCCAGATTCGCCTTTTGTCGGACTCCGTTGTCTTCTTTCGTGCAACCCGCCAGAAAAGCCAGGCAGGCAGCGATGAGCAATAGTTTTTTCATGGATTCGAGTGTTTTGAGGATAATGATTGGTGATTACAATATAATATACAATTCTGTATTGCAAAACACTTTGAGACAAGATGATGCAAATAAATATTTTTAAAATTTCGATCCGATGAATGTGCTCTACGCGAAAAAAATACGGGCATTCCAGAAGGAATGCCCGTCGTAACTGGCTTTTTGTTAGGTGTCGGGCTATTGAATATTTTAAAAAAGCCGGATACACCGTTTTTTATCCGCGGCTCTCCATGCTGTTGATGTCGGGATTGACGGTCACCACGTCCTGTTCGAGCTGGGTTTGGGTGACTTCGTGGCTTTTGTGGATTTTCTCCTTGCCGAGGTCGTTCAGCGTGAGTTGCGTCTTGACTTTCGGATGGCAGGGGCCGGCGATGGATTTCCCTGCGGCGGGAGTGTTAGCATGTTCATTTCGTTTCATGGCATGTCGTATTTAGGAATGTTTTAATTTATACTACGGCAAGATTCATACCATGGAGAGAAAGACTTGCATACTCGTCGGACTTTATCGGATGTCGGTAGGTTATAGCGTGCCCTGTTTGAGTCGTTCGACGAAGTCGTCGATGCGGTGCAGTTCTTGCGGGATATCGATGCTCTGCGGACAGTGCGGCGTGCATTGGCCGCAGCCGATGCAATGGCTGGCCTGCCGCAGGCGCGGCGCACTGCGGTCGTAACCGATCAGGAATGCCCGGCGCGCCTTGCAGTAATTTCCATCCTGCCGGCTGTGGGGAATGTTCCCCTCGTTGATGCAGCGGTTGTAGTGCAGCAGGATGGCCGGGATGTCTATTCCGTAAGGGCACGGCATGCAGTATTGGCAGTCGTTGCACGGAATGGTGGGATATTCGAGCATCATCCGGGCGGTCTCCTCGAGCAGTGCGAACTCCTCTTCGGAGCATGGTTCCAGCGGGGAGTAGGTGCGGATGTTGTCCTGCAGGTGTTCCATATAGGTCATGCCGCTCAGGGCGGTCAGCACGCCGGGAAACGAGCCCGCGAAACGGAAAGCCCACGACGCGACGCTTTGGTCCGGGCGGCGTGTTTTGAGTCGGCTTACCAGATGGTCGTTCAGTCGCGTCAGGCGTCCCCCCAGCAGCGGTTCCATGATGACCACCGGAATATTCCGTTTCTCCAGTTCGCCGTACAGGTATTCGGCGTTGACGTTGCGTCCTTGCGCATGCCGCCAGTCGGCGTAGTTCATCTGGATCTGCACGAAATCCCACGGAATGTCGAGCGAGAGCATGTAGTCGAACACCCGGACATCGCCGTGGAACGACCAGCCCAGGTTACGTACGCGCCCCGCTTCGCGTTCGCGGAGCAGGAAATCCATCATGCCGTTGTCGAAATAACGGGCCCGCACCAGCGGAATCCCCGTGCCGCCGCCGACCGAGTGGAGCAGGTAGTAGTCGAAATAGTCCGTTTGCAACTCTTCGAGCGAACGGCGGTACATGGCCAGCGAATTTTCACGCGTGTAATTCGAAAAATTCGAGAGCTTCGTCGCCAGGAAATATTTGTCGCGGGGATGACGGCTCAGTGCAATGCCGGTCGACCGTTCCGAAAGTCCCTGCACATAGACCGGCGATGTGTCGAAATAGTTTACGCCGTGTTCGATGGCATAATCGACCAGCTCGTTCACCGTTTCCTGGTCCACTTCGTCGCCTTTGCCGTCGCTGCGCGGCCGGGTCGGCCAGCGCATGCAGCCGTAGCCCAGCAGCGATACCCGGTCGCCGGTGTGCGGATTGGTCCGGTAGGTCATCTTGTCTGTGGGAACTTCTCCGGGGGCTGCTGCGGTACCTTCGCGGTGTTTCGGTCCGCATCCGGCCAACGCAGCGACCGTACCGGCGATTGCGGAGGCCCCCGCCAGGCGGGCGGACCCGTCTCCCAACGCTTTGAGGAATGCCCTGCGATTCATGCGTTTGCTGTCTTTCGTCTCCATCGTTCGTTCGCTTAGATAATTCTGTGCCGGCGGTGCCCTTCGACATAGATCGCGCTGAAAGGCCGTGCCGGGCATAGGTTTTCACAGGCTCCGCAGCCGATACACTTTTCTTCGTTGACGGCCGGGATTTTCGGCGAATCGGACATCTCCGGATCGGAAGGCACCATCAGGATCGCTCCCGTCGGACAGTGGCGTGCGCAATTGCCGCAGTCCACCCCGTCGCGCAGCGGCACGCAGTTCTCCCTGATCCAGACTGCATGCCCGATCTGAATGGCGGATTTGTCGGCCGGGGTGATTTCATGGATTGCTCCGGCGGGACATACTTCCGCGCATTTGGTGCATTCGGGGCGGCAATATCCGCGTTCGTAGGACATTTCGGGCTGCATCAGGGTCGCCAGCGCCGATGAAGGGCGCAGGACCCCGTTCGGGCAGACCGCCACGCAGAGCTGGCAACCCGTACAATGCCGCGCCATGTGCCACAGGCCTCGGGCCCCGGCGGGAACGAGCGGTGTGGTGCGGTTCGGAATTTTTTTCTCCTCGATAGCAGCCAGACCGCCGTCGACCTTCATCTCCTGCGCCCGTACGAACGATCCTGCGGTCAGCATCGCCGTCAGTGACAGAAAATTGCGCCGGGAAATGCCGGGAGCCGAAGTTTCGTTTGAAGATAACCCTTCCCGCACTTGGGCATCTTGGCTAGCCGGTCGGGATTGGGTTTGCACGGTTGCATCCCTTGTTCTTCCGGTTTCCGGTGGTATCGGGGAGGATGTTGTATCCGTTTCCGCTTGGATCTGTTTTTTTGCTGGTTGTTGTGGCGGCTCGACAGGGTGGGCGCGGAACGGCGCGTTGCCGGTGCGCAATCGGTAATGGATGGCCTGTTGGCGGCATTTCCCGATGCAATCCATGCAGGCAACACAACGGCTCAGGTCGATGCGGTGCGCTTTCGGGTCGATACACGACGCTTTGCAGTTGCGTGCGCACAGGCCGCAGCCGTTGCATTTGCAGGTGTCGATGACCGGAGCCAGCAGAGAAAAACGTGAGAAGAGTCCCAATACCGTCCCCACCGGGCAAATCGTGTTGCAGTAGGTACGACCGTTATGCCATGCTACTACTGCTAAAATAATGAATGTTCCGGCCGCTACGGCCAGCGTGGCGATTCCCTTCATCCATACGTCGGCCCTGTAAAACGCATAGCTGCCGGCCCGTTCGGCCAGGTAGGCGAGCAGATTGTTGCCCCAGAGGTACAGCGGTGCGATGAGATTCGAGACAATGCGCCCGTAAGCGCTGTAGGGTGCCAGCAGTGCGACGAAAGAGCCGATTCCGGCCACGGCGGCTGCGATGAAAAGCGCGAGCACACCGTACCGCAACCACGAGAGGGCCGGTGAGTAGCGGAACCGGTTTTTCGTTCGTTTTCCCGCGATCCACGAAACCGCATCCTGCATCACGCCCAGCGGGCAGATCACCGAACAGTAGACGCGTCCGAACAGCAACGTGAGTACGATCAGTGCTGCAACCACGCCGAAGTTCAGGGCAAGCAGTGCGGGCAGGAACTGTATTTTTGCCAGAAATCCGAACCATGCGTGGAGCGTTCCCGTGAAGTCGAGGAACAGCAGCGTGATCAACATACAACAGACGGCAGCAGCCGTGATTCTTATTTTTCGCAGCATAGGTTTATCCGGTTGCAGGAGTCAAAAAAGTAAACGTAGCGTTCATAACAACGAATGTATATATTGTTTGTCTGAAACCGGGCACAATCATCCGTGCAAGACCTTGGTGCTTCCGGCTGTGAATGTCCGTGCTGTTTGGCCCGTAAATGCGGGAATGTCCCGTGTACCCCGCTTGTTATAGTACTCTTGTTATCGTGTCGGTGTCCTCTTGGCAATATAATAAAATTTATTCGATCACTCCGATTCTTCGCAACCATTTGGCCACTTCCGGAGCGGCCTCTTGCACGCTGCCGCCCCGGACAGGCAATCCCGGAAGCAAAGTCGCGCCTGCACACAGTTTTTTGATATCGGCTTCGCTGTGCCCCATGCGGCTGCCTTCGTGCGTCATGAACGGGGCGATGGTCTTACCCGAGAGGTCGTACGAAGAGAGGAAAGTCGCGACCGGCGGCGCGATCGTGTACCACCAACAGGGTGATCCGACGAAAATGATGTCGTATTTTCCGAGGTTTTCGGGTTTTGATTTCAGGGCCGGTTTGAAGCCGGAGTTCACCTCTTTCTTCGCCTGGTCGACTACCGCCTGGTAGTTAGTGGGGTAGGCCGCGGCAGGTTCTATCTCGAAAATATCCGCTCCCGTCGCTTCCCGGATCTGTTCGGCTACGGTACGGGTGTTGCCGCTGTGTGAAAAGTAGGCAACCAACATTTTTTTAGGGGCCTTCGCCGTCTGGGCATTCAGGCCGTCGTGTGTAATCATCATTGCGGTAAGTGCGGTTAAAATGATTTTTGTTTTCATGATTGCGTTTTAGTTTCGTGTATTTGTCCGCTGTTGCGTCGGGGCGGTCTCCGGGCGTCATTGCGGAAGGCTGTACTCTCCCCGGGGCGATGATGGATTACATCCGGGGCGGCAGGCTCCCTGTTTTCGTACTTCATTTTCCGGTTGTAGTGCTCCTGGTTCTGTTGATGCAGCAAAATTACGGTATGCTTACAGCCGGTTTTGTAGACGCATTACAGGGTTTTTTACCATGATTACCGATTTCGCATCCGCAACGATGCAGGCGCGGTGAAAAACATTAAATTTGTACGAAACCAAATCCGAAAGCTATGGATAAGATCATACACATCGAAAATATTTTTCAGTATAACGAACGCGTGGGCGTCGAAACCCTGCATCCGCTGGTCAGCGTGATCGACATGTCGCAGGCCCGTCGGTTGTCGCACCAGCGCCAGACCTACGGATTTTATACCGTATTCCTGAAAGAGGTCAAGTGCGGCGATATGATCTACGGGCGCGAGTATTACGACTATCAGGAAGGTACGATCGTTTGCCTCGCTCCGGGCCAGGTCATCGGTTTCGAGGATAACGGAGAGGTGTTCCAGCCCAAAGGATGGGCCCTGCTGTTCCATCCCGACCTGATCCGCGGGACTTCGCTGGGACGCAATATGAAAAATTACACTTTTTTCTCGTATGAGGTGAATGAGGCGCTGCACCTTTCGGAGCAGGAGCGGCAGGTCGTCGTGGATTGCCTGCGGCGGATCCGGCACGAGTTACAACATGGGGTCGACCGTCACAGCAAGACGATCATCGCGATGAATATCGAGTTGCTGCTCGATTACTGCGTGCGTTTCTACGAACGGCAGTTCATTACGCGCAACGAAGTGAACCGCGATATTCTGGTGCGTTTCGAAAACGTGCTCGACGAATACTTCGTTTCGGACCGGCCCCAGCAGATCGGATTGCCGTCGGTGGGATACTGTGCCGGGAAATTGCATCTTTCGCCCAACTATTTCGGTGACCTGATTAAAAAAGAGACGGGCCGGACGGCACAGGAACATATCCAGATGAAGCTGATCGACCTGGCCAAGGAACGGGTGTTCGACACGGGCAAGTCGATCAGCGAGATTGCCTACGAACTCGGGTTCAAATATCCGCAGCATTTCACGCGGCTGTTTAAAAGGATTGTCGGCCAGACCCCGAATCAGTACAGGATGATGAACTGACCGGGATAATGCCATAAATCGGTGCGGTTTTTCGGAAGATTCCGGCCATAATCCGGATTTGCGACTACTTGACTACGCTATTGGCTGCGGGATACCCGGGTAACATGAATAAAGCCATGCAGATCCAACAGACCGGCATGGCTTTGTCGTTGTCTATCCGTAACTACTGGATTGGGGTGTTTTGCTGTTGCTGTTGCTGTCGTCGGTCGCGGCGTCCCATTACCACGCTGATGATGATCGGGATGGCCAGGAATATGACCGTCCCGGTGGCGACCAGTGCCGTATAGAGCGTCGGACTGCCTACAGGTAACTGTGACGGCGGGAAAAATGTCACGGTGAAAGCGAACAGCACGGCCAGGAAGCCGCCCCCGCCGATGATCCACATCCCGGCGTTGCCACCCGGTACACGGTAGCTGCGGGGCAGTTGGGGTTGCGTATAGCGTAGGCGGATGCCGGCAGCATACATCAGCATATACATAATCAGGTAGAGGCCGATGGTCAGAGCGCTCAGCAGGAAGAAAGCCACGCTCACGTCTTTCATCACGATGTAGAGCGACGAGAGTACGGTAACGATACAACCCTGGATGAGCAGGATGTTGATCTGACTGCCGTTTTTATTGGTCTTTTTCATAAAATCGGGCAGTTGACCCTCTTTAGCCGTCCAGAGCAGGCCGCGGCTGGGACCCGAGATCCATGACATTACGCTTGCCAGCGCGCCGAATGCGATCAGCAGGCTCAGGACATTGGTCAACCAACCGACATGGTAATGCTTGAAGGCGATGTCGAACGTGGTGAACAACCCCGACTGGAGATTGATCTGGTCGTAAGGCGTGATAATGGCTACGGCCAGCGAACCCAGCGTGAACAGCCCGAACGAGATGAAAGCGGCTATGAACATGGCGCGCGGGAACTGTTTTTGCGGTTGTTTCAGTTCGGGGGCATGGACCGCATGAACTTCGACGCCGGCGAAAAGCAGCAGGATTCCCGCCAGGAAAGCGATGTCGTTCATGCCCGTGATGTGCGGGAAAAGGCGGGGATGGGCGTGTCCTGCGCTGGCGTTAACGACCTGCGAAACCTTTTCCGGAATGTGCTGGAAGGCGATTTCGTTATCGCCCAATACCCAGATCAAGGCCAGCGCGATGATGACCACGCCGGGCAGTACGGTTCCGATGATAAAGCCCTTGCTCGTGATTCCGGAGACGGTCGATGTGCCCTTGAGCGTCACCCATGTGGCGAACCAGTACATAATGATCGAGAAGAGTCCGACGAAAACGCCGTTTTGCGCAAGGTCGGGTACCCCGATCATGTACGCGATGGATGCGGCGGCAAATCCCAGTACGGTGGGGTACCACACCACGTTCTGAATCCACTGGAGGAAGATGGCCGTAAAGCCCAGATGCGGGTTGAAAGCCTCTTTCACCCAGGAGTAGACGCCTCCGCCTCGGGAGGCGAATGCGCTGCCCAGTTCGGCTCCGACCAGTGCGGCGGGAATGAGGAACAGAAAGGTCGCGAAGAAAATGTAGAAGAACATCGTAAGCTCTTCCTGGGCCATCATCGGCAGCCCGCGCAGGCTGATCACGGCCGCTGCCGTCATCAGCGCGAGCTGCATGGTCGTAATGTTTTTACTTTTAGCCATTGTCGCGGGGTTTTGGGAAATTTACTTCTGATCTCTAACAGTTTTCGTGCCGTAAAATCAAGTGCAGGTTACCGATCCGTCGTATTTTGAAAATTCAACAAGTTGTTATATTCAGAATATTGAGTAACTTTATTGACTCAAAATCGTGTTAATAACCCGTATGAAGATATCTTTGCTCCAAACCGATATCCGCTGGAAAGACCCTCGGGCCAACCGCCGCCGGGCCGAAGAGTTGATTTCGGACCTTCCGGCGGCCGACCTGATCGTGCTTCCCGAGATGTTCACGACCGGTTTTTGTACCGATCCAACCGAAACGGCCGAACCTGCCGACAGCGAGACTCTTGCCTGGATGCGCTCCGTGGCGGCCGCGAGGAACGCGGCCGTGGGCGGTAGTGTCGCTACCGAGGCCGACGGCCGCTACTACAACCGGTTTTATTTTGTCAAGCCCGACGGCAGTTACGCCACTTACGACAAACGGCATCTGTTCTCCTTCGCCGGGGAAGACAAGCGCTATACCGCCGGTACGGAACGTGTCGTTGTGGAGCATTGCGGGTTCCGCATCCTGTTGCAGGTGTGTTACGACCTGCGTTTTCCGGTTTTCGCCCGCAACCGGGGCGATTACGACATGATTCTTTATGTCGCCAACTGGCCGACGGTGCGTATTTCGGCGTGGAATGCACTGTTGAGGGCCCGTGCCGTCGAGAACCAATGCTATGTTGCGGGAGTCAACCGCACGGGTGACGATCCGGCCTTGGCCTATGACGGTTCGAGTGCGCTGATCGGTTTTCTGGGCGAAACCGTCGCGGCCGCGACTCCCGGTCGTGAAGAGGCCGTTCAGGGTGAAGCCGACCTGAAGGCCTTGGAAGCGTTCCGGGCTAAATTTCCGGCCCTTCGGGATGCCGATGCTTTTACTTTAATCGAATCATGAAAGATAAACTGTTGATATTGGGCGACCAGGCCGTGGCGCTGGGCGCCCTGCATGCAGGGATTTCGGGCGTGTACGCCTATCCCGGCACACCTTCCACCGAAATCACCGAATACATCCAAAGTTCTCCCCTGGGCCGGGGCCGGGGAGTATATTGCGATTGGTGCACGAACGAAAAGACGGCTATGGAAGCCGCTCTGGGGGTCTCCTTCATCGGTAAGCGCGCCTTGGTCTGCATGAAGCATGTGGGTCTGAACGTGGCGGCAGACGCCTTCGTCAATTCGGCCATGACCGGAACCCATGGCGGGTTGGTCGTGCTGGTGGCCGACGACCCGTCGATGCACTCCTCGCAGAACGAACAGGACTCCCGTTTCTACGGCAAATTCGCCATGGTCCCCATTTTCGAACCTTCGTCCCAGCAGGAGGCTTACGATATGGTACGCGATGCTTTCGATCTGTCGGAACGCGTGAAACTTCCGGTTTTGATGAGGCTGACTACCCGTATGGCCCATTCCCGCGCCGTAGTGGTTCCTGCCGTTCCCCGGGATGAGAACCCGCTCTCTTTCCCCGAAGACCGTGCCCGTTGGGTGCTGTTGCCGGTCAATGCCCGCCGCCGTTATAACGAATTGCTGGCTGTTCAGGCCGATTTGCAGCGGCTTTCAGGCGCATCGCCTTACAACAGCTACCGGCCGGGCGACCGCCGGGGGGTGATCGCCTGCGGTATTGCTTTTAACTACCTGATGGAAAATTATCCGGAAGGTTGCGGACGGACGGTGTTGAAAATTTCGCAATATCCACTGCCGGTGGAGACGCTTCGCCGCATGATGGCCGAATGCGATGAAATTTTGGTGCTCGAGGACGGCCAGCCGTTCGTCGAAGAGCAACTGCGCGGGTTGCTGGACGAGAGCGGCAAGATCAAAGGCCGCATGAGCGGCGAGTTGCCCCGTGCGGGCGAGTTGACCCCGGACAATGTACGTGCGGCTTTGGGGTTGCCGGCCGCTCCTGTGGCCGATGCCTGTGCGCGTGTGGTTCCCCGGCCGCCCGCGTTGTGTGCCGGTTGCGGCCACCGCGACGTGTACGAGATGCTTAACGAAGTGGCTAAGGAGTATGAAAATAGCAAGATATTCAGTGATATCGGTTGCTATACCCTCGGAGCCCTGCCGCCTTTCCGGGCGATTGACTCTTGTGTGGACATGGGGGCTTCGATCACGATGGCCAAAGGGGCTGCCGACGGCGGACTGTTTCCCTCCATTGCCGTGATCGGGGATTCGACTTTCACGCATTCGGGCATTACGGGCCTGCTGGATGCCGTGAATTCACGGGCTAACATTACCGTGGTGATTTCGGACAACCTGACTACGGCCATGACCGGCGGTCAGGACTCGGCCGGCACCGGGAAGCTGGAAGCCATTTGCCTGGGCGTGGGCGTCGAGAAGGAGCATGTGCGCGTGGTGGTACCCATGGCCAAAAACTACGACGAAATCCGCAACGTGTTGCGCGAGGAGATCGAATACCCGGGCGTATCGGTCATTATACCCCGGCGCGAATGCATCCAGACCCTGAAAAGAAATCTTAAGAAATCGAAAGCATAACATGAAACTGGATATTATCCTTTCCGGCGTTGGGGGACAGGGCATCCTCTCCATCGCCGCCATCATCGGGGAAGCCGCCCTGCGTAAGGGACTGCATGTCAAGCAGGCCGAAGTGCACGGCATGAGCCAGCGCGGGGGCGACGTGCAGTCGAACTTGCGGCTGAGTTCCTCGCCGATCCATTCCGACCTGATTCCCAAGGGTAAAGCCGACGCTATTCTCGCGTTGGAGCCGATGGAAGCGCTCCGCTACCTGCCTTATCTTTCGGACGGGGGGTGGATCGTGACCAATGCCGCCCCGTTCGTCAATATTCCCAATTACCCCGACCATACGGCTCTGCTCGATACGTTGCGCACGCAGCCCCGGGTGATCCTGATCGACGCCGATGCGTTGGCAAAAGAGAATTCGGTTCCCCGGGCCGTGAATATGGTGTTGCTCGGGGCTGCTTCGGTCGTGCTGGGATTCGATGCGGAGCTGTTGGAAGCTGTTGTGGCGGATTTTTTCGCTTCAAAAGGAGATCGGATCGTAGAGATGAACCGGTTGGCTTTCCGGGTGGGACGGGAAGCTGGCGGGCACCAGGTAAATTCGGCGGCTCATGCAAAATAGGGTATACAGCCAAGAACTCGTCGACCGGGTGGTCGACGAGTTGAAAATCACCGATCTGGATCAAGCGACGATCGGGCAGGTCGTGTTGTTGGCTTCTCGCCTGGAGGAGCTGACGGGCATCCCGTTTATCCGGATGGACCAGGGCGTGCCGGGTTTGGAACCGTGCAGGATCGGTACCGAAGCCGAGAAACAGGCGCTCGATACTTGGATTCCGGCCATTTATCCGGCGGCCGAAGGCATTCCGGAGCTTAAAACGGAGGCGTCCCGTTTTGTGAAAGCTTTTCTGGATGTCGATATTTCGGCGGCGGCCTGTGTCCCGGTAACCGGGTCGGTGGCCGGGTCGTTCGGATCGTTCATCGCCTGTACCCAGTGTGATCCGGGGAAGAATACCGTTCTTTTCATCGATCCCGGCTTTCCCATTCAAAAGTCGCAGCTCAAAGTACTCGGTATTCCGCATGTGCAGTTCGACGTACACGATTTCCGAGGCGAGAAACTGCGGGCGAAGTTGGAAAGTTATCTCGAAAAGGGGAATATAGCTGGGATTATCTATTCGAATCCCAATAACCCGGCTTGGATTTCGCTGACGGAAAGTGAACTGCAGGTGTTGGGCGAACTGGCTACCCGGTATGGTGCCGTCGTGTTGGAAGACCTCGCTTATTTCGGCATGGACTTCCGCAGCGACTTCGGCCGTCCGTTTGAACCGCCTTATATTCCTACGGCCGCACGCTATACCGACAATTACATCCTGATGCTTTCCTCTTCGAAGATATTCAGCTATGCCGGCCAGCGCGCGGCTATGCTCTGTATCTCCGACAGTCTGTTCGGGCGCCGTTTCCCGGCTTTGGCCGAAAGGTATGCCGGGGCGGGAATTTTTGGACCGACGCTCATCGGGTCGATCCTTTATATGATTACCTCGGGCATCACGCACTCGACCCAATTCGGCTACGCTGCCATGTTGCGGGCCGCAACCGAGGGCCGGTTCGATTTCGTGAAGGAGACTTCGGAGTACGCCCGCCGTTCCCGCAGGATGAAAGACCTTTTTGAGAAACACGGCTTTCATGTCGTTTATGACAAGGATATCGACCGGGCGATCTCGGACGGGTTCTTCTTTACGATCGGATACGGCGGGATGCCTTGCGGCGAGCTGATGCGCGAACTGCTTTATTACGGGATCAGTTCGATTTCGCTCTCCACCACCGGCAGCGAGCAACAGGGTATCCGGGCCTGTTGTTCGCGCATGAGTGAAGATTTGTACGGAGTGCTAGACGACCGCCTGCGGGCATTCCGCCTGGATCATTAACCGTTGCGAATGGTTGTTGTAAGGGGTCTTTGAAAAAACTGAAGGCCCGCCGGAATAATGCGGAGCGCAGGCAAACTGCACCGTAAACATCCGGAATAGATTGAAATAAGTTGGAAATAATCTGAAACCATGATCTGGAACCAACCCAAAGAGTGTATGGGACGCGAGCAGATGCGCGCCCTCCAGGGAGAACGCCTGCATAAGCTCGTCGAGAGAGTCTATCACAATATGCCGTTTTACCGCCGCAAAATGCAGGAGATGGACGTGACGCCGGACGATATCCGGACGGTGGACGATGTCGTCAAGCTGCCGTTTACCACCAAGCAGGACCTTCGGGATAACTATCCGTACGGGCTTTTCGCCGTTCCGATGTCGCAGATCGTGCGCCTGCACGCCTCTTCGGGTACGACGGGCTCTCCCACCGTGGTAGGCTATACCCGCCGCGATTTGGCCATCTGGTCGGAGATGATCGCCCGCTGCCTGAGCGCTTTCGGGACCGACTGCAACGACATCTTTTCGGTGGCGTACGGTTACGGTCTGTTTACCGGCGGATTGGGGTTGCACTATGGGGTGGAGCACTTAGGGGCGACCGTCATTCCGATGTCGAGCGGCAATACGGCGAAGCACATCAAGCTGATACACGATTTCGGAGCGACTGCTATCACCTGCACTCCCTCATACGCCCTTTACCTGGCCGAAGCGATGGCCCAGGCCGGGATTCCCCGGGAGGAGTTCCGCCTGAAAACCGGTATCTTCGGGGCCGAACCGTGGACCGAGAACATGCGCCGCGAGATCGAAACCAAAATGGGAGTAAATGCGTACAATATTTACGGACTAAGCGAAGTCATGGGGCCGGGGGTGTCGCACGAATGCGCCTGCAAGAACGGGTCGCACATTATAGAAGATCATTTTTTGCCCGAGATCATCTCGCCCGATACGCTGGAACCGCTGCCGTACGGCGAGCAGGGGGAGTTGGTTTTCACGACGCTGACCAAAGAGGGGATGCCGTTGCTGCGCTACCGGACCAAAGACCTCTGTTCGCTGACCGACGAACCGTGCCCGTGCAGACGTACCAACGTGCGTATGAGCCGCATCGTAGGCCGCAGCGACGATATGCTCATAATACGGGGTGTCAACATCTTCCCGTCCCAGGTCGAGAGTGTCATCCTCGAAATGGAAGAGTTCGAGCCGCATTACCTGCTGGTGGTTGACCGCGTACAGAATCTCGACAGCCTCGAAGTACAGGTCGAGGTTCGCGACGGCTTTTATTCGGACGAGGTCAGCAAGATGATCGGGCTCAGGCAGCGGCTCGCTGCCCGGTTGCACAGCGTATTGGGCTTGAAAGCCGATATCAAGCTGGTAGAGCCTTCGAGCATCGAACGCAGCGAAGGGAAAGCGCGCCGGGTGATCGACAAACGGATCCTGCACTGATGACCGGTCTGAACCATTACAGTCAATCGCAAATACCGCAGAACTATGAAAATCAAACAGCTTTCCGTATTCGTCGAAAACAAAACCGGACGGATCAACGAGGTGACCCAAATACTGGGAAGCAATGGTGTGAATATGACGGCATTCAGTCTGGCCGACAGCGGTGAATTCGGCATCCTGCGTATGATCGTATCGGATGTGGAACGGGCCGTCAGTGCGCTCAAGGAAGCGCGTTTCGGGATCAGTGTGACCGAAGTTGTCTGTTTTTGCTGTCCCAATGAACCGGGAGCGCTTTCAATCGTACTCGACTGCCTAGCCCGAGAGAATGTGTTTATCGAGTACATGTACGCTTTTTCCGACGGAGATACGGCCCGGGTGGTCATCCGGCCGACCGACCTCGACCGTTGTATCGAGATCCTGACCCGTTGTAAATGTAATTTGTTGAACCGGGATAATCTGTCCCAGAAATAGCAGTGTTCCCTTGAAGTACGCAGAAAGGACGGCGCTTCTTAAAAGTCCGACACATTTTGTCTGCATAGTATAAGCGGGATTATCTTCCAATGGAAGATTGTTTTATTGGAAAATAATAATACCTTTGCGTTATTATCTTCTTTAGGAAGATTTTTCCATAGGAATATAATCTTTGTAAAACCTTATACAGACCAGATGAAACATATTATTGTCGGAGGTGTTGCAGGAGGTGCAACGGCGGCGGCGAGGATCCGCCGGGCAGACGAGCAGGCGGAGATCATCCTTTTCGAAAAAGGGAAATACATTTCGTATGCCAACTGCGGCCTGCCGTATTATATAGGCGGTGCGATCACCGAGCGGGAAAAACTCTTTGTGCAGACCCCGGCTTCGTTCGGTGGGCGCTTTAACATCGATGTGCGGGTGGAGAACGAAGTTGTGGGTATCGACACCATAGCAAAGAGAGTCGAGGTTCGCCGTGCGGACGGATCGACGTATGCGGAAAGTTTCGATAAGCTACTACTGTCGCCGGGAGCTACGCCCGTGAGACCGCCGCTGGAGGGTATCGACTCCGAAGGTGTTTTTACGTTGCGCAACGTTGATGACACCGACCGCATCAAAAGCTATATTGCCTCGCACAAGATAAAGAGCGCCGTTATCGTGGGCGCGGGATTTATCGGATTGGAGATGGCTGAAAACCTGCATCACGCAGGAGCAGAGGTATCGGTTGTGGAGATGGGGAACCAGGTAATGGCCCCTGTCGATTTTTCGATTGCTTCGCACGTACATCAACATTTATTGCAGAAAGGGGTTCGCCTCTTTCTGGGGCAGAGCGTCGAGCGGTTCGAACGCAGTGGTAATAATATCGAAGTTTTTTTTGCGCACGGTGGGAGTATCGTAACCGATCTTGTGATCCTTTCGATAGGTGTGCGTCCCGAAATCACATTAGCCAAAGTGGCCGGCCTCAGAATCGGCGATGCGGGCGGGATCTGGGTGGACGACTATTTGCAGACCTCCGCGGCAGACGTTTATGCCGTAGGCGACGCCATCGAATTCCCACATCCGCTGACAGGCAAGTCGTGGTTGAACTATCTGGCTAATCCGGCCAATCGTCAAGGGCGCATCGTGGCGGACAACATGGTGTTCGGTAACACGACGAAATACGAGGGTGCAATAGGCACTTCGATCGCCAAGGTGTTCGATATTACGGTGGCTTCTACGGGCCTGGCCGCCAAACGGCTCAAACAGTCCGGCATTCCCTATATCAGTTCGACCACCCATTCGGCCTCGCATGCCGGGTATTATCCCGATGCGCTGCCGCTGACCCTCAAACTGACCTTCGATCCCGCGAACGGCAAACTTTACGGTGCCCAGTGCGTGGGTTACGACGGGGTGGATAAGCGCATCGACCAGATCGCACTGCTCATTAAGCGTGGCGGCACGGTGTATGACCTGCAGAAAATCGAGCACACTTATGCTCCGCCTTTCTCCTCTGCTAAAGATCCGATTGCCATTGCTGGTTATGTGGCAGGCAATATCATCAGCGGAGCGATGCCTGTGGTGACATGGAGGCAAATATCGGAAGCGGATCGCACCGATACGCTGTTTCTGGATGTGCGTACCCGGGAGGAGTTTACCTTCGGTGCAATTCCCGGAGCGGTGAATATTCCACTCGATGAACTTCGCGGCCGGATCGACGAGTTGCCGCACGACAAAGATATTTATATCTATTGCGCGATCGGATTACGGGGGTATCTGGCGCTGAAGATATTGATGGGGCACGGGTTTAACCGTGTCAAAAACCTGTCGGGCGGCTACAAAACCTATGCTACGGCGACTGCGCCGATAGTGAACACAATGGCTCCTGTGGACACTTGCTGCACGACCGGCGTGGATACCCGGCGTGTGGACGGGCAGGTCAAAACGGTGCGAATCGACGCCTGCGGGTTGCAGTGCCCCGGGCCGGTTATGAAGATCAAGCAGGCGATAGATTTGATCTCGGAGGGCGAACGGATCGAAATGGTCGCTACTGACGCCGGGTTCTCGCGTGATGCGCAGGCGTGGTGTAATACAACTGGCAACAGATTGGTATACAAATCAGAAGATAAAGGGAAATATACAGTGGTCATAGAGAAAGGTTCGTCCGATACGTGCACGGTTCTGGCTGCGGGTGGTGGCAGGGCCAAAACGCTGATCATGTTTAGCGACGACCTGGACAAGGCGCTGGCGACCTTCGTGCTGGCCAACGGCGCGGCAACCACCGGACAGAAAGTGTCGATATTCTTTACCTTCTGGGGACTGAACGTGATTAAGAAAACAGCGAAACCTAAGGTAAAAAAGGATATCTTTGGCCGGATGTTCGGCATGATGCTGCCCTCGTCGTCGCTGAAGCTCCGCCTCTCGAAGATGAGTATGCTGGGGATCGGCGACCGGATGATGCGCCACATCATGAAAAACAAGGGGATCGACTCGCTCGAATCTCTACGCCAGCAAGCTATCGATAGCGGCGTGGAATTCATAGCCTGCCAGATGTCGATGGACGTGATGGGGGTAAAGCGTGAAGAGCTGTTGGATGATGTGACTGTGGGCGGTGTCGCCACCTATATGGAACGCGCTGAAGAAGCGAACGTCAACCTGTTTATTTAATTGGTTATAGATAAGGGTTTATTGAAGAATTATTGGCTGATCGGGAGGGAAATCGTGGTCGGGACCTAAGGTGGTTGGCTCTAATTTCGTTTATGTGTGTGGGAGCGGTAGGGTCTGTACCCGACCGTCTTTTCGCCCGTGAAGAGCACGGTATGGTGCGCCTTGAGGGAGGACTTGCTGTTCAGTGTGTTCCGGATAAAGTCGGAAACGGATAAATAGTTGTTGAAAATTTTGTGTGACAAGCCGTCCTTATCTAAAAGTCAGGACAATGGATAAACTATGTAAGATCCGCGACATTCAGCGCGCAGTTAATCAATTCGAGCAGAGTTTTGATAAAGAGTATGGAATCTCTTTGAACGAGGGTATGGCGCTCTGTTCGCTGCTTAAGCAGGGGTGCCTCTCGTCGGGTGAGATAGGAGAGTTGCTGGGGCTGACGTCGTCGAACAATTCGAAGATAATGCGCTCTGTCGAGAGTAAGGGTCTGGTCGAACGCGTGATGGGCACAAAGGATAGGCGACAGATGTATTTTTCATTGACTCCGGAAGGCAAGGAGCTGATTTCTGCCATTACATGCGAGCAGGTTGAAATTTCGCCTTTGCTCCAGAAATTATTGGAGTAAACAGAAAAGAGTTCGATAGGCAGCACGGGGCCCACCGTGCTGCTGGTTGCAGACTCCATGTTGTCCGTCTTGGTTCGTTCTCTGTTTCCCGAGGTCCGTAAACCGAAATCTGCAGCACCCTTCATCCTGTCGACACGGGCCTTGCCGGGACCATCGCGCTATAGTATGCGGCAAGTTGTATGTACACAAAAGAAAAGAGGTCGCGATTTTCATCGTAACCTCTTCGTTTTCTGGCTCCTCAACAAGGACTTGAACCTTGGACCCCCTGATTAACAGTCAGGTGCTCTAACCAACTGAGCTATTGAGGAATGTTTCTATCGTTTTGCGAGTGCAAATATAAGCCAAAATCTGAATACTGCAAAGGTTTTCGTGAAAATATTCCCGATTTTTTATTAAAAATTGTGTTTCGTGCTCTTCTGTGTCACCATGAACCAGTCTGCAACCCGTTGGAATACAGCATAACCGATATCTCTGACTGCTGGCTAAAGCCGGATTTACCTTTTACCTGTTATTTGTTCCGGAAATTCTGGGCGCGCGTTACACGTCCTGCATTCCGATTTCGGTAAACCCGGCATTCGGATAGGTACGGTTGAGGTATTGTTTCAGGTAGCGCCGCGTATCTTCCGTGATCTCCCGGCTCGTCGGCGGATAGAGGTTGTACACCAGTTCGGCCACTTCGATATTCCGGGCACGGCACGCTTCGAGGCTCAGCACGGTGTGGTTGATACTGCCCAGCCTTGGAGAGGTGACGAGGATGACCGGAAGGCGGTGGTCGGCAATGTAGTCGATCGTCGAATAGGTGTCGGTCAGAGGAACGAACAGGCCCCCGGCTCCTTCGAGCAGGACCGTGTCGTAACTTTCGAGCAGTTTACCCGTACTCTTTTCCACCAGCGACAGGTCGATCTCCCGGTTGTCGATCTCGGCGGCCAGTTGCGGTGAGGCGGGGTAGGTAAAGGTAATCGGGCAGGTGGTGCCGTCGAGGTCTTCGCGTTGCAGCGGAATGCCCATGATACGGCGGTGCAGTTCGATGTCTTCCGAAATGCCGGTGTTACCCGTCTGGATAAATTTCTGGGTAATGACCCGTTCGCCCCGGGCCCGCATGTCACGGGCCAACACACCCGTTACGATGCTTTTGCCCGCATCGGTGTCTATACCTGTGATGAAATATACATTTTTGCTCATCATACGCATGCGTTTTAACTTCGAATATCGTTTCAAAAGTAGTATCTTTGTAAGTCTAGTACAAATTTTTTATGGAGATCATCCGGTTGGAAGAGAAAATAGCGGCGGGCTACCGCCTCGGTTACGACGAAGCGTTGGAATTGATGCGCACGACGTCCCCCGGGGAGTTGTACGAATTGGCCCATCGCCTGAGGACCCGTTATCAGGGCAAACGTATCGATACCTGTTCGATCATGAATGCGCGGAGCGGCCGTTGCAGCGAGGATTGCAAGTGGTGCGCGCAATCGAAATTCCACAAGACCGACATCGACGTCTATCCGTTGGTGGGCGAAACAGAGGCCGTACAGGAAGCGGCGCATAACGCTTCGAAAGGCGTGGGGCGCTTTTCGCTGGTGACCAGCGGGCGGACGCTTACCGATGCCGAAACCGATCGTGTGTGCGCGATTTACCGCCGCATCGGACGTGAAGTGCCGATTCGTCTCTGTGCATCGCTCGGGTTGCTGACCCGGGAGCAATTGGTGAAACTGCGAGAGAGCGGGGTAGAGCACTACCATTGCAATATGGAGACCGCCCCTTCCTATTTTTCGAAACTGTGCAGCACGCATACGCCCGAAGAGAAGATACGGACGATTGAGTGGGCGAAAGAGGCGGGACTTAAAATTTGTTCCGGGGGTATTATCGGGATGGGGGAAAGCGCCGAGCAGCGCATCGAGTTTGCGGTGACGTTGCAAAAAATCGGTGCCGTATCGATTCCCGTCAACGTGCTCAACCCGATTCCGGGAACGCCGCTTGCCGATGTGGCGCCGCTGACCGATACCGAAGTGCTCGTGACGATGGCGATGATGCGGATTATCAATCCGGAAGCGAATATCCGGTTGGCAGGAGGGCGCAATATGATCAAACACCTTGAAGAGAAGGCGTTGTATTGCGGGATCAGCGCGTCGATCGTGGGTGACCTGTTGACTACGACAGGCTCGGATATCGATACCGATAAAGCGATGTTCCGCCGGTGCGGCTTCGAGGTGTAATGAGTTTTTGTAGTACAGGAAGATTTCACCGTAAGGGAGGAAAACGCATGAAAAGGTTCGTTTTTATAGCGGTAGCCCTGCTGGCATTTGGGGGTGCGGCTGCACAGCAGCCTTCGACGATGAAATTCACCGCCGACGAGTGGGATTTCGGCACTATCAAGGAAGAAGGCGGCAAAGTGTCGCACCGTTTCGAATTTACGAACAGCGGCCCCAATCCGTTCGTAATCCAGAAGGTCGAGACCTCCTGCGGCTGCACGACACCGACTTTCACGCGCGAGCCGGTGTTGCCCGGGCGTAAAGGTTATGTGGAAATTACCTACGATCCGCTTTACCGGCCCGGTTCTTTCCGCCGGGAAGTGACGGTGACGAGCAATGACCGCAAGAATATCAACAAATTGATCATTCGCGGCAATGTGATAGCGACTCCCCGGACGCCGCAGCAGGAGTTTCCGGTCGAGGTTGGCGGCGGGCTGATGGCTTCCCGCACGACGGTCGGGGTGGGGTATCTCGCACGCGGGACCTCACAGGCGGGAACGCTGGAATATTATAATGATTCGAAAAATTCCGTTACGCTCGGCGTCGAGTACGAGTCTCCTGCGATTCCGGGTTTCAGTGTATCGTTTTCATCCCCGGTACTGCAACCGGGTGCGCGGGGCGTTATGACGCTTACCTTCGACCTGCGCTCGGCCGACCTCTGGGGGCGCCTGACTGGCGGGTTCTACCTGACCGTAAACGGCCGCAAAATGCCGGTGCGTTTTACCGCTACGGGCATTGCCGTGGAGGATTTTTCGAACCTTACTCCCGAACAATTCAATCAGGGCGTACGGGCCGATTTTACCGCGCAGTATTACCATTTCGGCGATGTGAGGGCCGGGGAGGAGAAGACCAAAAACTTTACCGTGACCAACACGGGCCGGTTGCCGCTGATCGTCCGCTATGTGCATCCCGACGAGCATATGAGCGTTACACTGAAACAGGGGACTGTGATCCTGCCGGGGGGATCGGTGACCTTCTCCGGAACGCTGCGTACCGAGGGAGCCCGGTCGGGCCGCTTTATGGGGACGACCGTGATTATCCTGAACGATCCGCAGCGTCCGATGCGCGAACTGAGGCTGACGGGCAACGTGATTTGACGGAGCCGTTGGGCCGGATCACCGCGTTTGCGATTTGGATACCGCCTGTGATGGGAGTGAAAAACGATATTTTGCCAGCAACACAAAACAAACGATATGTTTAAAATCCTCAGCAAAGAACTACTGGCCCCGAACATCTACCGGATGGATATCGAGGCTCCGCGTGTGGCACAGTCGGCTAAACCCGGGCAGTTCATCATTCTGCGGCTCGACGAAAAGGGCGAGCGGGTTCCGCTTACCATTGCCGATTACGATGCGGCGAAAGGCTCCGTAACCATCGTGATCCAGACGGTCGGCTATTCCACCGGCAAACTTTGTGAACTGAATCCCGGCGATATGATCGCCGATTTCGCAGGGCCGCTCGGCCAGCCTTCGGAATTCGTGCACGACTCCCCCGGGGAGTTAAGCCGCAAGCGTATCCTGTTTGTGGCGGGTGGAGTAGGTACCGCACCGGTTTATCCGCAGGTGAAGTGGCTCTCCGAGCATGGTATCAAAGCCGATGTGATTATCGGGGCGAAGAACAAGGATACGCTGATTTTCGTCAACGAGATGGAAGCCGTGGCCGGAAACGTTTATATCGCCACGGATGACGGCAGCGCGGGGTATAAAGGATTGGTGACGGCTCTGTTGTGCGATTTGATCGACAATCAGGGCAAGCATTATGACGAGGTGATCGCCATCGGTCCGATGATTATGATGAAATTCGTCGCGCAGACGACGCTCAAATACGGGATCAAAACGATCGTCAGCCTCAATACGCTGATGGTCGATGGAACGGGTATGTGCGGTGCCTGCCGGGTGACTGTCGGGGGCAAGACGCGCTTTACCTGCGTGGATGGCCCGGAGTTCGACGGGCATCAGGTCGATTTCGACGAGGCGATGCGCCGCCAGGGTATGTACCGCACCATCGAAAGCCGCAAGGCGCACATGGCCGAAGAGCGTGCCCAGGGGCATGCCTGCAACATTGGATTGGACAGATAACCGGAGAAGGAGAGATGGCAAACAAGATAGGACGCGTTCCCGTACGGGAACAGGACCCGCAGGTGCGGGTCACCAATTTCGAAGAGGTGTGTTACGGCTATTCGCTGGAGGAGGCACAGTTGGAAGCTTCGCGCTGCCTGCATTGCCGTAAGCCCCGCTGTGTCGACCATTGTCCGGTATCGGTGCAAATACCACAGTTTATCGCCGAGTTGGCGGCGGGCGATCTGGCCGCTGCCGTTGCGGTGATTGCCCAGGACAGTTCCCTGCCGTCGGTTTGCGGCCGGGTTTGTCCGCAGGAGTCGCAGTGCGAAGGTGCCTGTATTCTCGGTATCAAGGGCGAGCCGGTGGCGATTGGCAAGATGGAGCGTTTCGTCGGGGATTGGGCGCTGGAACATGCCGATGAGATGCAAGCTGCGGATCGAACCGCTCCGAACGGACACAAGGTGGCCGTTATCGGCAGTGGCCCGGCGGGGCTGGCCTGTGCATCGGATCTGGCCAAGATGGGGTATCAGGTGACGATTTTCGAAGCGTTGCACAAGCCGGGCGGCGTGTTGGAGTACGGGATTCCTGAATTTCGCCTGCCCAAAAGCCGTGTAGTGGCACGGGAGATCGACAATGTCCGTAAGTTGGGCGTGAAGATCGAAACCGATGTGATCGTAGGCCGCACGGTGACTATCGACGAGTTGTTGGACCGTGAGGGGTACGAGGCTGTTTTCGTCGGTTCGGGCGCAGGGTTGCCGCGTTTTATGAATATTCCGGGTGAAAACCTGAACGGCGTGCAGTCGGCCAATGAATTCCTCACGCGGGTCAACCTGATGAAAGCCTACGATAACAGTTACGATACGCCCGTTTATGTGGGTCAGCGCGTCGTGGTGGTCGGCGGCGGCAACGTGGCGATGGATGCCGTGCGTACCGCAGCGCGTCTGGGTGCCCTCTCCAGTATCGTTTACCGCCGCAGCGAAGCCGAACTGCCGGCCCGTGTCGAAGAGGTGCATCACGCCAAGCAGGAGGGAATCGAGTTCCGCATGCTGTCGAATCCGGTCGAAATTCTCGGTGATGAGAAGGGTTGGGTCCGCGCGATCCGGTGCATCCGTATGGAACTCGGCGAACCCGATGCTTCGGGACGCCGTTCGCCGGTGGAAATTCCGGGTTCCGAATTCGAACTGCCGTGCGATGTGGTTATCATGGCGCTGGGCACTTCGCCGAATCCGCTGATCGTTTCGACGACCGAAGGGCTCGAAGCGACAAAGCGCGGTTGCCTGGTGGCTGATGAGGCTTACGGGGCGACGACCCGTGCCGGGATTTTTGCCGGAGGCGACGCCGTGACCGGCGCTGCTACCGTGATCCTTGCGATGGGGGCAGGCCGTAAGGCGGCAGAGGGAATCGACAGATACATAAGGGCTAAAGGATGATATATTCGGGCTTATTTGCAGGGTATTATTGTCTGGTGTGTAAAAAAATCATACATTTATAGGGTAGACTAACCTATAAATGTATATTGATTATGTACGGACCCGGCTTCACTCCCCAGACGCCACGTCCTGCTGCGGATGATGCTCCGCCTGTTCAGACGGTTTCGACCGTTGAGTGGTTTTTCGCTATCCTGTTGATGGCAATCCCTTTAGTCAACCTGATTTTTCTTTTGGTTTGGGCGTTCGGTGACGGAATCAACCCCAATAAGGTGACTTGGGCGAGGGCGGCGCTGCTCTGGATGGGTATTTGGTTTGTGCTCTCGCTTTGCTTTTTCTCGACGGTGATGAGTGCCCTCACCACAGTGATAGCTAAATAAATTTTCCCGTCCCGGCAACATTGACACCGGGACGGGAAAATTGTTTTATAGGCAGGACCGCTTTGGCGGCGATCGTTTGCCGGTTCTGATGCAGGCAAGTCGCGGAGGAGTCTCCGGCGGTTGTTCGGGTTAGTGCCGCAACCGTTATTCTTCCGTAACCGGAATGTTCATGGTGACGAGCACTTTGTCGATGCGAGCACCGTCCATATCGACGATCTCGAAATCGAACTCTTTCCAGGCGAAGCGCTCGCCGGTAGCGGGAATGCGTTCGAGCAAATCGAGGATCAGTCCGCTGAGCGTGTTGTAGTTGTACTCGTTGTAAAGCTCTTCTCGGTCGAAATAGGCAAGGAAATCATAGAACGGACATTGTCCGTCAACCAGATAACCGCCCTCTTCGCGCGGGATAATCTCTTCCTCTTCGCCGACTTCGGGCATGCCGCCGATCAGTGCGCGGACGATGTCCTTGAGCGTGACGATACCTTCGACGCTGCCGAATTCATCCGTTACGATGCCGTATTTCACCTCTTCGGCTTTCAGTCGCGCGAGTGCGTTATAGACGCTCAGTTTTTCCGGGATGTACTTGGCCGGGCGCAATACCTGCCGCAGGGTGAAGCCCGGCGTGTCCAGCTTGCCGAACAGGTCTTTGAGGTAGACCACGCCTACGATGTTGTCGAGCGTATGGTCGGCTACCGGATAGGCGTTGTAGAGGTTGCTCTCCACAATGCGTTTGATCTGCTCGTTGTCGTCAGAAATGTTGAGCCATACCAATTCGCTGCGATGCGTCATGATTGATCCGACGTTGCGGTCGCCGAGGTTGAAGACCCGTTCTACCAGCTCCTGCTCGACTTCCTGGACTTCGCCGTCTTCGGCGCCTTCCTGGATGATCGCTTTGATCTCCTCTTCAGTCACCTTGCTCTCCCCGGCTTTGTCGAGTCCGATCATGCGCATAACGCCGTTCGTGCTGCACGACAGCAACCAAACGAACGGGCGTCCGATGCGGGAGAAAAGGTACATCGGCCGGGCGACCAGCTTCGACACTTTTTCCGCTGCAGTCATGCCGATCCGCTTGGGGACCAATTCACCGATGATGAGCGTCAGGTAGGTGACCACCACGACGATCAGCGTTTGGGAGATGACTACACTGTAAGGCTGCAGCGGTCCGATTTTGGCGATTACGGGTGCGAACCGCTGGGCCAGTACGTCGCCCGAGTAAAGACCGGTGAGGATACCCACCAGCGTAATGCCGATCTGGATCGTCGCCAGGAATATGTCGGGGCTGTTGGCCAGTTTCAGGGCGGTTCCGGCAGCTTTGCTCCCTTTCTTCGCATCGGTCTCCAACCTCGACTTACGGGCTGATACCAGTGCAATCTCGGACATGGAAAGGACTCCGTTGAGCAGGATCAGGCCGAGTATGATTACAATTTCCATAAAATAGTAAAGAATTGACGGTGTCAAGATACTATAAATTATGCAAATCTGGAAAAACACCGGTTTTTGTATCTGGCCGTTGGTATCGGTTGTCCGGGGCTTTGCTTTGCCGCCGGTGGCACGTTAGGGTGTCGGAACTTCTGGTGAGGACAATGCAAGAGCGAGCAGACGGTTAATTTTTAGGAATAAGAATGTTTTATATTGTATAAAACGCTATGTGTTTTGTTGAAATATGGTTATATTTGGGTAGGTTGTTCAATCCTAAACAAAATATAGGTATGATGATACGGCGAAGGATTTTGTTACACCCATTGATGTTTTGCCTGATTTGCAATGCAATGGTGTTATTGTCGTTGACTTCGGTCCGGGCGGCGGATTCCTCTCCGGACGGAACAACGGTTGACCGGATTACGTTCCGGGAAGAGAATCGGTTCGATCCGGTCGTTTACGTGGACGGGGCCGAGGTGAAGGAAGGGATGCAGGGCCTGAATCCCGATTCTGTTTTATCGGTGCATATTTCGTCAGCAGGGGATACTTTGTATGTCACCTCGCTGTCCGGAGTTGATTACGGCGGCCGTTGGATCGCACCGGATCAGGCGCTGCGGCACAAAAAGGCTAAGCGTTATTTGATCGACTGGCAGCCTGCGGATAAAAAGCAGGTGAAACAGTTGCCCCTCGATGCGATCAAGAGCGCGGAATACGATGCTTCGGACCGTACGCTCAGCATCCTCTCCCGCGACCGGAATGGGGTGGTGTATGACCGGAACGGAGTAGCTTTCGTTTTTCTGTATCGCACGGCACCGGGAGCGGAGTCGTCGCGGCAGGCTGCCGATTCCCTGCGTTCCTGCCTGGCCTATGCCGCATCGTTCGCAGGTGCTGAATTCCAGGGCGCCGGGGTAGATTCGTTTTCGAGGTGGGTAGCCCGGCATACGGTTTATCCTGTGCAGCTTTTGTCTCGGAATAGAGGTGGAAAGGTATGTGTGGCATTTTTTGTACGCACGGATGGTTCGATCGGAGATTTTCATGAATTGCAATCGGACAGTCATTTTTTTACAGAAGAGATATTCCGGGTGATGCAGGGTGCACCCCGTTGGAAACCGGCGACCGCTTTCGGTAGACCGGTGGATGTTTCTTATACGATAGCTTTTGAATTCGGGCAACCGTGGAATTTAAAGGGAAAGTCGGTAGAACGTAGACCGGTTTTACGGTCACCTCGCGCCGAATCTCTGCGACGACAATTCGAACGCTCGTATATAACGGTAGGAGGAGACAGCCCTGCTTACATCCCCTCCTTTCCGACAGCCGAGTCGATTGTATTTTAGTCCGTAATTTTTGGTTCGATCGAGTTATATTTTATTGTTTGTGAACGTTGTCATACACTGTGCATATGTTTAACCATTGAAATTATGCTTATGAGAAGTTGCAAGATGCTGACCGGGCCGTTTATGCATTGGATGGTCTGGAATGGAATGATGTTATTATCGGTTGTGTCGCTCCGGGCATCCGTATCTTCGGAAGGTGCGATGTCCCGGACAATTTCTCCGGAAGTTGTTTGGTTCGATCCGGTCATTTACGTGGACGGGGCCGAGGTGAAGGAAGGGATGCAGGGCCTGAATCCCGATTCTGTTTTATCGGTGCATATTTCGTCAGCAGGGGATACTTTGTATGTCACCTCGCTGTCCGGAGTTGATTACGGCGGCCGTTGGATCGCACCGGATCAGGCGCTGCGGCACAAAAAGGCTAAGCGTTATTTGATCGACTGGCAGCCTGCGGATAAAAAGCAGGTGAAACAGTTGCCCCTCGATGCGATCAAGAGCGCGGAATACGATGCTTCGGACCGTACGCTCAGCATCCTCTCCCGCGACCGGAATGGGGTGGTGTATGACCGGAACGGAGTAGCTTTCGTTTTTCTGTATCGCACGGCACCGGGAGCGGAGTCGTCGCGGCAGGCTGCCGATTCCCTGCGTTCCTGCCTGGCCTATGCCGCATCGTTCGCAGGTGCTGAATTCCAGGGCGCCGGGGTGGATTCGTTTTCGAGGTGGGTTGCCACTCAAGTAATTTATCCGCCGACTTTGCAGCGGTTTAATAAAAGCGGACTTGTGCGTGTCGCCTTCACCGTGCGTGCGGATGGCTCTGTTTGTGATTTTCGGGAGTTGGAATCTTCCAGTCCGTTGTTTACCCAGGAGGTGATCCGGGTGATGCAGGGTGCACCCCGATGGCAACCCGCTACTGCATTCGGTAAACCGGTGGACGCCTCGTATACGGTTGCTCTGGAGTTCAATACCGGTTCATCTTCCAATAATTACAGACATGTGTTGGGTGACTTCAGGGCTGGAAGTTTGCAGCGTCAGTTCGGGGGATATTGACACTTCCGATTGTGTGTTCGGAGCTTGATTGCAATCACTTCATGCAAGTTACTGGCTTTTTCTTGCGATTAAATGACAAAGGCTTCGGGCTGCTTGCCCGAAGCCTTTGTAAAATGTGTAAAGAATCCGTTATTTCGTGAATCCTTTGCCGATGGCGATGAAATCCTCGGCTTTCAGTGCCGCGCCGCCGATCAGGCCGCCGTCCACGTCTGCCTTGGCGAACAGTTCGGCTGCATTGCCGGGTTTGCAGCTGCCGCCGTAAAGGATTACGGTTTCGTTCGCAGCATCGCCGAATTTCTCAGCCAGCACCTTGCGGATAAAGGCGTGGATCTCCTGTGCCTGTTCGGCCGAAGCGGTCTTGCCGGTACCGATGGCCCATACGGGCTCGTAAGCGATGATCAATTTTTTGAACTGGTCGGGAGTGAGGTTGAAAACAACCTCTTCGATCTGCTTGCGCACTACGTCGAAATGTTTGCCGGCTTCACGTTCTTCGAGGTTCTCGCCAACGCAGTAGATAGGTGCAAGGTTGTTGGCGTAAGCCTGTTCCATTTTCTTATTCAGCGTAGCGCTGGTTTCGCCGTAATACTGGCGGCGTTCGCTGTGTCCGAGGATTACATACTCGACGCCGAGCGAAGCGATCATCTGGGCCGAAACCTCGCCGGTGTAGGCGCCTTTGGCTTCGGTGGCGCAGTCTTGGGCAGCTACTCCGATACCGGTGCCGCGCGACAGCTTCACGATTTCGGAAAGGTGCGTGTAAGGGGGGGCCACGATGAAGTTTACGCACGAGCAAACCTCGCCTTTCTTGGCGGCAACCTCTTTGAACAGTTCGACACCCTCCACCGGAGTGGTGTTCATTTTCCAGTTTCCTGCGACAATTTTCTTTCTCATAGTCTTATTATCAGTAAATTAAATGCATTTTTATCGTTGTGGGCGTACATCCGGTTCCAATCCGGGATGCATCGCTTTTGTAGCTCGGTTCCACGGAGGGAGTGTGCTGGCTTGGCGTGGTCCGCTGCCTAGGCCGCAGCCGCCGGAAGCCGGTGTGAGGGGTTATTCCCCGATCCAACTGCGTACGTCTTCGATCGTCGGGTTTTTGAGGCCCAGTTTGTTTTTCTTGTTGAAGCCGCACAGGTCGTTGAAGAGCTTGCCCGGTGCGATTTTGCGCATGGCCTCGACGGTCAGCAGGCTCATTTTGTGCAGGACGGGGACCCATTCCGCCGGGACGCCGACTGCGCCGAATTCCTTCTCGCCGTCTTTTTGCGCGGCCTTTTCAGGACGCATCTGCGGGAAGAAGAGCACGTCCTGGATCGTGGTCTGGCCCGTCATGAACATCGTCAGGCGGTCGATACCCATACCCATGCCCGAGCAGGTCGGCATGCCGTATTCGAGTGCGCGGACGAAGTCCATATCGATGAACATCGCCTCGTCGTCGCCTTTCTCGCTCAGGCGCAGCTGCTCCTGGAAACGGTCGAGCTGGTCGATCGGATCGTTCAGTTCAGAGTAGGCGTTGCACAACTCTTTGCCGTTCACGAACAGTTCGAAACGTTCGGTCAGGTCCGGATTGTCGCGGTGGCGCTTGCACAGCGGCGACATGTCGATAGGGTAGTCGATGATAAAAGTGGGCTGAACCAGCTCCTCTTCGCAGTATTCGCCGAAGATCGCGTCGATCAGTTTGCCTTTGCCCATCGTCTCGTCGATTTCGACGTTCAGTTTTTTGCATGCTTCACGCAGCTCTTCTTCGCTTTTGCCGGTGATATCGAAGCCGGTTTTCTCGCGGATCGCGTCGGTCATCGACAGGCGGCGGAACGGGCGGGCGAAACTGATTTCGCGGCCGTCGATCATTACCTCGGTCTTGCCGTGCAGTGCAATGGCGACCCGTTCGAGCATCTCTTCGACGAACTCCATCATCCAGATGTAGTCCTTGTAAGCGATGTAGATCTCCATCACCGTGAACTCGGGGTTGTGCGTACGGTCCATCCCTTCGTTGCGGAAGTCCTTGCCGAACTCGTACACGCCGTCGAAACCTCCTACGATCAAGCGTTTGAGATACAATTCATTGGCGATGCGCAGGTAGAGCGGGATGTTCAGTGCGTTGTGGTGCGTGACGAAAGGCCGGGCCGTCGCTCCGCCGGGAATCGGCTGCAGGATCGGCGTCTCCACCTCGAGGTAGCCCCGCTCGTTGAAGAACTGGCGCATCGTGTTGACGATCTTACTCCGCTTGAGGAACGTATCCTTGACCTGCGGATTGACGATCAGGTCGACGTAGCGCTGGCGGTAGCGCTGTTCCGGATCGCTGAAGGCATCGTATACTTTGCCGTCTTTCTCCTTGACTACGGGCAGCGGGCGCAGCGCTTTGCTCAGCAGCGTAAATCCCTTGCAATGAACGGACAGTTCACCGGTCTGGGTGATGAAGACGAAACCTTTGATCCCGACGATATCGCCGATGTCGAGCAGTTTCTTGAACACCTTGTTGTAGAGGGTCGATTCGGGATCGCCTCCGCACACTTCGTCACGTTTGATGTAGACCTGGATTTTGCCGGTATGGTCCTGCAATTCGAAGAACGATGCGCTGCCCATGATCCGGCGGCTCATGATGCGGCCGGCCAGTGAAACGTCCTGGAAATTGCCCTTTTCTGGGTCATACTGCTCTGCGATCTGTGCGGCGGTCGCCGTCACTTCGTATCTGGCTGCGGGGTAGGGATCGATGCCCAGGTTGCGCAGCTCGGCGAGCGAGTTGCGGCGGATCTGCTCCTGTTCGCTCAGTTCCAACGTGCTCATAATAGCGGTTTGAATGTTAAATACAGGCAGCAAATGTACAAATTTTTCACTTCTTTTCCCGCGAGGAATCGAAAAATAGTCGTACATTCGTTGTCGGAACAGCTAACGAATCAAGATTATGAAAAACTATTTCAATTTTCGGGTGCGCGGGTTGCAGCTTTTTGCCGTTTGCATCGGTTATCTGCTCTGTATCGTAGCGGGCGGTTATAGCGGCATGACGATCTCCATGCACTATACGCAGGCTGCGGCGATGGCAGCCGTGGACCCGGTAACCTCTTCGGCGGTTGCACGCGAAGCATTGGTCGAACTCGTCGTGTTCCAGATTCTATATTTGCTGGCGGCGTGCCTGCTGGCTTTCTTTTATATGCGTATTTGCATAGAGGGGATTGAATACCGGGGCGAAGCCGTCCGGACCGATTACAGTTTCGGCCGGTATTTGGGATTGGTCGCTTTGGGAACGCTGCTGACGTTTGTAACGTTGGGGATTTATTATCCTTGGTTTATCGCGCGGATGACGCGCTTTTTCTCGGACAACGCGACATACCGCGACAGGCCGTTCCATTTTAAGGGTGCAGGCTGGACGCTGTTTTGCCTGATGACTTTCGTACTGATGATTCCTTACGGTATCCTGGCTTTTGTGCTCTACTTCTCGTCGGGTGTCGCAGCGGCTACCGGCAGCGCATTCTTCGGGATTCTCGTTCCGGTTTGCGGCGTGGGAATCCTGCTGTTGCTGGCACTCTATTACTATCTTGAGTTTAAATGGTTCATCGATTTCGCATACGGCGAGTACCGGATTCGCCTGAAAAGTCCGGTGTTGGTGGCCCTGCTCTTTTTCTTCATCCAGTTTACGTTATCGATCCTGACGCTCGGATTGTACCTGCCGGTGGCGTTGGCGATGATTTACCGGTTCCTGGTCGACAATACGGTGCTGTTGTCCGGTGACGGCGACGAGGCGGGACGTTTCGGCTATCAGGGGCGTTTCGGGTACGATTGCCTCTATGTCTTCGGCCAGTCGATGTTGGTGCTGCTGACAGCGGGCATTTACCTTGCGTGGGCGACGGCCCGGATCGGGCGCCGCCTTGCTTCGCGCACCTATCTGGAATGCCCCGATACCGGGGGAGCTGTCGGATCGGGAACAGAGGGTGCGGAAGCAATCGCGCCGGTAGTTGCACCGGAACTCAGATAACGTTTTCAGGCCGGTTCCATCTGCAGGCGTCCGGCCAGTTCCCGCTGGCGCAGGAAGTACTGGCGGCGTTGAATTTCGCCGCTTTGCGAGATCAGTGTCGAATGGCGTTTGAGGAATTGCAGCCATTCCCGCTGTACGGTGCAGATGCTCGGATCCTGCGAGTCGAGCGAATTGATCGAATATACCCGGAAAAAAGCCATTTCAAAGCCGGTTTTGACCAGCAGACTGTAAGTCGCCTCGAAATCCAGGTGTGAGAGGTAGATATCCAGTCGTTTTCCCGGAGAGAATTCCCCTGCGGCAGCGAGCGTTTCCAGTTCGTCGAGCAGTAACAGCAGTTCGCAGAGCATCTTTTCCCGTTCGTCGTTTGAAATCAGGTGCAAATCCGAAAAATAACGGATTTCATTGATGAACGATTCGAACAACTTTCCGTCGAGGATAAACGTGGTGTGCGCCGCCTGACGGACGGACCGGCCCAGTTGCAAATGCAGGTCGGTCAGTTGCTGGTGGACGGTAATTTGCGACAGCGGTACGTGGGTGCGTAGCGGCTGGTGTTGGTACATCCAGCGGTAGAGCCGGAACCGGGAGAGATATTCGTACCCGCAGTAAAAGGTGAAGGGTATGATATTCGTCGCCGAAGAGACTTCCGCCGAGGGATCGTTCTGTACGTTTTCGAAGAAATCCCGGTAGCGTTTCAACAGTGTGGTGTAGGCTGCCATCGGGTTGTCGGCAAGGGGGATACCCAGGCTGAACTGGTTCGTGCCGCCGCTGACTGTTCCGGTAATGCGGTCGAGGGAGAGCGAGTAGTGGTGCGCGATGATGCCCGCTTCTTCGAACGTGAAGGTCACTTCGCCGCGCAGGCGGCGGTATACGGCTTCCTTGCCGATACAGAGGATGTCCATCAGCGCGTTGGCCAGATTTTCCCCGGAAGGAGCCGTTTCGCGGATCGCGCGGATTAATGCGGCGTTGAAATTTTCTTTCATGATTTTGTTCGATAGGATATTCGATCTTGTGTATATATAATTTTGTATCTGGACTTTCAGGATGTTCTTCGGATGCGAATCGTTGCCTGGAGCCGGATTGGTCGTCCGGATTATGCCCTGCCGCGGTGCGTTTTCCGCATCGGATGCCGGGTGTGTAAAACTTTCCTCACCTCTTTGCAAAGATGTGGTTTCTTTACCGGAAAACTGTTGCGCGGCGGGAGTTTGACTCTTTGGGGGAGATTCTGATTCTGGCGGCGGGGTTGGCTGGGGGCCCGAAAATCGAAAATCAGGTGTGCGGCGTCTCGGGTTGTGGCAAAATTCGCAACATGATTTCGAATGTGTGGCGCGGCAGTGATAGGTGTCCGGATTAGAGGGTGCCGATGATTTCTCGCTGTTGGTTGAAAAATTGGCGCCGCTGCATCTCGCCGCTGTGGGAGATGAGTGTCGAGAACTTCTTGAGCGACTGAATCCACTCCTTGACCTGCTTGAACACTTCAGGGTCGATCGAGGTGATCGAGTTGATCGCAAATACCCGGATCAGGCTGAGGCAATGCTGTTGCGATTCGACGTAACTATAAGTCGCCTCGAAGTTGATATTCGAAACATAGAACTGCACTTCGCGACCCGTTTCGAAAGCGCCTACGGTGGCGATATGCTCGAGTTCATCGACCAGTTCGAGCAGCTCTTCGCGCAGGTTCCGTACATTTTCATCGGTAATCAGGTGGCTGTCTATGAAATAGCGAATGTCGTTGGTCAGGTACTGGAACACCATGCTGTCCAGGATATAGTAGGTGTTGCGGACGAATTGTGTTTCGGAAACGAACTCCCGCTGCCGGTCGAGCAGTTTGTCCGGAAGTTCCAGTTGTTCGTAGCATTGCGTGTTGTTCTGCTGAGAATGCTGGTAGATCCATTTGAACATCCTGAATTTCGATAACAGCGGATATTTCAGGTAGATCGTTTGCGGAATGATGTTCGACGAGGTGTTCAGTTCGCTTTCGGGTTCTTCTTTGATGACGCTGAATATTTTTGCATAATGTTCGATGATGCCGTAGTAGGTCTCGATCGGATTGTCATAATGGGTCAGGTTCAGATCGAAGAGTGCGTTGCCTCTGAAGGTTGTGCCGGTGATCCGGTCGAGCGATATGCCGATTTTCTGCGAGATGACCGCCGCTTCGGCCAGCGTGAAAGGCACCTCGCCTCGCAGCCGGCGGTAAACGGCCTCTTTGCCGATATAGAGGATGTCCATCAGCAGGTTCGCGAGATTCGTACCCTGGGGTAGTTTCTCCTTCATCGCGGAAATCAGCCCGGTGTTCAATTGGTCGGTTATCATAGTTTGTATTGCTTTTATCCCGGAGCTTGCGGTTGCCTGAAACCGGAGCTGCCTGAAGTTTCGTGTTATGCAGCGAGTCTGTCCGGGGAGCGGTCAGCCTGCATTTTTCAATTTTCAAGTCAAATATCCGGCCAAGTTGCGGTCTTAGCCTAATGGGTATGGTGAATGGTTTGAAAATGAAACCGATATGTGAGCCGAAAAAATCTTCGTATAATTAAAGATAGGAAAATAAATTGGAGAATGATACGGTCCGGACTAAAAATTAGGTATAAGCGGTCCGGGGCATGGTGTTATTTGTCGCGGTGCCGCTTCCTGTCGCGCCCCATGAGCGTGGATTTGACTCCCGGTAGCAGCGATTTCCACAAGTAGTTGAATTGGGAGCGGTACTGGTCCCTTTCCGTTGTTCCGGAACCGGTTCGCATCCCCTGGCTGTCCGGATTGCTGTGCTTGAGCACCAGTCCGTCGAGCACGGCGGAGAGGAATTTCCGTTCTTGCAGCCGTCCGTTTTCGTTTTTCATCCATGCGACATTCAGGCTGTCGTACCGCAGTTCGAGCGTTACCGAGGATTGCATGGCGTTCCCGGCGATGCTGAAGTTCATGCCGTTGATCCGGCCGTTGTCGATGTACAGGTTGGTGAGGGGTTCTGTAATCGGATTCAGCGCTTCGGCATTGAGGGGGCCGAGTCGGCCTGTTACCGTAAAATCGTTATCGGTCGAATCGACGGGGAGCGTAAAGGTCGCCTGCATCCGGCCCCGGTTCATCAGCTTGCCCTGTGCTTCGATCGTGAAAGAGGTGCGACCGTTCCGGGGCCGGTTCGTAAGCCCGAAAAAGTCCCCGTTCAGTTCGTTGAAGGTGATGGTTCCCGGGGTCGTTCCTGTGGGCGAAAGTTCCTGGTAGGTCACGTCGAGGCTGTCGAAACGGATGCGGCGGATATCGACGTCCCAGGACAGTTTATGCAGAGATTCGTAGAACAGCGGTTTGATCCGCTGGCGCTGGGGCACCTGCCTGTTTTTGTAACTGCCGAGTATCACATTCCGGACAGCGACACTGTCTATCTTCAACGACTTGTCGTTCAGCAATGCCGCGAAGTCCACTCCGTTGCAGTCGACCGCTGCGGCTACTGCCTGTGTCCAGTCGGTGTGGTTGCGGGTGAGTGCTGCGAAGTCGCTTTTCGGAAGTTGCGGCAGCAGGCGGATACCCCGGAGCGAGAGCCCTCCGGTTTTGGTGTCGACGCCGAGTGAATCTATCTCCAGTTTTATGTTACCGTCGTCCAGCAGGTAGGTGATGCCGCCGATCGTGGTATGGAAGTCGCCGCTGAGAAAATCATGCTCCGGATCGCTGGACGAAGCGTCGAGGCCGAGGTGGTCGGTTTGGAGCGTAATGCCATCGATACCGTGGCAAAGCCGCTTGCCGTTCCTGAGTTCGCAATAGTCGAACGTCCCGCCGGTCAGTGCAAAGCGACCGATGGCTATCTGACCTGCGAATGCGGCCAGTTGTTCGCGGGCGTTTCTTTTGGATTTTGGTGCCGTGCTGTCCTGGTCCGGACGCCTGTAATCGGAGTTGCGCACCAGACGTACGACGGGGGATTGCAGGGTCAGTTCGCCGAGTGAAAGCGAACGGTCACCCCTGCTGTTTTCCCAACGGATGCCTTTGACGAAAAGTTGTTCCAGTTCGATCCTGAGCGACTCGAGCGGGGTACCTTTGGCTGCGAGCGCCGTGCTGTCGGTGCTGAGCGTTATGCCGCGCAGGCGTACCGAGCGGTTAAAGAGGTTAAAACGGGCGTGCCTGACCTCCACGCGGCAGATGCCGCCGGTCAGGGCGGCCGCTTCGCGCTCGATGGTGCGGCGGATTTTTATCCCGATCCAGATTTCGGCTCCTGCCAGCAGGAGCACAAGCAACAGCACACCTCCCGCCACAAGTGTGACAGGACGCTTCCACCACCGCTTCGAGGTTCGCTCAGTCATAGTGTAAAGATAAATGTTTGAAACGTCGATTGATCCTTATCCCATGCAAATTTGCGTCCACACCTGCCGGTGGCACTTTTTTTGTCCCGCTGAAAACAGGACTTCAAAAGAGATAGGAAGCAGAACCCCGAAAGGAGATAAAATGAAGATACGAGAGATGCAGGCCCGTTTGCAGCAGAGCCGGGGATATAAATGGTGGGTGTTGGGAATGATTATGCTCGGCACGTTTATGGCCGTGCTCGACGTGACGGTGGTCAATGTGGGTATCCCGACGATCATGTCGGCGTTCCATATCCGGATTTCGTCGGCCGAATGGGTCATCACTGCCTATATGATTACGATGACGATTATGTTGCCGTCGGCCGGCTGGTTGGCCGACCGGTACGGCAACAAGAAACTCTACTTGGGTGGAATGGTTATTTTTACGTTGGGATCGTGGCTCTGCGGGCGTGCGGGAACCGACGGTTTCCTGATTGCTGCACGGGCGTTACAGGGAGTTGGCAGCGGCATGATCCAGTCGCTCGGACTGGCCATCGTCACGCGTGAGTTTCCGCCCCGGCAGCGCGGGGTGGCTCTCGGTCTTTGGTCGGTGGCTGCCGCCGCTTCGATCTCGTTCGGTCCGTTGCTGGGCGGTTTCCTGGTCGAAAAGAGCTGGCATCTGATTTTCGATATCAATGTGCCGATCGGCATTTTTGCCGTCCTGTTGGGCCTGTTCGTGCAGAAAGAGTGGAAAAATCCCGTTCAGGGCCGTTTCGACTGGCTCGGATTTACCTCCATTGCCGTATTCATGCCGTTGACGATTTATGCGCTGGCCCGGGGAAACGCCGCGACGAATCCGCAAGGATGGTCATCGCCCGTGGTTATCGGTTGTTTCATAGTGGCGGCCGTCGCCCTTGCGGTTTTCATAGCGGCTGAATGGAGGCAAAAACATCCGCTGTTGAATATCCGGCTGCTGAAAGACCTTCATTTCGGTGTGTCGATGGTCACGTTGTTCATTTTCGGGATCGGGATGCTCGGGGGGACCTATCTCCTGCCGCTTTATATGCAGGAAGGCCTGGGCTATACGGCTGTAATGGCCGGCAGTGTCTTTCTGCCCGTCGGCATGATACAGGGCGTCCTTTCGACCGTTTCCGGGGTGCTCACTCGTTATGTGAAACCGTTGGTGCTCGTTTTTCTCGGGGTGATGGTTATGTCGGCGAGCTTCTATCTGGCGAGCCGTTTCACGATCCACACCTCGCATGCGCAAATCATGCTGGTCCTTTACCTGCGCGGTTTCGGGATGGGGCTTACCTTCGCTCCGCTCAACTTTTTCTCGCTGCAGAACCTTACCCAGCAGCAGATGGCGGCGGCGGCGGGGATTTCGAACAGCATCAAGCAGCTTTCGGGCAGTATCGGCATTGCCGTGCTCACGTCGATCCTGACTTACCGCACGGCCTTTCATACGGCCCGCGAAACGGTATCGCACGCACAGTCCTATGTGGAGGGGGTGACCGATGATTTTCTCGTCGTCACGTTTATTACGCTGGCTTCGATGCTGCCGTTCGTGTGGATGCTGCTGCGCAGGCGGGGTAAACCGCTTTCCGTGCAAGCAGACGGAAAACCGGCTAATGAAAATTGAACCAATATAAAAGATGAATTTTATGGATATCGCTTCGATCCGCAAGGAGTATTTACAAGGTGGTCTGCGCCGGTGCCAGATGCCTGACGATCCGTTGGTCGTATTTGAAGAGTGGTTAGGAGAGGCGGTCGAAGCCCGGTTGGTCGAACCGACCGCTATGGTCGTGGCCACCGTTTCGCAGGAATGCCGCCCGTCGACCCGTACCGTATTGTTAAAAGGGCTTGAGGAGGGCCGGTTTGTCTTTTTTACCAATTACGAAAGCCGGAAAGGGCAGCAGATCGAAACCAATCCCTGCGTCTCGCTCTCGTTTTTGTGGTACGGCCTCGAACGCCAGGTGCATATCGAAGGCCGTGCTGTCGAGCTGTCCGCAGCGGAGTCCGATGCTTATTTCGATTCCCGGCCGTTGGGCAGCCGCATCGGCGCGATAGTTTCGCCGCAAAGCCGGGTGATCGGAAGCCGGACCGGACTGATGCGGGAATTCGTGCACATGCGTGACCGATATGGTCTGAGTCACGGTCAGAAGCAGGAAGGTGACCAAAAGGCGAATAATATACCCCTGGCAGATTCTCCGGCTTCACAAGACTTACGGGACCATCCGGCAAGTATCGACATTTCCGGGCTAAAACGTCCTGATTATTGGGGCGGTTATGCGGTTACGCCGGAGCGGATCGAGTTTTGGCAGGGGCGTGAAAACCGGCTGCACGACCGTATCCTCTATACGCGGGAAGGGGACGGAGAGTGGCTCCGGCAGCGTCTTGCCCCGTGACGGGAGAATCGAATCGTTCCTTCCATGAAACAGACGCGTGAAAACGTACCTCTGTTTTTCAATGTCATTTATAAAAATATACCTCATTAGTAACATCCTAAAACTGCTTGAAAAGAAATCATACTGGAAGGAGTGTAATCATAGACACCTCGCGAATCTGTCTCGGACGCGGAAAGCCTGATAACTGTATCTACTATTCGCGAAAATGCTTCAAGTGTTTTATTGTAGAACATTAAAATTGTGACCTATGAACTCAAAACAACCGTCAAAATTGCCCGATACAATCGATTTGCCACCACAAGCACCGATAGCAGCCTGTACCGGTATTACCTTAAAAAGCAGCGATGGTTCAGTCGTTGTCGCACGTACTGTCGAGTGGGCGGAAAGTGTCATGAATACGATGTATGTGGTTGTTCCCCGTGATCAGGAACTTCAATCGTTTACTCCTTCGGGAGGGGATGGAATGAAATTCACAACCAAACACGGGTTTTTCGGTTTGTCCGTGGAACAAAAGGAATTTATGGTGGAAGGTATCAATGAAAAAGGCCTGTCTGCCGGACTGTTCTATTTTCCTAATTACGGGAAATATCCTCCCTATGATCCCTCTCAAAAGGAGAAAAGTTTGGCAGACTTCCAACTGGCATCTTATGTATTAGGAGAATGCGAAACCGTCAACGAGGTGAAAGAAAAACTTCAAAACATACGGGTTACCAATATCGAACCTCGTTCCTCTACCGTTCATTGGCGGTTCACTGAACCTTCGGGACGGCAGGTCGTACTCGAAATAGTGGATGAAACCATGCGTTTTTACGATAACCCTTTGGGGGTATTGACCAATTCCCCCGGCTTGGAATGGCACTGGACAAACTTGAATAATTATATTAATTTACAGCCCGGGACAACCCTAGAACATGATTATGGTCCTTTGCAGATGAAGTCTTTCGGACATGGAGCCGGTTTACTTGGACTTCCGGGAGATTTCACCCCGCCATCCCGGTTTGTTCGTGCGACTTTCTTTCAACTGACAGCACCGCAACAACCGTCTGCACAAGAAAGTGCTTTTCAGGCATTTCATATCCTGAATAATTTCGATATTCCGACGGGTACTGAACAACCTTGGGGGAAAGCATCTGCTGATGTCCCGAGCGCTACGCAATTCACAGTAGTCACGGATACGCGAAATAGGATCATTTATTATCGCACCATGTACAATAGCAACATCCGTTGCATAGACTTGAAAACTATTGATTTCGAGAATGTGAGATATTACAGTATGCCGCTGGATGACGTGAAGAAACAACCGGTTGAACGGATCGATATAAAATGACATGTTTTGTACAGAGATTAGGTTATTTCTTGTATCCCAGTGTTGTTTTATAGTTTTGAAATAAATAAGTGAAGGTACGATTTTATGTCCTTCACGGGGCTGAATGTAAACTGATAATCAAAATATTACATTCCAGCCAATTCCCCTGCCTGCACGATAATCGACCACACCCTGCGATTAGTCGCTGGTTTATAGTTGATTGACCGTCGTGACTGAGAAAACGAAAAAGACCGTGGAGGGTGTGGGTGTCCGGTGGTAGGGGTAACCTTAATTTTTCTCTTGTGGAGGAAGATAGGAATTAGGCGTTTTATCCCTTGAGAATATAAAACGTTCCTAAATTCGTCCCTGTTGTAAAATCAAAATTCCTGATAATGTATTAATTATCAGGAATTTCTGTGGTTCTAGCAGGACTCGAACCTGCATTTAAAGTTTAGGAAACTTCCGTTCTATCCCTTGAACTATAGAACCTCCAACTTGTTCAGTCCTGTTTTCTATAGGCTGTTGCGACATCTCATCGGTATGAGGTGAGTTCGTCCGGTGTGTACGCAATATGTTTGATGACGGTGTTTTTGGGGCTTATTTGGAAAAATCCCCGCCGTTGTAGGCCCATTTCACGTAAAGGGCTCCCCAGGTATATCCTCCGCCGAATGCGGACAGAATCAGGTTGTCGCCTTTGCGCAGGCGCGATTCGTAATCCCAAAGACAGAGCGGAATAGTTGCTGCCGTGGTGTTGCCGAACTTGTCGATATTGATCATGCATTTTTCGGCCGGAAGCCCCATTCGGTGTGCCGTTGCGTCGATGATACGCAGGTTGGCCTGGTGCGGTACCAGGTAGCGGATATCGTCGGCGGTCAGGTGGTTACGCTCCATGATCTCGACCGATGTATCGGCCATGTTCGATACGGCGGCTTTGAAAACGGGCTGTCCTTCCTGATAGACATAGTGCCAGCCTTTGTCTACCGTATCGTGTGTCGGGGGATAGGCGGAGCCGCCGGCTTTCATGTGCAGGTGCTGCGCGCCGGATGCGTCCGAATGCAGGATCGCGTCGAGGACACCTGTACCGTCAGTCGTCGGTTCGAGCAGTACGGCTGCGGCGCCGTCACCGAAGATCGGGCAGGTAGAGCGGTCGGTGTAGTCGATGATTGAAGACATCTTGTCGGCGCCGACTACGACGATCTTTTTATAAGGTCCCGCTTCGATAAGTTTCGATGCGGTGTTCAGGGCAAAGATAAAGCCGCTGCAGGCTGCCGACAGGTCGAATCCGAAAGCCTTTTTCATGCCGCTTTTATGGGCGATCAGGTTGGCCGTCGACGGGAAGAACATGTCGGGCGTTACCGTGGCGCAGATCACTACGTCGATGTCCATCGGATCTGTTCCCGTTTTTTCGAGCAGGTCGTTCACGGCGCGCTCTCCCATATAAGAGGTGCCGAGGCCCTCGCCTTTGAGAATGTGGCGGGTTTTGATGCCGATGCGTGACATGATCCATTCGTCGGAGGTGTCCACCATGTGGCTCAGCTCGATGTTGTCGAGAATGTAGTCGGGCAGGTAGGCGCCCACGCCTGTAATAGCTGCGGTTGTCTTTGTCGTCATTAGCTGAAAATTTCTCGGAGTTTGGCTGCCACTCCCGCCTTGATCGTCTTTTCAGTCTGGAGAACCATGTTTTCGATGGCGGTTGCGCTGGAGCAGCCGTGGCCGATGATTACGGTGGAATTGATGCCTAACACGGGCGTCCCACCCACTTTTTCGTAATTGAGATTTTCGAAATAGGTATTTTTCAAACCCTGTTGGCGCGTCATCTCAAAAATACCTTCCGACATCTTGAGAATCGTGTTGCCTACGAAACCGTCGCAAACGATCACATCCGCCACGCTGCTGTCGAATAAGTGTTTCGCTTCGATGTTGCCGACGAAATTGAAGTCGGTGCTGTTATCCATCAGTTCGTAGGTAGCCTTCGTTTGTTGGTTGCCTTTCTCTTTCTCTTCGCCGATGTTCAGCAGGGCCACCCGCGGGTTAGCCTTGCCCATCACGCTTTTTGCGTAAGTGCTGCCGATGATACCGTATTGGTAAAGAACGTCGGGTTTGCAGTCTACATTCAGGCCTACGTCCAACAGCAGCGCTTCGCTGCCGTCGATAGTGGGGAACAGGGCCGAAATGGTCGGACGGATTACACCTTCGATCTGCTTGACGGTATACATGCAACCCACCATCATTGCGCCGGTGCTTCCGGCGCTTGCAAAGCCGTCGATCTTGCCTTCGAGCAGGTGGTTAAAACCGACCACGATGCTTGAGTCGGTTTTTTTCGAGAAAGCCTGCGTCGGATTGTCGCCCATTTCGATCACTTCACTCGTATGCACGATGTCGAAAGTGCCGTCCGGGCAGTTTTCCTCGGCTAGAATCTCCTCGATGCGGCTCTTGTCGCCGAAAAGGACGATCCGGCTGTCCTGCGCCAGTTTGCGCGAAGCGCTGATGGCGCCTAGTACGACCGTCCGCGGGGCAAAGTCTCCGCCCATTGCATCAATTCCTATTCTGGTCATAGTCATTGGAGCTTAATGGGGGCCGGCATGCCTATTCCGCTTTTTTCTCGATCGCTACACGGCCCCTATAATAGCCGCACTCGGGGCAAACCCGGTGGTAAAGGACGGTCGCGCCGCAGTTCGAGCAGGTCGCCAACGTGGGAACGGCGGCTTTGTAATGGGTTCTTCTCTTGTCTCTTCTCGTACTGGAGACTTTATGTTTAGGATGTGCCATGTTGAGAATGTTTTTATGATATAACTCTTAATCTACTTCTTTTGTTGTTCTTGTTCCAATTTCTTTTTCAGCGTTTCCAGTTCGCTCCAAGGCGAGTCGCCGTCTTGCGCCGGGGCATTTTCCGCTGCGGCCTCGGCTGCGGTTTGCTGCACGAACTGCTCGAACTCCTCTTCACTGACAATCCGAAAACGCGAGAGCATTTCGGGATTGCACAGGCTGTGGCCTTCGGCATCCTCCGGGTGAATCTTCCGGTAGGGCAGGCTCAGTGATATGCTTTCATAAATATATTGCCCCAACGGGAGTTCCGTCTCATTGGGACTCAGCCACATCACTTCGCCGTCGCTCTCTTTTTCAGTCTCCGAAAACCGGACCTGCAGCGTTCCTGCATAGTGTACGGGCATCATGAATTCGTCCAGGCAGCGGTCGCAGGTCACCTCCACTTCACCGTCGATTGTGAAGTCCAACGTCAGCAGGCGTTCCGTTTTGACCAATTCGACACTGACCGATGCATGCCCCCTGTGAATCTCCGAACCCTCGAAAGCGTCGAAAAAACGGTCGTCCACCTCAAATTCAAAATGGTGGTTTCCAATGCTCAACCCTTTGTACGGGATCGCGTATCGCTTCAAAATATCCACTCAGCTACTGAAAAATAGAGCACAAATGTATATATTTTTACCGGATATGCAAAACCTTTGCGCATATCTTTACAAACCTTGCGACTTGGCGACCAGCGCCAGATCGCACAGGGCCGCTGCTACGGCCGATTCGATCACCACCACGGCCCGCATTGCGATGCACGCGTCATGGCGGCCTTTGATGACCAGCCGTTCAGGGGTGCCTGTTTCGGTATTCAGCGTGAGCTGCGGCGACGATATGCTCGAAGTGGGCTTTACGGCCACGCGCACCACCACCGGGTTGCCGTTGGTGATACCGCCGACGATACCTCCCGAATGGTTCGTAGCTGTCGCGCCGTCGGGCGACATGATCGGGTCGTTGTTTTCGCTGCCGTGCAGTTTGGCCGATCCGAAACCGAGTCCGAACTCCACTGCCTTGACTGCCGGGACGGAGTAGAGCAGGTGGCTCATCACGCTTTCGGCCGAGTCGAAGAAGGGTTCGCCCAATCCCACCGGTACGCCGCTGGCGGTACATTCGACGATACCGCCTACCGAATCCTGCGTCCGCAACGCCTCTTCGATGATTTCGGGGAACCGGTCCGGATCGGCACAGCCTCCGATTTCGGAGAGCACGGTGTCGAACTTGATTTTATTCTTGTAAAGTTTCTTGAGGATCAGTTTGGCTACTACCCCGGCCGTAACCAGTCCGAGGGTCAGCCGTCCCGAAAAATGCCCGCCTCCGCGGTAATCGGCAAATCCTTTGTATTTGGTCATCGCTACCCAGTCGGCGTGCGACGGGCGCGGGTGGGTGACCAGGTTGCGGTAGTCTCCCGAAAGCGTATTTTCATTGTAGTAGACGACCGTCAGCGGCGCTCCGGTCGTGCGCCCGTTGAAAACGCCCGTAACGATGTGCGGGGCGTCACTCTCTTTGCGCGGGGTGGTTCCCCGCTTGCCGCTTTTGCGCCGTGCGAGGTCTGCCGCGAAGGATTTTTCACTCAGGGCGATGCCTGCCGGCACGCCGTCCAGCGTGACGCCGACCATGCCGCCGTGCGATTCGCCGAAAATGGAGATTCGGAATAACCTGCCGAAGCTGTTCATCTGATGTCTGGTTATAAGGTTTGGCGCCTTGCGGCGGATATTTTGCGTTTGGATGCCGGTGTGCAAGAATCCGAATTTAGGTTGCTTCGGTCTTTATGTCGCCGGTTTTTTATGTGTATTAATGAAATTAGATGTAATTGTTTCAGCTCCGCAACGTATCCAGGTCGTTCCAGAAGTTCGGATAGGATTTGTCGGCCGCATCGGCACCTTCGATTACAACGCTGTCGTCGCTGCTGAGTGCGGCTACGGCGGCAGCCATCGCAATGCGGTGGTCGTTGTGGCTGTCCACGACGGCGCTCGAGACCGGACCGCCCGTGATGCGCATCGTGTTCTCTTCCGACAGGTCGACCCCGATTCCCAGCCTTCCGAACACTTCCGCGATCGTTTTGGCCCGGTTGCTCTCCTTGTAAGTGAGCCGCTGCGTGCCTGTCAGCACGGATGTGCCCTCGCAACTCGCCGCCAATGCGGCCAGCGCCGGGAAGAGGTCGGGGCAGTCGGTGGCGTCGAATTCAAAGGCGTGCAGCGGTCCGCCGTGCACCGTGACCGAGGAGTTAGTAGTGATTATTTCGGCTCCGGCACGCGCCAGTGCTTCGATGATTGCCAGGTCGGCCTGCAGCGAGATGTGGTTCAGGTTCCGGATCGTGATGCTGCCTGCGGTCGCCCCGGCTACGAGCAGGCACGAAGCTCCGCTCCAGTCTCCCTCTATATTGTATGTGCAGGGGGTGTAGTGTTGTCCGCCCGCAATGTAGAACTGTTCGTAGTTGTTGTGTTCGATGGCTACGCCGAACCGGGCGGCCAGGTCGATGGTCATATCGACGTAAGGGCGGCTTTTGAGGTTTTCCACATGCAGTACCGTGTCGTTCGGCGACAGCGGTAGGGTCATCAACAGGCCCGTGATGAACTGTGAACTGAGCGAACCGTCCACATGTATTTCCCCGCCGCGCATCGGTCCTTTTACGGAGATGGGCAGGTAGCCCCCGTTGGAGATTACCTCGACGCCGAGCGCCTGCAACGGTTCTTCCATCATTTCGATCGGGCGGCGCAGGATCGAGCCTTCGCCGTTGATCGTGATAGGCATGTGGCAGAGTGAAGCGATAGGAGTGAAGAGCCGCGTGGCCAGTCCCGATTCCCCGATGTTGAGTTTGGTCGAGACCGGATTCAGGCCGCCACGGATCGTGTAGGTAGTCCCTTCGTGCGAGACCGATGCCCCGAGCCTACGGGCCACGTCGAGCGCGGCACGCGTGTCGTTGCACAGATCCAGGTGGGTGAGCGTCGTCTCCCCGCCGGCAAGCAGGGCAGCGGCTACGGCCCGCTGAGCATAGCTTTTCGATGCCGGTGCGGTGATGCTGCCTGCAATACGGCCTTTGTGTATGGTTGTTTTCATGGTGTTTCCTAACGAAGTTTGAAATCCTGCCCGAGGTAGACTTTTCGTACTGTTTCGTCGTTGGCAAGGTCTTCGGCCGACCCTGCCTTGAGGATTTTGCCTTCGAAGAGCAGGTAGGTGCGGTCGGTGATCGAGAGGGTTTCGTGCACGTTGTGGTCGGTGATCACCACGCCGATATTCTTATCCTTGAGTGTCGCCACGATACTTTGGATATCCTCTACGGCGATGGGGTCGACGCCGGCGAACGGTTCGTCGAGCAGGATGAACTTGGGGTTGATCGCCACCGCGCGCGCGATTTCGGTTCGGCGCCGTTCGCCGCCCGAAAGCTGGATACCCATACTCTTGCGCACTTTCTGCAACCGGAACTCCTCGATCAGGTTTTCGAGCCGTTCGCGCTGGTACTCCTTGGTAAAATCGGTCATTTGCAGCACGGCCCGGATATTGTCTTCCACCGACAGGTGGCGGAACACCGAGGCTTCCTGGGCCAGATAACCGACCCCTTTCTGCGCGCGTTTGTAGACCGGTTCTTTGGTCAGTTCGGTACCTTCGAGGAAAATACCCCCCTCGTTGGGCTTGATCAGTCCCACGATCATGTAGAAAGTGGTGGTCTTGCCGGCTCCGTTGGGCCCCAGCAAGCCGACGATTTCGCCTTGGTTGACCTCGATCGAAACGTGGTCGACTACCGTGCGCGTTTTGTATTTTTTAACTAGGTCTTTGGTGTATAGTTTCATCTGGCGAATGTCCCCGAAAAAGAAATAATTTCCTACAAAGTTAGTGATTTTCGCAAAAAGTTTTTATCTTAGTAAGCGATTAGATTTCGTAAATAGGCAATTATCGATCCAAATGTCTGATAAAGAGAGTGCGGTGCTGCACGAACGTCTGAAAGAGTATTTCGGTTTTACCAGTTTCAAAGGCAATCAGGAGGAGGTTATTCGCAATGTACTGGCAGGTAAGGACACTTTTGTGCTGATGCCTACCGGTGGCGGGAAGTCATTATGTTACCAGCTCCCGGCACTGGTGATGGACGGTGTGGCTATTATCATTTCACCGCTGATCGCACTGATGAAAAACCAGGTCGATGCGATGCGCACGTTCAGCATGGAGGATGGGATCGCCCATTTCCTCAATTCATCGCTGAACAAAGCTGCCGTTGCCAAAGTCAAGAGCGATGTGCTCGCGGGCAAAACCAAGCTGCTCTATTTCGCACCCGAGTCGCTGACCAAGGAGGATAACGTGTCGTTCCTGCGGCAGATCAAAATATCGTTTTACGCCATCGACGAGGCGCACTGTATTTCCGAGTGGGGGCACGATTTCCGCCCGGAGTACCGCCGCATCCGCCCGATCATCAACGATATCGGTGCCGCACCGCTGATCGCGCTGACCGCTACGGCCACGCCGAAGGTGCAGATGGATATCCAGAAGAATCTCGGTATGCTCGATGCGGCCGTGTTCAAATCGTCGTTCAACCGGCCTAATCTGTTTTATGAGGTACGTTCGAAGACCAATGCGACCAAAGAGATCATCCGCTATATCAAGAGCAATCCGGGCAAATCCGGAATCATCTACTGCCTGAGCCGCAAAAAGGTCGAGGAGTTGGCCGAATTGCTGGCCGCCAACAGCATCAAGGTGGCGCCTTACCATGCCGGCATGGATGCCGTTACCCGTGCGGCGAATCAGGATGCTTTCCTGAATGAGAAGGTCGATGTGATCGTCGCGACGATCGCTTTCGGCATGGGTATCGACAAGCCCGACGTGCGCTATGTAATCCATTACGATATTCCCAAGTCCCTCGAAGGCTATTATCAGGAGACGGGCCGCGCAGGCCGCGACGGCGGCGGAGGACACTGCCTGACCTTTTATAGTTATAAGGATATTCAGAAACTCGAAAAATTCATGCAGGGCAAGCCGTTGGCCGAACAGGAGATCGGTAAGTTGCTGCTGCAGGAAACTGTTTCCTATGCCGAGAGTTCGATCTGCCGGCGCAAGACGCTGCTGCACTATTTCGGAGAAGAGTATCCCGAGGAGAATTGCAACTGCTGCGACAATTGTCTCCATCCCAAGCCCAAGTTCGAAGGGCGTGAGTCGTTGGTGTTGATGCTCAAGGTGCTGAAGTTTCTTGGCGACAAGTTCAAATACGATTATCTGATCAATGTGCTGATCGGACGCAACAATGCACTGATCAAGTCTTACGGCCACAACAAGAGCGAATGGTTTGGCGTGGGCGGCGACCAGAGCGATCGTTATTGGGGCGCTGTGGTGCGTCAGGCGTTGATTTTGGGTTTTATCGATAAGAATATCGAAAATTACGGATTGTTGTCAATCACCCAGACGGGACTTGCATATTTGGAACAGCCTTATTCCGTTCTGTTGACTGCCGATCACGAATACGAGGATGGCGACGATGACGAGGCGGTTACACCCCCTTCGGGCAAAGGCGGCGTAGCCGACGAGGAGCTCTTCGCGATGTTGAAGGACCTTCGCAAGAAGGTGGCCCGACAGATGGAGCTGCCGCCGTTCGTGATTTTCCAGGACCCGTCGCTCGAGGATATGTCGATCCAGTACCCGGTGACGATGGAGGAGTTGCAGAACATTACCGGCGTGGGCGCCGGCAAGGCTAAGAAGTTCGGCAAGCCGTTCACCGAGCTGATTCAGAAATACGTCGACGAAAAGGATATTACCCGTCCGCAGGACATGGTGGTCAAGAGCGTCGTGAACAAAAGCGGTAACAAGGTGTTCATCATCCAGAGCATCGACCGCCAGATGGATTTCGAGGATATCGCCCGGGCCCGCGACATGGACCTCGACGAACTGCTCACCGAGATCGAAGCGATCGTCCATTCGGGTACCAAGCTCAATATTTCCTACTACGTCAGCCAGGTGATCGACGAGGATAAAGCCGAGGATATCTATCTGTATTTCAAGGAGGACGCCGAGACCGATTCGCTCGAAGAGGCAGTGGCGGAGCTGGGCGGCGAATATACCGAGGAGGAGATACGCCTGGTGCGGATCAAGTTCATGAGCGAAATGGGGAACTAGGAGTATGAACGTTCGCCCCAAGAAGCATTTAGGCCAGCATTTCCTGACCGACCAGTCCATCGCCCGGCGCATTGCCGGCAGCCTGACAGCCGACCGGTGCTCTACGGTGCTTGAGGTGGGGTGCGGCACGGGCGTTTTGACCCGTTTCCTGCTTGAGAGAGAAGATATAACGCTTTACGGCGCTGAGGTCGATACCGAAAGCATCGTTTACCTGCACGAGTATTTTCCCGGGTTTGCCCCCCGGTTGATGGAGGGCGATTTTCTGCGGATGAACCTGGCGGAGCAGTTTCCGCAGGGTGTTAACATTATCGGCAATTTCCCTTATAATATCTCTTCGCAAATATTTTTCCAGGTGCTCGAATACCGTGACCTGATTCCCGAAGTGGTCGGCATGGTGCAGCGCGAGGTGGCGGTACGTATCGCCGAGCCGCCGGGATCGAAAGAGTACGGCATCCTGAGTGTCTTTTTGCAGGCTTTTTACGATATAGAATACCTGTTTACCGTCAGCGAGGGCGTTTTCAATCCGCCGCCGAAGGTCAAGAGCGCCGTCATCCGCCTGCGCCGCAACGGCGTGCAGCGTCTCGACTGCGATGAACGGCTGTTCATGAAGGTGGTCAAGGCGACCTTCAACCAGCGCCGCAAGACGATCCGCAACTCCCTGCGGGCCGCTTTTGGCGATTTTGGGGGCGCGGAACATGAATTTTTCTCGTTGCGTCCCGAGGTGTTGGGCGTCGCACAGTTCGTCGGGCTGACCGATTGGGTGCAGCGACATTTGAGAGGCTGATCGGGTCGCGGAGACTCTTGCCGGGAATGTTTTCTTCGGGGAATAGAGTATTTTTCGTAAATTTGTAAACGTCGCATCGGTTGCGTGGCCGGAGCGGCATGTTCTTTTGCTGTGAATGCTGAAAGTCAACAAAATACTAACTTAAATTCAAATAGATGAAACGGAGAGACTTCCTGAAAAAGAGCTTGCTGGGAGCGGCAGCGCTGACCGTAGTCCCGCGCCATGTGCTCGGCGGACCGGGACACACCGCACCCAGCGACCAGCTCACCAAAGGTATCATCGGTGTCGGCGGTATGGGCCGCGGACATTACGGCTATGCCGGAACCCGGCTGGTGGCCATCTGCGATGTGGACCGGAACCACCTCGATGCCGGTTTGCAACTGGCCGGTGAGAAAATCGCCGCCTATCACGATTACCGCGACCTGATTAACGATCCCAATGTGGACATCGTGCATATCGCCACGCCGCCTCACTGGCACGGCATCATGTCGGCCGATGCCGCGCGCGCCGGCAAGGATATCTGGTGCGAGAAGCCGATGACGCGTACCATCGGCGAAGGCAAGCGGGTAAAGGAGGCTGTCAAGCAGAACGGCAGTATTTTCCGCCTGAATACCTGGTTCCGTTTCACCGATACGTTCTACGGCATGAATACCACCGTGAACAAGATCAAGAAGCTCGTCGACAGCGGCATGCTGGGCTGGCCGTTGAAGGTTACCATCAGCAAACATACCGGGTTCAACTGGAAGTTCTTCTGGGTGGGGCAGACCAGCCTGCCCGTGCAGCAGGTTCCCGCCGAACTCGATTACGACATGTGGCTCGGGCCTGCACCCTACAAACCTTACAGCACGCACCGCGTGCACGCTACATTCCGCGGTTATTGGGACTACGATGCGGGCGGTCTCGGCGATATGGGCCAGCACTATATCGACCCCGTGCAGTACCTGTTGGGCAAGGACGATACCAGTCCGGTCTCGGTCGAAATCGACGCGCCGCAGCAGCATGATGATGCGGTGGGTACCTGGCGCAAGATCGCCTACACCTATGACGATGGTTGCCAGATCATCCTCTACGGCGAGGATAACGGCGATCCGAACGACGCCTACATCGAAGGACCCGGCGGCAAGGTATATCCCAACTTCGTATGCGACATTCCCGACTGGGAGAAGAGACTCGCCGAGTATCCCGATCCGCTGCCGCAGCAGACCGACTTCATCGACTGCGTGCGCAGCCGCCAGAAGTTCGCGCTCAACGAGGAGAACGGCTTCCGTTCGGCCACGATCGTGAATATGGGGGCCGTAGCGCTCCGGCTGGGCCGCAACCTGAAGTTCGATCCGGATAAGCTGCTCTTTGTCGACGACGAGGCGGCCAACCGGCTGATCGACCAGCCGATGCGTTATCCGTGGACCCTTTAACCGTATTGAAAACCGAAAAATGAAGAATTTAGCGATGAAAAAAATATTGCTTCTCCTTGTCCTGCTGGTGATGGCGGTGGGCGTCCAGGCGCAGACCGCTGCAGGGCGCACGGCCAGCACGAAGGTGTCGGATGCGTTGGGATTGATGCCCGCACGCGACCAGGCCGAGTTCGGCCGCCTGATGGACGACCTCGTTTCGACGGGTGCCGAAGGGATCGACCTGATGACTTCGATGTTCGAGGATACGAATAATGTTCCGGTCAGTTATGCCCTTTCGGGCTGGGCGGCTTATGTATCCGCTCCGGGCCGTGAAGCGGCCCGCAAGAGTTTTGCCGAAGGGATTGCCCGTGCGCTTAAAAAGAGCGGCGATCCGGTTGTACAGGCTTATTATATCCGTTTGTTGCAACGGTGCGGCGGTGACGAGAGCGTGCCTGTACTGGCCGAATACCTCGGCGACGGGCAGTTGGGCGATCCGGCGCGTTGCGCGCTGTTGGCCATCGGGACGCCCGCAGCACGGGCTCTGGTGCCGGAAGAGACCAGCCTGACGATCCATTACGACGCCCCGGTGGGACGGATTGCCGATTTATATGCACAAGTACAGCGCAAAGGAGAGTCGGCCGTGCCGCAGTTGCTCAAGGCGCTCAAAAACTCCGACCGCGCGTACCGCAATGCCGCCCTGCGCTTTATTCAGCCCTATCTCGGCGAACCGGTTTACAATGCTTTGGTCAAAGAGCTGAAAAAGGCCAAGCCCGAGGTGAAATCCGACATTATCACTTATCTGGGGCTTCAAAATGCGCAGTCGGCCCTGCCGGCTATTCTCCCCTACATCGGCGATGCCGATCCGGAGGTGAGCACGGCTGCCATGTGGGCCGCTACCCGGATGGGGGCTCCGGAAGCTCCGGCTGCGATCGCAGCCGTGATGAGCGACGAGCAGACGCCCGATGCCGTGCGTGAAGCAGCCCGCGATTGCCTGCTTTCGACCAAGGGAAAAGAGGTGGCCGATCTGGCCGCTGCAGCGGTTCAGGACGGCTCGCCTGCAGGTCAGGTGGATGCCCTGTCGATTCTGTCGGAACGCCGTGCGACCGATAAAGCCGATATCGTATTGGCGGCGACCGGAAGCAACAATGCTGAAGTGGCTACGGCCGCTTACGCCGCATTGCAAAATGTCGTGGGAACGCGTCAGCTCGCGGCGCTCTATCCGTTGGTCGGATCGGCCGACGGTGTACGCCTGCCGCTGGCCCAGCAGGCGGTGATCGCTGCCTTGGACGGGGTTTCCGTGGCCGATCAGGTGGCGACGGTCAAAGCGCAGATGGCCCGTAGCGGCGATGCGGCTTCCCGTTATTACGTGGTGTTGGCCGCAACCGGTTCACCCGAAGCGTTGCAAATTATCACCGACGGATTCGAGTCCGGCGATGCTGCGGCCAAAGAGCAGGCGCTGACGGCGTTGCTTTCCTGGAAAGGACTGGGGGCGACGGATGAACTCTACAAAATTGCTAAAGCCGGCGATGCCGCTTATGCCGGCAAGGCGCTGGACGGCTTTGTCAGCCGTGTGGCCGCGTCCGGCGTAACGCCCGAACTCAAGCAGATCATGTTGACCGAGGCGATGGACATTGCTTCGACACCGGCCCGCAAGGCGACGATACTGAAAAAGATGGGCGACACCGGGACCTTGCAGGCTATGGTGCTGGCAGGAAATTATCTGAACAGTACCGATCCCGCCGTGCAGCAAGCCGCCGTGAACGTCATTTACAATACGGCGCTGGCCCGCAAGGACCTTTACGGTCCGGTAGTCACCGACCTGTTGGAAAAAGCGGTGGCCGTGAGCACCAATCCCGACCAGCGCTACCAGGTTGAGGAGGCCAACAAGCACATCGCAGCGATGCCAAAAGAAGGAGGCTTCGTGTCGATGTTCAACGGCAAAGATTTCGCCGGTTGGAAAGGATTGGTCGAAAATCCGGTCAAACGTGCGCAGATGAGCGCGCAGGAATTGGCCGCCAAACAGAAGGTTGCTGACGAAGCGATGCGCCGTGACTGGCAGGTCGCCGACGGATTGCTGAGCTTTGTGGGCGACGGTTACGACAATATTTGCACCGAGAAACAGTACGGCGATTTCGAAATGTATGTCGATTGGCGGCTCGATCCCAACGGTAAGGAGCCCGATGCGGGTATTTATCTGCGCGGTACTCCGCAGGTGCAGATTTGGGACACGTCGCGCCGTAACGTGGGCGCACAGGTGGGTTCCGGCGGCCTGTACAACAACAAGGTCAACGAGAGCAAACCTTCGCATGTGGCCGACAATAAACTGGGCCATTGGAATACTTTCTTCATCCGGATGGTCGGCGACCGCGTGAGCGTTTGGCTCAACGGCGAGCAGGTGGTCGATAACGTGATCATGGAGAACTATTGGGACCGCTCGCAGCCGATTCCGGCGATCGACCAGATCGAGTTGCAGGCGCACGGTTCACGCGTCGATTACCGCAACCTCTACATCAACGAGCTGCCCCGCACCGAACCGTACAAACTTTCGGCCGAAGAGCAGAAAGAGGGTTTCAAGGTGCTGTTCGACGGTACCAACATGCACGAGTGGATCGGCAATACGCGCGATTATGTCAGCAACGACGGCATGATTTCGCTCGTTCCGCACGAGGGCAGTTACGGCGGCAACCTCTACACGAAGGACGAATACAAGGACTTCGTTTTCCGCTTTGAGTTCAAGCTGACGCCGGGAGCGAACAACGGTCTCGGTATCCGTACCCCGACCGAGGGCGATGCCGCCTATGTAGGGATGGAGTTGCAGATTCTCGATAACGACGCACCGATTTATAAAAATCTCGAACCTTACCAGTATCACGGTTCGGTTTACGGGGTGATTCCCGCCAAACGCGGCGCACTGAAACCTGTAGGCGAATGGAACTATCAGGAAGTGATCGCGAAAGGCAACCACATCAAAGTGATTCTGAATGGAGAGGTGATTGTCGACGGCGATATTGCGAAAGAGAGCGATAACGGCAAAGCTACGATGGATCACAAGCAGCATCCGGGCCTGCTCAACGAGAAAGGACATATCGGCTTTCTCGGCCACGGTTCGGAGGTGCATTTCCGCAATATCCGGATCAAAGAGTTGTAAGAGGTGCGGCGGATGTCCGCAGACGCGTAATCTCCCGTGATATTGCGCATGGCAGATCAACCGCAAATGGAGGATAGCCATGAATCAAAATAGCGAAGGCAGCCGATAATAGGGCTGCCTTCGCTATTTTGATGGTTTTTCTCAGTCCGGATTTGACCCTGCCGGGCGTTTATCCGCAATCCGATTATGTGCAGTGTTTGGAGCGCGTCTTCATCCTCTTTGGGAAGCCCGGCTATTCGTTTGCCTGTTTACGTCTTTATCTGCTGCCTGTTTACTTCTTTCTCAATCTATACTGTGCCGGTCGTGGCGCTCATCGCCAGGGCTGAACCGAGGCCGATTGTCTGGTGTGGGAAAACCGGCCGTCGGTTCGCGGGGCAGTTATTTTTCGACCAGGAACAGGGATTTGAGCCGGGGCAGCGTCAGCCGGAGCAGAGTGATATTCTCTTTGCCCTTTTTGTCGTAGTGCGCCGCGACCGGATAGGTTTCTCCGGTGTGCGGGTTCCACAGTTCGAACCGTTTTTTGCCGCGCAGGGCGATCTCTTTGTCGAAGGGTTCGTCCGAGAGGTTGGCGAAATAGAAAATCGATTTACCGTTACGTTCTTTATGGATATAGCGCAGCGGTACCGCACCGCCTTTCAGGCCCGGATTAGCCTTTCCGCCGGCCAGCGCCATCGCCGGGGTGTAACCGATCCCTTCCACATCGTACGGTTCTGTGCGTTGCAGGGCCAGGGAGAGCGTCTGAAGGTCGGGGTGCTCGATGAATAACACCTCGCCGCCGTTTTTATTGTGGTTCCGGTATACTCCCTGGGCCGCTTGCGGCAGCAGTTCACCCATCAGGGTCACCACCCAATCGTCGGCTCCGGCTTCGGCTGAACGGGTCGGCAACTGCGACGTGAAAATGACCTTTCCGCCGGCTTCGTATAACGCTGCGGCCTGGTTGAGCGTGCTGACGCTGATGGTTTTCGAAGCCGGGATAATCAGCGTACGGAACGAGTTGTATTGTTTCGTGCCGCTCAGGTCGAGGGTGCCGCGTTTGCCCACCGTACAGCGGTCGGCCAGCACTTCGGGATGGAGCCATTCGAAATCGCGCCCGAGGCCGTCGGTCAGCATCTGTCCGAGCTGTACATAGTCGAGATAGGGGATCTCCACGCCACCCCGATACGGATCCAGCGGACCGTCGAAACGGTGGTCGCCCTGCATCGTATGGATCGGGTAGAGTACGGCTATTTCGGCCACGAAGCGGTCTTCGTTTTGCAGTATCGTGTGCATCCGTCCGAGAAACGTGTTGAAGTCGTACAGTCCGTCTGCATAGAGCGGATTGCGGGACGACAGTTCGGGCAGGAATGTCACGTTGTCGTCGTCGTACCATGCGGCATGCGGGATCAGTACGTTGATTCCCTTGGCGAACTGGTCCATTGCGATCGAATAGAGGCTGTCCCAGGGAAGGTTCCCCATGGCGCCGTATGTCTCGGACATGACCAGCGAATGGTCCCAGTTGTAAGCGGCCGAACTGACGATCTTGTAAAAACGTTCGGTGGGACGTTCAGCCCACGTGCCGATTTTGTCGATGCCGGGAATGTCCAGGTAGCGGAAACACTTCATCAGGTCTCCCGACGTACCTACCGGGTTCTCGACCTCTTCGTTGTCCTGATGGCCGGTCGCCAGTGTGCCGTGTGCGGCGCTCCACCGGCTGATGGTCAGCGGGTACGCTTCGGCATACAGGTCGCTGCGCAGCGTAAACAGTGCATTGCGTGCCGCCTCGGTTTCGGGGCCGATGTCGTACCACAACGCCGGGTAGTAAAGTGCGGGAGAGGAACCGTACCGGGCACGGTATTCATCGTTGAAAGAGGGGGTCCAGACCCGTCCTTTGGCCCGGTAAAGGGTCGGTTCGTCGAAAAACGTTTCGGTGATGGTCGTACCGAAATATTGGGGGAAACGCTTGTAATACTGTTCGTGCGTCATCGTGACGTAAGCCTTGGCCGCGTCTTTGCTCAGGTAGTCCATGTTCGGGTCGCCGTCGTTCACGCAGACGAACTGCATGATTTTCCACCTGCCTTCAGGTACTTTCCAGACGATCACCCCTTCGGTGATCTTGTCCGTCAGGTCGATCCGCTCTTTCGTGGCGGTATCCATCGCTACGACGGCCATCAGCTTGCCTGCGGCCGACGCCGGTTTGTGGTATACCGTCCCACCGTCCACCTCTTCCTCGATTTTGTCGAGACGCTTCATGGCCAGTGACGGGTAGCGGTTCAGGAAGCGGGGAATATCGTCGCCGCCTATCGCGCCGCCGCTGCCGCTCGGGAATCCGTATTCGTCGTATAATGAAAGTTGCATTCCGAGGGCCTCGGCTTTTCCCGCAGTGTATTCGTACAGGTCGAAATATTCCGGAGAGAGGTATTTTGGCCCGAATTTGGCACCGAACGGTAAAATCGATACGCCACCGTACCCTGCCTGTTCCTTGAGCGCTTTGAGTTGGGTGTCGATACCCTTGCGGGTGACCGTCGTGTTGTTCCAGAACCAAAGCGGTTTGGGCCGGTATCGGTCGGCTGGGGTCTTGAATTCGGCCGGGGTCTGGGAGATTCCCTGTAAAACACTGCAGAGCAACAATACGAAGAATAGGTTCTTTTTCATTGAAAATTGGCGGGTTTGGTGAGGCAACAAAAAACAAAATTAGCTAAAAATAGTTCACATTTGTCTTGCGGGAGTGGTTACTGTGTCGGAAAAGTCGTAACTTTATCGATCTAAAACCCTTCTGTCTATGAGAAAACAATTGATGATTCCTTTACTGATGACTACTGTTATGGCAGGCATGAGCAGCTGTAAAAACGGGGATGCCGCATCCCTGAAATATGAAAAATACAAACTCGACAACGGTCTCGAGGTGGTTCTGCACGAGGATAAATCCGACCCGGTGGTGTCGGTGGCGATCCAGTACCATGTGGGCAGCAACCGTGAAAAACCGGGCAAGACCGGTTTCGCGCACTTCTTCGAGCACATGCTGTTCCAGCGTTCGGAGAACCTGCCGCGCAATGCGTTTTTCCAGAAGATCGATGCGATGGGCGGCTCTTTCAACGGCGGGACGAGCAACGACGGAACGGTCTATTTCGAAACGGTGCCGCGTGACGCGCTGGAGAAAGTGCTGTGGATGGAGTCCGACCGCATGGGGTATTTTATCAATACGGTGACCGAAGGCGGCCTCAAGCGTGAGATCGACGTGGTGTCGAACGAAAAGCGCCAGGGTGAGAACGTGCCCTACGGGCTGGCGTTCGACCTCGTATTCAAAAACCTCTTCCCGGAGGGACATCCTTACAGTTGGACGGTGATCGGCGAAATTCCCGACCTACGTAGCGCGACGGTCGAAGATGTCAAGGAGTTCTACAATAAGTACTATACCACCAGCAATGCAACGCTGGTCGTGGCGGGTGACTTCGATGTGGCTAAAACCAAGGAGTTGATCCAGAAATATTTCGGTGAGATTCCCGCTCGGCCGAAGCCCGAGGCTCCGGTCGTTCAGAACGTGACGCTCGATTCGACCAAGCGCATTTCGTATGAAGATGCGTTTTGCAATGCGCCGATGATCGTTATGACTTATCCTGCGGTGGAGGCTTACAACGAGGACGGCTATGCACTCGATTTCCTGTGCAACCTGTTGGCGGGAGATAAAAAATCCCCGATGTACAAGGTATTGGTCGAGGAGCGCAAGCTCGTGCCTTCGGTCGATATGTTCAATTACCAGCTGGAGATCGCGGGCCTGGCGCTGCTCAATGCGACGACTTTTCCCGGAGTGAACCTGAACGACGTGTACGCCGGTATCGAAGAGGCGTATGCCCGCTTCGAGAAGGAGGGAGTCGACCCGAAAGACCTCGAACGCTACAAGAACATCGAGGAGACGCGCACTTACAACCGCTTGGTTTCGACCAACGGCAAGGCGATCGCGATGGCCCACGACAACGTATTCGGCGGTTCGCCCGACCGGACGATCCACGAACTCGAAAAGTATAAGGCCGTCACCCCCGAAGATGTGATGCGCGTGTACAACAAATACATCAAGGGCAAACCGTACCTCGGCATCAGTATCGTACCCAAAGGACAGCTCGACCTGGCCCTGACCGGATCTGTTCCGGCCGTGGTGAACCAGGAGTCGATCGAAGATCAGCAGCTCAATTCGCAGGGCGGTGCGATCGTCGATGATCCGTACGAGCGTACTCCTTCGTCGTTCGACCGCAGCGTTGAGCCGGCCCTGATGTCCAATACCCCCGAACTGAAGGTGCCTGCCGTTTGGAATGCTACGCTCGGTAACGGCATGACCGTAAAGGGCATCGTTTACAGCGAGCTGCCGCTGGTGAATTTCGCCATCGAACTGGGTAACGGTATGTTGGCCGACACGCCGGCCAAGGCAGGTCTTGCGAAGCTGACCGCGAATATGCTCAACGAAGGTACCGAATATAAAACGCCGGCCGAACTCGAGGAGGCTATCGGCACCCTCGGCGCCCGCATTTCGGTGCAGTCCGGTACGGAGACGATGGTCGTGACGGGCAGTTGCCTGAAGAAGAATTACCCCCAGGCGATCGCCCTTGTCGAAGAGATGCTGTTGCATCCCCGCTGGGACGCACAGTCGTTCGAGGTAGTGAAGGAACGCATGCTCGACAATATCCGCCAGAATGCGGCCGATCCTTCGCTGATCGGACAGCAGTTGTTCCGCAAGCAGGTATTCGGTTCGGAGAGCATTCTCTCCTATACGCCCGACGGAACGGAACAAACCGTCAGCGGCCTGACGCTCGACGATGCGAAAGCATTTTACGAGGCCAATCTCTCGCCTTCGGTGGCCAAGGTGAGCTTCGTGGGAGGCCTGAGCCAACAGGAGGTGGTCTCTTCGCTCGGTTCCCTGGAGAAGAACTGGAAAGCCAAAGAGGTGGAAACTCCGCAGATCGTCTCCGCAGATGTCCGGCCCGAGGCCAAAGTCTATTTCATCGACTATCCGGGCGCCCGCCAGTCCTACATCATGATCGGCGACAAAGCGATGCCGGTGGCCAGCCCCGAGGCTTATCCCGCCGTGGTGGTCAACGACAAGCTGGGCGCTTCGTCGGGCAGCCTGCTGTTCGATATCCTGCGCCTCAAGCACGGGTATACCTACGGTGCTTATTCGAGCTTCACGCAGGGCATCTATAACAACTACTTCGCTGCCCGTTCGAGCGTGCAGGCTACGGTGACGAAAGAATCGCTCGCACTGTTCCGCGATATTTTGTCGGGTTACGGGGCGGAGTTCTCGCAGGAGTACCTCGACCAGACGCGTACGGCACTGTTGCGTACGATGAACGGTTCGTTCGAGACGCCCGGCGCGTTGTTGGGCCTGTTGCGCGACATCTCGATCTATGGCCTGAGCGAAGATTATCCGTTGCAGCGTGAGAAAGTCCTCAAAGAGATGACCCTCGAACAGGCTAAAGCGGTAATCGCGAAAAATATCGACTTCGGCAAGATGGTGGTTGTCGTGGTTGGCGATGCAAAGAGCCAGCTCTCCGGTGTGAAAGCACTAAACCTGGGTAAAGTGCAGTTGGTCGACCGCGACGGTAAACCGCTTTAGGGCGGTGACCCGGCGTCAGGTGCTTCTCCCAAAGAAGGATTCCCCGGGGCAGGAAACCGTTCCTTGTCCGGAAATATGCCTCGAAACCGATCCGGTGTAACCCCGGAGAGAGGGACGGGCTTGAACGATACCGGGTAAAATAAATAGCCTTAAAAGATAAAAGTTATGATAAAGCGGTGCTTCGGCGCCGCTTTTTTTCGTCCGTCTCGCGGCTGTGCCGAAAAATAACCTACTTTTGTCCGATATAGGAGTGCCCGATATTATTCCTTGATGATAGCCGGTTTGGAATATCGATTTTTGCAACAAGGCCGATACCGGTGATTGATCCTTGCACGGGGTGGTGTTCCATGATCTCATGATCTTGTATTCCAGGTATTTTGCGGATGACCGTTCCGCCGGCGAAGAGCGAAAGTTGTTACGGCCTTTTTAATAGTTTTGAACCTATGCTGGTGACCGTTTTTCGGGGATTTCTCGGAATCCTTGCCCTGATTTTTATCGCGTACCTGTTCAGCCGCAACCGGCGTGCCGTCGATTGGACGCAAATTGCCGTCGCGCTGTTGCTCCAGTTGGTGTTGGGTGTAGCGATCCTCTACGTGCCGTTTGTCGGTAACTTTATCGAGGTGCTGGGACGTTGTTTCGTCAAAATTCTCGACTTTACGCACGCCGGCTCGAAGTTCCTGTTCGGCGATCTGGTCGATGTGAATAAGGTCGGCTATATCTTTGTGTTCCAAGTTTTACCTGTCACTGTCTTTTTCGCCGCACTGACCAGTATCCTCTATTTTTACGGAGTGATCCAGTGGGTCGTGGGATGGATTGCCTGGGGATTGCGCAAATTGTTGTATATCAGTGGTGCCGAAGGATTGGTGGCCGCCGGTAATATCTTTCTGGGACAGACCGAATCGCCGCTGCTGACGAAAAAATACCTGTCCGACATGTCGGACTCAGAACTGTTCCTCGTGATGGTTTCGGGCATGGCTACGATTGCCGGAGGGGTGATGGCCGCTTACATCCTGATGTTGGGCGACGGCGATCCGCAGGCGACGGTGATTTTTGCCAAACACCTGATTTCGGCATCGGTCATGGCTGCCCCGGGGACGGTCGTGATTGCGAAGATCATTTTCCCCGAGACGGGAGCTGTCCGTAAAGAGGCCAAGGTATCGAGCGATTCGGTCGGCGCCAACTTTTTCGATGCGCTCTCCAACGGTACGATCGAGGGCGTGAAACTGGCGGTCAATATTGCAGGCATGTTGTTGGTCATCATTGCGCTCGTCGCTTTCCTGAACTACCTGCTCGGCGGGCTGATCGGACGTTATACCGGGTTGAACGAATGGATACTTGCTTTCTCCGGAGGCCGTTTCGACGGGCTGAGCCTCGAATTTATCATGAGCCTGGCCTTTACGCCGGTCGCATGGCTGATCGGGGTAGCCCGGGAGGATGTGCCGTTGGTAGCGGCGCTGCTCGGCAAGAAAATCGCGATCAACGAGTTCGTCGCGTATGCCGATTTGGCGGCGTATAAAGAGACCGGAGCTTTTGTTTACCAGCGTTCGGTCATCATTGCTACCTATCTGTTGTGTGGTTTTGCGAATCTGGCTTCGATAGGCATTCAGATCGGCGGCATCGGTTCGCTGGCCCCGAATAAAAAACTTTTCCTGACCCGTTTCGGATTGTTGGCCGTTGTCGGTGCGACGCTCGTTTCCTGCATGTCCGCCACACTGATCGGAATCCTGATCTGATGGGTGCGGGGTATACTATCTGATTTCGCGTGGCCCGGCCAGGGCGGGTATATCCGGTCTGCCGGGAATCGGTCCGGTTTCAGGTTACCGGCTTCCATGCGATGCGGTACGAGAGGTTGCGGATTTACTGTTCTTCGATGATGCACACGTTTTTGACCGTAACAAGACAGGCGCCGTACGGCGCCTGTCTTGTTACGGTATTTGACTTTGTATGCGAATAAAGCCGGTTCCGGCGTCACTGTTGCCCGATAATGCGGCGGATCGAGGCATTGCGCGCTGCCGTGTCGAGCGGAGCGGGCCGGGCTGCGGTGTCGGCCGGCATCTCGATCAGTCCGCGTTTGATCATCAACGGTTTGATGTCCGGCTCATGGCCCCGGAATTTTTTGTACAGTTCCATACCGCCTTCGCTACCGCCGCGCTCGAGGATATTTTTGCGGTACGATTCCGCCGTCGTCCGGTCGAAAATGTCGCCGCTCTCGACGAAAGCTTCGTAAGCATCCTTGTCGAGTACTTCGGCCCAGATGTAGCTGTAATACCCAGCGGCATATCCCCCGCCGAAAATGTGTGCGAAATAGGGGTAACGGTAACGTGGTTCGATTTGCGGGATCAGTCCCCGTTTGCCGTTCAGCATCTCCTTTTCGAAAGCGTTGAGGTCGATCGGCCGGTATTCGGTGATCGTGTGGATATCCATGTCCGAAAGCGAGGCGGCCAGCAGTTCGGTTGTGGTGAAACCCTGATTGAACAGCGCGCTTCGTTGGATTTTTTCGATCAGATCGTCCGGCATTGGATCGCCCGTCTGGTAATGTTTCGCATACATCCGCAGCATATCCGGTTCGAACGCCCAGTTTTCCATCAATTGGGAGGGGAGTTCGACGAAATCCTGTTCCACGCCGCCGATACCTGCGTAATGTACCTGGGAGAAAAGGCTATGCAGCGCGTGGCCGAACTCATGGAAGAGGGTTTCGGTTTCGTCGAGGTTCAGCAACGCCACTCCGTTGGGAGTTGCCGGGCGGCTTACGTTCGCGACGATCGTTACGACCGGAGCGATACGTTTGCCTTCTTCATAGCGCTCTTCGCGGTAAGCGCCGCACCATGCGCCGCCCTGCTTGCCCGGGCGCGGGAAGAAATCGAAATAGAGGATCCCCAGGTGTTTGTTATCCTTGTCCAATACTTCGTAAGCTATGCACTCCTTGTGGTAAACCGGCACCGATACGGGCCGGAAGGTAATGCCCCAGAGGCGGTTGCTGAGTTGGAAAATACCCTGCACGACATTGTCGAGCGAGAGGTAGGGGCGAAGCATCTCCTCGTTGAGGTCGTATTTTTGCTTGCGTACTTTTTCCGCATAATACCACCAGTCCCACGATTCGAAGCTGTCGTCGCCGGTTTCGGCTTTTTTGATCGCTTTCATCTCTTCGAGCTCTTTTTTTGCCAGCTCCAACGATGGCTGCCACAGCTTGTCGAGCAGTGCATAGGCGTTTTCAGGCGTTTGGGCCATTTCGTCGTCGAGTGCGAAGGCGCCGTAAGAGGGATAGCCCATCAGCCGGGCCTTTTCGAGCCTGAGTTTCGCGATCTCGTTCACGATCTGTTTGTTGTCGGTGCTGTCACCGCGGTTGCAGCGTTCGAGGTAGGCCTTGTAGAGCTTTTCGCGCAGGTCCCGCCGCTCGGAGTAGCTCAGAAACGGAATCATACTCGGCTTGCTGAGCGTAAAGACCCATTTGCCTTCCATCTTGCGGTTCACCGCCTCGGTGCTGGCCGCCGACTGGATAGAGGCGGGCACTCCTGCCAAGTCTTCCTGTTTGTCGATTACCAGCGTAAAGGCGTTGTTGTCGGCGAGCAGGTTGTTGCCGAATTGTACGCCGAGTCTGGAGAGCTGCTCGTTGATCTTTTTAAGCTGCTCCTTCTGCGCGGGCGTGAGCAGTGCCCCGGCCCGCACGAACCGCTTGTAAGTTTGTTCCGTGAGCCGTAGCTGCTGTGGATCGAGCGAGAGGTATTCGCGCTGGTCGTAAACGGCTTTTACCTTTTGGAATAGGCGGTCGTTCAGGTAAATGTTGTCGTTGTGGGCGGATACCAGCGGAGAAATTTCCATGTCGTCCGCCTGCATCCGGTCGTTGCTTTCGGCGGAGTTCAGCAGGGAAAAGACCGTATAGGCGTTGTTCAGCACCTCGCCGCTGCGGTCCAGTGCCTCGATGACGTTTCCGAACGACGGGGTTTCGGTGTTTTTTACGATCGAGTCGATCTGCGCTTCGTGCAGGCGGATACCCGCCTCGACCGCAGGTTTGAAATGCTCGGTTTTGATCTTGTCGAAAGGGGGTACGCCGAAAGGAGTACTCCACGTTTCGAGCAGCGGATTGCTCTCAGCCTGTTTGCTTTTGCAGCCGCTTAGAAGTGTCGTCATGATCATGAGAAATGTCAATGCGGATAAATTTTTCATAATTGTCCGGGAATTGGCTCTGGAGGTTAGATCGTTTTTGTTTCTTTAGGTTCGTTGTCGTATCTTTGTGATGGAAATTCGTTTCCGCCGCTAAAATTAGATAAAATCCGCCGCTCATGCAACTCTTTTACGCTCCCGAGCTCGATCCTGACGCCGGTTCTTATGTTTTTTCCGAGGAGGAATCGAAGCATTGCGTGCGGGTATTGCGTCTTGGGGCGGGAGATTCGCTGCACCTGACTGACGGCCGGGGAACGATGTGCCGGGCCGAGATCGTCGAAGCGTCGCCGAAACATTGTCGTGTCGTGATCCGCGAACGCTGGCCTGAGTTCGAAAAACGGGGCTACGAGCTGGTGATGGCCGTTGCCCCGACCAAAAATACCGACCGGTTCGAGTGGTTCGCCGAGAAGGCGACCGAGATCGGCGTAGACCGTATCGTACCGTTGCTGACCGATCATTGCGAGCGTCGCACGCTCAAGACAGACCGGTTGGAGAAGGTGGTTACCAGTGCCGTCAAACAATCGCTCAAGGCCTATCATCCGGTAGTCGAGCCGCTGACGCCGCTGCGCGAATGGGTCGCACGGCCGTTCGACGGGGTGAAGCTGATCGCCCATTGCGAAAAGGATATGCCGCGCCGTTTTATCGGGCAACTCATCTCTCCGGGAAGCCGTGTGACGGTGCTGATCGGGCCCGAAGGCGATTTTTCGCCCGAAGAGATCGGATTAGCCCGTCAGCATGGGTTTGCCGATATCTCTTTGGGGCGTAGCCGCCTTCGTACTGAAACGGCTGCCGTGGCAGCTGTCGCGGCGGTCGCGTTCGTCAATGAATCTTATCCGAAGAATTAGCCGCGCGTATGTTTATCGAGTCCGTTATAGCACTGATGTTGCTGTCGCTGGCCGTTTTTGCGGTTCCGGTGCGGTGGAAATGGCAGGTCGCTTTCTGTGTCGTCGGCCTCGGAGTATTGTCGGCCCTGTATGAGGCTGTCGGGGTGTTTTCTGGCGGAGGGCGAATTTATCCCGAGGGAATCAATATCGTTTTCGGTCCGCAATACGGCGTTACCGATCCGCTGTCTTCCTTTTTCCTCATTATATTGTCGTTGTCGGCCGTCGCGGTGCTGATTTATGCGAAAGGTTATATAAAGCCCTATTTGGGCCGCAAATCCCCGGCACAGATCTCGCTGCACTATTGCGGCCTGGGCATTCTGTACCTGTCGATGCTGCTGGTCGTGACGCTGCGCGACGGATTCAGCTTCCTGTTCGCGTGGGAGGTGATGACGCTGTCGTCGTTCGTGCTGATGCTGTTCGATGCCGAGCGCCGCGAAGTGCGCCGGGCCGCACTCAGCTACCTGATCCTGATGCATGTGGGTTTTTTGTTCCTGCTGGCGGGATTCGTCACGTTGTATGCGAGCGGCTTGCCCGCATCGTTCGATGCGTTGGCGCTCTACGGTGAACAGGGTGGAAACATCATCCCGCTGTTCATCGTATTCCTCATCGGTTTCGGAATGAAAGCGGGTATTTTCCCGTTGCATGTTTGGCTGCCCGAGGCGCATCCGGCCGCTCCGGCCCACATTTCCGCATTCATGTCGGGTGTGATGATCAAAACCGGTGTATACGGCGTGATGCGCGTCGTCTCCTGTTTCGATTCGCACCTGTTCGCGATCGGGCTGATCGTGCTGTGCATCGGTGCGGTAACCGGCTTGTGGGGCGTGATCCTCGCGGCGTTGCAGAACGATGTGAAGAAATTGCTCGCCTATTCGAGCATCGAAAATATCGGGATCATCTTTATCGCTCTCGGTACCGCGCTGCTCGGCAAGGCGGAAGGAAGCGACCCTATTTTTTACGCAGGTATGGCCGGAGCGCTGCTGCACACGCTGAACCATTCGTTCTTCAAGTCGCTGCTTTTTATGGGGGCAGGCAATATCTATACGGCCACGCACACCACCTCGCTCGACGATTTGGGCGGACTGGGCAAACGGATGCCCGTGACGGCGATCCTGTTTCTGGTCGGGACGCTGGCGATCTGCGCGTTGCCGCCGCTGAGCGGGTTCGTTTCCGAGTTTCTGATTTATATGGGTCTGCTTGACGGAATTGCGGCCAACGGACCGGTGACGGTCATCGCACTGTCCGGGCTGATTTTTCTCGCGCTGATCGGGGGGCTGGCCGTGCTGGCCTTCACGAAACTTTACGGGGTCGTCTTCTCGGGACTTCCGCGCAGCGAAGTGGCCGAGCGGGCACGGGAGGTTTCCCGTCCGATGCTCGCGGCGATGGCGTTGCCGCTGGCGGGTATCCTGTTGGTGGGGTTGGCGCCCGTGTTCGCGTTGCGGTGGATCGTCGGGCTCGTGGCCCGGATTGCCGATGTTTCGGGAGCCTCTCCGATCTCTGTTCCGGCGGACGTATTGGACCGCACGGTGTCTTTTTCAGACAGCTTCCTGCCGCTTACTTACGGGATCGGGATGCTGGTGGGAATTTCCGTCATATTGTGGCTGTTGCGCTCGTGGGTCGTGCGCCGTCGTGCAGAAAGCTCTTCGCCCACATGGAATTGCGGCTTTACGGCGGTGACCTCCCGGATGCAGTATACCGGCGAATCGTTCAGCGAGGGACTGGGCCGTATCTCGGAACGGATGATTACCAACCGGCTCGATCCCGCACGGATCGCCGCCGACGAGATTTTTCCCACGGAGCACCATTTCGACGTACGGCATAAGGATACGCTCGACTCGCTGTTCGCCCGGTGGTGGAGTTACCTGTTGCGCCGTATGAACGCGCGGTTGGTGATGTTCCGTACCGGCAAGGTCAACCATTACGTGCTCTATGCGCTGTTGTTCCTGGCCCTCGTGTTTTTGTTATCGATCCTGAATCTGCTCTAAGATACCGATTTATACGATGAGTGTAGTATTGAACCTGTTCGTTGCACTGATGCTGCCCGGAATGATCGTCCGGACAAGGGCCTTGTTGGCCGGCCGTAAGGGGGCTCCTTTCTATCAGCATATCAGTCGGTTGGGGGCGTTGTTGTGCAAGGCGCCTGTTTACAGTCCGGCGACGGGGTTCGTGTTCCGGCTCGCCCCGGTGGTCTATCTGGCTTCGACCGTGGCGGCCATGCTGTTGGTACCGGTCGGCGATTTTTCCGCCGTACTCGCGTTCAATGGAGACATCGTTCTGTTTTGCTATTTGCTGGCGCTGGGGCGCGTAATGCTGATCCTCGCCGCCATGGAGACAGGAAGCAGCATCGACGGGATGGGGGCCAGCCGCGAGGCGCTTTACGGCGCCTTGTTGGAGCCGGCGCTTTTCCTGGTGGCCGGAACGCTCGCACTGGTGTCGGACAGCCTCAGTTTTTCCCAGGTTTTTGCCGGAGTGGGGAGCGGTACGCCCGAAATGGTCGTCGTGATGGTATTGGTGATGTATGCGCTGTTCAAGATTATGCTGGTCGAAGCCGGGCGGATTCCGGTGGACGATCCCCGTACGCACCTCGAACTGACGATGATTCATGAAGCGATGGTGTTGGATTATAGTGGATTCGATCTGGCGTTGATTACCCTTGCCGGTTGGATCAAGGCCGGGCTATTGGCCGTACTGGCCGCTTCGGCGTTTGCTTCGGTACTGTATTGGGACACGATTGTAGTACTCCTGTTGGGTCTCGCGGCCGGGCTGGCGATCGGTATCGTCGAGTCGTTTTTGGCCCGCAGCCGCATGGCGCGCAACAGCACGTACATCGTGACGATCCTCGCGGTTGCGCTGGTGGCTTTCGTCATCGCCTTCCTGTTGTTGAACCAAATCCGGATCGGATAGGAGATTATGTTGCTTGCACTGATTATATTGTATGTCGTGACGCTGCTGTACCTCTCGATCGTCGAGCGGTTCCGCCATTATGCTTCGTTGGTGGGATTGCAGGGCTGGTTGTTGTTGGCCGTGGCGTTGTGGAGCCTTCGGTCGATCGACTGGCCGGAGTTGGTCTTTATCGTAGCTGAAACGTTGGTTTTTAAAGCGATTATTGTTCCGGTATTGCTTTATAACATTATCCGCCGGACGGGTATCGACCGTGTGCATGCGGCTTCGGTCGCGACCTTCAACCAGTTGTTGTTGTCGCTCGCCGCGCTGCTGTGCAGCATCGTCGTCACCTATTATCTGGCCGATACGCAGATCGACCGGGTGTTCTTCGGCGTGGCACTCTATGCGCTGCTCAGCGGGATGCTGTTGATCGTGAATCACAAACGTATCTTCTCGCATCTGGTCGGCTTTTTGGTTATCGAGAATGGCGTGTTCCTCTTCTCTATGGCCATCGGTGTCGAAATGCCCTACCTGATCAATATCGCGATCCTGCTCGATATCCTGATGAGCGTGCTGATGCTCGGCCTGTTTGCCGGTAAGATCGGCCGACGCCTGCACGATTTCAACTCCGATTCGCTAACCTCGCTCAAGGACTGATGCCATGATGTTTATTTTCCTGTTCATATCGTTGGCTATTGTCGGTTTTGTCGCATTGGCCGCACAGCATCGCACTGTACGCATTTTTGCCGCATTCTATTACCTGGTGCAGGCCGGGTTCGCCGCTGCAGTCATTCCGTTCCGTATCGGGGAGGTCGAGTCGCAGTTTTTTACGTTCGACCTGCTCGGCGCGATCTTTTTCGTGCTGATGGCCGTGATTTCGGCGGTGGCTTTCGTGCAGAGCAATTTCTACCTCGACCGCGAGACGTTGCGCCAGTTCAAGCTTTACAACATTTCGCTGATGCTGCTTTGCGTGTCGGCCACGGGCGTCTATTTCGCCAATAACATCGCCGTGACCTGGATTTTTCTCGAGGCCACCACGCTCTGTACGGCCGGGCTGGTTTACCACCGCCGCAATACGCGGAGTTTGGAGGCTACGTGGAAATATATATTCATCTGTTCGCTCGGGATCGCCGTGGCTTACCTGGGTATCCTGCTGCTGAGCACCGTTACTGCGGGCGGCGAACTGTCGTATGCGAACCTGGCACGGACGGTAGCCTCGGGCAATCCGCTCTACCTGAAAATAGCTTTCCTGTTTATCCTGGTGGGATACAGTTGCAAGATGGAGGTTTTTCCGCTTTATACGATCGGCGTCGATGCCAATTTTGCCGCACCCGCACCGGCTTCGGCCGTCATCTCGACGGTGCTGGTCAATGCCGGTTTCGTTTCGCTTTTCCGCGTCTACCGCGTGGCGGCCGCCTCGCCCGTTTACGAGTGGTTTTCGCATGTGTTGATCCTTGCGGGGCTGATTTCGTTGCTGATTGCGGGGGTATACCTGCGCCGTACGAACAACTACAAGCGTTTCCTCGCCTATTCGACGGTCGAGTGCATGGGCCTCTCCGTCGTCGGGCTCGGCGTGGGGGGGATCGGGATTTTCGCGGCACTGCTGCAGGTGATCGCCCATGCACTGATCAAGTCGGGGATGTTCGTACAAATGGCGCAGGTCGGGAAAGTTTACGGCACTTACCGGATGAACCGTATCGGCGGATATATCGGCGTGAACCGTACCGGAGCCGTAGCCCTGTTGCTCGGCGGCATGTCTCTGCTGGCTTTTCCGCCTTCGGTGCTGTTCGTTTCCGAAATGATGATTCTGCGCCAGGTCATCGAATCGGGGCGGTGGTGGTTGCTGGTTCTGCTGGCGCTGTTGCTTTGCTTTGTCATGTTCAGTTTTTGTTCGCGCATTCTGAAATTGTGTTACAAACCGGTGGGAAACCCGCTGCCGATGCCTTCCCCGCGTATCCACCTGGGGTTGACCTGGTGCGACCTGTTGCTGATCGCCGGGGCTTCGGTGCTGGGCATCGTGCAGCCACCGTTCCTGATCAAATTTATCAATGCCGTTATCGCCTTTTAGATGAAAAAGTGGTTCATGACATCCAACCGGCAGGGGAGTGTGAAACTCGATGCGATTCCCTGTTTCCCGTATCCCGAATTTCTCCGGGGGATGCACGGCTACCTGCGTAACGAGCCGTGCCACCTCGCCGCCTATTTCGGGATGCCTTCCGAGGAAGGTTTGCGGCTCTTTTGTCTGGTGCTGGACGATGCGTCCGGCAAAATTTTGATCGCCTCGAGCCGGCTCGATCCGAACGATACGTCACCGCTGCCGTCGCTGACCGCACTATATCCGGCTGCACACCCGTTCGAACGCGAGTTGACCGAGCAATACGGAATCTGTTTCGCCGACCATCCGTGGAACAAACCGTTGCGTTTTGCATACGACCGTGCCGACCGTAGCCGGACGCTGAACAACTATCCTTTTTACGCCATTCGCGGGCAGGCCCTGCATGAGGTCAACGTTGGGCCGATCCATGCGGGGATTATCGAACCGGGTTGTTTCCGCTTTATTTGCAACGGGGAGCAGGTCATTCATCTCGAAATCGTACTGGGATTCCAGCACCGGGGGATCGAACGCCTGATTTGCGGGACGCCGAATCGGTTGCGGCAATCCGTCCTGTCCGAAAGTATTGCGGGAGACAGCGTCGTGGCCCACGCTCTCGCCTATGCTGAGGTTGCCGAAGGACTCGGCGAACCCGGATTGGAATTCGATCCGGCCGCGAACGATCTGGGCATAGAACGCACCGTAGCCCTGGAGATGGAGCGTATTGCGATGCATCTGGCCGATACGGGGGCGCTGTGCATGGATATCGGTTACCAGTTGGGGCAGGTGGCCTGCGAGGCCCTGCGCACAATTGTGATTAATACGACACAGCGTTGGTGCGGAAACCGTTTTGCAAAAGGATTGATCCGTTTCGGCGGAACCCATTATCCGCTGACGGACGATCTCAAGATGTTGGTCTTGAAAAACCTGAATGAGGTGGAAACGCGCTATGCCGAGGTCGTGCACAGTTTGGAAGGAACCTCGTCGGTTCTGGCCCGTTTTGAGGATTGCGGCGTGGTCACCCGCACGCAGGCATTGCGTATCGGGGCTGTCGGCATGGCGGCCCGGGCTTCCGGTTTGGTACGGGATATCCGGCAGACCCATCCCCGTGGTGCGTACGGCAAATTGATTGCGCACGATCCTGTGGCGGAGAATTCCGGCGATGTATATGCACGGCTGAGGGTTCGGATGCGCGAAGTGGCGCAATCGGCCGGGTATGTGCGGACACTGCTCGATACGCTCGATTGCGGGATGCGCGTTGCAAGCTTGCCCGATTACCGGATGGCGCTGGAGAGCGATGCGCTTGCTTTTTCGTTGGTCGAAGGGTGGCGCGGCGAAGTGTGCCATGTCGGGATTACCGGCAGCGACGGGCAGTTCCGGCAGTACAAGATATACGACCCGTCGTTGCACAACTGGACGGCGCTGGCACTTTCGGTACGCGGTGCCGGCATTTCCGACTTTCCGATCTGCAACAAAAGTTTCAATCTTTCCTATTGCGGCCATGACTTGTAAGGACCGTAGCAGAATGCAGGGGTGTTAAAACAGAGTAATTATGGTGCTTTCCAAAATACGTGTGTTGCGCAGCCACGGGCGGCAGGCTATTCCCGACCTGAGGACAGTGGAACTTCCCGATACGTTCCGGGGACGCCCGGTGATTTCCGGAGGGATGTCCGAAGAGGAGTCCGCTGAACTCGAGGCCATGTGTCCTTCCGGTGCGATTGTCGCATCGCCGTTCACGATCCGGCTCGACCGTTGCATTTTTTGCAACGAATGTGCGAAGCGTTTTCCCCGGGCGATTCGCTTTACCTCCGATTACCGTTTGGCTACCAACGATCTGGACAGGTTGTCCGTTCGGGAGGGCTCGCCGCAGAGGATTACCCTCGACGAAAACCGGGTAAGAGGGGAGATCCGCCGTCATTTCGGCCGTTCGCTGCGGTTGCGCGAGGTCTCTGCCGGCGGGGACAACTCGACCGAAATGGAGCTGAATGCGACGATGAACGTCAATTTCGATTTTGCCCGTTACGGTGTCGAGTTCACCGCTTCGCCGCGCCATGCCGACGGCATCGTGATTACGGGACCGATCACCGAAAATATGGCCGTGCCGCTGGAGTTGGCTTATAATGCCGTAGCGTCGCCCAAATTGCTGATCCTGGCCGGAACGGATGCTGTTTCCGGGGGCATGTTCGCCGGTACTCCGGCGCTCGACCGCAGCTTCCTCGGACGGTTTACGCCCGATCTGTACGTACCCGGAAACCCGGTGCATCCGCTCACGTTTATCCACGGAATCATGTCCCTGCTGGGATGTTTCCCTAACAGTTGAAGATATGCCCGAATCGTTATCGTTTTTCTTGTCGTTCCTGAAAATCGGCATTTTCACCTTCGGTGGCGGCTATGCGATGATCCCGTTGGTACAGCGCGAAGTGATCGACAAAGGGTGGGTCAAGGAGGACGAGTTTTTGGAACTGCTCACGCTGGCGCAGTCGGCTCCCGGACCGATCGCACTCAATACCGCCGTATTTGTCGGGTACAAGGTGCATGGCTACCGGGGGATGCTCGCCGCCGTGATGGGAATTATCCTGCCCGCTTTCCTGATTATACTGGTGATTGCGATATTTTTCAATTCGATTCGCGAGAACCGTATCGTCGAAGCGGTATTCAAAGGAATCCGTCCGGCTGTCGTCGCGTTGATGCTTGCGCCGGTGTTCGGTTTCTCGAAGGGATTGGGTTGGACGCGGGGGATTCTCGCGGTTCTCGCGGCCTTCGTCGTGTGGTATTTTGCCGTTTCACCCGTTTATATGATTATCGTCGGGGCTACGGGCGGCATCGCGTTCGGTTGGTTGAAGCTGCGCCGCAGTTTGCGTAATGTGAAGGATAACCCGGCTCAGAAGCGCATTACCGATCGTGACGATACGGCCGGCGGAGTATCCGATGTATCCGGTGATGCTAACGAACGTCGACAATAATCCCACAAAACCGAACTGATTATGGTTTACCTGCAACTGTTATATTCGTACCTGAAAATCGGGTTTTTCGGCTTCGGCGGCGGTTATGCGATGCTTGCGCTGATCCAGAACGAAATTGTGGTGCGACATCATTGGCTGACCAACAGTGAACTGACCGACATCATTGCTATTTCGCAGATGACGCCGGGGCCCATTGCGATCAACAGCGCTACTTATGTCGGCTATACGGTCACGGGGAATATCTGGGGTTCGTTGCTGGCAACTTTTGCAGTCAGCCTGCCTTCGCTTACGATTATGCTGCTGATCACCAAATTCTATATGGTACTGCATAACAACCGTTATGTGCGCGATGCGATGTACGGCATGCTGCCGATGGTGGTGGCGATGATCCTGGCCGCGACATTGCTGTTGCTGACCCCCGATACGTTTATCGACGTGTACAGTTGGCTCATCTTAGCCGCAGCTTTTTTCGCTTCGGTCAAAAAAATGAACCCGATTTTGGTAATCTGCCTTTCCGGTGTCGTCGGATACTTGCTTTACGGACTGTAGTGCGGTTTATGGGCCGGTTCAGTCAGACCGCAGGCAAACCGGGAAATACCTCAATCCGTTATTGACGACTTCGGTTTTCCCGACATATCCCGGTGTTTGTAACCGGAGGTTATCCGGAGAAGTATTATCCGGAAATCGCAGGAATCGAGCAGGATGGAGGAGAGTCGGGCGTTTCCCCCTGTTTATTGGTTTCCGGAGGTCTCAGCAGGCGAAGTCCCGGACGAGGCCGAGGTATCTACTGAAGTCTCCGGTGCGGTAGAAACATTTGATTTTGCCTGGGTGTCGGTTTCGGGTCGAATACCGGTATCGACCGCCCCATTGCCGGAATTAGCCGCCTCTTCGGTCCGGTCTTCGCCGGTAAGCTCCTCGGGTGCGGGCGATTGTTTTTTTGATCCGGCCGCAATCAGGATAATCACTACGATCGCCGCGACAGCAATGATTCCGGTCACTTTTTTCTTATTCATGTTCGGCAGTATTGAGGGCTTGTTCCGCTTTCGGTGCGCTCATCTCTTTCAGCGCCTGCTGGACTGTGCTGTCGATGCCTTGCAGCGCATGGTAGAAAGCGTTGTCTTCGAGCGGCGTATTCCGTCCGACGTAGGCTTTGATCTGTGAGAGGATAATCGCTTTCGACCGTTCGATCTGCGAGGGTTTCGGTGCGACGCCCGCACGGGCGGCATAGCGGATGAATTCGCTCAGCAGACCCGGGTCTTTTGCGAAGAATGCATCCAGTTCCGGCAGCGTGGTGATTCGGTTCAGCTCGTTGCGGTGACGATCGGCATATTCGATCGTAAAGCGGTAAAGGATATTGCGTCCGGTCACTTCACGCAGGTAGGGCGTGATGTCGGTCGTGTCGGCCGGTACGAACCGGTCGGGCATGATGCCTCCGCCGCCGTAAACCGTACGTCCTCCTGCGGTGAAATATTTCAGGCTGTCGGCGAAGTGGATGCTGTCGGCCGAGAACATTTCGTTGTGTTCGTACCGGTTCATCAGGTCGTTGTTGTAATCCTCAGACCCTTTGTCGTACGGCTTCTGAATCGAACGTCCCGAGGGAGTATAATAGCGTGCGATGGTGAGCCTTACGGCCGATCCGTCCGGGAACGGGATCTGTTCCTGTACGAGTCCCTTGCCGAAGGTGCGGCGTCCGATGATCGTACCACGGTCGTTGTCCTGAAGGGCCCCGGCGAGGATTTCGCTCGACGAGGCGCTTCCTTCGTCCACCAGTACCGCCAGTTCGATGTCCTGCAACCGGCCTTTGCCGTTGCTGTACTGACGCGACTGCTCGCCTCCGCGCTCCACGGTATAGACGATCATTTTGCGGGCGGGCAGGAATTCGTTCGCGATCTCGATGGCCTGGTCGAGGAATCCTCCCGGATTGCTCCGGATATCGAGGATCAGTTTTTTCATCCCCTGTGCTTTCAGCCTGTCGACTGCATCCATTAACTCCTTATGGGCGTTACGCGAAAATTGGGCGAAAACGATGTAGCCCGTTTCCGGCCCGATCATGTAGGCGGCGTTGATGCAGTAGATCGGAATGACGCCCCGTGTAACGGTGATCGGCACCAGGTCTTTGACTCCGACACGTTGGATACCCAGCTTTACTTTACTGCCGCGCGGGCCCCGAAGCCGTTTCATCACTTCGTCCTGCCGCATCTTCACGCCCGCTACTACCGTGTCGTTGATCGTGATGATGCGGTCTCCGCCCAGCACGCCGACCTTCGAACTCGGACCCGAATTGATGACGTTGAGCACGATGACCGTATCGGTGGCCATGTTGAACATCACGCCGATCCCGTCGAATTCTCCGTCGAGCGATTCGTTCATCTGTGCCATATCCTTGGCCGGGACATAAACCGAATGCGGGTCGAGTTCTTCCAGGATGAACGGAATTGTCTTCTCGGTGATCGAATCCATCGAGACGGTGTCTACGTAGCGGTTCTCGATCAGGGAAAGGAGCATGTTGAGTTTGCCGCTGCCCGGAGCGACCAGATTACCGCGGCGCGGCACCGGCGGTGTATTTTTGAATACGACGCCTCCCAACAGGATCCCGACAGCGATGGAGACTGCCACGACGGTCGGCAGGATCAGGGTGAATTTATTGTTTTTATACATGTTGTTGCAATACTTCGGTTCCGGGAGAGAGAAGGCATCCCTAAGAACATTTCACTGTCAGTCAAACGGCCCGGCAGTGCCGTTTAGTGTCCGCTATTTGTTTTTGAACGTGTAGGCCAGGCCCAAGCCGAATTTGTAATTTAATTGCATCCATTGTCGTCTGTCCGGGGTGCGAGCCGCTTCGTCATAGACTGCAGAACAGAACATCTCGGCCGAAATGAGTTTGAATATTTTAAATTGCAGGGTATTCTTCCAGTTGATATAAGCATTCCGGTTGCTGTTGTAGTTCGAAAAGGCATAAAAATAGGTCCGGTAGGTGATTTTGTCTTTGTAGAATGCTTTGTCGAAATCGATTTGCAAGGAAGCTCCGATCGCACCGGTACTTTTTTGTCCGGGTTTGACACCGTACGCACCGGCTTGCGACAAGCTGTCGTTCAGTACGAACGTGACGCTTCCGGCTACGGGCATGATGCTGATCGTGAGCGGAACCTTCTTGTTGCGGTAGATAAAACCGATGGCCGGCGCGATGGTTCCCGGCGCCATGAATGCGGATACCAGTGTATTGTCATCGCGTGATTTGTACCCGTTGCTGAACTGGCTGCGGTACTGGAATGTCGCAGCATAGGACCAGTTCTTGTTCAGCTCCCACGAACTGCTCAGGTTGAAGACGAAAGCGTCCTCGTTTTTAAAGTTTTTTCCGCTGATGCGGTTGATGCCGTAACGGGCGTCGAAAGTCGTTTGGAAATTGAACTTGCTTTTAATGTATGTATGCGAGAAATAGAATGCCAGGTTCGAGGCGAAAACGTTGTCGCCGCCGGCATACCAGTTTTCAAACCCGGTTAGATTGAACATGGCCGAAGCGTTGATCTGAACGGTATTGCGCTCTTTGCGGATCGCACGGCGCTCGGCTTTGTAGCGGGCTTCGCTGAAAAAACGGTTGTTGATCGGTGCGATGGGTTTGATCGTGTCGTCCATCGCTTTGGTGTCGATCTCTTTGGGGGTGACCCTCGAAATGGAGAACTGGGCTGAAGAGCGGTTGGCGGCTCCGAGCAGAACCAACAGGAGCAACAGCGTTATGAATCGTCTCATGTCCGGTATTTTTTGGATATCCGCAAAGGTAATAATATTTTGGGAAGCGTTTGTCGTCCGGCACCTGAAGTTTTTCCTTTTCCGGTCGTTCGTTTCGGCCGGTCAGCGTTGCTTGTTCAGATGCAGCCGGACAATATCGCGGATCGAGGCGTTGATCGGTTTGGAAACATAGGCATCGAATCCGCTGCGCAAAACCCGTGCCTCGTCTTCCGCAAAAGCGTAGGCCGTTACGGCGATGATCGGCACCGTTTGCGAAGACTTCCGGATTTCGATCGTAGCCTCGTAGCCGTCCATAACCGGCATTTTGATGTCCATCAGGATCAAGTGCGGTCGATTGTCGTGAAACAGTTGCACGGCCTGTTGACCGTCCCAGGCGTGAATCAGCAGGTATTCCTTTTTTAGCAGCGATTCGAACAGTTTGTAATTGCTGTCGTTGTCTTCTGCAATCAGCAGGATCGGCTTTTCCGTATCCGCCGTATTGCAGGGATCGGGTTCCGGTCCGGTGATGCCGTTGACTGCCACATTCGAATGAGCTGTAAGTTTACCGTGCCGGTACGGGATGGTGAACCAGAACGTAGCCCCCTTTCCGGGTGTCGAATCCACGCCGATTTCGCCCCCGAGCGAATGAACGATGCTTTCACAGATCGAAAGCCCGAGTCCGCTGCCCTGCTCGAACGTATTGAGTTTGACGAAGCGACCGAAAATTTTGTCGTGGTTTTCAGGCGCGATGCCGCATCCCGTGTCGCTGACGTAGAAATAGAGGAGGTTCCCTTCGTGGGGCCGGTAGCCGAACCGGATGCTTCCTGCCGGGGTGAATTTCATCGCATTGTTCAGGAAGTTGTTGATAACCTGCATGATCCGCTGACGATCCGTGCGAACGGAGCATTCGGGCAGGCGCTCTTCGAAACGGATCTCCACCTCGTGGTTCTTCTGTCGCATCCGGGCGCTCTGTTCTATCTCGTCCAACATGCCGTTGAGGTCTACTTCCGAGTAAGAAAATTCGAGCGTGCCCGCTTCGATTTTCGACAGGTCGAGGATGTCGCCGATCAGTTGCAGTAGTAAAGCGTTGTTGTTTTCGATGATACTTACGTACTCCCGCTTTTCGGCTTCGTCCACCGTGTTGGCCAGTACGCCCGAAAAACCGACTATCGCATTGAGCGGCGTCCGGATTTCGTGGCTCATGTTCGCGAGAAATGCCGATTTGAGCCGGTTGCTCTCTTCTGCGGCCTGTTTGGCCCGGATCAGTGCGTACTCGTTTTGTTTGAATTTGTCGATGCAGGTTCCTGTGCCGATCACATAGTTCACCGGGTCGTTGGCATGCTTGCGCAGGGTCATGAAACGGTATTCGAACCATTCGTAACGGAAGGTGCCGTCGGGGCGCCGTATCCGGATACGGGCCTGCACGTCGCCGTCCTGACCGCTGTTGATTTTTTCGTAAGCCTTGAGTATGGCCTCCTGGTCTTCGGAATGGACGTGGTCGATAAACATCTGTGCGTCGAACAGCGGTTGCTGTCCGGTCGGATAGCCGTAGCGTTTGAGCAGAGCCTCGTTGTTGTAAAAGAAATCGTGTTCGATGTCGTATTCCCACGAGTAAACTTCGCTGCGTTCCAGCGCGAGCGTAGTGAGCCTGTTTTCGCGGTCGAGTTTCTTCTGGATGATGATCCGTTCGATATTGAGCGCCACTACTTTGGCGAAGAGTTGGTAAAGCGAGATTTCGTTTTCTGTCCAGCGCAGGTCGTAATTCTCGCGGATAGCGGCGAGAAAACCGTGGAAGTGGTTGTTGACGAACAGCGGAATCGCCAACGCGCTTTCGAAATGCACCTGTTGCGCCCGAAAGAAATCCATGAATACGGAGTGGGCGGCATTTTCGTCGCTGTAAACGACTTTCATGTGGCCCTGGCGAAAATGTTCCAGCGTTTCCGACCGGCTGAAAAAACCGTATGTCTTCATCTGGGGGAGAAATTTGTTTAATGCGGAAGCCTCTTGGATCGCATAATCCTTCATGTGGTAGGACAAATCCTCCTCTTCATAGCGGAATACAGCCGAGAATTCGGTGTGGTAGTGGCTGTTGACCAGTTGTAGGATGTTTTCGCACGAAAAAGTATCTTGTTGGGCCAGTATATGCAATACGTCGGTAATGATGTTCTGGTTTTCCTGTTCGATTTTCAGGTTCACGAGGGCCTGCTCGCGCAGCTCCTTGGCAAAGTTTTCCTGCAGGTTTTTGGGCATGCAGTAACTGATGATGTATTGTAGCTTGCCTTCGGGATCGAAAATGCCGACGTTGCACCACAGGTAATAGACCACCTGTTGGGTTGGGGTCAGGTGGCAGACGTATTGGTAGAAAGTGTTATCCCGGGGGGTGAGCCGTGCGATGTTTTCGCGTGCGGACTGTATCTGTTCTTCGGGGCCGTTGTTCAGCACATTGATCCCGATCAGGGTTTCGCGCGGCATGCCGAAGAAATCGCAGGTGTATGGATTGACCTCTTCGACAATTCCTTCGGGTGTTATTCGGATCGTGGGCAGCGGGGCGTGGTCGAATCCTTGCGAGAGAAAGCCCTGCGACGATTTCAACCGGCGGTTTTCGGTTTCGGATTTTTCCAGCAGGACAAGCAGTTCTTCGCGGGATAGGTGGTTGTAGTCGTTGGGCGTGGGGTACCGGAATAGTTAGGTTTGCGAAAACAGGTTGTCCAATTGTGGGAAACGTGCCATAAATGTACAATTTTTTGTTGTTGTTTCAATCACTTGTTGCAATGATTTTACCGGATTGGCGTGTCTTGTTCCGCATTGTTTCGGGCGAAAATTTACGATTTGAGAAAAAACGCGTTACTTTGTGGCAGACAACGCCATTTTTCTTCTGTCCGGACGGGGTGAACTGCATCGTTTTTGCAGGAAACAAATTAAGTGCCGGCGAATGGAAGTTCGGCGGATTGTATGCAAGAATTGAAACGATTCAGGAGGGATTGTACTATGAAATATTTCGGAGCGCACGTCAGTGCATCGGGAGGGGTCGAAAATGCCCCGCTAAACGCCGCAGCGATCGGGGCCAATGCTTTCGCGCTGTTCACCAAGAACCAGCGCCAGTGGGTTGCCCCCCCGCTGATGCCGGGGACGATCGCCGCATTTCGGGAGAACTGTGAAAAGGGGGGATTTACGCCTTCGCAGATACTTCCGCACGACAGTTACCTGATCAACCTGGGAAGCCCCGATCCGGACGGTCTGGCCAAGTCCCGGGCAGCGTTCTTCGATGAAATGCAGCGCTGTGAGCAGCTCGGCCTCGACCGGCTCAACTTCCATCCCGGCAGCCACCTGGGTAAAATCAGTGTGGAGGAGTGCCTGTCTCTGGTGGCCGAGTCGATCAATATGGCGTTGGAGCGCACTTCAGGGGTTACAGCTGTTATCGAGAATACGGCCGGTCAGGGCACCAATGTGGGCTTTTCGTTCCACCACCTGCGTGCGATTATCGATCAGGTGAAGGATCAGGGCCGGGTAGGGGTGTGCATCGATACCTGCCACGCTTTCTCGGCCGGTTACGATCTGTCGACCGACGCCGCTTGTGAAAAGACGTTTGCCGAATTCGACGAGGTAGTGGGATTCCGTTACCTGCGCGGCATGCACCTCAATGACGACCTGAAGGCGATGGGCAGCCGGGTCGACCGCCATGCCAGTCTGGGCGAGGGTACGCTCGGTATGGCTGTTTTCGGTTACGTTGCTCGCGACAAGCGTTTCGACGGTATGCCGCTGATTCTGGAAACGCCCGACGAGAGCCGCTGGGCTGCCGAAATCCGTACGCTTCGCGAGCTGGCGGAAACACGATAATTTCAATCCTGTTTCAGAAGCTGGCTTATGTCAGCCTGAGGGACTGGAGGTATTACCGATAACCGGCAGGAACGAATAATCGACAGATGAGGAATCGTGCGAAATGGCCCGTAGGAAGGATCCTTTCAACAGCATCTTCTGTCCGGACATCACTTTTACCTGTAGGAACAGGAAGATACTGCGACTGCTGCAGAGCAATACGGTTCAATATTGCAAAACGAAAAGTCCCGGCCTTAGCCGGGACTTTTCGTTTTATTTCTCATCGATCCAGACTTTCATCCGGCCTGCTTCGCGGTTGTCCCACGCATAGTAGGGAATCAGGTGCAGCGGCCCTGCCGGAGTTTCGGCCGTGATTTCCGCCACACCGCCCAGCAGGTCGGGCATGAATTTGTCGGTAAACCGGGTTTGGGAGTTTATGCCGGCTCTGTCGTAGGTCTGTGCATTGTCGGCTTCTTCCATGCAGTAGACCAGCGGTCCCCGCTGTACGGCCAGCTTGCCGCTGTCGGCTTTGACTCGCGGGTCTGCGGCCACAACTTCGGTCGGCATCGCCAGTGAGAGGTCGATGCGGTCGCCTTTCTTCCAGGAGCGGTTTACCACGGCATAGCCTTTATCCGTCGGATGGTCGAACAACTCGCCGTTTACCCACAGCGTATGGTTCTTGCACCATCCCGGAATCCGGAGCCGCAACTCTTTCCTGATTTTGCCCGGAGCTTCGCTGACGGTTATCCTGACGTTGCCTTCCCACGGATAGCGGGTTGTTTGGGTCAGTACGAACCGGCTGCCGTCCTGGGTCGGGATAGCGGCGTTGCTGCCGAGGTAAAGGTTCACCCAGACCGTGTCGGAGTCGAGCGAATGGCTGTAAATATAACTGCCGATCGACGGCAAAAAGCGTGAGAGTTGGCTGGGACAGCAGGCGCAGCCGTACCAGGCTTTGCGGTGGTGGTCGCCTTTCGATTCGAGCGGGTTTACATAGAAAAAACGCTTGCCGTCGAGTGAGATACCCGCTAATGCCCCGTTGTACAGCGCCCGTTCCATTACGTCGGCATATTTCGCGTCGCCTTTGAGGCGGTTCATCCGTGCATTCCACAAAACCATACCCACCGAAGCGCAGGTTTCGCAATAAGCTTCCAGGTTGGGCAGGTCGTAATCCTCGGTGAAGCCTTCGTTCTGGTGCGACGAGCCGATCCCGCCCGTGATATACATGTTCCGCTGTACGACATCGTCCCAGACACGGTCGAGCGCTGCACGGTAGACCGTGTCGCCCGACAGCATCGACATGTCGGCCATGCCGCAGAAGAGGTACATGCAGCGTACTGCGTGTCCCGTGATGTCCGTCATGCGGCTGACCGGGATCGAATCCTGATAGTAAGCGGCATTCCAGGTGCCTTCTTCGTTGCGGCCGTAACCGTGCCCGCGCTCTTCGAGCAGCCAGCGGGCGAATTCGAGGTACTTGGGTTCGCCCGTCACGCTGTAAAGTTTCGCGAGCGCCAGTTCGATCTCTTCATGGCCCGGTACCCAGTGGCGTTTGCCCGGGCCGAATTCGTTCATCATGTGGCCGACCATGCGGGTGCTCACTTCGAGCAGGGTCCGGTCGCCGGTAGCCAGCAGGTATGCGATGCCGGCCTCGATCATGTGTCCCGCACAGTACATCTCGTGCTTGTCCATGTCCGTCCAGCGCTTGTCGAGTCCGGTGAGCGTGTAGTAGGTATTGATATAGCCGTCGGGTTGCTGGGCCGCGGCGATTTTGGCGACCCATTGGTCGGCCGTTCGCCTGAGCATCGGGTCGGGGTTGTTGATCAGGCTGTACGAGATGCCTTCCAGAGCCTTGTATACGTCCGAATCGTCGAAAAAGATGCCTGAGTGCTTGCCGCTGCCTTTGGCTGCGTTTTCAAAGTTGCGGATGCGTCCGGTCCGGTTTTCGATCTGGTCGATGCAGACGGGCAGTGTCGAATCGGACAGTTTTTCGAGTCGCGGAGACCAGAAACCGTCCCGGATCGAGACACGGCTGAAATCGACCGGCAGGATGATGTCTTGCTGAGCTTGCGGTGCGGATTCGGCGCCCCGGTCCGTGCAACCGGATGCGGTCAGCAGGCAGGCCACCAATGGGAGAAGGATTGGTTTCATGGCAAAATAAATTTGGGTTAGAAATGTCTTCTAACCCAAAAATACTATTTTGTCGTGACAATACCTAATACTGTTCCTGTTCGTTCGGGAATGCTCCGCTTTTGACATCGGCGACGTAATTTTGGATGCCGGCCATCATTTGCGTGTGAAGGTCGGCGTAACGCCGCAGGAAGCGGGGTGAGAATTCGGTGGTGATGCCCAGCATGTCGTGGATCACGAGCACCTGTCCGTCTACGCTGTTTCCTGCCCCGATCCCGATCAGCGGAATCCGGAGTTCGCCGGCAACCCGCGCACCCAGCGCCGCCGGAATTTTTTCGAGTACGATGCCGAAACAGCCCGCCTCTTCGAGCAGGTGCGCATCGCGGAGCAACTTCTGCGCTTCGGCTTCCTCTTTGGCGCGCACGGTGTAAGTGCCGTATTTGTGGATCGACTGCGGCGTCAGCCCGAGGTGTCCCATGACCGGGATTCCGGCCGATAGGATACGGCCCACCGATTCGAGCACCTCCTCGCCGCCTTCGAGCTTGATCGCATCCGCTTCGGTCTCCTTCATGATGCGGATGGCCGATGAGAGCGCCTCTTTCGAATTGCCCTGATAGGTGCCGAACGGCATGTCGACCACCACCAGTGCACGTTTGACCGCACGGGTGACGCTGCGGGCATGGTAAATCATCTGGTCGAGCGTGATGGGCAGCGTCGTTTCGTGCCCGGCCATTACGTTGGCCGCCGAATCCCCGACGAGGATAACGTCCACGCCGGCACTTTCGACGATGCGGGCCATCGAATAGTCGTATGCGGTGAGCATCGAGATTTTCTCGCCCCGGGCCTTCATTTCGGCGAGGCGGTAGGTGGTGACCACCCTGGTTTTGCTATCGGTTGACATGGTTGTGCAAGGTTTGTGTTGCGTGGCCGGCTTCTGCCGGTTTTTGTTTTCCGTGCCGTTTCCCGGACGGCAAGGGCAAAGGTATATATTATTTCAAAACAAAACCATCTGCCGGAAGAACTCCCACAGCGCCACGCCGCCCGATACTGCGACGTTGAGCGAATGCTTGGTGCCCTGTTGGGGAATTTCCACGGCCCCGTCGCAGAGATCGACCGCCTCCTGGGCGACGCCGTCCACCTCGTTGCCGAATACCAGTGCGTATTTTTTGCCTTTTTCCACCTCAAATGTGGTCAATCGGGCGGCTTTTTCGACCTGTTCGACGGCTAGCAGCGTGTAACCTTCCCCGCGTAGCTGCTGCAGCGCGTCGGTCGTCAGTTTTTCGTAATCCCAGCGAACGGTCAGTTCGGCGCCCAGCGCGGTTTTGTGAATCTCCTTATTGGGCGGGGTTGCCGTAATGCCGCACAGTACAATGCGTTCCATCGCAAATGCGTCACAGGTGCGAAAGAACGATCCGACGTTGTTGAGGCTGCGGATATTGTCCAGTACAACGACTACCGGATACTTTTCTGTGGCGGCAAAAGCTTCGGGCGAGAGGCGTCCCAGGGCGCTGTTGGGGATTTTTTGCATCTTTTTCAGCGGTTGAGGTGAAATTTGTTAAAACTTCGGCAAAGATATTATTTAATCAAAAATTTTAATAATTTTGGACTGCAACTGACCTGCAAACTTCCAAATTAACCTTCAAAACTTCTTTTATGAGTACACCGATTCTTTTCTGGCTTGTACCGTTCGCTTCGCTGGTCGCTCTCTTTTTCGCATGGTATTTCTTCCGCGGAATGATGCGCCAGAGCGAAGGCACCGAACGGATGCAGCAGATTGCCGCGCATGTCCGCGCGGGGGCCATGGCTTATCTGCGGCAGCAGTACAAGGTGGTCGCCATCGTTTTTCTCCTGTTAGCGCTTTTCTTTGCCTTCCTGGCTTACGGCCTCGGGGTGCAGAACAACTGGGTGCCGTTCGCCTTCCTGACCGGCGGCCTTTTCTCGGGTCTGGCCGGGTACATCGGGATGCGTACCGCAACATATGCTTCGGCCCGTACCGCCCATGCGGCAGGACAATCCCTTAACAGCGGCCTGCGGGTGGCTTTTCGCAGCGGCGCCGTGATGGGGCTCGTCGTGGTGGGGTTGGGCCTGCTCGATATTTCCGTATGGTATTTGGTCTTGAATCATTTTGTTGAAGGGGTGACCGATTCCCAAAAACTGATGATCATTACCACGACGATGCTGACTTTCGGTATGGGTGCCTCGACGCAGGCGTTGTTCGCGCGTGTCGGCGGCGGAATTTACACGAAAGCGGCCGATGTGGGCGCCGACCTGGTAGGTAAAGTCGAAGCGGGTATTCCCGAAGACGATCCGCGCAATCCGGCGACCATCGCCGATAACGTGGGCGACAATGTGGGCGACGTGGCCGGCATGGGCGCCGACCTCTATGAAAGCTATTGCGGCTCGATCCTCGCCACGGCGGCGCTCGGGGCGGCAGCTTTCGCCGGGGATATGCAGCTCAAAGCCGTGCTCGCCCCGATGCTGATCGCTGCGGTGGGAATTCTCCTTTCGGTGATAGGCATCTTTCTGGTGCGGACCAAAGAAGGGGCCAATATGAAGCAGTTGCTCAGTGCGCTGGGTCTCGGCGTCAACGTCAGTGCCGTGCTGATCGCTGTGCTGACCTTTGTTATTCTCTATACGTTGCAGCTCGACAATTGGGTGGGCATCTCGTTTTCGGTGATCGTCGGCCTGCTGGCGGGCATCATCATCGGCCAGTCTACCGAATATTATACTTCCCATTCGTATAAACCTACGAAACGTATTGCGCAGAGTGCCGAAACCGGTCCGGCAACCGTGATTATCTCCGGTATCGGAATGGGGATGATCTCTACCGCCATTCCGGTGCTGACCATTTCGGCGGCCATCATCCTTGCGTACCTGTGTGCGATCGGATTCGATTTCGCGCATATGCTGACGGCTGCGAGCCTCAGTCAGGGGCTCTATGGAATCGGTATTGCCGCCGTCGGCATGCTCTCCACACTGGGCATTACGTTGGCTACCGACGCTTACGGGCCTATTGCCGACAATGCGGGCGGTAACGCCGAAATGAGCGGCCTCGACCCGGAAGTACGCAAACGTACCGACGCGCTCGATGCGCTTGGCAATACGACCGCTGCGACGGGCAAAGGCTTTGCGATCGGTTCGGCCGCCCTGACGGCCCTTGCACTGCTCGCCTCTTATATCGAGGAGGTGAAGATCGGATTGCTACATATCGGTGAGACGTCAATTACGCTGTCGAACGGTACGGTGAAAGCGGTTACCGATGCGAATATTCTCGATTTCGTCGATTATTACCACATTTCGATGATGAACCCCAACGTACTGATCGGGGTGTTTATCGGATCGATGATGGCCTTCCTGTTCTGCGGCCTTACGATGAATGCCGTGGGCCGTGCGGCGCAGAGCATGGTCGAGGAGGTGCGCCGCCAGTTTCGTGAAATCAAAGGGATTCTCGAAGGCAAGGCGACCCCCGATTATGCGCGGTGTGTCGAGATTTCGACCAAAGGCGCGCAGCGAGAGATGTTGCTGCCGTCGATCCTGGCTATTGTGGCACCTGTGTTGACCGGATTTATTTTCGGCGTAGCCGGAGTGATGGGATTGTTGGTCGGCGGTCTCGGGGCCGGGTTCGTCCTGGCGATTTTTATGGCCAATTCGGGCGGTGCCTGGGACAATGCGAAGAAATTTATCGAAGAGGGTAACTATGGAGGTAAGGGTTCAGAATGCCATAAGGCTACCGTGGTAGGAGACACCGTCGGCGATCCGTTCAAGGATACCGCCGGCCCGTCGCTCAACATCCTGATCAAGCTGATGAGCATGGTCTCGATCGTCGTAGCCGGTCTGACCGTTGCCTATAGTTTGATGTAGCGCAATCTGCGTAGAGTAGAAGGGAATTATTTGGCAGGCGGGGCAATCTTACCCCGCCTGCTTTTGTTTTACGAAAAAAAGGGAGGTCGACGGAGAGAGGATCTGTCTGTAATTACAACGACGAACCGAAACTGCAAAATCATGCGATCATGTATTTTTCTGCTATACCATATCTTCGCCGGTCTTGACTATCCGGACCTTGACGGTCTTGTGGAACGGAATGAAACGCGAGACCACCGTCGCGACGATTGCAAAAATCAGCAGGTAGCCGAAAATGGTTTTCAGTTCGAGCAGCATGGTCTGTGTTTGCAGCGTGCTGTAGAGCGATTGGGTCGCGATCTGACCCGCTTCGTCGATGCCGTGCCCTTGCGCAAGAGCACTGTGCAGCGCATTATCGTATTGTTGTGCGGCGAGCGGATCGAGCGCAGTCGTATGGTCGGCCAGCCGGGTCAGTCCTTGTTGCTGCAGCCGGTAGAGTAGGTTGCTGAAGAAAGAGGTCGACAGGGCGGGAGCGAGCGCCGAACGGAACGAAATCAGGAAAAATGCGTTGTAGATCGTCAGGCTTGGCGGAAGGTCCTCGACCACGTAGATGCCGAATGCGATGAAAATAATCATCATCCCGAGCCCTTTGAGAAAAGTGGGCAGGTAGAGTATCTCGTAGGTAGCGTCGGGTGAAATTCCGAAGTAGAGGATCGCCAGATAGGTCGTGAAGCAGGCCATGCCGCCGGCGATCAGGAACCGGAACTTCCACCGTTGGTAGCGGAACCACCAGTAGCAAATTGCCCCGCCTACCGCAAAACCGGGAATCAGTCCCAGATAGAGTAGGTTCGCATGGACATTGTCCACGTGCAGGACGGTGTTCACATAGTTCGTAACCAGCGTGCTGGTCGAGGAGAAGAACATCGCTAGCATCATGTACAGGTAGCCGACCAATGGTTTGATGTCGTTCAGTACGTCGAGTTTCAGGTAGGGTTTCGGCAAGGTTTGCTGGCGGTGGATAAACAGCCACAGTAAAAACGGAATCAGTACCGTGTAAACGACCAGTTTCTTCGATGCGAACCAGTCGAGCATCTGGCCGTAAGTCGCCACATAGATCGAGAGCAGCAGTACGGACGAAATCAGCAGGACACTGCGCCCGTCGATTTCGTGCACCGGGAACCTGAGCGGCTGGCGGCTGTACCGGAAAAAGAGCAGCACGAACATCACGGCGACCAGCAGCAGCAGGATAATGAAGTAGTACATGTGCTGCCATTGGTAGTGGTAAGCGAGCTGCGCGGTCAGCGCGATCGAGAGCTGTCCCCCGGAGAATACGATCGGATAGAAATAGGCGTAGAATTCGCTGCGGATATCGGCCGGGCTGAACAGCGGCTTGACCATGTTAATCACTTCGATCATCGCGAATCCTTTCAGTATGCCGATCCAGAAACTGCATACGATCACGATATCCATCTGCGTGGTTTGCGCACAGATGAAACTGAGCAATGCCTGCAACAACAGGTCGATCAGCAGTACGGTTTTGGTCGTGACGGCCTTCCGCACGTCCGGTACCAGCGGATAGGAGACCGCGATCCCGGCTGCTGTGGCGTAATAGGCCATGCGGATGTCCTCGCCCAGCACTCCGAGCGTAGAGGAGATTTCGACCGCGCTGCCCGTATAGGCGCCGTTGATCAGGATTACGGGCAGCATAATCACGAACGCAGTGAGAATTCCCAGCCATCTGGGAACCCACGGGCGGATCGGGACGCTGAGCGGTGCGGCTGCCATGGCGGAATCAGCGGATTTTAGCTTCGGTTTCGACCATCATGCCCGCCCGCAACAGTTGCATCTCTTCCGGGGAAACGTCGTCGAAATCGATCCGCACCGGAATACGCTGCTGCACCTTGACGAAGTTACCGGCCGAATTATCCGTGGGCACCAGCGAGTATTTCGATCCCGTCGCTTCCGAAATGGCCGTTACGGTGCCGTGGAAAGTTTTGTCCCCGAGTGCATCGACGCGGATACGGACTTTTTGTCCGATGAAAATGCGGGCGATCTGGGTCTCTTTGTAGTTTGCCGTGACCCATTTGTCCTCGCTGCGGATCAGGTAGCTGATCGTTTGTCCACCCTGGAGCAGTTGCCCCGGCTCGACGGTGCGCCGTCCCATGTAGCCGTCGTAAGGGGCCGTTACGACCGTGTACGACAGGTTCAGTTGCGCCATTTCCAGTTCCGCCTCTTTGCGCAGTATGCCGGCTTCAATCCCGGCCCGTTTGTTCGTCGTTTCGGCATATTGCGATTCGGCCGTGTTCTTTTGGCGAAGGAGGGCATCGAGGCGCGCTTTCATCGCTTCGTAGTTGGCTTTGGCCTGTTCGTACTGTTGCCGGGAAACCGATTCTTCGCGCAGCAGGTTTTCATAGCGCCGGTAGTCCTGTTCCAATTGCCACAACCGCGCCCGGGTTTCGGCTATGTTGGCTTCCTGCACCGATACGTTGGCTTCCGATGCGGCTATACCCGACCCGAGCACCGTTTCCGAAGCCCTGGCATCCATCAGTGCCGCCTCGGCGTCTTTCAGCCGGATCCGGTATTCGCGGTCGTCGAGCACGAGCAGCGTATCCCCGGCCTTGACCGGTTGGTGCTCGGTAAAGCGTACCTCCTTGATGTAACCCGACACGCGGATGCCTACCGGGGAGATATACTGGTCGATGACCGCGTCGTTTGTCGTTTCGTATTTGAAATAGCGCCAGAAGTAATCGACCGTCCACACGATCGCGCAGAGCACGAGCAGGATGCAGACCGTGTTGAGGATGATGTTGCGCTTTTTGCGCTTTCTGAGCCTCTGGCGCCTGTTGAGTAGTTCCGACATATGTGTTTCGTTGTGTTTTGCGTGGCTTACAGGCTGCCGCATGTTTGCAGCAGTTGATAATAGGTATAGATCACTTCGGCGCGTGCGACCGTCAGCTGCATTTGTGCCTCGAGCCGGACGCGGCTCGCATCGAGCAGGTCGGTGAGGATCGAGAGTTGGTTCAGGTAGCGGTTATGCACGATGCGGTAGTTTTCGTCCGCCTGGCGGACGGCCAGCATCAGTGCCTGTACGCGCTCGAGCGCTTCCTGGTGTTTCGTGCAGGCGCGCCGCACATTGACCCGGATCGCCTGCATCACCTGCTGTTCTGCGTTTTCACGCAGCGAAACCGCGTGACGCGCCTCTTCGACGCGATGCCGGTTGCGGTACAGCGACGAGAGGTTGTACGACAGCGCGAGTCCGATATTCCAGTTGTTCGCATACGTGTCCTGCATCGTCCTTGTGATCGGGCGTGCCAGCGTGTTGGCGCCGTGCAGCGACAGGGTGGGGAGGTAGTTCGCCCGTGCGATCCGGATATCATTCCGGGCCAATGAGGTATTTTCCCGCGCGATTTTCAATTCCGGATAGTTCGCATAGGCCCGTTCGACGTACCTCTGGTAGCTCTCCACCGGAGCTGCTGTGTACAGCAATGCGGTGTCGGGGGCGATCAGGAGCGTTTCGTCGAGGCCGAGCACTACGTCCAACTGCTGTGAGACGATACAGATGTCGTTCCGGGCCTCGCGCAGGGCGAGCCGGTCGTTGGTCAGTTGCAGTTCGCTGCGGATTTCGTCGTTGCGCGTGACGAGCCCCTCGTTGCGCATCCGGCGGATGTCCTCGAGCCGGCGCGTCGATTCATCGATGTTTTGTTGCAAGACCTCAGTCTGCTTGTAAAGGTTGTACAGCGCGACATATTGTTGCAACAGCAGCATTTTGATCTCCGCCCGGTCGTTTTCTGTGCTGAGCGAGGCGATCTGCCGTTCCAGATCTGCCTGCCGGATGCTGTACCGGATTTTCCCTCCTTCGTAAAGAGGTTGGGAAAGGTCGATGTTGTAGTTGTTCGACCAGTTCGGGGTGTCGGGGCGCGTGGCTTGGGTCAATCCTTGCTGGAAAACGACGGGCTGCCCGAGATAGCCGCCGGACAATCCTACATTCAGGCCGGGCAGCCTTTCGCTGCGGGCGCTTTTTGCGCGTTCTCCGGCCAGGGTCTCCCCGATACGGGATGCCTGCATACGCAGGCTGTTTTCTATGCCGAGCCGGAACAGTTCGTCGATACTCAGCGTCCGCACCTGAGGTTGTGCGGTGGTTGTGAGCGGCACCAGCAACAAGGAGAGCGATGCCTTCAGGAACATGTGTCGTAGCTTAAATCCCATCCAGTATCGCATTCAGTTTTCCCAATTGTTTCCGGCACTCCTGCATCTGCCTGGGGGGCGTTGCCGCTCCGATACGGTCGTATATCTCCTTGAGCAGCGGTTTGGTTTGTTCCGACATGCGGACACCTTCGTCGGTCAGGAAGATATGCCGTGCGCGGCGGTCGTCGGGGGACTGTTTCCGTTGCACCCATCCTTTTTTTTCGAGGTTGTTGATCAGGCTGGTGATGCACGCTTTGTCCCGTGCAGTCGCTTCGGCCAGTTGCTGTTGGCTCACACCTTGCAGGGTCCTGAGCTGGTACAGGATTTGGAGCATCTCGAAAGTCATGCCGATTTCGTATTTCCGCAGCAGGCGCTGGACTGCCTGCCGGAAGGCCATCCGGGTCTTCAGCAGTTGCAGGTTCAGTTCGCGGGCCATTTCTCCGTTCGGTGTCATATTGTTTCGTATTGAACGCCGCAAAGGTAATCATTTCGCAGGATATTAGTAAAATATTATACTAAATTCCTTTCGGCGGATTGTCATGCATCGATGAAAGCAGCCACCTCTTATCAAGGTGGCTGCTTGTAATGGATGACGCGGATGAAGTTTTAATCCGCTATATTTTCATTTTTTTGCGGCGTGTTTCGATGCGTCCCGCTTTATTTTACCTTGGGGTAGGTTTTCGGAATCTCTTTGAGCAGGACTTCACCCGTATTGGCATCCAGTACCGTGTTCGACTTTTCGGGCAGCGTCAGGTTCAACTCTTTTCCGTTGCGGAGGCGGATCGTGCGCTGTCCGCCGTCGAGCGAGTGGATCAGCATGATGCCGCTGTTGACGTAAGTGAAGTCGTTCCGGTCGTTGTAAACATGGCAGCCTGCATCGCGCAGCAGTTTACGGAATACGTCGGTGCCGTTGACCGGTAGCGTGGCGTATACCGCCGTGTGGGTCGGAAAATTTTTGCGGGCCACGACCACGTCCAGGCGTCCCCCGAGTGTCGCCAACGGTTCGGCCTGCGGATCGGTAATGACCGCAAAGGGCTCTACGACGCCTTTGAAGGTAAACTCCGATTCCGGGTCGGTGAAATGGAGCGTTTGCGGTTCGGTTGCGTTTTGCAACGCAAGTTTTACGCCCGAAAGTTTCTCGGTCAGCGGCAGACCGATCGTTTCGCCGTCGGTCACGCCCGTCAGGTAGTTATATATCAAGGTCCTGCCGTTTTGTGCTACTTTCTCCCGGATAAATTTCCGCTGTTCGGGCGACAGCACATAACTGTTCATGAATATCACCGCCTTGTATTGGTCGAGATTCACCTTGTCGAGATCGAAATCGTAAATATGGTCGCCCACGGTGCCGCTGCGCAGCGCCTCTTCGATCGAGTGGTCGATCACGTTCGACGAGATGGGCGTACTTTGGGGCTTGAGGTAATAGTAACTCTCCTGGCTCCAGACGTAGAGTACGTCCGCCTCGGATTTGTGGGGTACGTTCAGTTGCTTGTCGAACAGCGCTTTTTCGTCGGCGATCGATTGCAGGTAAACCGGATCGTCGAACCAGCCGAGGCTTTCGCGGATGCCGAAGTCATAATACCATACCCCGCCGCGCATCAGTGGCAATACGACGCTGCGGCGCAGGACCGGCGCATAGTCGGCGTCATAACGTTCCAGGTAACGTACCGCATCGTGGCAGACGCGCCGGGCCAACTCTCCGTTGTCCATCTCGTCGAACCAGAGTTTGCCGTGCAGCGCGGCCGATTCGACGATTCCGCGGGGCATGCCGCTGCCGCCCAGTTTGCGCGAAAACTTATAATAGGTTTGCGGTGCGGCCAGGTAGTCGATCCAGGGGCAGTCGAGGATGCGCTCCACGAGCAGGTGGCCGCCGACCGACTGCCGGTTGAAGGTCATGTGCAGGTAGCCGTAAAAGACGCCCGTGATCAGCGGGCGGGGCCAACTCTCTTTGGCCAACCGGCAGAAGTATTCGATGTCTTCGACCACAGTCTCCTGCTGCGCGGCGATGTAGTCGATCACGCGGCGCTCAGCTTTGGGGTCCTTGAACTGGCCGAACTGCGTCTTCGTGCGCTCTTCCACACCCGGCACCGTTGCGGTTTCCAACGTCCATTGTGCCGAATTCCATGCCTGTTGCAGCTTTTTATCCGTACCGTACTTGTTGCGGAGCCAGTTGCGGAAATAGGCGGTCATCGCTTTTCCCGTATCCGGATCGTGGTCGACGAAGCCCCAGTAGTGCCATTCGCCGTAGATGCCACCCGAAATGTGCATGCCGATTACGGCGTCGCCTTCTTCGGTTTGTGAGAGTTTCTTGCAGAATTCGACCAGTTTCTCTCCTGCCTCTTGTTTCCATTTTTGTGACGCGAGGCTGGCCCTGAGCGAACGCATGATGCTGAAATCCTCGTTGTTGTGCGGCGGCCCCGGTTTGTAGTATTCCTGTATGGGACCGTCCGCATATTCGGTGCACTGGTCGCGGTTCGCCTCGTTCCACCAGTAGGGGGCGTCGGTGTGCACCCTGAGGATGATGCAGGCGTCGGGGGCTACGTCCAGTACGCCGCGAATCTGTTTTTGAGCGAGCGAAACGTCGAGCGGCGAGCCGTCCTTGGGCCAGATATCCGACAGCCAGAAATCGAGTTGGAACAGCCGGAAACCGATGTCGTAGAAGTTGCGGACGTTATGCTGCGGTACCTCTTCCCAACTCCAGCGTGCGCCGGTGGCATGTGTCAGCGCATAGATGTCCGGAGTCATCGGGGTGCCGTTTACGTGGATCGTGGGTCGTCCCCGGTAAGGTTTTATTTCGCCGGATTTCGGCATGGCGCCCTGTACGGTTGGGGGAATGGCTGCGAGCAATGTGCAGCAAAGCAACAGGACCGGAAGGTTTCGGATTTTCATCGTTAGTCAGGTTTGTAGGCGCCCCGTTCGGTCGGCGGCAGACAAATATACGATAATCGGGGAACTTTTGGCTCATTTCCGCAATACTTCAACGATAGAAAAAACGTTTTAATATTGTCCGAAACAAATAATAGTTTTACATTTGCATTGGAAGATTTTTAAAACCACTTTTAAAAATATTACAACAATGGCTTACAAAATTAGTGAAGATACCTGTACCGCTTGCGGAACTTGTATTGACGAATGTCCTGTAGGGGCTATCTCTCCGGGCGATGTTTACGTGATCGACGCTTCGGCTTGCACCGAATGCGGCTCTTGCGCCGATGTTTGCCCGACTGAATCGATTTCGATCGAGTAATCCCGGACAGGTTTAGCATAACCGCCTTCCCGAGAGGGGAGGCGGTTTTTCATTGTCCGGTCTCCGTCCCGTTTCCCTTTCAGGAATGACTGCGGGTGATTCTTGTGTGTCCGTTTTCACGCCGAAATGTTATCTTTGCACGCATGAACAACAGCGATATTTACCGCAAGGCGCTCGCCCTCGATCCGCTCACGGAAGGGGAGGCGCTGCAGATATACCGTTCCGCTCCGCTGGCCGAACTGATGCTCGCGGCCGACGCGCTGCGCCGCGAACAGGCCGGCGATCCGCAGGTGGTAACCTGGCAGATCGACCGTAACGTCAACATTACCAACGTTTGTATTTCGGGATGCAAGTTCTGTAACTTCCATTGTAAACCCCATCAGAGCGACAAGGCGTATATCACGACGATCGAAGAGTACGACGCCAAGATTCGGGAGACGCTCGCTTTGGGTGGCGACCAGCTCTTGTTGCAGGGCGGGTTGCACCCGAAGCTCGACATCGTTTTTTACGAAGAGCTGTTCCGGGAACTGAAACGCCGTTTTCCGCAGCTTCGGCTCCATGCACTCGGGGCGCCCGAAGTGGCGCATATCGCACGCATCAGCCGGCTCGATCCTGAAACGGTTCTGCTCCGGCTGATCGCTGCCGGGCTCGATTCCCTGCCGGGGGCGGGCGCCGAAATTCTCGACAACGGGGTGCGTCGCGCCATCTCGCCGGGTAAGCCCGATGCCGATACGTGGCTCGCAGTGATGCGCATTGCGCACAGACTGAACCTGCCTACCTCGGCGACGATGATGTACGGCCATCTCGAAACCCCGCGGCAACGGATCGAACACCTGATTAAAATCAGGGACTTACAAGCCGAATGCCCATCCGGGAATTACGGATTCATCGCTTTTATTCCGTGGGTATTCCGCAGCAGCGGTACGCGGTTGGAGCGGGAGGGTGTCGTTCCGGATACATCGGCGGCCGAATACCTGCGCATCATTGCGATGAGCCGTCTCGTTCTGAACAATATCCGGAATATCCAGGCTTCCTGGTTGACGGTAGGCAAGACTACCGCGCAGATCGCGCTGCACGGGGGGGCGAACGATATGGGGTCGATTATGATCGAGGAAAATGTCGTTTCATCGGCCGGTGCGCACAATAGCTTCGACGCCGAAGGCATTCAACAGGCGATTCGTGAGGCAGGATTCATCCCCCGGCTGCGCAACCAGAAGTACGAACCCCGTCCGTGGCCGCTGCCGGGAACGGCTGACCTGACCGATGCAAACCTATAAAATGCGTCAATAATTCCGCATCGGCCTGCCTGCGGATTGTGCGTTGTGTGTAATAATTGCATGTCCCGTTGTCCCGGTATTGACGGGTGCCGGTATATGCGTTATGACCGGTTTAACGGTTGTAAAGGAACCGTTTGATGCTTTTTTTCGGGGTTTTCTCGAACTCGTTGGGCCACAGCATGATTTTCGTGACCTGTTCGTAAGGGGCGACCAGCGTGTTGAGTACCTCCTTGTTCTCGTCCATGACCCGTTGGATGTCACTGTACGAAATGCCCGCCTCGTCGGCCTGTTCGTAGTCGGGATAGACCAATGCCACGAGCTTCCCGTCCCGTTCGACGACCAGCGATTCCAGCACGCAACTCATGTTGTTGAGTTTGCTTTCGATCTCTTCCGGATATATGTTTTGTCCGTTCGCACTGAGTATCATGCTTTTGCTCCTACCTTTGATAAACAGCGTGTTGTCCTCGTTCATCGTACCGATGTCGCCGGTGTGTAGCCAGCCCTCTTCGTCGATGACTTGCCTGGTTGCTTCCGGGTTTTTGTAGTATCCTTTCATCACATGCTCGCCCCGGACGCAGATTTCGCCCGGAATACGCTGCGGATCGGGAGAGTCGATTTTCGCTTCCATCAGGCCGTCGAGCACGCGTCCGCATGAGGTGGGGATAAAATCCTTGTAATAAGTATAGCTGATCAGCGGTGCGCATTCAGTGAGGCCGTAACCGACCGTGAAGCGGAATTTGATCTTGTGGAGGAACTCCTCGACTTCGCTGTTGAGCGGTGCCCCGCCTGCGATCACCTGTGTAAACTCACCGCCGAAAGACTCCGTCAGCCGGTTGCATACCGATGCATATACCTGCGTATCGAGCAGCGGCACGCGCATGGCCAGTTTGACCACTCCCTTTTCGAGCGACGGTTTGATCTGTTTGCGGTAGATTTTTTCGAGGATCAGCGGTACGATGCAGATCAGGTGCGGTTTGACTTCGCCCATCGCTTCGATCAATATCTTCGGCGAGGGTATTTTACCCAACAGGGTGATGTGGGTACCGGCGGCCAGTGCGGCCAGGAAGTCGAACGCACAGCCGAATGCGTGGGCCAACGGGAGGAACGAGACGATCCGGCTTCCTTTGAAGTGCAGTTTGGACTGCACGCCGAAGAGTACGTTTCCGGTCAGGTTGTTTATCGTGAGCATGACTCCCTTGCTGAATCCGGTCGTACCCGAAGTGTAGCTGATGACCGCCACGCTGTCGTTATCGATTTTCGGGTAGGCGATCTCTTTGGAGGTGAATCCCCGCGGATAACGGCAGCGGTAGCGTTTGCCGATCTCGCGCTGGAAGCGGGCCAGCGAATCGCCGTGCCGTTCGTAGAGGCAATGGAAGTCGGTGAGCGAAAAGGCCGCCCGGACCTGTTCTATGTTGTCCGTCTCGATCGTGTCCCAATAGATATCCCCGGCGAACAGCAGCACCGAATCCGAGTGGTTGATGATGTGGTGCACATCGTTCGGGCTGAAGTCCTGCAGGATCGGGACGATGACGGCGCCGTAAGTGATCGTGGCGATATAGACGATGCACCAGCGCGGGTTGTTGCGGCCGATCAGCGCTACCTTGTCGCCACGTTGCAGTCCGGCCTCTTCGAAAAGCAGGTGCAGCTTGGCGATCTCCTTGGCCATTTCAAAATATGAGAAACTCTCCTTCTTGAAATAGTCGGAGAGAGCCGGTAGTTCCTTGTTTTCCCGGAAGCTCTTTTGGTAGAGCTCGATCAGATTCTCTTTCAGCATGTTCGTGCCTGATAGTTAAACTCAAGATACAGAACAAATATACAATAATATTCCGGTTTGCAAAAAGCATGCGCAAAGCGAGCACGGCGGGGACATTTCGCATGGTATCATGCGTGAAAGGTGGTGGCCGTGCCGCTTTTTTCTTTGGCGGTGAGGCTCATTAGCACAGTATTTGCACAAGTATGGGACAAAGGGATTTTCAACTATACTTTAAAAGATACAAATTATGAAAAAAGTGAGTGCAGAGGTACTGAACCTCGACGTTGAGAAACTGATTGAGATGTTGAACGCCGCATTGTGCGAAGAGTGGCTAGCCTACTACCAGTACTGGGTGGGCGCCCGGATCATGGAGGGCCCGATGCGCATTCCGATTGAGGCCGAGTTGCTCGAGCATGCCAACGAGGAGTTGAAACACGCCGAAATGCTGATCGAACGCATCATCCAGCTGGGAGGCACTCCGGTGCTCAATCCGTTGCAATGGCAGGAGATGGCCCGCTGCAAGTACGAAACCCCGACCGATCCCTACATCGAGACGATTCTCGAGCAGAACCTGCGCAGCGAGCGTTGCGCGATCAAACGTTACCAGGACATCGCCGATTACACCAGCGGCGTGGATTACACGACGGCGAAAATGGCGGTGGATATTCTCGAGGACGAGCTCGAACACGAGAACGATATCGTTTCGTTCCAGGACGACATCGTCGCGATGAAAGGCGCGATCGGAAAAATGGTGAAATAGCCCGGGCGGTTTACCGCTGGGTTATCGAAGCCTCAGGGCGGCCCGATGGGCCGCCCTGATCTATGTTACGGACCCAATGTTGTAGGGGGCGGTCGTCTCGACCGCCCCTTTTTTGGCTGATTTCGGCATATGTAGCCCGCAAGGTGATCTTTGTGCGAAATTATCTTTACCTTTGAAGCGTTTTTGGCGTTCCGGGTCAGACTGTTTGCAACTTCCTGAAACGTTCCGGGCGGGATCCCCCCTTGGAATTTTCCTGTTCGTGTCGGTTCGCAAAAATACGTTTACGATCAAATACATCATTTAGGATCATATGACTGGCAAAATCTTTACCCGTTTTTCCTTTATTGCAGCCGTTCTTTTTGCGGCTTTTCCGCAAGCGGACGCCTTCGCGGTACTGCCCGAAGGAACTGATGTTCCGGTACAGGCCCGGGAGTCCGGTTTGGAGTCTCCGGTCCAACAGCGGGATTCCCTTCCGGTGTCCGGGACGACCCCGGTGACGCCTATGGCACAACCGGCCGCTGAACTTACCCCTGCGATTTCGGTTCAGGGGGCACCCGCCGCCGTACCGGGCGTGACGTCACAGCTTTCGGCTGCGGAGGTATCGGCAACTCCTGAACCTAAGGTCAGTTCAGCGTTACCGCAGCTTGTCTGGGGTGCGTCGTTCGACTTCTTTTTCGATAACCGCGAATACAAAAACCTGACGACCAACTGGTCGCAGACGCTTTTCGGCGCGCGGATCAATCCCGAGGTGGGCGTTACCTGGGACGGTCGCCATTCGCTGATGATCGGTGTGAGCCTGCTGGCCAATTTCGGGGCCAAACCTTTCGAGGTCGATAATGAGATTTTCGGGTATTACCAGTTCATCTCCCCGAAATTCCGGGCTTATGCCGGTGTCGTGCCGCGCAGCCGGATGATCGGCGAGTATTCGGGCGCTTTTTTCAGCGATTCGGTCAAGTATTACGATCCGAACCTGACCGGCCTGTTGCTGCAATATATGGGCGGCCGCGGTTATGTGGAGTTCGGCTGCGACTGGAACAGCATGTTTTCGAAAACCACCCGTGAGAAGTTCCTGCTCTTTTCGGCCGGACGACTCGGGCTCGGTGCACGGCAGATGTTCTTTGTCGGCTATAACCTGACGATGTACCACCATGCGGGTTGGGACAGCAGTGAAGAACCGGATCCGACCGTAGGCGACGGGGTGGTGGACAACGTGTTGGTCGAGCCGTTCGTCGGGGTCGATTTCACCCGGATCGTGCCCTGCATGCAGGAGTTGTCGTTGCGGGCGGGCTGGATCAACGGTTTCCAGAACGACCGCAAGTATGTGGGCGATTATGTGACGCCGGGTGGCGTGCAGATCGAAGCGCACGTGCAGAAATGGAATTTCGGTATCCACAATACGTTCTATGCGGGCGATAACCTGATGCCCTACTACGTGGCTCCTTTCGACAACCTCGATTACGGTCCGGGGCTCTACTGGGGAGAGCCGTTCTATCGTACCGACAATATTTATGACCGGCTGGAAATCTACTGGCAGCCTGTCCGTACCAGCCTGATGAACCTGCGCGTTTCGTCGGTGCACCATTACGACGGGCACAAATGGGGTTGGCAGCAGAAGATCATTTTCACGGTAAATCTGGGCCAAAACAGGATTTTCAATAAAAAATAACGGGTATGAGCGCCACGGCTTACCCGATTTGATCCGGAAACCACTTTATCCGTAAACGATTCCGGTTTCTCCGGAAAAGCTTTCCGGAGAAACCGGACGCTATAATATGACACGGCGCCCCTCGTAAAAGGGACGCCGTTGTTGGGTGCAGGCTGATTGGCCGTTATTCTTTTTTCTCCAGGCCGTATTGTGCGGCCACTTGCTCCATCAGGGCATATGCCTGGTCGTAATCGTTTTGGATCGTGCCGTCGAGGATGGCGTCTTTGATTACCTCCTTGATCATGCCCACCTCGCGGCAGGGAGCCAGTCCGTAGGTCTGCATGATCAGTTCGCCGTCGATCGGTGGCTGGAAGTTGCGAATGCGGTCCTTTTCCTCGATTTCGCGCAGTTTACGCCGGACCAGTTCGAAGTTGTGCAGGAAGCGTTTTACTTTCGCATCGTTGGCCGAGGTGATATCGGCTTCACACAATGTCATCAGCTCGTCGATGTCGTCTCCGGCCTCGAAAAGCAGTCTCCTAACCGCCGAGTCGGTTACCTCCTCTTCCGAGAGTACGATCGGCCGCAGGTGCAAAAAGACGAGTTTCTGCACATATTTCATCTGTTCGCCCAGTGGCAGTTTCAATTTGCGGAACAATGGCCGGATCATTTTCGACCCGACCACTTCGTGTCCGTGGAAACTCCAACCGGTACGCGGATCGAAAGCTTTGGTGCGGGGTTTGCCGATGTCGTGCAGCAGTGCAGCCCAGCGCAGGTAGAGGTTGTCGCTTTTGAGGGCCACATTGTCGAGCACCTTGAGCGTGTGCAGGAAGTTATCTTTGTGCGCCTTGCCGTTACGGGTCTCGACCCCTTTCAGTGCGCTCAATTCCGGAAAGATCAGTTCCAGCAGTCCGCTGTTGTCGAACAGTTGGAATCCGATAGACGGGACGGGAGAGAGCATAATCTTGTTCATTTCGGTGATGATGCGCTCCTGCGAGATGATTTCGATCCGTTCGCGGTTGCGGCGGATCGCCTCGAACGTCTCGTCTTCGATGTCGAAACCGAGTTGTGTGGCGAAGCGGATCGCGCGGATCATGCGTAACGGATCGTCTGAAAAGGTGGTGTCGCTGTCGCACGGCGTGCGGATGATGTAGTTCTCGAGGTCGCGCATTCCGTCGAACGGATCGACCAGTTCGCCGAACGTGCCGGCATTGAGCGAGAATGCCATGGCGTTGATCGTGAAGTCACGCCGGAGCTGGTCGTCTTCGATCGTTCCGTCCTCGACGATCGGTTTGCGCGAGTCGGCCCGGTAGGACTCTTTGCGTGCCCCGACGAACTCTACTTCCCATCCGTCACAGCGCAGCATCGCCGTGCCGAAGTTCTTGAACACCGAAACTTTGGTTTTCAATTCCCGTCCGAGTGCTTCGGCCACTTCGATGCCGCTTCCCACCACCACGATGTCGATATCGGTGCAGGGACGGTGCAGGAAATGGTCGCGGACATAGCCGCCGATTACGAAGGCGCGCAGGCCTTTTTCGTCGGCAATGCGGCCGATCCGTCGGAAAAGCGGGGCGCTCAGGGCGTCGTTCATAATTAAACTATGGAGTGTTGCGGTTATCTAATGCATAAAGTATGGACAAAGGTGCGTGGGCCGGATTATTCCTTCAATTGGCGCAGGTAGAGTTGAATCGTATTCTCCAAGCCCAGGTAGATCGCGTCAGAAATCAGCGCATGCCCGATCGACACTTCGAGCAGGTTGGGTATCGTCCTGGCGAAATAGTGCAGATTTTCGAGGCTCAGGTCGTGGCCTCCGTTGACTCCCAGTCCGTATTTGACCGCCTCTTCAGCCGTCGCAACGAACGGGGCGATCGCTTTTTCACGTCCGGCTGCGTAGCCCGAAGCATAGGATTCGGTATAGAGCTCGACCCGGTCTGCACCGGTTTCGGCGGCATAACGGATCATTTCCGGATCGGGATCGACGAAGATCGAAGTACGGATGCCTTTGGCTTTGAAGGTGGCAATGACTTCGCTGAGGAATTTTTGGTGCGCTTTGGTGTCCCAGCCCGAATTGGAAGTCAGCGCGTCGTGTGCGTCGGGTACGAGCGTCACCTGTGCCGGCAGGACCTCGAGCGCCAGGTCGATGAAACTGTCGATGGGGTTGCCTTCCATATTCAGTTCGGTGGTGATTACTTGCTTCAGGTCGCGGACATCCTGGTAGCGGATGTGCCGCTGGTCGGGACGCGGATGCACGGTGATGCCCTGTGCACCGAACCGTTCCGCATTGAGCGCTGCCTCCACCACGTTGGGAATATCCCCTCCGCGCGAATTGCGCAGTGTGGCGATCTTGTTGATGTTAACACTCAGCTTTGTCATATTTTTCTTTATTTTTGCGGGGTAAAGGTACACATTACGAACGAAAATCACGAACCCGGCGCCCGGGAATTTGCGGGCGGGCGGTTTCATTCATATTCCTAATCCGCTGCCGTATGAAAATTGCCCTCTACAGCCGTGCCCAGGCTTCGCACCGGGCCGGTGAACTTGACCGACTGTTCGGTGCGCTTGCCGGGCATGGCTTTTCCTTTCAGGTCAACGGCGAATTTGCCGGACAGGTGACGGAACTTACCGGACGGCTTTTCGCTCCCGAACAGCTTTACTGCGGTCCCGGCGAGATCGGCGACGAGGTACGTGTCCTGATCAGCTACGGGGGGGACGGCACTTTCCTCGAAGCGGTCCGGGTGCTCGATCTGCGGCCGATTCCGATGATCGGCATCAATTCCGGGCGGCTCGGATTTTTGGCCAATATCACGATGGAAGGGCTCGATGCAGCGCTCTGCGACATTCGCGACGGCAATTATGCGGTCGAAGAGCGGACCCTGCTTTCGGCCGAAGGCGACTTCATCGACCGGACCTGTTATCCTTATGCGTTTAACGAGGTAACCATCCAGCGCCACGATACGAGCATGATCGCGGCCGAAGTATTCGTCGACGGCGAGATGATCGCCACCTGCCACGGCGACGGAATGCTGGTTTCGACCCCGTCGGGTTCGACGGCCTACTCGCTGAGTGTCGGGGGACCGGTGGTGGCGCCCGATTGCCGCTGTTTCATCGTTTCGCCCATTGCTCCGCACAACCTGACGATGCGTCCGGTGGTCGTTCCCGATACTTCGCAGGTTACTTTCCGGGTGCATACGCGCGGCGAAAAGTTCTTCGTCTCGCTCGACAACCGCAATTATCTGGCCGGAGACGGAACGGAGCTGAGAGTCAGGAAAGCCGAAAAATCGATTTTTTTGGTGCATCTCCAAAATATATCGTTTTATGATACGTTAAGAAATAAAATGATGTGGGGGATCGACTCCCGCGAGCGGCAAAAGAAAAACGAAAGATAGCCGGCCATTTGGGACGATTAACGGTATAAATGTTATATTTGCACTTTAATTCAGTATCAGTCGCAGTATGGAGCATATGGACCAGAAGAGGATCCCCCGGCATATCGCTATCATTATGGATGGCAACGGCAGATGGGCCCGCCAACGCGGGTTGGATCGTATTTGCGGCCATATCCAGGGTGTCGAGAGCGTTCGTAAAGTGGTGCGTGCCGCAGCCGATTGCGGGGTCGAGTATTTGACAATTTATGCTTTTTCGACCGAAAACTGGGGGCGTCCCTCGCGCGAGGTCGAAGCGTTGATGAAACTGTTGTGCGAAAGTACCGAAAAAGAGACCCCCGCGCTGCTGTCGGAGGGGATCCGGATGCGGTTCATCGGCGACACGGAGGCTCTCTCTGCCGATGTGCAGGAGGCTATCCGCCGCAGCGAAAAAACCACGGCGGACAATACGGGACTGACGTTGCAGATCGCGGTCAATTACAGTTCGCGTTGGGAGATCACCCGTATGGCTCAGCGGGTGGCTGCCGAAGCGGTACGGGGCGGCCTTAAAGTCGAGGATATTACGCCGGAAGTGATTTCCGGCCATTTGGTTACGGCCGGTGTGCCCGATCCCGATCTGTTGATCCGGACGAGCGGGGAGCGCCGGCTGAGTAATTTTTTGTTGTGGCAATTGTCATACAGCGAGCTCTATTTTACCGATGTTTACTGGCCGGATTTCGACGAGCAAGAGTTTGCCCGGGCGATTGAAGATTACCAGCAACGTCAGCGCAGATACGGACTACTAACGGAATAGGTTTGAAGATTACCGAAAGGCATATGAGAAAAAGATTGAGGGCCCTGATGTTCTTGGCGATAGGAGTGGGCTCGGGGTCGGCCGCCGTGGCGCAAGGCCCGGCAACAGCCGTCGATACGACAAAAAAGGCAGGGGTGCCCGATGCACCGATAGCCGACTACAATGCCCCGAAACGCTATATCGTGAACAAGGTGACCGTCTCCGGTGTCAAGTTCCTCGATCCCGAGATTATCGCGAACACCTCGGGGCTGCACAAAGGCGATACGATCATGCTCCCGAGCGACTACATCTCCTCGGCGATGCGTAAAATGTGGAGCCAGCGGTATTTTTCCGATGTACGGATTCTGGCCGAGCCTGTGGGTGACAGCGTCAATTTCGAAATTTACCTGCAGGAGCGCCCCCGTGTATTCAAATGGAATATCGTGGGTGTGAACAAAAGCGAAAAGTCCGAGTTGATCGACAAAAAACTTAAGCTGAAGCGGGGTAGCGAACTTTCTGAGTTCGTGATCAATACCAACAGTGACGCGATCAAGAAATATTTCGACGAAAAAGGCTTCCAGAATGCGGAAGTTTCCGTCGAGCAGGTCAACGATACCACGGTGCACAATGCCGTCAACGTTACTTTTGTCGTAAACAAGAAGAGCCGCGTTAAGATCGGCAAGATCAGTTTCGAGGGAAATGAGGTCTTTTCCGACAAACGCCTGCGCAAGACCTTCAAAAAGACCCACCAGAAGGGTATTAATATTTTCAGGGCTACGAAACTCAAGCGCAAGGAGTACGAAGAGGATAAGGAAAACCTGCTCGATTACTACAATTCGCGCGGCTACCGCAATGCGGTCATCGTCAAGGATTCGATCTATCCGATCAACGATAAGCGTATCGGGATTTCGCTGACGGTGGACGAAGGACGCAAATTCTACTACCGGAATGTCTCGTGGCTCGGTAACAGCGTGTATGACACCAAAACACTCAACGACATGCTGGGGGTGGTCAAGGGTACTGCCTATGACCGCAAGTCGCTGCATAAACAGTTGGGTATCGGCCGGGAGACGAATCCGGAGGAGATGTCCGTTTCGTCGCTTTACCAGAATTCGGGCTACCTCTTCTCGCAGATCGAACCCCAGGAGGTGGTCGTCGGGGAAGATTCCGTGGATTTGATCATCAAAGTGTACGAAGGTAAGCAGGCGCGGGTCAACGATGTGAACTTTACGGGTAACTACCGGGTGGACGACAAAGTGATTCGCCGTGAACTGTATGTTCGCCCCGGCGAATTGTACGACCGTTCGATGCTGATGGCCACGCTGCGCCAGTTGAGCCAGATGCAACACTTCGATCCGGAGAAGTTGCAGCCCAATATCGTTCCCGTATCCAACGAACTGGTCGACCTTTCGTTCCCGCTGGAAGAGAAGGCGAGCGACAAATTCGAGGTTTCGGGCGGTTGGGGTTCCGGTATGTTCGTCGGTTCGGTCGGCGTCCAGTTGAACAACTTCTCGATCCGTAACCTGTTTAAAGGCAACGAATGGCGTCCCTATCCTTCGGGACAGAACCAGCAGCTGGCGATCAAGGGACAGACCAACGGTACTTATTATAAAGCGATCTCGCTGAACTTCACCGAGCCGTGGCTCGGCGGCCGCAAGCCCAATTCGCTGACCATCGGCCTCTATTATTCGGATGAAACCAATGCTTACTATTTCACGCAAAAAGGTACCAAACACTTCCGTACGATCGGCGTGTCGGCCGGTATCGGACGCCGACTTTCGTGGCCCGACCGTTATTTTACGCTCTATAACGAAATCTCGTACCAGGCCTATAACCTGAAAGACTGGGACAACTTTCTGGTGCAAAACGGTACTTCTAATATTATCCAGTTCAAGACGGTATTTGGCCGTAACTCCGTAGACCAGCCGATCTATCCGCGCCAGGGTTCCGATTTCTCGATCTCACTGTCGCTGACTCCCCCTTATTCGTTGTTCGACGGAAAGAATTACGCCGACCCGAATATGTCGAACGAGGACCGTTACCGTTGGATCGAGTTCAACAAATGGTTGCTCAAGGGTAAATGGTATTACCCGCTGAGTGCGAACCGCAAGCTGGTCCTGATGACAGGCGTCGAATTCGGTTACCTGGGGTCGTATAACAAAAACAAACCCTCGCCGTTCGAAGGCTTCGACGTCGGCGGTGACGGTATGACCGGCTACAATGTTTACGGTGTGGACATCATCAAGGTACGTGGTTACGAGAACGGAGGTTTGACTCCTTATTCGACTAACTCGAATACCTATGCGCGAGTGTATAACAAGTATACCGTGGAGGTCCGCTATCCGTTCATCATGCAGCCCAGCTCTACGATCTATGGTCTGGTATTTGCGGAAGGTGGTAACGGTTTTGCGACGTGGAAGGACTTCGATCCCTTCTCGATCAAACGTTCCGTCGGCGTCGGCATCCGTCTTTATCTTCCGATCGTGGGCATGCTCGGTTTCGACTGGGGGTATGGTTTCGACAACCAGGTCGGTTCGTCCAAACGTCACGGAGGCGAGCTGCACTTCATGATGGGGCAAGAGTTCTAAATCCTATAAACCGAACGATTATGAAAAAGTTTCTGTTGTCATGTGCCGTATTGTTCCTCGCTGTAGGCGGAGCTTACGCCCAAAGTTATATCTTTGTCAATTCGGAGAAGGTGTTTAAATCGCAGAACGATTACAATACCGCGATCCAGCAACTTGACGATCTGGCCAAACAGTATCAGAAGAATGTGGACGACGCGTATCAGACGCTGGAGGAGGCTTATAGCAATTATCAGGCCCAGAAGAATTACCTTTCCGAGACGAAACGCGCCGCCAAAGAGCAGGAGATTGTGGAGTTGGAGAAAGAGGTGCAGAAGTACCAGCAGGATGTGTTGGGTCCCCAAGGCGATTTGATGAAGAAGCGCACTGAGCTGATCAAACCGATCCAGGACAAGGTTTTTGCTGCGATAAACCAATATGCCGAAGCGAACAAGTACACGATGGTGCTTGACGTGGTGAACAACCAGACCCTGCTGTACTACTCGCCTTCGTTGGATAAAACCCAAGATATAATCAACCTTTTAAAATAAACCACTTTTTAACGTATTTTCTTTATGAAAAACCTTGTAAAACTAACCTTGCTTGCAGCGCTGTTGTTGTGCGGTAGTACGACTTATGCGCAGAAATTCGGCTATGTCAACTCGCAGGAGTTGATCACTGCCATGCCTGAACGTGATTCGGCCCTGTCCAAATACCAGAAGTTCGCACAAGACCAGCAGAGCCAGTTGGAGACGATCCAGGTCGAATTCAACAACAAGTATCTGGATTATCAAAAGAATGCCGAGACGCTGAGCGAATCGGCCAAACAGCTCAAAGAGCGCGAACTGCAGGATCTCCAGAAACGTTTCGACGACTTCCAGCAGGTTGCCGAACAGGATGCGCAGAAAATGCAGCAGCAACTGATGGGGCCCGTAATCACGAAGGCCCAGGATGCGATCAAGAAAGTGGCCCAGGCTGCCGGCTATACGATCGTATTCGATGTTGCGGCCGGTGCAATGGCTTACTACAATGAGGCTACCGTAACCAATATTCTCCCGTTAGTTAAAAAGGAACTCGGCATTGTGGACAAACCTGCAGCTGCGAAATAATCAAATTGCTGTCCGAAATAAAAAAGGCAGGCCCGCAGGCCTGCCTTTTTATTTATTGACTGTTTGGAGGGGAATGTTTTGGGGTCAGTGTAGTGATCTCCGGAGGGGGGCTTGGATCCGATTGGCCGGATGGCAGATTTTCTTCAAAATGGAATAGAACCGTACCTCGGATTTCAGGACAGCTTGTTGAATCGGGTCGACAGGATAATTGAATTGGATGGACTGGATAATGCGAGAATCTCTCTGAAATAAGACAGGCGGCTCGTATGAGCCGCCTGTCTTGTATGAAGCGGGATATAAGATTACTCTTCTGCCACAACACCGAACTTTACGGTGCCCTGGATACCCTTGTAGATTTTTACGGTCGCTTCGTACTGTCCGACCGTCTTCACTGCGTCCAGAGCGATATTTTTGCGGTCTACCGAGATGCCTTGTTTCTCGAGGGCCTCTGCCAGGTTGGCTGCGGTCACCGAACCGAAGATGCGGCCTTCCTCTGCCTTGGCGGTGATGGTCAGCGTTACTTCGGCGAGTTTGGCTGCGAGCGCTTCTGCGTCGGCAACGAATTTGGCCTCTTTGTGGGCACGCTGTTTCAACGTTTCGGCCAGCACTTTCTTGGCAGACTCGGTGGCGCTGATGGCATAGCCCTGCGGAATGAGAAAATTATTGGCATAACCGGGCCGAACATCCACGATATCATCGGCGTAGCCCAGTTTCTCAATGTCTTTCTTAAGAATTACTTGCATGATGGGTCCTCCGGTTTTGATTATTTGAACATATCGGTTACGAACGGCAGAATGGCCAAGTGGCGGGCACGCTTAACGGCGGTAGCTACTTTCTTCTGGAACTTCTGCGAAGTACCGGTCAGGCGGCGGGGCAGAATTTTACCCTGCTCGTTGAGGAACTTCTTGAGGAATTCAGCGTCCTTGTAATCGACATACTTGATACCGGCTTTTTTGAAGCGGCAATATTTTTTCTTTTTGACCTCGACGGTGGGAGGATTCAGGTATCTGATCTCTGATTGATTCTGTGCCATGGCTCTTACTCTTGTTTAGCGGTGTTTTTGTTTCTGCGTTTTTCGGCGTACTCAACGGCGTACTTGTCCATTTTGAAAGTCAGGAAACGGATCACGCGTTCGTCGCGGCGGTACTGGGTTTCGAGCTTTTCGATGATGTCGCCCTCACCCGTGAACTCCATGAGGTAATAGAAGCCGGTGGTCTTTTTCTGAATCGGGTAGGCGAGCTTGCGCAGGCCCCAATCCTCTTCGCTGATGATCTGACCGCCGTTTTCGGTGATAACACCGCGGAATTTGCTCACAGCCTCTTTGACCTGTACATCGGACAGAACCGGCGTGGCAATGAAAACGGTTTCGTAATGGTTCATAATGCGATTTTTAAAAGTGTTTGGTAAAAATGAGCCACAAAGGTAGTGATTTCTCCGGGAAAATCAAATATTTCGATAAGCTTCTGCTGATTTCCTTCCCGCTACTGTTGTCCGGGAGCTTTGCGAAGTTGAAGGCGCGGCGTTCCTATTCATTAAATACCTGACGGCCAAAGGTAGGCGAGTATGACAGCCACGATCAGTGCCGGCAACAAATTGATGATGTTGATCTCTTTGATCTTGAGAATGTTGATCCCTAACCCGATCAGCAGGATACCGCCTACCCCGGTCAATTCGGCGATCATGCTCCCGGACATGAACCGCATCATCGCCCCGGCGAAGAGCGTCAGGCCGCCCTGGTAGATCAGCAGCGGTACGGACGAGAAAAGAATGCAGATGCCGAACGACGAGGCCAATGCTATGGAAGAGATCCCGTCCATGATCGATTTGGTCAGCAGCAGACGGGGAGTCTCGCCCGAACCCTCTTCAATCGCTCCTAGAATCGACAGCGAGCCGACGCAAAATAACATCGTAGCGGTTATCAGTCCCTCGGTGAAGCGTGAGGATGATTGAGTTTCTGCGGTCTCTTTTTTTGCGATTCGCTGCAGCCGCTCCGTGAGCTGGCGCAGGTGTCGGTCGAGCTTTAGTGCCTGGCCGATCAGTCCGCCGATCACGAGGCTGAGCACGGCAAGCAGCAGGTTCGCCGACTTGAGCGACATCGAGATACCGATCGCCAGCGTAAAGAGGCCGATTCCCTGGAATACGATCTCCACGCTTTTTTGCGGAAGCCGCGAGCGGATCAGTACGCCCGCGAGCGTACCCAGTATGATCGCGGCGGCGTTGGCTATGGTTCCAGTCATCGTTACGAAGCGCTTTTGTTCCGGCAAAAGTAACGAAAAACAACCAAATATTTTTACCTTTGCATATCCGAATTTCATCCAACACAAATCAATAACGAAGATATGTCAGAGTTCAAGTATCAGGAGCCGTTTCCGTTGTCGGCCGACACAACGGAGTATCGCCTGCTCACGAAGGATTACGTGAAGGTGGTCGAATGCGACGGACGCAAAGTGCTTAAGGTCGACCCCAAAGGTTTGGAACTGCTTTCCAAAGAGGCTTTTGCCGACGTATCGTTCTACCTGCGTGCTGCACACCTGCAGAAACTGTCGGATATCCTCAAGGATCCCGAAGCCACTGACAACGATAAGTTTGTCGCTTACACGATGCTGATCAACCAGGTCGTATCGGCCCAAGGCGAACTGCCCACCTGCCAGGATACCGGTACGGCGATCGTGATCGGCAAGAAGGGCGAGAACGTGTACACCGGTGCCGATGACGCCGAGATGCTGTCGAAAGGCGTTTACGAGACTTACCGCGACCGGAACCTGCGCTATTCGCAGGTGGTGCCGTTCTCGATGACCGAGGAGAAGAACAGCGGGACTAACCTGCCGGCCCAGATCGACCTTTACGCCACTCCTGGCGACGAATACAAGTTCCTGTTTATCACCAAGGGCGGGGGATCGGCCAACAAAACGTTCCTCTACCAGCAGACCAAAGCGCTGCTCACCGAGGAGAACCTGACTAATTTCATCAAATCGCATATCATGGACCTCGGCACGGCGGCTTGTCCTCCGTACCACTTGGCCATCGTGATCGGCGGTACGTCGGCCGAGGCGAATCTCTCGACCGTAAAGAAGGCTTCGGCTGGTTACCTCGATCACTTGCCTACCAGCGGCAATGAGGGCGGTCGCGCGTTCCGCGACCTGGAGTGGGAGCAGAAGGTCCTGAAAATTTGCCAGGAGAGCGGCGTGGGTGCCCAGTTCGGCGGCAAATACCTCGTGCACGACGTGCGCGTCGTTCGTCTCCCGCGCCATGCGGCGTCCTGCCCGGTCGGTATCGGCGTGAGTTGCAGCGCCGACCGCAACATCAAGGCGAAAATTACCGCAGACGGTATTTTCCTCGAACAACTTGAGAAAAATCCTGCCCGCTTCCTGCCTAAGGAAGCTCCGAATATGCAGCCCGCCGTCGAGCTCGATCTCGACGAGGGTATGGACAAAGTACGCGAGACGTTGTCGAAGTATCCGGTCAAGACCCGTTTCAATGTCAAGGGCACGCTGGTCGTGGCGCGCGACATTGCCCATGCCCGCATCAAGCAGATGATCGATGAAGGGAAACCGATGCCGGAATATTTCAAGAAACATCCTATCTATTACGCCGGTCCCGCGAAGACTCCGCAGGGCATGGCTTCGGGCAGTTTCGGCCCGACGACCGCAGGCCGTATGGACCCCTACGTGGACCTTTTCCAGAGCCTCGGCGGTTCGTTGGTGATGGTGGCCAAGGGTAACCGTTCGCAGGCCGTAACCGATGCCTGCAAGAAGCATGGCGGTTTCTACCTCGGTTCGATCGGCGGTCCGGCCGCTGTGCTGGCCAAGGATAGCATCAAGTCGGTCGAAGTGGTCGATTTCCCGGAACTGGGCATGGAGGCTGTCCGTAAGATTTATGTCGAGAATTTCCCCGCATTCCTGCTGGTGGACGACAAGGGCAACGATTTCTTCGCAGCATTTAAAAAATAAATAGGATTCGGTACGTCCGGAATGTGTATCCGAAGGTGTAATGTCTGTCGGGCGGGAGAAAGGTTGCTTTCTCCCGCCTGTGGTTTTGTGAAATAAACATTTCTAAACACAATGAGTCCGTTCGTTTCGTGGAAAGGGAAAAAAGCCTATCTTCGTCTGGTTTTATTTGTAATTTTGGTTTTCAGTTAATCGTAGGGGTGTTTTATGCTTTGTTTTTACGTGTCATGAAACAGGTCGGGGATTATTGTTTTCAGGGTAGCGCAAATCCTCTCGAATTTCATGACCGGCGCAATTAAGTTTACCAAACAGGGATATATAAAAATGGGATTCCAGATCGTACCTCAGGGTGTAAGACTTTATGCAGGGGATACCGGTTGCGGAATGACCGAAAATGAGGTCAACCGCGTGTTCAACCGGTTTGAAAAATTCAATATGTTCGAAGAGGGTACCGCCCAGGGCACCACGATTGCCAAGGCGATCGTAGAGATTTACCACGGGGAGATCGGCGCGGTGTCCTCACCCGGCAAAGGCAGCACTTTCTGGGCGATTCTTCCGTTGAATACCGGAACGGACGACCATGCTGCGGACGACGGGGCCGGACATGGGCGAGAGAACGTGTCCGGTCAGAAAGTGAGCGACCGCGATTGTGCTACGGTACGGATTCTCGTTGCCGAGGACAACGACAGCAATTATATGCTGGTCAAAGTATTGTTGAAAGGGTATAACCTTACGCGGGCCTGCAACGGACGTGAAGCGGTCGAGCTGGCCGGACGCGAGAAGTTCGATATTATCCTGATGGATATCCGGATGCCGGAGATGGACGGCGCGGAAGCTACGCGGCGAATCCGGGAATTCTGTCCGGCTATTCCGATCATCGCGGTTACGGCGAATGCGTTCGACGAAGACCGCAGGCGCGCATTCGAGGCGGGAGTCGATGATTTCCTGACCAAACCGCTCAGCAAAGCCAAATTATTCGAGACAATCAACCGGTATTGACCGGGCATGGCCTGAAAGCCCCGCTGTCGGATGGCATGCGTATTTGCGTATGCCATCCGGTGTGCAGTGGTATGAATATGCCCGATCCGACGATTATTTGCCGGAAAATCGGTTTTGGATGTGAAAAATGTTTAAATTTGCATTTCCGTTTAAGAATCGTCAAATCTAACTCAAAATAACCACCATGAAGAAACAAATTAAATATGTATCGGCTGCCGAGGCGGTCAGGGTGATCAAATCGGGAGACCATGTCCATTTGAGCAGCGTGGCCAGTGCGCCGCAGTGCCTGATCCAGGCCATGTGCGACCGTGGCCGCAACCATGAGCTGAAGGATGTACATATCCATCACTTGCACACCGAAGGCCCCGCGCCTTATGCCGATCCCGAATTCGAGGGCGTGTTCCAGCTCGATTCGTTTTTCGTTGGCGGCAACGTGCGCAAGGTGACGCAGTCCGGTTACGCCGATTACATTCCTGTTTTCCTGAGCGAAACGCAGAAACTTTACCGCAGCGGCGTACTGCCCTGTAATGTGGCGATGATCCAGGTGTCGGAACCTGATGCGCACGGTTACGTGTCGCTGGGTACTTCGGTCGATGCTACGCTGGCCGCCGTCGAGTGCGCCGAGCATGTGATCGCCGTGATCAATAAATATGTTCCCCGTTCGTTCGGCGATGCCTTCATTCATGTCGACGATATCGACATTTTCGTGCAGGACGACAAGCCGCTCGAAGAGGCTCATTTTTCGGTGCCCAACGAAATCGAAACCGCTATCGGTAAGAACTGCGCGGCGCTGATCGAGGACGGTGCCTGCTTGCAGATGGGTATCGGTGCCATTCCGAACGCCGTACTGGCGCAGCTGGGTAACCACAAAGACCTGGGTATCCACACCGAAATGTTTGCCGATGGCGTGTTGCCGCTGGTGGAGAGCGGGGTGATCAACGGCCGTAACAAGGCTATCGACAAAGGAAAGATGGTTTCCACCTTCCTGATGGGATCGCAGAAAGTGTATGACTTTATCGACAACAACCCGGGCGTAGCGATGATGGATGTCGGCTATACGAACGATCCGTTTATCATCGCCAAGAACCCGAAAGTGACCGCGATCAACTCGGCGTTGCAGGTCGACCTGACCGGACAGATTTGTGCCGATTCGCTCGGGACGAAGTTCTATTCGGGTGTCGGCGGCCAGATCGACTTCATCTACGGCGCTTCGCGTTCCGAGGGCGGCAAGGCGATTCTCGCGATGCCTTCGGTAACGAACAAGGGGGTGAGTAAGATCGCTTCGACGCTGACGCTGGGCGCCGGTGTCGTGACGACCCGTGCACACGCTCATTGGTTCGTGACCGAGTACGGTGCGGTGAACCTGTACGGCAAATCGTTGCAGGAGCGTGCCCGCCTGATCATTTCGGTGGCTCACCCCGATCATCAGGAAGAGCTCGATAAGGCTGCTTTCGAGCGCTACGGAGCACACCACACTTATATCAAAGCCACTACGCAGACTAAATAAAGCGGAGGGTTATGCAAACAACAGCCCCGGAACTTGAAAGTTCCGGGGCTGTTTGTATTTGGGTGTCGTTACGGTTCCGTTGTCTCGGGAAATAGCTGAAAGTATTTTTTGAAACAGGACGGATTTCCGTATGAGGGGCGGAACTGTATTCCGGGATGTGGCTTAAATGGAGAATTTTATACCGACGAAATACATCCTCGGCAGGGAAGGGCCGTAGACGTAGTCGGCGTCTTTGAACGCTCCGTAATCGAGGTCTTTCTGGTAGGCATCGAAAATGTTTTTGACTCCGGTGTTGACCTCCAGGTTGACAGCTTTCCCGATCCGGAACGTATAGGCCAGTTTGATACCCATATCCCAGAACGATGGCGTGTTTTGTTCCAAATCCGTTTCGTTTGTTCCGTCGCTGAGGATATGTTTGACAAGCATCGAACCCGTGTAGGTGCCGAATAGCGAGGCTTTGAACCTGGGCGTGATATCGAACAGCGAGGTGAGGTAGCCGTAGTGGTCGGGCGCACGGAACATTTTTCGTTGTGGAGCCAGTTGGTCGGACCATCGTTCGGGGGTGTCGTAGCGACTGGATTGTAACGTATACCCTAACTGAAGTTCGAATCGGTGCGGAATGCCGATTTTTCCTTCGAAGTTGACGCCGGCCACGGTTGCGCCCGATCCGTTGCGGCGCTCCCAGTAGACGATGCTGCCGTCTTCGTTTTCACCGATCCGCACCAACGTGAATACATTGTTGAGCATTGTGTAGAATCCTTCGACGAGCAGGTTGGCCTGGAGGCGTCCGAAACTGTGGTAGAGGTCGGCCGATGCACTGACACTGTGCGAATATTCGGGCTTGAGCCCTTTGGCCAACCGTATCAGCGCGAGCGCTCCCCCCACGGCTTCGATGTGCAGGTCTTCGTTGTAGGCCTGCGGGGCGCGGTAGCCGCTCGAATAACTGACCCGCAGTCCGACCTGCTCGCTGGGACTGTAACGGATGTTTGCCCGGGGGCAAAGCACCACGTGCTCCATGAGGTTGTGCTTGTCGAGGCGTGCCCCGACGAGCAGACTCAGTTTTTCGGTTTTCCACTCGTTCTGCAGGTAACCGCCGGTGACATGGGTTTGCTGCGTAAAATCGCGGTCGAGGCTCATGTAGTAATCGTGCAGGTCGTTGTAGTTGTATTCGATCCCGGCGGTCAGTTCCGCAGGCATGAACCACAGCCGGTCCATCGTGTAGGTGTATTGAGTACCGATTGCAAAGGTTTTGTCGTTGGTGTGGCCGTAGGCATCCGGATTTTTCTGGGCGCCGTAATAGCTGGCGCGGCGGATGCCCTGTCCCGAAGCGAAAATCTCCCAGCGGTGTTTGTAGTTCGGGGAGAAGGTATTGAAGCGCAGGCCGCCGCCGTCGATCTCGTGGTCGAGTTGCTCGGCGATGTCGGCTTCGTGGGGAGGACGGTCGAACAGGTTGCCGCCGCGGCGGAACTCGTGGATATGGTGGTATTCAGCACTGAGGCGCGATCGGTCGCCGGTCCGGTAATAACCCCGGAATCCGAGGGTTTGGGCGTTAATTTCCGGAATGTCCGAAAATCCGTCCCCGTTACGGTCGTACCAGTCGCGGTTTTTCAGCATGCCGAAGAGGTAGACGCCTGCTTTACGATCATCCGAAACGAGCGAGGCGTTGAGCGATGTGTTGATGTCGGTTTTTCCGCCGGGCAGCACACCGGTCGTGTTGGCCAGCGAGGCGAAGTTGCGCAGCGGTTCTTTCGTAATGATGTTCATTACGCCGCCGATGGCGCTCGATCCGTACAGGGCCGATCCCCCGCCGCGGATCACCTCGACCCGCTCGATCATGCTGACGGGCAGCTGTTCGAGCCCGTACACTCCGGCCAGGGAACTGAAAACGGGACGGCTGTCGATCAGGATTTGGGAGTATTGGCCTTCCAGTCCGTTAATACGCAGTTGGGTCGTGCCGCAGTTCCCGCAATTGTTTTCGACGCGCAGGCCCGGCTGGAAATTCATTCCTTCGGCCAGTGTGGCAGATGAAGTCCCTTCGAAGAGTTTGGTCGACGAAACGTTGACGATGATGGGAGCCTCTTTTTTACTGGTTTCGTTCCGGGTGGCCGATACGACTACTTCGTCGAGTGCTACGGCGTCTTCTTCCAGGTCGAAATTGACCTCGAGCAATTTATCGGCTTGTGTAGTGACTTTTTTTTCTTCGGTTTTATATCCGAGCATGGAGGCTTCCAATACCAAATCGCCGGCGGGCAGGTTCTTGAGCATATAGTGCCCTGTTGCGTCGGTCGTGGTGCCCAAGGTCGTCCCTTTTACAGTGATGCTGATATAGGGTAAATGTTCTTGGGTGGTTGCGTTCCGGACATGGCCGGTGATGTTGGCATCGGTTACCGGTTTGGGTGGGTGCGAAGTGTGGTCGGGCGAGCCGTCGGCCGCTGCCAACGACGGGAGGTGCAGCAGCGTGATAGCGACTGCAGCTACAATATGTTGTGTTTTCATATGGATAAGGTGGGATCGATCCCGTTATCGTTAGACATGGATATGCTAACCCCCGTAGCGATGGGCTGGGGGCATAAATTTGGACATTGGAGAATGTCGGGATGTCTAATGGACGGGAGGGGCCCGCAGTGACGGGACGGAGACGGCCCGTACGAAATGGATCGGGGTGTGGCACGGTTTCATCCGGGCTGCCCGGAGAGCGAAGGTCCGGAGCAACGCATAAAACGATGCGGCCAGCATCAGAATCAGCGTCAGCTGGGCGATCGTTGCGAAACCTGTCGTGGTGTGGGTGTGATTTCCCGTATCGGGAGTTTGGGAATAGGGATGAGAGTGGGTGATTCGTATCCCGTTGACAATGTGCGTGTGATAAAAAAGAGTCGCCCCGGCCAGGTACCCGACAAAAAGTACGAGCAGCCAACCGGCTAGAATACGTCTGATCTTATCCGCGAATTTTCTCATCGTTCAGGGTCGCTCCGGGCAAAGATAGCATAAAATGGGAAGCTGAAAAATAGGACGGGTGATTCTCCCGGTCGCAGGGCGGATTTATTTTTGTCCGAATGTGTCGATTAATTTTTCGGTCAACAGCGGCATGCCTTCGGCAGCGCGCATTCGGATTGCTTCGAGCGGATTGCGGATGCCGCGCATGTCGGGTTTGTTCGGATCGACCAGGTAGACCGGTACGTCGGGACGGATATAGCGCACCAGCGATGCAGCCGGATAGACGGCCAGCGACGTGCCGACGATCACGAAAATGTCGGCAGTCGAGGCGATTTGCGCCGCCCGGTCGAACATCGGTACGCTCTCCCCGAAGAAGACCACGAACGGCCGCAACAGCGAGCCGTCCTTGCAGCGGGTATCGTACTCCTGTTTCCAGCCTTCGATCGGGACGGTGAGGGTTTCGTCGATGCTGCTGCGCAATTTGCGCAGTTCGCCGTGCAGGTGTGTGATACGGCTGCTGCCTGCCCGTTCGTGCAGGTCGTCTATATTCTGGGTGATTACCTCGACCTCGAAATAATCCTCCAGCCGGCGGATGGCGAGGTGGCCTGCATTCGGTTCTTTCGAAAGCAGCTCTTTGCGCCGGATGTTGTAAAAATCGATCACCAGTTGCCTGTTTTTCGCCAGGGCTTCCGGTGTGCAGACATCCTCGATCCGGTATCTGTCCCACAATCCGTCCGCGTCGCGGAATGTGGAGAGTCCGCTGTCGGCACTCATGCCGGCACCGGTGAAAACGACGATTTTCTTGCTCATGACGGAATTGATTTGTCCTTGCAAGTTAATAAAATCGTAAAAAAAAGAGCCGCTTCGCGGCTCTTTTTGGTAATTCTGTCGGGCTCGGGTTAGAACCTGTAGCCGACCGTCAGTGCGAATACGCTGTTGCGTGAGGTCCCCTCGGTAGACAAAACGTTCGATACTCCGATATTATAGCGGGCTTCGAGGATAATTCCGAACGGGCAATCATACGAGATACCGATCGGAATGGCGAAGTCGGCACCGTGCAGGGCACCCGATATATCCTCTTTTTCCGTGTGTCCGTCACCTTTTGCCACCGCTTTTCCCGAAAGCAGGAATCCCGGCTGAATACCGGCTTTGACGGCCAGGCCGTCAAAAATATAATAATTGGCCAGAATCGGGACATTCAGGTAGTTAAGACGGGTTTTGACTCTTACTCCGTCTGTTTTCCCGGCGCTTACGCCTTGGCGTGAATAGAGTGCGTCCACCGAAAGCGCGAACTTTTGGGTGAAACGGTAGTCGGCAAAAGCACCCACTACGAATCCGGTTTTCGATTGACCTCCTTCGCTGTTGGTCATTCCCGTGATATTCAGACCGCCTTTAACACCCCAGCCGAAACCGGTCTGTGCCGATGCTGCCGTGCAGATACCTACCAGCCCTAAAGCAAAAAAGAGTAATTTTTTCATAATCTAATAATTTCTAAATTAATATAACATCACAAAGATAATGTTTCTCGGGATTTTTTGTTGGTGTAAAAGCAGACATTTTTTGTGCCAATTATCTCTTTTTATCCTATTCCCGTTTCAGAGAGCCCTGCATGCCAGTGGAACCGGGTCTGTAAAGCTGCATCGTCCGGTCCGGCGGGAATTACAAACCCAGGTTCAGGAAGAGCGTTTCGACCGCTTCCTGAATCGTGGGGCGATGGCCGAGCGCCTGGATGAATCCGCTGCCGACAATCGCTCCTGCGGCATGTCGCTGTGCAGCTCGTAACGTTTGGGGATTCGATATTCCGAAACCGATGAGCCGGGGATTGCGCAATTCCATTGCATTGATACGCTCGAAGTAACGCAGCGTCTCGTCCGGAAAACACTCCTGCGTGCCGGTCGTGGCGGCGGTCGAGACCATGTAGATGAAACCGTCGGTGTGTTCGTCGATCAGCCGGATGCGCTCTTCGGAAGTTTCGGGAGTGATCAGCATGATGAAACGGAGTCCGTAGCGGTCGGCCAGCGGTTTGTAATCGCGCAGGTAGTCTGCCAGCGGTAGGTCGGGCAGGATTACGCCGTCGATTCCTGTCTCCGCGCACCTTTTGCAGAACGCTTCGATCCCGTATTGCATGATCGGGTTCAGGTAGCCCATCAGGATCAGCGGGATCGACACGTCGCGCCGGATATCTTTCAGCTGATCGAACAAAATTCGCAGGGACATGCCGTTTTGCAATGCGGTGTGGCTGCTGCGCTGGATCGTTTCGCCGTCGGCCATCGGATCTGAAAACGGGATGCCGACTTCGATCAGGTCGGTGCCGCGTGCGGCGAGCGTGCGGATGATTTCGGCCGTGTCGCCGAGGTTCGGGTATCCGGCGGTGAAATATACCGACAGGATTCCGGTGGGTTTTGTCTGGAAAAGATGATCTATTCTGTTCATGATTATAACGTTTTTAGTTGTTCGATAAAAGGTTGCAGTAAACCGCACTCTTTGTGTCCGGGTTCGCTTTCGAAAAGGCTGTTCACGTCTACGCCTGCCAGTTGCGGATGTCGTACTGCCTGCAGTCGCTCCGCATCACCGGGGCCTATACCCCCGCTCAGCAGGAACGGCGTTTCCCCGGAGTAGGCGTTCAGTATATTCCAGTCGAACCGGCGTCCCGACCCGCCGAATCGTTCGGTTTTCGTATCGAAGAGCAATGCCGTGCAACAGCCTTCGTACCGTTGCGTTTCGGCAAGGTCGGCTTCGGTACGGACTGCTATGGCCTTGATGACGGGAAGGATGCGGTTCAGGCGGCGGCATTCCTCGGGCGTCTCGTCTCCGTGTAATTGCGCATAGTCGAGCAGGTAGTGCACAGCGGTTCGGATTACCTGCTGTTCCGTTTCGTTGACGAATACGCCCACACGGCGGATCGGGCGCGGGAGCGCCCGGACGCTCTCTGGCGACAAGTCGCCTGCATACCGGGGCGATAAGGGGTAGAAGATGAACCCCATGTAATCGGGGCCGAGCGCCGCTACCGCGCGGATGTTCTCGGGATCGCGCATGCCGCATATTTTCAGTTTCATCGGTTGGGTATCGTATTATTGGTGTTTCTGTGTCGGTTTCGATGAACAGACCCCATTGTTTCCAGTACCTCGGGGGAAGTCGGTGGAGGAGTGTTCAAGCCGTAAACTTTTTCCTGTCGCGGGAGGATTCTATGGTTAACAGCGGTTATGCCGGGCCCTCCGGTTGCGCGGTTTCGAGCTTTTCGATGAAGTCGTGCAGAGCCGCCCCCGGATCTGGTTGCTTCATAAAGTTCTCGCCCATCAGGAAGCCTTGGAATCCGGCAGAACGGAGTTGTCGCACGATGCGGGGATCGGAAAGGCCGCTCTCGGAGATTTTAACGAAACGCTCCGGAATGCGCCCGCCCAGTTCGAACGAGCGTGCCGGATCGGTGCGGAAAGAGCTCAGGTCGCGGTTGTTGATTCCTGCTACATCCACCTCGTCGCAGAGGTGCCCGAGCTCCTGTTCGTTGTGGATTTCGAGCAGTACTTCCAGCCCGAGCGAGTGCGCGTATCCGGCCAGCGACCGGACGTTGGCCGGGGTCAGTGCCGCTGCGATCAGCAGGACGACGTCGGCTCCGGCGATCCGGGCTTCGCAAATCTGGTACGGGTCGATGATAAAATCTTTGCGCAGGATCGGTATCGATAGGTTTTTGCGTGCCGGGATCAGGTCGTCGAGGCAGCCTGCGAAATAGTCGCGGTCGGTCAGTACCGAAACGGCAGCGGCTCCGGCCCGTTCATAACTTGCGGTGATCCCTGCGGTATCGGCTTCCTGTTTGATAAAGCCTTTCGACGGCGATTTGCGTTTGAACTCTGCGATAATGCCGGTCGGGGATGCGAGCAGGGCTTTCCGGAACGAAACGGCCTGCCGTGTTAGGACGGAAGCTTCGGCTTCGATCCGGGCCATGCTTTTGACTGCCTGTGCGGAGGTAATTTCCCTGCGCTTTGTGGCGATGATCTGTTCGAGGATATTCATGGGAGTCGGTTTTCGGGGGAATAGGGGAATGAAGGGAATTTTGGAAGGCTAACGGATGGGTTACGAATTGAGTTCGATGAATTTGCGGAAAGTCGCTCTGGCCCGCCCGCTTTCGACCGTTTCTCGTGCAAGTGCGACGCATGTTTCGATCGGACGCTTGGTGTCGAACGTGCGGATGGCATAAGCGGCATTGGCGATCACGGCATTTTTTTGCGCTTCGGATGCGGTATTGTCGAGTACCCGGTCGAAGATTGCGGCAGCCTCGGCAACTGTCTCCCCGCCGTACAGGTCGCCGTCGTGGCAGCGTTCGAAGCCCAGGGCCTCGGGTGAGACGATCTCCTCGCCGTCGTTCGAAAAGAGTTTGAAGTCGTCTGTCAGCGAAATTTCGTCGTAACCGTCCAACGAATTGACGATCGTATAGCGTGTGTCGGTTTGTTGGTAGAGGTAGTTGTAAAGCCGGCCCAGTTTCAGGCTGTAAACCCCGAGCAGTTGCCGGTGCGGTATCGAAGGATTGACCAGCGGTCCCAGGATATTGAAGAAGGTGCGCACACCGAGCGTCTTCCGTACCGGGGCGACGGCCTTCAGGGCGGGATTGAAGAACTGTGCGTGCAGGAATGCCATGTTGCAGCCGTCCAGCGAACGTTTGAGCCGGTCGATTTCACGGGAGAATTTTACGCCGTGCGCCTCGATGACGTTCGACGAACCGCTCACGGAAGTCGCTCCGTAGTTGCCGTGCTTGACTACCGGAAATCCGGCTGCGGCGGTTACCACGCAGGCTGCGGTCGAAATGTTGAAGGTGTTTTTGTTGTCTCCGCCCGTACCGACGATGTCGATTGCATCGTAGTCGGACAGGTCGACCGGTACGCGCATTTCAAGCAGCGCTTCGCGGAATCCGACGAGTTCGTCGAGCGTAATGCTCCGCATCAGGAATACCGTGATGAAGGCGGCGATCTGGCTGTCGTTGTACTGTCCGCGGGCCATGTTCAGCAATACGTCGCGCGCTTCGTTGCGGTCGAGGTAGCTGTTTTCGAAAAGGCGGTATAGGAGATTTTTCATAAGGCTTGTTTGTCGTTGTTGTTTCGTGTCGTTTGTGCGATCCGTTTTGTCAGGGGGATCGAGCGGATTCCTTTTTGATGGTGATGCCGGGCCGGTTGCGTGTGCTTGGTACATCCGCAATGTTTCCCGGTGTCTGGCAGGCTGGATTTTAAGTGCTGAGCGGACGCGGTTGCTTTGACAAAAGTTTGTCGGGTGGAATTTATATTTTTAACCAGTTTTCGATCATTTTCCGGCCGTCGGGCGTGAGTACCGATTCGGGATGAAACTGCACGCCGCGCACGTCGTAGCGCCGGTGTGCCAGGGCCATGATCTGTCCGGCTTCGTCTTCGGCCGTAATTTGAAGTTCATCCGGCAGTCCGTCGCGGCTGACGATCCACGAATGGTAACGTCCCGCATTGAGTTCCGTTGGCACTCCTGCGAAAAGCGGGTCGGGCGCCGTAATCCGGATACGGCTCGCGATGCCGTGGTAGACATCCGTGAGGTTCTTGAGCGAAGCCCCGAATGTTTCGCCGATCGCCTGTTCGCCGAGACATACGCCGAAGATGCTTTTGCTCGGTGCGTATTCCCGGATCAGTGGCAACAGGATGCCCGCTTCGGAAGGAATGCCGGGGCCGGGCGAAAGAATGATCTTGTCGAAGCGCCCGACTGCTTCGAGTGCGATCCGGTCGTTGCGGACTACCGTGATGTCGTCCGCCCCGGCCTCGCGTAGCAACTGTACGATGTTGTATGTGAACGAGTCGTAATTGTCGAAAACCAGTAATTTCATCGTCGTAAGCGTTTGGTGCGGTTAATTCTTCAGTTCGTTTGCCAGTTCGATCGCTTTGCGCAGTGCGCCGAGTTTACCTTTGCCTTCGAGCAGTTCGCTTTCGGGATCGGATTTTGCGACGATGCCCGCTCCTGCCTGGAAGTGCAGTACGTTGTCCCGGCTGAGGAAAGTGCGGATCGTGATGGCCTGGTTCAGGTTTCCGTCGAAACCGATATAGCCGATGCAGCCGCCGTAGATACCCCGCGCATGGCTTTCGATCTGGTCGATCAGTTGCATGGCCCGTACTTTCGGCGCTCCCGAAAGGGTGCCTGCCGGGAATGTGTCGGCAAAGAGGCGGATGCGGTTCGTTTCGGACGCCACCCGACCGCAGACGCGCGAAACCATGTGAATGACGTGCGAGTAGAACTGGATCTCCTTGTACGACTTGACATACACGCCGGTCGTATTGCGGTTCAGGTCGTTGCGGGCCAGGTCGACCAGCATGACGTGTTCGGCGTTTTCCTTCGGATCGTCGAGCAGCCTGAGCGCCAGTTCGCGGTCTTTCGCGTCGTCGCCCGTACGGCGGAAAGTGCCAGCGATCGGATCGATCGTCGCGGTGTCGCCTTCGATTTTCAAGTGTGTTTCGGGGGAGGAACCGAAAATACGGTACGATCCGAAATCGAAATAAAAGAGATAGGGCGACGGATTGATCGAACGCAGTGCCCGGTATACCTTGAAATCGTCACCGCGGTACTCCTGCATGAACTTTCTGGAGAGCACGATCTGGAACACGTCGCCCCGCAGGCAGTGTCCGATTCCTTTGCGGACCATCTCCTTGTACTGTTCATCGGTGATCGGTGATGAGACGCCGCCTACGGTATGGAAGTCGTACGAAGGAAAATTCTTGCTTTGCAGTACGCTCATCAGGCGATCCATTCCGCTCGCCGATCCTTCGGGCCGGTTCTCGGTAACGGTCATTTCGCCCCGCAAGTGGTTCACCGCAATGACATAGCGGTAGAGGATGTAGACCATTTGCGGCACTTCGTCGATCGACGGTTTGGTAATCCCTACACTCTCGAAATAGGATACACAGTCATAAGCCGTGTAACCGAACAGTCCGTTGATGCGTCCTTTGTCTCCCTGTACGTCGAAGCGGGCGAGGAAGCGGTTCATCCGCTCGCTCAGCGGGTGTGCCGGGTCGACCGCAAACTGTTGTACGCGGCCGTCGGGATATTGTTCCGTGATTGTGTCGCGCTGGAGCGCGAACCGGGCGATCGGCTCGATGCCGATGAACGAATAGCTGTTTTCCGAAGTGTGGTAGTCCGAACTTTCGAGCAGCGCCGACTCCGGAAACAGGTCGCGGACTTTGAGGTAGATACCGACCGGGGTTTGCAGGTCGGCGAGGAAAGTGCGGCTTTCGGCCTGGATGCGGACGGCTTGATCCGGCGAGGTCTTATCAGGTTTCATCTTCTTTACCGGTTGAAGAGTTTGACGTAGGTTTCCATATCCTTGTCGCCCCGGCCCGAAACGGTCACCACGACCACCTCTTCGGGCCGGAACTTTTTGCATCCGAGTGCCGCCAGCGCGTGTGCCGATTCGAGCGCCGGGATGATTCCTTCGAGTCGGGTCAGTTCGAATGCGGCATCTACGGCCTGCCTATCTGTGACGGCCAGCACTTCGGCGCGGTGCGTGGCGGCCAGGTGTGCGTGCAGCGGTCCGATTCCCGGATAGTCCAGCCCCGCTGAGATCGAGTAGGGTTCGGTAATCTGCCCGTCTTCGGTTTGCATCACCAGCGTGCGGCTGCCGTGGATAATGCCTTTACGGCCCAGGTGGATCGTTGCGGCCGACTGGTCCGTGTCGATGCCCAGCCCGGCGGCTTCAGCGGCGACCAGTTTCACGCGGTCGTCCCCGAGGTATTCGTAAAACGTCCCGGCGGCATTGCTGCCTCCCCCGACGCAGGCGACGAGGTAGTCCGGGTAGTCGCGTCCCTGTTGCGAAAACAGTTGTTGTTTGATTTCACGGCTGATAATCGATTGCAGCCGGGCCACCATATCGGGGTAGGGATGCGGGCCGACCGTCGAGCCGATGATGTAGTAGGTGTCAGACGGGTTGCAGCACCAGTCGCGGATAGCCTCGTTCGTCGCGTCCTTGAGCGTTTTGTTGCCGCTGGTGACCGATCGTACCTCCGCACCGAGCATCTGCATTTTCTGTACGTTGAGGTGTTGCCGCCGGATGTCGGTCTCGCCCATGTAGACAATGCACTGCATGTTCATCAGTGCGCAGACCGTCGCGGTCGCCACGCCGTGCTGGCCGGCGCCCGTCTCGGCGATGATCCGCGTTTTGCCCATCCGCCGTGCGAGCAGGATTTGTCCCAGTGTGTTGTTGATCTTATGCGCGCCGGTATGGTTCAGGTCCTCGCGCTTGAGGTAGATTTTCGCACCGTATTTTTCCGAAAGCCTCCTTGCATAGTATAACGGGGAGGGGCGTCCCACGTAATCGCGCATCAGAGTGTCGAGTTCCTTTTGGAAACCCTCTTCCGAGATGATGTTCAGATAATTGTTGCGGAGCGTTTCGACGTTTGCATAGAGGATTTCGGGGATGTACGCACCGCCGAAGGTGCCGTAGTAGCCGTTTTCGTCAACATTGTATTCCATGGTCGTTATCGGTTTTGTTTGTTTTCCGGATTGGAAGGGTGAGGTGCTTTTTCAGGTTTTATGGAGCAAAGTAAACGGGGTAAAAAAAGAAAGGCTGTCGTGAGTTCGACAGCCTTTCGGTATAGTTCTGATGATTATCTGCTAATCCATCCACATACATACACGCATCCGACACTCACGACTTGTTAGTTGCGAGCGCCACCACCAGAAATTGCTGTTCAGTGCGATGCGGTTCATGGATTCGGTCTGTTTTGTTACGTGCGGTCGCGATGGACCGGCTTGGGGTTCATTTGTCGCAAATTAAAGCAACGGATGTGCAAAATGCAAATTTTTCGATGGGAAATTTCAGCGGGTAATAATCGTGTGGGAATTAAATGTCGTTCGATGAACCTGTTATTGTGACGTTAATTTTTTGTGAAACGAACCGCAGCCCAGCCTTTGAGCAGCCGTTTCCCGCCGAAATCGAGACCCAGCGTCCCGGCTTTTTCGACGATACACGGGATGTCCGCCTCCAGAATGCCGCTCATCACGAGCCGTCCGCCTGCGGGCAGTGTAGCGGTGTAGGCATCCATATCCGCGAGCAGGATGTTGCGGTTGATATTGGCCAGGACGAAGTCGTAACGGCGTCCGGCAAGCAGCGATGCATCGCCCTGCCGAGGCGTGATGCGGTCTTCGAGCCCGTTCGCTGCGATGTTTTCACGGCTGTTCGCATAGGCCCACTGGTCGATGTCGATCGCGTCCATCCGTGCGGCGCCTTTTTTTACCGCGAGGATCGACAGTACCGCGGTTCCGCTGCCCATATCCAACCCGCAGAGTCCGTCCAGCGGCATGTCGAGGATCTCCTCGACCATCAGTTGTGTCGTGGCGTGATGGCCGGTACCGAACGCCATCTTGGGCATGATGACGATGTCGAACGGCAGGTCGGGACGCGGTACGTGGAACGGTGCGCGGATCGAACAGCGTCCCTCGACCTCGATCGGCTCGAAATTCGACTCCCACACCTCGTTCCAGTTCCGGTCGGCGATCAGTTCGGTGCCGAAACTCGCGCCGCTCTCCTGCAGCAGGTTCTCTACTTCTTCTCGGCAGGCGGCGAAATCGGTTTCGCGGATATAGGCATGCAATACGCCCTCCTGGTCGTCGAAACTGTCGAACGGCCAGTCGCTCAGTTGTGCGATGAAGATTTCCGACTGTTCGGAGTCGTTTGTGCGGATGTTCAAATCAATATAATTCATCGTCCGAAAGGGTTTGGATTGCTGCAAATTTACTAATTTTGACGTATGGGTTGGGATAAAGAGCTGAAAGATTATCGCTATTACCTCAAGTTGGAGAAAAAACTCTCCGACAATACGGTGCGTGCCTACCTGCACGACCTCTCGCAGATTGCCGACTACATGGAACGGGAGTTTTCGATCGCCGAGCCCGAGTTGGTGACAGCAGGCCAAATCGAGATGTTCCTGTCGCATTTGTACGATACCGGCGTCGAAAAAGCGACGCAGGCCCGCGTATTGACCGGGATCAAAAGTTTTTTCAACTATTTGATGCTGAATGACCGGATCGAGGCGCTGCCCACCGAGTTTATCGATGCGCCGAAGATCGGACGCAAACTGCCCGACGTGCTTTCATTCGATGAAGTCAATGCGATCATCGGCTCGGTCGATCTGAGCAACCGTTTCGGGCACCGCAATAAGGCGATGCTCGAAACGCTTTACAGCTGCGGCCTGCGCGTCAGCGAACTGGTGACGTTGCGCATCAGCGACCTCTTTTTCAAGGACGGATTTATCCGTGTAATCGGCAAAGGCGACAAGCAGCGGTTGGTGCCGGTCAGTTCCACGGCGGTCCGGTTGATCGAATATTATCTCGATCAGCGGGCTTCGCTGCCGGTGGATGAACACCATGCCGATACGCTTTTTCTGAACAACAAAGGGAAGGGCCTGACCCGTGTGATGGTTTTCCACATCATTCGGGAGTGTGCGAAGGCAGCCGGGATTACGAAGAAAATCAGCCCGCACACGTTCCGCCACTCCTTCGCCACGCATCTGCTCGCCGGGGGGGCCAGCATCCGCCAGGTGCAGGAGATGCTGGGCCATGAATCGATCCTGACGACCGAAATTTATACGCATCTCGACCGCGAGAGTCTGCGCGGGAGTATCGAACACCATCATCCGCTGTCGGACTACTGATTCGGGCATTGCGGTTGCCGGCCGCAGGGCGCTTCTTTTCCATCCGGGTCGCCGATTGCCTTTTTTGACTGGGCCGACGTCATCCGGCGCGGGAAATGAATGGATCCGGCTTCTTTTACAGGAAGAAGCCCAGGTGTCCGGAAACGGATTACCTCGATGCGACAGTCACCGCTACGGCCTTGTCTCCGGGTTTGTACCAATCGCCGCGCGCACGCATCACTTGTTCCACCACGTCGCGCACGCACCCTTCGCCGCCTTTGAATTGCGAAACGTAGCGAGAGACTTCGACCACTTCGGTGGCGGCGTCGGCCGGGCACACCGGCATCCCGACGTGCAGCATCGGTTCGATGTCGGGGATGTCGTCGCCCATGTAGAGAATCTCTTCGGCCTGCACGTCCAGTTTCTGCATCAGTTCGTGCAATGCATCGATCTTATGGAAGCAGTTCGTGTAGACATGCTCCACCCCCAGCATTTCGAAGCGGACGGTCAGGCTGCGTCCCCGGCCTCCGGTGATGATCGCCACGTGGTAACCCCGCTTCATCGCGTAAGAAAGTGCATAGCCGTCCTTTGCATGGAATTTCCGGATGAATTCCCCTTCTGGGGTCACGATGATGCCGCCGTCGGTCATCACGCCGTCCACGTCCAGTACGATAACGCGTACGCGCGCTATATCTTCTTTGAAGTTTCCCATATCTCTGTGCTGATTTTTTGATACAATTCCTGTAACTGCGGATGCCCTTCGAGCAATCCGAGGTGTTTTTGCTGGGTTTGTCGATCGCCCCGTCGGGCCGGTCCGGTCTGTACCGCTGCAGCCGACGGACTGCCCAGCGCTTTGGCTGCGGTTTCAGAGATCAACGGGCCGATCAACTGCGGCGGCAGGCCCTTTTCGGCGAGCAACTCTTGTGCGATCGCATACATGTGGTTGGTAAAGTTGCATGCGAAAACCGCGGCCAGGTGGAGTTGCGCGCGCTGCTGTTCCGAAACTTCGTATACCGAATCGGATAGTTCCGAGGCAAGTAAGCGCAGTGCCGCGGCCGTGTCCGGATGTTCCCCTTCGATCAGCAGCGGAACCTGCCGGAAATCTATCCGCCTCCCTGCCGTAAACGTTTGCAGCGGGTAGAACACCCCCCGGTGGGACAAGCGGTCGGGCAAGACGTTCAGCGAGACGCTCCCGGCTGTGTGCGCGACAATGGCGTTGCCGAAATCGAGGTTTTCCGCTACTGCCCCGATTTGTGTGTCGCTGACCGAAATCAGGTAGATATCTGCCGGGACAAGCTGTGCCGGATCGTCCGTATGGTCGCATCCCGCCATCCGGGCAAGTTTCGCTCCGCGGGCCCGGTTCCGGGCGTAAATCTGTCCGAGGCGGAATCTTCCGGCGGGATGCAGTCCGCCTAAAGCGACGGCAAACGCTTCGGCTACATTCCCGCTTCCGATCAGGCAGATACGCTTCATGCCTGCGCCTCCTTCCGATCTTCGCCGGGCATATTCGCGGCATTAGGGGCCGGGGCGATATCCATCAACAGGATGTTGTAAGGGGAGTTTTTCGTGATCCGGTCCATGTTGTCGAGGATCGTGTTGATCTCGCGGTATTCGGAGCTCATGCCGATGTCGAGCGGGTCTTTCCAAAGCGCTTCACGGTAACTTTCCGGAATGTTTTTCGCTTTCGATTGTACGGTCGTCGCTACCTGGTGGATGACATCGAAAACACTGAGCGTATGCACGTCGCGGGCCGGGATGTAGAAGTTCGTCTTTTCATCCGGACTGAGGATCGGCGCGATCAATCCGGCCCGTTCGAGGTCGAAAATTACGTCGCGTACGATGCGTACAGGCATGTTGAGCTGTTGGGCGACCGCTTCGGACGAAATGCCGCCTTCGTTGTGCAGGAAATGCCGGACGATCTGTTGCATGACCAGCAGCAGTGCCCGTTTGCGGTATTCGTAACTCATTTCGCTGGCCCGCTTCTCGTATTCGAATTTCTTGATATTCTGGTAAGCGAACGATAATTCGCCACCGAAAAGTACGATTTGCCAACTGATTTGCAGCCAGATCAGGAAGAGCGGAAAAGCCGCGAAGCTGCCGTAGATCGCATTGTAACTGGTCAGTGAAGACTGGATGTAGACATAAACGATCTGGAAAATCTGGAAAATTGTTCCGGCGATGATCCCTGCCGTCAGTGCGCTGCGCGGGCGGACTTTCGTATTCGGAATCACTTTGTACAGGAAAGCGAACATGATCCAGAGGGTTACAAGCGACAAGATTCCGAAAAGGAAATCCACGGCGGGGCCGGGGGTGAAATGCAGCAGCTGGTCCTGGGCCTGGAGCCGGATGCTGCTAGAGAGTATCCAAAGGATCGGTACGATCACCACAACGGCGATGTAGTCGCTCACCTTGCGGGCGATACTGCGCGGTTTGCGGACCTCCCAGATGTCGTTGAAAGCCTTCTCGACGTTGTTGAACACCTTGACCACCGACCAGAACAGGACGACCAGACCGACCGATGCGATCAGCCCCCCCTTGGTGCGTTGCAGCATGGCGTTCGCGAACTCGATCACCTGATCGATTACTGCGCCGTACTGCGGGAATTCGGCGTATAGGTAACTGTTGAGTTTCGTCTCTAGGGAGAAGCCTTTGGCGATACCGAACACCAATGCGGCGATCGGCACGAGCGACATCAGCGTGTAGAACGTGAGTGCGGCCGATTTCACCAGGATACTGTGCTCGGCGAATCCCTGTGCGGTAAAGAGGAACACTTTGAACTGGCGCACCGCCCACCGCACTTTGGACGAGCGGTACTCGTGCTCCTTTTTGAACCAGATGTCGTAGGAGATGTATTGGATGATCTTTTTTATCATGATGCCGAGGCTGACGGGCCGAAATGGCCGACTGAACAAAGATAGCTAATTGTTCCGGTTTTCCGCTTCCGTGCCGGGATCGGTTTGTACGAGACGCCGGATTTTGATGTTGCACCAGGCGAACAGGATCGACATCAGCGGACTGAGGTAACAGAAGAACGCATAGGGGAGGTAGGTAAGCGTTGCAACGCCCAGTACGCTCGACTGGGTCGCGCCGCAGGTATTCCACGGGATCAGCACCGAGGTGGCCGTTCCGGCGTCTTCGAGCGTACGGCTCAGCACTTCGGGCGCCAGTCCGTTTCGCCGGTAGGCTTTCGCAAACATCTTGCCGGGGATGACGATCGCAATGTATTGGTCCGATGCGGTCGTGTTGAACAGGACGCAGGTTGCGGCAGTGGTCGTTACCAGCCCCCCGGTCGAGTGTACGCGCCGGATCAGGGCAGAGGTCAGGCGTTCGAGAAAATGGCCTGCTTCCATTACTCCGCCGAAAATCATCGCGGTGACGATCAACCAGACGGTGTTCAGCATCCCGGCCATCCCTTTCGAAGTGAACAGGGCATCGACTGCCGGATCGCCCGTGTTCATCGAGATGGTACCGTACATTGCTTTGGTGATGACCCGGTAGGCTCCGCCGGCCGTGAGTTCCGCGTCGCCGCTCAGTTGGGCGATGACCGACGGTTGGCAAATCAGCGCGAGGATCCCGCCCAGGATTCCGCCGATGAAGAGCACCGGTACGGGCGGCATTTTCCGGACGATCATTACGATTACGATGACCGGCACGATGAACAGCAGCGGCGAAATGTTGTAGTGTGTGGTGATGGTTTGCTGAACCGATTCGACCGATGCTCCCGTGGGGGCGATGTCGCTGCACAGCGAGAGGATCACAAAAATGACCAATGTGATGAGCATCGTGGGACCCGTGGTGAACATCATGTAGCGGATGTGCGTGAAGAGGCTTACTTCGGCGGTCGCTGCGGCCAGGTTCGTCGTGTCGCTCAGCGGTGAAATCTTGTCTCCGAAGTAGGCGCCCGAGATGATGGCCCCGGCAATCATCGCATCGTTGAAACCGAGTGTTTGCCCGATACCCAGCAGTGCGACGCCTACCGTGGCCACCGTGGACCACGAACTGCCGGTCGCTACCGAGATGACGGCCGAAATCACGACCGCCGCCGGCAGAAAATAGTCGGGGCGCAGGATGTACAGTCCGTAATGGATCATCGCCGGAATAATACCGCTGAGCATCCAGGTCCCGGCCAGCACCCCGATCATCAGCAGGATCAGGATCGCAGGTATCGCTCCGGTCAGCGTGTGGAGTATCCCTTTGAGGATATCGTTCCAATGTTTGCGGTTGTAGAATGCGATGCAGGCGGCTACGCCCGAGGCGATCAGCAGCGACATCTGGTTTGCCCCTGAGAGCGTATCGTCGCCCAGTAGCGTAACATTGAGGCCGATCAGGCCGATCAGGGTCAGGATCGGGATCAGAGATTGGAATATGGTCGGTTTTTTAGACATGCGGTGTGGTTTCGGCGGGTAAGCGTATTTCATCGCTTAGCAAGAGTGCGTACAAGTGTTCGCCGATACGGGTGAAGGCCGCGTAGCGGGTACCGCCTTGCCGGATACCCAACGCTTGGGCAATGGCGTCGGCGTTGTGCGGGAACTCTTTTTTCAGCAGGTTGCAGCGGGTGATTCCCGCTTGTTTAAAATGTCGTTTCAGTATTTTCGGCTGGTAGGGAAGCATTTCGCGTATCGGATAGGCGCGGCCGAAGAAATTGGCCGGTATCCGGTCGCCAAAACAGTAACCGCCCGGGGACGGGGCCGTGCAGCCGCACCGGGAGGCGTACGCTTGTACGAGTCTGGCCTTATACAGCGTGACGTCCGGAATCAGCAGGTAACCGGGCGCAGCGGCCAGTTCCGCAGCCGGAGTATCGGCTGCCGGGCAGGTACGCTCTTCGGCTGTTCGGACCGGCGCATTCGTATCCGGTTGCTGTAATTCCGTTTTTTGTCCCTGACCGTGTTTTGAAGCTTGTTCGATCGTTGATATTCCTGATCCTGCACCGGATGTTTCCGGGTCGGTCCATGTGCCCGAGGTGCGGTCGAAGCAGAGCGAAGGCCTGCCGACGATGGTTAGCCGGATTTGGCCGTCTTTCCGGTTTTCCAGGACCGAGCCTTTTTTTCGGTTTTCCATTGCTGCGGCCGGCTGCGATGCCCGTTGAGGTGCTTGCCCGGCCTCCTGCCACGGTTGTTGTTTTTCTGGCTGTTCTTGTTGTTGCGGCGCTTGCCGTGAAACTTCGATCAGTACTTCTTTGCACTCGCCGCGAACCGATACGATCTCGACCGAAGCCGTATCTCCGAACAACCTGAAAGCTTCGTCCACATCGAACAGCGGAGAGGCTTTGACGACTACCTTCGGGGCAAGCGCGAGCAACTGCGGCATCAGGGCCTTCGCATCCGGAGAGCAGTCTTCCAGCAACCATACTTTTTTACCTTGATCGTCACGCCGTGCCGGATCGATGTAGATCAGGTCGATCGTGCCGGAATTCCTGTCCGGGGTGGTTTGCGTTTGTCCCCGGAGTTGTTCGAGAAAAGCCTCGGCCGGACTATTCACGACCCGGATATTCTGTACTCCGAGCAGGCGGAAGTTGATCCGTGCGATTTCACTCAGTTCGGCGTTGCGCTCGACTGCGATGACCTGTCGGAACCGTTTGCTCAGGTAAAAGGCATCGACGCCCAACCCGCAGGTCAGATCCAGGCAGGTGTCTCCCGAATATCGTTTGACGGAAGCCGTTTCTTCGCTGCTGCTTTGCTCGAAGGAGAGCGGCGGCAGGATGCACAGTGCAGCGTAGTACGAGGGGAGTTTGACGCGCGCGCGTTGTAGATACTTAATCTGGGTGGCTATGAGGGCCCCGTGTTCACGCAGCGAGAGGGCCACCCGTCCGGGATCGTCGCTCAGGTGCCCGGCGATGTAGTCGCGTAGCTGCGGGTCGAGCAGGGTGGCTATGTCGTTGCTGGTGATCATCGTGCAAATATCCGTGATTTTTTAGTAACGGCCAATTTTTCGGTTCGTGCATCTTCCCTGATTTTAATCCACACGGCCAACAGGCCCAATGCGGCATAGAGCATCAGTACGCTCATCCCGTCCATGCGGACGTCTTTTATGGCCGCTACGGGTATGCCGGCCGCCCATTCGATCAGCCCGTTCTGTATCCACAGTGCGGTTTTAATAACGAAACTGCATACCGGGTTTAGTATTCCGAGCGGCAGGAGCAACCAGAGCAGCCCCGTACTGATGATGACGAACGAGGTGAGTATCACGATCGGATTGATCAGCAGTGCGATCAGCGGAATGTTGCCGAAACTGTATGCCACCAGCGGCAGTGTGCCGATTTGCGCGGCTGCGCCGAGCATGACGCAGCTCAGGATGCCGTTCGGGATTTTACCCAGGCGTTTGCGATAGCGGTAAAGCCGCGGGTAGAAGAACAGGATCGACAGCACGGCGACGAATGAGAGCTGGAAACTGACGTCGTAGAGGTAACCCGGATGTATGGCGAGCATCAGCGTGGCGGCGCCGAGCACGAGGTTGTAACCGTTGCCGCGCTGCGAAGTGCCCAGGGCCAGTTGGGCGAACGACATCATCAGCGCAGCGCGGACGACCGGGGCGGAGAGTCCCGCTACTACCGCGTAGCTCCACATGGCGAGGATGACCAGTACGTTTTTGATCAGGTGTCCGCGGCGAAACAGCACGATCCATCCGAGCAGCAGGTTGGCGATCACCAGTACGAAACCCATGTGCAGGCCCGATACCGAAAGGATATGTGCAACACCGGTCACCGCATAGTCGTTGCGCAGTTTCGGGTCGATCCCCCGGCGTTCCCCGGCCACCAGTGTGGCGACGAGGTTGCGGTCGGCTTCGCTTAGGTCTAGCCGCATGATCCGTTCCACGGCTCCGTACTGGACCTGGGCGGCCCGATATCCGGCTGAACGGTATTCGGAGGTTGTCCGGGCAATCAGTGCACCGGGGGTGAGGAAGCTTTTGGCGCTCATGCCCCGGCTGCGCATCAGTCTGCCGTAACTGCTGCCCGTCGTGTCGATCGGGTTGAGGTATCCCCGAAAGGTAATTTGTTCGCCTGCCCCGATCCGGTAGCAGGTGTCTATGTAGAGTTGTATCTTTTCCGATACGGAGACCCACTTTCCAGGGTTTGCCGGAGATTCGCCCGCCTTCGGGTAATTGCCGCGGGTGGTATCCCGTATTGTTCGGGAACGGGCATATTCCATGGGAGGAGCGGCATGTCCGGGGGTAAGGGACATGGAAGGGTCGTAGGCCGATGAAGCAGGCCCTTCGGGCCGGCGCGGAAAGGATCGGAAGTAGCCGATATGCGCCGTAGTGCGTTGCCACCGCCCGTGGGTATACGGCGTATCGTCTATTTGGACGACCATAAGCAGCCGTTCTCCACGCGGCACCTCTTGCTGCGTGTCGTCCAGTTGCATGATCAGCACTCCGGTGACGAAAACCGCGGCCGTTACATACCACCAGCCCGCATCGGTTTCCCGCAGCAGCCATGCCGCACCGTACACCCCGGCGGTGATGGCAATGACGAGCCACAACGGGGCCATTACCCGGGAAGAAAGGATAATGCCAACTGCGAGCGGTACGATAATTCGCACGAACGGAGAGAGGGCGATTTTGTCCGGGAGTTGCATGGCGTTGAGGTGCTAGGCGCCCCACGATGCCCGGTCGAGGCTGCGGTAGCGAATGGCTTCGGCGATGTGGTTGGAACGGATGGCTTCGCTTCGGTCGAGGTCGGCGATCGTGCGCGCCACTTTGATAATCCTGTCGTACGCCCGGGCCGAGAGGTTCAGCCGCTCCATCGCCGTTTCGAGCAGGCGAGCCGATTCGGTGTTGAGCGGGCAGAATTCCCGCAGTTGACTGCTGCCCATCATGGCGTTGGAGTGGACCGGCATCCCGTCGAAACGTGCCTGCTGGATTTTCCGGGCCGCCACGACGCGTTTGCGAATGGTTGCGCTGTCCTCTTCCGGGCGATTATGCGTCAGGTCCGCGAACGGAACCGGAGTCACTTCGATATGCAGGTCGATCCGGTCGAGCATCGGGCCCGAAATATGGTTTAGGTACTTCCCGACACTTCCCGGCGAGCAGACGCACTCCCGGGTCGGATGGTTGTAGTAACCGCACGGGCACGGGTTCATCGACGCGATCAGCATGAAGTTGGCCGGGTACCGGGCTGTATACTTTGCGCGGGAGACGACGATTTGTTTCTCTTCCATCGGTTGGCGCAGCGATTCTAGCGCATTGCGGCTGAATTCGGGCAGTTCGTCGAGGAACAGGATGCCGTTGTGCGCAAGCGAAATTTCACCGGGTTGGGGATTCGCGCCGCCGCCCACCAGTGCAACCTGCGAGGTGAGGTGGTGCGGCGTGCGGAACGGCCGCACGGTGAGTAATCCCTGCCGATAGCCCATTTTCCCGGCTACCGAATGTATTCGTGTCGTTTCGAGCGCTTCCTGCAGGGTTAGCGGCGGCATGATCGACGGCATGCGTCGGGCGAGCATCGTTTTGCCCGAGCCCGGGGGGCCGATCATCAGCACGTTGTGCCCGCCTGCGGCAGCCACTTCGAGTGCCCGTTTGACCTGGGCCTGACCTTTTACGTCGCAAAAATCGCCGTCGAACGATCGTTGGGCTTCGGTAAACGTTTCGTCCAGATTGATCCTGGCAGGAATTAAATTGGTAAATCCCTGCAAGAAATTGACTACTTCGCGCAGGTTGCCGATACCGTATACGTCCAATCCTTTCACCACTGCGGCTTCACGGGCGTTTTCTTCGGGTAAGATGATGCCGGCGAATCCCTCTTTGAGTGCTTGCATTGCGATCGGCAATGCCCCTTTAACGGGCAGGATCGATCCGTCGAGCGACAGTTCGCCGAGCAGGACATAACGCGATAGCGGGGCTGCATCGATCTGTCCCGAGGCGGCAAGCATCGCCACCGCAATGGGCAGGTCGTAGGCCGATCCCTCCTTCCTCAAATCGGCGGGGGAGAGGTTGACGACTACTTTCTTGCCGCTCATTTTATATTCGCAGTTTTCGAATGCGGCGCGGATGCGCTCCTGGCTTTCGCGTACGGCGTTATCGGGCAGGCCTACCAGGTACATACCTATCCCCGCCGTGATGTTGACCTCTACGGCGACCGTCACGGCTTCGATGCCGGATATCGAACTGCAATAACTTTTGACGAACATAAATGTTCCCGGGGAAAGTTGGGTTAGTAATATTGTGTTCCGGCCGTTATCCCGAAACGGGTTTTCGTTTGTGTCGACAGTCGGTTAATAAAACAATCCGGTCGTCGATTCGTGTGAATTACCGTATCGGTCAACCGGGGAGCGGCGCAATGCGGCTGTATGCGGATGTTTTCTGTTCTCTCTTTTGATTCTCTCTGCATACTTCTTCTCTCTCTCTCTCTCTCTCTCTCTCTCTCTCTCGTGCAGGGAAGCCGTGTCAGCCTTCGTGTGTTAACGGTTATATCTGTTCAGTGGAATGTCAAAACGGTGATCCTTCGTCGTCGGGCGGCGTGTTGCTGCCGAAGGTTCCTCCCAGCGATGAGGGCGAGTTGCCGAACGTGCCTCCGAAAGATCCTGACGGCACGCCGAAATTACCGTATCCTCCCGGATCGTTCAGGCCCTGTCCTGCGCCCAGCGTAGAGCTGAATTCGGTGTTCATGCTGCTGTCGATCGCGCTGTAACTGTCCGTATCGCTGTCGAAATCCATGAAGCGCGCCTGTTCCTTGCGGAAACGCAGCTTGACCGTGTCGACCGCTCCGTTACGGTGTTTTGCGACGATAATCTCGGCCATGCCCTGCGTCGGTGTGCCGTCTTCGTCGACCGTGAGGCCGTAATACTCCGGACGGTGGATGAAGGCCACCAGGTCGGCATCCTGCTCGATGGCGCCCGATTCCCGCAGGTCGGAGAGCTGCGGGCGCTTGCTGCCGCCACGGGATTCGACCGAACGGTTCAACTGCGAAAGTGCGATGATCGGTACGTTGAGCTCCTTGGCGATCGCCTTGAGCGACCGGGAAATCATGGCCACCTCCTGTTCACGGTTGCTGTTGCGGTTGTCTGTGGAGGCCGTCATCAGCTGCAGGTAGTCGATAATAATCAGCTGGATATCATATTGAGTCTTGAGCCGTCGTACTTTTGAACGAAATTCGAAAATCGATAGAGCGGGCGTGTCGTCGATAAAGAGCGGGGCGGTCGAGAGCGGCTTGATCGCCGTCTCCATGTGTTTCCACTGCTCCGGAGTGAGGTCGCCGTTGCGGACGCTGCGCGAGTCGAGTTCCGATTCGGCTACGACCAAACGCATCATCAGCTGTTGGGCGCTCATCTCGAGTGAGAAGAATGCCACCCCTTTCTCGAAGTCCACCGCGACGTTTCGTGCGAGCGAAAGTACGAAAGCCGTTTTACCCATCGACGGGCGGGCCGCGATGATGATCAGGTCCGACGGCTGCCATCCCAGCGTCAGCCGGTCGAGATGCGTGAATCCTGACGGTACGCCGCTGAATCCGCCTTCCCGCTTGGAAGCCTCTTCGATCATCTGCAGTGTCTTGGTCAGGATGTCGCGTGATTTCTGCACGTCCCGTTTGACGTGCCCTTCCGCGACTTTGAAGATTTCACCCTCGGCGAAATCGATCAGGTCGGTCACGTCGGTCGCCTCGTCGAACGATTTTTTCTGGATTTCGGTCGTCGCGCGGATCAGTTCGCGCTGGACGTATTTCTGGGCGATGATCTTCGCGTGAAATTCGACGTGCGCGGCCGAACCGACCTTCTGGGTCAGCTGTGCGAGGTAAGAGGGGCCGCCTACTGCCGTCAGCTTCTTGATCTGCTTGAGCTTTTCGGTGACGGTGTAGAGGTCGATCGGTTTGAGTTCCATTGACAGGTCGACGATGGCCTTGTAGATAATCTGGTGTGCTTCGTTGTAGAAGGCCTCGGGAGTGATGAGTCCCTGCACTTCGATTACCGCGTCCTTTTCGAGCATCAGTGCGCCGAGCACCGCCTCTTCGAGCTCGACCGCCTGCGGCGGCACGACGGCCATCGGGTCGGATGTGAGCGCTGCCGCCGCACGGGCGTTGTTTTCCTTGGGGGTATATTGTTTGGCCATAATCTTCCTCGTTCGGTGGGTAAAGGTATAAAATTTCTACCGTTTTTTCCAGCCGAAGAAGTAGCTTTTCTGCCGCCGTTTTTCCTCTTGGCTGCGGGCCACGTAGACCTTTTCTCCCGTGTACGGGTTCTCTCCGGTGTAGAACATGACCGAAGAGAGGGTCATCGGCGTCGGGGTCAGGTCCTGGACCTGTTCGAGCCGGAAGTGGAGCCGTCGCGTCTCGTCGGCCAGGTGGCGCATATCCGTCTCGGTGCAGCCCGGATGGCTCGAAATGAAATATGGGATCAGTTGATAGTTAAGCCCCTCTTCCGAGCAGATGCGGTTGAATTGCGCGTTGAGCTCACGGAATCGGTCGAACGGCGGTTTGCGCATCAGTTTCAGGACATGTTCCTCGGTGTGTTCGGGGGCGACTTTGAGCCGTCCCGACACATGGTTTCGGATCACTTCGCGCAGGTAAGCGCCGCCGTCCTGTTCGAACAGATCGTAGCGGATGCCGCTGCCGATAAAGGCTTTTTTAATTCCTTTGACAGCCGAAACCTTGCGGTATAGATCGATCAGCGGACGGTGGCTGTTGTCGAGGTTCCGGCATACCGACGGATGGATGCATGAGGGGCGGCTGCATTTGGCGCAGAGCGCCTGGTTTTTGCCTTTCATGCGGTACATGTTGGCCGACGGGCCGCCCAGGTCGGAAAGGTAGCCTTTGAAACCGGGCATTGCAGCGATTTGGCAAACCTCTCTGAGGATCGACTCTTCGCTGCGGCTCGAAACGAACTTGCCTTGATGGGCCGAAATCGTGCAGAAGCTGCATCCCCCGAAACATCCCCGGTGCAGGTTGACCGAGAATTTGATCATTTCGTAGGCCGGGATATCCCCTTTGCCGTTGTAGCGCGGGTGCGGCAGGCGCGTGTAGGGCAATGCGAAACTGCGGTCTAAATCTGTTTCCGAGATAGAAGGATAGGGGGGATTGACCACCACGAACCGGTCTCCCACCGGTTCTACCAATGTGGCGGCCTGCATGCGGTTCGATTCGGTTTCGATCCGGACGAAATTTTCGCCGAAGGCTTTTTTATCTTTCAGGCACTGCTCGAAACTGTGGAGCATAATCCGGTTTTCGGGCAGTGTTTCGATTTGTTTGCGTGCGGCCAGGAAGGCCACTTGCGGCAGTTTACGCAGCAGGTTCAGGTTATAGCCGCCGCGCATCGCCCGTGCGATTTCGGGCATCGTCTTGTCGCCCATGCCGTAAATCAGCAGGTCGGCACCGCTCTCGACCAACACCGAAGGCTTGAGCGAATCGCTCCAGTAGTCGTAGTGTGTGGTGCGCCGCAACGATGCTTCGATGCCGCCGATGATGACCGGCGTATCGGGATAGAGCTGCTTGAGGATGCGGGTATAGACTGTCACGACATAGTCGGGCCTGAAACCCGCTTTACCCCCGGCCGTGTAGGCGTCGTCGCTGCGCAACCGCTTGTTGGCCGTATAATGGTTCACCATCGAGTCCATCGCTCCGCCCGAGACGCCGAAGAAGAGGCGCGGCCGTCCCAGTTTGCGGAAGTCGCGCAGGTCGTCCTTCCAATTGGGCTGCGGCACGATGGCTACTCGCAGACCTTCGGCTTCGAGTAGGCGTCCGATCACCGCTGCGCCGAACGACGGGTGGTCGATGTAGGCGTCTCCCGAGAAGAGGATTACGTCGAGTTCATCCCATCCCCGTGCCCGCACCTCCTTGAGCGAAGTGGGCAGCCAGTCTGCCGGTTTATAGGCGGGTGCCTTGCGTCCCGGTGTATGTGTATCGTGTACGGTCAACGTTGCAATTTTGCGGTAAAAGTAGCTGATTCCGCGTCAAAGTCAAAAGGAATCCCTACTTTTGCCATTTAAAAGAGGCGACACGATGGGACATCCTGAACGAAATACAACGACTGCGGTCTCTGCGGGCGATCATAGCATGAAAGGGCATTTGGCATTGTTGCTGGCGAATACGATGTTCGGTTTCAACGTGCCGATCGCCAAAGGGGTGCTTGCAAGCGGCATGGTGTCGCCCTATGCGCTCAATCTGTTCCGTATGGGCGGGGCCGCTTTGCTTTTCTGGATCGCATCGCTCTTCGCTCCCCGCGAGAAAGTCAGCCGAAAGGACCTCGTTTTGCTTTTCTTCGCATCGCTCTTCAGCATCCAACTTAACCAGACCTCTTTCCTGATAGGGTTGTCCATGACCTCGCCGATCGACGCATCGATTGCCGCTTCCACCGTGCCGATCCTGACGATGCTGATCGCCGCCGTCTACCTCAAAGAGCCGATTACGTGGAAAAAGGCGATTGGCGTCGCAGTCGGCGCTTCGGGTGCGTTGTTGCTGATCCTGAGTAACGGAACGGTCGATACGGCGGGACGGTCGGGCAGTATTGCAGGCGACATGATCTGCCTGATGGGTGCGCTGTCGTTTGCCATTTACCTGGCCGTATTCAAGCGCCTGATCGCCCGTTATTCGTCGGTGACGTTGATGAAATGGATGTTCCTGTATGCTGCGATTTGCGCGATTCCGCTGTGCGGCGGCGATGCGGCGGCGATCGATTATGCGCATTTGTCCCCCGCTCTTTGGGGCGGCGTGCTCTATGTGGTTTGCTGCGCCACTTTCTTTTCTTACCTGTTGATTCCCGTCGGGCAAAAGTACCTGCGTCCGACGGTGGTGGGCATGTATACCTACTTGCAGCCTTTCATCGCGTCGGTGGTGGCCGTACTGGCCGGGCTCGACCGGTTCGGGTTTGCAAAGGGGATTGCCGCAGTGATGGTTTGCCTCGGCGTTTATATCGTTAACCAAAGTAAATCCCGTGCACAGTTGGATGCGGAACGGGCCGCCCGGCAGCAGGCCGCTTCGGCAGCCCAAACCTCTCCCCGGGCATAATCATCGAAAAGTGCGTAACCGGCCGCATCATGATCTGTATTGAGTCAGGGAAGCAGCAGCGAACTGTCTCCGTAGCTCAGGAACCGGAAGTCGTTATTCAGCGCGAAATCGTAAACTTTGCGCCAATCTTCGCCGATAAATGCCGAGACCAGCAGCAGCAGCGTGCTTTGCGGCTGGTGAAAGTTCGTAATGATGCCGCGGACGATCCGGTAGCGGTACCCCGGCATAATCATGATCTGCGTAGCTGTTTTCAGCTTATCCAGACGCTCTTGTTCCAAATAAACGGACAGGGCCTCCAGCAATTCCCCCGTCTCTCGCTGGGCGGGAACGTCGTAGATTTCCCACTGTCCGACGGGCCGTTCCGCATCGGGCGATCCGGACGAAAGTATGCGCCAGCCGAGCGCGCAGAGTGATTCGAGGGTGCGGACGCTGGTGGTGCCTACGGCGATAACCTCTCCCAAATGGTCGATCAGGTTGCGGATCGTCGAGAGCCGGATCTCGAAATGTTCGGTGTGCATCTTGTGCCGTGTTACTTCGTCGGTCTTGACAGGCAGGAATGTACCGGCTCCAACATGAAGCGTCACTTCATCCGTCAGGTGCCCGGTATTTCGCAGTTCCGCGATGATCTCCGGCGTGAAGTGGAGCCCTGCGGTCGGTGCTGCGACCGAACCCTCGAATTTCGAATAGACGGTCTGGTAACGGCTGTTGTCGAGCTCTTCGCTTTCGCGGCAGAGGTAAGGCGGGATCGGGATGCGTCCGAGTGCTTCGAGCAACTGGCCGAAACTTTGGTCGCCGTTCCACGAAAATTCGATGATTTGTTCCTTGTCGGTCTGGCCGGCTTTCCGTGCCGTCAGGCGCTGCGCCCGGCTCTCCGCCTCGAAATCGATGTGCAGTTCGTCGTCTTTCCATTTTTTCAGGTTCCCGACAATGCAGCTCCAACGGCAGGATCCTTTGACGGCGAAAGCCCGCTCGTAATCGGCCGGATCGTGGGGCTCGAGGCAGAAAATTTCGATGCGTGCGCCGGTAGGTTTGTAGAAAACCAGCCGTGCACGGATCACTTTCGTGTTGTTGAATACGAGCATCGCTCCGGCGGGAAGCGCTTCGCCGATGCGTGCGAAGCGGCTTTCGGAGATGCCGCCCTTCTCGTAAACGAGCAATTTGGACATTTCGCGTCGCTCGAGCGGAAATTTGGCGATGCGGTCTTCTGGCAGCGGATAGTTGTAGTCGGATATGAGCAGTTCGTTGTTCACGGCAGGAAGGATTGGATGCGAATCGCGGTTACCGCCCCGTAGCGGGCGGTCCCGCGCAAAAGTAGCAATAAAATGGCAATCGCGTATGGCCGTGTGGCGATTGTTCACTACCTTTGCCCCGCACAGCAGGGAGGCTCTGCCGCTGCCTTCGGTTCAGCCGGAGGGGGAGGAAAGTCCGGGCAACACAGAGCGCCGTCCTTCCTAACGGGAAGATTTCCGCAAGGGAATAGTAGTGTAACAGAGAACAACCGCCTAAGGCCCGCTTGCGGGTCCGGTAAGGGTGAAAAGGTGGGGTAAGGGCCCACCGCGGGTGTGGCGACACACTTTGGCCGTACGCCTGACGGGTTGCAAGACCATGTATACCGACGCAGTAGGATGGCTCGTCCGATGTCGGGGGGTAGGTTGCTGACGAGCCGTGCGGGTGACCGCCGGCCTAGATAAATGGCAGAGACCTCTTCGGAGGTACAGAACCCGGCTTATACGCCCTGCTGTGCTTTTTTATTTTTTACGGTATTTGTTGCGGTTCCGGTTTTGGGCCGCTTTTTTATTGGGCTCGTTTCGAAAGCGTACTAGCTTCGGTTTGACGTGTATGTTTTTGTGCCGGGTGCTTCTGCTTGTTCGCGCAGCGTTTCTATTTTCTCGCCACGATCAGGATCGGGTGATAAGTAAGTGTCACTGTGCCTGAAGAAGTCGAAAACCGGCTGCGGTAGAGCGTTTCGAAATCTGTCAGCCGTCGCGGGGTCCAGCGGGTTTTGCGGATTGCGTTTACCCCGGTCGCCTTGATGTGCCGCAGTACGTCGGTCGGGGAGCCGAACTCCAGGCGGCGTGCGTACTCCTTTTGTTCTTCGATTGTCAATCCTGCCTGTTTCAGTAAACCGGCCAGTTCCGCAGAGGTGTAGTAAACGAGGCCGTCCCCGGTCGTCGCCCGGATCTCTTCGAAGTTGTCGGGGCCGAAGGTGCTGAGCGCCAATCTGCCCCCGGCAGCGAGCATCTCTTGGGTACGGTTGAGGAAAGCGGGCAGGTTGTCGAACCATTGTACCGTCGAAGCGGTGGCGATCAGGTCGAACGGCCTGCCGAACGCGGGCAGCGATTCGGCGTCTCCCCAATAGCATTGCGTTTTACGGCCGCCGACGTAGGGCTGCAGGAAGCATTCCGACGCTTCGACCAGATCGTTCAGCGTCCATTCTGCGTCGGGGTAGCGCTCCAGAAGCCGCCGGGTCAGGAAGCCCGTTCCGGTACCCACTTCCAATCCCCGGGTGATTTTTCCGGGGACATGCGTCCCGATCAATTCCGCGAGTTCTTCGCAAATACGCTCCTGCACGACGGCCAGTGAATTGTAGCTGCGCAGATTCGCCGCAAAACGGTTTTTCAGCAGGTCTTTATCGCTCATGGCGGCGGGATTGCATCGGTTGTTCGGTGTGCAGCCTCGACAGTACGATTGCCGGGTCGGCATACGGATAGTGCGGCATGCCGGGACATAACTGTACCTCTGTTGCGGGAGACTCTTCGGTCCAGTAGGCTTTTACGTTGTCCGGCGGGAAGATGATGTCCTGAAGCCCGATCACGGCTTCGCTCCATGTGATCGAAGGACGGTAGGCTTTGGCCGACGCATCGAACAGGTTGCAGAGCTCTTCGTACTTCTCCTCGAAAGGCCTTGTTTCGAGCCAAGGGGCGATCGTGTCGTAAAAGTCGCCGAACGTGCGGCGGTTGAAAGCTTCGATTCCGGTGCGGGCGATCCCCTTGAGCGTGACCGCGAATGATTTCGGCGGAATGCCGTAGCGATTGTTTACCGGCAGGGGGGTGCCGTTCAGTGCGACCGTCTTGTAAAAGGGGATACCCCGGAAAATCAGCTCCGAAACCCAGACCCCGAACGACCATGCGAACAGGTAAATCCGCCGGTACCCGGCGACAGTCGCCGGATCGACCGATTCGATGGTGCGGTAATCGTCCGTACAGAGGATATCGTAACCTTCGGGACGGATGTGTGCGACGGCATGGAAATCCGAGGCCCATCCCAATGCGAAGACGATCAGGTCCCGGTTACGCTCTTTGACTATCCAATGCTGTTCCATACCTCTTTGAATTTTACGATTGCCCCGGTGTTCAGCGCAGCGTTCAGCGAAACGCGCACGCGGGCTTTGCCCTGCGGTACGGTGGGGTAGCGGATCGGCATTACCCAGAAGCCCGCTTCCCGGAACTTTTTACTCATTTCGATGGCGCGGCGGTTCTCCCCGGCCATCAGCGGTACGATGTGCGTCGAGGACGGCGAACCGGTCAGTCGATGCGACAAAAGGTTCAGGTGCTCCCGCCACGGCTCCATTTGCGGCAGTCGCCGGATAACGTAGTCCGACCAGCGTAGCGAGATGGGCGGCAGTGCCGTGGAGAAGATCAGCGTCCGCAGTCGGTTGACCAGAAATTCCCGTATTTCCCCGTCCGTGATTACGAATGCGCCCTGCGAGGCGATCGCTTTGCCGAGCGTGGCGACCAGGATGTCGCAATCCGTACCCGTGGCAGCCGCCAGCCCCCGGCCGCCGGGGCCGCAGACGCCGAAGGCATGCGCCTCGTCCACGTAGAGTTTCAGGTCGTATTTTGTTTTTAGGGCTTGCAGGGTTGCGAGCGGCGCGCAGTCTCCGTCCATGCTGAAGATCGATTCGGTGACGATCCAAACGTTGCGGTAATGTTCACGGTGACGGACCAGCAGCCTTTCCAGATGATCCATGTCGTTGTGGTTGAAACGCTGCCACTCCGCTTTGCAGAGTTGCAGCCCGTCGATCTGGCTCGCATGCACCAGCTTGTCTGCCAGGATCAGGTCGCCTTTTTCGGTTATCGCCGGCAGTATGCCCGAGTTGGCCATGTACCCGCAGCCGAGTACCAGCGCGGCTTTGCCTCCGTACAGATCGGAAAGGGTCTGTTCGAGGCGGGGATATTCCGGACTGTTCCCGGTAATCAGCCGGGAAGAGGGATTGCTTAGCAAAAACGCGTCGCTTTCGCCTATTTCGTGCATGAACTCCCGGTGCATGTCGCGGCACGCGATGCCCAGATAGTCGTTCGATGAAAGGTTGAGGTAACGCTTGCCTTCATGTTCGATATAAATCCCTTCGGGAGCTATTTCCGGCAGGGTTCGCAGGTTTTCTTCGGCCGTCAGCGAAGCAAGGGTTTCGCGTATCATACGAACACCTCCTCTTCTTTTATGCCAAACGTTTCCGTGCCGAGCAGTCCGGTGACCGCTTTGCGCCCTTCCGCTCCCAGATCGACCGAATAGTCGTTCACGAAGAGTTCGATGTGGCTTCGGGTGACCTCTTCGCTCAGTTCCTGTGCATATTGTCTGACGAATCCGGCCGATACCGCCGGGTTGGCCCGTGCATATTCGATGCTGCGGCGCAATACCCGGTCTATTTTCCGTTGCAGTGGGGCGTCGAGCCGCCGCGATACGACGATGGCCCCGAGCGGCAGCGGCAGTCCTGTGAGTCTTTCCCATTCGACGCCGAGATCGGCTACCAGTTGCAGCCCGATTTTGCGGTAGACGAACCTGCCTTCGTGGATCAGCACGCCCGCATCGCATTCTCCGGTCATTACCGCCTCGGCAATGTCGGAAAAGAGGTAGGCACGCCGGTCTTTGACGGACGGATAGATTTTGTTCAGCAGCAGGTTGGCGGTGGTGTGTTCGCCCGGGATGGCCACCCGTGCATCGTGCAGTTCGTCGGGGTAAATTTTGTAACGGCTTACCAGTAGCGGGCCGTTGCCGCGACCCAGCGCACTGCCGCTGTTGAGAATTTTGTACCGGTCGCTGATTTGCGGGACTGCTGCATAGCTCAGCTTCGAAATGTCCGGTTCCCCTGAGAGTGTCGCCCCGTTGAGTTGTTCGATGTCGGCGAGGTGCAGGTCGAATACGAGTCCTTCCGTGTCGATGCGGCCGTGCAGCATCGCTTCGAACATGAACGTGTCGTTCGGGCAGGTCGATATGTTAAGCTTCAAGTTCATGGATCAATCGGTTTAGATCGCGGGCCAGGTTGTCCGTGGCGGTTTCGATGTCCCAGTCGGGGAACGGTTCGCCGACGCGGTTCGAAATGGTCCGCAGTTCGAGGAACGGCGTTCCGCTTTGTGTGCAAGCATAGAAAAACGAAGCGCCCTCCATATTTTCGAGTTGTGCGCCGCTGCGCTCGACAAACGGGGCCGAGGCGGCACTGAGCGTGTTGCTGTCGGCCGTTGAGAACGTCGTCTCCTGCGGGATGTGCGGGCATTCCAACCGCTCCGCGAATTTGGGTTGGAATCCTTCCGGCAGGAACGAACCCAGGTCGGCAGCGTTTTCGGCCTTTACCAACCGGCTCTCTCCCGTGGACAATCCGCTTCCGGGATAGGTTCCGGCGATCCCCGCCAGGATCGCCATACGGGGACGGTGGCGCAGGATATGGTGGTAGGTGTTGAATGCGCTGCGGTAAGGGCCGATGCCGATGGTTTCGACCGCGACGTTCGGCGGCAGGTTTGCGGCGAATTTCTCTCCTTCCATTGCAGTGGGAATCAGAACCAGGATTTTCGATCCGGTCAGCAGCGTCTTCAGGTTCAGGATGTGGACTGAGACCAGCAAAGCCATCAGGAGCAGCAGTACCCGCAACCACCATGCTTCGGTGAAGACGATCGTGGTGAAGAGGATGGAACTCCAGAGAATGATAATCGACGAAACTTTCACGACCTTCGGGATACCCCGGCCCTGTTCGTAATCTTTCAGGTAACGCCCGAACATGCGGTTGCCCAGCAGCCATGCATTCATCTTCGGCGAACTTTTCGAGAAGCACCACAGGGCCAGCAACAGCAACGGCGTGGTGGGAACCAGCGGCAGGAACGCCCCGGCAAATCCCAACGCGACAGAGAGGTATCCGACTATTTTCAGGAAGGTTTTTTTCATAAGGTCCCGCTTCGGCGCCACAAGATACGAAAAAACAAAAAAATGTTTACCTTTGTAGCCTTAAAAACAGGAGATGCCGTATGCCGGATAATTCGATCCTTTCACGCCTCGATGGCTTGAAAATCAAATATGAAGAGATCGGTCAGCAGATGACCGATCCGGAAGTAATCGCCGACGTCAGGAAATTCATCGCGCTGAACAAGGAGTACAAAGAGCTCGAACCGATCGTCCACACCAGCGAAAAATACCGCACCGCGCTCAATAACCTTGCAGGTGCCAAAGAGATTCTGGCAACCGAAAAGGATGAGGAATTGCGTGAAATGGCCCGTATGGAGGTATCCGAACTGGAGCCTGCCGTAGCGCAAATGGAGGAACAGATCAAACTGTTACTGATTCCGGCCGATCCGCAGGACAGCAAGAACGCGATCGTCGAGATTCGCGGCGGCACGGGCGGCGACGAGGCGGCGATCTTTGCCGGCGACCTGTTGCGCATGTATACCAAATTCGTTGAAAAAAGAGGGTGGAAGTATGAGATCAACAGCGCCAGCGAAGGCAGCTCGGGCGGCTTCAAGGAGGTCGTGATGAAGGTGACCGGAGACGGCGTGTACGGCGTGTTGAAGTACGAGTCGGGCGTGCACCGCGTACAGCGCGTGCCGCAGACCGAGACGCAGGGACGCGTCCATACGTCGGCCGCATCGGTGGCCGTACTGCCCGAAGCAGAGGAGTTCGATCTGGAGATCAATATGAACGATGTGCGCAAGGATATTTTTTGTGCGTCGGGTCCCGGCGGCCAGTCTGTCAATACGACCTATTCGGCCATCCGCCTGACCCATATCCCGACCGGTATCGTCGTGCAGTGCCAGGACCAGAAATCGCAGCTCAAGAACTTCGACAAGGCTTTCGAGGAGTTGCGTACCCGTATTTACAACCTCGAGTACCAGAAATACCTCGACGAGATCGCTTCGAAACGCAAGACGATGGTCTCTACCGGCGACCGCAGTGCGAAGATCCGCACCTACAACTACCCGCAGGGCCGTGTGACCGACCACCGCATCAACCTGACGCTTTACAACCTCGCGGCGGTGATGGACGGCGATATTCAGGAGATCATCGACAAGTTGCAGGTAGCCGAAAACGCCGAGCGTCTGCGTGCCAGCGAGGAGAATTAGGTTGCAGGAAAAAACGTTGCTAGACACGGAAAGTTGTCTGTAAACAAACGTGACTTGTCCGGTCCGGAAACAGCGCTTGTTTCGCAGTTGCAAAGATCGCGGCAAGTCGCATTGGTGGTAGGGCCGCTTCCGCCGGAGACGTAATCGTAACCTAGGAAGGCCCGGGCGAAGGTATTTATCGGCCGCGAATCTAATCCTGCCGGGAAGCAGGTTGACCGCCGGCACACCGGACGCCATGGAGAGAGGAATAATTCAATTACAAGAGATATGAACGCCGAACAGCTTTTCGCCCGGATCGAGGCTAAACGCAGTTTTCTTTGCGTGGGGCTCGATACCGATATGAACAAGATTCCGCGCCATTTGTGGGCCGGGGACGATCCCGTCTTCGCCTTTAACATGGCTATCGTGGATGCTACCGCACCCTATGCGGTGTGTTACAAGCCCAATCTGGCTTTCTACGAGGACAACGGGGAGAAGGGTTGGGTCAGTTTCCGCCGGACGGTGGAGTACATCCGGGAACGGTATCCCGATATCTTCATTATTGCCGATGCGAAACGGGGGGATATTGGCAACACGTCGAAAATGTATGCCCGGGCCTTTTTCTCCGGGAATCTGGTCGATGCGGTGACGCTTTCGCCCTACATGGGTTACGATACGGTCGAACCGTTCCTGCAGTTCGACGGCAAATGGGCCGTTATCCTTGCGTTAACCTCTAATCCGAGTGCGGCCGATTTCGAAATGCAGCGGCTCGAAGAGGGGGGCTTCCTTTATGAGAAGGTGATCGACACGTCGAAAGAGTGGGGGACGGCCGATAACATCATGTATGTGGTCGGGGCGACGCAGGCCCGGATGCTGAAGGGTATCCGCGAGCTTGTGCCGGACCATTTCCTGCTGGTGCCGGGTGTCGGCGCGCAGGGGGGGAGTCTCGAAGAGGTCGCCCGGTTCGGTATGAACCGCCGGTGCGGGCTGTTGGTCAACTCGTCGCGCGGGATCATCTATGCCGACAACACCGAACGTTTCGCCAATGCGGCGGCGGAAAAAGCTGCCGAACTCGCTTCGCAGATGTCGGAATTGCTGACGAAATACCTGTGACCTGTGAACCGTTCGTTGTCGTTCGGTTTGACACTATTTTGTTTATAATCCGGAATCTTAATCCCTGATCCGGCGATAATCTTTAGTCCGGAGGCTGAAATATTGTTGAAAATTATTACTTTTTTACGCGGAATTGCTTAATTTCGCGTAAATTTTTATTTAGTCGAACCCTAAATTCTATACTCTCCTAAAATTATGGATATTACGAAACGTCAGCTTTCGGGTAAGACCCGTACGGAACATGACTTGCTGGGCAACAAAGAGGTGCCGGTAGAGTATTATTTCGGCGTACAGACGATGCGCGCTTTGGAGAACTTCAACATCAGCCGCGTGCGGCTTTACTTTTTCCCGGAGCTGATCAAGGCTCTGGCGATGGTCAAGGAGGCCGCTGCCTGTGCGAACCGTGATCTGGGATTGATCGACGGCCATGTGGCACAGGCGATCATCGAAGCGTGCGAAGAGGTGCGTCAAGGCAAATTCGACGAGCATTTCGTCGTGGACATGGTGCAGGGCGGAGCCGGCACCTCGACCAATATGAATGCGAACGAAGTGATTGCGAACCGTGCGCTCGAGATCCTCGGACATCAGCGGGGCGAGTACAAATACTGCCATCCGAACAACGACGTGAACATGTCGCAGTCGACCAACGATGCCTATCCGACGGCGGTGAAAATTGCGCTGATCAACAGCATTACGAAACTTCAGGCTTCGTTGAAATGGCTCGTCGAGGCTTTCCACGCCAAGGGGGCCGAATTTGCGCACGTAATCAAGATGGGCCGTACTCAGTTGCAGGATGCCGTGCCGATGACCCTTGGTCAGGAATTTGAAGCTTATGCTGCGAATCTAGCCGAGGAGGTCGAACGGCTCGAACAGAACTACAAGTTGTTCCTCGAGGTGAACATGGGTGCGACGGCGATCGGTACCGGTATCAATGCCGATCCCGATTACTCGCCGCTTTGCATCAAATACCTGCGTGAAATCACCGGACTGCCTGTCGTGGCGGCTACCAACATGATCGAAGCGACCAACGATACCGGAGCGTTCGTAATGAACTCGTCGGCGCTGAAACGGCTGGCGGTCAAGCTGTCGAAAATCTGCAACGACCTGCGTCTGCTCTCGTCGGGACCGCGTACCGGGCTGAATGAGATCAACCTGCCGCCGATGCAGCCCGGTTCGTCGATCATGCCGGGCAAAGTAAATCCGGTGATTCCCGAAGTGGTTAACCAGGTAGCGTTCAAAGTGATCGGCAACGACTTGACCGTAACGATCGCCGCCGAGGCCGGACAGCTCGAGCTGAACGTGATGGAGCCGATCATCGTGCACAGCCTTTTCGAGAGCATCGACCTGCTGAGCAACGGCATGAACACGCTGCGCGACCGTTGTGTGGCCGGTATTACGGCTAACGAAGAGGTCTGCCGCCGGTTGGTTTACAACAGCATCGGACTGGTAACGGCACTCAACCCTTATCTGGGTTATGAGACTTCGACCGAGCTGGCCAAAACCGCGCTCGAAACCGGTAAGGGCATTTATGACCTCGTACTGGAAAAGAAACTGATGAGCAAAGAGGAGCTCGATAATGTGCTCTCTCCCGAAAATATGATCAAGCCGCGTAAGTTCCATCGCAAATAATTGCGGCGGAATAAATGCGTCGCTTTCTGACGGATAGGTCCGGGAATGCCGAAGAGGGGCGTTCCCGGGCTTTTTTTGCATGATTCTTGGGCCGCACGCGAATCCGGAGCTGTTCCGGATACGAATGGAGCGAAAAATACCCGGCGTTCTTAAAATTTTTTACTATATTTAAGGCGAGATAAATCCCGAAAACATATGGAAGCCGAAATGTTGGAAGTGCAGTCGCTGCCCCCGTATGTAGAACCCTTCCTGCAGCTTTCGCAGGAGTATTTTAGTGAGGCCAGCCACCAGTTGGTAAAGGCCGCATTGCGTGTGGCCGTCGAAAAACTCGACGGCATGACCCGCTACGACGGGACTCCTTTGGTCTTACACTCGGTGGGTACCGCGACGATCGTGATGTGCGAGATCGGGTTGGGACGTAATTCGGTGATCTCAACCCTGCTGCACGATGTCGTCCGGTTGGAATTGATGGACCTGAACCGCATCGGGCGTCATTACGGCGAACAATGTATCGGTATTCTGAAAGGGTTGTGCAACATTTCGGACGTCGATACCAAAGCCGCCGAAGATCAGGTGGATAATTTCCGCGAGCTGATCGTCTCCTATTCGTCCGATCCGCGGGTGATCCTCATCAAGCTTGCCGACCGGCTCGAGGTGATGCGGTCGCTGGACATGTTCCCGGAAGAAAAACGGCAGAAGAAATCGTGGGAGAGTCTGAACCTGTATGCGCAGATCGCTCACAAACTGGGGCTTTACAGCATTAAATCGGAACTGGAGGATATTTCGCTCAAATACCTCGAATCGGAGGATTACAATTATATCCGGCGTCGCCTGGAAGATACGGCGGCCGAACGCGAAGTGTTCATCAAGGGATTCGTCAGACCCATCGAGGAGAAGATGCGGCAGCAGAAATTTAAGTACCACCTCAAGAGCCGCACCAAGTCGATCTATTCGATCTGGCGTAAGATGAAGCGGATGCACATCGGTTTCGACGAAGTGTACGACCTTTTTGCGATCCGGATCGTGATCGATTGCCCGCGTGAGCAGGAGAAAGCTTTTTGCTGGGCGGTCTACTCGATCGTGACCGATTTTTATACACCCAATCCAGACCGTATGCGCGACTGGATTTCGATTCCCAAATCGAACGGCTACGAATCGCTGCACACGACGGTCGTGACCCCCGAGGGCCGTTGGGTCGAGATACAGATCCGCACCGAACGCATGGACGAGGTGGCCGAACGTGGAGTGGCGGCTCATTGGCGCTACAAAGGGGTGAAGGGCGACGGCATGGGAACCGAAGAGTGGTTCAGCAGGATCCGCGAACTGATCGAGGCTACCGAGAACCAGCCCCGCGCGGATAAATTCAACGTTAAACTTTCGTCGGGTGAAATTTTTGTCTTTACGCCCAACGGTGATCTGCGCAAGCTCAATGAAGGGGCTACCGTGCTCGATTTTGCTTTCGACATCCACTCCAACCTCGGTGCGAGCTGTACCGGCGGCAAGGTTAACCACCGCAACGTATCGTTCAAAGAGCAACTCAAAAACGGCGATATCGTCGAAATCCTTACATCCAAATCGCAGAAACCGAAAGCCGACTGGCTCAATATCGTCACGACGAGCAAGGCGCGCAACAAAATCAAGGCTTACCTGCGCGAAGAGCAGGCGAAGGCCGCAAGCCTCGGCCGCGAAGAGTTGGAGCGCAAGCTCAAGAACTGGAAATTGCCCGTCACCATAGACGATGCGGTGACGATGCTCTGCAAATACTACAAGCTCAAAACGGGCACCGAACTGTACGGCCAGATCGCGCAGCAGAAGATTGTGATCGGCGACATCAAGGAGATCCTGACGCGCCTGCTCAGCAACGACCTGCCGGAAGAGGAGCGCCCGGTTAAGACCTCAGTGTCCGCGAAACCGCTGGGCGGCGCCGACGATGCATTGGTAATCGACGAGTCGTTGAGCAATATCGAATATAAGCTGGCCAAATGCTGCAACCCGATCTACGGCGACGAAGTTTTCGGTTTTACTACGATCAACAGCGGCATTACGATCCATCGTCACGATTGTCCCAACGCGTTGCGTCTCCGGGAGAAATACCCCTACCGCATCCTGCCGGCCCGCTGGCAGAAAGAGGTAGTGCCGGGTTCGTTCCGGGCGACCGTTCGCGTGCAGGCCGACGATGTTCCCGGTCTGGTCAACAAGATCGCAGAGGTAATCAATCGCGACCTGAAGATCAATATCCGTTCGATGAGCCTCAATTCGGCCGGGGGGATTCTCTCAGGGCTGATCAATATCGAGGTGACCAGTACGCAGGTGGTCGATACGGTCGTTTACAAGCTGATGAAACTCAAAGGCGTCCAGAAGGTTTACCGGGTGAATAACTGACGATGCCGCAGACGGACCTCATATCGCTCAGCAGGTTGCAGTCGATGATCAAGACGGGCATCGACCAGGCGCATCCGTTGCCTTATTGGGTGGCGGCTGAGATCAGCGAACTGAAAGTGAACTATTCGGGGCATTGTTATCTCGAGCTGGTCGAGAAGGGTGGTGCGAATCACGTTCCGAAGGCCAAGGCGAACGCCGTCATCTGGCGCAATACTTATGCGATGCTGGAACCTTATTTCCGTCAGTTGACGGGGCAAGTGCTCGCGGCCGGATTGCAGGTGTTGGTGAAGGTGGTGGTATCGTATCACGAGTTGTACGGCCTTTCGTTGCAAATTACCGACATTGATCCGGCCTATACGCTCGGGGACATGGAGCGGCAGCGGCAGGAGACCGTTGCACGGTTGCAGGCCGACGGCGTATTCGAAATGAACCGTGAATTGGAGTTGCCCGTGGTGATTCAGCGTTTGGCGGTCGTTTCGTCCCGCAATGCCGCCGGTTATCAGGATTTCTGTAACGAACTTTCCGACAGTCCTTACCGGTTTGAAGTTACGCTTTTCGATGCCTTTATGCAGGGTGCCGGCGCTGAAGATTCGATCATCGAGGCTTTGGGTGCGGTTGCCGACCGTGCCGACGATTTCGATGCAGTGGTAGTAATCCGCGGCGGCGGTTCGCAGAGCGACTTGGGCTGTTTCGACAGCTATCGCCTGTGCAGCCATATCGCTCAGTTTCCGTTGCCGGTCATAGCTGGCATCGGGCACGATAAGGATCAAAGCGTGGCCGATCTCGTAGCGGCGGTATCCGTGAAAACCCCTACGGCCGTGGCCGTGTACCTCAAGGAGGAGGCGGGGGCCTTCGACGGCTGGTTGGAGGAGCGGCTGGACGAACTTTCCGGCGCGGCGCTGACACTGCTCGATAACAGCCGGCAGCAGTTACGCCAGGCGGCCGTGACGTTGAAAATGGGATCCTCCGACCGGATGCATGATCAGCAACTGCAGTTGGGGCGATTGCACGGTGACTTGATACGGCTGACCGGACAGGTCGTTTACCGTGGCTTGGCGGATTTGCGCAACCTGGACGTTCGGCTTTCACAGGCGTCGCGTTACAACCTGGCTGCCTGTACGCAGAATCTCGATGCGATGCAAGGTGTTTTGGCTTTGCGCAGTACGGAGCTGCTGCAAACGCAGCGGCAGCAATTGGCGTGGCTCGGCGACCGGGTAGCTGCGCGCGATCCCCGGCGTATGTTGGAGATGGGTTTTGCGATGGTGCGGTCCGGCGGACGGCATATCACCTCTGTCGGGGATGTGCAACCGGGTGTCGAGATTACCGTATTGTGGCGGGATGGTTCGGCCGATGCCGAAATCAAACGGCTGCATCCGACAGGGAAGAGTTCCCGAAAGGAAAACGATAAATTGAAATAGTCATGGAGAAAAAACAACCGACTTATACCCAGGCGATCGGGGAAATCGAACAGATTCTCGAAAAGTTCAACGATTCGCAGATGAATGTCGATGAACTGGGGGCACAGGTAAAGCGGGCCTCGGAGCTGATCAAGCTCTGCCGCGAGAAGTTGCGCAAAGCCGAAGCTGAAGTGGCCGAAGCGTTAAAAGAGGAATAGGGACGATATCCCGTTTCCCGTTATGCCAACACTTTAGTTGCGGTTCATAGCATGTAGTGGATACATGCAAATACGAACATCGATCATGCGGCTTTCTCTTAAATGTTGTTTTTAGGATGTAATAGCGCTTGGTTCCAAGCATCCGTAAAAAAGCGGAGAAACCCGGGTTTCTCCGCTTTTTCGTATCGTATTCTTAATGGTTATTTCCCGGAAAGTTATTCGTTCTGGCCGTGGCAATGTTTGTATTTCTTACCGCTTCCGCAAGGGCAGGGATCGTTGCGGCCCACTTTCTTCTCGACATGGATCGGGGCGGGCTTGCTTTTATCCCCCTGTCCGGCTGCGGCCGCAGCTTCCATCCGGGAAGTCTGCATACGCGACATGTCGGTTTTGGGAGGAGCGACCGGTTGTTGCGGCGCTGCCGCTTCCGGGTTCTCGCGTACCGGGATGAATGCCTTGAACAGCGTCGAAAGGATTTCTCGGTTTACCTTCTCGAGCATTTTGCTGAAGAGGTTGAATGATTCGAATTTATAGATCAACAGCGGGTCTTTCTGCTCGTAAGTGGCATTTTGTACGCTCTGGCGCAATTCGTCCATCTCGCGCAGGTGCTCTTTCCAGTTCTCGTCGATGGTGGTCAGCACGACGATCGTGCTGAAGCTCTTGAACACCTCTTTGCACTGTGAATCGTAGGCCTTTTTCAGGTTTACCGGTACGTTGTAACCCCGGAAACCGTCTGACACGGGAATGTAGATATTCTCGTATTTATCGCCCTGTTCTTCGTAAACACGCTTGATAACGGGATATGCCGTCGCAGCTACCGAACCGATGCGGCGCATGTAAGCATCCTGGAAGTCTTTGACCACCATGCCGGTCAGCATCTCTTTGCTGGCGGACTTGTAGGTCGCTTCGTCGAACGAAGGCTGCACGGCCACCTGGCGGATCATGTTGAACTTGAAATCCTCGAAATCGTCTTCGCTGTACGTGTCGACGAAGGATTGCGCGTAGTCCATCATGATGTTGTTCAGGTCGACCTCGATCCGTTCTCCGTAGAGCGCATGGCGGCGCTGGGTGTAGATCACCTCGCGCTGTGCGTTCATCACGTCGTCGTATTCGAGCAGGCGTTTACGGATACCGAAGTTGTTCTCTTCGACTTTGCGTTGGGCCCGTTCGATCGCCCTCGACATCATACCGGCCTGGATCACTTCTCCCTCTTTGAGGCCCATACGGTCCATCAGCTTGGCGATACGCTCCGAGCCGAACAGGCGCATCAGGTTATCCTCGAGCGATACGAAGAAGAGCGAGGAGCCCGGGTCGCCCTGACGCCCGGCACGGCCGCGCAACTGGCGGTCCACACGGCGCGATTCGTGGCGCTCGGTACCGATGATCGCCAAACCTCCGGCGGCTTTCACCTCCGGCGTCAGCTTGATGTCGGTACCGCGGCCCGCCATGTTGGTGGCGATGGTCACCTGGCCGGTCTGGCCCGCCTCGGCGACGATCTGTGCCTCGAGTTGGTGTTGTTTCGCGTTCAGGACGTTGTGTTTGATGCCGCGCAGTTTCAACATGCGGCTCAACAATTCCGAAATCTCGACCGAGGTGGTACCGACCAGCACCGGACGGCCCTGCTTGACCAGTTCATCGATCTGTTCGATCACCGCCGCATATTTCTCGCGTTTGGTGCGGTAAATCAGGTCGTCCTTGTCGTCACGGATGATCGGACGGTTGGTCGGGATGACTACGACGTCCAGTTTGTAAATGTTCCAGAACTCACTCGCTTCGGTTTCGGCCGTACCGGTCATACCGCCGAGCTTGTGGTACATGCGGAAGTAGTTCTGCAGCGTAACGGTCGCGAATGTTTGCGTGGCAGCTTCGACTTTAACGCGTTCTTTGGCTTCGATGGCCTGGTGCAGGCCGTCCGAATAGCGTCGTCCTTCTAGAATACGGCCTGTCTGCTCGTCGACGATCTTCACCTTGTTGTCCATCACCACATATTCGATATCTTTTTCGAACATGCTGTACGCCTTGAGCAACTGGTTGACCGTGTGTACGCGCTCCGACTTGATCGCATAGTCGTTCAGCACCGCGTCTTTCTTCATCGCTTTTTGGTCGCCCGGGATATTCTCTTTTTCGATATCGGCCAGGATACTGCCCATGTCCGGCAGAACGAAGAAACCCTCTTCGCCGACGCTCTTCGAGAGCGCCTCGTGTCCTTTGTCCTGCAGCTCTACCGAGTTCAGCTTTTCGTCGATCACGAAGAAGAGATCGTCGACGATTTCCGGCATGCGGCGGTTGTTGTCCTGCATGTAGATGTTCTCGGTCTTGAGCATCATCGCTTTGATCCCCGGTTCGCTGAGGTACTTGATCAGCGGCTTGTATTTGGGAAGTCCCTTGTGGGCGCGGTAAAGCAGGATGCTGCCTTCGTCGGTTTTGCCCTCCGAGATCAGCTTCTTCGCATCGGCGAGCAGTTGCGTGACGAGGTTGCGCTGCAGGTTGAAGAGGTTTTCGACCGCACCGCGGTACTGTTCGAACATCTGGTCCTCGCCTTTGGGGACGGGGCCGGAGATGATCAACGGTGTCCGGGCGTCGTCGATCAGCACCGAGTCGACCTCATCGACGATGGCGAAGTGGTGCTTGCGCTGTACGAGGTCTTCGGGCGAGATCGACATGTTGTCGCGCAGGTAGTCGAAACCGTATTCGTTGTTCGTGCCGAAGGTGATATCGGCCATATAGGCTTTGCGTCTTGCGGCCGAGTTGGGCTGGTGCCGGTCGATACAGTCGACCGACAGGCCGTGGAATTGATACAACGGGCCCATCCATTCCGAGTCACGTCGGGCGAGGTAGTCGTTGACCGTTACCATGTGGACACCCTTCTTGGCCAGTGCGTTCAGGAATACGGGAAGCGTTGCCACGAGGGTTTTACCCTCGCCGGTTGCCATTTCGGCAATTTTACCTTTGTGCAGGACCACTCCGCCGAACAACTGGCAGTCGTAGTGGATCATATCCCACGTGATCGTGTTGCCGCCGGCCACCCAGCTGTTGCTGTAAATGGCTTTGTCTCCGTCGATACGGACGAAGTCCTTTTCGGCAGCCAGGTTGCGGTCGAAATCTGTCGCGGTCACTACGATCTCGCTGTTCTGTGCAAAACGGCGGCCCGTATCTTTCATGATAGCGAACGCTTCGGGCAGGATTTCGTCGAGTTTTTCCTCGATTTTGCGGTCGATCTCCTCGGTCAGATGGTCTATCTGGCGCGATATATTCTCTTTGTCGTCGAGCGACGTGTCTACGTTCTCCAGTTGAGCCTTCAATTCGACGATCTGTGCTTCATCGCCGGCTATGTGCTGGGCGATGGCGGCTTGCAGCGCAGCGCTGCGCGCACGCAGCTCGTCATTGGTAAGTTGCTCTATGAGCGGATAAACCGCCTTGATCTTTTCTACATAAGGCTCGATTTCCTTGCGGTCCTTCTCGCTTTTTGTTCCGAAGAACAATTTCAGCATACCGGTAACTATACCCATAATTTTTGTTGCAAATCTGTTCGTAATTAAATCTTAGCTATCGAAATTAATTCGCTAAAGATACGATTTATTCTTGAGAACAGAGTAACATTTTGCCGATATTGCATGTGGCGCACCGTTTTTTCTCGCAATATTCTTTCGAAAGCTGGATCAGCGCCTGTGAAAAGAAAGCGTTGTCGGGACGGATACCCCGTTCGGACCAGGGGACCGTATAGGTATTCTTTTCCGGGGCGATTTGTTCGAGGATTTCCACGGCCCGTTCCTGCATCGCATCGTCCGCATGGTCTTTGCCGTAAGCGAACATCATCGGTACGACCAGGTTGATCGTGAGGACGTCGAGGATCATCTGGCCGAACCGTTTCACGCATCGGCTGCTGCGCACGCTCGGCAGCGAGTGCGTCGCCCAGTATTCGGACGCTTCGGCACTCAGGATGCGTTGGATTTCGGTTACGTCGGTGCAGTTGATCAGGTTCGAGAAAAGGAACTCTTTGCGGGCGAGCAACCCGGCCAGTTCGACGATCCGCAGCACGGGATGGCTGAAACTCCGGGTTTTCGATATCTCCCATTCGCCGTAACGCATCGGGACGATGCCGAAACGTCGGGCGAGGTGGTCGAATTCCTGCTGCAGCCGGAGAGTGTAGTCGTCCGGAAACCGTCCGTTTCGCTCGGTATCGAGCATTCCGGCCCCGCCCAGCAGCAGCGCTTCGACCGAAAGGATAGACTCTTTGACGTGGCACAGGTCGCGGTAACGCACGGTACGGGCTAGCTTTATGTAGGCTTCGCGGTTGCGGCTCGCACCGACCGATTTGAAGAGCGTGATATAGAACGCCTCGTTCCAGTCGTTTCCCGCTTCGGTGTAGAGCCGAAGGAAGTCGTTGTATTTGCGTTCGAGCCGTTCGATTGTCAGCCGTGTGAGCGTGTTGTAAAGGCTTACCTGCGGCATTCGTTTCAGTTCGCGGCAGCAGAGCGAACGGCCTTCGCCCTCGGTCAGGTTGCGGAAGGTGTTGTCGAGCGGTTCGGGATATTCGAGAATGAGCGCCGGAATGACCGATCCGTCCACGCGGCATACTACGGCATCGTTCTCCAGCACCAGGTGCAGGATGCAGTCGTCGTAGGCCATGTCGATGTGGTGCAGGTGCCTGCGCCACATCGATGCCTGGGCATGTACGGCGATCGGTCCGCTGTAAACGGTTCCGTCGATTTCGATCTGGGCGTCGGTGATGTCCGTTCCCGCCACGGGGTTGATGTTGCCGTGGCTGATGACACGCAACGGACGTCCGTCGCAGGTCGCCAGTTCCCGGTTCGTATAGAGCCGACGCGTCCAAATGAGTTTGAGAAACTCTTCGGTGGGTGATGTGGGCATATCCTGTCGCTTTAGTTTCCGTTCTTTTCGGGAGACTACAGGACAAAGATATGCAAAAAATCGTCGCGATTATACTTAAAGAAGTCCCAATTCGAGCAGGCTCTCTTCCGAAATCATGCTCTTGTCCCAGGGCGGTTCGAAGGTCAGGATTACGTTTACGGAAGTGATGCCTTTGATTTTCGCCACATTGTCGTGTACCTCTTCGAGCAATTGGTCGGCCATCGGGCAGTTCGGGGCCGTCAGCGTCATGCGGATGTTGGCCACGCCGTCCGGTTCGACGTCGATTTCATAGACCAGTCCCAGGTCGTAGATGTTGACCGGGATCTCCGGGTCGTAAATGTTTTTGAGCGTCAGGACTATTTCCTGTTCTATGCGGGTAATCTCCTCGGGTGTTGTCATGGTGGTTACGGCTTTTTGTTCTGGAACGCCAGCGCGTAGAGCTTCATCTGCTTGATCATCGCGAGCAGGCCGTTAGCCCGGGTGGGCGAGAGGTTCTCCCTCAGTCCGATCCGGTCGATGAAATAGAGGTCGGCTCCGAGGATCTCCTCGGGCGTGCGGCCGCTGAGCACCCGGATCAGCAAAGCGATAATTCCCTTGGTGATGATTGCGTCGCTGTCGGCGGTGAAGCAGACGTGGCCGTCGTGCATTTCGGCATCGACCCAAACCCTCGACTGGCAACCTTTGATGACGTATTGTTCCGTCCGGTGCTTTTCGTCGATGGGCGGCAGTTCCTTGCTCAGTTCGATCAGGTAGTCGTATTTGTCGAGCCATTCGTCGAAAATCGAAAATTCTTCGACGATCTGGTCCTGTACTTCGTTCAGTGTCATTTCAGTCGTAAATCTGTCTGTCTGTCTGTCTGTCTGTCTGTCTGTCTGTCTGTCGATTCGTCCTTCCGGTTATTGCTGTGGCACCACTTCCGGCAATACGCTCCCCGTCGATGCGTTCGGTACCGTGATCTGCATAATCCGGGCCAGAGTGGGGGTCACGCCCGTCATCGTCACATTACGGCCGATCCGTTGTGCGGGAATGTTTGCGCCGAAGAACATCAGCGGCACATGCGTATCGTAATCGTACAACGAGCCGCTGAGGGAAACTTTCGCAGTGTCTTCCTCGATCCAGCCCGGCATCAGGTTGATTACGATATCTCCCGAACGTTTCGGGTAGAAACTGTTCTGTATTTTTTCGCCGAAACCTCCGCCGAAATAACCGTTCTGCATGCTCGTGGAGCTCAGGGCTCCGTTCACGCCGCGGAACTGCAGCGCGAAAGTGGCGGCGCGGGTCTGCACTTCGGCTAGGTTGAAACCGTACGAATAGATGATCGAACGGTTCAGGTAGAGTTGGCGGTCGTGGTAATCGATCACCCAGTTGCCAGGCTCGAATTGGGCGCTCAGGAATCCGTTCATGATCATTTTGAACTGTTCGGCGTTGAAGCGTCCCATCGGCACGCGGCTGTCTTCTTTGTACGTGTCGCTCGTGCCGTGGTCCGACGTGAGGACTACCACCACCTCGCCCGGCTTGAATTGCGCCAGCAGGTAGTCGGTGAGAATGCCCAGTTCCGTGTCGAGTTTGTAGTACATGTCTTCGAGTTCGATCGAGCGGGGACCGAAATGTTCGCCGATCAGTCGCGGCGTGTCGTACACGATTGTCAGTAGGTCGGTATGGTCGTCTTTGCCCAACTCTTCCCCTACGATCGCCTCGCGTGCGAATTGCGTGGTCAGCGAGTTACCGAAAGGCGTATAGAGTAGCGCTGCGGCATCGAATTTATCGTCGTCCTTCTTGAAAATCGAACCGACTTTTCTGAAAAAAGGTTTCGAGAAGAAACCGGTCTTCGCCGGTGTGAAGTCGATCACCGAGTGCTCGCTGTTCTTGTAGCCTTCTAACGTTTTGCTCGGTTCCCAGCTGCGCTCCATGAACGGGGCGAAGAGGTTCTGTTTGTTGTAGGCCGTCACCCAGGTCGGCAGTTGCTTGAAGTAATAGGTGCTCGAAATCCAATGGCCCCGGCCCGCATCCATCCAGAATACGTCGGCCGTATGGCCGCCGCTGACGATGGCCGAGACCGGCGTGGCGGCGATCGAGACGACTTTGGATTTGGCATCGCTCTCTTTGAGCCGGTCGCCGAGCGTGGCGGCGGTCAGGTTCAGCGGCGAATAGCAACCCACCCCGGCATCGCAGTCCAGTCCGGTAACGGACGGATCGGCGATCAGGTTCACCGGATTGTTCGTCGTAAAATCGATCCAGTCTTCGGCTACGATGCCATGTCCGTCCGGGTTGGTGCCGGTCGACAGCGTGGCCAGTCCGGCGGCCGTGTTGGTCTGCATGTAATTGTAATGCGCGTCGGTGAAATAGGCGCCCTGATCCATGAACCGGCGGAAGCCGTCGGCCGAGAAGTTGTCCTGGAAACGGTCCATATAGTCTGCCCGCATCTGGCTGATGACGATATTGACCACGAGTTTGGGCTTGGCACCCATCTGGGCGGAAGCGCTTCCGGCGCACAATGCGCCGAGCAGCAGGACGATTAAGGCTTTGGGTTTCATGCGGTATGTCGGCTATGGTAGTGTGTTTGCATTCCGATCCCGTTGCGGACGGTTTTTACAATGTGCAAAGGTAGCAAAAGTATCGTAAAAGCGGTCGGCCACGGTTGAATAATCGGGCTAGAAGCGGTAATCCCGTCCATCTTCATCCCACTCGGCGGACGCTCCAGCCGCCGGGAGGTCCGGATACCGGTCTGCTTGTGCAGAGTCCGTGCGTTCGTCGTTTTCTTCGTCGAATACGATGTCCCGGGGCAGCTTGCGATTTGAACCGGGAGCGTCCGCGTTTTCGGAGGGGGATGCCTCCTGCGGATGCTTACGGACATAGCGCCTGATTTTCCACAGCATATAGCTTTTGCGCAGGCCGTATCCGTATACCAGCCAGAGCGGAATTAGTGCTAATATGAAGATGGCCATCGAATAGATGCTCAGCAGATAAACCAGTAACTGTACGGTGGCGACGGCCAGTGTCAGCCCCAGGGCAGAAAGCACAGCGCCCATTTTATAACCGGTCTTGAACGGCAGCCGGCATTCGCGGCAGCGGAAAATACCTTCGATACCGACGGCCCAGTATAACGGGACTTTTACGTCGGCCCCGCAGCGCGGACAGGTGATATGACCTCTTGTTTTCATAGGATCAGAAGTGTGCGGAACAGTTCAGCTCTTCGCTGAAATCGAGTTCGGGGTAGGTTTCGGACAAGGCCTGGATTTCTCCCCGCAGGCGTTGCCGGAAAACCTTGTGGGCATCGCTACCGGGATGGATCGGACGGTGTGCGAGCGCTTGTTGCAACGCTTCGATCCGGCGCATGGTTCCGGTTGCCGCGGGGGCGATCGCCCATTCGCAGAATCGTTCCCAGATGTAATCGGCAGCCGTTTCGGACGGATGGGTCATATCCCGGTCGTAAAAGCGATAGTCCCGCAAATCGTCCATCATGATTTCGTAAGCCGGAAAATAACGGCAGTTGGCGAACCGCTCCCGCAGGGTATGTGCCGCCACGATCAGCGTCGCTTTGCTCAGCTGGTTTTCGGCGAGTCCGTCCCGCAGGTGGCGTACCGGACTGACGGTGAAAATAACCTCTTTATCCTCGAGGTAGGTGCTCAACGGTTTTTCCCACAGCCTTACGATCTCCTCCGGGGTGAGGCGTCGTCTGCGGAATACGCTCTCCGGCAGTTTGTGGCAATTCGCCGCGATCATGCCGGTGGCTGTATGTTCGTATACCCAGGCTGTTCCCCATGTAACGATCAGGTAATTTGAGCGTTCCAGTGATTCATGCCCTTGCCGGGTCGCGGTTTCGATCGCTTGCAGCAGGTTCTCCGCCTCGTCTGCCGAGAACGATCCGTGATGTTGGAGGCTGATCCAGCGACCGTTGTGCCGGATCAGGTCGCGTTTGGAGAAAGACCTGGATACTTTGAGGTTGTCGAGCATGCCCGCGATCGAGGCCGGGTTGAAAAGGATGCCGTACGGGTTGAGCGTGACAGGCATTTTGCGTGCGAGCATCTTTTGTCCGATCCGTTCGGCGAAGCATGAACCGCACACCAATCCCGGGGTGTCGTAACCGATCTTGAAACGGGAAGGCTTTATATGTAGCGGTGTGCGGAATTCCATTGTGCAAGGATGCGGCCGGGTTGTCCGACCGTAACGGTACAAAGATATAAATTCATTTTTATTTGTTATTTTTACCTGAAATTTAGCACTATGATTTTCTTTCCCGGTTGTAAGATCAATATCGGCCTGCATGTTGTCAGCAAGCGTGCGGACGGGTATCATGACCTCGAAACACTGATGTTTCCGGTGCGGGGGCTGTGTGATGCGGTGGAGATCATTCGCAGCCGCACGACCGGCGTGGAGTTCACTTCGTCGGGGTTGCCCGTCGGCGGTCCCGTACAAAAAAATCTGTGTGTCCGGGCCTATGAGCAGGTGCGGCGTGCCTATCCGATCAGCGGAGTAAAGATCCATTTGCACAAGCGGGTGCCGATGGGGGCCGGCCTGGGCGGGGGATCGGCCGATGCCGCCTGTGTCATCAGGGGGCTTTCACAGCTGTTCGGTCTCCGGCTGAGCATCTCCACGATGGAAGCTTTGGCGGCGGAGATCGGCAGCGATACCTCTTTTTTTATTGCGGATCGTCCAGCCATTGCCACAGGACGCGGCGAGGTGCTGACTCCGTACGGTTTGTCACTGCAGGGTTACCGGTTGGTAATCGTCAAGCCCGATACGGGGGTCAGCACGGCGGAGGCTTATGCTCGGGTCACTCCGCATAAACCCGAAATTTCATTGACCGAAAAGCTGGCTTTGCCTGTGGAACGGTGGCGCGGGGAGATCGTGAACGATTTCGAAGAGTCGGTTTTTCCGCAATATCCCCAAATCGGGCAGATCAAACGGCAGCTTTATGATTTGGGGGCGCTTTATGCATCGATGTCCGGTTCGGGATCGGCCGTTTACGGGATTTTCCCACGGCGGCATGAGATTCCGACCGGGGCGTTTGAAAAGATGTTTGTCTATCAGGAAGATATGCGCTAAAGGAGGCGTTTTCGGCCATTAAAAAGCGTATTTCGGAAATATTTTTTCTAATTTTGCAGTTTGAACGGTTGCCAAAACCGTTCTGCGAACCTTGAATGAAGAAACCACAGTACTAACTAAAAATTTATTTTATGTCAGTAGAGGATAATAAAGTTCTCGAACTCCAGCAGCGGAAAGAACGCATCCGCTTCGGAGGCGGAACCAAGGCCATCGAAAAGCAGAAAGCGATGGGTAAGTTGACGGCCCGTGAGCGCATCATCGCGCTGGTGGACGCCGACTCGTTCCATGAGTACGACATGTTTGTCGAGCACGATGGCCGCGATTTCGGCATGCAGGACAAATCACTTCCCGGCGACGGCGTGATTATCGGTACCGGAACCATTCTGGGTTCTCCGGTTGCCATCTTTGCACAGGACTTTACCGTAGCCGGCGGTTCGCTCGGCTTTATGCACGCCCGTAAAATCACCAAGATCATGGATTATGCGCTGAACATGCGCATTCCGCTGATCGGCATCAACGACTCGGGTGGAGCTCGTATCCAGGAAGGCGTCAACGCATTGGCCGGGTACGGTGAGATTTTCTTCCGTAATACCCTGTCGAGCGGCGTGATTCCGCAGATTTCGGTGATCCTCGGCCCGTGTGCCGGCGGTGCCGTTTATTCCCCCGCCTTGACCGACTTCGTCTTCGTAGTCGAGAACATTTCCAAAATGTTTATCACCGGTCCCGAAGTCATTAAGACCGTTCTCGGCGAAGAGATTTCGATGGAGGAACTCGGCGGAGCGAAAGTACATAGCGAGATGACCGGTAACGCCCACTTCTATGCGACCAGCGAGGACGAGTGCTTCGTTCAGATCCGCAAGTTGATCTCGATGATTCCGGCCAACAACACGACCAAAGCGGAAAAGATCGCTCCGGCCCGGCCGCTGCCCGAATACGACATTACCAAAATCGTCCCGGCCGATCCTACCGTACCTTACGACGTACGCGACGTGATCAAGGCGTTGGTCGATGAAAGCGAGTTCCTCGAAGTGATGGAGCTCTTCGCTGCCAATATCGTGGTCGGTTTCGGCCGTGTAAACGGCGAAACGGTCGGTTTTATCGCCAACCAACCGTTGGTGATGGCTGGTGTGCTCGACTGCGACTCTTCGGACAAGGCCGCCCGCTTCATCCGTTTCTGCGATGCGTTCAATATTCCGATCGTGACCCTCGAAGACCTGCCGGGCTACCTGCCGGGCGTGGATCAGGAGCATGCCGGTGTGATCCGTCACGGCGCCAAGATGCTGTACGCTTACAGCGAGGCGACCGTTCCGTCGATTACCGTCGTGTTACGTAAGGCTTACGGCGGTGGTTACATCGCGATGGGTTCGCGCCACCTGCGTGCCGACTTCGTGTTTGCATGGCCCAACGCCGAAATCGCGGTAATGGGTCCCGAAGGCGCTGCCAATATCATTTTCCGTAAGGATATCATGGAGGCCGAGAATCCTGCCGAAATGCGCAAACTGAAGATCCAGGAGTACAAGGAAAAGTTTGCCAATCCGTATGTCGCAGCCGCGAAAGGTTATATCGATTCAGTGATCGCTCCGGCCGAGACCCGCATGTTCATTGAGCATGCGCTGAAAGTCGCCGCGCACAAGAGCCGCTCGCAGCCTAATAAAAAGCACGGTAATCCTCCGTTCTAGACCGGGTATCAGCGAGTTACGATAATCTGAAAATTATGGCAGAAAAACAGTACGACATATTAGAGACGATGCACGGATGCTTTCAGACGACGTTTTCGAAGAAGCATCTGGCACGTAAGCCGTGGGAGCCTGAAAATCCGAATCACATCAAATCGAATATCCCGGGAACGATCGTGGAGGTTTGTGTGAAAGAGGGGCAGCAGGTGAAAGCCGGTGACATCCTGATTGTCTTCAAGGCAATGAAGATGAACAACAACATCCGCGCCGCCAAAGACGGCAAGGTGCTCAAAATCGATGTGAAGGAAGGCGATAACGTGCCGAATCACACCGTAATGATCGAAATGGAGTAACCCTCGCGGTTATTCAGTATAGGGATTCGGCCGGACTCTTAGAGCCCGGCCGAATTTTTATGGCTTTGCGCCGTCTTGTACTGCCTGCTTGTTTTGTGTAGGCAGTTTATTAAAGCCTGTGTCGCTTGGATTTTTGTGCCTTTCCCGGTTACTGCCTATCCTGTTCGATCGTTTCCGGAATCGCAGCAGAAGTATTACAGCTGGGCTGGGTCGTTCCAGATTTCCCAGGCTTTTTCAGCCTGGCCGACCAGCATTTCGTAACCGTTGCAGATGGCGGCTCCCTGCGCTTTACCGCGCCGCAGGAATTCTGTCAGGGGTGGGTTGTAAACCAGGTCGAACAGGAAATGGGCGGGTGTGATCGTCTCGTAAGGCAATGCGGGACATCCTGCTACCTTCGGGAAGGTGCCCAGCGGCGTTGCATTGACGATCAGCGGATGGCTGTGCATGACTTCTGCCGTCAATTCCCTGTAACAAAGCCTGCCGGGCCCGCCGCTGCGCGAGACCGTCGTATAAGCAATGCCCAACTCGCGGAGCACATAGCCCACCGCCTTAGAGGCTCCGCCAGTTCCCAGGATCAGCGCATCGGGCCGCATCGGGCCGATTAATCCGAGCAAAGATTTCCGGAAACCGTAGGCATCCGTATTGTGTCCGTAAAGCCCTTGCGGGGTGATTTTGACACAGTTTACCGCCCCGATTTCGCGGGCCTCGGCACTGAGTGCGGTGAGGAAGGGGATTACCTCCTGTTTATAGGGGATCGTTACGTTGAATCCGAGCAATCCGGGGTGGTTTTCCAGCATGGCCGGAAGCTCGCGGATGGATTCCAGCGGGAAGTTGCGGTATTCGTATCCGGACAGGTTTTCCCGTTGGAATTTTTCCGTGAAATATCGCGCTGAAAAGGAGTGGCCCAGTGGGAAGCCGATCAGTCCGTAAAGTCGGTTCATTGGATTAGGTATTTGACAGCCACGAAGCTACCGATGAGCAGTACGGTGAAAGCGATCGCCAGAATATTGAAATATTTGTCGATGAACACTTTGATCGGTGCGCCGTAGCGCCAGATCAGCCATGCGAACAGGAAAAACCGGAGTCCGCGGCTGACCACCGATGCCAGGACGAACATCGGAAGATTCAGTGAAAACACTCCTGCGGTGATGGTAATCAGCTTATAGGGGATCGGTGTGAAACCGGCGGTGAAGACCACCCAGAAGTTGTATTGGTTGTAAACCTCACTGATTTTGTCGTATTCGGTATGGGTGAAGCCGGGGATAATACGGAAAAAGAAATCCGCTACTGCCGTGAACTCCCCCGAAGGGGCAAGCCACAGGAAATGGCCGATGGCGTAACCGGCCAGTGCACCCAACACTGAACCCGCCGTGCAGATCAGTGCATACCGGAATGCTTTGGTTGTGCATCCGAGGCACAGTGCGATCAACAGTACGTCGGGCGGAATCGGGAAAAAACTCGATTCGGCGAAGGCCAATATAAAAAGAGCGGTTGCACCCCAACGGCTGTCGGCCCAGCTCAGGATCCAGTGGTAGAGTCGTTTCAGCATGCTCGTGCGGTTTGAGAACGCAAGTTTACCAAAAAAACGGCAGATTTCAGGTGCGTCCGGCGTTAAATTTAGATCAGGGCCGGTAATCTTCCAGAATACCTCCCCCCAATACCAGTTCGTTTTGGTAGAAAACTATCGGTTGCCCTTTGGCCGGAGCCCAGGCCGCATCCGTCAATTCGACGTGCAGCCGTTCGTGCCCGTCGGGCCGGATCGAGGCGAATCCTTCCGGGTTGCGGCCGATGCCGCGGATTTTCACCCGTATGTCCGGCGAATCGAACAGCCGGTGCGGGTCGGGCAAACGGCTCTCCCGAACGATCAGCGTCCGGTGGAGCAATTCGGAGTCGTTGCCGACGATTACCCGGTTGCGCCGAACGTCGATCGCTACGACGGCAACGTTTGGGAGCGATGTCTCCAGTCCGCGTTTTTGCCCGATCGTGTAGTAAGCGTATCCCCCGTGGCATCCTACCACGTGTCCCTCTCTGTCCACGATCTCGCCCGGTTCGAGTTGCGGGAGTTTTTCGCTAAGGAGCTGTCGGTAGCTGCGACCTTCCAGAAAACAGACGCCCATGCTTTCCCGTTGCAGGCCGCCATTGCAGTAACGGGTTTTGACCTCGCTCTTGAAACGGTCGCCCATCGGAGTCAGGGCCATACTCAGGCAAGCTTGCGGCACCCCCCACAAATAGTAGGACTGGTCTTTCGCCGGATCGGCTGCCATGCGGACGAAGCGGGTGTTCCCTTCCCGATGGATGCGGAAATAGTGTCCGGTTGCGATATGGTCATATCCGCAAGCTGTTGCCGTCCTGAACAGGGACTCCCATTTGATCAGCGGATTGCAGCGAGTGCAGGGGGCCGGGGTTTCGCCCCGGCGGTAACCGTCGACAAAATAGTCGATGATTTCGCTCCGGAAACGCTCGCGTACGTCCGAGCAATGCCATGGGAGTCCCAGTTTCCGGGCGGTCTCCCGTGCCCGTTGCAATAATTCCGGATCCCCGGTGGTGTCGAGCGTGTCGAGATGCACGTCGTATCCCTCTTCCCGCAAAATAGCAGCAGCGGCGGTACTGTCTATACCGCCGCTGAATCCCAGAAGGACGCTTTTGCTTTTTGCCATTGTATCCTTTTGTCTTTTCCGTCCTCTTTATCGCTCTTTGGTCTCAATCGGTCGTTTCCCGTTCTAAGGTTTTTGCGGAAGGACCGTACCTGTACTGTCTCCGTATTGGTTCCAGTTCTTGAGCACTTCGAGCGCTTTGGCGAACACTTCGTCGTTTTCAGCGTTCATGATGACGAAATATTCGTTGAAACCCCACAGCTTCTGCGCCAGCAGGGCTTTGATTTGTGTTCCGATCTGGCGTGCCGAGCGGTCGAATCCCTCTTTGTCGAACGGAACTCCTTTTTGCTCTGCCATCTGGGTCAGCTCCGAAAGTACCTTCTCGTCTACCTTGAAATTGCGGCTGAACGCTTCGATGGTCGGATAGGTCTTACTGAGCCGATCGCGGTTTCGATCCATATAAGCCACGGCGAATTCGTTCAGCATGCCTTTCCGGATCAGGTTGCTCAGGTATTTGGAATATTCCGTCGTATCGTATTCGACGGTGATGTCGGGCGTGATTCCGCCGCCGCCGAAAACCGTACGTCCGCTGCGCAGCGTCCGGAACATTTCCGAAGAGTCGACCCGGGTCGTGTCGCCCGTTTTACCGAAGCGGTTGATGAAGTCCATCTCATACCCCTCGAGGTCCCCGTTTTTAAAGGGCCGTTGAATGACTCGGCCCGTAGGCGTATGGTAGCGTGCGACAGTCAGCCGGATCGCGGAACCGTCCACCAGCGGGAACTGGCGCTGTACGAGCCCTTTGCCGAAAGTGCGGCGTCCGAGAACCAATGCCCGGTCCCAGTCTTGCAATGCGCCTGCCACGATTTCGCTGCCCGATGCCGATGTCTCGTTCGTCAGCACGATCACTTTTCCCGTGGTGAACGGACCGTCTGCCGTGGCTCTCGCCTCTCCGGGCGGCACGCGCAGACCTTCGGTCGAAACGATCAGGCTCCCTGCGGGCAGGAAGAAGTTGCTCAGGTCGATCGCCTGGTCGAGCAGGCCGCCGCCGTTGCTGCGCAGGTCGAGGATCAGCGCATCGAGCGGGCCGAGTTTTTGGTAGGCTTCGAGGAACTCCTTGTAGGTGTTGTTCGCAAAGCGATTGACTCGGATATAGCCGGTCGAGGGATCGACTTTGTAAGCGGCGTCGATCGTGTTGATCGGAATGTTGTCGCGGATGATCGAAAATTCCAGCGGAGCCTTCTCCCCGTGCCGTACGACCTCCAGGTCGACGCGAGTGCCTTTCGGGCCGCGCAGGATTTTGGGCACGTCGAGCTGCTTCGTGCCGACGATATTCTTGCCGTCCGCCTTCACAATCCGATCGTTCGGTAGCAGTCCGACTTTTTCGGACGGGCCGCCCGCGATGACATTCACCACGATAACGGTATCGCTCAGGACGTTGAATTCGATGCCGATACCGCTGAAACTGCCGTCGAACACCTCCTTGACGCCTTTCATCTCCTCGGCGGTCAGGTAGGTCGAGTGGGGGTCCAGTTGCAACAGCATTTCGCGGATCGCCTTTTCGACCAATGCGTCGTTGTGGACCGTATCTACGTATGTGCCGTTCAGGTAGCGGTAAAACTGGTTGAGCTTCTGCAATTGCAGCATCGGGTCATCCGGCGATGCCGTTTCCGCTGCCGGGACCGGCATCTGTGCCAGCGCCCCGAAGCAGACCGTTAAGCCCAGCACCAGGGCCAATGCCCCGCTTTTTATTTTTCTTGTCATTTCAACAGGTTTATCAATTCGGCTTGTGCGATGGATTGCTGCTCGCCGGAGCCCATGTTTTTTACCGTGACGGTACCGGCGGCCAACTCGTCGCTGCCGAGGATCGCCACGTAGGGTACGCCCCGGCGGTTCGCATACTCCATTTGCTTTTTCATCTTCGCATTTTCGGGGTAGATCTCGCAGGCGATATCCGCTTCACGCAGGCTTTTCGTCAGTTTGAGTGCGGCCCGTTCCTCTTCGCCGCCGAAATTCAACAGCAACACCTTGGTCGTGCCGCTCGCTTCGGGTGGGAAAAGGTCGAGCCCGGTCATCACGTCGTAAATGCGGTCCGCTCCGAACGAAATACCTACACCGGACATGTTCGGCATGCCGAAGATGCCCGTTAGGTCGTCGTACCGTCCGCCGCCGCAGATACTTCCGATCGCGAAATCTTTCGATTTCACCTCGAAGATCGCCCCGGTATAGTAATTCAATCCCCGTGCCAGCGACAGGTCGAGCTCGATTTCCAGCGAAGTGCCGAGCGCTTCGGTGTAGTCGAAGATCGTTTCCATCTCTTCGATTCCTTTGAGTCCGGTCTCGCTCGCGCCGATCACCCCGCGCAGCTGTTTCAGCTTGTCGCGGTTGCTGCCGCTCAGCGACAGGATTGGCTGCAGCGCCTGCACGGCCGCTTCCGAGATACCATTCTCGCGCAGCTGCGCATTGACCGCTTCGATCCCGATCTTTTCGAGTTTGTCGATTGCTATGGTGATATCCATCATCTTGTCGGCATGGCCGATCGTCTCGGCGATCCCGTAAAGAATTTTGCGGTTGTTCATCTTCAGCGTTACCGCGATTCCCAGTTTGGCAAAGACTTTTTCGACGATTTCGATCAATTCGACCTCGTTGATCAGGCTGCGGCTGCCGATCACATCGACGTCGCACTGGTAAAACTCCCGGTAGCGTCCTTTCTGCGGCCGGTCGGCGCGCCAAACCGGCTGAATCTGATAACGTTTGAATGGAAATGAAATTTCGTTCTGATGCTGCACCACATAGCGTGCGAAGGGTACGGTCAGATCGTAGCGCAACCCTTTCTCGCAAATTTTGGTCGAAAGCGCGTTGCTATTCCCTTGGCCGGTCTCTTCGGACGGAATGCCACTGAGGAAGTCGCCAGAGTTGAGGATTTTGAACAGCAACTTGTCTCCTTCGTCGCCGTACTTGCCCAGCAGCGTGGAGAGATTTTCCATCGCAGGGGTTTCGAGCGGCTGGAATCCGCAGGTGCGGAATACGCTTTTTATCGTGTCGAAAATGTAAGTGCGTTTGATCATCTCTTCGGGACCGAAGTCGCGTGTTCCTTTGGGAATGGATGGTTTCTGTGCCATGTGTCGGTGGGATTATGCTAAAAGTTTGCGGTATTTGACCCTGTGCGGCGTGTCGTCGCCCAGGCGTTTGCGCTTGTTCTCTTCGTATTCGCTGTAACTGCCCTCGAAGAAAACGACCTGCGAGTCGCCTTCGAAAGCGAGGATGTGCGTCGCGATGCGGTCGAGGAACCAACGGTCGTGCGAGATGACTACCGCACAACCTGCGAAATTGTTCAAACCTTCTTCCAGCGCACGCAGCGTGTTCACGTCGATGTCGTTGGTCGGTTCGTCGAGCAGCAGTACGTTGCCCTCCTCCTTGAGTGCGAGGGCCAGGTGCAGGCGGTTGCGTTCCCCGCCCGACAGTACGCCGCACTTTTTCTCCTGGTCCGTACCGCTGAAGTTGAACCGCGATACGTAAGCGCGCGCATTGATGCTCCGGCCGCCGAGCTGGATCAGCTCGCTGTCCTGCGATATAACTTGGTAAACCGTCTTTTCGGGGTCGATCGACGAGTGTTGCTGGTCCACATAGGCCAGTTTTACCGTTTCTCCCACCTTGAACGATCCGCTGAGCGGCTTTTCAATTCCCATGATGAGTCGGAACAGGGTGGTTTTACCCACGCCGTTGGGGCCGATTACGCCGACGATACCGGCGGGCGGCAGCGAAAAGTTCAGGTGCTCGTACAGCAATCGGTCGCCGTAGCCCATCGATACGTCCTGCGCCTCGATCACCGTGTCGCCGAGACGGGGACCGTTGGGGATGAAGATTTCGAGTTTTTCTTCTTTCTGTTTGGTGTCTTCGTTGAGCATTTTGTCGTAAGCGGCCAGGCGCGCTTTGCTTTTCGCGTGGCGGGCCGACGGGGCCATGCGCACCCATTCCAGTTCGCGCTCGAGCGTTTTGCGGCGTTTGCTCTCCTGCTTCTCCTCCTGCGCCAGCCGGTTCGATTTCTGTTCGAGCCAGCCGCTGTAATTACCCTTCCACGGAATCCCTTCGCCACGGTCCAGTTCCAGAATCCAACCCGCCACGTTGTCGAGGAAATAGCGGTCGTGGGTGACGGCGATCACCGTTCCCTTGTATTGTTGCAGGTGTTGTTCGAGCCAGTCGATGCTTTCGGCGTCGAGGTGGTTGGTCGGTTCGTCGAGCAACAGCACGTCGGGCTCCTGCAACAGCAGACGGCACAGTGCCACCCGGCGCCGTTCGCCGCCAGAAAGGTGCTTTACCGGTTCGTCGGGATCCGGACAGCGCAGTGCGTCCATCGCCCGTTCGAGCGTGGCGTCGAGCTCCCAGCCGTTCTTGTGGTCGATCGCTTCGGTCAGCTCCCCTTGCCGTTCGATCAGCTTCGCCATCTGGTCGTCGTCCATCGGTTCCATGAACTTCGCATTCACCTCTTCGTACTCTTTAAGCAGTGCCACTACTTCGGCGCATCCCTCTTCGACCACTTCCCGGACGGTTTTTGTGTCGTCCAGTTGCGGTTCCTGTTCGAGATAGCCGACTGTGTAGCCGGGAGAGAAGACCACTTCGCCCTGGAAATTCTTTTCCAGACCGGCGATGATTTTCATTAACGTCGATTTTCCGGAGCCGTTCAGGCCGATGATGCCGATCTTGGCGCCGTAGAAAAATGAGAGGTAGATGTTGTTCAGTACTTTTTTCTGGTTGGTGAAGGTCTTGCTGACGCCTACCATTGAGAAGATTATCTTTTCGTCTGCCACAGGTTTGGTTTCGATTTTAAGGGTTTGTCCATTTACCCCGCCGTCCGCATCGCGGAAGCGGTGCGGACGGTAAGGGGTTTATTGATTGTATGGCGCGTTGATTCGGGAATGGGGCCGCAACGTTGCGCATGCGGGCTACGGCACTATTTCAACAGCGATTTCGGGTTCAGGTTGGCTGATTCGATATCTTTGAAATATTTGTAGGTACCCACTTTCAGTTCGTCGGTAGCGTCTTCGTCGCAGACGATGATGCCGGCCGGGTGCGTTTGCAGCGCGCTGATCGTCCACTGGTGGTTGTAGGCGCCTTCGACACCTTCGGCCAGTGCCCGCGCCTTGTTGTGTCCCATCGTGAGGATCATCACTTCGCGGGCGCTCATCACGGTACCCACGCCGACGGTCAGCGCGGTTTTCGGCACGAGGTTCACATCCCCGCCGAAGAAACGCGAGTTGGCGATAATCGTGTCTTTGGTCAGGGTTTTGACCCGGGTGCGGGATTTGAGCGATGAGAACGGCTCGTTGAACGCGAGGTGCCCGTCGGCTCCTATACCGCCCATGAACAGGTCGATACCGCCGGCCGCCTCGATGCGTTCCTCGTAGGAGGCGCACTCTTCCGTCAGGTCGGGAGCGTTGCCGTTCAGGATATTGACGTTCTCAGGCTTGATGTCGATATGGCTGAAGAAGTTGTTCCACATGAACGAGTGGTAGCTTTCGGGGTGTTCCCGTGGAATGCCTACGTATTCGTCCATGTTGAAAGTGATGACATCGGCAAACGATACGGCGCCTTCCTGGCAGTAGCGGATCAGTGCCTTGTATGTCCCCAGCGGGGTGGATCCGGTCGGAAGTCCCAGCACGAACGGCCGGTTGCAGCACGCTTTGCGCTCACGGATCCGTTTTACGATATAGGCCGCGGCCCATTCCGATACGCCGTTGCTGTCCGGCTGAATGATAAGTCTCATGGATTAATCGATTTATGGTTTTCGGTATCTTTTATCTGTTAAAACCGGATACGAACGATTTTTCGATTACTACGAAGGGTTTTCGCAATCGCTCGCACCGCTCTTTTGTCTGTTTTGTATTCGGCTGGCTGTAATCGATCGGCCGTTGCATTTATTCATGGCAATGTTCAGCCCTGTATTTGTCCGGATCGTCAGAATAGCCTGACAAACACTTCGATGGCTTGATATTCGGCCATTCCGAGCTTGTCGTACAGCCTGGCGGTGTTCTGGTTCCGTTCCTCGGCCCGTTGCCAGAATTCGCGCTTGTCCTCGCCCGGGAACGGGACGATGTCCTTTTGCGAAAGGTGGCGGTAGATCGCATGGCGTTTTTGGATCACTTCGTCCGGGCTCAGCGGTACGGCCATGTCGACCATGTCGAGGTCCCACTCCTGCCATGCCCCGCGGTAGAGCCACAGGCGGCACTCCTTGACCCACTCCTCGTCCTGTACCACTTCCATGGCGGCCAGTACGGCTTCGATGCAGACGCGGTGCGTGCCGTGCGGATCAGAGAGGTCGCCGGCCGCATAAATCTGGTGCGGTTTGATTTCGCGCAGCAAGTCGACGACGATCTGGATGTCTTTGTCCGTGAGGAGGCCTTTCTTGACGCCCCCCGTTTCGTAAAACGGCAGGTTCAGGAAGTGTACGTGCGACGGATCGGTCAATCCCATTTGGCGGCAGGCGGCTTTCGCCTCGGCCCGGCGGATCGAACCTTTCAGGCGGCGCAATTCTATCGGTTCGGCTTCGCCTTTTTTCTTGTTGTTGATAATCTCCTGCACTTCGTTGTAACGGTCGACGAAACCGCATTCGCGGGCAGTATCGAGGGTCTGCAACACGATATCGTCCAGAACCGCGATGTTGCCCGAAGTCTGGTAAGCCACATGCACGTCGTGCCCCTGGGCAATCAGCCGGATGAACGTACCGCCCATCGAAATCACATCGTCGTCAGGGTGCGGACTGAAGATCAGCACCCGCTTGGGGTAGGGAGTCGCCCGTTCGGGACGGGTCGAATCGTCTGCGTTGGGTTTGCCGCCCGGCCAACCTGAAATCGTATGCTGCAGGTCATTGAATACCTGTATGTTGATCATGTCGTAGGTCTGGCCTGTCGCTTCGAGCAACTGACCGAGCCGGTTGTCGATGTAATCCTGGTAGGTCAGCTTCAGGATCGGTTTATCCACCTTCCGGCAAAGCCACAGCACCGCCGTGCGGATGAAACGCTCGGGCCACAGGCAGGTCCCGACCAGCCACGGCGTTTTGACGCGGGTCAGTTCCTGTGAGGCGCCTTCGTCTACGACTACTTCGATATTGGGGTGCTTTTGCAGGCAGGTCGCCGGCGTAGCCGAATTTTCCTCACCTTCGACGATATCCTTAATTACGGTGGCTTTCTCCTCGCCCCAGGCCATCAGGATGATCCGTTTGGCTTTGAGGATCGTTCCGAGGCCCATCGTGATCGCTTTGCGCGGCACGTTGTCGATCCCGTAGAAGATCGATGAAACGGCCTGCCGGCTTTCGTTGCCGAGCGCTACCAGCCGCGTGCGGGTGTTGGTGTACGAACCGGGTTCGTTGAATCCGAGCTGGCCCTGTACGCCGGTGCCGAGAAACAGCAGGTCGAGTCCGCCGTACTCTTCGATCTTCGCTTCGTAATCACGGCAGAAGGCAGCCACCTTGTCCAGCGGGAGAGTACTGTCCGGGATATGAATGTTTTCAGGCAGGATGTCTACATGGTCGAGCAGGCTTTCATGGATCAGCCAGTTGCGGCTCTGCTGCTCTTTAGGCGAGATGGGGAAGAACTCGTCGAGGCTGAACACCACTACATTGCGAAAGCTCAGGTTCTCTTTCTTGTGTATTTCCACGAGCGCACGGAAAACACCGACCGGAGATTTTCCCGTAGTGATGCCCAAGATGCACAGTTCTCCGAACTTCTGTTTTTCGCGGATGCAATTCTCGATTTCGCGGGCTACATACATCGAACCGCTTGATTCGGATGCGAATATGTTGGTGTAGACTTTCTCGAATTTTCGGATGATGTCGGCGGGATCGGCGCCCGGTTTGAGGCCGCCCGGCTTGTTCAGTTTGTAATTTCTTGCTGCCATCTTTTATCGTGTTAGAAATAACCCTTAAAGGTAGGAATAAACTGCGGAAATGCAAAATTTCAGATGGCAACAATCCTGCCTGGTTACGGCGCCGCGACCCCTGTTTCCCTGTAAACGGCCTCACCGAGCAGATGCACGATCGCTTTATCCCGGTAGGGGGCAGCCTGTTCTGCCAGCCTGTATTTGGCGCAAAAATCGTCTGTCCCGCTGTAATCCCGCCGGATCAGGATCGGATAGGCGCTCCGTGCCGCTTCGGTCATGTAACGTACGGCGATCAGGTATTTTGAGGCTTCGGAGCATTCGATTCCTGCAAGCAGTTTTTTGTAGCGGACGGTGTCGCGGGCAAGCAGTGCATCGTAGAGTTTGTGGATTTTCACACACTCTTTTTTGAATATGTCCTTTCGGGGCTGTGCTGCAACCGGCCCTGAAGCGGCGAGGAAAAAACTGCCGGCCAATGCGATCAGGTAGATCCGAAAGAGGCGGATGTGAGGTATAGGTGCCACGTTGTTTAAGGTTAATTGTATTACCACTACATTGATTATCAGTTGTTTAAATGCAAATGTAGTGGAAAATCGCGAAATTCAAAATCTTCATTTAAATTTGAATAATACAATGCAGTATTGTATTTTTGTAAAAATACTCAGGCTTGCCAGTCATTCGGAATCCCGGTGACGGCCACTCCTGTCAAGATGAATGTGTGCTGTATGGTAATCGAAAAGTTACAAGGAACCTCGCCCCGTCTCTATACGCTGATCGCTCCTTTGGTCATGCGGCGCAGCGTACTTCGCCTGAACAACAATTATCCTTTCTGGACTTCCCGTTCACACACTTGGTTCGTTGCCGAGGAAGGGGAGTCCGTACTGGGATTCGTCCCGGTCGAAGTGAGGGACAACGGGGTCGTAAAGATCAACAATTATTATGTTTCGGGCGACGACAACAGATTACTTTCCCGGTTGATTCAGGAAATTGTGAATGATTATCGGGGGGATTACACGATCCAGTCCGTCACCCACACGCGTCATATCCCCGTTTTCCTTTCCGAAAAATTCCAGACCGTCAAAGAGTGGAAACTTTATGTCAAGATGCAATACGGTGAAAAACCGTGCGGGGAATCAGCAAATGGATAGCAGCTTGCCGAATGTATATGAACTGGCCCAACGGCGTCTGAAGTTCCTTTTCGAAGCGTTCGACAATATTTATGTCTCTTTTTCCGGCGGCAAGGATAGCAGCGTCCTGCTGAATTTATGCATCGATTACATCCGCAGGCACGGACTCGACCGGAAAATCGGCGTTTTCCATATGGATTATGAGATACAGTACCGCGATACGGTCGCCCACGTCGATCAGGTGCTGGCCTCGAATGCCGATATTCTCGAAGTATACCGCGTCTGCGTGCCGTTTAAAGTGCCGACCTGCACATCGATGTTCCAGCCCTATTGGCGGCCGTGGGAGGAGAGCAAACGGGAGTTGTGGGTGCGGGAAATGCCCGCCGGATCCTATACGGGCAAAGATTTTCCGTTTTTTTCGGCGAAGATGTGGGATTACGAATTCCAAAACCGTTTTGCCCTGTGGCTGCATCGCCGCAAGCGGGCCGGGCGGACTTGTTGCCTGATCGGAATCCGCACCCAGGAGAGTTACAACCGTTGGCGGAGTATCTACAGCGACCGCAACAAGCATCGTTTCCGGGGGGAGAGGTGGATCCGGCAGTGTAAGGCGGATAATATTTGCAATGCCTATCCGATTTACGACTGGTTGACGACGGACGTTTGGACCGCGAACGGGAAGTTCGGCTGGGCGTATAACCGGCTGTACGATCTTTTTTACCAGGCCGGGGTGCCGCTCGAGAACCAGCGGGTCGCCAGTCCTTTTATCTCTCCGGCCATTCCGAGTCTCTCGTTGTACAGGGCCATCGATCCCGATACGTGGGGTAAAATGGTGAGCCGGGTGAACGGAGTCAATTTCGCGGCTCACTATGGTAAAAGCCCGGTCGCAGGGTGGCAATCCGTCAGTTTGCCGAAAGGCCTGACGTGGGAGAAGTATATGAATTTCCTGCTCACCACATTGCCTGCAGAGACCCGGCGGAACTACCTGGAGAAACTCTCCGTGAGCATCCGTTTCTGGCGCGACAAGGGCGGCAGCCTCTCCGACCAAACCATCGCCAGGCTGCAAAAGGCGGGTATTCCGATCCGCATCGGTGAGAAAAGCGGGTACCGTACCGACAAAAAACCGGTCAGGATGGAGTATCTCGACGACATCGACGTTCCGGAGTTCAGCCAGCTGCCTACGTTTAAACGGATCTGCATTTGCATCCTGCGAAACGACCATGCCTGCAAGTATATGGGTTTCTCTCCCAACAAGAACGAAACGCTCCGCCGCAAGAAAATCATGGAAAAATATGAATCGTTGTTGCGATCCTAAACAGATGAAAGAGTACCGCAGTCCTGTCTATAACATCCGGGCCGTTCCGGTGGAAAAGGTCGTGGCCAACAGCTACAATCCCAATATCGTCGCTCCGCCCGAAATGAAATTACTTGAACTTTCCATTTGGGAAGACGGCTACACGATGCCGTGTGTTTGTTATTACGATGCCGAAGGGGACGTCTACGAACTGGTGGACGGCTACCATCGCTATCAGGTACTGAAAACCTCCCGCCGGATTTACGAACGGGAGAAGGGGTTGCTGCCGGTGTCGGTGATCGAGAAGGATATTTCCAACCGGATGGCGTCGACGATCCGGCACAACCGCGCGCGCGGGACGCATAACATCGAACTGATGAGTGAAATTATCGCCGAACTTTCCCGTGCGAATATGTCGGATCAGTGGATCATGCGCCATATCGGGATGGAACGGGATGAATTGTTGCGGCTCAAGCAGATTACCGGTCTGGCCGAACTGTTTGCGGACAAGGAGTTCAGCACCGGCGAAGCGCAGGACAGGGTATAGGCCGAAGTCGGAAGGCATACTAGTAAAAAAACAGCGCGACGATTCGTCGCGCTGCGGAGAAAAGATGATGCAGTAGTGTCGTGTTTTTCATTGTCTATGCCGAGGTCGATATTTCCGGTCGAACCTTAGAATTCGATCCGTTTGGCTTGGCGGATATGTTCGAGGTTGATCGGTGCGTATTGGTCTCCATTTTTTTCCGCTTTGCGCAGGAATGTCTCAGCCTGATCGTAATCCCCCTTCATCATGAAGCAGACGCCGATGTAGTTCTGGACCGCAGGGTTGTCCCGCTGGGTTTCCAACTCCTTCAGGGCGGTTTCGTAATCGCCGGCCGTCATATGTTTCATCGCTTTATTGATCAGCGTGACTCCGATGTTTTCGGGACTGTCGGGATCGATCCAGGTCGTGCGGCCGTTCTCGTCGGTGACCGCCGTCGCGATGGAAGCCGTCCGGTCGATATCGTAATATACCTGGAGGTATCCGGCATTGCGCAGGGACGGGTAGAAACTCTCCAGCATGTAGGCGTAGGGCTTTCCTCCCGCGAGTTGTTTCAGCTTGGTTTTCCTCTCTTCCTGTTCGATCGTGTAGCTGTCGATGATATCGAGTACCTCCTGGCGGTATTCCATGTCCGATGCCGCGACCAGCCTGCGCAGGCCGTCCCAGTCTTCACGGCCGTTGTAAAGTTCGAACAGTTTGTCGTCTTGCGGCATGTCGAGGTTGTGCTGCAGGTAGTTTTTGAACGATTCGGCCCGTTTTTGTGCAAGGGCGGTGTTAAAGGCCAACGAACCTTCGGGAGAGGCGTAGCCTGCGATCACGATCTGTTTGAGCGATGCGTTCGGATCGTCGAGGATCAGCCTGAACGCTTTCCCTACGGCATTCAATAGCTCCTTGTTCCCGGGGATATTCATGTCGATCATGTGCGAACCGACCTTGAACTGAACGACCGAGGTGCCTTTGTCGCGTTCGTTGAACAGGATGTCGTAACGGTTCGGGTAATCTTCCACGGGGTGCAGGAACGGATTTTCGAGTGAGTACTTTTCAAGCTCGGTGAGCTGGTATTCCAGGGGTACCGTGCCGAAAGCCGGGTCGATCTCATAATAGAGCAGCTTGTCAGCGGCGAGGATCCGGTCGGCCCGTGTCTCTTCCGAGCAACAGCCGGTGACGGTCTGCCCGACGGCCAGTGAGACGGAACTCATCCAGTCGCGGTACGGAATGACCGTCCGGTAGCGGATCGTTGCGGGAAGTTCTTTTCGGGCGATGGCCGTACCTTTGTCCGCAGTCTCCCTGTTGCGGGTTTCGTACAGGCTGCGCCGTTTGCCGGTCACGACGGTTTCGTCGAGCGCCTGTCGGTTTGTCCCGTTATAGAGGACGGGAGATATCACGACTTTGTAGTTCGGTTTCAGCTTGTCGACCGTGACGTCGAACGAGACTTCCGCATTCTGGTCTACTTTGCGTATTTTGGTGTTTTCCGGGGTCAGCTTTTCCGGCGCGGCAGCCCATAGCTGGGCCACTGAAAACAGCGACAGAATAGCGGTTAATGCTCTTTTCATCGGGCGTTCAGATTATATCAATTGATAACGAAGATCAGGTTAATGCCCACTTTGGTCGGGCCGAAATAGTTTTTGTTTCCGGATTCGAGCCGCTGGCCGCAGTCGTAACAGGGATACTTGTCGTAATTGAACCGTACGTATCCGACGCCTACGGTGGCTTCCAGGCTCCATTTGCGGGCGAGCATCCATTGGTAACCGTAACTCACGCCCCCGCCGACATAGGAGCCGTCGTAACGGTAATCCTTGCCGTCTTTGGCCAGCCCGAACGGGAGTTTGACTTTGGCGATGTTGTATTCTCCGCCGAGACCGTGTACGCCGAAGAAATGCCCGTTGAATCGTTCGCAGAGCCAATAACGGAATTCCGGCTGTATCAGCCAGTGTTTGAACATTTTGCCGCTCGATTTCTCGAACGGGTTGTAATTGCCGGATATGTCCAGGGTCGTCGCCCGGCCCAGTCCCAGTTCGATACCCAGGTTCGGTGTCGCCAGCGCATCGTAAACGACGTTGTTTTTCAGTACGACCCTTTGGGCTCCGGCCGAGAGTGCTATGGCGGCAAAAGCGAGCGAAAGGATAACTTTTTTCATCATGGAATATTATTCTTCTTTATGGACCGGCCGCTCTATCGGCGGCGGCCGGTCACCTTGGTTTGCAAATGTTACGGTCCGATCCGGGAAAATTACTCGGCGCGTAGCGTAATGATATCGGAAGTTTCTTTCATAATCCGGCGCAGGGTCCGCGTGGCCCGGCGGTCGCTGCTCTCTTCGATCTCGAACAACATCAGGTGGTCGAGGCGCGTTTCTGGAATCATGTACCATTGTCTCCAGCCGTGTGCGAGGCCGCTGCCGATCTCTTCCGCTTCTATTCGGCCCGTTTTGCCGTGCGTGGCGGGATCGTGATTGTCGTGCCTCAGGGCATAGGCGCTCACGACGAACAGCGCTTTGCCGTTGCCCAGGTTGGTCGCATGGTTCGCCCGTTTGAACTTCCTGCGCAGGAATTGCGTATTGACTAGGTAATATTCGTAGGTCAGCGACGTGAATTCCTCCATGTTGTCGTGGTATAGTTTCACCGTCCGGGCCGCTTCGTCCTGGTCGAGGTCCGCCGAGGTCACTTTGAAGCTGACCGTTTGCGTTCCCGGCCCGGCAGGCGTGTAGTAATAATAACCGTTTCCGTCGTCGCTGAATCCGGTCATGTCCGACGGCGTCAGGTTCGGGGCGTGGAACAGTACCAGGGACTGGCGGGCGAATGCATCCTCCGACATGTAGAAGGTTACCAGCGCCTCTTGCCCGGCACCGTAACCCACGCAATTTTGCAGGTAGGTGGTGTGGTGCCTGTTGATGGCGACGAGCGTCAGTGCCGGTCCGACGTAGGCGGTTTTGAATATCGGATGCGATATCGTCACCAGTTCTCCGCTGTGGTTCCTCGAATTCTGGAAGTAAACCGTTTGCGGTCCCGCCTGTGTGGCGGTATAGATATAGTCGATGCTGCCGTCCGCATTCGACTCGATCCGCAGGTTGTTCCGGCTGGCGTTGGTCGGTTCCAGGTTGCGGGCCGTAATCACGCACTCCAATGGAAAGTAGGCTGCCGGGATTTCATCCGGGATATTGAACGTAAGCGTTTTCGAGTCGCCTTTGTTGATCCCCGAAGGCATTCCTGCGGGTTCGAACGTGAATTTTTCGCAGGAGATAACCGTCACGATCCGCGAGAGCGCCCCGGCCGATATTCTGATTTCGGCCCGTTTGAAACCCTCGTCGACGACTTTCACGTCGGCATATACCTTGCCCGCAGTCCGGTCGATGGTGAGGTTGTCCAGGATGCCGTCGGGATCGGAAAGCACCAGCGGATTGCGCAGGTCGCCGTTCGTGATCACATTGCTTTTTTCGTACTTTACATCCAGCTTGAGCCGCTGTGTCGCTACACCGGTTCCCGGGTTGGTCAGGATGTTGACGATTGGGTTTACCGTCAGGCGGTCCGATCCGTCCGAAATTTCCGGCGACTCCTTGATAATCTCCGCATAGAGGTCGTTGATCGGCGGCGAGTTCAGCGCATCTTCGACGCTTCCCGAGCCGATGTTTCCGGGCATGTAATCGATGATCCTGATCCTGAAGTGGGTGTTCCTTACGACCGGATAGAGGTTCAGCTCGCTGTCGATCAGCTGGATTTTGTAATATTTCTTGTATGCACCGCCGGCGTGCAGGATAACGACCGTCTGGTTGTTGTAGCTGTTGTCGCTTTCGAACATATATTTGGGCTCGATGTCGAGTCCGGCAGGCTTGTCTGTGCACATCCCCGGATTACCCGGGAGGGTGGGATGGTCCGCCGACCATTCGAACGGATCGGTTGTATTCGGCCGGAAGGAGGCGACGGTACCCCGGGTCGCATAATTGTAGAGGGCGAACCCTTCGATGGTGAATTGCTCGCGCTGTCCTTGGGCCATCAGATCCAGCAGGTTCTGGTCGATTTCCACGGTCACTTTGGCCTGGTTGCGCAGCAGCTTTACCTGGGGCGGCGTATTGAAATTATCGATTTCCCTGCGGTCCCACAGTACCCAGCCGTCGGATTCGAATTCCGGAATGAGGGTTTGCTCATCTTTACCCAGCGAACCGCGTTCGTCGAACGTGCTCCAATCGTAATTGGCAATGAAATGGATAATGCGGGTGCTCCCCGAGATTTTGGCTTTAAAGGTTCCTGCCAGCATGTCAGTAGCGGTCGAACGGCCGAGGAACAGTCCGTTGGCGTCGAATTGCAGCAGGCTGATATCGCTGACCGTGTTTTCGCCGGACCGGGTACGGAGAACCGTGTAGTCGGGAACCGAATAGGCGAATTGAACCTCTCCGTCTCCGCTTCGGGATACAGGTTCCGTCCCGGGATCATATTTCTGGCACGCGGTCAGGATTGCGATCAGGGACAGCAACAGGATGTAACATATCTTTTTCATCATCGTATCTTATTAGTCGTATCTTTTCAAATGGCTATAAGGGGCGGTCTATGTCCCGCACGCAGCGCACTTCCGCATAGCTGGCGTTTTCTCCGTTCGTACCGCCGGACGGATTCAGGATGCGGAATGCCGAGTTGGACGCGGGGTCGGCGGTCCAGTAACGGTGCCGGTCGGTAATCTCCTTGATTTCGCTTTTGCTGACGTTCTGAAGAATGTCCAGCAGCAGCATTTCGGCATAGGTCGGCATGCGCCATCCGTTATAGGTCACGCCGTTCGTATCGGTCTCGGAGTAGTTTTTGCACCGGCTCACGGCGGCCCAGAAATCGACTTTGTCCGTCGAGGAGGAGACCCGCGAGGCGAACATGAAGTTCGGAGAGATCATCCACCGGTTTTCGGTCGAGGGATCGGTATAGCCGTTTTTATCCAGTACGGGGTAACCGATCTGGCAATATCCGTACTCCATCTCCTGCCTGCCGTCGTTGACGGGGTTGTAAGGGTGCGGTCCGGTGTAGAGTTGTCCGGTCAGTTCCTGGTAATAACCGCGTACATGGGCATCACCCCAACTTCCCCTGGTCGGCACGTCCGGCATCGGAATCGTCCGCAGGTCAGCCTGTTTGATGTTGACCGTGTACATGTTGCGGTTTTTAGTTCCGTCCACATCCTGCGACGTGATGTGTCCGATCCAGATGGGCGGATATTGCGTTATCTTGACACTCTGCACGATATGGTCACCGTTTTCCACGTCAAAAGTGATGGTTCTCGGCACGAAATTGTCCGGAATGGTGCTGTTGATCGTGATCGATCCGTTGTGCACGAAAGGTTCACGGGTGACCGACACGCCGGCAGTCGAAGTTTCGACTCCTTCGACGAATACCTTCAGGTTCTGAATCTCCACGTTGTCCGAGGAAGACTGAAACCCGGTCAGGTAGGTGCTGATGTTGTTCATTACGATCTCCTGTTCGTCGATGTAGAGGTACATGATGTTCTTGATCCATACGTCCACGTGGTTGGTCGTCCAGTCGACCACCTGGTAATTGACACTTTCCAATGTAACCGCTTCCGGTGCGCTCGATCCTCCGTCGCCGTTGATATGCGCAGTGATGTTGTAAATGTAGTTGCGCCGCAGTTTGTACAGGTGGGCCGGGTCATTCCCATCGGACGCGAGCCGGTAGTTTGCGGGAATTTTGTAATAATGGTTTTCGGTACCCGCTCCTTTTCGGATCGGTACGTTCAGGTAAATGAATGTCTCGTCGGCTACTGCGCTGTTCCAGTCGTTTGCGTATGAATAGAAGATGATTTGATCCGTATCTCCCGAAACGGCATCCGTATTCGTATAGGACGCAGTCGTGGCAAGGGCGGGCGAATAGGCGTCGCCGCTTTCCAGCATCCGGCTGTCGTACGCGTAGTTGACCAGTTTCTTCGTTACCTGGCCTGTGGGCTGGTAGTCCGTACCGTAGCTGAGGTTTACCCGGATTTTGGCAACACCCCTTTTGAGCGATACATCGATGTTTTTGTTTGTGTTCGTACCGTCGTTCAGCACCGTTACCGCCGATTTTCCGTCCATCAGCAGCGCAGACTGTACCGCATCGGGATCCAACGCTTCGGCGATGACGGCCGCTTTCAATTCGGCGAGGCTTTTCGCACTGCCGGTGGCCGTCCCTCCGTTCGCTACGACATATACCGTATACCCGGCGTTCAGGGCAAAATCTTTCTGCATTTTCGTCAGTCCGTACCGGACGAGGCCGGCCGCCGGAGTAATACGCTGGTAGTGGACGCAAGCCTCTTCGCCTTCCTGGTAGATAAAGACGTCCAGTGTCGACACCTTATTTTCGTTCAGTTCGTCCGCACCGGTTTCCGACGCTTTGGTGAATTGCTCCACCGGCAACATGACCTGGAGCATCAGGCTGCCGTCGTCAGCGATCGAGTAACCCCGGTCCTTTTGGCACGACGGGGCGAGAAACAGGACAGCCAGCGCGAAGATCGGTAATATCGTATGCTTTCGTATCATGGCACTCATTATTGTATTTGTTTGATCAGAATTTCGGTTTCGGTTCCCGGATATTTCCGTCCGTCGTCGAAGGGGCCTTCCGCACCGTTTGGATTGATTGTCGCTTTTTGTCCGTCTACGGTGATATAGAACCGGCTTTGCCGGTCTGCGCCTGCGGAAAAGGTTTTAGTGGGCACGATCCGGATGTAGAACGGAGTGACCCTGGTAATGCCTTGTGAAACATAATCTCCTTCGGAGAGCAGTTTGAAATCGAGTCCGTTGGTGAGGCTGGCCGCCCAGACCGCTCCGGCAGGCGCCGTAAGGTTGAAGCTGAAAGTGGCTGGATCGGACGTGGATACCTCTCCGCGGTTGGCTCCGTTATCCGTTCCTGAAAACGTAAAAGCCCGGTCGTCGTAAGTAATTTCCGAAAGTTCCGTGTCCCATTTCAGAACCTCTATACGCAGATACAGTATCCCTTGGGGTTCCCCTACGACGGTCTTGATACGGTATACCTTGTTCCGTTCCAGGTCGTACAGTCCGGCCAGATTCTTCAGGTCTCCGCGATAGGTGACCGGAGCGCCGTTTACTTTCACATTTACCAGCAGGTACGGTGTCGAGGAGTCGTCCGGGGCGGCTCCCGACGGATCGATTGCCCCGGAAATATTCTGGTAGCTGTAGAACGACGTTTCGGCGTCGGACGGCGTGCGTGAAGCATAATAGGTATTGTCGGGCACCACTTCCAGCAAAGTCGCCGCCGAAGGCGTATGCGTTTCCGCCTGGCGGATATCGCCTGCGGGCATTGCGTTGCTCTGGTACTGGACGTTGCTTTTGGTCACCTGGTTGCAAAAGATTATAGAAACCAGCTCCACCGCATCGTCTGTCAGCTCTGCGGCTTTATAAACGTGCAAATCCAGCCGGCCTACCAGCCGTTCCATTTCTATCGACGCATTCACTGCCGTACCGGTCATCTCCATTACCTTTTTTCCTACCATGACGATATCGTTGCCCGCGAAAGTCGCGGAAGCGACTTGCAGTGCGTCGAGTACCGACCGGGGTGTCTGCTCGGTGATCGTTACCGGTTGTCCGGCTGCCGTAAAGCTTTGGCCTGCATAATTGGCGATCGCATAAACCGCCTTTTTGTCTTGCGTTACCCGGACCGATTTGGTGTAAAGGCTTGCCGACGATTCCGGCGTGAAGTCCGTGATCAGTTCGGAGAATTCCAGGTCGTCGTTGTCGTTGTTGAATATGTACACGGCCAGGCTGGTGAATCGGTCTTCACCGGTAATCGCCAGATCGCCGTTTCCGTTGCGGGTAATAAGGGCCAAGGCCAGGTTGGCATCCTGTCCCGGGGGGTCATCCCCGGCGGTTTTGCTGCACGATAACACCAACAAGGGGATGCAAAACAGCAATATCGTTTTGAATATCTTATCCTTTTGCATGGATTCCTATTTTTGTGTCGGGTCGATATCTTCTTCTTCCCAAGGGGTAACATCTACCGAAGTGTTGTTGAATCTGAAGCGTATGGCAATTTCCACTTCGTCTTTATCGTCTACCGAGATGGAATGTTCGTTCATGAAATCCACCAGATTGACGGTCTTGTAACGGACGGTGCCGCCGCTGGATGACAGTGTCAGTTGCACGTCGTTGTCGTTGAGAAAACGATAGGCATTGATACGGGAGGTATAATCACCCGTTTCTGCATCGTGTACGAGCTGGGCCCGGTAAACGCTTTTAAGCGAACTGGAAGCCGTGCCGTCGAATCCCATCTGGGGGTGGAGGTTGGCAATGTCCACCTCAACGGGGGCATCGGCCTTGGTAGGGGCCGCCGCTCCCGTAATGTAAATGTGGAGGGGAATGTGGGCCTGCGTGAATTGCATCTCTTCATCCCGGAATTCGCTCTGTACGACCGTGATTTTTTTAAAGGCATAATAAATCCTGTCGTTTTCCAGTTCGATGATCGGATTCCCGGCGTAATAATCCCGGCAACCGAGCACGGCGTCGGAAAGCTTGCCCGAATCGTGTATTTCGGTACAGTCGGTCAGGTTCGTCCAGGCGATCAGGTAATACTCACCGTTGGGCAGGTTCAGGTTAATCCCCTTGTATCCCTGCAGGTCGCCGATACTTTTTGTCCGGGTCATCACGAGTTTCCCGTCGCTGTTGTAGACGAACAGGGTTACCTGGTCGGTTTTTTCCAGGAACCGACATCGTCCCGGAATGTCGCCGTAATAGGTGAACGAGATGCGGGTACGTTCGCAATCCAGTCCGGAGCCGTCATCGCGGATACATCCCGACAGTGCCAATGCCGACAATAGGATGGTAATGATATAGTTGAATCCTTTCATTTCGCTCAGTCAATTAGCTGTGTCTTTACAGTAAAAAGGGGGGAGAGCGCCCCTCCCCCCTGTGATTAAAGGATTACTACAACTGTTGGAACTCCGGGTCGATGTTTTCTTCCACCCAATCTGCGATAGTAATGGTAAGGGTAATGTTGTAAGCGACCGGGTTCAGGTCGGTGTGCATGAACTGCGGTTTGATCTCGACGTTGACGTTGTAGATTTTACCCGCTTCAAAGGTGACGTTCTGGCCTCCTGTCGTGAAATTCACGATATTCGCATATTTCGAAAGCGGCAGCAGTCTGGGGTTGTACGCTTCCTCGTCGTCGCTGGTGATCGTCGTTGCAGATACGTTACCCAGGTTGAGGTGCAGGTACGGAGTCTGTCCGGGGAAGAAGTTGAATGCGAAACACTTTTTAGCGTCGGGATCGGCCGGGGTGTTGAACTCATCCAGGTCATACGGCGTGTATGCACTTGTATTCCATTGGTTGTAGCTGGCGAACGCCGCTTCGTTCGTTTCGCTCGCATCGGCGCCAAAAAGCCATTTTCCTTCGGTCGCCCGCTCGAAAGCGGTGGTATTGGTCATCAGCGATGCCGCCACGGCTGCGCCGTTATACTGCTTGTAGAAATTGTTGAGGTATACTCCCAGCAGTTCGCCGGTCAGGCCGGTCCATTCGACAAGGGCTGATTTCCCGTTCGAATTGTTGGTAACCGTCTCGCTTCCGTTTGCAACGAAAGACACCTGCTTTATTTGGAGACGGGCCATAACCGGTTTAATGGAGACATTTCCCGTGAAAGTATAGACGTTCTCGTCGTTTGCGTTTTCAACGCTTACGTCGAATGACGAGAGTGCGCCCGCCCCCGAGTAAAGCACTTTCGAGCCCTGCTGTTGGTCAAAGGTCGCCGCTACGGTCACTTTGTCGCCAACTGCACCGGTTACATAAGTTTCAGCACCTTTTTTGTAATTGCCGTAAACGGCGAGGTCCGTGGCTTCCGTCCCGACATTGGGAATCAGCAGACCTGCGGTGGTCAGTTTGTCCCAATCCGAGTCGGCCGTCAGGTTTTTGTCGACCTCCACTTTTTTCAGGATCGTACCTGCTGTGTTCGTAACAAAAATGGCGATGTTGTCTACGTCCGCGGTTGTGGAGAGCAAGCCTACCGGGTCGGAGGCTTTCGTTTGGACGCCTCCCATGGATATGACCACATGCTTTTCTCCGTTGGAGGGAGCGGGGCCCTGGTTCGCGTCTTTGGAACACGATGCCAGTATCCCTAAACTCAAACATGCTACAGATAAGTACTTGAATGTTTTCATAATAAAATAAATTAATTAAAGTTGAATACGTTTGTTTATATTCGGTTTTGAATCAAATAGTTGAAATAGGACCTTGCTCGTATTTCCGGCCATATTGTCCCTGTGTTTTTGTCCGGCTCTGCTTCCTGTTACACTTTCTAATACAAGCTTGGCCGGGGGATATATAGAAACGTTTATTCCTTTTTGTCAACTGATTATGCAACATCAGTAACATTGAAACTCTCATTTAGGGAAAAAAAACCGCCGCACCTTCTCTATTTTCGGAAAATGAAAATTGCGGCGAGAAATTTGTCAGTAATCGAAGTGGTCGGCAGCTGTCATCAGCGTTCTGTTCGTATCATTTTTGCAATTCGGAAAGGATTGGAATTGCAAAAAAAATCCGATTGGCGGTACGCCGGAGCGAAAGCCTGTTTGAGCGGGCAACCTCCCGGTTTGAGACGATCGATTGTGAAATATTATTGGCATATTTGTCCGGAATGAATAGAAACACCCTTGTCGCAACAAGTATGAGTAAAGATTTAGCTTCGGCTCTTCCCGATCAGGAGGAGCTGGAATTAAACAGCCGGGAACGGCCTCTTGAAAGTGAGGTCGTGACTCCCGAATTGCTGGAAGCTCTCCGAGACGGAAGTCATGAGGCTTTTCAAACCGTCTATGTGCACTACCGGGGACCCATCGAAAATTTTCTGTACAGGCTGTTGCGGTCCCGTGAAGAGGCAGAGGAGATCGTACAGAATGTTTTTATGGTTCTCTGGGAAAGGCGGGCCGAACTCGATCCCGCTAAAAATATCAAAACCCTGCTTTACACGATTGCCCGCAATGCGGTCATTAATTTGTTCAAGCGTCAAAAAGTTTTTGAGCGGTATCAGCAGCAGCGTGATCCCGACGACAAAGAGCATTTGACGGCCGAGGATATCCTGATTGCTCAAGAGAGGGAGCTGCTGATCGAGCTGACTGTAAAAAACATGTCGTCGATGCGTCGGAAAATTTTTGAGATGAGCCGGCAGCAAAACCTTTCCCACGAAGAGATCGCCCAGCATCTTGAAATATCCAAACACAATGTAGCGAACCACCTGTCCCAGGCCCTGAAAAAGATCAGACACGTCCTGAAAGCGATCATCGTATTCATCCATTGATTCCGGTGTTGGACAAAAGAGAGTTTAGATTGTATTATTATTAGATGCCAGATTAGCCGGCCTATTTGTACGACTACGTTTATGAGCAATGATTCTCAAAAAATAATTCAGGAGATAATCGATCTGTATCTTGCCCAGGAGCATGTCGACGGGCAGTCGGCGGAACGGTTTCGGGCTTGGTTTGCCAATGACCTTCACCGGGAGGAGAAGGATGCGGCGTTGGCAAAGGCGTTTGACAGGACAGTACGTTTCGATCCCGATCCGGATGATAAAGTCCGTGCATCGTACCGGGAATTGATGGGTGTTGTCGCGCATCGCCGGGTGCGTGATCCGGAACCGCGAAAACGGAGGAGACCGTTGTACAGGAGAATGGGTTTTCGTATTGCTGCCGTCGTGATCCCTGCACTTGTCGTTGCGGCTTCAGCGTTGTATCTGCGGAACCTGCGGGTTCACGACCGCTTTGAACTGACCCGTTTGTCCGATGTGATAGAATCGGTGGGCAGCGGGGAACAAAAGCACCTTATGCTGCCCGATGGCTCCCAGGTGTGGTTGAACAGCAACAGCAGCGTGGGCTATTGCGAGAACTTTATGTCGCAACGCATAGTATACCTGGACGGAGGAGCGTATTTCATCGTGAATGCTTCCCGGGAGCGTCCTTTTACGGTTAAAGCGAGGAATTTGACGGCCGTGGCGACAGGAACTCAATTTGACGTGCAGGATTACCGGGATAGTACCACCAGCGGAATCGTACTGACCGAGGGTTTGCTCGATGTCTCCTGCGGGAAAAGAGTTTACCATCTGGATCCGCATATGCAAATCCGGATAGACAACAAGTCGGAGCATGCGGTACTGCGGGATGTCGTGGAGGATCAGCTGCCCCGTTGGATGTCACAGTTAAGGTTCGAGGAGATACCGCTCGAACATGCCCTGCACGTTATATCCAAATATTTCGGGGTGACGATCGATATGTCCGGGGAGGCGCTGCCCGACGGAAAATTTACGGCTGTTTTCGAACAGGATCCCTCTCTGGATAAAGTATTGTTTACATTACAGAATACCACTCCGCAATTCAATTATGAAATAGACGGAAATACGGTCCGGATTACAAAAAAATAAGTCCGTCCGCCAATCCAGCCTATGCTTATGCCCAGACACCAGCTTCTTTGTATCCGGATCATTGCCGTTTTTTTTGTCTATTTGCTTTCTTTTGCGACTCTCTCAGCACAGGAAGTCCGAATCGTGCTTTCGGGTACCGAATTGCCGGCCCGCGACCTCTTCATCCAGATCGAGCGGCAGACCGCATACAGGTTTGCCTATAACAGTGCCGTATTCGATGCTTCGCAGGTGATCAATCTTCCCGCGGCGGAACTGTCCCTGCGGGAAATTCTCGACCGTGTCACGGAAATCTCCCGGGTTACCTATCTCGTACATCAGGATATGGTTATCATCGGTCCGGGTAAAGAAGAGGTTCCGCCTCCGGTGATACCGCCGGGTATCGGTCGGCCACCAGCGGTTGAGGATCCGGAAACGGGAGACCGATATATAGCTACGGACATCCGTTCGTTAAGTGCCCTGTCCCGTCCCGACAGGTCGCTGCCTTTGGATAAATCCGAACCGGTACAAGTGATTCAAGTAGTCGTCGAGCCGGAATCCCGGGACAGCGTCGGAGACCTGATCGATGCCCGGCTGCCCGCTTCATACAGGATGCCGGTGGAATCTTACGTTGCATATAAAGGATTGCCTAAAGTCGCGGCCAAGACGAATCTGGTTCACTGGATTGCAACCGCTTCCCCAAATCTGAGCGTAGAGTTCGGATTGGGGCGTCGCACTTCGGTGGAAGTTTATGCGGCCAATAACCGGTGGAAAAGTTCGCAATCCCTCGAATGCAATAAAAAACTGGATCATTGGATGGTTCGTCCCGAGTTCCGGTATTGGTTGTGCGAACGGATGAACGGTCATTTTTTCGGTGCGAATGTCTCGTACTGGAATTACAATGTCAGCGGTTATAAAATCTTTTCATTGTTTGAGAAGGGGGCGCGCTATAAAGGGGATGCATTCGGGCTCGGGCTTACCTACGGATACCATATGGCCGTGTTGCCCCGCTGGGGGCTGGAGTTTTGTGCCGGGATCGGAGGTGCCGTATTGCAGTACGATAGGTTCGACTGCGACGGCAGCAACGAAGCGGCTGAACGTGCCACCCGGTTTTGTTTCGGGCCGGGCCGCGTCGGTATCAGCCTGGTGTTTGTGATTAAATGAGAGTGCCGTTAAAATAAGACGATGCAAAAAAAAAATACTATTCCTGTTGTTGTGTGGTTTTACCTGTATGCCGTCGTTTGCCGGGAACGGATCCGGTATCCCGGTTCGTGTATCGGACCTGAATCTCCGTATTCAGAAAGATAGTGTCAAGATGTCGTTCCGGATACGGGCGGATCGGAGGGCGGTACGCAGCGGACAATATGTAGTGATCGTCCCCCGGCTGATGAAGGATAGTTTTACGTGGTCGTTCCCGGCGATTATCGTACAGGGACGATTGGCCGGGATTTCCCGGGCCAGGCACATAGCTTTGTCGAAACAGACGGTACCTCCGGCTCTGTTTTACTTGAGAAACAACGATGCGCAGCGGTATTCCGTTACGGTACCTTACCAGCGATGGATGGAAGGTGCCGAATTGAGCCTAGAGGCGGTCAAGATAACCCCGTGTTCGGAGGGTGATCCTACTGGGCAGACGATTGCTGAAAACCTGATTATTCTGCCGGTTGAGGTCCGAACTGCCCCTGTTCCGGTCGCAAAAAGATCGGAACCCGAAGTCCGGGATACGGTGCCTGACGCTGCCGGTCTTTTTGCGGAAGAGCTCATGCGGGAGTATCCGTATATGGCCTTTTACAACCGGCAGGAGTTTACGGAAATGACCGATGGTCGTATCCTTTATGCGGACGACATGCAGCGTGCCGCGGCCATCTATTTTCCACAGGCTTATCAGATAACGCCGGATTATCGGGATAACGGCAGAGTCCTTTCGGAAGTAGCCGCTGCTTTAGCGAAGTTGCGGGAATCGCGTGATTTTATGCTGAAGTCGATTGTTGTGGCAGGTTTTGCTTCGCCTGACGGCGATTTTGCCGCAAACGACCGTATGGCATGGCGGCGCGCGGTGTCAATCAAACGTTACCTGATGACCGAATTCGGTATTCCTGCGGAAAAAATATACCTGTACAACGGTTCTGAAGACTGGCCTGGATTACGTATGCTGATCGAAAAATCCGAATTGGAAGGAAAGCAGGCACTGCTCGGGATTTTCAACCATACACCTGTTGCGGACACAGTCGGGCACAAGCTTTTGCTTCATGAAATAAAAGGTGTGGCAAACGGAGTTCCGTATCGGTACATTAGCGATCACTATTTTCCGTTGCTTCGTCGCGGTGGGATTCTCAAAATATTTTTCGAAGAGAAACAATAATTGCTGAGGAAATAAATCTTAACCAGATACTTTCTTGGGTCGATTTTGCCTGTTTTTTGCTCGAAATTTACGGTTTGATGCTAGTGAAGGTGTTGATAGTTAATATATTGTTATGTATATTTCATGGTTCATGATTAGGAAGGTTCAACCTTAGTGTTTCATTAAAAACTTTTTTAATCATGAAAAATGCCCAAACTTTTTGTAACAAGATGATCGGTTTGACCTCTTTGCCGAACCAGGAACGAATTACGGCGGTTTTTAACCGGTTAATCTGCGATTATTACTCGCACGAACGGAATGCGATACAACAACTGCGCACCATCCGCCAGACGCGAATCAGGTTTTCTTTGGCGGTAGGTAATTACGAAATTACTTCCAGACAGGCCGACTATGTGCTGAAATTGTTGAAAACGGAAGAGGAACTGTTGTTGATGGTTATTCCCAAAGGGATGGACCGGAATGTCGCACCGGCCGGAAACGTCGCTGCGCATTGGACCGGTACGGTCAGCGAACTGACCGAATTGATTTACGGGTTGTATCTGGCCGGTTGCATCAATGGAGGGCAATGCGATATTAAAGAGATTGTCCGGATTTTTGAACAGATGTTCCACATCAAACTTCCCCATATTTACAACCGGTTTATAGCGATCCGCAACCGTAAAAACGAGCGGGCTGTTTTTCTCAAAAAGCTGTATGATGCGCTGATCCGGAAAATGGATGAACTGGACCGCTAAGGGCCAATAACAAAGACAGGGCCGATGCCCTGTCTTTTTCATAATCTTGTATTGTTCAGCAATCGTAAACTCCCCGGCTAATTGAAGAAATACCGGATGCCGATCTGCAGTTGCCAGCAGTTGGTAGTGTCCAGTGCCCTTTCGAAGGTGTGGGTAGGGAGGTTTTGTTTCGCTTTGCCGTAGTACATCGAAACCGGGGAACGTTGTTGTCGTTGACGCCTTCATATTGAAGCAGCCTGCCTTCGTTGCAGGCGCTCGTGCTTTTTATTACTCCCCAGGAGCTGTTCAGCAGATTGTCCAGATTGAGAATGTCGACCATTGGCCTGGTCGGCGGCCGTAAATCCGTTCTTATCGATGAAAAGCAGCTCGTCTTTAGTGTTCGGAATGTAGATCAGGTCATTTTTCTGTCCGTCCTGATTCATATCTGCCGTATACGAGGACTCGCTGTTGAAATAGGGAGAAACTGAATCTTCGATTCGGCTTTTTAGATCGGTAAGCGCCATTGGTTAAATGCAGCGCTCCGTTATGCCACTTAATGCCCGGTGGCATAAAAAAGAAAGGCAAGGTCACTCCTTATTTCCCGGGACACAACTCCGATATCTTTTTTTTCAGGCTTTCTGCACTCACGGGTTTGGGCAGACAGCCGTTGAACCCGCTGGAAAGAATCCTTCGCATGTCCTCAGGATAGGCGAATGCGGTCACTGCGACGATAGGTATGTCGGACGACAGCTCACGGATGGCGGCCGTAGCCTCGTAACCGTCCATTTCCGGCATCTTGATATCCATCAGGATCATGCAGGGACGGTTGGCCCTGAATATTTCTACGGCTTCCCTTCCGTTCCATGCGTGCAGGAGCGTGTAATGTTTTTTCAGCATGACTTCGAAAAGTTTGTAGTTGGCCGGATCGTCCTCGGCGATCAGCAGGGTTGGTTGCCCGGTATCCGGACAGGGAGACTCCGGGGGGCTCTCAATGGCTTCGGCTGCCGAACCGGATGTGGTGACGCATCCGGCGGGCAGCCGGAACCAGAACGTCGATCCTTCTCCATTCACGGAAGTGACGCCGATCTCGCCGCCCAACCTTTCGATGATGCTCTTGCTGATGGCAAGACCCAATCCGGTGCCTTTTGCTTTTGCGTCGAGCTTGACGAACCGCCCGAATATGTTGTCTATTTTGTCGGAAGGGATGCCGCAACCGGTATCTTCCACGTAAAAATACCAACGGTCGTCCGGCAGCTTGCGGTAGCCGAAATGGATATGGCCCTGCCCGGTAAATTTCGCTGCATTGTTGATGAAGTTGTGCATCACTTGCGACAAGCGCCCCCGGTCGGTGTGGATCGTGCAGCCCGGCATGCGTTCCTTACAGGCAACTTCTATGGCCGGATCGGATATTTTCATGCGGGCGGTACGTTCTAATTCCTCCATGATCTCGCTCAGGTCATGGTCGGCAAAGGAGAATTCCAGCGTTCCGGCCTCGATCTTTGAAAGGTCGAGGATGTCCCCGACAAGCTGCAACAGCAAAGCGTTACTGTTCTTAATGATGTTGAGATATTCTTTCTTCTCTTCTTCGTCTTGTGCATCGGCCAGCAGTTCCGAGAAACCGACGATAGCATTCAGCGGCGTGCGTATCTCATGGCTCATATTGGCAAGGAACGCGCTTTTAAGCGTGTTGCTGCGCTCGGCCTCTTCTTTGGCTATGCGCAGGGATTCCTCCATTTGTTTCTGGGCGGTTATGACCCGGGCTGAACCGATCAATTGCCGGAGATCGCCGTTAATTTCATATTTGGGAATGCTGCTCTGGGTTTCCAGCCATTCGTATTCATGGTCATTGTACCAGTGGATAGGGTAGACTTCGTGGAACTCGGATATGCGTCCTGCAATCAGATCGGCGAACTGTTCGATGGCATGTTCCCGGTAGTCGGGGTGGATACGGGAAAAGAACCGGTCGAATGTAAGCGCATATTCTCCTTTTGCGTCCGGTTCTGTGGCTTCTTCATGGTGGTAGTCGTTATAATCACATGAAAATACGCCTGTTTTTAAATCTCCGCTCCACGGAATTACATGGGCTATACCCAATACGGATGAAAGCGTGGCATTTTTGACATTCAACTCTTCTTTAGCCTTCAGTAACGCCAGTTCTGTTTCTTTCTGCTCGGTAATACGTTGGGCCGAACCGATCAGCGAAACGGGTTTCCCGCCCACACTTCTGCGGGAAACACTGCACTGCACCTGCACCCATTCCCATTCGCGTTCGTTGAACCAATGGACCATGTAGGTTTCGTGAAATTCGGTCCGTTTGCCTTCTTTCAGCTCCGCGATCATCCGGATGGCTTCTTGCCGGTAATCGGGATGGACGCCTGCGAAATAGCGTTCCATCGGAACCACGTAACAGCCGTGTCCGTCTGGCTCCGGCGCATGATCGGGATGGTAAGCGTCGTAATCGCAGTAGAAAACGTCCCTTTCCACGTCGCACCCCCACGGGATAACTTTGGCCAGGCTCAAAGCCGAAGAGAGCGACATATTCTTGCGGGCCAGTCGTCTTTGGTATGCAGTAACGACGACTGGGTTTCTTTCAGCTCGGAGATATCGAGGGCGCTGTTAAGGATCAATTTTTCATCCCCGAAAGAAAACAGTGTCCGGGTGACGACAAAGGTGTGCTCTTTCCCGTCGCGCAGGGTGTATTTTTCGACACCCTGATACTGTTTCTCTTTCCCCTGAAGCATATCGCGGTCGATCTGCTGCGCTTGAAACGCCTTGTTTTTCGGCATGAAAAGTTCTTCCGTTCCGTCGATCATCTCTTCGGCCGTACGGCCGAACTGTTCCGCTTTCTTGCTCCAATAGACGTACCGTTCGGTATCCATGCTTTTGACCGACACGGGAATAGCGAGGTTTTCCAATACTTCGGTAAAGAAATAGTGCAGGTGCTCGGATTCCATCAGCGCGACGGATTTTTCGTGTACCGTGCGGATGTCGGCCAGCACGTAGCCGGCTTCCAGCCAGGAAAGATAGACTTCGTAATAAAGTATCTTGCCGCTCCGGTATCCTTTGTGCCGGAAAACGAACCGACTGGGTTTTTGGGTACTTATGACGGCTTCGAGCTGATGATAGTTGGCACCGACGACCTGTTTTAGGCGTTCTTCCGTCATGGATTTTCCGATAAAAGCCTCGGGCCGATCCGACATCAATTCGGGTTTGGGATGTAGGATGTCCAGTATCGTATGATCTTTGTCATAAAGGACAAACATATCGGGAATAGCATCGAACACAGGACCGTGCAGGTCGGATATTTTTGGGGAATGACTGGCATTACTCATAGACTATATTATTTTTGTTGTTTCATCGGGAGCCTTACGGTGAACCGGGAGCCTTTCCCCGGTTGGGAGGATACGGCGATCCGGCCTCCCATGCCCTCTATAATGGTTTTGCAGACCGACAGCCCCAGTCCGGCACCCTGCTTGAAAGAGTCAATTTTATAAAATCGGTCGAATACCTTCTCTGTCATGTCCGACGGGATGCCGCACCCGGTATCCGTGACGAAAAGCCGAACTTCCTTTCCGTCGCCGGTAAGCGAATAACCGAGGTCTATATGGCCTTTTTCAGTGAATTTCAATGCGTTGCCGACCAAGTGTTCCATCACCTGCCGCAAGCGCAGGGCATCCGTGTCGATCCGGATGTCGTGGGGAGGTACCAACAGGTTGAATCTGATGCCTGCCGGTATTCTGTTCGCATATTTTTCATGGATATCGGACAGTATTTGTCCGAGCGGTTGGTTTGTGAAGCAAAACTCCATGGAGCCGGCTTCGAAGCGCGATAGGTCGAGGATATCCGAAACGAGGGTGAGCAGATAGTCGCAGTTCTTGCTGATCAGGGCGGCATACTCTTCAGCTTCCTCTTTGCTGATGTCTGCGTCGCCGCGGGCAAGCAAATTAGAGAACCCTACGACAGCGTTCAGCGGCGTGCGAATCTCATGGCTCATGTTCGCCAGAAAAGCCGATTTGAGACGGTCGCTCTGTTCGGCCTTGTCTTTGGCAATGGTCAACGCTTTTTCTATATCCTTATGGGCCTGCGTACTCATGCAAACACCTATTATGCGGTAAGGCATGTTTTTCAGTTGTCCGAGATAGGCCGATTGCCCTTCGAACCATTCGTAGGTGTCGTCGCCGCGACGTAGGCGGAACGGGACGGAATGAGGATAGTACACCCCGCTGAGTTGCAAGGCAAAGGCGTGGGCCATGGCGGCCCGGTCGTCCGGATGGAGCCTTTCGGCGAAGGCTTCGAGGGTCATCGTACGGTCCTTTGTCGGAATCCCGGTATAGTCGAAATACCGTTGGTCGATGATCATCGTCTGCTGCTCGAAATCATAGAACCAAGGGAATATTTTGGATACGCTCAGGGCTATATTGATCATGGATTCGTTGGTCATCTCGTCTACGGTATTGCGGTACGCGAACACGAAATGCCCCCGTTCCAGACGGGATATTCGGCCGGCGGCAAAAAAGGATACTTTGCCGTCTTTTGTGCAAAGGAGGGCGTCTTGCGTTAAGGGGACTTGTGTGACAGCCGGGTCTTGGAAACGGGAAAGCAGGTCGGCGAGGATGTTGCTGCCACGAAAGTCGATGGAGCACACGTCCCCGAGTTTGCATCCGGCGACGCTATCCGCGAGGTGGAGGTCTTTGCATGCCGTCGTATTGGTACGGAAAATAATCCCTTCCGAGTCGAAGAAAATCAAACCGGACAGCATGGCGTTGAGCAGACTGTCGGGGTAGCAGTCGGTACCTGGGTAACGGCATGATTCCTGCCGGTCGTCGTGATCGGGGATTTTTTCGTTTGGGCATTCGGAGGCACGCATATAGCAGATATTTGTCGTTCGATAATAAAAGGAGTGGCTCGGTGTATAGATTATTTTATTTATACAAAATTAAATTATAAACTATACTTATGGTGAAATCGGGCAACGATTGCCAAACAATAAGGAAAAACGATAAAAAATTATAGCGAAATAAATGCTTAGTTTTGCCATGAAATAAAGTATGTCGATGGACGAAGAACCACTAACGGATTTAACTGGACAAGAGGCGCCGGAAAAAGAGGAGTTCCATATTTGTACCGAGCTTTCCGATTTTCCCGTGTCGGATTGTCCCGCTTTTCTCAGGGAAGGAGTGGGAGGAGTTTGCATATCCGGACATATCACGATTCAGGTACTCGACAACAAATTCCGGATCGTGCCGAACACGGTTTTCACCTTGCTGCCCTGGCAGCTTGCGTTCATTAAGGAAGTCAGCGAAGATTTTCGCATGACCTTTTTCCGGATATCCCAGACGATGTTCATCGACACGTTGAGCGGACTGTGGAGGTTGCGTCCGGGATTCTTTTTCTACATGAGCCGGCATCTCGTATCCGGTTCCGACGAAGGCTATATCCGGCGATTCCTGAGTTACTGCGACCTGATGGAATATTGGAACAAACATTCGCCGGCGAATTGCCGCAGGGAGACGGTCATGCAATTTCTGCGGCTCTATTACTGGATTCTTTATGCGGCCTATATCAACGATCCCATGGCGGAAGTAACCCGGTATACCCATAAAGAGGAATTGGCCTTCAGGTTTATGCATTATATCATCGAAGAGCATTCGCCCGATAAAGATGTAACGTACTACGCCCGAAAACTGGGCCTTTCCGCAAAATCCCTGACGAATCTGATCCGGAGTATCAGTGGCCAGTCCGCCCGCGATTGGATCGTTTTTTACACGATCTTCGAAATAAAAACCTTGCTCAGGGATTCGTCTCTGGATATCAAGGCTATTGCCGCGCGTACGCATTTTCCCGACCATGCGACGCTGAGCCGCTACTTTCGCCGCTATACCGGCATGACCCCTACGAAGTACCGCGAGAGTTTCTTTTTCTGATTTTCATTTTCTTCTGCTTTTTGACCGGTTTTCCTTATTGTCTGACAATTTTAGCCATTATTGCTCTAATAATCAGTGTGTAACTTATATTTGCAAGAGGATTTGCAGGGCGTTTTGTCCTTTCCGGAATAAAGCGTTTGCAGAATATGAATACTTAATAAATACACGCTATTATGAAAGCGAAAGAAAGCCTGTTTTTGCTGTTGTCCGGCATTACGGCATTTACGGTACTGATGACGGGGTGCGTCAAACAACCGGATTATTCTGGCCCCGACGACAACGGGCAGGGTGGCGGAAACGGATTCGATTACGCTACTGTGGCCGATGTCAAAATAAACGTCGATTACTCCATGAAGGGCAACAAAGCTGTTTTCGAAGTATTCGCAGAAAATCCCGTTATCGAAAAGGACGGCCTGTTGGTCCGGAAAGAAGGAGTCAAGTCGCTGCTTAAAGCCTACACCGACCGGGACAGCAGATACTCCGGAGTGGTCAACCTGCCCACGGCCACCGATAGAGTGTGGCTGTACAGCGAGTCCTACGGCCTGCCCACCTGTGTGGAAACGCAGGTAACCGCGTCGGGGATTTCGTTCAACCTCGATTCTTTCCTGGAGAATCTGGCTTCGCAGCGAAAGGACCGTACCGCGGCGGCCGCACAAGCTTCCCTGACACGCGGAGGATCGACCCCGGACAACATCCTGAATGTCCAGACGCCGCTGGGCGGTTATGATATCGACGGCAAGCCGGACTACCTCGAAAAAAACGCGGCCACGGTTCCCGACGGGTTGATGAACCGCGTGCAGAACGTGCTCCTTCCGGGAACGAACAACTCGCAGTATGCCCTTCCCGCCGAGAAGGTCAATATCGAGATAACGCAGGAGGCCTCCCTGAAGCTGGTGTTCCTCTCCGAACTTTCGCAGTGGGCCAACGCCATCGGCTACTATTACTACGAAACGGGGCATGCCCCTAAGACCTTGCAGGAATTCCTCGACCTGCCCAAGTACGTCGCGCTTCCCAACTGTTCGATGTACAACGGCAATTACGAGTATCCGGGTTATACACCTCCTTTGAAACCCGGCATGCAGGTGAGGCTGAAATATTTCGGCCAGGACGGCCAGCCTTTGGATAAATTCCCCGCAGGCATCACGGTCGGATGGTTCATCATGCCCAGCGGTTTCAAAATTTCCTGGGGACAGCTGATACTCCCCACCAATTTCGGCACATTCAAAAGCTCGAACAGCGATTTCAACAATTACCAGGAAAAGGTCTGCGTGAGCCTTTACGACAAAGCCAGCGGAAAGACGGTAATCGGTTTCGAGGATGGAGCCGACAGCGATTATAAAGATGTGCTGTTCTATCTGGATGCCGATCCTAAAGGCGGCATCGACGATTCGGACAAACCGGTAATCGACCCCGGCGAGGAGTACCCCGATATAACGGGCGATCCGATTGAAGGGACGCTGGCTTTCGAGGATTTGTGGCCCAGCCAGGGCGACTACGACATGAACGACGTGGTGGTGGCTTACAGCACGACCTTTACGACGGATAAAGACAACAAGCTGATCGCCATGAAAGATGTTTTTACTCCGCTACACAGCGGAGGCTCGCTCAAAAGTGCTTTCGGCTACCAGCTCGACATGCCGACAACGGCGGTTAAAAACGTGACGATCGACCATTTCTCTTCCTCGGCGCAGACGGTCGGCGGACTGGAATCGAACCAAAGTAAAGCCGTCATCATGCTGTTCGACGATATCCATCAGGCCGTGGCACAGGGCCCGATCACTGTAGAGACTGAATTGGACGGAAGTGTTTCGATGGATAAAACGACGAGAAAATCCTTGTATAATCCCTTTGTTTGCGTGAGCAGCGAAGGGTTCGCACCCGGGGCAGTCCGTAAAGAAGTCCACCTGACCAATTATGCCCCGACCTTGCTGGCCGACCCGTATCCTTTCGGGCGGAACGACGACAAGAGTTCCGTGGATAAACAGGGAAATCCGACGGGCCCGTATTACTATGTGACGGCCGATCTTCATCCGTTCGCCATCGACCTGCCGGTTCCCGATTACCATATCCCGGACGAAAGCGTCAAGATCGACGATTTTTACCCTGATTTCGCCGGATGGGTGACCAGTAAGGGCGAGAAAAACAAGGAATGGTACCTCAAACCCGCAAAATAGAAGCAGGGAGATAGATATGTACGGAATATTTAGGAGGTAGAAGCCATTGGTTGCATGATACCCGTGCCGGAGAATGATAATTCTCCGGCTTTTTTATGTTTCAGTTTCCTGTTTTCGTTTTAGGTGGGGCTGTAAGCCGAGCACAAGAAAAGCTCTCACGCACCGGAGTCCATGCTCGGATTGCGGGGTGTTCTCTCAAACCACGTATTTACGAGCGTGGGCCTCATGTGCTTATATGATTCAAGGCTTACCTGAGCCGATACAAAGTGTGAGCGACAATGCCCGCTTTTTTAGTTATTCTGCCGACGGATAAACTTGTAATCCTGATTCAGTTATCCGGTTTTACACATAACTGTGTTTTTTCACGTTAACGAAGGGGCATGTGCAGCGGTATTCGCTTGTTCCCGTGAGGGGCCAAGCAGGGTTCGACCTTGCCGCTGCGCTCCCTTTCCGATTATTCGGACTGCCGGTTAATAGTTCTCCTCGAGCCAGATTCCGAAGAATCGGTCGTAAATGCGGTAGACGCCCTGTTCGTGTGTAATAAAGTCCTTCTCGAGCAATCCTTTGAGGGCGGCCTGTACCGAGCTCGGCGACGGGAGACTGTTTTTTTTGACAAATCCCCCGGAGGTAACCGCGCGGGCTTCGCCTTCTTTATTGATGGCGATGAGCAGTTGTTTCTGCCTTTCCGGCAGGCGGAACAGGATTTCCTGAAAGGTGTAATTATTAGAGTCGAGAATATTCTGCAAGGCTTCGGGAATCATCTTTACCGTACACTGTCCCTTTTCGGGTGTTATACTATAAAGCGTGTTGAGCATTTTCTGCACATACCACGTAATGCCGTCGAATCGCTCGTAGATACTTTCTACCGTCCCCGGTTCGATTTGGCGGCCGCCTTTTTCGAAATGGGCCCGGGCAAAGGCTGCGTATTCGGCAAGGTCGATGCTTTCCAGATACATCATCGATACGCTTTGGTAGAATGGGCGCGATGCGCTGGTGAACATGCTCCCCATAACATGGCGCTGGCTGCCGGCAAAGATGAAACGGGCATTGCGGCAATGCTGGACATGGGTACGCAGCAATGCTTCCACGTTCTTTTCGGTATAGGACGCGACTTGCTGGAACTCGTCGATGGCGACGATGACCGGTTTGGCGGCACGTTCCAGGTATCGGAATATTTCGTCGAGCGTGGCTTCTGTGGAATGGATATCGCCCAACTGGAGGTTGAAGCTGGGATTGCCTACCGGATCGAAAGTGATGCCGCCCTGTAGGGATTTGACGCTGTTCCAGAATCCCTCGATCGCCTTTCTTCCGAAAGGTTTCAGACCGTCGACGATCACCCGGCTCAGGGAAAACACGAAATCACGCAGCGATTTGGTCGCATAGATATCTACAAAAAAGGTATAGTAGTTACCCTTTATTTCCGGATTGTGGAAACAGTGCTGGATCAGGCCGGTCTTTCCCATACGACGGGTGGAGATCAGGGCCAGGTTGTTTCCGTTGGTCACTTCCCGGATCAGGTTCCGGCTTTCCTGTTCGCGGTCGCAAAAGTATTCCGCGGACTCGTAGCTGCTGGTTATGAAGGGATTTTTAAGCGTTCTCATAGCTGGTTTATTGTTTTACGTGAAGATAATTATTATAAAGTAATAATCAAACGCGGTTTGCATTTCAATGATTTTATCGATACGTCCGTGTAGTGCTTTGCGAAGGCTGGCACGATCCGGCGCGTAACGCTCATACCACGAATCGTACTGCTTTATGACGTAACCGTGCAGACTGTAGTTTTAGCAATCGTAATTGAATCAACATTATGCACTACATATTATAAACACTTTACCTTTTTACCTTCCTTATTAGGTGTTGTCCTGATTGTGAAGTTTCCAATAGGAAATCTCGGCTTAATTCTACCTGTAATTGTTTAAATATCAAATGGGTGAATGTGAATAATTTGTGGGGTTTTTGTGAGGTTTATTTTCAGATAGTGTGATATAAAGCGAAAAAAAGCGCGATCTTGAAATCGCGCTTTCTAACTATAAGAGTGTCATTCTAAGTCATTTTAAGACCTATTTGCACATCAATACTCTTCTTCGTTGAAAAAGAAATCGTCTTTACTGGGGTAATCGGGCCAGATATCCTCGATGCTTTCGTATATGTCGCCTTCGTCCTCGATTTCTTCAAGGTTCTCGATTACTTCCAGCGGTGCGCCCGACCGCGTGGCATAATCGATCAACTCCTCTTTGGTAGCGGGCCACGGCGCATCTTCCAGTTTGGAAGCCAACTCTAAAGTCCAGTACATAGCAGTTATATTTTAGTTGTTTTTATGATCTATACATCAACTTTGGCAAAGCTATGCCTCGTTAGCCTGCAAAAATAGGAAAAAAATCATTTATCGTATACCCATAGGATTTCTTTTATGTTAAATTCCATGGATATTTTACGGGCCAGTACGTAAAAGTAGTCCGACAGGCGGTTTAAATAGCGTAAAACAAATTCATTGACAGGATATTGTTCGCTCAGGGAAATGGCCCTGCGTTCGCTGCGGCGGCATACGGTACGGGCGATATGGCAGAGGGCGGCGATCGGATGGCCGCCGGGGAGCGTGAATTTGTCTATTGTGGGCAGCGTGCTCTGAATGCCGTCGATCCACTGTTCGAGCAGTGCCACCTGTGTGCCGTCGAATGCGGGAAGGTATTTCTTGGCTTCCTCTTCGGTGGCCAGGTACGATGAGAGGCGCATCAGGTGATCCAGCACCTGCAGTAATTCGTCTCGGTAGCGGGTAAGCTGCGGATGGTTTTCCATGTTGTCCCGCAAATAGGCCGTATGGGCCATCAATTCGTCGACGGTGCCGTAAGCTTCGAGCCGGGGATGGTCTTTCGCTACGCGGGTGCCTCCTACCAGCGAGGTGGTTCCTTTGTCTCCGGTTCTGGTATAGATTTTCATATCCGAAAGTTTTTATGTGTCGTCATGCTGTTTGCCCGGGCGGTAGCTTTATATCCGGTAGTGTTGCGGTTGCAGTTTCGGATCGGCAAAATACAGCATCATGACCCTCCGGTCCACGCTGACGCAGCGGTAATGTTGCCGGATCTGCTGTGCGACTTTCCATCTGCGCGACGAGCGGTGCGGTGCGAGCACTACCAGACAGCCCGACTGCGCCAAAATTTTGCGGGCCATAAAACCCAATGTTTCGGTCGTTGTGTTCGGCAGCAGGATGCAAAAAACGGGCCCGGGCGGCAGCGGTACATCCATGGCTCCGACCAGCACAAACCGCTCCATCTTGCAATGTGTGTAGAGGTTTTGCAGCAGGATCCCGTTTTTTCGTCCGATCCGGTGCCGGATCAGTGCGTTATACAGTGTCCGGTCGCGTCCGGTAATCCTGCTTTTCATGAACACGTTGCGCACGATCCCGTACATGAACGGCGAATGGATGCCGTGTCCCCGCCAGTGACGCACATGAATCACCGCCCCGATGCGGAAATACCCCCGGAACAATTGACGTTTGATGCGCGAAATTATTTTCATGCGGGTTAAGGTTTCAACTCTCCGGCCAGATGTCCGGTCGAATAGGCGATTTGAAGGTTATAACCGCCGGTGTCTGCATCGATATCGAGTACTTCGCCGGCGAAGTAAAGTCCTTTTACCAATTTTGATTGCATCGTGGACGGGTCGATCTCGTCGACGGAGACGCCACCCGCCGTGACGATCGCTTCGGTGAACGGAGCATAGTCCGCGATGCCGATCGTCCACTTTTTCAGTGCTCCGATCAGGGCTTTTTGCTGGATTGGAGTGAGCGCGGCCGCATACTCTTCGGGGTGGATGCCAGCCCGTTTGAGCCATTCGCCGATCAAAACCGACGGCACCAGTTTTGCCGCCAGCGAACGGGCTGCGGCTTTGGGGGGAAGAGCGGCCGTTTCGCGGACAAGGCGGCCGGTCAGCTGTTCTGGGCTGAGTGCAGGCTTCAGGTCGAGCGAAAACTCCACCCGTTCCCCGTCGATCAGGGCGTCGACGGCCCGGCGGCTCAGGCGCAGGACAACGGGACCGCTCACTCCTTTAGGGGTAAATTCCATTTCGCCGAACTCTTCGGCTACGGATCGTCCGTTGATAAGCAGCAGCACCGAAATGTTGCGTAGCGTGAGGTCCGCCATCGGCCTGGGGGTAGGGCGCCCGGTGATCAGCGGAGTCAGCGATGGGCGAATCGGTACGATCGTGTGCCCGAGACGGTGCGCCAGGCGGTAGCCGTCGCCGGTCGAACCGGTAGCGGGGTAGGAAGCTCCTCCTGTGGCCAGAATGACATTTTCGCAGGTAATGGTTTCGGATTGCCCCGGAGCGGTTTCGAGGATGATGCCTGTTACCTGCCCGGTCCGGGCGGTAATCTCCGTTACCCGGGCATGGGTTTCGATCGTGACGCCTTGTGTGCGACACCAGCCCACATGTGCATCGGCTATATCCCATGCCTTTCCGCTGGAGGGGAAGACCCTCCGTCCGCGTTCGACCGTCAACGGGACCCCGATATGCTCGAAAAAACGCATAGTCGCTTCGCTATTGAATCTATGGAGGGCCGATGCGAAAAAATCGGCGCCGCATCGCACTTTAGCCAGAAACTCCTCTTCGCTGCATAAGTTTGTGAGGTTGCAGCGTCCTTTTCCTGTAATGCGCACTTTGCGCTGGGGCTTTTCCATCCGCTCGCACAGCAGTACGTTTCCTCTGCGCGAGGCTGCTACCCCTGCGGCCATGATGCCGGCTGCGCCGCCGCCGATGACTACCGTTGCGAAATGTCTCATTCCGGAAATTTTCAGACAAAGGTAAAAAATCGGGCGCTTTTCCTTTCCGTTTCGGCGAAAAATATATACATTTGCGCTCCTTTCAACCGTTTTATTCACAGTGGCGTGAATAAATAACAGATAGTCCTGACCAGATGTTAAGCAGAAGATTACTCCGCATTAAGGCCGTGAAGGCGCTTTACGCACACTTCAAATCGGATTCCGATTCGTTGATTTCGTCCGAGAAAAACCTGATGTTTAGCATCGACAAGACTTACGAGTTGTACCATCAACTGCTTTGGCTGATCGTCGATGTCGCCACGGTGGCCGAGAATAAGATCGAACTGGGCCGCAAGAAACACCTGCCGACCGAACAGGAGCGTAATCCGAACACAAAATTCATCGATAACCGCGTGATAGCCGCATTGCGTAACAGCGAGCGGCTGACCGACTACCTCACGTCGCACAAACTGGGGTGGGTGCGGTATCCCGAACTGGTCAAACATCTCTATAAGGCGATGACGGCGAGTGATTATTACCGTGAGTATATGGCTTCCCCGTCGCGTTCGTTCAAAGAGGATCAGAAATTGATCGAAGATTTTTATACTTATACGGTCGACAACTGCGAGGAGTTGGAGAACGTTGTCGAAGAGCAGTCGATCTTTTGGGCCGACGATGTCGATTTCGCCAATATCATGGTATTGCGTACCCTGGCCAATATGAAAGTTTCGCAGGACGAAGTCCCGTTGCTGCCCGAGTACAAGAATGAAGACGACAAAGCATTCGTCAAAGAGTTGTTCCGGCATACGTTAGTCCATTATAAGGAGTATTTCGATTATATCGGCCGTTTTACCAAGAACTGGGATGTCGAGCGCATCGCATTCATGGATAACCTGATCATGGCGGCTACGATGTCTGAATTGATAAATTTCCCGTCGATTCCGGTCAAGGTGACACTCGATGAGTTCATCGAAATCGCCAAGTATTACAGCACGCCGGGCAGCAGTACGTTCATCAACGGCATTCTCGACAAGGTCGTCGAAGCGCTTCGCGAAGAGGGGAAGATTGCAAAAAGCGGCCGCGGTCTGTTGGATAAATAGAATTTCTTGCAAATAGGTCTGAATGAAGATGGACTTCAAGCGAATCGTCATTTTATCAGCCGTAGTGGCGGCTGTGGCAGCCTGCGGTCGTTCGTCCAAGGCGCCCGATACCACTGGGGCCGAAGCGTCGTTCGCGCCTTCGATGACTATTGCACTTTCCGATTCATTGTTGCATGCCGGACAAACCACCGATACGATCGATATGGGACGTATCCGTGCCGGTGAGGTCGTGAGGCGCGACCTGCTGATCCGCAATGCGGGTTCCAAGCCGTTTGTCATCCTGTCGGTCAGAACCAGCTGCGGCTGCACGACCGTCGATTTCGCCAAAGAGCCGGTTATGCCGGGCAAAGAGGTGCCGTTCTCTTTTGAGTTCGACAGTAAAGGCTTTAACGGTTATCAACTCAAGCATATTACCATCTCTACTTCGGCTGCAGCCCAGCCTTTTACGTTGGTTGCCGCAGGGGAAGTGATCCCGGCGCAATAACCCGGCAGGGACGTTTGTTCATTTGTGCCGCTTCGGTTGAAGTTTCTGGCAGGAGTGTTGCGGATATCGCGGAATGTCTTATATTTGCAAAACAATTAAATATCTTTTATTATGAATGTGATGACAATTATGCTGCAGGCAGCCGGCGGCGGAAGCGCGCAGTTCCTGATTATGATGGTGCTGATCTTCGGTGTGATGTATTTCCTGATGATTCGCCCCCAGCAGAAGAAACAGAAAGAGTTGGTGAAGTTCCGCAATGCTCTCGAAAAGGGGCAGAAGATCGTGACAGCCGGCGGTATTTACGGCACTGTGAAAGAGGTGAAAGAAGGATATGTGCTGGTCGAAGTTGACAGCAACGTAGCGATTCGTGTAGATAAGAATATGGTGATGCGCGATCCTTCCGATATAGCAACCCCGGCCAAATAGTCCGGTTGACGTTTTACGGAACTTTAAAAGCCTTCATGAAAAAATCCCCGGCTCGACTGAGCCGGGGATTTTTGTGTGGATAACTTCCGGATCGCTCCGGTCCCCGTTTTTGTTCCACCGATCCGTGCGCATACCGGTCGGATTGCGGCGACGATCGGAGGCATCCGGTTCTACTTCTGCTGGGGCCGGTAAGTCAGTCGCAGCGGCTCGAATGCCAGGCGGTTGATCAGGTTGGTGGCGTAGTCATAGACCATCACCATGCCGTCGTAGTTTACGCGCTCTTTGGTGTCGGTAGGTTTATGATAATCGACGTGGTGGGGCGTGCCGAACGAAAAGGCGGGGATGCCCTTGTCATAGAACGAGGAGTAGTCGGTCGGACCTTTTTCACGGAACTCCCATACCAGTTCGAGGTTGTCGTTGTTGGGGAGCGAGGCGAACAGGGCAGGTGCTTCGTAAGCGGAGCCCAGCCCGCGGATGCCTAAGGTCTTTTCAGCCGGCATGCGGCCCATCATGTCGATGTTTACCATGGCTTTCACGTTGTCGAGCGGCTCGACCGGATTGGCTGCATAATAACGCGAGCCTTTCAGCCCGCGCTCTTCGGCGCCGAACAGGATGACGATCACGTCTTTTTTCAGGAAGTCGCGGCGATCGCTGATGTAACGGGCCAGTTCCAGGATGCCTGCGGTGCCCGAAGCGTTATCGTCCGCACCGTGGAAAATGGCGGGTTCGCCTTCATACTCTTCGATTCCCATATGGTCGTAATGCGCACCGAGAATTAGTACGTCGCCTTCCGGGTTGTTGGCCTTCGGCGCTTCGATCTTGGCAACCACATTGAAGGTGTGCTCCGTCGAAAGGTCGATGGCTACATTGGCTTCCATCTGTTTTTTTGTCAGCAGTTCCTTGGCGGCCTTGTCGGTCACTTTCGCCACGTAGAAACCGTCTTTGGTCGGCCAGCGGGCGGGGAGGTTGCTCAATGGCTGCCCGACGAGCAATATGCCTTTTGCCCCGTTTTGCAGCGCTGCCGTTTCACGGGAACGTTGCTCGCTGCCGTCGGCATAACTGCGCGGCGTCAGGTGCACCACGACGAATTTTCCTTTGACGTCTTTGCCCGCATAATCGCGCGGTTTGCCTTCGCCCATGTCGACCACTTCCCCGCTGAACGATCCGTTGGCGGAGGTGACCGACGGCAGGAAGTCGCGGCCCAGCGTCAAAGCACGTTTGCCCGCTTTGAGCGTATTGCCTTCGGCGGCCAGGTTGCGGTATGCCTGGTAAGAGAATTCCTGCAGGCCGTCTTTGGCCAGCAGTTTAAAGCCGGGCATCGCCTTGAGCTGTTCACGGATGTAGTTGGCGGCCAGTGTATCGCCGTGCGTATTGGGTTTGCGTCCTGCGAATTCATCGCTTGCAAGCGTGTAGACGTGGGCTTTGAGCCTCTCTTTGACGTCCTGTCCCTGAACGGCCCCCAATGCGAGCAGGAGAGTAGCCGGCAGGAGGATGATCTGTTTTTTCATGGATGGATTATGCTTCTTTTTCGTTTTCTTCGTTTTCTTCTTCGATCTTGAAATCGGTCATGCCGATGCCGATCAGCAGGTTGTACCAGGCCACTACTTTTTTGATGTCCGATACGTGTACCCTTTCGCGGTCGTACTCGGGCAATACGGCTGCAAAGAACTTTTTCAACTCTTCGGGCGATGCTTTCGGGCTGATGGCCTCTTTGCCTGCGGTGTGTTTGTAGATGTTTTCGAATACCTGCGCCAACGGCAGGTCGTCCGTTTCGGTGTAAATCGCGATCTCGCCCAATGCGCTCACTTTGGCGGAACCGGATGCATTACTGCGCTTACCGTCGGTGAGCGATTCGACGATCACGCCGTTTTTGCTCTGGGCTACGAACTTGAACAGTCCGCTTTGGCCCGATATGGCCAGAACTTCTTTTAAATTCATGGTTTTCGTTATGTTTGGATTGATAATTCGCACGTTTCCGCGAGGCGGAGGACAAATATATTCATTTTGCCGGACTTTTCACCGCCGGAACCCTTGAAAAATTAGGAGATTTCTAGGAATTTTTCTAAAATTGCAAATCTGTAACCCTATCATAAATATATGAAAGTACTGAAGTTTGGAGGGACGTCCGTAGGTTCTGCGGAAGGTCTGAGGCAGGTGAAGCTTGTGGTGGAATCCTGCCGTGAGGAGGTGATTGTCGTCGTGTCGGCGTTGGGAGGTATTACGGATCAGCTGTTGCTGACTTCCCGAATGGCGGCCGCAGGCGATATGCAGTACAAAAGCCAACTCGAACAGATCGTCATGCGTCACCGCCGGACGGTAGACGAAGTGGTCGATCCGGCGTGCCGTGCGGAGGTACTTGCAACGGTGAACACGTTGCTGGACGAACTTTCCAATATCTTCAAGGGAGTCTATCTGATCAAGGATCTCTCCCCCAAGACGAGCGATGCGATCGTGAGTTACGGGGAGCGTCTTTCGTCGGTGATCGTGCGGGGGGGACTCGGATGCGCCGAACTGTACGACGCCCGTGAATTTATCAAGACCCGGCCCTATTTCGGGAAACATATCGTCGAATTCGCACCGACCGAAAAGCTGATCCGCGAACGGTTCGCGGCGATGCCGAAGGTGGTCGTGGTGCCGGGTTTCATTGCCGCCGATTACCAGTCGGACGACGTGACGAACCTCGGTCGCGGCGGTTCCGATTATACCGCTTCGGTGCTGGCCGCGACGCTCAAAGCCGATGCGCTCGAAATTTGGACCGATGTGGACGGTTTTATGACCGCCGACCCGAAGGTGATCAGCAATGCCTATGTGATCGAGCACCTGACGTTTGTCGAAGCGATGGAGCTGTGCAACTTCGGCGCGAAGGTGATTTATCCGCCGACTATCTTTCCGGCTTACCACAACAATATTCCGATCAGCATCCGCAATACGTTCAACCCGGATGCGCCGGGAACCTACGTCTCGAAGGAAAAGGCTGGAGACAGCCGTATGATCAAGGGTATTTCGTCGATCAACGATACCTGCCTGATTACCATCAGGGGTTTGGGTATGGTCGGTGTGATCGGCGTCAATTACCGCATCTTCAAAGCCCTGTCGAAATCGGGTATCAGCGTGTTCTTCGTTTCGCAGGCCGCTTCGGAAAACACAACCTCGATCGGTGTGCGCAACGGCGATGCCGCATTGGCCGTGGAAGTGCTTTCGGCCGAGTTCGCACAGGAAATTGCGATGGGCGAGATCAATAAAATCAAAACCGATCACGACCTGGCTACGGTAGCGATCGTCGGCGAGAATATGAAACGCCGTCCGGGAGTTGCCGGAAAACTTTTCGATACGCTCGGCCGCAACGGTATCAATGTGATCGCCTGTGCACAGGGCGCTTCGGAGACGAACATTTCGTTCGTCGTGACACGGGAGAACCTGCGCAAGTCGCTCAACGTGATCCACGATTCGTTCTTCCTGTCGGAGTACCAGGTACTCAACATTTTTATAGCCGGTGTCGGATTGGTGGGTAGTAACCTGTTGGAGCAGATACGCCTGCAGCAGGAGAAACTGATGCAAGAGAATGCATTGAAGATCCGGATCGTCGGGATTACCAATTCGCGCCATTTCATCGCTTCGCGTGACGGGATCGACTTGAACAGTTACAAGGAGCAGCTGGCTGCGTCGGACCGCGTTTCGACCCCAGAAATTTTTCGCGATGAAATCCTGGCGATGAATATTTTCAATCCGGTCTTCGTTGACTGCACGGCCAGCCCGTCCGTAGCGAGCATTTATGAAGAGCTGCTTTCGCACAACGTGTCGGTTGTGGCGGCCAACAAGATCGCTGCGTCATCCGAATATGACCATTATCTGAAACTCAAGAATATCGCCCGGTCGCGTGGGGTTAAATTCCTGTTCGAGACCAACGTGGGAGCAGGCCTGCCGATTATCAATACGATCAGCGACCTGATCAACAGCGGCGACCGCATCCTGAAGATCGAGGCGGTGGTTTCGGGTACGTTGAACTTCATTTTCAACGAAATGAACGAAACCGTACCGATGAGCCGGGCTATTGAACTGGCCAAAGAAGCGGGGTATGCCGAGCCCGATCCTCGCATCGACCTGAGCGGCATGGATGTCGTGCGTAAGCTGGTTATCCTTTCGCGTGAAGCCGGTTACCGGGTCGAACAGGACGATGTGAAAAAGAATCTTTTCATTCCGCAAAAATATTTCGAGGGCAGCGTCGAGGATTTCTGGAGGCGCGTGCCCGAATTGGATGCCGAGTTCGAGGCCCGGCGTAAACGGCTTGCGGCCGAAGGGAAGCGGTGGCGTTTCGTGGCCTGTATGGATCACGGGGCGACCGAGGTGTCGCTGCGCGAAGTCGGCCCGGACAGTCCGTTCTATCACCTGGCGGGCAGCAACAACGTAATCTTGTTGACGACAGAGCGTTACAAGGAGTATCCGATGCAGATCAAAGGGTACGGTGCCGGTGCCGGTGTGACGGCGGCGGGAGTGTTCGCCGATATCATCAGCATCGCCAATATCCGGTAAAAACGCGGTTTCCTGTCGGCCTGGTCGTGTGTGGCCGTTCGTGTTTCGATCGAAGGCCTTGCGCAGTGCACTCGTTTCATGCGATACAATGCGCGGATTGAGACGAAATGAATAGGGGAGGAGAGCTTACGAAGCATCTTCTCCCTTTTTTGTCTTTTGCGTTCTCGTATGTTGTGCCTGCAATACGTCGAAACAGTAATCCGGGTAATTTTCCCTGTAATCGGGATACCGTCCGGTGGTGTTTTAAGCTGTAATATTGCATTGTGAAATAGGTTCAGTAACATTAAACGCATGTAACGATGTATATAGAGAAAATTGATTCCCCGAAAGATGTAAAACGACTCTCCGTCGGCCAACTGAACGGGCTGGCCGGCGAAATCCGCCAGGCCCTGCTGGCCAAACTGAGTGCGCACGGCGGCCATATCGGCCCGAACCTCGGCATGGTCGAGGCGGCGATTGCTCTGCATTATGTGTTCGATTCGCCTAAAGATAAGATGGTGTACGACGTTTCGCACCAGAGCTATGTACACAAAATGCTGACCGGGCGTAACGCTGCGTTCCTCGATCCAGCCCGATACGATGAGGTTTCGGGTTATACCAACCCGCTGGAGAGCGAACACGATTTCTTTACGGTCGGACATACGTCCACTTCCGTTAGCCTGGCCTGCGGTCTTGCCAAGGCCAGGGATTTGAAAGGGGATGCCGAAAACATCATCGCCGTGATCGGCGACGGCTCGTTGAGCGGCGGAGAGGCATATGAAGGTTTGAGCAATGCCGGTGAAATGGGAACGAACCTGATTGTCGTGGTCAATGACAACGAGATGTCCATTGCCGAGAATCACGGCGGTCTTTATCAGAACCTGAAAGTTCTGCGCGACAGCGACGGGAAGGCCGAATGTAATTTTTTCCGGGCATTGGGACTGGACTATCTCTATGCCCGGGACGGTAACGATGTCGCGGCGCTGATCGAGGTATTCAACCGGGTGAAAAACACACCCCGTCCGACGGTAGTGCATATCCATACTTTGAAAGGCAGGGGATACGCGCTTGCCGAAGCGGACCGGGAACGTTTCCACTGGGGCATGCCGTTCGATCTGGCTACGGGCGCCCCGAAGTCCGAAGCCGGTGCGGCGGAGGATTATGGCGATTTGACGGGGCGTTTCCTGTTGGAACGGATGGCGAAGGATCCGACGCTCGTTGCCATTACGTCGGGAACCCCCGCCGTTATGGGATTTACGCCCGAACGGAGAAAACAGGCCGGACGTCAGTTTGTCGACGTAGGCATTGCCGAAGAGCATGCCGTTGCACTGGCATCCGGGATCGCGGCCAACGGAGGACGTCCCGTTTACGGGGTTTACAGTACGTTTATCCAGCGCTGTTACGATCAGTTGTCCCAGGATTTGTGCATCAACGGGAATCCTGCCGTGATACCGGTTTTTATGGGGACGATAGCGGGCATGAACGATGTGACGCACCTCGGATTTTTCGATATTCCGCTCATCAGTAACATCCCGAACATGGTCTATCTGGCTCCTACCTGTAAAGAAGAGTATTTTGCAATGCTCGGGTGGGCGATTCGCCAGCGCGAATATCCTGTCGCCGTCCGGGTGCCGGGGGCGACCGTCGTGGAGAGCGGCCGGAACTTCGATACCGATTACAGCGAATTGAACCGGTACCGGCTGACGCGTCGCGGCGATACGGTAGCCGTTGTTGCACTGGGCTCTTTTTATGCGCTGGGGGAGGCCGTCGCCGATAAATTGCGGGCCGATGCCGGGATTGATGCGACGCTGATCAATCCCCGCTACATAACCGGAGTGGATGAACAGATGCTGGATGCACTCAAAGCCGATCACCGGATAGTCGTCACCCTCGAAGACGGGGTGCTGGACGGAGGTTTCGGCGAGAAGATCGCCCGCTATTACGGGGATTCGGATATGCGCGTGCTGAATTACGGAGTCCGCAAGGAGTTTGCCGACCGTTATGCGATAGGGGAACTGTTGGAAAAAAACAGGTTGACTGACGCACAGATCGTGGAGGATATCCGGTTTTTATTGCACTAACGGATCGCAGGATAGTCTCGCTACGGTAACGGAACACGCCTCTGGGATATTTCAGGATTTTCACCCTGGTCGGTCTCGGAGGTGTTTACAATATACGGAACGGCCTTTGGCCGTTTGTTCCGGGATAAGTGGTGCGATGCCGGTTAAATCACTTCGACGCCCCGGTCCCGAAGCATCTCCAGGCCCCAGTCTTTGAGCTTGTATTTTTGGATTTTGCCGCTCGCGGTCATCGGGTAGCTGTCGACGAAAAAGATGTATTTCGGTATTTTGTAGCGCGCGATCTGGCCGCGGCAGAAAAGCTTGATCTCCTCTTCGGTCAGCGTCTGTCCCTCTTTGACCTTGATGAATGCCCCCACCTCTTCGCCGTATTTCGGACTCGGGATGCCCCCGACTTCGACGCTTTCGATTTGCGGCATGCGGAACAGGAAGTTCTCGATTTCACGCGGATAGATGTTCTCTCCGCCGCGGATAATCATATCTTTGAGCCGTCCCGTGATGCGGAAATAACCGTTTTCGTCCATTACGCCCAGGTCGCCCGAGTGCAGGAAGCCGTTTTCGTCGATGATCGCGGCGGTCGCTTCGGGGTTTTTGTAATAACCTTTCATGATGTTGTAACCCTTGCAGCACATCTCGCCCTGTACGCCGACCGGACACTCTTTGTTCGTCTCCGGGTCGAGCACTTTTACTTCGACGAACGGCAGCGAACGTCCTACCGTGGTAGCCCGGATTTCCGGAGAGTCGGTCACCCGCGTAGCGGTCATGCCGGGAGAACTCTCCGTCAGTCCGTATACGCTGATAATGTCCTTGCAGTACATCTTTTCCATTACCTGCTTCATCGTTTCGATCGGGCAGGGGGCTCCGGCCATGATGCCGGTACGTAGTGAGCTGAGATCGAACATGTCGAACATCGGATGGTTCAGCTCGGCGATGAACATTGTCGGGACGCCGTAGAGGGCCGTGCAGCGCTCTTTGTGCACGGATGCCAACACTTTGAGCGGGTCGAAGTCCTCGACCATCACCATTGTGGAGCCATGCGTAATCACGGCGCAGAGGGCCAGCACGCAGCCGAAGCAGTGGAAAAGCGGCACACAGGTCAGTACTTTGTCCCGGTTCGTGTAGTGCATGCAGTCGCCGATCGTGAGCCCGTTGTTCAGGATATTGTGGTGCGTCAGCATCACCCCTTTGGGGAATCCCGTCGTACCCGAAGTATATTGCATGTTGACCTCTTCGAACGGATTAACCTGTGCTTTTGCCGCGAGCAACGCCTCGTCCGATGCGTAGGAACCCATCGTGAGCAGTTCGGCGGTCGTGTACATGCCGCGTTGCTTCTCCTGTCCGATGTAGACGACGTTGCGCAGTTCGGGGAATTCATCCGAATGGAGCCGGCCGCGCTCCGACGAGCGCAGTTCGGGTACCACTTCGTACATGATCTGTACGTAGTCGCTGTCGCGGTAGCCGTTCACGAGGCACATCGTATGGATGTCGGCATCCTGCATGATGTATTTCAATTCGGCGGCTTTGTAGTTGGTGTTGACTGTCACCAGCACCGCGCCGATACGGGCCGAGGCGAACATAAATGTGAGCCAGTCGGGGACGTTCTTGGCCCAGACGCCGACTTTGCTTCCTTTGGTGACGCCGATTTCGAGCAGAGCCTTTGCAAGCGTGTCCACGCGCTCGTTGAACTGCCGGTAACTGAAACGCAGATTCCGGTCCGGATAGACCAGAAAATCGTGATCCGGCTGCTCCTGTGCCCATTTTTCGAGCAGGCCGCCGAGTGTGTCGTTAATCAATTCCATCTTTTTACGAAATCCAACGGGTTAGAACGGGGTGTAGGTCACGGCCAGCACTTTGGCCGTTTCCCCTTCGGCCAGCGTCGTGAGGTTATGCGGCACGATCGAATCGTAATAGATGCTGTCGCCTTTCTCCAGCGTATAGGTTTCCTGTCCGTAAAGCAGCTGTACCGACCCCTCCAGCACATAGAGAAACTCCTCTCCCTCGTGGTGCGACGGAAGGTCGCCGGTGGGGCAGTAACCGACGTTGATGAAGAACGGTTCCATATTGCGGTCGGTTTTGTTCTGGGCCAGCGCGGAGAAGCGCAGGTGACTACCCAGGTTTTCGCTCTCCACCAGATTGATCGACGGGGTTCGGTCGGTGCTGAGCTGTACGACCGGTTCATAGTGCTCCTCGCCGTCGAGGATCGTGCCCAGGCGGGTGCCGAGCGCACGGGAGATACGGACCATAATCGCCATGGTAGGCTGGATTTCACCGCTTTCGATCTTTTCGAGTTGCATCGGGTAGATGGAGGCGTTTGCGGCCAGTTCGGCTAGCGATAGCTGGTGTTCTTCGCGCAGTTGTTTGATCTTGTTTCCTATATTCGGGTTCATGGCTGTTGTTTTATGTTATTCAAAAATACCCGAATGCGGTGAGGGATTAAAATAACTTTTTGTGAAATTTACGAGCCCCAAGCAGACCCTTTCGGGAGCTCTTCCATTGGCTTTAAGTGAAGTCGACGCGGGAGGCTTGCGCGCTGTTGCCAACGATGCGATATTTTTTCTACCTTTGGAACTTAAACTTGACCACAGCATGAAAATCGCAATTATCGGAGGCGGAAATATGGGCGGCGCAATTGCCAAAGGCATCGCGGCCGGAAGCCTCGTGCCGGCTTCGGACCTCACTGTTACGGCACATACGCAGCAGACACTCGATAAGATCAAAGGATATGATCCGGCTATCCGCACGACGCTCGACAACCGGGAAGCGGTGCAGGGGGCTGACCTGGTCGTGCTTGCCGTAAAACCGTGGCTGCTCGAAGAGGTGGTTAAGGAGATTCGTGGCGGGCTGGATTACAGGAAGCAGGCTGTTGCGTCCGTTATCGGCCGTTCGAGTTTTGAAGAACTGGGCAAACTGTTGGATAATGGTTCGGGCGTCATGCCGGTCATGTATCGTATTATTCCCAATACGGCCATTTCGCTCGGCGAAAGTGTAACCTTCATAGCGGAACAGGGTGCCCCGAAAGAACGACTCGATGAACTTGTCTCCATTTTCAGCGAATTGGGCCAGACGGTCGTCGTGAAGGAGCCGATGATGGGGCCCGGAACCTCGCTCGCTTCCTGCGGAATCGCTTTTGCGCTAAAATACCTCGATGCATCCATTCAGGGCGGAGTGGAACTCGGTTTTGCTCCCGAAGAGGCCCGGGCTGTCGTGATGCAGACGATGCGCGGGGCGTTGGAGATGATGAATCTGAACGGCACGATGCCGCAGACCGAGATCGACAAGGTGACCACTCCTGGCGGAATGACGCTCAGGGGATTGGCCGCGATGGAAGAGAGTGGTTTTACCGAAGCCGTCAAGGCGGGACTTTTCAATAGCAAATAAATCATGGCATACAGATTCAAACGGGTCGTCGTCAAAGTCGGGAGCAACGTCCTCGCGCGTCCGGACGGTTCGCTCGATGTTACGCGGATGTCAGCATTGGCCGACCAGGTAGCCGAACTGCACCGGGGGGGAGTAGAGGTGATTCTGGTTTCGTCGGGGGCGGTGGCATCCGGCCGCAGCGAGATGCAGTTGCATAACCACAGGAAAAAATTAGGACAGGTTTCCGCCCGGCAGCTTTTTTCTGCCGTGGGACAGGCCAAACTGATCAACCGCTATTACGAGTTGTTCCGCGATCATGGAATCGTCTGCGGACAGGTGCTGACCACCAAGGAAAGCCTTTCGACGCGCCGCCATTACCTCAATCAGCAGCACTGCATGACGGTGATGCTTGAGAACGGGGTTATCCCTATTCTCAATGAGAACGATACGATTTCCGTGACGGAACTGATGTTTACCGATAACGACGAACTCTCCGGTATGGTCGCGGCGATGATGGATGCCGAGGCGCTGATTATTCTGAGCAATATCGATGGTATTTATAACGGCAATCCGTCCGAACCCGGTACGGAGGTTATTCGTGAGATTTTACCGCAGCAGGATTTGTCGTGTTACATCCAGACGGGCAAATCCCAGTTCGGCCGCGGCGGGATGCTGACCAAGTGCCGGATTGCGACGAAAGTGGCGGATGAAGGGATTGAGGTAATCGTTGCCAATGGGAAGAGGGATAGTATTTTGACAGACGTTCTGTGTGAAAGCCGGGATGTCGTTTGCACCCGTTTTATTCCGTCGGACCGGACCATCTCTCCCGTTAAGAAATGGATCGCCCATTCGGAAGGATTCGCCAAGGGGGAATTGCATGTGAACGAGGGAGCGTACGAAGCGCTGTCGCGTCCCGAGGCGGTTAGCCTGCTGCCGATCGGGGTGCGTGAGGTGAAAGGCGAGTTCGAGAAAGACGATATCGTGAAAATCATTGCTCCCGACGGGCGTCAGATCGGTGTGGGACGTATCGCTTGCGATAGTAACCGCGCCCGGCAGGCGGCCGGAAAAAAAGGAATCAGGCCGTTTATTCATTATGATTATTTGTATCTGGATTGATTTTGATTGACAGATGTAAATGGGATTTATCTGAAGCGTAAAGGCAGATATGGAACTGAACGAAACTTTTAATAAAGCGGTGGAGGCATCCCGGGCATTGAACCTGACCGATGTTTCCCGGATCGATGCCGTGCTGCTGGCACTGGCTGATGCGGCCGAAGCGAAAATGGAATTTATCCTGGAGGCCAACCGGCGCGATCTGGCCCTGATGGATGAGCAAAACCCGATGTACGATCGGTTGATGCTTACGCCGGAGCGTATCCGGGGCATTGCCGCCGATATTCGTAACGTGGCTTCGCTACCGTCTCCACTGGGGCGTGTATTGGATGAAGTGGTTCGCCCCAATGGAATGAAGATTACAAAAATATCGGTTCCATTCGGAGTGATCGGCGTGATCTATGAAGCCCGTCCGAACGTCAGTTTCGATGTCGTGTCCCTGTGTCTGAAATCCGGAAATGCCTGTGTGCTGAAAGGCGGCCACGACGCCGGCTATTCGAATGAAGCGATCGTGAAGGTGATCCGGGAAGTGTTGCAGGCACACGGAATGGATGAGCATACGGTAACTTTGTTGCCTGCAGACCGTGCGGCCACCGCTGCACTGCTTGGTGCCGTCGGCTATATTGATCTGTTGATCCCGCGTGGCAGCAAAGGTCTGATCGACTATGTGCGGGATAACGCCCGTATTCCGGTGATTGAAACGGGGGCCGGTATTTGCCATACCTATTTCGATGCCGCAGGTGACCGGGCTAAATGTGCCGATATCGTGTTCAATGCCAAGACCCGGCGTGTTAGTGTGTGCAATGCGCTCGACTGCCTGATCGTGCACCGGGACCGGCTCGGCGACCTGCCTGCCGTTTGCGGACGGCTGGCGGCGAAAGAGGTGGTGATTTATGCCGATTCGGACGCGTATGCCGTGCTCGACGGCCGTTATCCGGCCCGTTTGCTGGAGCGTGCTACGGCGGAGAGTTTCGGTACCGAGTTCCTGTCCTATAAAATGTCCATCCGGACGGTCTCTTCACTCGACGAGGCGATCGCGCACATTACCCGTTATTCGTCGAAGCACAGCGAGGCGATCATCAGCGAGAATCCTGCCGCTGTCCGCCTTTTCCAACAGAGTGTCGATGCGGCGTGTGTCTATGCGAATGTGTCTACCGCCTTTACCGATGGCGCCCAGTTCGGACTCGGTGCCGAAATCGGTATCAGTACGCAGAAACTTCATGCACGCGGTCCGATGGCGCTACGGGAATTGACGAGCTATAAGTATCTGATCAACGGTAACGGGCAAACGCGCGCTTAAAGCAAAGGTTGATTTGCTGTAAACGCGCGTTTATTGCATGTGCCGTTTTTCCCCGCTTTTACTCTTCCGGGATCGTCATGCCGGGCAGTGCGTTTCGGAGCATTGTCCTGTCGATACGCGGTTTGGGGCAGTGGTAAGGAAGCAGTATTTTGGGCCGGATAACCCGGGCTGCCTCGATGAACATCGAATCGTTCATCGTATAGGGTACATCTTTCGGCAAAAAGGCGATGTCGATAGCCTCCAGCCCGGACATTTCAGGAATCAGTTCGGTATCTCCGGCAATGTAAATGCGGAGCGGGTCGATCTCCATTACATATCCGTTTCCTTCGCCCGGAATGTGGAACGGCTCGCCGGGGGCACGCATGTTGACGATGTTGTAGGCCGGGGTGGCCCGGATCGTAATTCCGTTCCATGTTGTCCGCTCCCCGTTGTGAAGGACGGTTACACCTTCCAGGGCGTGGGCTACCTTTTCCGTTGAAATGACTACTGTATCTTTTTTGCGTATTTCTGCAATTGCATCGGGATCGAAATGGTCGCTGTGGTGGTGCGTGACCAGAATCAGGTCGGCTTTGGGTTGTTCGCTGTAATCGGCCTCTTCGCTATACGGATCGATATGGATCACCTGGCCGTTCCAATGCATAATGACCGATGAATGGCCGAGAATTTCGATGTCCAGCGGGCCTGCTGCGGTATTGTATCTCTTCATAATGGTAATTTTACCGGTTAGTGTCAATTTCGTTTGGTCTTGTTCTGTAAATTTATAAAAATCCTCTAATTTTGCAGCCTGAATCCCGAAGGGATCGCCGCTGAAAACGGACATAATTGTGTTCCGTTCGGTTTTTAGTTCGCAAAAGTGGTGCCGGCTTTGTATCCGGGACGGAAAAACGTAAGGATAAATGCTTGTATGAAAGGATTGTGGACAATAGGGTTATTGATCGTGTCCAATGTATTTATGACTTTTGCCTGGTATGGCCAGTTGCGGCTTAAGGGACAGAAATGGTTCGACGAACTGCCGCTGGCCGGAATTGTCATCATGTGCTGGAGTATCGCGCTGCTGGAGTATTTTTTCCTGGTACCCGCGAACCGGATCGGATTTCATGGCAACGACGGCCCCTTTTCATTGATGCAGCTTAAGGTGATTCAGGAAGTTATTTCCCTGCTGGTCTTTACCGTTTTTACGCTGGTCTTTTTCAAAACAGAGGCACTGCGCTGGAATCATGCCGTGGCTTTTATACTGTTGGTGCTGGCGGTCTATTTTATCTTCAAGAAATAACAAAAAAATCCCGGACTATTGCAATTTCAGAAAATAGGAGTAAATTTGCATTGAATTTAAATCTGTAATGAATACAGATTTGTAGTATTTGTAATAATGGATAAGAAACTGCATCAATACCTGTCCGGTTTCGGGGTGAAACCTTCCTTGCAGCGTCTTGCCATTATGGAATACCTGATGACGCACCGGACGCATCCGACTGCCGATGAAATTTTCAATGCGCTTTCCCCGTCGATGCCGACCCTGTCGAAAACAACCGTGTACAACACGTTGAAACTCTTTGCCGAACAGGGCGCCGTTCTGTCCCTCGACATCGACCCGAAAAACACCCATTTCGATGGGGATATCACGCCGCATGCCCATTTTTATTGTAAATCCTGCGGGGCGATTCACGACTTGTCGGTGGTGGAGGGAGGCCGGTTGATGCAGGCCGTTCCCGACGGGTTGCAGGTGACCGAGGTACAGGTCTATTATAAGGGGCTGTGCCGCAAATGCAGCCAGGGAGTGGATTAGGAACTGTTATTTGAAAAGATACCTTTAAACTTAAAGAAGAAGATCGTTATGAAAAAGAAATTCATTTGTACCGTTTGCGGTTACGTTCACGAAGGAGATGCAGCACCCGAATTTTGCCCGCAGTGCAAAGTCCCGGGTTCGAAATTCAAAGAGGTGGTCGAAGGCGAGGGGCTGACCTGGGCCGACGAACATGTGATCGGAGTGGCAAAAGGTGTGGATGCAGAGGTGCTTCAGGGCCTGAAGGATCATTTTATGGGCGAATGCACCGAGGTGGGCATGTATCTGGCGATGAGCCGCCAGGCTGACCGCGAAGGTTATCCCGAGATCGCAGAGGCGTTCAAGCGCTATGCCTGGGAAGAGGCCGAGCATGCCTCTAAGTTCGCAGAACTGCTGGGCGAAGTGGTTTGGGATACCAAAACCAATGTGAAAGCGCGTATGGAGGCGGAATGCGGCGCCTGCGAGGATAAGAAGCGTATCGCTACGCTGGCCAAGAAACTGAACCTCGATGCTATCCACGATACGGTACACGAGATGTGCAAGGACGAGGCTCGCCACGGCAAAGGTTTCGAAGGCCTGTACAACCGTTATTTTAAATAAACGCGTTGGGGACCGACAATAATAGAGGTAAGGTTTATTTAGGTTAAGTTAATGCACGGTTCGGTGCCGGGGAATTTCCCCGGCACCGATTTTTTGTACAGGTTCGGATGAATTCCGACGCGGTTAAAAACTCGATTGTGCTGTTGGCGGATACGTTCGTTGGCTGCTGGCCGAATCTGCGGGCGGTTAAATCAGTCCCATCTGTTGCAGCAGGATCGATGCATTCATGTTGCGGCTGACCCCGGGGCGGAGTTTGTAATCGTAGATGATCTTTTCACCGGCATGTTCGATTTCGAAGCAAACGTTGTGAAAATGCTGCGGGTCCTGTTTGGCCAGTTCACCCAATGCCAGGTCGTGCGTAGCGATCAGTCCGGCTACCGGCAGCGACCGGAGACGAGTGAGGAATTTCAGCGATCCGTTGAGCTTGTCCTGTGAATTGGTGCCTTTGAGCATTTCGTCGAGGATGATGAAGAGCCTGTCGGCGTGTTCGGCCGTAGCCACAAGTTGCTGCAACCGCAGCAGCTCGGCGTGGAAATAGGAGGTGCCTTTAGCCAGGTTGTCGGTCGTGCGCATGCTGGTAAAAAGCGACATCGTCCGGCAGGCGAACGTCCGGCTGCATACGACGTTACCCGACAGGGCCAGTACGAGATTGACCCCGACGGTGCGCAGGAAGGTGCTTTTGCCAGCCATGTTGGCTCCCGTAACGATATACAGGTCGTGCAGTTTCCGCACCTCGAAATCGTTGCTGACTTTGCCTTTGGTATTGAGCAGCGGATGGCCCATCTCTTCGGCTTGCAGTAATATGTCGTCGCTAAGAACCGGGGTGCAATAATCCGGATGGTTGAAGCGATAGGTTCCCATACTCACTAGTGCGTCGAAACGCTGTATCGTATCGAGCCAGGTGGACACGTTCTCGCGATAGTTTTCCCGCCAGCGGTCGAGCTGCAGGATGTGGTGCAGGTCTTTCAGGTAGATGCCGTTCAGGATAACGGCGACCAGCACGTTGTTGCGTTGATCGAAGCTGCTGAGGATGCGGTTCAGTGTTCGAAGCGCCTTTTCGGCCGGGCGTCCTTCGGTCAGGGTGTGCTGCAAGACCTGCAACTCTTGACAGGAAAAAGAAGTTGCGGTAATGCGTGCAACCAGATGGTTGTAGGTGCCTACGGCGTGCAGGAACCGGTCCGTCTGCCTGCTCAGCCGGTTGATTCGCTTGAGGAATAAGCCCAGTACGCCCAATTGTATGAATAGTGCGATTCCCGGAATCCCGTATGGGATCAGCGAAAAGAACGCTGCGATCCAGAGCGATATGCTGACGGCGTTTGCCAGGTAGAGGGTCTTCCGGGCATGGCGGTATTTGAAAAAGCGGGGTTCGTCGAGCCAGCGGCGTACGGCGGTATCGTCGTTTCCGGTAATCTCGTGCACCATTCCTGTCGTGCGGAAACGGAGCATCCACTCCGCCTGCGAGGCCAGTTCGGCTCCGGCCTGCTGCCGGTGTGTGATTCGCTGCGGGTCCTGGCAAGGGGCGAGCAGCCAACGGACTAAGCGTTGGGTTCCTTGCGGGGTAACGGTGCGGTTGAGCGCCTGAAACAGCGACTCTTCACCGAATAAGTCCAGGTCGAGAGAGTAAGGGTGTCCCGGATCGAGGAATTTCACGCCGGTATCGAGTTCGGCTGTTTTCCCGTTCAGGTAATCGGATTCGGTGTCGCAGCAGCGGATTAACGTTTTGAGTTCGATGATCCGCGCTGCTACCCGGTTATCCCATACCGTTAGCAGGATAAAGGCTGCCACCGTGCCGGCGCCGCACCAGATCCACGCAGTTGCACCGTAAGTGGCGACAAGCCGGTAAAGGCAGAATACGAGAGCTGCGAAACAGAGTAGTTTAAGGACGGTAATCCAGTTGCGGGTCCGGCTCGTTACCCGGAGCAAGGCTTGTTGCTGCTCCCGGAAGGTTTGGTAAAATTCCTGTGGGCTCATCGGTTAACGGTTACGGATGGCCCGGTTTAGGAAATCGTTCAACGGTTTGGTGGTTTTGAATGCCTGTACGGCCTCGGCCACGTACCGTTCGCTGCACAATTGTGCGTCGCTGACCGGCTGTTGTACGTAAAAGTGGTAGAGTTTCAGATAGTCGGCGGATGGGGAGTCTTTGGCAAAACCGGCCGGCACCCGTTTTAGCACCTTTTCTTCACGTGACAGATCGCCGAAAGCCTTTTTGAATGATTTGTCGTTCAGGATCGCTTCGAATTCTTCCCAATCGTCGTCGATCGCCTTGCGGACCGCTTTGAGTACGTCGGCAGACGGCATGTATACCCCGCACGAAATGAACGACCCGCCCGGTTCTACGTGCATGTAATAGCATGACAGGTCGCCGTGCGTGGTGCCGCTGGGGCTGAAGACAACCCCCATATTGGTTTTATAAGGCTCTTTGTTCACTGAAAAACGCGTGTCCCGTGCAATGCGGTAGATGCATTTGCGCAGGTCGGGGAAACCCAGCGAAGGGTCGAACTGACGGATACCGTCGAGCATTTGTCCGGCCGTATCCAGTACATTGGTTTTGGCCGCTTCGTAACGCGGTTTTTGACTGTGAAACCATTCGCGGTAGTTGTTCTCCCGCAATTCGGAAAGGAATTCGAGCGTGGATGGGTTTATCATTGCGAAGTCGGTTTGCGGTTCTTTGCTATTAAAAATTGGATTTTCCTTCCTGTCTGTGAAACGGGTGTCGGAACGGGCCGCTATTTACGGATGGTTTGGCGCCCGGACAGATTCATTTCAGAGGCATAGCGATCGTATCCGATTTCACGGATACGCCGGATACAGGCCGGGCGATCGGAACGGAAGACCAGAGCGAATATTTTGGCGATCGGATTGTTGAATTTTTTACAGGCTTCCAGCGGAATCAGCGTGCAATCCGCACAACTGCTATAATGGTGGGCCGTACAGCATTGCCGGATTTTGCACCAGTTCGCTTTGGCATTGTCCCGGCAACCGGGGCACTTCCCCTGACGGAATTTCCGGCAGGCGCCGCAGTATAGTCCGCACGCGGCGATGTCGGGCCGGAGTGAGGTGAAATCAGTAGGCATTGAATAGTAGTTGTGTGTGTTGGTTGGAAAGAATAAAGACAAAGATCGTAAATATTATCGGTTTGGCTCTATTCGGACAGTTATTTTTGCGGTTCTTTTTGCAGGCAACGGCGACATCCCGCTTTGTACGTTATTTCACCCGTTCGTACAGGTGCAGGTCAATAATCCGTCCTTCTTTGATCGCTGCGCGGCGCTGGACGCCTACTTTGCGAAAGCCGTTTTTTTCGAGCACCCGCATCGACGGTGCGTTGTATTCGAAGACCGATGCGAACAGGCGGATCAGTTCGGTTTCACGGAACGCATACTCGCAGATCGAGCCTACGGCATCCCCGGCTATACCCCGGTTCCAGTGAGGTTCGCCGATCCAGTAGCCGATTTCAGCGCTGAGCCGTTCCACGTCGCTTTGGCGCACCAGTCCGATCCCGCCGGCCGCTTCGCCGTCGATGACGATGGCAAATTCATAGCCGGGCGACTGCGGAACGATATTGCCGATAAAGAAACGTCCGTCCTCTTCGGTATAGGGATGGGGGAAACGGTCGCGGACGTTGCGCCAGATGTTTATGTTGTTCGCGTAGCGGGCTAACGAGGTGCAGTCCGTTGCACGCCATTCCCGCAGCAGGTAGCCGGGTCGTTGGATTTCCATAGGGTATGAATTGAGTATGATCGCCGTAAAGATAACAGCGATCATGTAGAAATAAAGAAAAAGTGCAGCCGGATTTGCTGATGAAAATATTATTTGTCCGGCAGAGGCGGTTGGAGGGGACGGCTGGCGGGATCGGTATATATCGAAATGTGCCGTGCATGCGAGATCACGTAGCCGGCGGGCAGTAGCTCGCGTTCGGGAGCGTTTCCCAACAGCAACGGGGTGATGTGCGCTTTGCTTTTACCGAGAATCGGCAGCAGCAGCATGGCGGCGTTTAAAATCAGCGGACCGGTCATCGTGATCCGTTTTTGCCCGCTGCCGGGATGCGCCGAAACGGCGAAGAGATTCTGATCCGCCATCAGAGACATGGAATCCGGGAAGATCGATGCCGTATGTCCGTCGCTCCCCGCTCCGAGGATAATGGCATCGAAACGGGGAATTCCATGCTGGTGAGGCAGCTCTTCCCGCACCTCTTGCGCATAACGAACGGCTTCGGCAGCCGGCTCCTCTTCGCCCTGGATGCGGTGAATGTGCGCAGGCAGGATATTCAGCGGCCCGAACAACAGTTCGTGGGCGTGCCCGTAATTGCTTTCGGAGTCCTGGGGCGGTACGCATCGTTCGTCCACCCAGTAAAACCGGATGGTGTCCCAGTCGATCCGTCCGGAAAATCGCTCCGTCCACAACCGGAACATCTGCTGGGCGGTCTCTCCGCCGGAGAGGGCCAGGAAGAATGGTTCTTCTTTTTTGCGGCGAACTTGCATGGCGAGTTGCTCGGAGAGCAATTCCAGCGCTTCGCGGGAGTCGCGGGATGAAAAGATATTGGTCATTGTCGTCGTCAGTTGGTTATTTCCCGCACTTGCAAGGGCCCGTAGGTATTTCCGGCCCGGGGACTCCGGCTCCGTGGTACAGCAAATCGTAACGCTCTTCGGGCCCTTCGGTCAGGACAGGATAGGTGTAAAGGTTTTTATCCGGTTTTTTCGCCCAGGCCTGTAGGATAGGATCGATAAATCCCCAACTCGCTTCGAGGGCATCCTGCCGGGCATAGAGCGTCGAATCTCCGAGCATCGCATCCATCAGCAGCCGCTCATAGGCGTCCGGCAGGTAGTTCGACGATAGCGACGAGTAGCGGAAATCCATGCCGACCTGCCTGACCGTAAAACCTGCGCCGGGCATCTTCAGCCCGAATTTAAGCGTAATGCCTTCGTTCGGCTGAATCCGGATCGTCAGTTTGTTGCAGGAACTGCCGGAGCATTGTCCTGCAAACATTTGCGTCGGGGTCGATTTGAAGTTGATCACGATCTCCGACTTCTTTTCGGCCATCCGCTTGCCCGTGTAAAAATAGAAGGGCACGCCGCCCCAGCGCCAATTGTCGATAAAGAGTTTCATCGCCACATAGGTCTCGGTCGTCGAGTCGGCGGCAACACCTTTCTCTTCCCGGTAACCCGGTAGTGCCGTGCCGCCGACCGTGCGGCCGGTGTATTGCGCCCGGATCACGTCGTTCCAGATTTCCGTGGGCGAGTAACGGTGGATGGCGCGGAACACTTTGACGATTTCGTCGCGGATCGGCTCCGGGTCGAACACTGCGGGATTTTCCATCGCCACGAAGGCCATCAGTTGCATCAGGTGGTTTTGGATCATGTCGCGCAGCGCTCCGGCGCCCTCGTAGTATTTGCCCCGGTTTTCCACCCCGAGCGTTTCGGTCGCGCTGATCTCTACCGAATCGATGTAATTGCGGTTCCAGAGCGGCTCGAAGATGCCGTTGGCGAAACGCAGAACCAGGATATTCTGTACAGTCTCCTTGCCCAAATAATGGTCGATCCGGTAGATGTTCTCTTCCGGGAATATTTTGCGCAGTTTCTCGCCGAGCCGTTCGGCCGATTCGAGATTGGTCCCGAACGGTTTTTCGACGATGATCCTGCGCCATCCCTCGCGGGTACGGGGTTTGTTCAAGCCCTGTTTTTGCAGGCTGACGGGAACGCTCTCATACATCACCGGCGGAGTGGCCAGGTAGTAGATGATCCGGTCGTCGAGCCCGTTTTGCTGTTGTAGTTGTTCGATCCGCTCCTTGAGCTTGCCGTACTCCGCTTCGTTCGTGGAGTCGAAACTCAGGTAATGGACCAGCTGCAGGAAGCGTCCGACCTGTTCCGGATCGTAAGGCTTTGCTTCCGGGCTGTCGAGGATCGCTTTGCGCTGTTCTTCGCGGAACTCTTCGTCCGTGAAGGCCGTCCGCGAGGCTCCCAATACCCGGAACTTCTCCGGGAGCAGGTTGCGGACATAGAGTTCGAAAAGCGAGGGGAGCAACTTGCGTTTGGTCAGGTCCCCCGAAGCCCCGAATATGACCAGTAGTTGATTATCTGCTTTTTTCATCATGCCGTTTTTAAACGTTATAGCTGCCCGAGGTGGTGTCGCCGCCTTTGCCTGTCCAATCGTTGTGGAAGAACTGTCCCCGGGGGGCGTCCGTACGTTCGAACGTGTGCGCCCCGAAATAGTCGCGTTGCGCCTGGATCAGGTTTGCTGCCGAATCGCCGGTCCGCAGCCCGTCGAAATAGCTCAGTGCAGCGCTCATGCAGGGCAGCGGGATGCCACTGAGCATGCCGTTCGCCACCACGCTGCGCCATGCGGTTGCCGATTCTGTGATCTTATTCCTGAAAAAATCATCGAACAACAAATTTTCCAATTCGGGATTCTGTCGGTAAGCTTCGGTGATTTTACTGAGGAATGCCGAGCGGATGATGCATCCTTCCCGCCAGATTTGGGCGATAGTGCCGTAATCGAGTTGCCAGCCGTATCGCAGCGATGCTTGGCGCAGCAGCGAAAACCCCTGTGCGTACGAAACCAGCTTGGCTGCATAAAGTGCGTCGCGAATCGCTTCGTTGCCCGTTTTGTGGATACCTACGGGAGACGGCGGAAACAGGGATGAAGCCTGTTCGCGCTGTGATTTGAGCGCCGAGAGCATCCGGGCGTAAACGGCTTCTGTAATCAGCGTCAGCGGGTCGTTTTCGTCCATTGCGGCGATGGCGCTCCATTTTCCGGTTCCTTTCTGCCCGGCTACGTCGAGGATGCGGTCGAGCAGGTAGCCGCCGTCTTTCTCCTTGAAATTGACGATCCGGGCCGTAATTTCGATCAGGAAACTGTTCAGTTCGCCACGGTTCCAGTCGTTGAACGTCCGGTGTATGGCCTCGCTGCTGAGCCTTTCCTGCCGTTTGAGCAATGAATAGGCTTCCGAGATAAGCTGCATGTCGCCATACTCGATGCCGTTGTGTACGGTTTTGACGAAATGTCCCGCTCCGCCCGGTCCGATCCATGCGCAGCACGGTGTGCCGTCGGGCAGTTTGGCCGCAATGGATTGTAGGATATCTTTGACCAGCGGCCATGCTTGCGGTGCACCGCCGGGCATGATCGACGGGCCGTTGAGTGCTCCCTCTTCGCCGCCGGAAATGCCGGTGCCGACAAAATATATCCCTTTATCAGCCAGCTCTTTTACGCGACGGTCCGTGTCGATGAACGATGAATTTCCTCCGTCGATGATGACATCGCCCCGGTCGAGGTGGGGGAGCAGTTGTCCGATCAGTTCGTCGACGGCCGATCCGGCTTTGACCATCATCATGATTTTACGCGGCCGTGCGACCGATTCGGCCAGTTCGGCGATCGAGCGGGTAGGAGTAAAGCGGCGCCAGGTGCCGTAATGTTCGATGAACCGCTCTACCACATGCTCTTCGCCGGGTGCCGTGCGGTTGTATACCGAGACCCTGAAGCCGTGGCGTTCCATGTTGCGGGCCAGGTTTTCGCCCATGACTGCCAGTCCGATGATTCCGATGTCTGATTTTTCCATATGCGAAACTTGATGTACTGGTTTGAATATCTTTCGTCAAGATAAAAAAATATCCCGCAAGAGTGATGCCGGGGAGCGCCATATGGTACCTTTTTTATGAAATTCAAGTATGAATTTGCTGATATCGGAATTGGCTGGGCTGATTAAACCCGGAATGATTGTATGGTTGGGGCGCCTGCTGTTAGCTTCGGACCGCAAGCCCGACCGGGAATATGAAACAAAACCGGATGCGGGAGCATCCGGTTTGGCGTGACCGGTAACGATCGGTTTTGTATTCGGTTTTCTTCCCCGGATAGTTATTGCTCTGCGTTGAAGAACAGCTGATAATAGTTCATGCCGGTCTCTTCGTCGTAACCTTTGCGGATGTACTGGTTGTTGCCGTGCACGTAAATGTGGAAGTTGCGGTCCAGTTTGATGACGCTCTTCATGAAACGGGATTGTTTTTTTACGGCCGTATTTGAAATTTCGAAATTATCCTCGATGCGGATATCGCGCTGCTGCTGGTAGTCCGAACAAAAGGAGTTGAAACTGTCGATCACTTCAGGCTGTGCCATCACTTCGTTGGCGAATTCCTGCATGTCGAAAGTCTCTTTCTCTTTGAAAAACTTGGCAGAGCGGTTCAGCAGGTCCGCCTGATCGGCTTTCGTTACATCGAATTGTTGCGGCAGTTGCTGTGTGACGAAACTTTTGCACATTGAGATCGCGTTTTCCGTGTGGTGGTAATTGTCCTGCCGTTGGCGGACGTGCAGGAAATCGTCGAGCCAGTAACGGGCCTCTGTTCCTTTATTCGTATTGTCCACGACGGCCACGACGTAACCGTTCTCCCGGTCGGTGTCGTAAATCAGGCATCCCTTGTCCAGTCGGTTGATGTTGATGCCCTGCTGGCTTTCGATTTCGAATCCGGCCGCCGATGCGGAAATCTTCAGAAAAGTATCTTTGTTTTCGGATTTGAACAATCCGACGGCGTCTACCGTTTCGCCGTGAAACGGGCAATCGGTGAAATAGACCACGTAGAATTCTCCCCCTTTGATTTTGGGGTGGTTGCTCTGTTCGTAGAGGTGCTTGGCGAGCTGGACGGATTGTTCATGCAGGGCCTGCGGATCGTCGAAAATGCGGGAGACGAAATTGTATGCTTCGTTCAATTCCAGTGACGATTCGTGGTAGAGGTTGTAGTACTCTTCGGATTTAAACGGCGAGAGAAAGTAGGTTGCCAGCAGGTTGCGGATACTTTCGTCCGGCATCAGTTCCGACGAGGATAGCAATATCGCATCGCCGTTGGCCTTGTTGCCGACGCTGTGGACTGCGATCCGTTCGATATATTGTTCCATAGGCATTGGGTGATGGGATGCAAAGATAGGTATAATTCGGAGAATGCGCGTGCATCGTCTGTTCACATAAAAAGATACGCTATTTGTATGGAGTTTTGGGAATATTGGTCGGAGAGAACTTGATTTAGGCCGGTGTAAGTCAGCTTTTGGTCGATTTTCATTACATTTGCGTTTTAACAGTTTATTTTTTATCGAGCTATGGCGAAATTCGACCTGTCGTTCTTTTACAATAAGCGCAACCTGTATATTCTGGGCTTTCTGCTCGCTTTCGTGGTTACTTTTATGGAGGTTTCCCGCGGTCGTCACCTCAATTTTCTTGCCTTTGCCGATTCGACGATCGATTTTTGGCGTGGGGTGAGTCCTTACACGCCGGAGTTCGTTTCCAGCCATATGCGCTTCTTCCTCTATACCCCGGTCTTTTCGGTGCTTTTCACGCCATTCGCCGTATTGCCCGCATGGCTCGGGCCGTTTGTTTGGAACCTGCTTAATTATACGATGTTTTTCGCGGCGGTATTCACTCTGCCCGCACGGTTTACCCACGACCAAAAGTGCCGTATTTTTCTCTATACGTTGCCGATTCTTGCCCAGAGCCTGCTGTCGTTCCAGTATAACATTCCGGTAGCCTACATTTTCCTTTTCTCTTATTCCCTGCTCGAACGGAATAAAGGGTTCTGGGCCGTGTTGCTGATCATGGTTTCAGGATTGACAAAGATTTATGGTATTTTTTCATTGGCCCTGTTGGTCTGCTACCCGCGGTTCTGGCGGAATGCGGGTTATGTCGTTTTGACCGGCGGCGTGTTGTTTTTACTCCCGGCGTTGAAGTTGCCGCTGTCCGGCTTGATACCTTATTACGGAGAGTGGTTGAATGCCCTGGCAGTCCATCAATCCGATCAGACCTATGAGTCGTTGTTCTATGCGCAACCGTTGGCCGAATGGCTGCTCCCAAATTTCCGAGTTTTGCAGATCGGTTCGCTTGCTGTACTGGCGCTGCTGTTTCTGGTTTCACGGCGTAAATGGGACACTGCGGCTTTCCGGGCCCAGGCTCTCGGCATCCTGATGGGATGGGTGGTCCTGTTCAGCGATTCGTCCGAAAAACACACTTACATCATTGCATTGGCGGGCTTCATGCTGTGGTATTGGAGCCGTCCGGTTCGTACTCGTACGGATAAAGCGCTGTTTTGGGGTAACTTCGTATTGTTGGGTCTTGTACCGATCGACCTGATTTGTCCCGTCCCCGTAATGAGGTTCATCACCCAGACACTGTGGCTCCATGTGTGGTTCTTCTGTTTTACCTGGTTGCGCATGGTGTGGCTCACGTTTTTTTGTCCCGTCGCTGAGTTTCCGGATAGCTTTGCAGCCGGGGCCGAAACTGTTGATTCGTCGCGTCCGGCTCGATCCGGCGATACGCTCGATATCGTTTGTCCTTGTTACAATCCGAACGCTGATTTTATTTCTCATCTGGCCTGTTCGTTGGCGGAATTGCGTGGTTTTTACCCTGACAAACGGCTGCATTTGATCGTCGCCAATGACGGGTCGTCCCGCAATTTCGGCAAAGAAGAGCATGACCAACTGTTGCGGACGATTCCCGATGCGGAAATCGTAGACATTCCTCACGGGGGTAAAGGGGCGGCCATCCGGGCTGGGTTAGCCCGCTCCCAGGCGCCTTTCGCGATTTATACCGATATCGATATGCCTTATGCCAAGGAATCGATGCGGCAAGTGATCGACCGGGTCTTTGACGGTTGCGATGTGGTGATTGCCGTACGTAATGCGAGCTATCATTCCAAATTGCCGCCCATGCGCAAGTTGATGTCTCATGGCTCCAGGATGCTGAACCGGTTTTTCCTGAATACCCGTTATACCGATACCCAGGGAGGCCTGAAAGGGCTTTCCCCGGCAGCCCGGAATGTGATGCTGCGCACGCGCATCCCTGATTTCTTGTTCGATACAGAATTTATCATGCTTGCCGAACGCAGCAAAGGGTTGCGGATTGAGGAGGTCGAAACGACGTTGCGGGAGGGTGTTGTCATGTCGAAGATGTCCGGGGATGTATTGGTCCGGGAGCTGAAAAACTTTTTTCGTATAGCTTTTGGCGTATGACAATAACACTCGGTTTCGATGTCGAAGAATTCGATTTTCCGCTCGAAAGAGGCCGTGAGATCGATCTGCAAACCCAACTGGCGGTTTCTTCCGCAGGGTTGGAAGCCTTGTTGCAGATGCTTGACAGGCTCGATCTGCGGGTAACTTTCTATACTACGGCGAATTTCGCCGCGCATCGCCCCGAAACGATCCGGCGCATGGTCGCAGCGGGTCATGAAATAGCTTCGCACGACTATTATCACGCCCAGTCTGCACAATCCGATCCTGGCGGGAGTAAGCATTATCTGGAAGCATTGACCGGAACCCGGATCGTGGGGTATCGCGCTCCGCGCCTTGCCACAGCTTCGTCCGCGGTGCTTGCTGCGGCTGGGTATCGATATAATTCATCGATCAATCCCACCTGGATTCCGGGGCGATATAACAATCTTCGCGTTTCCCGCACCGTCATGAGAGAGGCGGGACTGGTGATTTATCCCACATCGGTTTCTTATCCGTTCCGTATACCGCTTTTTTGGCTCTCACTGCATGTAATGCCGTTACCGGTTTACAAGATGCTTTGCCGGAGCGCTTTACGGCATGACGGTCATTTGAACCTCTATTTTCATCCGTGGGAATTTTCCGACCGGTTGGGGGACCCTGCCTTCGGCATCCCCCGGTATCTTACACAATGTTCGGGAAGGCGTCTCCAGGGTAAACTTGAACAATTGTTAATCTGGCTCAAAAACCGGGGGTGTCGTTTTGTTACCACCCGCGAATATCTGGGAATTGATGATGAATAGACTGTGCGCCCTTGTCCGAAAGCTATATGGGCATTCATTCGTGCGTTTTGCCGCAGTGGGGGGAGTGGCAACGGCCGTCAATTATGGGACCTATGTGATCCTGATCCACAATTTTGACAATCTTTATCCGGCGATTGCGTATGTGCTGGCCTTTTGCGTCAGCATCGCCTGCAATTTTGTCCTGTCAAGTTATTTTACATTCGGAGTCAAACCGACCCGGGCCCGGGCGGTCAAGTTCCTGACGGCTCATTTGATCAATCTTTTCAACGAGTTGGTGCTGCTCGAGATATGGCTTTGGGTCGGGGTGCCGAAACTCTATGCCCCGCTGTGTGTCTTTGTGGTCGCTTTCCCTGTCAATTACTTTATGGTGCGATTCGCCTTGCGCGGGAAGTCACACGCAGCTGCTAAAGAGGAAGAGTAGATCACAATTGAGAGAGTCGGTCTTGGGGCCGTACGTCCTATTTATCCAATGCAGAAGATTTACTTACCGATGCAGAATTTGGAAAAGATGGAATTCAGTATGTCCTGCGACGTGATTTCACCGGTAATAGTGCCCAAATGGTGCAGAACTTCGCGGATGTCCTGAGCGAGCAGGTCTCCGGAAATGCCTCCTGCAAGTCCATTCTGGGCCCGGTGCGTGGCTCCGCATGCGGCTTCTAATGCTTCGTGGTGCCGGGCGTTCGAAACAATCAGTTGTCCGGAACGGAGCGACTCATCGGCATGAACGGAATCGTACAGCAATGACGTTAGTGCTTGTAAGTTGCCTTTTTGCTTGGCTGAAATAGACAAAACAGGAATGGCGTTTTTTTGCTGTAAGGTTTTCTTTGATAACGCGATCTGTTCCTCAGTTGCTTTGTCGGATTTATTCAGGATGAGTGCGATTTGCTGCCCCTCCCCGACCGGTATAGATTGTAGTTGCGCTTCAATTTGTTCGGATGGATCGTTGGCGTCGACCATCAGCAGGATAATTGCAGCCTGTCGTACGCGCTGCAATGTCCGTTCGATGCCCATATGCTCCAACGGGTCGGCCGTATCCCGGATGCCCGCCGTATCGATAAACCGGAAAGTGACACCCTGGATGTTGATCGTCTCCTCGATCAGGTCTCGTGTAGTGCCTGCGATATCCGATACGAGTGCCCGTTCTTCATTGAGCAGGGCGTTGAGCAGCGTGGATTTGCCGACGTTCGGGCTGCCGACAATGGCGACGGGAACGCCGTTTTTCAGGATGTTGCCCAACCGGAAAGAGTCGCTCAGTGAGCTGATCCGGTGTTCTATTTCTGTGAGCATCGCCGATAAACGAGTCCGGTCGGCGAACTCCACGTCTTCTTCGCTGAAATCCAACTCGAGCTCCAGCAGGGAGGTCAATTCGAGTAATTGTTGGCGAAGGTCTGTAAACTCTTTCGAATAACCGCCGCGGATCTGGCGGGTGGCCAGCGTCAATGCGGCCCGACTGTCTGATGCGATGATATCGGCCACCGCCTCTGCCTGGGATAAATCCATCTTCCCGGCTAAAAAGGCTTTGAGTGTGAATTCCCCTCCCTGCGCCATGCGGGCTCCTTCCCGGATGCAAAGACGTAAAATCTCTTGTTGGATGAAGGTCGAACCGTGGCAGGAGATTTCGAGCATGTCCTCACCGGTATAGGAGCGGGGGGCGCGAAAGAGCGACACCAGAACGTCGTCGATGATCTCATCCGCTTCGTTGCGGATATGGCCGAAGTGGACGGTAAAACCTTTAGATCTGCTGAGAGGAGAGCCGGACACGCCGGTGAAAATCCGGTCGCCGATGGCGATGGCTGTCGGACCGCTCAGGCGGATCAGCGCAATCGCGCCTCCGGTGCCGGAGGCGACGGCGACGATAGTATCCCGCTTTCCGGTCATGGTCGGGTGATTTTTAATGTTTGGCCGATTTGAAGGCGGTTTGCACTTTTCAGCCCGTTCCATTTCATCAACTGAGCCGCCGTGACTCCGTGTTTCGCAGCAATTGCCCCAAGTGTATCGCCCTTGCGGACTTTGTACGAAGTGGTTTGCGCTACCGCAGGCACGGGTTGTTTGGATTCGCCCGCTGTGCTCAGGTGGTCGGCCAGGTAAATCGAGTCTTTGTCGTAAATTGCCTGCTCCTGTTCCAGAAAGCGTGAAATCTCCCGCTGGGGTAAAACCAGCGGATAGGTGCGTACTGCGGCCGGGATGATATCCTGCTTGTATTGCGGGTTCAGGGCTTGCAACAACTCCATCGGGATGCCGAGCGTTGCAGCTACCTGCTCGAGATGCAGGTTGTGCTTGATGGTAACGGTATCGGTCGCCAGTGGCAACGATGGGGTGTAGGGTTGGATATGATGGTCTTTGTAATAATGGTAGGCATAGGTCAGGCCGACGAAAGCCGGAATGTAATCCCGCGTGGCGGTCGGCAGGTAAGGGTAGATGTCCCAATAGGTAGTGGCATTGCTGCCGGCCCGTTTAAGCGCTTTGTTCACATTTCCCGGACCATAATTGTAAGAGGCGATGGCCAGGGTCCAATCCCCGTATATTTTGTACAGGTCTTTCAGGTAGGCGCAGGCGGCCCGGGTGGAGGCAACCGGATCGCGCCGTTGATCTATCATCGATGAAATTTCCAAACCGTACTGGCGGCCTGTATTGAGCATGAACTGCCAAAGGCCGACCGCTCCGGAAGGCGAGGTTGCGGTGGGTTGCAATGCCGATTCGATAACGGGAAGGAATTTGAGCTCGAGCGGCAGCCCGGCTTTCTCGAGCTCACGCTCGACCAGCGGAAAGTAATATTGGGATTGTCCCAGCATCCGGCGTGTCAGTGCGCGGTGCGTGGTGACGTAAGCGACCAGATGTTTGCGGACGATCTGGTTGTACGGTAGGCGGATGGGGGATACGATACCCCGCAGCCGGGCTTGGTATTCTGCGTCTGTAAACGGAGTGACGGCTTCGATGTAGTTGGCCGTGTCGAGATTGATATAATCTTGCGTGAAATTTTCGAAAGCATCGTTCATGTTGGTTTCGCGCCACGAAGCGATGATCGAATCGTAAATGGTGCAATCGTGCCGGATGTTCAATCGCTCGTCGGCGGGAATTGAGTCCGACGGGGCTCCCGCTGAGAGAGGGCTCGGCAGCATCAGCAAGCCGGTCAGAGAGAGCATGGAGTATAACAGTCCTTTCATCTCCGGGAGATTTATGCGGTTAAAATGCGACTTTCAGGGACATGCCGACACCGTAGGTGCTACGGGTCATCGTGTAGTTTTGAAAAACGGTCGGTTCGAGCCGTACTGACAAATCGTCGCTGATGTCGTAATCTTTCAGGTGTGCGTCGACATGCGCGTCCACGATATTGAGCAGGTAGAGAGCTCCGGTAAGGATAATGCAGAGGTCGCGGTTGCGGCGGAAGTTATCCTTCATGTTTTTGAGGTAATCCGCCGAATAACGTCCTTCGAATTCGTCGGGTTCGCCGTTCACGACCTGGTTGTATGCTTTGCGGTACCGGTTGTAGCCGCGGGCGTTCCAGTCGATCACATAACCCATCGTAGCGAATGCACCCACGACGATCGGTACTTTCCAGTAACTCCTGTTGTAAAGTTGTCCGGCTCCGGGGCAGAGCGTCGATAGGGTGGTGGCCTTTTTGACGGAATTTTCGGGACCGTTGTAATTCAGCACACCGTCACAGAGGAAGTAGAGGTAAGAGGCGATCGCCCCGACGAAAAATACCGTTCGCCGGGTGTTGTACCGGATCATTTCGCACTGGACAGGGTCAAGCTGCTCCTGTGCGGCGTTTTGGCTGACCAGTGAGTTGTACTCTTTTTTGATCTCCTTGTATTTGCTGCTTTGCTGAAAACCCAGATAGGCCAAACCTCCGGTTACCCCGTAAAGGATCGGGATTTTCCACGCCTGTTTGTTGTAAAGTTGTGAGAACCCCGGTGCAATCAGCGAGATGGCGGTCATCCGCGAGAGCGGGATCGTGTCGCGGAACAGCGCACTGTAACGAACGGTAGAGGTGTCGTCCCTGCGTTTGTGTTTACCTGCTTTCGTGGAATCCGCCGCGACCGTTTCCGCCAATTCGCCTTTCAACGGCTTGAGGGAGGTGTCAGCAGGGGAAACGGCTGTTTGATGCAATTTTGAACTGTCGTCCGTCAGGATTTTTTCAACTGCCGTAGGCACGATTTCTTTGAGCACCCCGCCTTCTACTTTAAAGCGTTTCTGCGGGGTCAATCCCGGTTCCTGTGCCCCTCCTGCCGGGGATTGGGCGGTGGTGTCGTTTTTTTTCTTGTCGTTACTGCGGCTCTCTTTAGATGTCTTGCTCTTTTTCTTTTGCACCGTATCTGCGGGTACGACCTTCGATTGAGCCGATCGTGACGCGGAGGATTGGGTTTGGGGGTGTTCCGCAGTAGTGGCCTGAGGCGTTTGCGCAGAAACGGCGACTGCTGCCAGCGCCGAAGCGAGGGCAACAGTCAGCGTGCGGAGGTATGGGCGCAAAGCTGGCATTATCGGATAGCTCGGTCGAATTTGCGGATAAATTCGCGGATGTCTTCGTCGGATTCAAAACCGATAACGATTTTGCCGCCGCCCTTATTATTTTTTTTGATGCTGATCTCCTGCGTGAAAACCTTCTCGAGCTGCTCGACCAGTTTTACGTACTCTTCCGGGTACTCCTCTTCGATCTCTTCCTTGGTCGGTTTTGGAGTGTTCAGCATTTTGACCATCTCTTCGACCTGACGGACGGAGAGCCCTTTTTTTATTATCTTTTTAAGCAGGGCCACCTGCAATTCGGGTGATTCGACCGTGATCAATGCCCGGGCATGACCCATGGAAATCAGCTCTTCACGGATTGCAAGCTGAATCTCGACCGGAAGTTTAAGCAGGCGCATGTAATTGGCTACCGTCGAGCGATTTTTGCCTATCCTTTCACCGAGCGAATCTTGTGTCAGGCTGCATTCGTCAACCAGTCTCTGCAGGCTTAGCGCCACCTCGATCGCATTGAGGTCCTGGCGTTGGATGTTTTCCACGATCGACATTTCGAGCACGTGCTGGTCGTCCGCTTCGCGGATATAGACCGGCACGGTCTCCAGACCTGCCAATTGGGAAGCTCTCCAGCGGCGTTCGCCGCTGATGATGGTGTATTTGCCGTCGTCCTCTTTCTTAACCGTCAGCGGTTGGATCACGCCCAGCGTACGGATCGACTCGGCCAGCTCGCCGAGGGCCTGTTCGTCGAAATGCGTGCGGGGTTGTTTCGGATTCGGGACGACCGAAGCGATCTCGACCTCTTCGAACGCATGGTTGCTTTTTTTTGCCGGAAGGTCTTTCCCTTCGATTTCGAATATGGCGCCCAACCCACGCCCCAAGCCTTTGTTTTTCGGGTTCATATCGCTTATGCCGTTTTTTTGTTTTTCTTGATGAACTCTTTAGCCAGGTTCAGGTAATTTACGCTGCCCGTCGAGGCGGCGTCGTACAACAGTGCCGGCTTGCCGTAGCTGGGTGCCTCGCTCAGGCGGGTGTTGCGCTGAATGATCGTGTCGAACGCCAGCGCGCCGAAATGCTCGCGTACTTCCGTGGCCACCTGATTGGCCAGCCGAAGCCGGGAATCGTACATGGTCAGCAGGAATCCTTCTATTTCCAGTTCAGGATTGAGTTTCGACTTGGTCATTTTAATCGTATTGAGCAGCTTGCCGAGTCCTTCCAGTGCGAAATATTCGCATTGGACCGGAATCAGTACGCTGTCGGCGGCGACCAGGGCATTGAGCGTCACGAGGCCCAGCGACGGCGAACAATCGATCAGGATAAAATCGTAGCTGGGTTTGAGCGGTTCGAGAATGGCTTTCATCCGTTTCTGTCCGTCCTCGATTTCGAGCAACTCGGTTTCGGCGCCCACCAGGTTGATGCTGGAAGGCAGCACGTCGAGTTTTTTGATCTCGGGACACTGCTGTATGATGTCTGCCGCCGAGGCGTTCCCGGTGATGCAGTCGTATATGTTGACCTGATTGATATCCAGTCCCAGCCCCGAGGTCGCATTCGCCTGCGGATCGGCGTCGACCAGCAGGATTTTCTTGCCGATAACCGCCAGGCTGGCAGCTAGATTGATCGCGGTGGTGGTTTTGCCCACACCGCCTTTTTGGTTGGCCAGCGCCACTATCTTGCCCATACTTTTTCGGTTGAATAATCATGCAATATTAATCAAAATTCTCGAGATAACAGTTATGCTCGTACCAAACCGGCCGCAACCGTGTGTCCGAAGCCGCCGGAGCGTGTTGGTTTCTCGATTAAAATCCATATCTTTGGTGCAGTTTAATCAGATTGCAACGACCCCATGATTGATTTGAGAAAAAGAAACCTGTTGACGCTGCTCGACTTCTCTGCCGATGAAATTACCTACATGCTGGATTTGGCCGCGCGGCTCAAGGCCGACAAGTATCTCGGTAAGGAAAAGAAACTGCTGGCAGGTAAGAATATCGTGCTGCTGTTCGAGAAGGATTCGACCCGTACCCGTTGCGCTTTCGAGGTGGCGGCCCATGATCAGGGCGCACAGGTGACCTACTTGGGTCCGACCGGTTCGCAGATGGGCAAAAAAGAGTCCGTCAAGGATACCGCCCGTGTGCTGGGACGAATGTATGACGGAATCGAGTATCGAGGTTACGGGCAACGGATCGTACGGCTGTTGGCCGAGTTTTCGGGCGTTCCGGTCTGGAACGGCCTCACCACGGAATTTCATCCGACGCAGGCGTTGGCCGATATGCTGACCATGCGTGAACACTGCCCCAAACCGTTATCCGAAGTCAAGTTTTGTTTCCTGGGCGACGCACATAACAATGTGGCGAACTCGTTGATGGTGATGGCTGCGAAGATGGGCATGGATTACCGTGCGATTTCGCCCCGGGCTTGCGCTCCGGATGCAGCGCTGGTCAACCAGTGCCGCCAGTTGTCGATGCAGAGCGGAGCGAAGATTCTGGTGACCGAAGATGTTGCGGAAGGCGTTGCCGGCTGCGATTTCGTTTATACCGACGTCTGGGTGTCGATGGGAGAACCTGACGAGGTGTGGGGTGAACGGATCAAATTGCTGCAACCCTATCAGGTCAACCGTGCGGTGATGAAGGCTACCGGGAATCCCGACTGCAAGTTCATGCATTGCCTGCCGGCATTCCATGATCTGGAAACGGTGGTGGGCAATGATATTTACGAGAGATTCGCGATCTCCGAGATGGAGGTGACCGATGAGGTATTCCAGTCCGAGGCGTCGATCGTATTCGACGAGGCCGAGAACCGTATGCATACGATCAAGGCTGTTATGGTCGCTACGCTCGGCGACGATTTGTATTAATGCTTGCAAAAAGCCTAAACCGATACAAAAATGCAGACAGAAAAGGCGTTACGCAGGGCGCTGCTCAAGCAGGGGTATCCGTCGTGGGGCGATCTGCTGACCCTGTTGGGGGTGTTTATCGTGGCTACTGTACTGGGATCGATTATCGTAGGTATCCTGCAGAAGATCGGCAGCGTGTCGCCGGGGTTCGGCACTTTTCTCGGGTATTTGATCCAGTTCTCGCTGACGATCGGTTTCGGGCTGTACCAACGTAAAATCCGTTCACCGAAAGGAACGACCCTGTTGAAATTCGGTTTCAAAAAACTAGATTTCACCATCATCCTCTGGGGGGTTATCATGGTGTTGGCTACCGGGATCGTCATCGAGCCTTTGCTGGGGTTACTGCCGGATATGTATATGGACCGGCTCAATGCCCTGATGGGCACCGGAGGATGGATGATGCTGACGGCTATCGTGATAGCCCCGGTGATGGAAGAGATGCTATTCCGCGGAATCGTACAGGACGCCCTGACACGGAAGTACGGTGCACTACGCGGCGTGGTGATCGCTGCGGCTGTGTTCGGTATCGTACACCTCATCCCGCAGCAGGTGATCAACGCATTTATGGTGGGATTGGTGTTGGGGTATATCTACTACCGTACCGGATCGTTGCTTCCGGTGATTCTGATCCATTGTATCAATAATGCCATCTCTTATTTCTCATGGATGTTGGGCGGCGGAAAAATTCTTTCCACACGCGAACAGTTGGGAAATGAAACGCTTTATTATATTGTGTACGGGGTGGCTTGCGTACTGTTCATCGCCGGTTTCGTGTCGATCGGCTTGCGGATCAGCCGGGAAGAGAAGCGGGCCCGGTTGGAAGCTGCAACGTCGCAACCGGACGGAGAAACCGCTTCGGGAGATAAAATTTCGGACGAAGCCCATACTAATCAGCCCGATTAGCCGTTGAGTACGAAAAGCGAATCGCATGTTGCCTATGAATCGACTCTTTTTGATATTTTCGCTGGCCGTTGTCGCGGGCTTCGTCTCGTGTAAACGCTTTCCCAATCCGTTTGCCAATCAGAAAGTACTGGCCGAAGTAGGCGGGGAGAAACTCTACCTGCACGATATCGCCCCGATTTTCACACCGGACATGACGGCTGAGGACAGTATCAAAATCCAAAAATCCTATGTCGATCAGTGGGTGAAGAAGCAGTTGAAAATACAGGAGGCCGAGGAGATGTTCCGCAGCAGCCAGGAGGATATCGACCGCATGGTGGAAGAGTACCGTAATTCGCTGATGACCCATAAAGTAGATCAGTATTATGTCGACAAGCGGATGGATACGCTCTTTACCGATAAACAGATTGCCGACTATTATCTCGAGCATAAACCCGATTTCATTCTGGACAAGAACTTACTCAAAGCGCGTGTCGTAAAGGTGCCGGACAGCTACCGGCAAATCGCGAAACTCAAGGAGGTGATGCTTTCGTCAGGGAATGACGCCTATCAGGATTTTGTCGATATTTGTACGAAAAACGGCTTCGAACTGATCGAGGTCAATAACTGGACGGAATTTCCCGTGCTCTTGTCGCTGTTGCCGACCAAGAAAAACACCGATTACGGTTACTTGCTCAACGAAGGGAAAATATTTGAATTCAAGGATCAAGGTTATACTTATTACGTCCGGGTTACAGACCATCGCGGGGTGGGGGATTATGCCCCTGTCGAAAGCGTATCGGATGTGATCCGGCGTGTGATTTTCAACCAGCGCAAGCAGGATATTATCAAGGCCCATGAAGACAGCCTTTACCGGCAGGCCGTTACCGAGAAAAAAATCGTTGTCAATGTCAATTAAACGCTTTACTATGAAACCCGGACTTTTGCTTTCCGCCTTTCCGGCCCTGTTGTGCCTGGTTGCAGGCAGCGGCAGCGCTGCCGCACAGTCTCAGGTGATGGCCGACAAAGTCGCCGCTGTAGTCGGCAATTCGATGATCCTCTATTCGGATCTGGTGCAGACGAGCAAAAGCCTGATCGAGCAGCGCCGCCAACAGGGGTATACGTCGGACCGCGATCCGTTGTGCGAAGCGCTCGAGACGCTGATCGAGCAGAAAATTCTCTATAACCAGGCGCAGATAGATTCGCTCAATATCGATACGGGCGATATCGCTATTATGGTCGAAAACACGCTCTCGCAGGAGATTGCGGAGAAAGGGTCCCAGGCGGCCGTCGAATTGTATTACCACAAACCGATTTTCGATATCCGCAGCGACCTTCAGGAGCGTTATGAAGAGATGCGCTATGCCGGTCGCATGCGGCAGGAGATCCGCAGCAAATCTTCAGTTACCTCGGGGGAGGTAGAGCGTTTCTTCAAGCACCTGCCGAAAGATTCGCTGCCGATTATCCCCGAGCAGTACGTTTATTCCCAAATCGTGCGCTATCCGCCGTCCACCGAGGACGCCAAGTTCCGCACCCGCGAGCGTATGCTGGAGCTGCGCGAGCGCATCATGAACGGAACGAAGTTCGAGGTGCTTGCCCGCATGTATTCCGAAGATCCGGGCTCGGCCATTCGCGGAGGAGAGATGGATCCGATGCCCAAGGAGAGTTTCGTGCAACCGTTTGCCGACGCATTGGCCAAGCTCAAACCGGGTCAAATTTCAGAGGTGGTGGAAACCGAATTCGGATACCACCTGATCCTGCTGCTCGACCAGGTGGGAAACCTCTATCACTGCCGTCATATCCTGCTTAAGCCGCAGTTCACCGATTCAGAAATCAAAGCGGCTTTTACGACGCTCGACAGCCTCAAACAAGAGATTTTGGCCGGTAAATTGACGTTTGCCGATGCGGTGGCGAAATATTCCGAAGATAAGTATTCCAACCGCAACGGCGGCGTAGCGACCAATATCGAACTGCTCGAAGCGATGAATCAGGGCGATGCGCGCGCGGCTACGACCAAATTCCTGAAAGAGGAACTGAGCCAGACGCCGGAGGTGTATAACGCGCTCAAAGATATGAAGCCTGGCGATATTTCGGATGCATTCGCGTCGCAGGATATGCGGGGTAATATCCTCGGTAAAATCGTACGTCTCGACGAGATTATTCCCACGCATACGGCGAGCCTCTCGGAGGATTTCCTGAAAATCGAGGAGATTGCGTTGAAGAAGAAGCAGGATGCCGATTTTGAAACGTGGCTCAAAAACAAAGTGGCCGGCATGTTTATCCGGGTAGATTCCGAATTTCGTGGCTGTCAGTTCGAAAGGCCTTATCTGCTCAAATAGTTTTAACCTGTTCCGATCGTGAAGCGTTTCCTGAATCTCCTTTGTTGGACGTTGTGCTGCGGAACCGGCATCGCAGGTGTCGCTTTGGCAGCCGAACCGGCTCCCAAAGTGGTCGACTTTTCGGCCGATGTCATGCGGCCGGTGAAAATAGCCGACTCGTCGGCGCTCAGCCTGGTGGGACATGTCGTATTCTATCACAACGGAGCGGTGATTACCTGCGACAGCGCGATTCGTTTCAACGACCGGATGATGGATTGTTACAACAATGTCATTATCAACAAGGACAGTACCTTCATCTACGGCGACAGGGCCGAGTATAACGGGAATTTCAATACGGCCCGTGTCTTTTCCCCTTTGGTCAAGATCGTGGACAAGGATGCGACGCTGTACACTTATAACTTTTCGTTCAATACGCTCGACAATATCGGCCATTATACCGGCGGCGGGACCATGTTGCAAAAGGAGAACCGGCTGGAATCGCGAGACGGGTATTATTATGCCGATAACCGCGAATTGATCGGGGTGCACGACGTGGAGATGAAAAATCCCGATTACCAGCTTAAATCGGATTCGGTCAGCTACAATTTAGACAGTGAGATCGCACGATTCTACACCCGCTCCTACATTTGGAACAAGGATGACGAATTCCTGACCGCGCTGAAGGGTTCCTATGACCGCAAGGCGGATCTCTATACGTTTACCGACCAGTCCTATATCCTGACCAAAACCCGCGAGGTTTGGGCAGATACGATCCTTTACAAACAAAACGTGCAGGACGCTCTGCTGGTGAATAACGTGCAGGTGGCCGACGACGAACAGCAGGCAGTGGCTTTCGGTGACCTGATCCAGTATTGGGGCAAGGAACGCAAAGCGCTGCTGACCCGCGATCCGGTCGTGGCCTCGTTCCAGGAAAGCGACAGCAGCAAACGGGATACGCTGTATATGCGGGCCGATTCGATGTTTGTCTTTACCTATAACCGGGATTCATTGCTGAGGGACTCCCTGCGGCGCGACTCTTTGGCTGCTCTCGAATCGGCAGCATCCGATGAGTTTACATCTGCCGACGGAGGGGAAACGACGGCGGGCACAGCTTCGCAGTCTCCGGAAGGTGAACCGCAACCGGTTGCCCCTGCAGAGACGCCGATGTCACCGGAGGATGTTGAAGCGGCCGAAAAGGCGGTGACGGAGGAAGAGGTGGCCGGACCCGTTTTGTCGGAAAAAGAGCAGAAACGGCTTGCCGCTGAAAAGAGGCGTGAAGCCAAAGAACTGGAGCGAAAAGCCAAGGATGAGCAGCGCCGGGCCAAAGAAAAAGCCCGGCAGGAGAGACTGTTGTTGCGAGAGTCCCGGCGTAAGGGAGCTCGGGTTGGGGCTGAGGCCGATTCCGCCGCACGCGCCGACTCGCTTGCGCATGCTCAATTGCTGCAGGCACAGCGGGATTCGCTTGCGAAGCTGGCGCAACAAGAGGCGGATACACTGTTGCCCGCTCCGGCTGATAGCGTGGGGGGCGAACAGGATTCGCTCGTGCGTAAGATGTTCGCTTATCACAACGTCCGGATTTTCCGGGACGATTTTCAGGCGGTATGCGATTCAATGACCGGTTTTTCGCTCGATTCCACACTGCATATGTATGTCGATCCGGTGTTATGGAACGATAACAATCAGGTAACCTCGAAAGTGGTCGATATCTATACGCTCAACCAGAAGATCGACCGTGCCGTTTTTACCGGTGAGCCGATTATGAGCCAAGAGGTCGATACGTCGCATTACAACCAGATCAAAGGCAAGGTAATCGAGTCATTCTTCCGCGATGGGGCCATTTACCGCACGGATGTAAACGGGAATGGACAGACCTACTATTTTATGGTGGAGGAGGATAGTACGGGAAACTACATTTCCGGTTTCATGACCGTGGAGTGCGCCGACATATCGTTTTATTTCAAAGATCAGGCTGTCGACGAAATCGTTTGGCGGGGCAAGCCGGTCTACTCGATCTATCCGATGGACAAAATTCCGGATAGCCAGCCGTTGACGTTACCCGGTTTTGTGTGGGAGGGTAAGCGCCGCCCGTCGAAAGAGCAGGTTTTCAACCGCACTTTCCGGCCTTCGGAGCGGAATGAGTACGACAAATTGCCCCGGCCCGAATTTCCGATCACGCAAAAAATCAACCTGGCGCGGGAGCAGCTGGTCAAAGAGAATGTCTGGTTCGACCGCAACGATCCGCTCAGTTCCGAGGCGCTGGAGTTCATCCGTTCTATCGGTTATTAATCGTCGTGCAGGAGTTTTGCGCGTTTTCCTGCCGGTGTCCGGACGAGGAGCTATACTCGTTAGTGCATAATCCGAAACACACCATACTGTTATGACGCGACTTTATCGTGCTTTCGCCTGTTTTTGTTTATTCTCTTTGCTGGCGTATGCCGTTTCGGCACAAGATACGTCTATCGCATTCGGTCCGGAGCGTGCCCGGTGGTTCCGTATCGCGCAAGAGGTTCAACCCGTGTTGCAGCAGACGGTCGTTGAACCCGTGGGGCTCGTCCGTCCGGTGCGCGATTCGTCGGCCTTTCAGGGGTGGCGGATGGAACCGGCCGGAGATATGCAGCAGTTTTATGACATGACCTACAAACGGGGTACTCCGTCGGTAATCGTCGATTTCGGCCGGCATGTCACGGGGTATTTCTCTTTTTCGCTGCATACCGACGGTTGGTCGGACGCCCCAACCCGTTTCCGGTTCACTTTCGGCGAGGTGCCTGCCGAACTCACCACTCCGTTCGATCCGTATCCCGGAGGATTGAGCCGGGGGTGGCTGCAGGACGAGATCGTGACGGTGATGACTTGTCCGGAACACATTACCGTGCCGATCGACCGGCGCATGGCTTTCCGCTATGTCAAAATCGAATTGCTGGGTGTGTCGGGCAGCTTTCAATTCGATTTCACCGGAATGCGTGTACGTGCCGTTTCGTCTGCGTCCGGAACTCCGATGGAGCTCGCCGCCGGTACGCCCGAAATGATTCGTCGCATCAATGCTGTCGGGCTTGCCACGCTGGGCGAATGTATGCAGACCGTTTATGAAGACGGGCCGAAACGGGATTTGCGCCTTTGGATCGGCGACCTCTATCTCGAAGCGCTTGCCAATTCCTATTCGTTCAAGAATCACGACCTGACCAAACGTTGCCTCTACCTGCTGGCGTCGCTCGCCGATTCGACCGGATGGGTCAGCGCGACGGTGTACGAGAGGCCCGAATGGAAAATTCAGGGTAAGGGAACCCATTGTATGGATTACAGCCTGCTTTACGGTGTGGCGCTGGCAGACTATGTAAAGTACAGCGGGGATACCGCGACCGGGCGCGATCTGTGGCCTGTCGTCAAACGGCAGGTGGAAGTGGCCCGCGAAGCCCTCGATCCTGCTGGCATTTACGACAATGAATTGAAACCGAGTTGGCTGGTTTTCGATTGGAAAAGCGACCTGAACCGTGACGCTTCGATTCAGGGCCTGATGACCTTTGCCGTCGACCGGAGTTATGAACTGGCCCGGATGCTCGGAACGGAGAAAGAGGTGAGCGACTGGCCCAAACTGACGGCACGAATGAAATCGGCCGCCCGTAATGCTTATTACGACCGTAAATCGGGGCTGGTGCTTTCCGGACCGGACAAACAGGCGTCTTATCTCTCGCAGGTTTGGATGGTACTCTCCGGAACGCTGTCGGTTAAAGAGGGCGCCCGGGCGCTGAGTGCGATCATGGAGAGCCCCGATGCCTGCCGGATCGGCTCTCCGTATGCCTATCACTATTTTATCGAGGCGTTGATTCAGTGCGGCCTCGAAGAGCAGGCCCGTACCGCGCTGATCGACTATTGGGGCGGTATGGTTCACAAAGGGGCCGATACGTTTTGGGAGGTTTACGATCCGGAAGACGATTTCAAATCGCCTTACGGTTTTTTCCCGATCAACAGCTACTGTCACGCATGGAGTTGTACGCCGGTCTATTTTATCAATAAGTATCCCGAAGTTTTTCAGCGGTAAATAAGAGGGCGGTTCAATTTGATTTCGAGGCATGGCTTGCAGGTCGGGAAAAGAAGGTCGTTGAATCATAAAAGGAGGGCTTTTAGCCCTCCTTTTATGATTCCGTCTCGTATGTACGTTTAGAAATCCAGCTCGATCACCTGTCCAATAACCGGAACGATCAGGTTCAGAGAATCCCTGGCGGCGGCTTCGGATTCGTTTTTTAGCGGCTCGTCCCAGGGGTGTTTGGAAAGCGCGTATTTGGAGTGGTGGACGGTAATGACCCGTTTGGCTTTCAAGTCCTTGGCGACGCTTCCCAGTTCCTGGGGCATCGTGTGGATATGTTTCCAGTTTTCGCTGTATTGTCCGTTTTCCAGTATTGCCAAGTCTATCCGGGGATAGTCTTCCCCGATTTTCAGGAAATGTTTGTCGTAACCGCCGTCCCCTCCGAGATAAATATTCCCGGAAAGCGTTTCCAGCAGGAAGGAGGCCCACAACGTTTGATTGGACGTCACTCCCCGTCCGGAAAAATGGCGGGCGGGCAGGCAATGGACGGTAAGACCTTCGCTTGTTATGGTATTTTCCTGCCAGTCCAGTTCGGTGATATCCTCTTTCCCGAACCCCCACGATTCAAAATGCTCTCCGACTCCCAAAGGGCAAATTACTTTGCCGATACGTCCTTTCAGTCGTTTTACAGTCTGATAATCCAGATGGTCCCAATGGTCGTGCGTGATGATGAGTAGGTCGATGCCGGGCATGTCTTCCGGCTTGTAGAGGTCGGTTCCCTTGAACGGCTTGTTGATGAAAGAGACCGGGGCCGCAGTGCAAAATACCGGATCAACGAGAATGCGTTTTCCGGAGAGTTGGAGCAGGTAGGACGAATGTCCGAACCAGACCATCCAGTCCGAATTGGCGGGCAATTCCCGCAAATCCGTTTTTATCGCGGGAACCGGATTGTCCGGATATATGCCTTCCGGTTTGTTGAACAGAAAATCCCACATGACCCGCAAACGTCCCTTCTCCGAGGTCATCAGTTCCGTAGGTTGCAAATTCCGGAATGCTCCGTCGTGGTAGTGGGGCGACTGTTTGATTCGTTCCAGGCGTTCTCCGCTGGGCAGCCGGCCGAAACCCGGTTGGCGCAGGAACAGCATCACGGCTGTACCCGCTATTATGATAATTCCTGTAATAATATATAGAGCCATACGTCGTCGGTTCTTGTTCATGGTTCCTATGCAGCTGGTTTGTCTGTTGCCGGTTACAGGGACAAAGGTAATGGGAAAGACCCGGATGTACTTATCTGCATTCCGGATTGTATAACCTTTTCCACTGATTTTACAGATCGTATTCCGCCGATTTTGCAATTTGAGTGCCGCCGCGAATGCCGGATATCCTGAAATCTGAAGCCCTGAAGTCTTGAAGCCCCGAAATTCACAGGGATAGTGGAGCGGTTTAATGCGGTCGGATGGGAGTAGTCATGTGAACTGATGCGGGCGTCCCTTAAGAATAGTCCGAAAAATAACCCGCGTCTAAAGATATCCCGCTTCGTAGAGCCGGATCAGGATTTCGATAAATTCATCGTCTCCGGTGGGGTCGTAGGTGTCCTTGAGGTTCATGCCGAACAACCGGCCCACTCCCTGCCAGAGGAATGCGCTGAATCCGTTGCGGAGCTCCTTGACCAGCGCATAGGAGGTTTGCCCGGTCTCACGGTCGATCAGTTTGATCAGCAGTTTGCCCTGTGAGAAGGTCATGCGGCGCAGTACCGGTGCGTATTGCTCCTTGAGTTTGCGCTCCATCGCTTTGGTGAAGAGTTGTTGCTCACGTTTGGTCTTGAGCGTGCCCATGTGTTTCTCCATCTCCTGCAGCAACCGGTTGGCCTCTTTGGCAATGGGGTAGACTTTCTTGAGGTTTTCGACCAACTTGGCGAATCGGCGGGTATCGATCTTGCGCGGGAAGACGAAAACAGGCATCAGCTCGGCCACCGTGACGGTGTCCCCGTGGATGACCTCTTGCGTGATGCGCGTATAAATACCCCGCTCTTGGGCATGTAATGCCGGGGCGGACAACGACAAGGCAAAGAGAATGACCCAAAGTGGCTTCATGCTGAATTTTCCAAATAATTCCTACCTTTGCAAAGGTAGTGACAAAGGGTGTATGTCGCTACTTCTCATATGGAATTAAAACGATTCTGGCCGACGATTTGTTACGCAGCTCCGGTAAATGTACATAAATAGGATAATATAGAATAAAGACGATAAAGATATGTATTGCAATCAACAGATTACCGACACGCTTTTTTGGACGGGGGTCAATGATCGCCGCAAACAACTTTTCGAAAACCTCTGGCCGTTACCCGGCGGAGTCTCTTATAACTCTTTTTTGATTCGTGACCAAAAGTGCGCGCTGATGGATACGGTGGAGGCGGGCAGTGACCGCGGTTATCTCGACTGGATCGGATCGGTGTTGGGAGACAGGCCTCTCGATTACCTGATTATTCACCACATGGAGCTCGATCACAGCGGCGAAATAGAGAATCTGCTGCAGCGCTATCCCGATGTGAAGATTGTCGGTAATATCAAAACTTTCAAGGTGTTGTGTGGGTATCTCGGCCAGTTGCCTAACCTGGTCGAGGTGAAGGATGGCGATACGCTCGACTTGGGACATCATCGGCTGAAGTTTATTTTCACTCCGTGGGTGCACTGGCCCGAAACGATGATGACCTACGACCAGACCGATGGAATCCTGTTTACCGGCGATGCTTTCGGCAGTTTCGGCGCGCTCGACGGCGGCGTATTCGACGATCAGGTGGTTTTCTCGGAGCATCTTGAGGCGGAGATGCGCCGCTATTACTCGAATATCGTCGGCAAGTACAGCAATATGGTGCAGAAAGCGCTCGCGAAACTCTCCGGTGAAAATATCCGGACGATCTGCCCGCTGCACGGTTTGGTGTGGCGCAGCAATCCGGGCAAGGCTATCGAACTCTACCAGCGGTGGAGCAGCTATGAAGCCGAGGACGGTGTCGTGGTGGTGTATGCCTCGATGTACGGCAATACCGCGAAGATGGCCGACTATATTGCCCATAAAATCGCGGATGCCGGAGTGAAACAAATCCGGGTCCACGATGTGTCGAAAACGCATATCTCTTACCTGATCAATGATATATGGCGCTTCAAGGGGGTCGTCCTGGGCAGTTGCGCCTACAATACGCAAATGTTCCCGTTGATGGAGTCGCTGACCCGCGAGTTGGTACACATAGGCGTTAAGAACCGTTATCTGGGACTGTTCGGATCTTATAGCTGGAACGGCGGCGGCGTGAAAAACCTGAAACTCTTTGCCGATGAGATCGGTTGGGAGCAGGTGGCCGAGCCCGCTGAAATCATGGGGCGTCCGGCATGCGACAAGTATGCCGCATGCGATGCGCTTGCGGCTGGAATGGCAGGCAAATTGCAGCACTGAAGTCGGTTCACGGAACTTCGCAGCGGAAAATAAAGCGGTTTTTCTTAAAAATATTAAAAATAAATCGTATTTTTGAGACCGCTGCAGGAGAATCCGGTCGAACGACGGATTTAATTGTCAAAATTATGAGTGCAAAATTTCCTGCCGGAGTACTCTCCGGCGACCAGTTGCAAAAGTTGCTGGCGTATGCCAAACAAAAAGGATTTGCCATTCCTGCGATCAACGTTACCTGTACCGATAACACGAATGCCGTGATGGAGGCGGCGCGCGATTTCAACGCGCCGGTGATGATCCAGGTCTCTAACGGCGGAGCGATCTTTTTTGCCGGCAAAGGCCTTTCCAACGAAAATGAGAAAGCGGCCGTCTTAGGCGCCGTTTCGGCTGCGCAGCATGTTCATTTGCTGGCCGGGATGTATGGGGTTCCGGTCGTTATGCATACAGACCATGCAGCCAAAAAACTGCTGCCGTGGATCGACGGCCTGCTCGATGCCGGAGAAAAATATTACAAGGAACACGGCAAACCGTTGTTCAGTTCGCACATGATCGACCTGTCGGTCGAACCGCTTAAGGAGAATATCGAAATCTGCAAGAAATACCTCAAGCGGATGAGCAAGATCGATATGACGCTCGAAATCGAACTCGGCATCACCGGCGGAGAGGAGGACGGGGTGGACAATACGCACGTGCACACGTCGAAACTATATACCGAACCCGAGGATGTTTGCTATGCCTACGAGGAACTGAGCAAGATCAGCCCGAATTTTACGATCGCTGCATCGTTCGGCAACGTCCACGGCGTTTACAAACCGGGTAATGTGGTGCTGAGTCCCGAGATTCTCGACGCTTCGCAAAAATATATCCAGAAAAAGCTGGGTACCGGCGAACGGCCTGTGAATTTTGTCTTCCACGGCGGTTCGGGGTCGGAGCCCGAGAAGATTCAGGAGGCGATTCGCTACGGTGTCGTGAAGATGAATCTCGACACCGATATCCAATGGGCTTTCTGGGACGGAGTGAAGAATTATTACAAGGCCAACGAGGCTTACCTGCAGGGCCAGCTCGGCAATCCGCAGGGTGAGGACAAACCGAACAAGAAATACTACGATCCGCGTGCCTGGTTGCGCAAGGGTGAATTGTCGATCATCGAGCGGCTGAAGGTCGCATTCGATAACCTGAACGCTATCGATGTATTGTAAACTGAAACAGCACTGCGATGAGCAATGAACCGATCGGGTTTGTTGTTCATCGTTGCTTTGAAAAGCGAGGGCAATCCCGCGGACAAAGAAGTCGGAATACCGAAAACGAAGCATTTAACCGAAACTTATAATAATTTACGAAGAAATGGAATCAATTGCAATTTTGACCGGCGGCGGTCCCGCTCCCGGAATGAACACCGTAGTGGGCAGTGTTGCCAAAACTTTTCTGCAGAAAGGCTTTCGCGTGATCGGCCTGCACGGCGGTTATTCGGGCCTGTTCAACAAGAACCCTAAAACGACTGACATCGATTTCCTGCTGGCCGACGATATTTTCAACCGTGGCGGCTCGTACCTGACGATGAGTCGTTTCAAACCGACCGACAAGAACTTCGAAGAGGATTTTAACCTCGATTTCTTTGTCAAAAATAACGTGAAACTGCTCGTGACCGTGGGTGGCGACGATACCGCCTCTACGGCCAACCGGATCGCGAAATTCCTCGAAGAGAAGAAATACCCGATCGCGAACATTCATGTTCCGAAAACGATCGACAACGACCTGCCGCTGCCGGCCGGTTCGCCGACCTTCGGCTACCAGTCTGCGAAGGACATGGGCTCGATTATCGGCCGCACCGTTGCCACGGATGCCAAGACCAGCGGAAACTGGTTCGTCGTGGCGGCTATGGGCCGTTCGGCCGGACACCTGGCGTTCGGTATCGGTACTGCGTGCCACTATCCGATGATCGTGATCCCGGAGATGTTCAACAAGACTACGATCACCGTCGACAAGATCGTGAACCTGGTGGTTTCGTCAATCGTCAAACGCAAGATCATGGGCATCGATTACGGAGTGGCGATGATTTCAGAGGGCGTTTTCCACTCGCTCAGCGACGAAGAGATCCAGAAATCGGGTATCCACTTCTCGTATGACGATCACGGCCATCCCGAATTGGGCAAGGTTTCCAAGGCTCATATTTTCAATGAAATGCTTGAGAAGAAGCTCAAGGAGATCGGCCTGAAGGTGAAGTCTCGTCCGGTAGAGATCGGTTACGAGGTACGCTGCCAGACTCCGGTGGCTTTCGACTTGGTTTACTGCTCGATGCTGGGCATGGGGACCTATAAGCTCTTCAGCGAGGGCAAAACCGGCTGCATGGTGTATGTCGACCCGGCAGGACAGATTTCCCCGCTTTACCTCAAGGATTTGCAAGACCCCACCACCGGAAAGATTCCGCCCCGTCTGGTGGATATCAAATCGGATAAATTCACGCAGGTGGTTGAAAATATCCTGAATTACATCACTCCGGCCGATTACGAGGCAGCCAAGAAATATGTGGCCGATCCGGCGGAATACGATTTCAAGAAAATCCTGAACTGGTAACAGTCGCAACCGATCACGAGAAGGGCAGCCCGAAAGCTGCCCTTTTGTTTTGCTGCTGTGTTATTGAATGGATGTTGTGTTGTGTTGTGTTGTGTTGTGTTGTGCGTTTGCCGACTAAAGACAGTGTCCGGCATAACGCCAGCCGTTTACTCGTCTTCGTCGTCAGCTGTATCTTCAATCAGCTGTTCGTCAGAATCTTTGATCTCGTCGTTGTAGTAATCCTTCTCTTCCTCTTCCTCGACCTGCTCGTCCACTTTGACGTCTACTTTGACCAGATAACTGATATCTTCGGTCTCAAGCATAATCGCATAGAAAAAATCTCCCGGTCCCTTGTCGATGCGCAGCATACGGTCCGTATACCCGTTGGGATATTGCTTTTTGATCTCTTCCTGCAATTCGGGAGAAAGATTCTTGTAACTGACGACGACTCTTTTCTTTTGTTTCTTATCTTGTGTCATAGGGTTGCGAAAATTTTCTGCAAGTATAAGCAAAATTTGGTAATACAAAAAGTTCGCTATATTTTTTTTTGAAAATAGTTTAAACCAATCCCGGACGGCTGTTCAGGCAGTTACAGAGGCATTACTTTTGAGTTGGAATGGCGGTACAAGGTTCTGTTATTTTAAGGATCAGGATACGGACAATTTTATTATTTTTACATCTCCTATCACAATACCATGCAACCGAAAGAGACGATCGAGCAGCTTCGGCAGCAGCTCAATGAACTGAATTACCGCTATTATGTACTCAATGATCCGCTGATGAGCGATTTCGAGTACGATAAGTTGATGCGCGAATTACAGGAACTGGAAACAGCTCACCCCCAATACGACGATCCCAATTCACCGACCCACCGGGTCGGGAGCGACCGGGCCAACCTGTTCGAGAGCGTAACGCACCGTTTCCCGATGCTGTCGCTTGCCAATACCTATTCCGAAGAAGAGGTGGTCGATTTCGATGCGCGCGTGCGCAAAGAGGTGGGTGAGGCGGAATACGTGTGCGAATTGAAATACGACGGTACGGCGATCAGCCTGCTTTATGAGCATGGACGACTGGTACGCGCCGCCACGCGCGGCGACGGTCTCATGGGGGACGATGTGACGGAAAACGCCCGTACGATCCGCAGTATTCCCCTGCAACTCCGTGGCAACGGATATCCCGGCCTGTTCGAGATACGGGGTGAGATACTGATCCCGCACAGCTCGGTCGAACGGTTGAACCGCGAACGCGAGGATATCGGCGAAACGCCTTTCGCCAATCCGCGCAATGCTGCGGCCGGCTCGCTCAAACAGCAAAGTTCGGCTGTGACTGCGAGTCGCGATTTGGATGCGTTCCTCTATACGCTGGTAGGGGATGACCTCCCTTTCGCTACCCATTACGCGAGCTTGACGGCAGCCCGGGAGTGGGGGTTCAAGGTGTCGGAACAGATGACCCTCTGCCGCAACTTGGAGGAGGTGATGGCATTCATCCATCGTTGGGACAAAACACGCGAAGCGCTGCCTTATGATACCGACGGAGTGGTCATCAAGGTGAACGAGTATGCACTGCAAAATCGGCTCGGGGCGACGGCCAAGGCTCCCCGTTGGGCGGTGGCTTATAAATTTAAAGCCGAGCAGGCGCTGACCCGTTTGCAGTCGGTCGATTTTCAGGTAGGCCGCACCGGAGCGATCACGCCGGTGGCCAATCTCGATCCCGTGCAGTTGGCCGGAACGGTTGTCAAACGGGCTTCGCTGCACAATGCCGAGCAAATCGCCCTGCTTGATATCCGCCTGCAGGACATGGTTTATGTGGAGAAAGGAGGCGAGATCATTCCGAAAATTACGGGGGTGGAACTGAGCGAGCGCCCGGCCGGCAGCCGTCCGTTCGAATTCATTTCGCGCTGTCCCGAATGCGGTACCGAGCTGGTCAAATACGAAGGAGAGGCACGCCATTACTGTCCGAATCAGAGCCATTGCCCGCCGCAAATCGTCGGACGGATTGTCCATTTCATTTCGCGCAAGGCGATGGATATCGAAGGACTTGGTGATGAAACGGTTCAATTGCTCTATGATAACGGCTTGGTGCATAATGTCGCGGACCTGTATGAACTTCGCAAGGAAGATTTGGTCGGCCTGCCGCGGTTGGGGGAAAAGTCGGCGGACAACATTCTGCGCAATATCGAGCTTTCGAAACAGGTGTCGTTTCACCGGGTGCTGTTCGCAGTCGGAATCCGGTTTGTCGGTGAAACAACGGCTAAAAACCTGGCCCGGCAGTTTAAAGACATAGATGCCTTGATCGATGCAGCACCCGAAGCGTTGATCGATGCCGAGGAGGTCGGGGAGAAAATCGCGCAAAGTATTCAGGAGTATTTTGCCGATGACGAAAATATGCGCATTATAGACCGGCTCCGGGCGAATGGCCTGCAGTTCAGGGCTCAGGCACAGGAAGGGGAGACCGATCGGTTGGCCGGATTGAATTTCGTCATTTCCGGAACTTTTGCAAAACATTCCCGTGACCAGCTGAAAGAATTGATTGAGCGTCACGGGGGTAAAAATCTCAGCGGAGTATCGGCTAATGTAGATTATCTGCTGGCCGGGCAAAATATCGGGCCGGCCAAGCTGGCAAAAGCGAGCAAATTGGGTATAAAACAGATCGGTGAAGATGATTTTATGCGTATGTTGGATGAAAATCCGACTACGGAAACCGGAAATGTTTCGGTGCAGGGAACATTGTTCTAAAAAAAACGTTAAATTTGCATAAAAATTAACAATTTGCGATGAAAACGAACATTAAAGGGGTAGGGGTTGCATTGATCACCCCGTTCAACGATAACGGTGACGTGGATTTCGAAGCGCTGGAGCGCTTGCTGGACCGGGTGGCGGCAGGAGGTGCGGATTATTTGGTCGTGCTCGGTACGACAGCCGAAACTCCGACGCTTTCCGCGGCAGAAAAAGAGGCTGTAACGAAATTCATCGTAAGCAAAAACGGAGGCCGGATGCCGGTTGTGATCGGGATCGGCGGTAACTGTACGGCCGAAGTGGTCGACCATATCCGCCATTTCGATTTTACCGGTATCGATGCCGTTTTATCCGTTGCACCATACTACAACAAGCCTTCGCAGGAGGGAATTTACCAGCATTACAAGGCAATTGCCGGGGTGTCGCCCCGTCCGGTGGTCATGTACAATATCCCGGGCCGCACCGGCGTGAACATGACTGCCGAGACGACGTTGCGCCTGGCCCGCGAATGCAAAAATATCATTGCCGTAAAAGAGGCATCGGGTAACCTTTCGCAAATGGCGTATATTCTGCGTGACCGGCCCGAAGGTTTTCTGGTGATCTCGGGGGATGACAACTTAACGCTGCCTCTGATGGCTATGGGTGGGGACGGCGTGATTTCGGTCGCCGTGAATGCCTATCCCGGAAAATTCTGCCGCATGGTACACCTGTTGCAGCAGGGCGACACGGCTGCCGCTGCGGGTTTGCACCTGGAGATGATGGAGGCGACCGACGCCCTGTTTGCCGAAGGCAATCCCGTCGGTGTCAAAGCCGCTTTGGCTTATTACGGCCTGATTCGCAATAACCTGCGTTTGCCGCTGGTGCGGTCGAGTGCTGTGCTGAACGAAAGGCTTAAAGAACTGATCGGGCGGTATGATTTGAAATAACGTTTTATAGCCGGAGTGATCTGCACCTAACCTTTAAACCTATATTATGAAGCGAATCATGTTGTTTGCGGCTGTGGCCGGCTTGTTGGCCTGCACGCCGCAACCGAAGGATGAGATAACGGCATCCGGACTGAAACGAAGCGATTTCCAAGCCGAGGTGGACGGAAAGAAAACCGATCTGTACCGGTTGGCGAACGCTTCCGGTATGGAGGTCTGCGTGACCAATTACGGAGGGCGTGTGGTTTCGGTACTGGCACCCGGCAAAGGCGGTGCGATGTACGATGTCGTACTCGGTTTCGACAGCATTGCCGATTACCTGAAGCACCCGAGCAATTATGGAGCGACGATCGGGCGTTATGCCAACCGGATCGCGAAAGGTCGCTTTGCAATCGATAACGATACGATTCAACTCGAACTCAACGATCACGGCAACACGCTGCACGGAGGCCTGCGTGGATGGGCCGACCGGGTATTCGATGCGGTCCAGCCTGATTCTTCGACCCTCGTGCTGACCTATGTCTCTCCGGACGGGGAATCTTGCTTCCCGGGGACTGTCCAAGCCCAGGTGACGTATAAATTAACCGATGACAATGCACTGGATATCAGTTATACCGCTACAACGGACCAGAAGACCATTATCAACCTGACGAACCATTCCTATTTCAATCTTTCGGGTGATCCGTCGACGAAGATTACCGACCATACCTTGTGGATCGCAGCCGATTCGATCACTCCGATCGATTCGCTCGCTATTCCGATCGGCGATCCGATAGCGGTGAAAGGCTCGCCGTTCGATTTCACGTCGCCCAAACCGGTAGGGCAGGCGCTCGACAGTACCGATTGCGTACAAATCCGGAACGGCATCGGTTACGACCACAACTGGGTGCTGAACACGGGAGGTGACATCACTAAGCCTGCCGCCCGATTGATATCTCCCGCTACGGGGATCGTGTTGGAGGTATTCACGACGGAGCCCGGCCTGCAGGTCTATTCGGGTAATTACCAGGATGGGACTCACGTCGGGAAGAAAGGCATTACCTATCCCTACCGCGGAGCGATCTGCCTCGAATCTCAGCATGCGCCCGATTCACCGAACCATCCCTCATGGCCGTCCGTGCTGCTCAATCCCGGACAACCTTACCAGAGCCGGTGTATCTACCAGTTCTCAGTGGCAGATTAGGAATTAGTTCGGATTGTGAATTTTTGCATTAGATAATTACACAGAATTTGGCTGCCATCCGGCGGCAGGCGGGCGGAGAAACGGTTTTCTCCGCCCGCGTTGCGTCCCGGGAGACGGATTGCCCGGTTTTTGCAGGAGTTTGCAAATAAATTTATACTTTTACCGTTATAACAGCGGTATGGACAAATATTGCATATGATCAGAAGAATCCACCTTTTTGCCCTGTTTGCGGCCTCTTTGCTGATAGGCTCCGCCGCAACCCTTTCCGCCCAGGAGACGGAACCTCAGGCGCCCGATAACGATGCTATCCTGAAAGATATCATGAACGGCCAGTCGTCGAATTACTATCCGTCGTTGTTTATGCGCTACATGGCCGGCGATACCACGCTGACGCTCGACGAATACCGGCATCTCTATTACGGCTATGCCTGGCAGCCCGAATACGAACCTTTCGATAAACCGGAGGTAAAGGATAAACTGTTGTTGTTGGTCGCCCAGACCAAAGACAGTCTGACGCTCGAGAATGCCGAACAGATCGTCGATTATGCCAACGAGGTGATGCGCTTCGATCCGTTCAGTCCGGGCAACCTCAATTTCCTGATTTACGGGTACGGCGCGATCGGCAACAAGGTGCAGGAACAGATCAATTACCACCGCTTGCAGATGATCGCCAAGACGATTATGTCGTCGGGTACTGGCCTCAAAGAGACCTCGCCGTGGCATGTACTGACCTTCGCGCATGCCACCGACATGATGGCTTACCTGGGACAGGATTACGGTACGCGGCGCGTAGTCAGCCGAACGACCGAGTATGTCCCGTTGCTGGTCCGGCAGCCGGGCGGCGTGAAGGGCTATTACTTCAATTTTGAACGGATGTACTGGCGCCGACCCGAAAAAATGCCGCAGAAAAAGCCGACCGGATGGGAATTCAACGGGATTCCGATTAAAAAACGGATCACCCCTGTACATTGATGGAATACTTGCATACATAATGAGAATCGATAATCATAAAAATTAAACGATAGAAAGCGAAATGAAAAAGAAAGGATGGATTATACTGGCCGTTGTGGTCGTCGTCGTACTGATGCTGTTTTCATGGTTCAAAGGTACCTACAACGATATGGTAGCCCGCAGCGAGGCGGTACAGGCTCAGTTGGGCAATATCGAGAACCAGTATCAGCGCCGTGCCGACCTGATCCCCAATTTGGTCAATACGGTAAAAGGGTATGCCAAGCATGAGGAGTCGACCTTTACGCAGGTGGTGGAGGCACGTGCCAAGGCGACACAGACACAGCTCAATATCGACGATGCCGCGGCTATGGACAAGTATGTGCAGGCCCAGGGGGAACTCTCTTCCGCACTGAGCCGCCTGATGGCGATCAGCGAGAATTATCCCGACCTGAAAGCGAACCAGAATTTCCTCGACTTGCAGACGCAGCTCGAAGGGACGGAGAACCGGATCGCGGTCGAGCGCCGCAAGTACAACGAATCGGCCCGTGATTTCAATACTTATATTAAAATGTTCCCGCGTAACCTGCTTTCCGGAATGTTCGGTTTCGCTCCGATGGGTTATTTCGAAGCCCAGGAAGGCGCACAGAATGCTCCGGCGGTAAGTTTTGAGTAAGGCAGGGAGAACGGTGATCGGACGAACGAATAACATGACACGACAGCGGACCGTTATGCTGAAACGGCTTTTCATACTGCTATGTGCGAGCCTGCTGGGTGTGGTCGGGGCGGCCGGGCAAAACCTGCCCGAACCGATGTCCCCGCCCCGGCTGGTCAATGATTTTGTCGGGCTTTTGACATCGGAGCAACAAAATGCATTGGAACAAAAGTTGGAGGCATTCGACCGCAAGACATCCACGCAGATTGCTGTGGTTGCGGTGGACGACCTCGACGGATATGCACCGGGGGACTATGCGCAGCGCCTTTATGACAAATGGGGGATCGGCCGGAAGGGTAAGGATAACGGAATCTTAATTTTGGTCAAGCCTAAGACGGCCGCTTCGAACGGCCAGGTGTTCATTTCGGTCGGATACGGTCTGGAGGGTGTGGTTCCCGACATTACCGCCGGACGGATTATCGACACGGAGATGCTGCCTGAATTCCGCAAGGGGGATTATTATGCGGGTATCGACCGGGCCGCAACCGTGCTGATAAAACTGACCGAAGGCGAATTCACGGCCGATGCCTACGGCAAACAGGGAGATCCGACCGGCCTGACCGGTGGGTTGATTCTGTTCATCGTCTTTATCGTATTTGCCCTGCTTTCGCGCGGCGGCCGGGGTAAAGGTGGCGACGGCACCGGCAATAGCGGCGGCCGTCGGGGCATGTGGATACCGCCCGTGATTATCGGCGGCCGCGGTGGAGGCGGTTTCAGTGGAGGTGGTGGTTTCGGCGGCTTTGGCGGAGGAATGTCCGGCGGGGGCGGCGGCGGCCGTTCCTGGTAAGAATTTTGCGATGGATTCTGTGGCGGAGAAATGATTGGGAATGCCTCCGGAATCATCGAATTGAAAATGAACAGAGATGAAGCAGAGATTAATATACTGGTGTTTGGTCGTCGTGTCGCTGGGGGGATTCGCCTCGTGTAAAAACGATCCTACGCCCGATCCCCCCCAAACAGCCGACCGTACGGTGTTGGTCTATATGGCTGCGGACAATTCACTCTCTTGGAGGGGAGACTTCGGAAATAAAAACCTGGGCCAGATCGTACGTGCGATGGACGGTTTGAAGGGCAATATGCTTGTCTATATCGACCTTCCGAGCGAAGGTGCTACCCTCTACAAGATCGAAGGAGACGGAAAGACGAAAACCGTTGTCGAAAAGTACGGAGTGGAAAACTCCGCTTCTACCGAAGTGTTGCAGCGCGTGTTGAATACTTCCATGCAAAAGTATCCGGCGAAATCGTACGGATTGGTGCTGTGGTCGCACGGCAAAGGGTGGGTGCCCTCGGACCTGAATATACAAGGAATGCGCAGCCGGCCGGAAAGCGGGGATGTGTCCGGGACGGCCGTGAGCGGCTCGGAAAAGGAGTTGTGGCGGCCGATGGAAAATGCCTTGGTGACCAAAACATTCGGAGCCGACGGCTCGTCTGAAATGGAAATTCCCGATATGGCGGCTATACTGCCCAAGGATCGTAAACTGGATTTCCTGATATTCGATGCATGTTTTATGTCCTGCGTCGAAGTCGCCTATGATTTGAGACATGCAGCCCAGTACATCATTGCATCGCCCACCGAAATTATGGGGGACGGATTCCCTTACGGTACTGTGGCCCCGCTCTTTTTCAGGGAAACTCTCGACCCGCAGGCGATCTGCTCCGCCTTTGTCGATCACTACCGAAACCTGACGACGCCGGAAAATGGCGGATCGGCATCGATAGCGCTGATTAAAACCTCAGAAATGGATGCGCTGGCTTCCGCGGCCAGGGATGTGTTCGCGCTGGATCCGGCCCCTGTGGTCGACGCCGGTAGCGTGCAATATCTGGAATTGCTGCCGAATCACGTTTTTTACGATCTCGAGGATTACCTTTCGCAGTTTGCATCCGGCACTTCACAGTTTGAAGCGTTCCAGCGGCAATTGGCCCAAACGGTGGTCTATACGGATCATACGGACAGGATTTACAGCGCATTTGGCTTGTATAACGGCACTCACGCCTTCCCGTGTACCCGTTTTTGCGGGTTCTCCACCTATATTCCACGTACGAATTTTCCGGGCTATAACGTTGCTCATCTGCAAACCGCTTGGGCTCAGGCAGTAGGACTTGTCCAGTAATGCGGGATGATCTGATCCAAATACATTCTTATACGATTTAGCCGGGTTCGATTACTCGGAATTCCGGGCCTGCTCGGCCTGTAACAACTCTTCGGGGGTAGTCCAGCCGCCCCCGAGCGCTTTGTATAGTGTCGCATAACTGCCCAGATAGGCGCCCAGCGTCGCGGCATAGTTCATTTGTGCGTCGAACAGCGTACGCTCGGCGTCCAGCACGTTCAGGTAGCTTACCTGTCCCAGGCGGTAAAGCTGTTGCGAGAGATCGTAGCTGTGCTGCACCGCGCCGATCGTCGCCTTCAGCGCAACGGTTTGCTGACGGTAGTTCTGCACGTCGCTCAACGCGGTTTCCACGTCGTTCATGGCCTGCAGATAACTCTGCTCATAATTGAGGATCGTCTCTTTGTTCTTCTCACGGGCCACCTGTACCCGCCTCTTGTTGGCTCCGAAACTGAAAATCGGACCGGTGAGGGAACCTGCTGCCGACCACATCCAGGCTTTGCTGTCGAATAATTTTTTGAACTCTTCGCTCAGCAGGCCGCCGGCTCCCGTGATGGCAATGGATGGAAAACGCATCGCCTGCGCGACGCCGATCTGTGCATTCGAAGCGGCCACCTGATAGTAGGCCTCCATAATATCAGGCCGCCGGGTCAGCAGGTCGGACGGCAATCCCGCAGGAATATCCCCCGGCAGGTGTTGCTGCATCAATGAAGCATGCGTGCCGGATAGATTCGAGGGGTTTTCACCCATCAGCAAACTGAGCGCATACATGGCCTCCTGTTTACCCCGGCGGTATTGCGGAACGGCTGCTTCTGCGGCTGCCAGCGCACTTTCGGCCTGTTTCATATCCAGGTCGGAAACCGTGCCGATCCCATAACTCTGGCGGGTCAGTTCATAGGAACTTTTGCGCGAAGCATAGGTCGATTCTGCAATTTGCAACGCGTATTCGTATTGCAGGTACGTGAAATAGGTGGTGGCTACTTCGGCGATCAGGGCGAGTTTGACCCCGCGGGCGGCTTCCGTCGTGGCCAGAAGCTGGTTGCGGTCGGCTTCGGCCATCCGGCGGACTTTGCCGAATAGGCCCAATTCCCAGGTGAGCGTCGGACGGAAAATATAAGATTGCTCCAGCTTGTCGCTCTTTGTTCCGATGTAGGTTTCGTTGCCGTACTGTGCTTGCAGCGAATACTGCAACGATGGCCAATATTGGCTCTGGGTGGCCTTCAGGTTCAGCCGGGCCTGCTCTACGCGCGAAAGGGCCATGCCGACGTTGCGGTTGTTCTGCACGGCCCGGTCGATGAGCCGCGAAAGCGTGGTGTCGTTAAAGATTTTCCACCAGAGCAGGTCTTCGGTCGAATCGTTGGCCGACCCGAGATATTCCGGGGGCGTTTCGACGACCGGAGCCTTAAATTTCGGTCCGACCGCGCAACCTCCAAAGAACAGGATGGTTGCGGCCCATGTAAGGATATGTTTGTTATTCATGGTGTTCGCTGTTTGTCATTTCTTGTTGTTTGGCCGTTCGCTTCTGTTCGTATTTGCCCATCTTGCCGATCCATACGAACAGGGCCGGGTAAGCGAATATGCCGATCAGCGTGGCGATCAGCATACCGCCGAAGAGTCCGAGACCCATGACGTTGCGTGCGACGGCATTGCTGCCCGTAGCGAAGATCAGCGGAATTACGCCCATCAGGAAGGCGAATGCCGTCATGATGACGGGGCGCACCCGCAAACGGGCGCCTTCGATCGCCGCATCCCTGAGCGAAAGACCCTCGTCGAATTTTGCTTTGGCATATTCGACGATCAGGATCGCATTCTTGGCGGCCAACCCGATCAGCATGATCAGCGATACCTGCAGGAAGATGTCGTTGATGTACTTCGGATTCAGCAAATGGCCGAGGAAGATGAACAACATGGCGCCGAAAACCGCGAACGGAATGCCGAGAATAATGCTTAGCGGCAGCGACCAGCTTTCGTAAAGCGCGGCCAGAATCAGGAAGATGAAAATTATGGCGTAGAGGAAAACCGTGGCTTCGCCGGTGGTGTGCGCGTCCTGGTAGGACATGTTGCTCCATGCGTACCCCATGTCGGAGGGAAGTACCCGGGCGGCTACCTCTTCGAGGGCCTGCATCGTCTCGCCGGTCGAATAGCCTTTGGCGGGCTGCCCGGTCACCGAAGCGGCCCGGTACAGGTTGAAGCGGTTGGTGTATTGGGGGCCGGTAGTGTCTTTGACGGTAATGAACGAGGCGATGGGCAGGCTCTCTCCCCGGTTGTTCGTGATGTAGAACAGATCCAGGTCGGACTGCGTGAGCCGGTACTCGCTGGCAGCCTGTATATAGGTTTGGTACATGCGTCCGAAGCGGTTGAAGTTGTTGACATAGCTTCCGCCCAGGTAGGCCGATATCTTCTCGTGCAGGTCTTGTAGCGATACGCCGGCTTTGAGCACTTTTTCGTTGTTGATCCGGATAGCCTTTTGCGGAATATCGGCCTGGTAAAGCGTGCTGATGGATGCAATTTCCGGGCGTTTCCGGGCTTCTTCGATAAATTTATCGGTGTATTGCGCCAGGTATTGGGGCGTGTTGCCGCCTTTATCCTGGATCATGATCGTAAAGCCGGAACCTGGACCCAATCCGGGAATCGAAGGAGGTCCGAAGGTGAACACTTCCGCAGAATTGATCGCTTCGTACAGTTCCCCGTTCAGCATGTCCGAAATTTCGTCAGCCGTCATTTTACGCTGTTTGTAATCTTTGAGCCTGATGAAAACCAATCCGCTGTTGGGTGCTTCGGTTCCGGACAGGAGGCTGAAACCGGCCGCCGCCGTCACCGACTGGATGTTGTCGTTTTTGCTGAGCACCTCCTGAAGCTGGTCGATCACTTCCTGCGTGCGTCCCAGCGAAGCGGCGTTCGGCAGTTGGATATCGGCCATCAGGTAACCCTGGTCTTCATCGGGGAGAAATCCTGTCGGCACTGTTTTGACGAACAGCAGGACGACCGCGACGACGATGCCGATCAAGACCAGCGTACGGGCGCTGTGCCGGATAATGACGTTGCTGGTTTTCAGGTAATCGTCGACACTCTTTTTAAAAGTCCGGTTGAACCAGCCGAGAAAGCCTTTTCGCTCGGCTTGCCGTTTCGGACGGAGCAACAGGGAACAGAGGGCCGGTGTCAACGACAGTGCGTTGATCCCGGAGATGCAAACCGTAATGGCAATCGTGATCGCGAATTGCTGGTACAGTTTTCCGGCGGCTCCCGGCATCAGCCCGACGGGTAGGAAGACGGCCATCAGGACGGTAGTCATTGCGACGATCGACGACGATACGCTTTTCATCGCCGCCTGTGTCGCCTCTTTGGCTTTCATGCCTTGTTCCAGGTTGACCTGTACCGCTTCCACGACGACGATGGCATCGTCGACGACCAGTCCGATGGCCAACACAAGACCCAGCAGGGAGAATACATTGACAGAAAATCCGAACAGCGGGAAAAGCATGAAAGCGCCGATCAATGCCACAGGAATCACGATCAATGGAACGAAAGTCGCCCGGAAATCCTGCAGGAAGAGGTAGATGACCGCAATGACCAGCAGCAGTGCGATCAGCAGGGTCGTGACGATATCTTGAATCCCCGAGGTGATGGTTTTGGTCGAGTCGACCAGCGTGTCGTAGGTGATTCCTTCCGGAAACGATTGCGACATTTCGCTGAGCAGCGCTTTTACCTCCTTGCCCACCTGTACCGCGTTGCTTCCCGGGGATTGGTTGATAATCATCAGGACCGCATCGTGCCCTTGGTAGGTCGAGCTGACCGAATAACTCTGCGTTCCTAATTCGATGGTCGCCACGTCGTGAAGCCGCACCAGCGAGCCGTCCGGATTGGCACGTACGATTACGTTGCCGAATTGTTCGGCCGTATTGTAGGGCGAAGGCATCCGGACCGTATAGGTGAAATCCGGTTTTTCTGCGGTCGGTTCGGCGCCGAGCTGGCCGCCGGGAACGACTTCGCTCTGCGAGGTAATCGCTCCGGCGATATCGGCGACCGTCAGGCCCAGATAATCCATCTTGTCGGGTTTGATCCATACCCGCATCGCGTACGCGCCGCTGCCGAGTACCTGTACCTGGCCCACGCCGTTAATCCGGGCGATACGGTCTTTGATGTTGAGCATCGCGTAGTTAGACAGGAACGTTTCATCGTAGCGGCCGTCGGCGGAAAAAAGCGACAGTACCATGATGTAACTGGTCGTGGTCTTCTGCGTCGTTACCCCCTGTGTGATGACTGCCGCAGGAAGCTGGGGGGTAGCCGACGCTACACGGTTTTGTGTATATATGGTGTTCATGTCGGGGTTCGAACCTACGCCGAAGGTTACCTGCAGGCTCATACTGCCGTCGTTCGAATTTGTCGACTGCATATAGAGCATGTCACTCACACCGTTGACACTCTCCTCGATCGGAGTGGCGATGCTCTGCTCGACCGTCAGCGCATCCGCGCCCTGGTAATCGGCCGAGACCTGTACCATGGGCGGAGTGATGTCGGGATATTGTTCGATCGGAGTGTTCTGTATGCCGATGAGTCCCAATACTACGATCATGATGGCGATCACCATGGCGAAGATCGGGCGCCTAATGAAGATATTTCCCATAACGTTTTACTTTTTTGCGCTCGGTTCGTTGGTTTGCGGTTCGACACTCACACCGGCGCGCAGTTTGTGGAAGCCGTCGGTAATAACCTGCTCACCGGGTTGGAGGCCGGAATCGACCACCCACATCGGTCCGACAGTCTGGCCCAGCGTAACGATCCGTTGCTCGGCTCTGTTATCGGGTCCGAGGACATAAACACTGTAAACGCCTTGTGTCTGATTGACGGCGACCTGAGGGATTAACAATGCGTTGCGGAGCGTGTCGGTAACGGCGCTGACCTGTGCGAACTGGCCCGGGCGCAACAACGTGTCCGGATTGGCGAACGTCGCCTGGGCATCGAGCGATCCGGTCGATTGTTCGACGGCCCGGCCGATGAAATCGAAACGGCCCCGTTCGGGGTAAACCGAATTATCTGAAAGTGACAGCGTCAGGTCATACAGTTGGCCGCCCTGCTGCATCAATACGGCATAGGTTTGTTCCGGAATAAAAAAGAGCACCTTGACGCTGTCCACCTGCGAAACGGTATTCAGGGAGTTGTATTTGGAATTTAACCCGACAAAATCGCCCACCTGGGCCAGCGTCCGGCCGATGATGCCGTCCACGGGCGAAGTGATGCGCGTATAACCCTGTTCGATCCGGGCTGAAGTGAGGGCAGCTTTTGCAGCCCGCAAGGAAGCCTGTGCCGCCAGCAATTGGGCGGTGGCGTTGTCCAGGTCGCTCCGGCTGGCCGCATTGATCGCAGCCATAGCCTTGGTGCGTTCATAGCTCTGGCGAGCATCGGCCAACTGGGCCTCGGCACGGCTGACCGATGCCTCGCTTTGTGCCGTTTGCGCCGCATAAGGCGCTGTTTCGATCGTATACAGGAGCGTGCCTTTCTTTACGAAACTTCCTTCCCGGAAATGAATGCTTCTCAGGTACCCGTCCGCGCGGGGTTGGATTGTGATGTCACGGTAACCGTTGATCTGACCGACGAAACTCTTGCGTACCGGAACATCCTGCACGGCCACTTCTGAGACCGGAAGCCTGACGGGACCTGCAGCCGGTTTTTGTGATGAACGGCATCCGTAAAACAAAGTTCCGCCGAGGGCTGTAATCAACAACATGTGGAGTCGAAGTGTTTTCATAGAGTCAAGTGTTTGGTTTTGCAAGCAGTCAAAAAACATACCGTTTCTGTAAAACTTCCGACTTCGGCCCTTTGCCGTTTTAGGTCTGGCGTGCAGGTCTGGCGAAAATGATAAAAACGGTTGAAATTGTACTCCAGGCAAGGAAATGGGCGGTTTTTCCCTCTGGATATTCAAAATAATTACTACCTTTATCCCATTGACTTTTTATAACCACCAAACTTGAACTTTTATTTATTATGGTTGATTTGAATTTGCTTTATGAGGCGATCCTGGGCGGTAAACTGGAACAGTCCGTAGAGGTAACCAATCAGGCGATTGCCGAGGGTGTTGAACCTCAGGCGATTATTAACGGATATATGATTAAGGCCATGGAAGAGGTCGGGCAGCGCTTCCAGCGCGGCGAGGCTTTCGTGCCGAACCTGCTGATGGCAGCCCGTGCGATGAAAGGGTCGCTGGATATTCTAAAACCGCTCATGAAGGGCGATGCGTCTACCTCTTTGGGTAAGGTTGTGATCGGTACCGTAAAGGGCGACCTGCATGATATCGGCAAAAATCTGGTCGCTTCGATGCTCGAAGGCTGCGGGTTCGAGGTGATTAATTTGGGTGTCGATGTGGGGAGCGAGAAATTTATCGAAGCCGTCAAGGAAAACAAGGCCGATATCCTCTGTCTCTCGGCGCTGCTGACCACCACGATGAACTATATGAAAGAGGTGATCGACGCTTTGCAGGCCGCAGGTATGCGTGACGAAGTGAAAGTGATGGTCGGCGGGGCTCCTGTGACCAATGCTTTCGCACAGCAGGTCGGCGCCGATGGTTACAGCGAGGATGCGAGTGAAGCAGTTGCCGTGGCTCGTAAACTGGTTTCCGCTTAACGATTTTTATTCCGGGAAGGAATGGAAAGTTGTTCGGTTCCTTTTGCCGCATTGGGGATTACTCCTGCCGATGTATTCGAGGCGATGGGGTACGGGCAAAATCGGCCCGATGCGGAAACGGAACGGTTGATCGCGCGGCTGATTCCCAGCTTCGAAAGCGCTGAACATTTGTATTGTTTTCGTATGTTCGATGGCAAAACGGACAAGAGAACAATCGAAGTGGGAGGGCAAACGTTCGATACGGGAACGACGGTAGCCGCAGTAATGCGGGGTGCCGAGCGTTTTGCGGTTTTCGTTGCAACTGCCGGAAAAGATTATGAACAGCGCCGCGATGCATTGAAGGCCGAGGGAGACATACTCAGCGAATATGCGCTGGATGCCATCGGTTCGGCGATTGCGGTCAGGATGGGTGAGTACGTCGAGGCTCAACTTGAAAGGAAGTTGGGACATGTCAGGTTTTCACACCATTTGAGTCCCGGACATTGCAATTGGCCTGTGGCCGATCAGCAGAAGTTGTTTCACTTGATGGGGGAGAATCCTTGCGGTGTGACGCTTTCGGATAGTTTCCTGATGTATCCGGTCAAGTCCCTAAGCGGAATTATCGGTATCGGGGAGCGGGTCCGGCAGATCGCGAACAACTGTGATGTGTGCCCGATGGTCAACTGTTTCAAACGGCACACCTCGGCAGGTGAATCACAACGAACTAATTTACTTTAACAGATAACCTTTATGAGAAATATGCAGGATTGGGCCAAAGGCCTGATGGATAGCAAAAAACGGGGCGTTTTGCCTATTATGACCCATCCCGGTATCGAGATGATCGGCCGTGAGGTATACGATGCGGTGACCGATGGCCGGGTGCATTACGAGGCTATCAAGGCGGTAAATGAAGCCTATCCGCAGAGTGCTGCGGCGACGGTAATCATGGACCTGACGGTCGAAGCCGAAGCTTTCGGCAGCGAAATTTCGTTCCCGAAAAACGAAGTGCCCAGTGTGATCGGCCGTCTCGTGTCGGATTACGCTTCCGTGGAGAAGTTGCAGGTGCCCGATCTGACCAAAGGACGTGTACAGCAATATCTCCTGGCCAATAAACTGGCTGCCGAAAACATCACGGATAAGCCGACTCTGGCCGGATGCATCGGTCCTTTTTCGCTGGCGGGCCGCCTGTTCGACATGACCGAGATTATGATGGCCTGCTACGTAGAGCCGGATACGATCGAGTTGTTGCTGAAGAAATGTACCGCATTCATCAAGAACTACTGCCTTGAGCTGAAGAAAGTCGGAGCGAACGGTGTAGTGCTCGCCGAGCCGGCGGCAGGACTGTTGTCGAATGACGACTGCCTGAAGTTTGCGACTCCGTACCTGAAAGAGATCGTGGATGCGGTTCAGGATGAAAATTTCATCGTCGTCCTGCACAATTGCGGTAATACCGGTCACTGTACACAGTCGATGGCGGCTGCCGGTGCCTGGGCACTCCATTTCGGTAACAAGATCGATATGGTCAAGGCTCTCGAGGATACGCCGGAAGGCGTGTTGGCGATGGGGAATATCGATCCCGTAGCCATGTTCAAAGTAGCCACGGCACAGGAGATGAAAACGGCTGTGTCCGATCTGCTCGAACGGACAAAAGATTACAAAAACTTCATCCTTTCATCGGGATGCGATACACCCCCCGAAGTTCCGGCGGCTAATATCGATGCTTTCTACGAGGCGCTGGACGAATTTAACGCCAAACGTGCATAGTTCTTGTGGACGAAGTGAACCTCAACGAAATACCCGGCAGTATCTCTGCCGGGTATTTCGTTTGCTGTGTTTCTTGTGGAAAGCTTCAGTATGTAATAAAAGCGATCCTTTGCAGCGAAGCCGGTTGTTCGGAGCGGACAAGGGATGACCGGCCCGGGCCGGTTAAAAGGGGAAGAGCAGGGGAAGTGTCAGTATCATCACTATGCCGATCAGAATTTGCAATGGCAATCCGACTTTGATGTAATCCATGAAAGTGTATTGTCCGGCCGGCATGACCAGTGCATTGGGCGGCGTGGAGAACGGCGAGGCAAAACACATGCTGGCTCCGACGGTTACCGCAAAAAGGAACGGATATGGGCTGGTTCCGATTTGTATTGCCGATTGCAGGGCTATGGGAGCCAGAAGTACGGCCGTGGCGGTATTGCTGATAAACATGGTCAGTAAAGATGTGGTGAAATAGATGCCGGCCAACAGGGCTATCGGGCCGTAAACGCCCAGGCCGCTGACCAAACTGTTGGATATGTATTCGGATACGCCGGTCTTTTCCAGGGCCATCGACATCGGCAGCATGGCCGCAATCAGTACGATACTCTCCCAGTTGATGGTTTTGTATGCAGCTTCCACGTTGCGGAAACAACCCGTCAGTACCATCAATACCGCAGCGATCATAATCGCCGTAACCGGGGCGATCGGGATGAAGTCGAACACCATCGCCATAATCATCAGGAGCATGATGACACCTGCTAATGGAGCTTTGTAGTCGAGGGTGACTTTGGCCGCTTCATTTAGCGGTTGTCCCAATACGACCCAGTCCGAGTTTTCCTGGCTCAAATGGCCGATGGCATTCCAGCTGCCCTGGACCAGCAGCACATCTCCGCTGTGCATCTTCTCGTCTTTCAGGTTATTGAGGATGTATTCGCGTTTACGCCGAATGCCGAGGATGTTGACGTGGTATTTGTCTCGGAACCCCGATTCCCCTATGGTACGGTTGATCAGGCCCGAAGTAGGCATCAGGACGATCTCTGCGATACCGATGTCGTAAAAGTCCAGTGAATTGCGGTTTATTGCGGACCTCTCTTCGGGCATGTGTGTGTCCAGCAGTTCCAAACGGTAGGTTTCAGCGAAATGTTGCACTTTGTCGAAATCCCCCATCACATAAAGGAGGTCATCCGGCAGTAAAACAGTATTCGGGGCTGTTCGCTGGCTGATCGTTTTGAAAAAACGGCTCTGGGGAACGGTAATCCTTCTTATTTCGAGGATGTTCAGGTCGTAGCGGTTGCGGATGTCGGCTTCTGCGGCTGTTTTGCCAATCAGCGGGGAATGGGGTGCTACGTGCATCCGGAAAAGATGGTCGCCCAACTGATATTCCGCAGCCAGATCGTTCAGCGATTTGTTTTTGTAACCGCGTTGTTTCTCTTTTGTCCCTGTTTTCGAAAGAAAATATTTGCTCAGAGGAATCAGTACGAGGGTTCCGACCCCGACACAAATTAAACCTACCGGAAGAAAGGAGAAGAATTCGAGCGGTTGAAATCCGGCTTCGGTCAGCGTATTTTGTATAACGAGGTTGGGGGGTGTGCCGATTAATGTCATCATGCCGCCCATGCTGCTGGCGAAAGCGATCGGCATCAGCAGGCGGCTCGGATTCATGTGGAAACTTGCGGCAAGGCTGACTGCGATGGGCAGCAGCAGTGCGACGGTGCCGGTATTGCTGACGAATGCCCCGATAGCCGAGGTGACGGCCATAAGCAGGATGAAGAGCCGCAATTCGCTTTTCCCCGCCAATTTAAGCATTTTGTTGCTGATCATTTTGGCCAGCCCGGTCTGGAAGATTGCACCGCCGACCACAAACAGCCCGATCATCATAATTACGATCGGATTCGAAAATCCGGACAGGGCCTCTTCGGGTGTAAGAATTTGGAATACGAGCAGCAGGATCAGCGCACAAAGCGCGACCAGGTCTGAACGGATTTTTCCGTTCATGAAGAAAATAGCGGCAAGAACCAGAATGATCAGGGTGATAAGCATCGACCTAAAGAGTGGTTAGGATTAGTATTTAAACGATAGACACAAAAAACGTGCAAAGATAACGGATTGCCCGGTTTTTGCGGGATTCTATCTATATTTGATTGCATGTAAATCTAAATATAATTGGAATGGCAATGGAGTCACAACAAGATAGGACAGCGCGGATTGTACAGGCGCACCGGGAATATTACCAAAGCGGGCAAACCCGTATCTGGCAGTTTCGCCGGACGCAATTACGGCTGTTGTTGAAAGCGATCGGGCGTTATGAAGCTGAATTGTGCGAAGCGTTGTGGCGGGATTTGCATAAGTCCTGGGAGGAGGCGTTCCTGACCGAAATCGCTCTTGTAAAGGCGGAAACGAAAGGATTGATCCGGCACCTGAAACATTGGAGTGCGACCAGGCGTGCGGCAACGCCGCTGTTTATGTTCGGTTCGTGCAGCCGTATCCGGCAGGAACCATACGGAGTGGTCGCGATCCTTTCCCCGTGGAATTATCCGTTTCAATTGTTGTTTGCACCGCTTGCCGGCGCATTGGCTGCCGGAAATTGCGTGGTACTGAAACCCTCGCCCCGTACGCCTGCGGTAAACGAAGTGATGCGCAAGCTGATTTCGGAAGTTTTTGCCCCGGAATACGTGTCGTTTTTGGAAGGAGGTGCCGAGACGGCCCGTGCGTTACTGCAGCAACGGTTGGATTATATCTTTTTTACCGGTAGTCCGGCCCTGGGACGCGAAGTGATGACTGCCGCGGCCGCTCGGTTAATCCCGTTGACATTGGAGCTCGGAGGGAAAAGTCCGTGCGTAGTGGACCGGACGGCCGATGTTAAAATTGCCGCACGCCGTATCGCCTGGGGAAAATTTCTCAATGCGGGACAGACGTGTGTGGCGCCGGATTATCTGTTGGTGCATCGGGAGATCGTGCCGGAATTGACTGCCGAAATAAAGTTGTCGGTCAGTCGGATGTTCGGCGCAGACCCTCGGCAAAGTCCTTATTACGGACGTCTGGTCGGAAATGAAGAAGTTGAGCGGATGCGGCGATTGATGGAGTCGGGAGAGGTGGTTTTCGGGGGCGAAACCGATGCGGCAGCCCGCTATGTCGCCCCGACACTGCTGCGGGACGTGGCGCCGGACAGTCCGTTGATGCAACAGGAAATTTTCGGTCCTCTGTTGCCCGTCCTCGAATTCGATGATTTAGAGGCAGAGGTGGTTCCTTTTATTTCAGAACGGGAAAAGCCGTTGGCACTTTATTATTTCGGAGAGCGGCGTACCGGTGAAGCTCTTTTCGG